>JGI24891J29808_1000003_pt1 | contig 392395 bp, 380 predicted proteins | sample FreactcultuFSWF8_FD_29808 | JGI IMG/M metagenome (IMG submission 29808) | reverse complement strand
AGTGCTGCGTGGTTGGTGGTGACGTTGGAGCGGTAGTCGGCTGCGTGGTTGGTGGTGACGTTGGAGCGGTAGTCGGCTGCGTGGTTGGTGGTGACGTTGGAGGGACAACAACTGGTCCACCACTTGGAGATGTAACTGGGTAGGTGGTTACCGGCTTTACCTTCGCCGACGCGTAACCCACGAAAAGTACAGACAGAGCACTTGCTGCTACAAACACGCCTTGTGTCAGTCGACGAACTCTGATGAATTGACGGTCACGTTGCTGAGGTGTTCTTGCAGTAGGCATGTAACAATTCTGCTACCTCAACTTATGATTAGGTGTTCGATTTCCTAAGAAAATCGTCAGATTTGAGCTTAAACATCTAAAACTGGTGGGAATGTGATGATGAATCTTGCTCCACCAAGCACTGGATCTTGATCAATCTCGATAGATCCATGGAATTCACTAACAACCTGGGCAACGATTGAAAGTCCTAGACCTGAGCCGGGCAGCGGTCTCGACGATGGGGCTCGCCAGAATCGGTCGAAGATAAATGGTCGATCAGCTTCTGCAACACCTGGACCACTATCGCTCACGCTTATAGCTCCGTTTGATGATGAGACCACAATGCGTCCATTTTCTGGTGTGAACTTTATTGCGTTAGTTAGCAAATTACTAACTGCACGTTCGAGTCTGTCGCGTCGTCCAAGAATTATTGAAGACTCAAGATTCGTATCTATAGTGATTTGTTTGATGCGTGCATACGTTTTCGCTGTGTCGACTGATTCTTCTACACAGTCTGCAAGGTGTAGTCGAACAATTTCGCCCTCACTTCGCTCACCTCTGGATAGTTCACCTAGGTCAGTGACAAGCGCTGAAAGTTCATCCACCTGCGTAATGATGTCTGCTTTTAGCTGATTCAAATCTTCTGGCGAAAGTTCAGAAGCACGAGACATGACTTGCGCGTTAGTGCGAAGCGACGTTAGTGGTGTGCGAAGTTCATGGCTAGCGTCAATTACTAACTGACGTTGCAACAATTGACTGTCTTCTACTGAAGTGAGAAGTTTGTTGAAAACGCTCCTCAGTCTGCCCAACTCGTCGTCACTGCCTTCTTGGATTCTGTAGCTGAGGTCATTAGTATTGGCCACATTTTCAATCTCGTTAGTTACTGATTCGAGTGGTCGAAGTGCAGTGCGGGTAATAAATGTACCAAGCAAGAAGGCTAAGAACACTCCACCTAGGGCGACTAAAAGAAGCGTGCCAACCAAGTGACGTAGTTGATTGACTTCACCAGAAATATTTAAGATGAACAATTCAGCTGATGTGGTTTTTAGTTCGCACGAACCGTCAGTACAAGCGACTTCGGTGTCTTTGGGGATTGCGACAATGAGCTCTCGAAATGGTGAACCTTTTATTTGTACTGTTCGAAGCTGATTACCTAGCTGCCCACTCGCTACTTTCAAAATTATTGAGTCGATTGGAATCGTGGACTTTGGCAGAGTTGACCCATTGGGCAAGATCAGTTCTGAAAACGCTCCGCTTAAACGAATGTCTTCGCCAGACGACTGTGGTTTTGCGAGTTGTGCAGCATGGCTGAGTGAACTGTCAACTGATGCGAGCAGAGAATTACGAGTTGTGAGGAATGACGCGAAGCAGGCAAGGAGTACGGCAATGGTTGCAACACCAACGGTTGATGCGATTACGCGATTGCGAAAAGTCACGAGGCTCGTAGCGCGTAGCCAACTCCACGCACAGTTTGAATGAGCCGTGACTTTTCATTATCTTCTTCAAGCTTGCGACGTAGGTAACCAATGTAGACAGCCAGTGAGTTGGTACCAGAGTCAAAGTTGTAGCCCCAAACGAGATCGAGAATTTGTTCACGGGTGAGGACTTGACGTGGGTGTTGCAAGAACAGTTCAAGGAGGTCAAATTCAATCTTGGTGAGCTCAACGAGACGCTCGCCGCGAAAGACCTCTCTGGTTTGTGGATTGAGCGTTACGTCCTCGAATCGAAGTACTTCTCCTAGCCCATCACTAGTTCCGCGACGTCGAAGCAGTGCTCTAAGTCGTGCGAGTAGTTCAGAGAGATCAAATGGCTTTACGAGATAGTCGTCAGCACCGGCGTCTAGTCCTTCAACTCGGTCATTAACTGCATCGCGAGCAGTGAGCATCAAAATTGGTGTGACGTCGCCGGCATTACGAATTCGTCGGCATACTTCGAGGCCGTCAATGTCGGGTAGCTGAAGGTCTAAAATGATTGCGTCAGGGGCACGAAGTTGAATTGACTTCAATGCGCTGAGACCATCTTCGAAGAGTTCGACCTCATAATTTTCCATGCGAAGTGCACGCCCAAGGGCAGTACGGATGGCTCCATCATCATCAATAATTGCGATGTAGCTGTTGGCAGAGGCTGCGCTCATATCTGGACTTTCATTTGGGTGCTTCGTTTCCCTCTATTGTTGTAGGTGGGTATTAAGCGTCTTGAGGCATTCGATAAGAATCTCTGAAGATTTAATGTATCTAACGATGGCGGATCGTCCAATGGCAGGACAACAGACTTTGAATCTGTGAATCTAGGTTCGACCCCTAGTCCGCCAGCCACATAGTTATTTAGCAAAACGGCCAAGTAGCGCTGCCAGTTTCAGAGGTTGATCTCCCTGGACCGAGTGCCCGGCTTCTAAAACATGAACTATTTCGGCGTGAGGAACTCGACGCTTGAGTTCCTTCTCATCATCATCATCAACAACTGATCCGGCGGCCATTCCTCTTATGAGGGTTACGGGCATGGTTAGCTCACCGAGCTTGTCCCATAGATTTGCGACTTCTGGAGCTTTTAGTTCTGACTTTGGATGTTGCTGATGGCGCCACACCCATGAGCCATCACTTCGCTGCAGAGCGTTGTGAAGTATTCCTCTGCGAAGCGCAGAAACTTTTCGAGTGGGGTTGTGTTCAATGGTTCGTGCGAGTAAATCATCAAAGTCATCAAATGAAGTGGGCCCATTCACAAATGCTGTGATGTGTTTTGCTTTTTCAGCATTAACCCCGGGTGTTATGTCTATGAGTGTTAATGAACTCACTAACTCGGGGTGTGCTGCTGCAATGAGAATTGAAGTGAGGCCACCCATTGACATGCCTACGAGTGGCGTTGGCTTCGTTACCAGTTGTTCGAGTGCAGCTGCAACGTCAGTGGCGTGCGCAGCAATCGCAGACGACCCGAATGGACTCGCGTCTGAGTGACCATGGTTAGGTAGATCAAGTGCAATGAGCGGTTGCTGGAGTGCGAGAGCAACGGTGTCGAAGGTGTGAGCATTCTGCGCTCCACCGTGCAGCATGACCAGTGAGGGATCTGCGTCTTTCCACTGGAGTCCGCTCAGCTGACGCAGTCCGTCTACAGATACAAAGAAGCGTCGCACCGAGGGGACCTCGACATCGAGGTCCCATTCGGCAAGGTTTTCCTGGAAGAAGGAAAACTCGTCATAGTTAATTTCACCCACCACCGAATCGTAGAAGATGGATGCTAGAGATGGTGGAGTGATTAGACCAACTTGTGTAGTGGTCCTTGCCGCCGGTGAGGGAACCAGGATGAGGTCCTCGAGGCCTAAACCTCTGCACCACTTATGTGGCCGACCAATGGTCCTCTACGTTCTAGATGCCGCCGCCCAGGAGAACGTCAGGGCAACAGTTGTGGTCGTTGGACACGGGGCAACGTGGGTTGAAAAGTCGGTGAGTGAGCGTGCTCGTGAAGACGTTCGAATCACTTTTGTCGAACAGCTGCAACAGCTCGGCACTGGTCACGCAGTGAGCGTGGCACTGCCAACAATTAGCGAAGCCATGAGCGGTGCAGATGGTGACGTGCTCATAATGCCTGGCGATACGCCACTACTTCGACAAAGCACCATTGCGAGACTTCTTGAACATCACCGCGAAAATGATGCAGCGATTACTGTGCTCACTGCCGTAGTTGACGATTCTTCGGGGTACGGTCGAATTATTCACGCCAAGAATGGATCGATCTCTCGAATTGTTGAGGAAAAGGACGCAACTGCTGAAGAGCGAGCCATTGCTGAAATAAACACCTCGATCATGGTGGTGAAAGAAAGCCTTTTAGGTCCAGCACTTCGCCGAGTTGACCGACAAAATGTGCAGAACGAGTACTACTTAACTGATCTCATCTCAGTTCTCTTTGAAACAGGACACGTGACTCAGTCGTTTGTGCTTGATGACGTCACAGAGGCGCAGGGCGTAAACGACCGTATGCAGCTTGCCACTGCAGAAATTGCCATGCGCGACAGAATCAATGAACGCTGGATGAAGCGCGGTGTGACCATGTGGGATCCTTCCCAGACCTACATTGACGCTGACGTTGAACTGGCGCAAGAAGTCTCGCTGCTACCGGGGACGGTCCTAAAGGGCAAGTGCGAAGTCGCGAGAGGTGCGCAAATTGGGCCACACGCGAATTTAAATAATGTGGTGGTGGGCGAAAATGCCCACGTAGGAACTGTTGATGCACAGGACGCGAAAATTGGTTCAGACGCCACGGTGAGTTCATTTGTGGTGCTTGGCTCTGGTACAGAAATACTTTCCGGAGAGTTTGTTGCCCCCTTTGAGCACCGGAACCGCTAGTGCCTAGTCAATAAAACAACTACGCTGTGTGTGTGGAGACATTCGCTAAGCGTCGCCTTGTTATCGTCTCGGGACGTTGTCATCCCGCCTTGGCAAAAGATATTGCTGGCAAATTAGGTGTTGAATTAACTGAAGCAAACGTTCGTGAATTCGCCAATGGTGAAATTCACTGTCGCTTTGACGAATCAATTCGTGGCTCTCACGTCTTTATTGTTCAGACGCACAGCTCACCAGTAAACGACGCAGTAATGGAACAACTCATCATGATTGATGCCGCCAAGCGCGCATCAGCAAAAAGTATTACTGCAGTAATTCCAAACTACGGTTACGCGCGTCAAGACCGAAAGTCTGCTGGACGTGAACCAATCACCGCAAAACTAATTGCTGACATGCTCCAGACTGCTGGTGCCACACGCGTGTTGTCAGTGGACTTCCACTCCGGTCAGATTCAGGGATTCTTTGACATTCCGGTTGATCACTTGGTCGCAGCTCCAGTTCTTGAGGACTACTTAAAAGCCAATGCCGATCCTCGCACTCTCGTTGTCGTTGCTCCTGATGCAGGTCGCGTGAAGGTTGCTGAGCGTTACGCCCAGCACCTCGGATGTGACCTCGCCCTTGTTCACAAAACACGTCCAACAGGCACAATGAACACGGTTGAAGCTCGACACATCATTGGTGAAGTTGACGGACGTCACTGTGTTCTCATTGACGACATGATTGATACCGCTGGAACGATTGTTGCGAGTTGTGACCTTCTAAAAGAGAGGGGCGCATCTGAGATCTGGGTGATGGCCACTCACGCAGTCTTTTCACCTCCTGCTGTTGATCGTCTCTTTAACGCTCCAGTGAGTCGCGTGATTGTCACTGACACCTTGCCGCTAGGCCCAGAGCGCAGGTTCGAAAAGTTAGAGATTCTTTCGGTCTCATCCATCATTGCCAACGCAATTTCCGCCATTTTCGAGGATGCTTCAGTTTCTGACATCTTCGGTGGCGAGAACCTCCTGTAGCCAAAAACGCCTATCTGGCCTACCGGCTAGACTTATTTCCCGGTGCCCAGCCCACTTTTGGGCGGCAAACCATTCGTAAGAGGAGTTTTCATGACACAAGCAACGTTGAACGCGCTGACCACACGAGACAAGGGTTCACGTAACTCACGCCGCCTACGCGCAGCTGGATCAATTCCTGGCGTTGTCTACGGTGAAGGTGTAGCTCCACTCGTAGTCTCTGTAGACGCAAAAGAGTTTCGAACATCAGTCTCTGGTGACCAGGGACTTAACTCACTGATTACTCTGACCGCTGATGGTAAGAGTTACACCGTGCTTGCACGTGAACTACAACGTCACAAGGTTCGTGGCACTGTTGCGCACATTGACTTCCAGGTTGTTGACCCTAACAAGCCAGTTATTGCGACTGTTCCAGTTCACATGATTGGTGACGCCGTAGAAGTTCGTCACGCTGACTGGGAAATTGACCAGCAGTTGTTCAGTGTTGAACTTAAGGCTCGTCCTGCAGATGTTCCAACTCACGTTGACGCTGACATTTCTCACTTGACACCAGGAGCGACCCTTCACGTTGGAGACCTTGTTCTTCCCGCGGGCGTTGAAGCAGCTGGCGACAAGAACGCAGCTGTTGTCTCAACTCGTCAAGGACGTGTTGCACTCGTTGGTGGTGGCCAAGACGCAGCCGCTGCAGCACCAGATGCTGCCGCTGCTCCAGCAGCTACCCCTTCGGCGTAGTTCGCCGTGGCGCTTCGGCGCTCTAAGGATGAAGAACGAAGAGGAAGTGCATCGTCACTGCTTATTGTCGGTCTCGCCAATCCAGGAACTGAATACGAAGGAACACGTCATAACGTAGGAGGCGATGCTGTTCGTCTCGTGTGCGAACGTCGCGGAGTCAAATTAACACTTGAACGTCGCCAGCGTGCGATGACTGCTGCAATCACGACTCCACGCGGTGTCGTAACGCTTGCGGTACCAACCACTTACATGAATGAATCAGGTGCAGCACTTCCACCGCTTCTAAAACGAACATCATTGCCTGACCTCGAGCACCTCGTTATTGCTCATGATGAGCTAGACCTCGAGCCAGGGCGCCTGCAGTTCAAGCAAGGTGGTGGCCTCGCGGGGCACAACGGACTCCGTTCAATTACGAGCGCCCTCGGAACACAAGATTTCGGGCGACTTCGTATTGGTATTGGAAAACCAATCACTAAAGAGCAGGGCGCTGATCACGTACTTCGCAAGCTAACTGGCGCGCGAAAAGAAGCATTGCTTCGTGACGTTACTGCAGCCGCTGACGCCATTGAGATGCTCCTTGACTATGACTTTGTAGACGCACAAGCTCGAGTGAATGGTGCTCGTGGCTAATACATCAGGACTCGCGCGTGTCTTAGAGCACGTCGCACCCTCGATTCGAGCCTCGGTCGCATCGGGTTCATTTATTCCAAGTAGTTATGCAACACCACTTGCGGTAGCAAGTTATGCACACCAAGATCAACTCACTCTTGTCGTTACCGCAACGTCTAGTGAAGCCGACGTCCTACGTGATGCGCTTGGTGCACTACTCAATGATGATGACTGCGTTGCCTTATGGCCAGGATGGGACACGCACCCTCTTGAGCGAGTCAGCCCCGACAGTTCGGTCATGGCAATGCGGTCACTGCTTCGCTGGAGATTGATGAGTAGCGACCGACCACGGATTCTTGTGGCATCGGTGAGGTCAGTCACTCAAATTCTTCCACCTGAAGAGCTTGTTGCACCTATTGACGTAGTGCGTGGTGCATCACTTGAGCGTGACAGTTTTATTACTGCGCTCACTTCAATGGGGTACCGGCGTGAAAATTTGGTGGAACACCGTGCCGAGTTTGCGGTGCGAGGTGGCATTGTCGACGTTTGGCCGGCGCAGGGGAATGATCCGATTCGTCTCGACTTTTTTGGTGACGAGATTGAGCGACTAACGACGTTTGACATAGCAAATCAGCGCTCGCTACACGACATTGATCATGCCTACATCGCGCCCGCACGTGAGTGGGTTCCCACAGAAAAAACTAGACAGCGTGCTGAATCATTTATTAAGTCTGCACCGTGGGGGCGTGAAACGTTTGAGCGAATCGCCACTGGGCAGCTCTTTGATGGCATGGAAGGCTGGATGCCACTGTTCATTGATTCGCCAAAAACAATTCTTGATGAATTACAAGACTTTCAGTGCGTTGTTGTGGAGCCTGCCCGTGTTGAGAGCAGGCTTAATGATCTTCTCGATGAGGAGCGTGAACTCGCTAATGCGGTTGCTCAGACGTGGAAGGCGACTGGCGAAATAGGACTGCTGCACGCCACGTGGGAGCAGTCATTGAGCACTCGCATGGACACCGTTCTTAGTGCTGGAGGATCTGGTGAGAGTTCTATGGGGCTTATTTCACCTCCCGTAGTGCAAGGTGATGCGTCACGAATTGCGAGTCACGTCAGAAATTGGAGTCAAAAGCGTCGCGGTGTAGTTCTGACGTCGAACCCTGCAGCGGTTGAACGTATGGCTGATCAACTTCGTGGGGAAGGGATTGAAGTCACTACTGATCCAGAAAAAGTTTTAGATGTTCGCATTACAGTTCTCATGAGCTCACTTCCAGCAGGGTTCAGCATTGATGACCCTGAGATCGTGGTCTGGAGTGAGAGTGACCTCACTGGGCGACGCTCGGTACACCGGGCCGCTCGCACCCGCGCACGAAATGTTGATGGGTTCTTCGACGACCTCGCTATTGGCAGTTATGTAGTGCATCGCCAGCACGGTGTAGCAAAATTTTCTGGCACAACGACTAGAGCTATTAATGGTGTTGTTCGAGATTATTTAATTTTGGAATTCAAAGATGGTCGCAGTTACTGGCCAACGGAACAAATTGATGCGCTCACTCCCTACACCGGAGGAGATGGGCCAGCGCTCTCGCGCATGGGGGGTGCTGAGTGGCAAAAAACTCGCGCCAAAGCTCGAGCTGCTGCATTCTTGGTTGCTCAAGAACTTGTTGATTTGTATCGCCAGCGAAACATTGCTGTGGGCCACGCCTTTAGTGCGGACACTACGTGGCAACGAGAGATGGAAGAGTTATTTCCCTACACGCTCACTGCAGATCAAGCACAGGCCATTAGTGATGTGAAAGCTGACATGGAAATGCTTCGTCCCATGGACCGACTGGTTTGTGCGGACGTCGGATTCGGAAAAACAGAGATTGCAATTAGAGCTGTATTTAAAGCAGTTCAGGACAATAAGCAGGCAGCAGTGTTGGTGCCTACAACTCTGTTAGCTAGTCAGCATTTTGCAACAATGGTGGACCGCTTCGCTGGGTTCCCCGTCAAAGTTGCGCTCATGAGTCGTTTTGTTGATGATGCGGAAATGAAAGCAACTACTCAGGGCCTTAAAGAAGGAACCATTGACGTTGTAATTGGAACGCATCGCCTGCTGTCTGAAAACGTTCAGTTCAAAGATCTCGGGTTACTGGTTGTAGATGAAGAGCAGCGCTTTGGTGTTACCCACAAAGAAGAAATAAAAACTCGGTCAGTGAACGTTGACGTGTTGACACTTAGTGCCAGTCCAATTCCTCGGACACTGGAGATGGCATTCGCGGGAATTCGCGACCTTTCTATGGTGACAACGCCACCAGCTGATCGTCGGCCAATCCTTACGCACGTAGGTGAATATTCTGAGCCAGCGGTGGTTGAAGCTATTCGCAGAGAATTACTTCGTGAAGGTCAGGTTTTCTTTGTCCATAATCGTGTCTCAGATATTGATCAAGTAGCAAGACGCATTGGCCAACTAGTGCCTGATGCTCGAATCGCCATTGCGCATGGTCAGATGGATGAAGGCACGCTCGAACGCGTGATGGTTGATTTTTGGGAACGCAGATTCGATGTCTTGGTGTGCACCACTATTGTCGAATCTGGCATTGACTTACCTTCGGTCAATACATTGATTGTTGATCGTGCAGAGCGGCTCGGGCTCGGACAAATGCACCAGTTGCGTGGGCGAGTGGGAAGAAGCGGACAGCGTGCATACGCGTACTTATTTCACCCGGCAGACCAGGTGATCTCTGAAACTGCATACGAGAGACTTCGTACCATTGGCGACAACACCGCACTCGGAAGTGGTTTCAAAATTGCAATGCGCGACCTAGAAATCAGAGGAGCCGGAAACTTACTTGGTCACGACCAGTCCGGACCGGTCGCTGCAGTGGGTTACGACCTCTACGTGCAGCTAGTTGCAGAAGCTGTGGCCGACGCTAAAGGGTTCACTGTCGCTGATGTTGTGCCAATCAACTTGGACGTTCCCGGTGAAGCACATCTGCCTAAGGAATATGTCGAAGCAGACGACGCTCGCCTTGAGGCGTACCGTCGCCTGGCAACGATCACTACGTCTGAAGAACTCAGTGATCTTCGAGATGAATGGACCGATCGCTACGGGGCACTTCCGAATCCAGCAATTGGCCTACTAGAGCTCACTGAACTTCGATTGCTGTGCATCTCCCAAGGAATAACAAATGTGACAGTGCTCCCCGCAAAAGTTGGCGTTCGCTCAAAGCCAGTCATAAAGGTCACACCACTTCTGCTGACGCTCAGTCAACAGATGCGATTTCGACGTAAGTATGGCTCCAATGCGTACTCAGAAGATTCCAAGGAACTTCGCTTAGAAGTTGCCACAAATGGGTCATCACCAGCAGACATTCTGCAGTTGCTTCAAGAGGCAACTGAGGTTTCTAGCGTCAACTAATCGGTAGCATGGCTCTGTGCGTCGAATAACTCTGATCTTTGTCGTGGCCCTCCTTGGAGCGGGCCTTTTCGGCTTTAGCAATCTTTCCTCTGGGATTTCAGCGAATGGGACCAAGCTCTCATCCAAAGAATTCCGTGCTGAGCTAACTGCGATTACTCAGAGTCCAAACTTACAGTGCTACTTGTCGGCACTAGCTGTGCAGAATTTTTCACCTGGATCTGGTGACGCGACGATTACAGGTACTGCAGCTGGTGCGTGGGCAAATTTACGAGTTGAGGGCATCGCAATAGATCAATACGTGACATCTCACTTTCATGTGAATTTTTCCTCAGCAAAAGAAATCGCATTGGCAACGTCGTCGCTTGAAGGTGAATTAACTCAAGCAGCTCAGACAAATTCGTTGTCATGCCCAGGTGCTTCAGCTGATGCCATCGCTGCAATGCCCTCAGAGATGCGAAAAGCGGAAATCGAAGACCAAGCTGCGTCGATGTATTTACTGGGCAAGTTGAATACCACTATTGCAATTACTGCGCCAAACATCCAGACCTATTACGAGCAACACATTTCTTCATACGACACAATTTGTGTAAGTGTCGCAGTTGTTTCTCCCGCACAAGTTGCTGCATTTAGCGCTGACGAGTCGAGTGGGGCAACAGTCGCCCAACTTGCAAAGAAGTATTCAGTTGACAAGTCAGCTGTCAGTGGTGGTTCCTACGGTTGCTACGGACCGACAAATTCGAGTTATGCAGCAGTGCGTTCCGACACAGTTGGTTTGGCACTTAACAAGTACTCAACACCACAATCAGTGACGTATAGCGGACAAACGTTCGCATTGTTTGTCGCCGCAACGAAACGAACAACGACACCATTCACTCAAGCTGCGGGTGCGGTAGTCAGTGATGTTCAGCACCTGAATGCTTCGTCAGCATCAACTATTAAGTCGAACATTCTTTACGCTGCAGCTATAACGGTGGACCCTGCATTTGGAAGATGGGGACTAAGCAAAACAACTGGGCCAGGAATTTTTGCTCCCGCGCTTCCGGCATCTGGAACAGTTACTTCTCCATCAATACTTACGGCAGCTAACTCCACGAAGTATCAGTGAGTAAACCCGTTGTACGAGTTGTTGGACTTGGTCCAAGCAATGCGCAACACGTAACTACTCGCACAACTGAACTCCTTAACTCCTCACCGGTAGCAAGACTGCGCACTCGCGTACACCCAGCAGCCGATGCGTTCGCTGGTGTGACCAGTTACGACGATTTCTATGAATCAGCTGATTCATTTGAAGTTCTCTATCCTCGAATAGTTGATGACTTGGTGCTTCTGGCTACTACTTCTCCAAATCATGAAGTTGTGTATGCAGTTCCAGGCTCGCCAATGGTGGCTGAGCGCACAGTCGAGTTGCTTCGCCTTCGAGGCGACATTGAAGTACTCACCGAACCTGCAATTTCAGTTATTGATGTTGCCTGTGCTCGCTTAGGTAAAGATCCGATGACCTTGGGGCTTCGAATTGTGGATGCCCTGGGCTCGGTGGAGCCATTTCGTGGGCCAGGACCTCTGTTAATTCTGCAAACATACGCACCTGAGATTCTGGCGAGTGTGGCGGACCGACTGCCTAAGGACACAATCGTCACAGTGCTCCATCACGTTGGTCTCGGTGACGAGGTCATTAAAGAATTACGTGCTTCAGAGTTAGTGAGTTTTTCGAGTGCCGATCATCTGACATCACTGTGGGTCGAGGGACTTAGAACCGCTGGTGAATCAATAGACGATCTTGTTGATTTCATGAGGCGCTTACGAGCAGAGTGCCCATGGGACCAGGAGCAAACCCACGCTACGCTAACGCGTCATCTGCTCGAAGAGGCATACGAGACACTTGACGCACTCGAAACATTTGTTCGCGTTGAAGCAGAGGGCGCAGATGAAGCTTTGGCCGTTGCTCACGTGGAAGAAGAACTAGGCGATTTGCTATTTCAAATCGTATTTCATGCCGAACTAGGCAATGAAGAAGGGCGTTTCAATTTTGCGACTATTGCTGATGGCGTTCGCGACAAACTTACTGGCCGCCATCCTCATGTTTTTGGAGATGTGAAGGTGAGCGGCTCTGATGACGTTGCATCGCGCTGGGAAGATTTAAAGAAGAAAGAAAAAGGACGCGAGAGTGTCACTGACGGCATTGCGTGGCAACTCCCAGCACTTACGCTGTACGCAAAGCTTCTAAGAAAAGCTCAGCAGCTAGATCTGGCTTCTTCGACGGGCTCAAGTGCCCGTGACGAAGCGGTTGCGGCTTTACAAATGCTTAATTTTGATTCGACTTCCGTAAGTGATTCTCAGTCAACGTCAGATACTGAACGCGCATGGGGTGATGCCCTGAGTGCCATTGCGACTTGCGCGCAGTGGTCGGGGATTGACCTCGAGGGAGTACTTCGAGAAAGAGCGTTGCAACTCAGAGATGAAATCCAACAACAAGAGTCTTCGAAGACTAAGTAATTCCTCTGGTCTTATAGACTTGGTGTAACTAGTAGGAGCAATTGTGAGCGCAATCGTACGAATTATTGGCCGTCAAATCTTGGACTCTCGCGGCAACCCAACAGTTGAAGCAGAGGTATTTCTTGAGTCAGGATCTTCAGGGCGTGCTGCTTCGCCGTCAGGGGCTTCTACGGGTTCCCACGAAGCAGTTGAATTGCGAGATGGTGGCGCTGCATGGGGTGGCAAGGGTGTTCGCAATGCAGTCAATTTCGTAAACACGGAAATAAACAAGCAATTGAGCGGTGCTGACTCAACGAACCAGCCCGCAATTGACCAGGCAATGATTGACCTCGACGGAACTGATAACAAAGGTCGCCTCGGAGCTAACGCAATTCTCGCTGTGTCACTCGCAGCGGCAAAAGCATCTGCCGCTGAACTTGATATCCCACTCTTTTCGTACATTGGAGGCGCGAACGCTCATGTACTTCCAGTACCAATGATGAATGTTGTAAATGGCGGGGTACACGCAAAGAACTCGATTGACTTTCAAGAGTTCATGGTGATGCCTATTGGGGCATCATCATTCTCTGAAGCACTGCAGTGGGGAACTGAGACCTACCACGCACTTAAGAACGTCCTTGTGAAGCGCAATCTTGCTACCAGCGTTGGTGATGAAGGTGGATTCGCCCCAGACCTGCCAGACAATGAGACGGCGGTGAAGGTATTGATGGAAGCGATTGAGTCGACTGGTCGCACTCCGGGTAGTGACATTTCAATTGCGCTAGACCCCGCGGCTAGTGAGGTCTACCGTGACGGTGCATATCACCTCGATGGCGAAGGACGAGTTCTCTCCAGTCTTGAAATGGTTGACTACTGGGCTGATCTCTGTGATCGCTATCCAATTGTTTCAATTGAAGATGGTCTGCACGAAGAAGACTGGGACGGCTGGAAAGCACTTACTGAGAAATTAGGAAAGCGCATCCAGCTCGTTGGTGATGACTTATTCGTCACGAACAAAATCTTGCTGCAAAAGGGAATTGAGCGTGGCGTCGCCAACTCAATTTTGATCAAGCTGAATCAAATTGGAACGCTCAGCGAAACGCTCGAAACTGTTGAACTGGCCAGAAAAAATAGTTATACCGCTGTAATTTCGCACCGTTCAGGTGAGACTGAAGACACTACGATTGCAGACCTCGCTGTCGCGACAAACGCTGGTCAAATTAAAACTGGCGCCCCAGCACGATCTGACCGCGTGGCGAAGTACAATCAATTACTGAGACTGGAAGAACTTCTCGGAGATCAGGCTCGATTTCTAGGTGCAGCGTCTTTGTCGGGGGCGAATAGTGGCAACAACTCATAACGCAACATCGCAGAAGAGCAATCAGTGGATGCTTCCTCTCGCCATTGTGACCGCTCTCGCCATGCTCGTTGGTTGGTTCCCTCTGACGTCTCTTTGGAGTCAACAAAGCCAAATTAATGCGACAAAAGCTCAAATCGCGGCGATTAAGCAAGAGCAAAAGTCGTTGACCCTTCAATCTGATTCCTCATCAACGCAAACAGAATTAATGATTCAGGCGCGTGAACAGTATCAACTCGTTCTTCCTGGTCAGAGTCTCATACAAGTGCTACCTGGGCTCGCCAGTGGTGCGGTAGTCGAGCACGCAGGTGACCCTGGATTTAGCCCAGTGGTTTCTCCTTCTTCGGTTTCAACTCTTACTTCGGTGACCTCACCAAGTACTGGCACCACGCATGCATCCTCGAACAACTTCTTCACTCGGTTTTTACACACCCTTGAGTTTTGGCGTTGAGCACATTTCATGATGCTTCACCACAAGACGTTGAAGCTGTAGAAGAACTTCTCGGTCGCTCGCTGTCTGGCCGTTTTGCAGTGGTCGTCAGGCGTGCAGATGGGCGCCCAGTTGTTATTGAAAATGAGCCCCACATGCGTGATGGAACACCAATGCCCACACTCTTTTGGTTAATAGACCCTGAGTTGCACGATGAAGTAAGTCGGATGGAAGGCAATGGAGGCGTGCATCGGTTTGAAGCTTTAGTTGACCCTGAAAGACTTATTCAAACTCACGCATTATATGAACAACGCCGAAATGCCGCGACTGTGCGCCTCGATGGTGCTCAACCTTCTGGCGGTGTTGGTGGAACACGAATTGGCATTAAGTGCCTGCATGCTCACCTAGCAAATTTTCTCATTGGCGCTGACGACCCAGTAGGGGAGTTAGTTGCAGAAACTATTGGACTACCTGAGCTAGTTCTGCAAAACGTTCGTGACTGAAGTTTTTTGTGCGATTGACTGTGGGAGCAATTCCACACGACTTTTGATTAGTGATTCTTCTGGACAAACACTTTCTCGTGAAATGCGAATCACCCGTTTAAGTCAAGGCGTTGATGCTAATAAGACGTTGCAGCAAGAAGCACTACAACGTAGCTACGACGTTCTTAGCGAATATCGATCATTGATGGACTCACAGGGCGTCACTTCAGGCCTACTAGTAGCGACATCTGCGGTTAGAGACGCCAGTAATGGTGCTGCGTTCCTTGAGCGTGCACAAGAAATAGTCGGTGTTGATGCTCGAATACTTTCAGGCAAGGAAGAAGCAACGTATTCATTCAATGGCGCGGCCACAGGACTAACACCCGGCGAAGAACCTATTGCCATTCTTGATATTGGCGGTGGGTCCACAGAACTCGCGTCAATCATTGATGGGAATCTTGAAAGTTTTTCAATGCAACTGGGATGCGTGCGTGTCACGGAACGCGCTATGGGCAGAGGCGTCGTAAGTCAAGAAAGTCAAAATGCTGCACAAAAAATGATCAGTGAGGAAATCAATAGAGCTTTTAGTTCAGTGCCGGCGTTTGAAAAGCTGGTCGGCAATGTTCAGCTTTTTGGACTAGCAGGGACTGTTGCGACACTGGCGCAGATGGACGTGGGGCTAAATGAGTATGACCGTGAGGCAGTGCACCACCGAGTGCTCACTCGCGAAGTCGCCAAGCACTGGTTTGAAGTACTGAAGGCCATGACTCCCCAGGAGAGACTGGGCCTGGCTGGGATGGTTCCAGGGCGCGAAGATGTAATGACATCAGGGCTGCTTATTTTGGTTTCTGTAATGGAACGGCTTGGAATCAATCAGTTGATAAGTAGCGAAAATGACATTCTCGATGGGATTGTTAAGTCACTCTTACGCGCCTAACGTGCGCCGAGCGCTCATACCTGTAACGATAGAGGGATGAGGAATAGAGCATGGTAACGACACGCAGTGCCATCTTTTCTCCAATCTCACTTCATGGCAGGCGAGTTGTACTTCGTACGCTTGGCGAAATTGACTATGAAGGCTGGCTCGATGTTCGTACGCGATGTCGAGAGTGGCTCCTTAAGTGGGAGCCAAGATCCGCTCACGCAACGCACCTTCCAGAAGACAGCCGAAGTTTTGTAAGTCGCTGTGCCATACGTGAACGTGAACGCCAAATGGGAACTGGATTTGGGTTTGGGATTTTCTTCGAAGGTCGCTTTGTCGGTGAAATAACCATTTCATCAATTCAGCGCGGACCTTTGCAATCTGCGTTTGTTGGTTACTGGATTGATGAAAAAGTTGCTGGTCAGGGCCTCATGCCTGAATCTGTAGTTCTTATTTTGCAATACGCATTTGAATCACTTCGCTTACACCGAGTGGAAATCAACATCATTCCTAGAAATGCACCATCGCGACGCGTGGTCGAAAAGTTAGGTATTCGTTATGAAGGTATTGCAGAGCGATACCTAGAAATCGATGGAGCTTGGGAAGACCATGCTCGATATGCCATCACATCAGAAGAGTGGAATGACCGCGCACCAGAGCTTGTGGCGAATTGGCTACTAAGTATCAGTTAAATCGCTTCGTAGCTTCGGTTTTTAAGTTCTCCAAGTCCTGCAGTGCGCAAAGTCCCGTTAAGGGTTGCGGCAATGCCGAGACCTCCAAGCGCCCCATCTCTTGGTAAAACAACAAGCGTGTTTGTTTCGCCACGTGCAAGTGAGAGTCCCTGAACTCGAGCTTTACGAGCAGCATCGCTAACAGTTGAAACTTCGACGTCTCTTGGTAACTCAACAACTGGGTTTTCATATTTAGTTTTCGTAAGATAGCGAATGTCACGGAGCATTTTTCTCGAATCACTCCCCAGTTTGACTGAAGATCCACTCACGTCGTCCCACGTCACTGTGAGTGGTTCAGCATTGATCTCAAGCAGTCGTGCTAGATAGAAAATCTCAGCGTCGTATGCGAATCCATCAATCAGACCTAAAGCTGCAAGCAGTCGTGCAGTTCCTCGCTGGAACCCTTTAAAGCCACACTGGGTGTCACGCAGCGTGGTGCCGGTGTAGTGCTTAACCATTTTGCTGAAAGCAGATCCTGCAATGGAACGAAGTGCGGAGTCGTATTCGATTTTTCCGTTCACCGTACGAGAACCAGGAACTAAAGCATGAGTCTTAAGTAGCTCAATCATTCGCGGCATTTGTGATGGATTTATGGCCATATCTGCATCAGCCACAATGATGTTGTTACCTCTCGCAACGGCAATACCAAGGCGAACCGCAGCGCCTTTGCCGAGATTCTTAGGTTGCTTCATGAGCAACTTTTCAGGCAGTTCTCCATAGAGCTGGTGAGCAATGGTGAGAGTTGCGTCGTTTGAACCATCGTCTATGAAAATCACTTCAGTTGTAGTTTCTCCAAGTTCATCCAGTACTGGAGATAATCGGTTAAAACCTAGAACTAGTCGCGACTCTTCGTTGTAGGCAGGAATAATGATTGAAGTAGAAATGGACATGGTGCTTACGGGCGAGCAGCTCCGATGAGTCCGAATGTAAAGAGTGGCTGGTATCCAATCTTTGTTCCTGTTTTTGCGGCTGCAAAAATTGTGCTTGTGCCGTACGGTCCACTGCCAATGTACATAACGACGTGGTCCACCTGATGATCGTTATCAAGGTTGTAGTAAAACAACAAGTCACCAGGTTGTAACGCACTCAGCGCAACGTGGTGCAGCGCTGGCCACTGCGTCTGGGTGGTTCTTGGAATATTGAATCCAGCCTTAGACCACGCCCACTGCACTAGTCCAGAGCAGTCAAATCCTCGACCTGGTGAAACTCCACCCCAGATGTATGGGAGGCCAGCCTGCGATAACGCTGCAGCAACTGCAATGGCTCCTTCTTTAGTCCCAGCAATTTGAGAAATCACTGGTGGAACTGCTTTAGCAATTGCGGTGAGAACAGCGTTTCCAGCAGCGATGCCACCAACCGACTGAGCTACCGCAACAGCTTGCTGCTGTCCGGCGTAGTTGTGGGCCTTAGCCGCGGCAATTCCTTGAAGAATTTCGTAATTAATAATTTGAGTTCTGAAGGTGCCCTTAATGCTATTCAGCGTCGCACGTGTTGCGTTCTCGTTTGCGATGTTCTCCTGCAGCAATGTCTTCATTCTGTTTGTTTGTTCTTGCGCTGCTGCTTCTTGAATCGTTACTTGCTTGATTGTAGTGTCGAGTGACTTCTTCTGTGATTCATACGTTGATTTAATTTTGTCAAGGTTGCCAATCACTTGATCTTGAAAAACTTTTCTTGCATCACTAGTTGTAACGTTTTGATTGAAAAGTGAAAGAATCTGTGCATCTGCTGCACCATAGACATATGCATTCACAATTGCGCTCGCCATGGCGTGTTCAGTAACGAGAATTGCAGCTTTTTTTGTAGCCACTTTCTTATTCAAACTGTAAATGTTGTATTGGATCTGTTGGAGTTTTTGCTGTGCCCCGCCATAAGCATTGGCCGAAGATTCACTTATTTGTGATTGACGTGAAAGGGTCGCAGAGAGGGATTTGATTTGTGCAAGGGCATCGGTAATCGTTCCCGCTTGGGCTGTAGTCAGGGGTGCTAGAACCGTGACCAGCATTGTGCCAGCCAGTACTAGAGCGGGGATTGACCGAATCGTGCCCCTACGATGCACGCGAATCATGAAAACAGCCTAGTAAGTGAACATAAGAAAATAACGAGTTTTGGAAGGGGTTTCGCTATGCGTTACGGTTACAACGCACCAATATTGCGTGGGGGCGTAGCCCAATGGCAGAGGCAAGGCGCTTAAACCGCCTCCAGTGTGGGTTCGAGTCCCACCGCCCCTACGCGGTATTTGGTCGTCTAATTCTTTAGTATCGTTGCTCCGTGGCTAAGAGTTCAACAGGTAAATGGGTAAGTAGGGTAGGAGCTTCTGGAGGCGGAAAGGCCTACAAGAAGTCACGTCCTGGCAATTACTACGGCGTGCTCGCAATCATTGTCATTCTTGGACTCGCAACGACGGTCTATTCACGTTACGAATACCAGAACCCATCAGTCACCACTACATCAGTGGCAGGCGCTCAGCCGGCTATTGGCACAAGTTGGTACGAAGCATTGAATGTGGAAGCATGCGGCGTTAGTTATACGCTTGCACCAAACACCAATGCAAAGTCGGGCCTGACTGTTGGCGCCAATAACGTACTTCACGTTGCTCCAATTTCTGCAAATGAAACCGGTACCAAGGCAACGCTCGCGCTCTTCGCTTCAGAGCAACACGGCATTGTTGCTACTTCTTCAAGTTTGGCGTTACCAACCGCTACGGGAATTGCTAACCCTGCAACAACGTGGAAGAACGGCGATAAGTGTGGGCCAACAACTAAGTACGCAGGAAAGACCGGACAGGTTGAATACGCCTACTGGATGTATGGACAATCCAAGCCAACAATTGTGACAGATCCTGCAATGGTTCCGTTCTCGGCTAACGAAATGAGCATCACCATGGCATTTGAGCCAAGTGGTGTAACTCCTTCAAAGCCAGGTTCGTCAACAGTTAATGCAATGGTTAAGAGCATTGTCCTTGCCGCATCGACAACTACTACAACAACACCTAGCGGCTCACTGAGCACTATTCCAGTTGGCTCAACGGTAGTTCCAAGTACTCCAACCTCAATTCTTCCTACGACGACGACACCTGCGGGCTGATCTTGAAGTCGATCATTCTGGTCGGCGGTAAGGGAACGAGGCTTCGTCCTCTAACGTACGAAACCCCTAAGCAAATGTTGCCGCTCATTGGACGTCCAATGATTGAATGCGTCTTTGAGTCACTTGCCAAACACGGTGTGACTGACGCCGTACTTTCACTCGGGTACTTGCCAGACCGATTCATTGAAAGCTACCCAGAAAGCGTTATCGCGGGGGTTCGAGTTACCTACGCAGTCGAGCCAGAACCGCTTGATACCGCTGGTGCTATTCGCTTCGCTGCGGCACACGCTCACATTGACGACACCTTTCTTGTTGTTAACGGAGACGTATTAACTGACCTCGACGTCACAAGACTTATTAGTTTTCACAGAGCTCACGGGGGAGAGGGCACAATTGCTCTTCACCCAGTTGGTGACCCTTCACGCTATGGCGTGGTGCCAACAACTCCAGACGGTCGCGTTATTGAGTTTGTAGAAAAGCCTGCCCGTGAAGACGCGCCAACGAATCTGATCAATGCAGGAACATATGTCTTCGAGCCAAGTGTTCTACGTCGCATTGCTCCGTCGGGGCGCGTGAGTGTAGAACGCGACACATTCCCAGCACTCGCAAAAGATGGTGTGCTCTATGCCATGCCAGACAATGCTTACTGGATTGATACAGGAACTCCACAGACGTATCTTCAATCAAACATTGATGTGCTTACTGGACGTGACAAAATAACGTCATTCAGCGGGATTGTTGATGGAACATGGATTCACCCGCAAAGTCGAGTTGATGCTTCGGCGAAATTTGTTAACGCCGTTATTGACAAAGACTGCTACGTCGGTCCAAACGTTGTCATTGAAAACTCAGTACTTCTTCCTGGTGCGGTGGTTGAAGAAGGCTCAGTGGTCAAGTGGTCAATCATTGGCCCTGAAGCAGTTATTGGGAGTTTCTCTACTCTTGGTGCAACGTGCGTCGTTGGTGCCAAGGAGCACGTGGCCCCAGGTTCATCGCTTTCAGGTGATGTGCGCCTGGGTGGCGTGTAACTACCTAAACAAGTCGTTTGAAGCTGGACGGATGACGTCATCTTTGACGGAGCCCTCACCAAAGTAGGACTCGTCAAGTCCGCGAAGAATTGCAAACGGCGTTCCTTCGCTTTTGCCGAGCACTAAGTTCGCTGCTCCCGCAATCTCATCAATGATTGCGACTTCGGTTACTTCTAGAACTCTGCCTTCAGCATCAAGAGTGCCACGAAGATCGAGAATGGGCTTTAATCCTGCTGAACCAAGTGCCACATCGGTAACGCCAGTGCGCCACACACGACCAAACGTGTCAGTCACCACAACACCAACTTCTATGCCTGTGCGGCGCGCTAGTTCTGCGCGAAAACGCCTTGCTGATCGGTCAGAGTCTTTAGGAAGTAGCACAGCAGTGCCTTCAGCGGTATTGGAAAGGTCAATACCGGCATTGGCATTGACGAATCCATGATGCGTTTCGGTGATTCGCATTGGTCCACGACGTCTAATAACTCGCTTTGATTCTTCGCTGATGAGTCGGTCCTTGTGCTCGTCGGTTCCATCAAATGCAACGACCTGTCCTTCTGACTTTGAAACAATTTTGCTCGTCACGGTTACAAGGTCGTGGTGCTGAAGTGTGTAGCCACCCTTTTCGAGGGCATCAAGAAAGAGCGTGACTAAATCGTCACCTTCATTTACTTGGCCAACACCGAGTATTGGAAATATTCGAAGTTCGTTCATGACAACACCGCAGCGGCGAGTTGCTTGGCGTGATCTGGATTAGCCATGATGGTGGTGGTGACAATGACGTTCATTCCAAGTGCCTTGATTTCATTTTCGTGCTTGGCGTCTTGTTCATCAATGATGAATGTGCCAACGAGCCCTTGGTAGTACTTCGCAACCCCCACACACGAGACGTCGTGTCCGAGCTCGTTGAGTAGTCGGTCAGCTGGTCCCTTTAGAGCGGCTCCATTGATGATTGGCGAAACTGCAACGACGTCGCTGTGGCGTTCGCGCAATATCTCACGAATTCCAGGGACCTGAAGAATTGGTTCAATTGAGATTAGAGGGTTTGATGGAGCAATGACAATTCGAGATGAAGCGGTTAGTGCAGCAATAGTTTCTGGTGTTGGAGTTGCAGCTGCAGCGCCACTAAATGAAATTGAATTCACTGCGACCCCGTGATGATGGCGCACAAAGTATTCCTGAAAACTAAGAGTTCCAATTTCAGTGCTGAAAATTGTTGAGACGACATCATTGGTAACTGGCAGCAGGCGAATGTCAACGCCGAACTTCGCACAGAGTTCTTGTGCAACTTGTGTTTTCGTTGCGCCTTCACTAAAGCGTTGTGTGCGGTAGAGGTGGGTTGCAAGGTCACGGTCGCCGAGGCCGAACCATGATTCTCCTCCGAGATCACCAAGCTCTTTCATTACGCGCCACGTCTCACCCTTAAGTCCCCATCCGAGTTCTTCGTTGTTGAGACCACTGAGCGTGTAGCTAATGGTGTCAAGATCTGGACAGATACTCAGACCATGCAGAACGAGGTCGTCACCGACGTTGACAACGGCAGTTAACTCCTTGGCCTCGAGGGTGCCACGTAAAGCTCGCAAGAGTCGTGCGGCGCCTACGCCACCGCTGAGAACAGATATCACTCTCGAAACCTTAGGGGCGCTTGGGTAGGATTGAGTGTTGTGAGCAATAATTCGTTTGTTACAGGGTGGCCAGGGGCCCCAGCAGCGGTGGCATTTCGCCTAGACGGCACAATCGCGAATCGGGTGGCTGAGATTGGAGACATGAGCGAAGTTCGCCCGTGGGCTTCGGTTTCAAAGTTGGCGGTCTCATTTGCCTTTGGTGTCGAGTTTGACTGGGAATCTTGCAAGCCATCCACACACGCTGGGCCAGTCGGGTCATTTATTGCAAACCTACTTTCGCACTCGAGCGGACTGGGTCTTGAAGAAGGAGATCCAGTTAGCCAAGTTGGTAAAAAGAGAATTTACTCAAATTATGGAATAAATACTGCTGTTAAAGAAATAATTGAGGACCATGACCCCGCCAGTTGGCTTCGTTTGAGAGTTTTTGCTGGTCTTGGTATGAGCAGCACAAGCCTCCAAGGTCGCCCATCAGATGGTGTCACTGGCTCAACAGAAGACTTGGTCACCTTTGCAAAAGCTTGGTTACTTTCGCAAGGAATTTCTGAGGTAACACGTAATCGGCTCATTACGCCCTACGCCCCTCAACTAGACGGCATTGTTCCTGGCTTTGGAAGTTTTTCTCCGTGCCCGTGGGGGCTGGGCCCTGAGGTTAGAGGAACAAAGGAACACTGGATGGGTGACTGGCCAGAAGACAGTTTTGGACACTTTGGGAAAAGTGGCGCGCTTATGTTAATGAATGTTCGAGAAAAGATTGCCGTTGTTGCAACAAGCACCGAAGAGTTTGGCCCATGGGCAGTTCGGCTTTGGCCACAGTGGACTAGTGAAATGCGTAAGAGAGCACTTAATTCGTGAGCGAACAAAGCGTGAAGCGAACTATTGCGGTATCAATTGATCAGTTATACCGTGATCAACCTGGCGGAATCGGCACGTACGTTCGAGGCTTGCTGCACGGGCTTAGTCAAGTGGGCGGTAGCGAAATCGTGGGTATTGCTCCACGAGGTGATGTCCCAAGTGGCCTACAACTTAGTTCAGTGTCAAAGGCTGCGCTCGGAGTAAAACTTCTGACACGTGCGTGGCCTAACTTCTCCCTCGGAGTTCCAAAAAATGCCAGCGTGGTCCACGCAACTTCAATGGCTGGTCCGTTTAATGGAGGGCAAAGCGCGATTCATTCTGTTGCTATGCACGACTTACTCTGGCGTGATGAACCAAGCGCAACAACGAGTGCGGGTATTGCATTTCACGAACAGCGTTTAGAACTGCTGGCTCGAAAGAAAAACATACGAATTTTTACTTCGTCACCCGGTCTTAAAGAACGGCTTGTTGTTGAAGGATTTGACGCTTCGCGCATTGTCCCAATCCGACTTGGTGTTGATGATGAGTCAGTCACTCCGGCGAGCAGTTCTGAAGTTGGAGAAATGCTCTCCAAGCTTGGAGTTACCGGGCCGTTTACCTTTTACGCGGGTACGCGTGAACCCAGGAAGAATCTTGCATCACTCATCGCGGCGCACCGCCGCGCTCGTGAAACATCTCCAGAACTTGGCCCACTCGTTATTTCTGGTTCAAAGGGATGGGGAGAAGTCTCTACAGAAGATGTGACTGTCGTTGGTCTGGTCGATTGGAGCATGCTTAAGGGTCTCTATCGTGACTGCACAGTTTTTGCATACGTTCCACGCGCCGAAGGTTGGGGGCTTTCACCAATTGAAGCCTTGAATGCAGGTGCGCGAGTAGTCGCAAGTTCAACAACACCAAGTGTCAACACCAACGAGAACGTTGTGCTGGTAGACCCCCGGAGTGAAGAATCAATTGCGGATGGCTTAGTGCGTGCACTGGCACTTCCTCTGCACGATGAGAAAAGAAAGATGTCAGTTTCTGAGTTCACATGGAAGAACTGTGCTCTTGATCACTTGGCTGGCTGGGCATGAAAGTAGCTCTCGACGTCTCTGCAGTACCGCAAAAGATTGCTGGCGTGGGACGTTACATTGCCGAAATTGCCAGGCGACTACCTGAAGAAGGAGTGGAGACCACGCTTGTTACTAGGAAGAATGACGCTCAGCGCTGGTCGAAACTATCAAGCGCAATGCTTTCACCGGTTGTCCCTGATAACCGAGTTCAGCGACTCGCCTACGAAGCATTACTTCTCGGATCAAGTGGGGCAGCGAAAAATGCTGATGTATGGCACGGACCTCACTACACAATGCCTCGCGGCTCAAAGACTCCTTGTGTCGTAACAATTCACGACCTGATGTTTTTCACCAATCCCGAGTGGCACGAAAAGTCAAAAGTTGCCTTCTTTCGTCGCGCGATTTCGTATTCAGCTAAACACGCCAAAGTCTTGCTAAGCATCAGCGACTTTACGGCACGACAAATTGATGAATTTCTACCGGGACATGCTCCGGTTGTAGTTGCACCGCTTGGTGTTGACCTCGCTCGCTTTACTACTGATGCTTCAAACGATCGCTTGCTGTTTGAGCAACATGGTTTACGAAGTGACGTACCCTATGTTTTCTTTCTCGGAACAATGGAACCTAGAAAAGGTCTCGATGTCCTACTTCGTTCATTCGCTGAACTTGCTGCACAGGACCAAGAGGTTGAACTTTGGCTCGCTGGCCAGTCTGGATGGGGTCTGAAAGACCTGGAAGCACAAATTTCTGTGCATCCTGCATCAGGTCGGATTAAGCAACTTGGATTTGTTGCTGAAACTGTGCTTCCAGCACTTCTGCGTCAAGCTCGCTGTGTTGCCTATCCATCTCGTGGTGAGGGATTTGGGCTCCCAGTGCTTGAGGCGCTTGCTTGTGGAGCATCAGTAGTGACAAGTCGTGACACAGTTATGGAAGAAATTGCAGGGCCAGCAGCACAGTTAATACCTATTGGAGACAGCGCTGCTCTCACTCAAATCTTGAGTGAAGTGGTTGCCAGCAATGATGAACTTCGTGCTCAGCGATCACTCAAAGCTAGAGAGCGTGCACAAACCTTCACGTGGGAGCGATCTTTGCGCCAGCACCTAACCGCATACGAACAGGCTAAATAAATGCGCGCAGTAATTACCGGTGCTGATGGTTTTGTAGGTCGACACCTTCGCTCACATTTAGAACTTCACGGCGATGAAGTACTCGGAATCGACCGTGAATGCGACGTGACTGATCTGCAAAGTATTTCTACAGTCATTTCAAGTTTCGAACCCGATGCGATTTACCATCTTGCTGCACTCACTCACGTGGGCGACTCATGGGACCGACCAGAAGAGTTCAGTAGGGTGAACGTAGAGGGCACGAGAAATATTCTCACGAGTGCAGCGTCGCTTGAGCGTCCCGCAAAAGTTCTATTCGTCAGCACAGCCGATGTCTATGGAGTGGTGACTGAATCAGATCTTCCACTGCAAGAAGACCGCGTCGCCTCACCCGCTAATCCTTATTCACAGAGCAAACTTGCAGCAGAAATGCTTTGCAAAGAGGTTGCTAGCTCGCAAGAAGTCGTCATAGCTAGGCCGTTCAATCACATTGGCCCTGGGCAGTCAACTCAATTTGTGATTCCTGCATTGATTTCTAGACTGCTCAATGCCGCCACTTCAGGAACTATGGAAATCCCCGTAGGTGACTTGTCAACTCGACGTGATTTTTGTGATGTTCGAGATGTCGTGAAGGCTTATAGGTCGCTTATAGAACACGGCAAGCGTGGAGAGGTTTACAACATCGCTTCTGGGAGCGATGTTGCGATTAAAGATATTGCTGAGCAACTTGTTTTGCTACTGGCACCGAATGTAAAACTCGTTGTTGACAAAAAACTGCTGCGGCCTATTGAGATTCCGGTAATGCGAGGTAGCTATGAAAAAATACACGCAGCGACAAACTGGAAACCATCAATAAGTATGGAAACATCACTCAGAGACGCGATAAGCGTACTTCGAAGTATTTCTCCCAAAAATCTTTAATTATTTCTTTAGAACACTGTTTTTTCAGTGTTTAGGCGACTGAATTTTTCTCCCAAGAGAACTAGCCTTGTTATCTGATGGAATCTCGTGCTCCGGCCGTCGTTGCCGTCGTTGTTACCACTGGCCCTGGACCAGGCCTTGAAGTCACACTGGCTTCACTGGTCGCTCAGGACTACGAGGAATTAAGCCTGCTCGTCATAGCGAACGGGGAGCATGACAACGTCTCTGAAAGAGTGGCTGCAGTAGCGCCAAAGGCATTTTTACGAACGCTTGACGAAAACAAGGGTTTCGGTGCTGCCTGCAATGAGGCGGCTCTGATGGTTGATGGAGCTGCCTTTTTCTTGTTCTGCCATGATGATGTTCGCCTTGAGACGAATGCAGTTCAGATGATGGTCGAAGCAGCATTCAGAACTAATGCTGGAATAGTTACCCCAAAGGTTGTCCAGTACGAAGACCCAATGGTGTTGGTCCATGTTGGTCAAACCGCTGATCGATTCGGTGTAGTGCAAGAACGTGTTGATCTGGGTGAGATTGATCACGGACAGCAAGACCTCGAGCGTGATGTTTTTGTCGCACCTGGCGGGGTGACGTTGGTTCGCTATGACCTCTTCACAACACTTCGTGGATTCGACCCACTCATTCCAGTTCTTGGAGAAGATTTAGATCTCTGCTGGCGGGCACAGGTTGCTGGCGCTCGTGTGGTTGTAGCTCCGAGCGCAAAAGTTGCTCACCGTCAAACAATCTCGACGGGAGAGCGTTTAATCAGTGCGGTAGGGACAAGACGTCGAAGTCGCCAAGACCTCCAACGTCGACATCAATTAATGGTGGTTGCAACTGGTTGGGGTCGAGTCTCGACACTTCTCACATTGCCGTTACTGGCAATAATGGATCTATTCGAATTCTTGCTCTCACTTATAAGTGGAGATACAGACCGAGCTGGCGCAATTATCAGTTCATGGTTATGGCTCTTTAATAATCGAAAGCGAATTCGAGAGCGCAGACGACTACGTGGACAAGTGCAAGTGCTTTCAGATAGTGAGCTTCGACGACTGCAAGTTGGCGGTGCAAGTCGTCTAAAGCGCTTCACGACTACGTTGCTACGCGAAGGATTAGATAGAGCCCGTGGAGTACTGCCAGAAGCAGAGAATCTTCCAGAAGTCATTAGTTCGGGTGAAACTTCTGGCGTTGGCTTTGGCGCTGCATTCTCAGAAAATGAAGAGTTTGATGAAATCTCCGAAAGTGATGAAATTTCTCTTCGGCGTAGAGCGAGTCGCGTACTCACTTCATTCCGCGCACAAGCGGTGACCATTGTTCTCGTGGGAGTTTTCTGGCTAATTGCGACAAGAAATCTTGCAGTGATGCCACTGCCACTTGTAGGTCGCTTGGCGCCGCTTGACTCATGGTGGTCAACCTGGAGACACTTCTTTGCCTCGTGGTCTCCAAACGGCGTCGGAACAGGCACACCGGGTATGCCGGGCTATGGCGTACTTGGTTTTGCCGGAACATTCGTCTTTGGACGAATGGGGATACTTCCGCGCCTCGCGCTCATATTCTCAATTCCAGTTGGAGCCATAGGAACTGCACGGCTCTTAAAAAACCGAGTTTCAAACCGTGCACGGGTTATCGCGTCAATTGCCTACTTGGCAATGCCACTTGGCTTGAACATGATTAGCCAAGGCCGAATTGACGTGCTGCTATTTACAGCTGCTGTGCCGTTCATTGTTCGACGGCTCTTTGAGCTCCTAGCAATTCCGAGTTTCAGAGATGGTGCATACCCAGCGCCAGTTCACTTCGGGCTACAAGGCTGGAGGAATAGCGAAGCAGGTCAGCGCACCGTTCTTGTGATGATTATTGCCTTAGTAAGTGCCATGATCCCAGCGACGCTGATTGCAGTTCTGGTGATTGTTGTTGGAATTGCTATTGCAAGATTTTTTGAATTAGATGAGAACGCTTCACGAGTTCGTCCGTGGAGGATACTTCTTGCAATGCTTGGTTCGGTTGCGGTCTTCTTATTGCCACTCACAATTAACTTTTTCTTCGCGGGTAGGCGTGCTTTAGAAATATTTGGAATTGCACGGGGGCCATGGGACGTTCCATCGTTTGGTGCACTAATTCGTGGATCCGACGGGAACCTGGGTCTGTCATGGGCTGCATGGCTGCTGCCGGTTGCAGCGCTACTGAGCTTCTTTGTTTGCCGAGGAATCCGACGCAACATTGCGAGTAAAGCTGCATCCATTGCGACACTTTCGTTGGTACTGGCAACCCTATCGTTGCATCACTGGATGGGCACATTTGCCCCTGACGCTGATGTGCTCATTGCGCTGTACATGGCGATGGTGGCATTGCTAATCGGACTTGGCGTTAGTGCACTAGAGAATGATCTTCGACAAGCTGGTTTTGGATGGCGACAAATCTTTGCAGGGATATTTGTCTCGATGCTCGTTGTGAGCACAGCACCATTTGTACTTAGTTCTTCTAGTGGTCGCTTCGACCTTCCTACAAATAGTGTCGCGCAGTCACTTAGTTCACTCGCACCAAGTAACAGTGGCGCTTACCGTGTGCTCTGGCTCGGAGATCCAACAGTGCTTCCAGTAGCTGGATGGTCAGTTGCTCCAGGTCTCGCAGCTGCGACCACAATGAACGGATTACCGACAGGGTCAACTTTGTTTACTCCACCAGACTCGGGTACTAGTGATGTCCTCTTGTCTGACGTGCAGCTGGCGCTAGAGGGGCGTACAGTGCGACTTGGTTCACTCTTAGCGACTGCAGGCATTTCGACCATTGTTGTAATGAATGCCTCATCCCCAGAGCTAGCTGGGGTGCAAACTGTGCCGATTCGTCCGGTGCCCAATACTCTTCGCACCGCACTTCACATGCAGTCAGACTTATCACTTGAGCTGCAAACGAGTTCAGTCGAAGTGTACGCAAACTCTTTATTCACGGGACTTATTCACGCCACTAGTAATGGCTCGAATCCAGTTCCAGTAGTTGCAAATGTCGGGGTCCCAGGGCATTTGCAGATGACCCCGGCAAGTAACGTGCACGTTGTTGCGGGCCTGGCGCCAGCTGGTGCATTCGCGCTCACTGTAAATGGCAAAACGGTTCCACGATCAACAGCAGTTGGCTGGGCACCGAAATACCAAGTCGGCACAGTGCAAGGTAATGAAAAAGTTGAATTAATTCTTCACCAGTTCCCTCTCAATGGTCTCTTAGCGTTGTTCACGCTTGGTCTCTGGGCGTTTGTATGGCTTGGCTTTGGATGGGTGCATCGAGTTGAGTGGCTATCTAACCGCAGACATCGTCGAGTCATAGTTCCTTCAAGCGAGACGGGTGATAATGAATAATCTCCGTCGACTTCCACTTGCTGCGGTCCTCGCTGCGACACTTATCCTCATGGCCGTGCTGAGCACGCTCATTGGCGGCACCAACCCTTCGCAAATCTCATCGGGACTTCTCGTTGCTTCTGATGCTGAGTCAACGGCGCTTTACTGCTCGGGACTCACATCAAGCTCAGTGACGTTTTTTAATACAACTTCAACATCACACAATGTTTCAGTTTCGTGGACGACAGATACCGGAAGCAGTGGGAGTAGCACCACAAATCTTGCGAGCCATGACACCTGGAACATTGCACAGTTCGGCAAGGGGAGTGTCTTTGCTGTTGCGGCTCAGATTCACGGTGGAGGTGTGGTGGGAAGTGTTGCTGGAGCAAATGGACTTCAAGGCACGTGCAACTCAGCTGGCGTGACCTCGTGGTTTGGAGCAGGTTTTGATACAACGGTTGGCTCTACTGGTGATTTAAGTATTTACAATCCCACCGCAACTGCAGCTGTATTTAACGTCTCAACGTTTACCAACAGCGGATTTAGCGCACCTGCAGCATTCCAAGGGCTGTCGGTAAACGCTCACCAACTTGTGGTTCTCAATCTTGGAACGCAACTAGTCAACTTGACGAACATTGGTGTCCACGTAAAAGTTCTCCGCGGGTCACTTGAAATCGTAGGGATCCAGCACTCGGGTAATTCTGTCTCCTACTACCCGGGTGAAAACCAACTCAGTCAGCAGAACTGGTTTCCACTCGTGACAACAAGCAATGGAGCCAAGGCCCAGCTTCGATACGCGAATCCAGGTTCAAACACAATTTCAGTAACTGTGAATGTCAGTTTGCCTCCTTTTAGTGTGCAGCCTCAAACTCTTACAGTGCTTCCATACAGCAGTGGGGAAATAACAATTACCCCCAATACGGCTATTCCCGCGAATGGCTATGCATTTGTTAGCTCTAGTTCGAGCGCTCCACTGCTTACGGCTCTCGTGCTCGGAACTACAAAAGGCCTTAATCTTTTTGCGCCGCAGGTGCCGACCAGTTCAATACTTTTGGCAGACTTCAGTGGTTCAAGGCTCGATACTGCTGAGGTGACCAATACTTCCAAGCATGACGTGACAGTTAACGTCACGTCACTTCCAAGCTCGGCCCAAGGTGCTTACGGTAGTTCACCTGCTTTCAAGATTCACCTGAAAGCAGGTGCATCAACAAAGGTGAACTTGACAAACATCGCATCAGGTGAGCTCATGAGTACGACGAAAAACGTACTCCTAGTAACCGTGGCACTGCAGACAGTTCCAGCAGGTATCAACCTGCTGAGTGCACTAAACGCTAGGTAGCGTTGGTGGGTTCCAGTTAGGAGCCGGAGTAACTTCCTTGGCTTCAGTCACAACACTTGTTGTGCCAACTCCGCTGAGAGCACTTACTGTCTTAGTCCCACCTGGCCATACAGGCTCACCGTGCGCTTCATCAATAAGTTTCGCAGCGGTGTCTCCATCGATGGTTTCATGCTCTAGAAGTGAACGAGTTAGTGCCTCGAGGCCACGACGGTGAAGTGTAAGTGTTTCAATTGCACGAGCTTCTTGTTCACGAAGAATTCGTTCCACTTCGTCATCGACAATCTCTGCAGTGTGCTCGGAATAGTCCTTAGTTGACATGAGGCCATCACCGAGAAATACCTGTTGATGCCCACCCCAAGCCATTGGGCCAATTTCTTTAGACATTCCCCACTCAGTCACCATGCGACGTGCGAGTTCTGTGTTGCGCTGGAGGTCATCGGCGGCGCCAGTTGATAGATCGCCATAGACAAGGAGTTCAGCCACCCGCCCACCCATGCGCATGCAGAGTGAATCTTCGAGGTGGTTTCGTCCCATGATGTGACGGTCTTCTTCAGGAAGAGTCATAGTCACTCCGAGCGCCATCCCACGAGGGATGATCGTGATCTTGTGAAGCGGGTCAGTCTTTTCAAGCACGTAGGCAAGAAGCGCATGACCACTTTCGTGGAACGCAATTCGTTCACGCTCGTCATCTTGGAGCACCATTGAGTCGCGCTGGGCACCCATGAGTACACGGTCACGAGCTGATTCAAAGTCCTGCATGTTGATTGTTGTTGAATCGCGTCGAACAGCGTGCAGGGCTGATTCGTTGACAAGGTTTGCAAGGTCAGCGCCACTCATGCCTGGTGTTCCACGAGCAACCATAGAAAGGTCTACAGATCCATCGAGTGGCTTGTCTTTTGAGTGCACCTGGAGAATTGGCAAACGTTCATCGAGATCGGGAAGCGGAACAACAATCTGTCGGTCAAATCGTCCTGGGCGAAGTAACGCAGGGTCGAGTACATCAGGGCGGTTTGTTGCCGCCATGACAACAATGCCAACCGTCGGGTCGAAGCCGTCCATCTCGCTCAGCATTTGGTTAAGTGTCTGCTCACGTTCGTCGTGACCACCACCGACGCCGGCGCCACGCTTGCGGCCTATGGAATCGATTTCGTCAACAAAAATAATTGCGGGAGCAGCTTTGCGAGCTGTTGCGAAGAGATCACGGACACGTGACGCACCAACACCAACGAACATCTCCATGAAGTCTGAACCCGATACTGAGAAGAAAGGAACTCCCGCTTCGCCAGCAACAGCACGAGCGAGCATGGTCTTACCAGTTCCCGGAGGTCCTACGAGCAAAATCCCCTTCGGAATTAATGCACCAATAGCTTTGTATCGTTCTGGGAACTTCAAGAATTCAACTACTTCACTAATTTCTTGTTTTACACCGAGGTAGCCAGCGACGTCAGCGAATGTTGTCGATGGAAGGTCTTTGTTGAACTGTTTGGCTTTTGACTTGCCAACAGACATCATTCCGTTCATCTGACCCTTGGCTTGACGGTTCGCGAAGAACATGAAGCCACCGAAGATGATTATCCAGATGAGGTATGGAGCAAACGTAGCAAGAAACCCATTGGAGTTAACAAATACAACAGAAACGTTATTTGTTCGAAGCGTTTCAACTTCTGTCGTAAGAACTGGGATTGGGCCATTGGTGGTGTAATCAGTGCCATTGGTGAGTTGACCAGTTATGACTCCATTAGCGTTATTGATATTTGCGGAAATAACTCCAGAGTGACGCGCATCACGCAGCAGCGTTGAGTAATCAATCGTCTTGATGTGCTTGTTGGAAAATAGTGAAGGAATTATCAAGATGCCCAGGATGAAAATCACTAATGCAATAGTGATAAATCTCCGACGTGATTCGGGCGTCATTGGCTTCTTGCCACCAGGCATGAGCTTTGATAGGCCAGTTTTTTCTTTTTCAGGTGTAGTCACGCCTTCCAATCTAGAGGTGAATTGTGACAATCGATTTGCCCTGTGCATAACTCCAGACTTGTTAGCGTTATGAGATATGAGTACTAGGCCTTTAAAGGAAAATAACGGGAATCCTCGCGTTATTACAATTCTGCTGGCCTGCCTCGTAGGGTTCGTCGCTGGTGAGGTACTTGCAACACTCTTTGCTAGTGCCCTCAGCGCGTCGCTTCATTTTCCCGGTGGATTTAGTGTTTTAGCGAAGGCTACAAAGCCTCCATATTGGTTCACAATATGCGCTCTCGTTGGGCTCTGGTGTGGATTCATGGCGACGGTGCTCTACTCAAAACTTGTTGCTGGACTTTCAATACCAAAGAGTCTGTTTCAAATAAAACGAGCAGACGCAACGTATGTACTGGTGGGTGTCGTTAGTCAGTTGTTTATTGATTTGGCGTATAAGCCTTTTCACTTTAAAAACATGAACAAGCCGGTTGATCATATTTTTGGTTCAGTGCACGGTGCGATGTTTGTTTTGTTGGCCATGCTGACAACATTTGCTGCACCCGTAATTGAAGAAACTCTTTTTCGTGGAGTGGTATTTCGATCACTCGATACAAGTTTTTCAAAAGTTTCACAGAAGTTTGGGTCTTATGCAGCGATGGCGCTCAGCGCAGTTATCTTTGCAGTCGCTCATGCTGAACTGCTTCAGTTTGTTGGGCTCTTTGCTCTTGGGATAGTGCTTTCGTACATTGTTAAAAAAACAGGCAGACTCGCCCCAAGTATTTTGGCCCACATGTCATTTAATGCAGTTGCGATGTTCGCACTTATTCTTCAGCGCACAGGCCACTAGTGATTAAACGACTGCGCAATCTATTTAGTCCAGTACGCGCACTCGAAACTGTTGTCGTGCTCATGGTTATTTTTGTAATTATTTGGACAATGCATCCGTCGCTACTTTTTTCTAGCTCGACTATTACTGGTGGAGACACAGGATCTCACTTAGCTCTTCCAGCTTTTTTGAAGTCACAGGGCAATCTTCTAAATCTCACCCCGTGGTATCCGGGCTGGTTCAACGGGATGCCGGCGTATACCTATTACTTTGTATTGCCTGACTACTTTGCAGTGCTCGCGAGCTACATAATTAATTTTGCGGTGGCATTCAAACTTGCAACAATCCTCGGATCAGTTTTAATGCCAGTAACCGCTTATGCCATGGCAAGGTTATTTCGAGCGCCTCGCCCAGTTCCTGTGGCCCTCGCAGTTGCAACGTTGCCGTTTTTATTTGATTCATCGTTCACGATTGATGGTGGCAATCTCTTCTCAACAATGGCTGGTGAATATGCCTTTTCATTATCACTCGCTCTATCGCTACTGACAATAGGCCTCTTCGCCAGAGGCGTAAGAACCGGGCGAGGGTATTGGCTTGCAGCGCTATCAATGAGTGCCACATTGGCATCGCACGTGTTGCCTTGGTTCTTCTGCGTAGCTGCAATTGCGGTACTTGTGCTTTTTGAAGTATTCGCACGTCGTGGGGTTGGGAGTAAAAATGAAAGCGACATTGTTCGTGGTGACTACGCAAGGCCAGTTCGTTTCTCATTTTGGGCGGGGTTACTGTCACTTTGCATATCTGCGTGGTGGCTAGTTCCTTTTTTAACTTCTCAGGCTTACACAAATTCAATGGGCTACGTGAATGACAATGTCAGCAGTATCAGTCAAATCTTTACTCATTTGGGTTGGTCTAATGGATCTGGTACCGCTGCAGGTGACCGCTGGGTCATAGTTCTTGCGGGAGTAGCGCTCCTGGTCGCCTTTATTGTTCGCGACCGTCTCGGCATGATTCTCTCAACGCTGGTTGTGACATCATTCCTTGGATTTATTTTCGATCCACAGAGTGTTATTTGGAATGAGCGCTTAGTTCCCTTCTGGTTTCTGACAATTCATCTCAGTGCAGGCTGGCTCTTTGGCTACTTGCTTTCTCGCTGGATTGAGCGAAAGCCACGATTGAGTATGTGGAGAGACTCAATCGATGGCGAAGAAATAGAAGAACTAGCAATTGATGAATTTGACTCCCCACAAGAACGAGCTATTAGAAGGACTCTTAACGCAACATTGTTAGTTGCATTGCTGGGCCTTGGCACAACGCTTCCGGGGCTTATTGCCCCCGTCGCTTCAGCGCTGCATCTCAATGTTGGAGGGAATCAAGTAGCAGTTTGGGCACAGTGGAATTATTCGGGGTATCAAGCGAAATCTGGTTGGAACGAATACGAAAATATTATTTCAACGATGAAGTCAGTTTCTAAACAGTATGGATGTGGCAATGCAATGTGGGAGTACGCATCAGGCGAAGATCGTTTCGGAACTCCTGAGGCGCTCATGTTGTTGCCTTACTGGACAAATAACTGTGTTGGTTCAATGGAGGGCCTCTTCTTTGAGTCCTCTGCAACCACGCCGTATCACTTCATAAATCAGTCAGAACTGAGTGCAGCCCCTAGCAACCCACAAGTTGGGCTTAACTACGGAACGGTTGATGTTGCGCTCGGCGTCAAGCATCTACAAATGCTTGGGGTGAAGTACTACATGGCATTTTCACCAAACGTCATTGAACAGGCAAAAGCAGATTCTTCGCTCAAACTGATTGCAACTACTAAGACCTGGCCAGCTCCGGGGGCGAAGTGGAATATCTATCTCATTAAGAACAGTCCAGTAGTTCAGCCACTTGGCGTTTCTCCCGTGGTTGTAGCGAACATTGCTGGTCGTACGCAGTGGTTAGCTGCGAGCCAGCAGTGGTACAACTCACCGTCAATGTGGGGTCAACTCATTGCAAGCAGTGGGCCAGCATCGTGGACGCATGTGTCATCAGTTCTTTTGCTACCGAAAAAATCTTCTAGTACCGCTGTGCTGCCAGTCGTTAGCCACGTTATGCAGACTTCACAATCGATTTCATTCCACGTGAGCAAAATTGGTACGCCAGTTCTTGTAAAAATTTCTTACTTTCCACGTTGGCAGGCAGTAGGCGCCAAGGGTCCATTCCGAGTTAGCCCCAATGAGATGGTTGTGATCCCAACTTCCAAAAATGTTTCACTCGTTTATGGACAACAAACTAATTTGGGCGCACTGATCACTGACGCCACCATTTTCATAGGTCTGCTGTACGTTTTCGTTCGTTTAAGAAGTCGCCGTAAATCATCCAAGTAGAGTGTTAAGTCGTGGACACGACAAAAATCTTCAAGGCATACGACGTTCGAGGTACGTACCCCGACCAGTTAAATGATCGCCTAGCTCAAGCAATCGGTTCGGCATTCGCAAAGTTCGTACATACACCACGTATTGTTATCGCTCGCGACATGCGCCCTTCTGGTGTCACTATGTGTGCAGCCTTCGCAGAAGGGGCGAGAAGCATGGGGGTTGAAGTTATTGATCTCGGTCTCGCGTCAACTGACTTTTTGTATTTTGCAGCTGGTCATCTAGACGCCCCAGGCGCTATGTTTACCGCTTCGCACAACCCAGCTCAGTACAACGGCATCAAAATGTGCCTCGCTGGAGCTAAGCCAATTGGCGTGGAGAGTGGACTCGTTGAGATTGAAGCAATGGCCAATGAGTTCTACGAGAATCCATCAACTGGGGCACTGGCAAACTACAGAGAACTCGATTTGATGGGCGAGTGGGTAAAGCACGTTCATTCATTCGCGGATAGTTCAAAATTTCGTCCATTGAAAATAGTTGCTGATACCGCTAATGGTATGGGTGGTTTTATTGCCCCAAAGATATTTGCTGGTCTACCGTTCGACGTCGAGATCATGTACGAAGAACTTGATGGAACATTCCCTAACCATCCAGCAGATCCTCTCGATGCAAAAAACCTCGTAGATCTTCAAAAGCGAGTTCTAGAGGTTGGTGCAGACATTGGTCTGGCTTTTGATGGTGACGCTGACCGTGTGTTCTTGATTGACGAGAAAGCACAACCTATTTCTGGTTCCACGACAACGGCAATGGTCGCTGCTGGCTTACTCAAGAAAAACCCTGGAGCCACCATTCTTTACAACTTGATCTGTTCTAAGTCAGTTCCAGCAGTCATTGCTGAAAGTGGTGGAACAGCTGTACGAACTCGCGTGGGACATAGCTACATCAAGCAGCAAATGGCAGAAACCGGTGCAGTATTTGGGGGAGAACACTCCGGGCACTATTACTACCGTGACAATTACCGTGCTGACTCTGGAATCATCACAGCAATGGTTGTGCTGCAACTACTCAGCGAATCATCAGTTGCGCTCTCTGAGCTCGTTGCCCCCTACGACCGATTCGCTGCATCGGGAGAAATAAATACTCAAGTTGAGAGTCCTTCCAACAGCGTGGCGGTAATTGCCCAGAAGCTAAAGGCGCAGGGCGTTAACGTTGACATGCTTGACGGAATGACTGCAGATTATGGAACTTGGTGGTTTAACCTGCGCCCATCAAATACTGAGCCGCTACTACGTCTTAATGTTGAAGCACCGAATGAAAAAGAATGTCAACAGCGCGTTGACGAAGTTCTACAAATGATCAAAGAGGTTTGACCAATGGCCCTAGAAAGATTTCTTCTCGAATTGCTTGAAGACCCAACTGACCAGGGGACACTTCTTTACATTGAAAGCGCCAGCGTGCTCTACAACCCACGTAAAAAAGTTGCCTACGAAGTTCGTGGATCAATTCCAGTGTTGCTTCCAGAAGAATCTCGTCCCGCAACTGATGCTGAGCACAGTGCGTGGACTAGTGACGCAACCGCAGTAACTACAGGTCGTTAGTTCTTCGTTACCTGTAGGGGAACTGTCAGCGGTCCCCAAATAGCGAGTCGACCGTGCTTCCACGTTGGTGAAGCGTCTGGCGTTACTGACTCCCACGTCTCTACAAACACTTGCAGAGCCTCTTGGAGTTCGGCGCGCGCTAGCGCAGCACCAAGGCAGTGGTGGATGCCACTTGAGAAGGTCAAGTGATTGCGTGCGTCAGATCTGTTTACATCGAACTCGTCTGCTTCGTCGAATTCACTGGCGTCACGATTGGCTGACGAAAGTGAGAAGGTAATCAGCTGACCGGGTGAAAAAATAATGTCACGGTATTCAAATTCTTCAGCGACTTGTCGAATAACGGTGCGAATAGGGTTCACGTAGCGAAGTGATTCTTCAACGGTATTAGCAATAAGCTCTGGGTTGTTTCGAAGTTGACCCCATGTTTCTGGGCGATCAGCGAGTAGAGAAATCATGATGCCAAGTTGATTCCTCGTGGTGTCAGTTCCAGCAGCAATCATGCCCTGGACCAGACTGACGAGTTCATCAGTTGAGAGTCGGTCGCCCTCTTCTTCAACTTGGATTAGGGCGCTCAGTAGGTCGTTGCCGAGATTGGCTCTGCGCTCTTCAATGAGGTTGAGGCAGTACGTACGGAAGTCACCCATGGCGTCAACGAATTCCTGCTCACGACCAATGATGAGTGGAGACCATCTAATAAAGAGCAGGTCTGCCCAGTAGCTAAAGAGGTCCCAGTCTTTCTCGGCGACTCCAACTTGGTGACAAATAACAGCGATTGGGTATTCATTGAAAGCTGCTTGAAATTCAAAAGATGCAGTGCTGCCTGACTGATGCACTTTGGCAAGAACATCTTCTACGTAGTTGCGCATGAATGGGCGAAGCTCATCAATTGCTTTTGCCGAGAATGGACGTGCCACAAGTCTGCGTAGTCGGTTGTGGTCCTCACCTTCGGCACTCAAGATTCCATTGCTGTCATCGAGCTGGTCTAGGGCAGTTCCCGTTCCAGCAATGAGTTTTCCAACAAGTTGTGATGCTTGGTGCAGGCGACGTTCACGCAGTAGTGAAATTGAATCATCGTGGGTTACGACGCTGTAGCCAAAACTAGTTTTTCCAATCCAGTTTTGACTACGTTGTCGCGCAACCTCTTCGAGGTATTCTTCGCGTGACGGGTTGTCACTTAGGACCAGGGTTTCAGCTAGCGCTAAATCCTCGACCCGAGTAGCCATTAGTTCAGGCGCTCAATGATCATCGCCATTCCTTGTCCACCACCGACGCACATTGTTTCCATTCCGAAACGCTTACCTGAGTCTTCAAGGGAGTTGATGAGTGTTGTCATGATGCGAGCACCAGTCATTCCAAATGGGTGCCCGAGTGCAATGCCACCACCACGGATGTTTAGCTTCTCCATAGGAATTCCGAGGTGCTTGGCGCTTGGAAGGACCTGTGCCGCGAATGCTTCGTTGATTTCAACGAGGTCAATCTGGTCAATAGTCATTCCCGCACGCTTAAGTGCCTGACGGCAAGCTTCAATTGGACCAAGTCCCATGATTTCTGGGTTGAGACCAGAAACACCTGAAGAAACAATGCGAGCAAGTGGTTTGAGCCCAAGTTCCTTAGCGCGTGTGTCGCTCATTACAACAACCGCAGCAGCACCGTCGTTGAGAGGACAAGCGTTACCTGCAGTGACACTTCCACCTTCGCGAAATACTGGAGCGAGTGAAGAGAGCTTCTCGAGTGTGGTTCCCGCACGTGGGCCATCGTCCTTTGACATAACAGTTCCATCAGGAAGTGTTACTGGAATAATTTCACGACTGAAGAAACCGTTCTCCTGGTGCTGAACAGCGAGTTCTTGGCTTCGAACTGCGAACTCGTCCATCTCTAGACGAGAAACACCCTCTTGCTCAACAACGTTTTCTGCAGTTTGACCCATGGCAATGTAAATGTCTGGTAGCCCAGCCGCAGGCTTCCAGGGCTCAGTAACTTTTGCCGAACGTGACTCAGTGCGAGAAAGGGCGTCGGCGAACAATGAGTTCATGGCCTTACCGCTGTCAGATGCACCAGAGCCGAAACGAGAAACAGTTTCAACACCAGCAGCAATGAATACGTCACCTTCGCCAGAGCGAATTGCGTGTGCCGCCATACGAATGGTCTGTAGTGATGATGAGCAGTAACGGTTAACAGTTACTCCAGGAACGTTGTCGAGTCCTGCGAGAATTGCAGAAACACGCGCAATGTTGAAGCCTGCTTCTCCAGCTGGTTGTCCGCAACCAAGGATGAGGTCTTCAACAGTGTTGGGATCTAGTTGTGGAACTTTCTTTAGTACTTCACGCACAACAAGTGCGGTGAGGTCATCTGGACGCATGTCAACGAGTGAACCTTTAAAGGCTCGTCCAATTGGGGTACGACCGGTGGCGACGATTACGGCTTCTGGCATGGGGCTCCTTCTACAGAGTTACTAATTGGTAACTCGTAGGAGCATACTTAATGTCAAGGGGTGGGTGTTACTACGAAAGCTTGAGTGGGCCGGCATCGTCAAAACCTTGACGAATACCCTGACCAGCGCGCTGGCGAAGCTGCTCTGGATCAAAGAGCATCCAGTAGGCATTGCGCGCGTGGCTACGAGAACGGTTCTCGAATACTGAAGCCAACACCGCAGGGTCGCTGGCTTCGTCTTCGTGGACGAAGACCTCGAGAATCGGAGTTGAGGTGAGTAGCTGTGCTTGCATGATGCCGAGTGCGGCTTCATGTGCACACTGCTTGTCAATTGGCGCACTTCCGGGCATTCCCAGCGCCACGACAATTGAGCAACCATCTTGTTCAATCAAGTTCTTTGCGGCGACGGCTAAGTCCTTGAAGCCAGGGACGGTTTTAGCAATGACCTTGAACGTCTCGTTGTATCCGGGGCATTCGCTAAGTTCAGTAATCGCTGCGTCACCCATGTTGTATCTGGCGAACATGGTGTCCACAACACCGATTTTTACAATCTTTGATTTTTTGTTCTTTTTAGCCATGACACTCCGTTCTTGCCTTAAGTCTAGAGAAAGAATTGCCCTGACAACCCTGGGGGTTTTGCTGGCCTCTAGAGTGGCCATTGAGGAAAGGAGCCCCAATGGCTTGGGACTTTCAGACAGATCCAGCGTTCGAAGAAAAACTTGCGTGGATGCGCACGTTTGTAAAGGAAGAAGTATTTCCAATTGAGACGCTAAAAATAAATCGTGAGCAGTTGATGCAAGTTATTAAGCCACTTCAAGACGAAGTTAAGAAGCGTGGCCTATGGGCAGCTCACCTTCCACCAGCACTCGGAGGAATGGGATTCGGTCAACTTGAGCTCGGACTCATGCACGAAATCCTTGGACAGTCACCATACGGTCCAGTTGTCTTTGGAAACAATGCACCCGACAGTGGAAACGCTGAACTGCTCGCTGCAGCAATGGAGATGACTGGACGCGAAGACATTCGTGAGCGTTGGTTGAACCCACTGCTCAATGGAGAGATCCGTTCTGGTTTTTCTATGACTGAGCCAAACACTGCAGGATCAGACCCACGACTACTTGTAACTCGAGCTGAGAAAGACGGTGAAGAGTGGGTCATTAATGGTCGTAAGTGGTACACGACGAATGGTTCTGTTGCGAACATTTTGATTCTTATGGCAGTCACTAACCCTGACGTGCACCCATACCAAGGCTCATCAATGTTTGTTGTTCCAGTTAACACACCGGGGCTAACAATTCTTCGTGACGTTGGATCAATGGACGACCCAGAAGTTACCTACGGAAGATTCGGAAACCACGCAGAAATTCTTTACGAGGATGTTCGCATTCCTGCTGACCACCTCGTTGGTCCAGAAGGATCAGGATTCTTGCTCGCACAGACTCGCCTGGGGCCAGGTCGCATTCACCACTGCATGCGCTGGCTCGGACAATCGCAACGTGCCTTTGACATGATGTGTGAGCGTGCACTTAGCCGCTTCACCCACGGATCTCTGCTTGCTGAAAAGCAGACAGTGCAGAACTGGATTGCTGATTCGAAGGCTGAGATGCACGCTGCTCGACTCATGACCCTTCACGCAGCCTGGAAGATGGATCAAGTTGGTGCATCACAGTCACGTGATGAGATTGCAATGATCAAGTACTACGGTGCAACGGTCCTACATAATGTTGTTGATCGTGCGCTACAAGTGCATGGTTCACTCGGCTACTCATCTGACATGCCTATTGAAGGTATGTACCGTGCTGCACGTGCAGCTCGAATCTATGACGGCCCAGACGAAGTGCACAAGCAGACCGTTGCTCGTCACGTTCTAAAGGAATACACCGCATCTGAGATTCCTACAGATCACGTACCAACGAGAGCTGCTGCGGCTCAAGTGAAGTACGCAGACATGCTTAAGCAGCTAGGTGTTACTCAGTCTTAACGAGGAGCTAGCCCCTTGACGGCGTCTTTAACATCGACGCCAACTGGAACTATTGCCAAGGTAGGAATTTGGATGCCATTGTCAATGAACTGTTGAATGTGCTCACGACACTTGTCGTATGAGCCATGAATGATCAGTTCGTCACATACTGAGTCTGGAATTAGTTCGTTAGCTAGTTTTCTGTCCCCAGCTGCCCACGCGTCCCACATTGGCTTCAAGATTTCTTCACGACCAAGCCATTTGTGAAATTCTGCGTACGTGGAAACGGTCAGATACGAAGAAATCATTCTGCGGGCAATGAAGCGTGCGGTGTCGGTGTCTTCAGTTGGGATAACAAAGAGTCGTGCGGCGATTGTTTTTCCAGGTCCAACTTCTGCGACGCATTTCTTAACGTCTTCGGCTGATAGCCAGTTGAGGATCGCACCGTCTGCTTCGCTGCCGGCCAGCTTCAACATACGTGGACGAAGTGCACCTAAAAGAATTGGTGGGCGATGAGTAATGGGCCGGGCAATCTTGAAGCCGTGAATTTCGAATGTGTCATAAACGTGATCAATCTTTTCGCCGTCAAGTGCACGCTTCAAGAAATCAAGAACATCACGAGTGCGTGAATATGGCCTGTCGAACTCAATACCGTTCCATCGCTGGACTACAGGCATTGATGATGATCCAAGTCCCACGGTGAAGCGACCACCAGATGCTTCGGCGAGTGATGCAATACTCATTGCGAGCAGTCCCGCTCCACGCGTATACGCCGGGAGCACTGCAACACCTAAGTTGAGTCGAGACTCCCATGCCGCGGCGAGCGTGAGGGGTGTGAAGCCATCAGTACCGTCAACTTCTGCTGTCCAGACATCGGTGTAGCCAATGTCAGCGAGCATGTGGAACCACTCTTTGTGTTCTGGAAGAGTGACGCCGTCAAATGGGATTGTTACTCCGTAGCGTTGTGTCATCTTGACAGTGTTTCAGAAAAATGAGTGCTGATCTGTGACATGTCAGAATTCCCATAAATTCACTAGTTAGTCCGTATGATTGAAGTAATCGTTAATTGAGGTTTGTGCGTAAAGTTCTCCTGATTTTGCTGGCCTTAGTGGCGCTAAGCGCTTCTAGCTACGGTTACTTCAAAAACCGTTCTTCAGCGCCGACAACGACAACGACCTCTACAACCACCACAACAATTGCGGCCCCACCACCCATTTGCAGTGGCTCAAACTGCGTATTGTGGAAAGCTGCAGACACGTGGACTAGGCAATCACCGATGGTCATGACAACAGTGTTTACTCCTTCGACAGCCCAACCAGCAGTTCATGCCTACGTTGCATGGATCAAGACTTCAGCGACAGACATTGCGCTCTATCCCGGGTACAAAGGTCCAGGTCCATCTGTAATGCCACGAGGCCCAGAGATGGTGCCGCTAACGGCGCGGACACGACTTCTTGCAACATTTAATTCTGGTTTTTACGAGTCCGATTCGGCTGCTGGTTTTTTTACTAACAACACTCTTTATTTCCCAATGGTAAGAGGGCTCGCAACACTTATTCGCTACAAGAGTGGCGCAGTGGACATCAAAGCGTGGGATGGTGGCAAGAGACCAGGCGCAGACATTTTAATGGCTCGTCAAAATCTTTCCCTCTTGGTTGATAATTCTCTTCCGACACCGAAGGCTTCTAATAATGCGCTGTGGGGACTAACGCTTCATGGTGCTGCAGCGGTGTGGAGAACTGCGTTAGGTGTCGACGAGCAGGGAAACCTTATGTATGTCGCCGCACCTGCACAGACTTCACAAAGTTTGGCAACAATTTTGAGCAGGTTGCACGTAGTTCGAGCAATGCAACTTGACATAAACCCGGAATGGCCAATTTTTGTTACGTACGCAAATCATGGTGCAGTAGGTCCTGCTCTTTTTGTTCCGAACCCTAACCAGATTTCCGCACGATTTCTGTATCCAAGCACAAAAGACTTCTTTGCAGTGTTCATTTCCAAGAGTGCTGGTGAGCTGCAACCATGGTAAAAGCACGCCATAAGAAAAAGCAAAGCAAGAAGTTGCTTATTGCTTTGTTTCTTCTGTTAATCCTTCTCGTGGCTGCTGGCACAACGCTGATTGCTGGCAAAAAAAACTCAGTATCAACTACGACAGTTGCCCCAACGACACTTGCCCCTCAAGCAACCGTAACGATTGCAGCAGTTGGTGACATGGAGCTCGGATCAACACCACATCTGCCATCGAATCCTGTATCGATTTTTTCAAATGTTTCTACTGCCCTAAAAGCGCGAATTGAGTTTGGAAATCTTGAGGGAACGTTAACGACCGGAACACTTTCAAAGTGCGGGCAAAGCTCAACTAATTGCTATGCGTTTCGCACTCCTCCCGCATTTGCAAATGCATTTGCAGCAGCGGGTTTTAATGTTTTAAACAGTGCCAATAATCACAGCAACGATTTTGGCTCACAAGGCAGAATCGATACAACTAGCGCACTCACGAGAGCTGGAATTGCTCAAGCGGGACTTCCCGGGCAAATTGCTGTAGTTAAGCAGGGCAATCTTTCTGTGGCGTTTGTTGATTTCGCTCCTTATTACAACACCAATAATCTTCTGAATTTTCCTGTTGCAGCACAATTAATCGCCAAAGCCAGGCGTGAAGCAAACATTGTTGTTGTGTATATGCACGCAGGAGCAGAGGGGAGCGCTGCTGATCACGTTACGAAGACGAGTGAGGTATTTTTTGGTGAAAATCGTGGGAATCCCTACACTTTTGCTCACGCAGCAATCGATGACGGAGCCGATCTTGTTATCGCCAGTGGACCTCACGTTCTTCGAGGGATGGAAGTGTACCGAGGTCACTTGATTGATTACAGCCTTGGAGATTTTGCAAATTTCTACAACTTCGCTACGAGTGGAAACCTTGCTCTCAGCGCAATCCTAAAAATAACGCTAAATGAATCAGGTGCGTTTATTAGCGGAACATTCAGCTCTGTGCTTCTTGACACAACGGGAAAGCCAAGTATTGACTCGTCACATAGATCAGCAACATTTGTGAATACGCTTTCTTCACAAGATTTTGGCCCACGTGCCCCAGTGATCAGTCCTAATGGATCGATTACATCTAAGTTGCTGAATTAGCAACCGCCGCCGGGCCCAGGATTGCCAGCACCCTGCAAGGGCGAATCAACGGTGCCAATGTTGTGCGGTCTTGGATTGGGCCCAAGATGAATTATTTTCCAGACACCATTCCATGAAATCAAAGAAGCAATAGCGAATGATTTCACGATGCCGGCTTGCTTGTACACAACACGAACAGGACCCATGTGCCAGTACCCAATTTTGTTCTCGCAGGCTCCAACCTGGATCCATGAAACTTGAGATGGATTAACTCGAATTCCGACGAGTGTACTTGGACCACCAGTTACAACAAGCTGGTGGTACGCAGAAAAATCTAATTTGAAGAATGCCAAAAGTCTCGATGAAAAGTCAGCGGAAGGATTTTCCAAAACACCCTTTTTCATTTGAATGTAAGCAGAGCCGGGAAAAAAGTTTGCAAGTGCTTGATTAATGGAGTTTAAAGAAATTGCATTCCACAAATTACTGATCTCTTCGTTTAGAGGTACCCCGACAGAAGGCTTCGTTGTATTAGTTACGGCGCTAGCTGGCTGAATAACGGCAGTGGGCAGTAGAACGGAAGCGCTAAGGAGCAGCGTCGCCAGTAACTTTCTAAGCACTATTTTTCCAGCGAAGTGTCTACGTGCTGATTCTTTTTTCGCCGCGAGAGGTACCATGATCCGCAGAGATACCAAAACGCTAAGAATCCTGCAAGTAAAGCAAATTTTTCGTGTGGTGGTGTGAATTTGAATCTAACAGTTGAGGTACCAGCGGGGACTGCGACAGTCTGAGCAACATTCCAAGTTTTGGTAATCGTCGCTGGCCGTCCGTTTACAGTGGCGCTCCAACCTTTCATAAATAGTTCAGTTCTGATTACGTTGGAGGCGGTAGGGCACGTAACGGTCGCAGAGTCGACATTTAATTGAGCAACAGAGCAATTAGTAGTGGTACTAAAGAATGGCCTTGGATGTGGGAGCTCGTAGATGCTGACTTTGGCATCAGTAAAGACTTTTACGACTCCTAGTTTTGCCAGCGAGCCAAGGAGTGGTTCTTCGGTCAGCATGAGCAAATACTTCACTGAAGAGTTTTCGTATGCACTGAAGTTAGCTGCGAGTTGCTGCTGTTGCAGCGACATTCCCACAAGTCCCGAGTGAATCTCAAATTGATTTTGTGGAGTCAACCCTTGGTAGAGATTTTTTTGAATGTACTGCGAGAATAATTTTGGAAATGGTAGGTCAATTGAGCTGAGCTCATTAAGTCCGAACTGAGTTCCCCAGTTTGCATTCAGTACTCCAAAGTCGAGGTAGCGGTAACTTCCTTGATGTTGCTGGAGAAATTCAATCGGAGCTTTATCAACTGTGATCTGTTTCGGTGCTTCAGCCGTTGGGACAAAAAAGTACAGCATTGATTCTCCGACAATTACTAAGACGAGTAATTTAGATGCGTATTTCTTGTTAGCAAATAGCGTCAGCAACGTGAGGAGTGCGATCGCTACGAATGGAATTGCCTGTAGTCCCATGAAAATGATTCTCGCCTTGCTGCTGAGAATGACACCTCGATTCAGTGAATGTGCTTGCAGATGACACAAGAGAAGAATAAAGAGCGAGCTAGCACTGGCAAAAACAAATCTCTTTTTAGTATGGGACAACGTTTCGAAGTCGTACAGACCAAAAATAGCTAAAAGAATTATCGCAATCTCAGTGCTTGGCGCAATGTACCTAGCAAATGCTGCTGCTGAAACGAATGGAATTAAATTCCAGATTGTTCGCATCCCGAATGTGTTGAATGAACCAAACATGCCAATAAGTATCCAGAATGCAAGGAACAATCTTTGTGCACGGTGTTTTTTGCCGAACAATCCCACTAGCGCCATAAATGTCACACTGATGGTGAAGTAGCCACCGATTGATCCCCACAGTCCCTGGACATTTTTATTTGAAAATAAGGTTCCATAAATGTACGGATCAAAAAACATTGCGAATGAGTGAGTTGGGAGTCTTGAGACTCCATCAATTGCAGCAGAGTGGCCTCCGACTGTTGCTACTTTTAAGAAATCCATGAATGGGATCAAAATTGGGAGCGACAAAATAACCCCGATAACCCCAGAGATACTCAATTGCTTGAAGGCTTGGAATCTAAATTTTGATTCGAGCCCATACAAACGTACTGCGGCCCAGGCAATGCAGAAGAGCCCGTCGAAGTAGGCAACTTCTGGGAAACCTGAATATAACGACAGCGCTAGAGCAATGGCTGCGACGTACCAGAAACTTTTCTTTGATTCTTGTGATTTTTCAATTATTAGCTCAATGCCCAACAACAGCATTGGCAGGAAAGCAACTGGATTGAGAACAGCATTTCCAAGCCATGAGAAAGTTCCATTGAGAGAGAAGAGCATTCCTGCAGTAGTGGCAAGGAGTGACGAGATTCCAAGCTTCTTTACAAAAAAGTATGTAGACACTCCGGCGATGATTTCTAGAGAAATGTGGAACCAAAGTAGACCACTCGGCAATGCAAAGAGCAATGTGAGTGGGAATAATGCTGCGGACTGCATTTCCCCAGCGAGTGGTTGCCCTAACCCTTGGAAGTAATTCCACCACGGAAAATGTCCATGGAGTAGATCCATCGCAGCTAAGTGTCCGAGTGGTTGAGTAATAAAACCAACGTTGGGGTCAATCATTGGTCGCCCACACGCCACGTGACATAAAAAGTGGGATATATTCGCTGTCCAAGAAATCGGATCACTTGTTGCAAGCGTGCTGAGATACATAAAGTTGCCTAAAAAGACAACCAGAATTATGAGAATGATGGGGCTCGCAGATGCTGGAAGTCGCTGATATTGCTCAACTGACTTTCTCCAAATAGAACTCACCTTGCAAGGCTACAAGACCCTATTGATTCAGAGGTTCCTGCGGATCGAGGAAATAAAAGGTTTCACCAAACAATTTGAGCACTGGTGGGAAGTACGGGTCTTGGAAGGAACCAAAAATATCCCAGCGACGCAAGAAAAAATTTCGGTCAGCTTTAGGATCAAGCTTCCCTCGTGATGAACCAGCGTTGTGCGTGTGAACCACGTCGGGGATATACACAACATTTCTCCCCTCCAGCTGCGCTCGTAGACAAACATCGATGTCGTTCATCACAACTGTCAACGTTTCATCCATTCCGCCAATTGACTCCCAGAAGTTGCGTCGGAACATCTGTACGGCACCAGTGACCGCGGCAACATCTTTTGTGGCCAAGATGAAGTGATCGCGATAGGGGTAATTTCCATCAGAACGTAAATGTTGCGGATACGGTGAAATGACAACACTCTCGTGTTCACAGTGCCCACTGCTTTCAACTTGTTTTGACCCCACAATTCCAACGTCTGGCAGTGATGCAAGACCCACCATGCGCTCAAGCCAGTCAGGTGTTTGCACAATTGTGTCGTTGTTCAATGTGACTATAAAGTCGGCCGTCGAATGCTTAATTCCTCGGTTAATAATTTTGGCGTAATTAAAAGGACCGGGGCATGGGACCACTTTGTGCGAAGTTGAAGCAAAGAATTCGAGCATCTCAGGTTCCTTGGAGTCATTGTCCAAAATCGTGATGCTGTAATTCGTGTACGTAGTCTTGTCTTGCACTGCATTAATGCACTGCAAGACAAGCTCTAGTCGGTCCCTAGTAGGGATGACTATCTCAATTGATGGTTGCGGTGATGGTGGAGCCAGATTCCACGAAACAAGCCCTGGGAGATCACCCACAGAAACCTCACCGGACCACTTGCGTCGTTCGAGCGCTACATTAACAACTGCACAGGTGTCGCTATTTATATGTTCTGCATCAAAACCAATTTGAGTACGACCTGCGGGCAAGATAATTGGCACGTGCTGGAATGCCCCGCGCTGTTCACTAAGTCGTAAATAAAAGTCATGCTCGAATGCCCACCCTGCAGCAGTAGAGAACCCGCCATTAATTCGAAGCTTTGCAATACTCAGCAGTGCTGGCCGACCAACAACGTTGTAACTCAAAAGTGTGTGTGGGCCAATTGTGTTTGGTTTCAAGATTGGGAAACGTGGGTTTACATTTGATTCATCTGCGAAGACGACATCGCTTGAGATTTCTGCATTGTCAAGCAGTTTTGAAATGGCGAGTGCTTTCTCGTTTTCGTTTACTGTCGAATCAATCAAAAAAAGCCACTTTGCCTCTGAGCTGGTGATTAATTTGTTAATCGTTTCAATTGTTTCACTGGCTGAAATTTCATGCTCATTAATAGTAAAGACTTCAACATCACTCATTCGGTGGGCTCCGGCAACCTCTTGACTTTGAAGTCGCGTTTCTCGTGGGATATATCCAACAGGGAATTCACTGAGAACGTTTGATTGAACAATTTTTTTTGGCTTACCCCTAAGAATTCGAACAATTTTTAGTAATTGCCTGCCTGGTATCCGTGCAGATTTATAACGAAGTGTTCCCTCACCTCCGAGCATTCGATGCGCAGCCCTCTCAAAGATGTTCCCTGTTCGGTTCCGGTAGCGAATTTCGTTGTGGAAGCGCTCCCATCGCTTGTTCAGCTCACCCTCAGAAATTTGAGGCATCCCATCGAGATCAAATCGCCTAAGGGTATTCACGCAGTGACTTTCAGTAAGTGCTTGTTGATTGAACAAGATAAATCAACTTTACTTATGCCACCTTGAGATAGCGGACAACACCTTTATTTGCCTACTTCCACCTATTTGCCTGAAATATCCCGATTATGGGCGCTAGTCGTGTTAGTTTTTTCCTGAAGTTTCAACAATTGAAGGTGATAACCACAACAAGAAAGAGGTAGTCATGTCCGACACCCCGTCAACGCTTAGAACAGATTCTGGAGAGAATCAACTTAGATCAGGAGTTCTAGGACTTTTTGACTCGGTTGTTATGGCGGTTGCAGGATCTGCACCGGCGTACTCAATCGCGGCAACAACCACTGCCTTGTTTGCTGCAGTTGGATTCGGTGGACCCGCGGCACTTCTTTACTGTGGAATTTTCATGTTCGGCATTATTTTTGCCTTCAACTATCTTTCTAAATCTGATAGCCACGCTGGAGCCACATACTCATGGGTGCGTCGTGCACTCCACCCTGCATTCGGCTTCCTTGCAGGCTGGTCGCTCATTGTTTCAGCACTGATTTTTATGGTTATCGCAACGTTCCCTGCAGGGTCAACAATTCTCGACCTTTTTTCTCACTCTGCGGCATCTAATAAAACGTTAGTGACTATCTTTGGATCAATCTTTTTCCTACTTATGGTGGCAGCCGTTGCAGCAGGGGTTACCGTTACGGTAACGGTACAAATCATCATGTCGTGCATTGAAGTTGCGTTACTTATTTTGTTCGCACTGTTAGCCATCTTCCATGCTCATCACGCAACACCATTTTCATGGCACTGGCTCTCTCTCTCGATATTCCCAGACATGAAGACATTCACCTCAGGCGCACTTCTTGCCACTTTCTATTACTGGGGATGGGACGTCACAGCGAACCTCAACGAAGAAACCAAGAATGCGCGCAAGACTTCAGGACTTGGTGGACTACTTGGTGGACTAATTGTTTTCATGTTGTTCGAACTATTCACAATTGGCTCAAACATGGTCCTAACAACTGGTCAGATGAGCAACCCAAACAATGCGGCCGACATACTTTCTGTTCTCGGTCAAGCAGTGTGGCACGGAACTGGTGGAAAGCTCGTAGTTCTGGCAGTTCTTCTTTCAACGGTTGCCACGCTTGAAACAACGTTGATTCAAGTAACTCGAACGTTCTTCACAATGGGCCGGGACCACACACTGCCGTCAGCACTTGGACACACCCACCCTGTTCGAAAGACTCCGTTGGTTGCAACATTTGTAGCCGCTGCGTTCTCCGTACTTCTTTTCATCGGCAGTTCTTACGTTGGATCGATTTCGAACATCTTGACTGATGGCTACAACGCAATTGGTCTTCAAATCTGTATTTATTACGGACTTGCTGGTCTCTCCGTTGTAGTTCTCTATCGTCGCCAGCTCTTTAAGTCGGTCAAGAATTTCATCTTCATGGGACTCTGGCCACTACTTGGTGCCGCATTCATGGTCTTTATTTTCTCTAAGGCGCTGCCAAACTTGAACACAACTACAAAAATTGTTGGGCTTGGCGCAGTAGCGCTTGGTATCGTCCCAATGGCGTACTACTGGATTAAGGGAAGCCCTTACTTCAACTTGCCTACAAAGGAGGACCGTCACGCGGTGCTCATGGAGTTTGAAGAAAACCTCTAATAGTTTTGAAGTGCCCGCTCTTTGGATAATTTCCAGAGAGCGGGCGTTTTTATTTTGCCAGCGGGTAAATTGATTTCACTTCTAAAAAGGATTCGTATGGCTACTATGCCGGCAGTATTTATTGGACACGGCAGTCCAATGAACACGCTTGAGACGAATCGATTTACCAATGCATGGTCTGAGTTCGCAGCATCTATACCAAAACCACGCGCAATCATCGCAGTTTCAGCACACTGGTTTATAAACGCCTCTGCGGTGACTTCAATGGTGAAACCGAGAGTCATCCATGACTTCTACGGCTTCCCACAAGAACTCTTTGACTTTCAGTATGACGCACCAGGGTCACCTGACGTTGCTCGCCAGCTCGCCACATTGGCTGAACCCACGTGGGTAGGACTTGATGATGAGACGTGGGGGATTGATCACGGCACTTGGTCGGTACTCGCGCACATGTTTCCTGAGGCTGACGTTCCAGTTGTGCAGCTTTCCATTGATGCGAGTAAGCCAATTTCGTATCACATGGACTTAGGAGCCAAGCTCGCACCACTCATGGATGAAGAAATCTTGATTGTCGCCAGTGGGAACGTGGTACACAACCTTGGAGCTATTAACTGGGGGGCGGAGAACGTAGGCTTTGACTGGGCGCACCGGTTTGATGATGATGCACGTTCAATCATGAAGAATAATCCTCTAAGTCTCGGAGAACTTAGTGATCACGATGATTTTCGTCTCGCTGTTCCGACGTCTGAACACTTCTTGCCACTTGCGTACATTGCAGGAATTGCTGGAGCAACGAATGGTGAAGTGAATGTTTTTGCTGATGGTTGTGTCATGGGATCACTCTCGATGACTTCGTACAGTGTCAGCTAATTGGCAATTGGCGTAAAGACCAACTTGAGTGCAACGAGCACCATGACAACACCAATTACGCTGTCGAGAATTCGCCACGTAATTGGCTTCGCCATAAAACGCGATGCATACCGTGCACCGAATCCAATCGTTGAGAACCACAGGACCGAACTCGTTCCTGCACCGGCTGCGAAGATCCACCTCGAGTGTCCATACTGATTACCTATTGATCCGAGCAGCAAGACCGTATCGATGTAGACGTGGGGATTGAGAAACGTGAACGCGAGTGTTGTTGCTACCCCAGCCTTTAGTGAAGGCTTCTGCGCATCTGATGGTGAAAGCGATCCAGGTTTCGTAGCCTTGATAAATGATCGAATTGCAAAGTAGGAAAGATACACAACACCAACCCACCTAAGGATCTGTAGAGAGCTCGGTGCACTCTTGACAATGCCTCCTATGCCACCAATCCCTAAGAGAATGAGCGTTACGTCAGAAACTGCACAGATCCCTACGACTACCGCCACGTGGTGTTTACTGAGCCCCATCCGTAGGACGTAGGCGTTCTGGGCGCCAATGGCGACAATGAGCGACAGCCCAGTTAGGAATCCTGCAAGAAGCGCACTCATCTATTCATCTTCTCATGCTTAACTGTTTTCTAGAAGCACTTTTGCCTTTTAAATAAAGGAAATAATTATGGACGTATTTGAAGCGCTGTATACGACTCGAGCAATGAGACGGGTTAAGCCTGATCCAGTCCCTTTGGATGTCCAAGCTCAAATTATTGACGCCGCTGTACGCGCACCATCGGGCGGAAATGGCCAAGGTTGGCGTTTTCTTTTAGTTGACGATCCAGAAGTCATTAAGAAAATTGCTCCTTTGTACCAAGACTGCGTTCGTCAACTCTGGGCAACGGCTTACGCAGACCGCTACCAAGCGGCACTTGCGGACCCTGAAGCACCAGCGAGCAAAACAATGATGAAGATGGTGATCTCGGTGCAGTGGGTTGCTGACAATTTTGAAACTATTCCACTCCTTCTATTTGGATTCATCCGTGGAGATACTTCTGGCGGTTCAATTTGGCCCGCACTGTGGAATGCACAGTTAGCGGCACGTGCGCATGGAGTAGGCAGCGCACCTACTGCAGCTCTTAATTTCTTTCATCCCGACGAAACGTACGAAATTCTTGGCGTCCCAAAGGATGAAAACTGGCAAATGGCTGCAATGATCACCATGGGATATCCGAAGGGAACGTGGGGAGTCGCGTCGCGTCGCCCTGCTCATGAAGTTTCATACCGAAACCGGTGGGGTAGTGACACTGGTTTCGAAATTAATGAGCCAATGTGGCCAGGAAGTAACTAGCCATGTGCACTAAAGAAGTTCCAGTAGCTTTCACACCGCAAGGCGGCTTTCGAGAAAACTTTCCTGAGCTAGTACTTGGTGGTTGTGGTGGTGCGCTTTCAGATGACGCACCAGATCTTCGTGGACTGTGGCGAGTTGTGCAGGTGTGGCGCGGTGGGGAGCTCGTAGAAAGCAGCGACCGCTTCTATTCCTACGTTGAGCGAATTGAACAGTGTGGAAATCGCATCATTGACATGGGTGGAGGCACTATTGCTGACGCGAGGGCTGACGGCACCGAAGAAAAAGGAGTTCATGATGTTTCCGCATTTGATTACACGACGCCAATCCATGTCACCGCACACTTTGAAGACAAGAAATTTATTCTTCGCCCAGTTGGTATTCCTGGTATTGAGATAACTAGGTATCTCGATGATGAGGGCTTCATGATGTGGACACGCCCTGACTTAGCGAATCAGGTAATTCGACTCGTACGAGATGGCGACGGCGCAGGAACCCCCGTCAATACGTTCCCGAGACTTATCCCTTAATAAATAACAACACGTTCTGTAGAATTAAAAAATGTCAAACGATGCCCCAAAAAAAGAAATGTCTGCATCAAAATTAATCGATGGTCGAATCAAGGAATTGGGCGACTGGCGTGGCGAAACGCTGGCACAAGTACGTGAACTCATTAAGCAGGCGCTGCCTGACGTCACGGAAGACTGGAAGTGGCGTGGAGTGCCAGTTTGGTACAGCGATGGAATGATTTGCACTGGTGAAACGTATAAGAGTGTTGTGAAACTCACTTTCGCAAATGGTGCGGAGCTTGACGATCCATCGGGGCTCTTCAACTCGAGCCTCGAGGGCAATGTTCGACGTGCAATAGATATTTCTGAAGGCGAAAAAATTAAAGCATCAGCGTTTAAGGCATTGATCAAATCAGCTGCAAAGCGCAACGCAGCAAAAAAGAAGAAATAGGTTATTCAGCTCTGAACCAGACTCATGGTTGACAATGACGTCAATGTTTTAATTTGCTGGCGAAGCTAGAAATCGCGGAAGCAACCTGTGTTGGATGTGACCACATTGAAAGGTGTCCGGCCCCACTAATAATTATTGGTGCAGGCGCGCCAATGAATTGTGCAGTCTCTGAAGCTGAATTCGCAGAGAATTCGCTGTCGTTTGATCCAAATATCACAAGTGATGGAATTGCAAAAGAACGCATGTGGATCAGTTGGTTACTAGAAACCCCCACAATTGGTCGCGATGCAAATGAGAGTAGTGACTGCTCGGCACCATTTACTTCGAGTGGCTTTTGCACTTCTGTCAAGACAGCGTGAGTAAACGGCGGGCACCCTGGTCCACATGCAGCCATGAAAATTGTTTTAACTAAGAAATCATTGTGAATAACTGCGTCGTAGAGCGCAATTTGGTAAGGGTTAGGAATCAGGTTAAGAATGCCCGTGCCTGGATACGAAAGCGTAAGACCATCACCATCGAGGAAAATTATTCCTGCTGCAACCTTTGGATGATCTAGGACGAATTGAGCAATGACTCCAGCACCTAATGAGTGACCAACCAGCACTGGGTTCTTTAGATGACGTGCAACGATAAATGCTGACAACTGCTGTGCGAGCGCTTCAGTTGTGTAGGGTCCAACATGTGTCGTGTAGCCATAACCCTTTATGTCATAGGCCTCAACGTGGTGAGTATGAGCAAGGATTTTTGCAACCGGCTCCCAGACGTATACCGATTCAAATGCTCCGTGCACAAGAACAATTGGATTCGTTGATAATTTTCCCCACTGTGCGAAACGAGTTTCGTAGCCAATGGTCTTTACGTACGTGAGCCCCGAAGGAGGAGCAACTGCTTTTTCGTAGGTAAGAGTTGTTATCTCGGCAATCAAAGTTGTTGAGAGGAAAACACCAAGAAACATCCCCAGTAACGTCAGGCGCAGTAGGCCGTTAGGTCGAGCTTTCTTTCGACGAGCCATGACTTAAAGTTATACGTCTTCTGCGGATCATTGCATTCACCTAGACCCATAAAATCTCTGATAATCCCTACTTTTTGCTTTAACTCTTCTAAACTCTTTATGTCTACGGCCATCTAGGCCCAACCGAAGAAAGTAGAAAAAAATGGGTGTTTTATTACTTATTGGACGAATTATGTTCAGCTTTATATTTATTGGATCAGGAATCAACCACATCGTGAAGGCTAAGGACATGACTGGCTACGCCAAGATGAAGAAGTTGCCTCTTCCGGCGTTGCTAGTGCCACTCTCAGGACTTGTGATCCTTGTTGGCGCTGCATCAATCATCCTTGGACTTTGGATTGACCTTGGAGCACTTCTTATTGCAGGTTTCTGCATCCTTTCAGGTGTGATCTTTCACAACTTCTGGGCTGCTGACGCTGCTTCTAAGCAAATGGAAATGATTTCTTTCCTTAAGAACATTTCAATTGCTGGTGGTGCACTAATTATCGTGGCCATTGTTAACAAGAATCACGGTATTGACCTCGGTCCAGTTGTAAGCCACGCTCACCAGGTGTTGTTTACCAAGAACTAAGAGTTTCTAAAGCAATGTGCCCCTCGGATTATTCCGAGGGGCATTGTTGTTTCTACGAGATATAATTAGAACGAACTCTGATGGGGATATATTGTCCTTGCGCGCATGAGATAAGCACCTAGAAAGGTCACATGGCAAACTCGAATAAGCCAGTGAAACTAGGCAATACCCGCGTAACTGGCAAAGAGCAGTACTACACACCTCCTGCAGTCGCACAAGAGATTATGAAAGTCGTTATTGACCTTGTGGATGACTTCGAACAAAAGGTATTCCTAGAGCCTGCTGGTGGAACTGGAACATTCATCAAGGAAGCGCTAGAGAGCGGTTTCACCCAAGTCCTTAGCTTTGACATCGAGCCTCACCACGCACTGGTTTCCAAGGGAAACTTTCTCGAGAAGAAGATCCCACACAACAACTGCGTGACCGTTAGCAATCCACCGTTTGGAAGAAATAACGCACTCTCAATTCCATTCTTTAATAAGGCTGCTGAATACTCCGACTTAATTGTGTTTATTGTGCCTAGATCGTGGCGCAAATGGACCGTGCAAAACAAACTCGACCGACGTTTCATCCTGGTGAGAGATGATGACTTGAACATTGACTATGTGGACGCCAGCGGCGAACTGCTGTCTGAGAACAATTATCTGCGTACGTGTGTTCAGTACTGGAAAAAGTCTGATGAACTTCGTGGCCTTGTGTATGTAAAAGACATGGGAATAATTGAAAAATGTAAATTCCCTGAGGCTGATGCGTCGCTCACATTATTTGGATACGGATGTGGGACTGTAAAGACTGAATTCCCAAAGAAACCAAATACAACTCAAATGTTTCTTAAGTTGAAACATCCTCGAGCGCTAGAGGCACTGAAGTCGGTTGATTTCTCAAGGTTCTTCATGAACACCGCGTATACCGAAGCACTTTCTATCCAAGAGATCAATTTTCTTCTAAATGAATATTTATTTGACGATCCCATGGTTGTGTCAGAAAAAGTGAAAGAAATAAGCTGACTGCGTTTGGCTTATGAATTGAAAATAATGGTGGAGGTAAGGGGATTCGAACCCCTGACCCCTTGCATGCCATGCAAGTGCTCTACCAACTGAGCTATACCCCCAAGGAACTATTGATGTTAGCAGTCAGGTTATTGTCTCTATTTATTGATGTTTACGACCACCAGATGGAATGGGTAGTCTTTTGAAAATTCAATTCAATGTTTAGGTGGGGACTATGTCGTGGGACTTTTCAACGGAGCCAGAATTTCAAGAGTTACTCGATTGGGTGAAGGACTTCTGCAAGAACGAAGTTGAACCACTTGAACTGGTGTTTCCTTATGCACCATATGTACGTGATGAGAAGATGCGTGCACTCGTCAAGCCCCTACAAGATCAAATCAAGGCCAAAGGCCTTTGGGCTGTATTCCTTGACAAGGAACTTGGTGGCCCTGGTTACGGGCAGCTAAAGCTCGCACTACTTAACGAAGTGCTTGGTCGATACTCAATGGCACCAGCACTATTTGGATGCCAAGCACCTGATACTGGGAACATGGAAATTCTTGCTGCCTATGGAACAGAAGAGCAGAAGAAGCGCTGGCTTTACCCACTCATGAATCAAGAAATGTTCTCGGCGTATTCAATGACCGAGCCACAAGGTGGATCAGACCCAAACCTATTTACAACAAAAGCTGTTCGAGATGGTGAAGAGTGGGTCATTAATGGTGAGAAGTGGTACACCTCAAATGGTCGCAACGCTGACATTTTGTTTGTTATGTGTACCAATGGAATATTCATTGTTCCGAGAAAGACTCCTGGTGTTGAAATCAAGGACTACCCACGCACTCACAATCACATTATTTACAAAGACGTTCGTGTTCCACTTGATCACTTGCTCGGGCCAGAAGATGGAGCCAAGGTTTTGGCGCAACGTCGACTCGGCGGTGGCCGTATTCACCACGCCATGCGCGCCATTGCTCAGTGCCAGCGTGCCTTTGACATGATGTGCGAGCGTGCATTGAGTCGCGAGAGTCACGGCAAGGTCATTGCAGAGCACCAAATGGTGCAGGCAGCTATTGCTGACTCCTACGCAGAAATCGCCCAGTTGCGACTACTCGTGCTCTGGACCGCGTGGACAATTGACAACTCGAGCACCCAAGAAGCTCGTACGCAAATTGCCATGTGCAAGTACACCGCAGCCAAAGTTCTGCGTGAAGTTTCCTATCGAGCAATTCACGTGCTCGGATCACTCGGCGTTACTGATCTCACCCCACTCCAAGCCATGTGGGCGGGCGCACCAACAATGAGTGTGATGGACGGCGTTGACGAAGTCCACAAAGTGACAGTTTCTCGTAACGTTCTAAAGGGGTATGAACCTCACGAAGGCTTCTGGCCTACTGATTACTTCCCAGAAAAGCGCGCGAAGGCTCGAGAGAAGTTCGCTGCAGCGTTTGCCGCTGACCCAGAGCTCGTTGGCTACGCCGATTACATGGAAAAGCGTTCACGTGGTCACTAATCGCTACTTGTGTTTTTCTAGGAACGCAAGTAGTCCATTGGCGTAGACATCGCGGTCGTCATACATTGCGAGGTGACTTCCGTTAGGGCAGTAGACAAGTTCACCCTTCGGGAGAATTTTTGACATCTTCTCCATGTACGCCGGGTCCATTGTGTCGTACTCAGCACTAATCACAAGTGCTGGAATATTGATCTTCGCCAAATCTTCGGTGCGGTTCCAGTCGAGGAGCTTTCCGCTCATTCCAAGTTCGCTCGGTCCCTGCAGCGGAACATAGATGTCCTTGTTGATTCGATTCAGTCCTCGCATGACACTATTGGGCCACTCTTCTAGGGGAGCACGAAGCACGTGGTACACGTAGTGGTGCTCGAACAAAAGTTCTTCGTATTCTGGGTTATCAGTTTCACCGCGAGCTTCGAAACCTTTAATCTTCGCCAAGATTTCTTGATCCATTTGTGGCATCAGAACGTTCTCGGCGTATTCGTTGTACGCAAGACAATTCGACATCATGTTTGAAATGATGACTCCCTTTAGGTGTTCTTGGTGCGTGAGTGCATACTCAATTGCGAGAATTCCGCCCCATGACTGTCCCAGAATAAAGAAGTTATCTTTGCCCAGCCCAAGCGCAATGCGCACCTGCTCAACTTCTTCAACAAATCGGTCGAGTTCCCAGAGTGATGGCTCGTTTGGCTGGTCACTTCTAAAAGAGCCCAGCTGGTCGTAGTAGTAATACTCAACTCCAGCGCCAGGGAAAATTGTGTCAAATGCTTCAAGGTATTCACATGAAGCTCCAGGCCCACCGTGCAGGATTAACACTTTGACAGCAGGATTGTTTCCGGTTCGCTTAGTCCAGACGTTGAATGTGCCCTTTTCGGTTTTGATGGGGATCATTTTTGTTCCGCCATCAATAACGTCATCGCGTCCTGTGTTGTCGAGGTATGGGTGAATTGGTTTCATGAAATGAATCTATCTGTCCTGAGGTCAGGCTGCTTCCCAAATTTCCCTAGAATGTATAAATGGCCCGTCCCTTTGATGTAACCCACGTTGAGTCCAAGTGGCAAGAACGCTGGTTGACCGAGGGCACCTACCAAGTCGACAACGATGACCCTCGCGAGCGCTTTTATGCACTTTGTATGTACCCGTACCCATCGGGAGCTGCGCACCAGGGCCACGTCCGTAACTACACATTCGGCGACCTATTAGTTCGCTACCAAACCATGCTCGGAAAAGCTGTCCTTTCGCCGCTGGGTTTTGACTCATTTGGCCTCCCGGCAGAGAACGCTGCCATTAAGGCTGGGTCGCACCCTCGTATCTTCACTGACGAGCGAATGAAGGAACTGAAGAATTCGATTCACCGTCTCGGTGCTGTGTACGACTGGCGCCGTGAAGTGTTCAGTCACAACCCTGAATACATGAAGTGGGCGCAGACAATCTTTATTGAGTTCTACAAAAACGGACTCGCGTACCGCGCGAATGCGCCAGTGAACTGGTGTCCTGGATGTGCAACAGTGCTCGCGAACGAACAAGTAAACGCTGATGGAACGTGTGACCGCTCGGGAGACCTAGTGGAGCGAAAGAATCTTGAGCAGTGGTTCTTCAAAATCACCGACTACGCCGAAGAACTTCTCAACGACATTGACACACTTGAGTGGCCAGAGCGCGTTAAAACAATGCAGCGAAACTGGATTGGAAGATCTGAAGGTGTTGAGTTTGAACTCGCACTTGCGAGCGACCCGAGCAAGGGACTTCGCGTCTTTACAACTCGCCCGGACACAGGATTTGGTGTCACGTACGCGGTTGTTGCTCCTGAGCATCCACTTCTTGGCGAACTGACAACAGATGACCAGCGCGCCAACGTCCAGGCACTCATAGAACGCACTAATGCCGCGAGTGAACTTGAGCGCACTGCGTCTTCAGATGCGGGAGCCGGACTCGACAAGCGTGGTGCCTTCACCGGTAGTTACGTCATCAATCCTTTTAATAATGAAAAGGTTCCGGTGTACGTTGCTGACTACGTACTTGGAACGTACGGAACTGGCGCGATCATGGCCGTTCCTGCAGAAGATGAGCGTGACTTCGCATTCGCGAAAGTTCACGGTCTTCCAATTGTTCGAACCATCGAAACGCCAACTGACTTTGGCGGTGGCGCGTATTCGGGAGATGGACTTCACATCAACTCTGGGTTCATGGACGCAATGGACGTCGAAACTGCAAAGAAGGCAGCTGCGAAGTTCCTAGAAGAGAAGGCAAGTGGGCTCGTAAAGGTCAACTACCGCCTTCGTGACTGGCTCGTTTCTCGCCAGCGCTTCTGGGGATGTCCAATTCCAATTATTTACTGTGACAAGTGCGGAATGCTGCCTGTTCCTGCAGAACAACTTCCAGTAGTTGCTCCAGACGACGTGAACATGGATAAGAGTGGTCAGTCGCCACTTGCAACGCACGAAGGTTTTAGAAACACCACCTGTCACAACTGTGGCGGACCGGCACGACGCGAAGCCGACACCATGGATACCTTCACTGACTCTTCTTGGTACTTCCTTCGTTTCGCTGACCCGTTCACAACGGGAAAGCCATTTGATCCAGAGCAAGTTAAGAAGTGGATGCCAGTTGATCAGTACATTGGTGGCATCGAGCACGCAATTTTGCACTTGCTCTACGCACGCTTCTACGTAAAGGCTCTCGTTGACGTAGGTATTGCCCCAGGACTTCCACGCGAACCTTTTAAGCGACTCTTTACCCAGGGAATGATTCGCCTCGACGGCTCCAAGATGTCTAAGTCCAAGGGCAACCTGATTGCACCTGAGAAGTACTACGACCGCGTGGGTGCTGACGGACTTCGTTTATTCCACCTCTTTGTTGGACCACCAGCCGATGATGTTGACTGGACTGAGCAGACCGAAGACGTCATTGAAGGCTGCGCAAGATTTATTGACCGCATAGTAAGGCTCAGTCAGTACGACGAAGTTAACTTCCACGACACTTTTGATGACAGCGACCTTGCAGTGAAGCAGGCAGTTCACCGCACGATTGTTCGCGTCACTTCAGACCTCGAGCGCTGGAGCTACAACACCGCCGTTGCAGCACTTATGGAACTGCTCAACACAGTTTCTAAGCAAGCACGCTCGGACCAAGGCGCGCACCGCGAAACGCTTGACGACTCACTCAACATTATGTTGAAGTTGCTGGCTCCTATGGCGCCACATATCACGGCAGAACTTTGGGAACAGCGTCTTCCGGGCGAGAAGTCAGTCCACCTACAGAGCTGGCCAGTTGCTGACCCTGCACTCACTGTTGAAGAAACTGTTGTCATGGTTGTTCAGATCAATGGCAAGGTGAAGTCACGAGTCAACGTTGCTCCAAGCGTCAGTGAAGCCGACGCGCAGGCAGCAGCACTTAGTGATCCAGAAACAATCAGTGCCCTAGGTGGCGCTGCACCAAAGCGAATTGTCTGTGTTCCACCACGTTTGGTGAACATAATTATCTAATGGCAAAAAGTTCTAAGACCGGTGACACAACTGTTCTTATTGAGCCACCACGTTTTGACCGTCCTGAGGTAGAGATTCAATCTTCTGCTCGCAGGAAGAAAACTGGAACTGCTCACTGGTCGGGTAGTCGCATCATTGTTCAGATTCCAGCAAACGTTCGTGGAAAAGACCGGACGATATTTGTTGATGAGCTCGTTGAGCGCTTATTGACGCAACGTCCACAAGTCGCTGCCGGTGACGGAATGCTCGAAGAGCGCGCACGTCTGCTTGCGGCACAGTACAACGACGGTGTGGAGCCTGTTTCAGTTCGCTGGGTTACTAATCAGCAGGCACGCTGGGCATCGTGCTCACCTGGAACAAAAGAAATTCGAGTTTCGAGTCGACTCCGCCAGTGTCCAGAGTGGGTTATTGATGCAGTACTTGTTCATGAACTGGCGCACTTGCAGGTGGCGGACCACTCTCCGGCGTTTTATGAAATTGCTAATCGACACCCTCGTCAAGATGACAGTGAACTCTACCTTGAGGGCTACGCACTGGGACTTGGTCTTCGAATTGAAGAAGCAGATGTAGAAACTGCTTAGCTCGCTTCGCCGCGCAAGAAGCGCTCGAGCTCTGCTGCAAGTTCATCGCCACTAGGCAGGTCTTCGCCGAGGGAAGATCCTTCAACTTCGTCTGCTACTTCTTCGAGTTCTTCAACCATTGATGAGTGATCAGGATTATTAGTAACTAGCTCGTCAACACGTTGGCGAGCTTCTTCCGCAGAAGCACGCAGATGGCTGGCGTCAAGAGTGAGTCCACCAATGCGAGCAAGTCCTTCAATAAGTGCGGCGGCTGCCTGCGGGTAGGGCATGCCAGCAACGTAGTGAGGAACACGTGCCCAGAGGGTAATGACGTCCATGTCTACTTCAGCGAACCCAAGCTCTAGCGCTGCACTAATGCCAGCAGGAACTTCGAGTTCTCCAGAAACTGTGCCAACAAGTGGCAACAGGTGAGCACTCGCAATTGGAGCGGTGCCAATGACTCGAACTGGGCGAGTGTGAGGAGTTGGGGCCGGGAATGCTCCAAGTCCAACAACGAGGCGAACATCAAAGCGGCCAGCCGCGTCGGTAACAACATCAATGAAGTCGCTCCAGTGAAAGTCAGGTTCTGGGCCAATAAGGAACAGCATGTCTGCGCCATCACCGTCTTTTCCGTAGCGCAGTTGAATCTCTGGCCAGGTGAGTTCGGTGGTGATGCCGTCAATGATTCGAGCAACCGGGCGACGAGCACGCTGGTCAATAAAGAACTCAGTATCAAAGGTCGCGAGTACTTCGGTGTGAATGGTGTCGAGCATGGTGCTTAGAGCAGTGCTGGCACCGCTTCCTGCGTCAATCCATCCGTCGAGGCAGACAACAAGAACTGGTTCATTTAGTTCTGGGTCGGCAAGAAAAATAATGCGGTCGTAGATTTCGTCGTCCATTAACCGCGCTCCAGAGTCTCTTTTGCAAGTTCAGCCAGCATGGTGATGTGCGTAGGGAATTCGCTCACGCTGCCAGTGTCTCCTGCAGTTGCTCCGGCACTGTAGCGAGCGAAGACTCCCTGCAAAATGCACGCAAGTTTCCAGTAACCAAAAGCTTGGTAGTACGAAACATGGCTCACGTCGAGTGATGTGTGCTTCGCGTACGCCTCAAGAACTTCAGCACGGGTAGCAAAGCCGTCGGCGGTTGTGGGAGCTGCACCTAAGAGTGCAGCAGACGCGTCTGAACGCTCTGACCAGTACACGAGAAGAAGACCAAGGTCAGCCATTGGGTCACCGAGGGTGCAGATCTCCCAGTCGAGGATTGCCTTCACACGACCGTATTCGTCAAGGACGGTGTTGTCGAGTCGGTAGTCACCGTGAACGATTGAAACGCGTTGCTGCGTTGGAATTGATGCTGCGAGTTGTGCACCAACAGCTTCAACGAGTCCACCGTGACCGTAGCCTTCAACCTGCATTTGATCGAACTGTGTGCGCCAGCGCTTTAATTGACGCTCAATGTATCCGTCGTGACGAGCAAGACCGCTGAGGCCAGCTTCTTCAATGTCCACTTCGTGAAGTCGAACAAGTGTTGAAGCAAGGTTTGCACCAATCACTTCTCGGGTTGGCACATCGAATGCATTTTCAGCATCTTTTCGGTCGCGAAGGATTGCGCCTTCGACGAATTCCATTACGTAGAAAGGACGCTCGTTAACTGCTTCATCGGTGCAGAGTCCGAGAGGTGTGGCGACTGGAATACCCTGCGGGTGAAGTGCCGTAATGATGGTGTGCTCGCGAACCATGTCGTGCGCGGTTGGCAGTACGTGACTTGTTGGCGGGCGTCGAAGCGCGAAGTGCTTTCCAGTCGCGTCAGTGACGCGGTAGGTGAGGTTTGAGCGACCACCAGCAATGAGTTCAAAAGTGAGAGGGCCAACAGCGCCTACGTTGTCAGCCATCCACGCAGTGACGTTGTCGGCGTTGATTCCAATTACGTCATTTCCCATAGACGCCGAGGATAACAGTGTCAGAGCACCCTTCCAGCAAGCGCCAACACCGTTAGGCTGACCAGCGTGTTCACGAAAATGGCCCTCTAGTGCAGGTATTTAAACCAGGCCGTTCAATCAGCCTTCGCCTCGGAGAGACCCATTTTGACGTCACATCTAGAGCTCTCATTATGGGCATCCTCAACCGAACAAAAGACTCTTTTTTCAGCCCCGCGGCAACCTACGACCTCGACGCATTTTTTGAAAGAGCGGAGCAACTCGTAAACGAGGGAGCAGATCTTCTTGACGTTGGCGGGGTAAAGGCAGGTCCGGGGGATGAAGTCACTGAAGTCGAAGAGCTCGAGCGAGTCGTTCCAGTCATTAGAGAGCTAAAGAAACGTTTTGACGTGCCTTTGAGTATTGATACATGGCGCGCATCAGTGGCGAAGGCATGTTTTGCTGAAGGGGCGAGTGTTGGTAACGACATCAGTGGTTTTGCTGATCCGGAGTATTTAAAAGTTGCAGCTGTGGCAAACGCCAGTGTTGTAGCCACTCACATTCGACTCAAGCCCCGAGTTGCTGACCCAAACCCACAGTACGACAATGTCACAGAGACCGTGAAGGATTTCCTAGTGGAACGTCGACAGTGGGCACTAGATGCGGGGATCGAACACGACCGCATCATTATTGATGCGGGACTTGACCTCGGAAAAACTGCGGCGCAGTCGCTGCAACTGCTCAGAGATTCCTCGGTACTCGCAGAACTCGGTTCGCCATTACTTCTTTCTTCATCAAACAAAACATTCCTCGGAGTGATGTTTGACCTTCCCGTCACTGAGCGACGCGAGCCGTCACTCGGAGCAAGCGCCCTCGGAATTGCTGGGGGATGTCGTATTCTTCGGGTACATGATGTTGCTGGCTCGGTGAGGGTCAGAGACGTTATGGATCACTTGATTGGAGCGAGTTGAGTAGTTCAACTATCTGCGTTGTTGGTACCGATGCCACCATGGTCTACGACGCGCTTCACAATGTGCTCCAAAGCGCACTTGGTGACCTTGACCCATCGTTCGCGCTTCAAGATTTCACCGCCAAAGACGCAGCATCAAGTAGTTCAGAATCAATTCTTTCGAGAGTTATTGAAGCACTCAATACCCCACCATTTCTGGTTGATAGGCGAGTGGTCGTTGTTCGAGATGCTCAGTCGCTACTGAGTGACGAAGTCGCAGAACTTATTGCTTGGATAGAAAATCCTGCTCCTAGCGCCACACTCATTCTTGGTGTTGTAGGAACAAAGGCCAACAAGCTTGTAAAAGCTGCTGGCGAAGTTGTGGAAACCAACGTTGGCTCAAGGGCACAGGACCGTGCTGCATTTGTTGCCACCAAGTTCGCTGAATACAACGTCACTATTGACCGCACAGCATCACAGCGTATTGCTGAACTAGTGGGAGATGATGTTGCTCGTATTGATTCAACTGCTCGAACTCTCTCGACCATTTATGGATCAGCTCCACTCAAGTTCAAAGATGTCGAGCCATATTTAGGAGAAGCGGGTGACGTTCCTGCGTGGGACCTCACCGACGCAATCGATTCAGGAGACGCCAGCAAGTCAATTGTTGTTGCTCGCAGAATGCTTGACTCCAAGGGTCGTGCGGGACTTCAAATTGTGAACATGCTGCAGCGTCACTATTTGGCTATGGCGCGACTCGAAGGCAGTGGAGCCACAAGCCAGGAAGAAGCGGGCTCCATTCTCTCGATGAGTCCGTACCCAGCGGGCAAAGCGCTAAAGACTGCGCAGCGACTCGGGCCGCAGAAGATCACCCAAGCGGTGCACTGGGTGAGAGAAGCAGATGTTTCACTTAAGGGTGGCGTTAGTTACGGTGGCAAAGATCTCAACACCGACATTGACGTAACTGACTTAACGGTTATTGAGGTTCTTGTTGCACGACTCGCACGAATGTCAGGCGCTGGGCGCCGCTAAGGCGTGACGAATCAACTTTTTAAGTTGGTTGAAAAGAAAAACGGGCGTAGCCCGTGGATTATGCGTTGGTCTTGAGTGCGTTAATGCGCTTCATAAGACCAGACTTCTTGTTTGCAGCTTGGTTCTTGTGAATGACCTTCTTGGCAGCAGCCTTGTCAATACGCTTCATTGCTGCGCGTAGGGCTGACTCTTCGTTCTCAGTACCAGCAGCGCTAACAGCATTCTTGGTACGCGTGCGGATCTCAGACTTGACGGCCTTGTTGCGCTCGCGTGCAACTTCGTTCTGCTTGTTACGCTTGATTTGGCTCTTGATATTTGCCACAAAAAACTCCGTTATCAGTGCGCCGAAACTGTCCGGCGGGCTAAATAAGGCTAGCAGAGTAGCGAACTAGGCCCAACAACGAGGAATTCTCGGCCCTGGCGGGTAGCCTTGATGCACCGTGGCCGAACAAATTACTACCGTTGATTTCAGCAAAATCCGCAATCTGAGCATCATTGCTCACATTGACCACGGCAAGTCGACTCTTTCTGACCGAATCCTAGAAATTACTGGTGCAGTAGATCCACGCCTCATGCGAGCGCAGTATCTCGACTCAATGGATATTGAGCGTGAGCGTGGCATCACAATCAAAGCTCAGAACGTTCGCGTGGGTTACGAAGGCCACATCATCCAGCTGATTGACACACCAGGTCACGTTGACTTCGGTTACGAAGTCTCGCGATCCCTTGCGGCGTGTGAAGGCGCAGTGCTGCTCGTTGATGCGAGTCAGGGTATCCAGGCCCAGACACTTGCGAACTGTTACCAGGCAATTGAGAACAACTTGGAAATTGTTGCGGTGCTTAACAAGATTGATCTGCCTGCTGCGGACCCCGATCGTTGCAAGGAAGAGCTCGAGCGAGTACTTGGACTTCCAGCAAACGAAGTTCTCTCAATTTCTGCAAAGACCGGAGAAGGAGTTCCTGAACTTCTTCGCGCAATTATTGATCGTATTCCTGCTCCTAAGGGTGACCCTGAAGCAGAACTACGCGCACTGATCTTTGACTCGTACTACGACCAGTACCGCGGTGTAATCAGTTCAATCAGAATTGTTGACGGGACACTCCGTGACAACATGAGAATTCGCATGATGCAGAGCGGAACGAATCACGAGATTGAAGAAATCGGTATTCGTACACCAACGCTCCTAACCGTCAAGCAACTCGGCCCCGGTGAAGTGGGTTTCATCGTTGCTGGCATCAAAGATGTCGGTGGCGCTAAGTCAGGTGAAACAATCACTGATTCGGCACGTCCTGCTGAGAAACCGCTTGATGGATACATGGATCCAAAACCAATGGTGTTCTGCGGTATTTATCCAATCGACGGTGACGACCTTCCAGACATGCGTGATGCACTCGACAAATTGAAGCTCAATGACGCCTCAATTACCTTTGAGCCTGAGTCCTCGCACGCGCTTGGATTCGGATTCCGCTGCGGCTTTCTTGGACTTCTTCACATGGAAATTGTTCGAGAACGCCTAGAGCGCGAGTTCAATCTCGACATCATCGCAACAGCGCCTTCAGTTGTCTACCGAGCATTCCTTACTGACGGCAGTCAAATAAGTGTCGACAACCCAACAGAGCTACCTGACCCGAGTCGACTAGATCACATTGACGAACCAATGCTCGACATTTCAATTCTGAGCCCAACAGAATATCTCGGTGCAATCATGGATTTGTGCCAGACCCGCCGTGGCGAAATGATAAAGATGGACTATCTCTCAACCGAGCGAGTTGAACTTAAATATTCAATTCCTCTCGCTGAAGTTGTCATTGACTTCTTTGACGCTCTAAAGAGCAGAACTAAGGGTTACGCGAGTCTTGACTACGAACCAAGCGGATACGTCACCTCACAACTTGTTCGTGTGGACATTCTTATTAACCACGAACCAGTTGATGCCTTCTCGACTATTGTCCATAAGTCCAATGCCGACTACTACGGACGTCGTATGTCTGAGCGTCTAAAAGAGCTCATCCCACGTCAGATGTTTGATGTGCCAATTCAGGCCGCTGTTGGTGGACGCATCATCTCTCGTGAAACAGTAAAGGCTCGCCGCAAGGACGTACTGGCGAAGTGTTACGGCGGAGACATCACCCGTAAGCGCAAGCTGCTCGAAAAGCAAAAAGAAGGCAAGAAGCGTATGAAGAACCTGGGAAGAGTTGAAGTCCCCCAGGAAGCGTTCGTTGCTGCCTTGAAGTTAGAGGACTGACCCTTTCTATCTGGCACTCAGTAGAATTGAGTGCCAAAGGGGAAAGTATGGCTCGTCGCTCACCAAAAACACCTGTTTCGACACCTGCTGACCTCGACGCGCGTAAAGCCAAGATTCTCGAGTCCGTTGTTGTTGAGCACGTCGACACCGCCATGCCAGTTGGCTCATCGTCTGTTGCAAGCGCACCGGGTCTTGACGTTTCGCCCGCCACTGTTCGCTCAGAAATGGTGACTCTGGAGCGTGAGGGATTTCTCACGCAACCTCACACCTCGGCTGGTCGAATTCCAACTGACAAGGGATACCGATACTTCGTAGATCACCTACAGTCGGGCGTTCTAGGAAAAGCACAGCAGCATCAGGTGAAGGACTTCTTTGCCAATGTTCGAGGTGAAGTTGAAGACGTGCTCGAGCAAACCTCAACACTGCTGACCAAAATGACCAGTTACACCTCAGTTGTTATGGGCGCTGGTCACAGCCAGTCAAAAATTCTGAATGTGCAACTCGTAAACCTTGACGCCCGCCACCAGCTGCTCGTTACTGTTTTCTCTGACGGACTTGTCCTAAAGAACAGTCTCATGACGACCTTTGACGCAAGTCACGAAGAAGTTGCAGAAGCATCTAAGCAACTCAATGCGCTACTCATAGGCACCACGCTCGGGGAGAGCATTCAGGTTCCTTCACGCGGTGACCACGTTGCAGCGCTGGTTCGTGATGCAGCGAGCGTCTTGCACAAAGAAAAGCCGACCACCGAAGGTGAACAGGTCTACATTGGCGGCTCCTCAAAGGTTGCTGAATCATTCGACGGAGTAGAGACGGTGCAGAAGGTCTTGAGCATCTTGGAACAAGAGCTCCTCGTGGTTTCTTTGGTGCAAGACATTCTTGAGCTGGACATTTCAGTTTCTATCGGTACCGAAAATGGTTACGAGCCACTTTCAGCCGCTTCAGTAATTGTTGCGCCAGTAACAATTGATGGTAATTCAGTGGGAGCAGTTGGGCTACTTGGCCCTACGCGAATGAAGTACCGCGAAGCAATGATTGCGGCGGAAACTGTTTCAAAGCACCTCACACAACACTTTGGTGGAGAAGAAATTGTCTAGTTCAGATTTATACGAAATCCTGGAAGTTGATCGCAACGTTTCACAAGATGACCTAAAGAAGTCCTATCGACGTCTTGCTCGCCAGCTCCACCCTGACGCGAATCCTGGTGACGCAGCAGCAGAAGCCAGGTTTAAAGAGGTGTCTCAGGCGTACGAAATTCTTTCGGATCCAGAGCGTCGATCCAACTACGACCGATTCGGTTCTGACGTAGGTGGTGGCGCCAATCCATTTGGTGGCGGTTCAGTACAAGACATCTTCGACATGTTCTTTGGTGGCATGGGTGGTCGCCAGCAACAGCGCGGTGGTCCCCAGCCTGGTCCTGACGCTGAAGTCGTGCTCGACATCACACTTGACGAAGCGGCATTCGGTGCAACAAAAGATTTGACGGTAACGCTTCCAGTTAGCTGCGTGACGTGTCACGGAAATGGCTGCGCTGATGGAACCTCACCAGTTACCTGCGTGGAGTGTGCGGGAATGGGTGTAGTGCAGCGCATTCGTAATTCAATTTTAGGCCAGATGGTCACGTCAACGCCGTGCTCGAGATGTAACGGCATGGGATCTCGAATTGATTCACCGTGCAAGGACTGTCGCGGAGAAGGACGTCGCAACGACACCGTCACTATGAAGGTTCAAATTCCTGCTGGTGTTGAAGAAGGTTCAACCATGCGTCTCCAAGACCGTGGACCTGCGGGAGCTCGCGGGGGCGGCAATGGACGGCTCTTTGTTCATCTGCGCGTTGCAGATGACCCACGCTTTGAGCGTGATGGCAGTGACCTTCACCACGAAGCACGAATTTCTTACACGCAGGCAGTACTTGGAACAACCATTGAAGTTCCAACACTTCGCGATACTCACATGGTGGAAGTCGAAGCGGGAAGCCAGACTGGCACCGTGCACCGTATTCGTCACGAAGGAATCCAGCATCTTCACGGTCGAGGACACGGTGATCTCTTCGTTCACCTTGTTGTTGATGTTCCAACGAAACTCGACGAAACGTCTGAAGATTTACTACGAAAGCTCGCCGAGCACCGAGGCGAAGCAGTGAACGAAAAGGGTGGGCTCTTTCACCGTCGCGGGTCTAAGAAGTGAGTGCAGAACTCTTGCAGCGCAGAATTGATGCGCTAGGTCAGTTCCGAGTGCAGAACCCTGAGCGACCAGAACTCACTAAAGACGATGAACACCACCTTCGAACGGTGCTTCGCGCCAAGAGCGGGGAAGAGATAGTTGTTACAAACGGAGAAGGATCGTGGTCGCTGTGTGAAGTAACTGACACGGGTATCACACGTGTGACACCAGTAGCGACTGATCCAGCTACTGAAGAAACAGTTTTATATCTCGTTCCTCTAAAGGGAGACCGCAGCGAATGGGTCGTAGCTAAAGCAACTGAACTTGGTGTGAGTCGAATTGTTCCGTTAATGAGTAGCCGCATTGCCGTGAAGTTCAAGGGTGACGTACGAGACAAGATCTTGTCGAGGTGGCGTCGTATTGCTGCAGAGTCGTGCGGGCAGTGTCGAAGAACCTATGACGTGGAGATTGATGAACCGGTACAAATAAGTGACGTCCCGGTGAACGTTTGCGTTGCTGACTTTGCTGGAGAGAGTGACTGGTCTGGCGTTCGAGGCGTTGCTATTGGTCCTGAAGGTGGCTGGGCGCCTGAAGAATGGGGCCCAGAGCGCAGAAAACTTGGACTTGGTCCAACAGTTCTACGAGGAGACACCGCCGGGGTAGTTGCCGCCTCGCTTCTGGCGTATGGCGCTGGCGACTGGGGATTTACCCTAAAGAGCCGCCCAAATGGGTAATGATGTTGATAACACATGAGTGATTGCCTGTTTTGCAAAATAGTTGCGGGAGAGATTCCGTCCAAGATCGTCGCACAGAGCGACACCGCGTACGCGTTCTACGACATTGCGCCCCAGGCCCCAGTGCACGTTCTCGTAATTCCTAAAGAACACATTGCAACAGCTGGACACGTGACCAACACTCACGGCGGCATTGTTGACGATTTATTTCTCCTCGCACAAGAAGTTGTTGAGCTCGAGGGAATAAAAGAGAGCGGCTACCGACTTGTATTTAATGTCGGTGAAGACGCTCAAATGACCGTGCCACACCTTCACATGCACGTGTTGGGTGGACGCAGAATGGACTGGCCTCCCGGATGACCTTTGATGCCAAGGCCGAAGAGGCCATGACGGCGACCACCTTTGTACCAAACACGCACCTCATGTCTGGGTTGCTTGGGCCAAGAGACGAGCACCTACGAGTTATTGAACGCTCTTTTCCTGCGTCAAAGATTCGCGTTCAGGGAAATCAGATTTCGGTAACGGGTCCTGACGCTGCAAAAGTACTTCGGCTTTTTGACGAGCTCGTACTTGTTCTCGAGAGTGGACAGGCCCTCGATGTTATAAAAATTTCTCGCACCGTTGACATGGTGGCTGATGACTTGCGTCCTAGTGAAGTCTTGAAGCACGAAGTAGTTCGTGGGGCAAAAGGAAAAGCTATTCGCCCCTCAACGGCTGGACAGAAGCGCTACACCGATGCCATAGATTCTTCAATCATTACTTTCGGAATTGGACCCGCGGGAACTGGAAAGAGTTACTTGGCTGTAGCCCAAGCAGTGCAGGCGCTGCATCGTCGTCAAGTTAATCGAATTGTTCTCACTCGTCCTGCTGTTGAAGCTGGTGAGCACCTCGGCTTCTTGCCCGGTGACCTCATGGCCAAGATTGATCCATACCTTCGACCACTGTATGACGCGCTCTATGACATGGTGGGACCTGAAGGCGCACAGCGCATGATTGCAAACGGAACCATTGAAGTCGCACCACTCGCATTTATGCGCGGGCGCACACTTAATGACTCCTTCATTATTCTTGACGAAGCGCAGAACACCACACCTGAACAGATGAAGATGTTCCTTACGCGTATTGGCTTCAACTCAAAAGCGGTTGTTACTGGTGACGTCACTCAAGTTGACCTCAATGGAAAACCCAGTGGCCTTGCGAACATTGAAAAGATTCTCTGGAATGTTGATGGCATTAGCTTCATTCACCTTGGCGCCAAAGACGTTGTGCGCCACCGTATTGTTGCGGATATTGTCACCGCATTCGACAACTACCTACCATGACCATTGATATTTACGCTGCCGACGAGCAGCATGAGTTCGACATTGACTTGGAGCGTTGGATTGCTCTTGCTCAGGGCGCCCTCAGTGACGAAGGTGTTCGTGGCCTTGCTGAAGTTTCGCTGATCTTTTCAGATGAGCCAACAATTGCGGCACTGAATAAACAGTTCATGGGCAAAGATGGACCAACTGATGTCCTTAGTTTCCCTATTGACAATGAACCAGAGCCCAGTGGGCGAGTACCAGATGCTGGCGGCAGTGGTCCGGGAGAGCCTCCTGCTCTAGAAATTCCTCAACTCGTAGGTGACATAGTCATCTGTCCGTCAGTTGCTGCTCAAAACGCGATTGAGCACGAATGCACATTTGATGATGAAGTCGCCCTGCTAGTTGTGCACGGTGTACTCCACCTGCTTGGTTGGGATCACATGGTTGATGAAGAAGCAGAACGAATGGAGGCTCGTGAACGCGAGCTTCTCAGTCGTCACTACCGAAAGATTCAATCATGATGGCAATCGACTGGTCTACCAGTGATACCTATTTATCGGTAGCGGTAATCGTGTTGTTGTTCTTGTCAGGATTCTTTGCCCTGGCAGAAACATCACTAGTTCGAATGAATAAATCTCGTGCTCGTTCACTTCGCGATGAAGGCCGACGAGGTTCAAAGGCACTCGTTGAGCTAGCTGAGGCTCCAGAAAAGTTCCTTAACCCACTGCTTCTTCTTGTGCTCATCTGTCAATTGGTTTCTGCGACCATGGTTGGTGTACTTGCGGGTCGACTCTTTGGTGCATCGGGAGTGTTTGTAGCAACGGTTGGGGAAGTTGTTGTCATCTTTGTCATTTTTGAAGCTATTCCAAAAAACTATGCAGTACAACACGGCGACTCCGCCGCACTCACTACCGCGCCGATTGTCGGAAGCATTCTCAAGTTCTGGCCAATTAAGTGGCTCTCAACAGTTCTGCTTGCAATCGCACACGCAGCGATTGGTTTGTTAGGTGAGTCAACTGACTCACACCGAATGACTGAATCAGAAGTACTAGCAATGGCTGATGTTGCGCACGAAGATGAAGCAATCGCGTCAGAGGAACGTAACTTCATCCACTCAGTAATTGAATTCGGTGACACCATCGTTCGAGAAATTATGGTGCCACGAACTGACATAGTTGAACTTTCTGCAACAGCCACTGTTCGCGAAGCTTTAGATCTTGCCATCAGTACAGGTCGAACTCGAATTCCCGTAACAGGTGAAGACATTGATGACGTCGTAGGTATCGTAAATCTTCGCCATCTTGCTGGACTTGTCGCAGAGGGACGTGGCGAAGAGTTAATCAGCGTCGGAATGGGTGAGCCACGATTCGTGCCTGAAACTAAAAAGGTTGCACTGCTGTTAACTGAGATCCGCCAAGCGAAGACTCACATGTGCATTGTCATTGACGAACACGGTGGGACTGCTGGTCTCGTAACACTTGAAGACATTTTGGAAGAACTCGTTGGGGAGATCACCGACGAGTCTGATCCGGTTGAAGTTGAAGAAGAAATTCAGTCAATTGAAGCGGGAATCGAAGTAAGTGGACGAGAAAACATTGGAGACATTAATGACGAATACTCACTATCTCTACCTACTGGAGCATGGGACACCGTAGGTGGTCTTGTGCTCGACCTCGCGGGTGACGTCCCAGAAGTGGGAGACTCTTTTGATACCGAGCACTACCGCTTAACAGTGATTCGCATTGATGGCGTTCGTATTGAAGAGGTTCTCATCGAACCAGTACAGGAGCAGGAGTGACGAAATCTGGATTCGCGGCGATTCTTGGTCGCCCGAACGTTGGTAAGTCAACGCTCATCAATCAGGTAGTTGGAACCAAGATTTCAATTACTTCATCAACGCCTAACACCACTCGTAATGCCATTAGAGGCGTATTCACCGAAGGTGATATTCAGGTGATCTTTGTAGACACCCCAGGTATTCACCGCCCAAAGACATCACTTGGTGGCCGCCTAAATGCAACCGCACGAACTGCTGCAGAAGGCGTTGACGTAGTGATGGCTGTCATTGAAGCGGGTGCGTCTATTGGCCCTGGAGACCGAACCGTCATTCAGGCAATGCTTGAATCTGCGCGACACCCCAATGGTCCACGCCCAGTTGTGATTGTTAACAAAATGGACAAGCCCGGTCGAGAAGCTGTAGCCAAACAACTCATGGCAGCAACTGTTGCGGTGCAAGAGATTGCAGAAGAGCGATCACTAACTGCAGTTATTCCTCGTGTTGAATATTTCCCAGTTTCAGCTAAAACTGGTGAAGGAACAGCTGAACTGCTCAAGTACGTGATGGCAGCCATGCCTGAATCACCCTTTCTTTTTCCTGAAGATGAAGTATCAGACGTTCCTGAAGCAATTTGGGTGGCGGAACTTGTTCGTGAGCAGTTAGTTCGAAAGACAAAGCAAGAGCTTCCTCACTCAATTCACTGTCGAGTAACTGAATTCAAATGGCCACACATCACTGTTGAGATTTTGGTGGAACGCGAAAGTCAAAAAGGAATGGTCATTGGAAAAGGTGGCCAGCTACTTAAAGACGTAGGCATCGCTGCACGTCGTCAACTTCCCGAGGGATGTTTCTTGGAGCTGAAGGTCTCGGTTGAACCGGGATGGCAAAAGCGTGACGACATGCTTGACCGCTTCGGTTACTAAATACTTTCTAAAAACGTAATAACTTCTTGCTTGTCGCGAGTTCGCTTCATTGGTGGAAGTTTCTTGAACATTTCACTTCGATACCTTGCTTCGGCGAGTCGAATGTCAAGCACCGCTACAACTCCGCGGTCGGTCTTTGAGCGGATAAGTCTTCCGACTCCTTGAGCGAGCAACATTGACGCTCTTGGAAGGTCAACTTCCATAAAGGGGTTCGTCGAGAGATCTCGTCGTGCATCAGCCAGCGGGTCACCAGGCACGCTGAAGGGGAGTCGGTCAATAGTCACCAAACTCAGTGAGCCACCAGGGACGTCAATTCCTTGCCAGAAACTGGCAACTGCAAAAAGGCTTGCTGCTTCAATGTCGCGGAATTGCTCAATTATTCGCTGCCGAGAGAGTGTCCCTTGAACTAGTACCGGAGTTGTTATTCGTTTTTCAACTGCTTCAGAAACTCGGTTCATAACGGAACGATTTGTAAAGAGAGCGAGTGTTCTGCCTTTCGCTGCAGTTATGAGTTCAACGAGCTCTTCAATAATCGCAGCTTCAGCACCATCTTCATTTCGTCCTGGAAAGTTCTCAGGAACATAGAGCAATGAATTCTCTTGGTAGTTAAATGGGCTTTCAAAACGCTCAACAACGCAGTCTTCGTCTAACCCCAAACTCTTTGGCAGGGTGTCTGGAATAGTTGCGCTTGTAAGAACAGCGGTCACGCTACCCCAGAGATCGTCGTGCAGTCTTGGTCCTACGTCTACGAGCGAAATTTCAATTCCAATGTCGCGTTCGCGTTTAACAAGAAAAAGAAGTTCACCCTTTTTGATGCTGTTGATGCGCGCCAGATCATTACCAAGGTGAACCGCTGGACCAAGAGTTCTGCTGCGACGTGCCTCTTCATTCGGATCAGTAAGTGTGAGTGCCCTAATTGCTTCAATTATTTGTGTGACGATCGTTGCTGCTGCAGTAATTTCGCGCGCACAGTCTTCGCTTAGCCCAGTGAGTTGATTGGAGTCGAACTGAATCTCTAATGATGTTGAAAGCCTGTCGGCAATCGCTACGAGTTCGAGACATTTCGACAAATGTTCATTGCCTAGTAATGGGCGAGCGACTCCAGATAGCGCACGAAGACTCTGTGCGGTGAATGATGTTCCAAGAAGTGACGCAAAGATGTCAAGCACATCATGAGCTTCATCAAAGACTACAAATTCGTGTGCAGGAAGCAACATAGACCCAGACGCCAAATGCGCAGCGTAGAGATGAGTATTAACAATTAACAAATTGCTCTCGGCGGCTCTATCTTTTGCGAGCTCAGCGAAGCAGTTACCACCCTGTGGGCACTGGGCGCGACCAAGGCACTCTTGCGCCGTTACCGAGAGGCCACGCCATGCTCGGTTGTCAACTTCAAATGGAATTTCATCTACGTCACCAGTTGTTGTCTCATTGGACCAAGCAAGAATCCTTCGCATTTGGTCTGCAATGCCCTTAGGAACGTCAGTTCCATCATCAAAACTCATTTGCGCTCCACCACTGACGCTCTGAGCACGGTTACGACATAAGTAGTTCTGCTTGCCCTTCAAAATTGCAACCTTGGTTTTGCTTGAATACTGCGCAACCGTTGGTGCGTCTTTAGAAAACAACTGATCTTGGAGATTTTTCGTTGCTGTTGCAATAACAACTCGGTGTCCACTCATTACGGAGGGGATCAAGTACGCAAGTGATTTTCCAACACCGGTTCCAGCTTCTACAACGAGGTGTTGGCGACGTGAAATTGCCTTCGCTACAGCTCGCACCATCTCGCGCTGACCTTCACGGGTCTCGCCACCACCTGGCAGGTCTTGGGTAATCCGGTCGAGCAGTTCAATTGCCCGGTCGGAGTCAATTTCTATGACATCTTCGCCAACTTGAATTCCTGCTTCGTCCTGTGGCTCCACGTAGGGCATGTCGTCATCTGGGTCGAAGGATTCCACGAGACGACCTTAGATGGTGCGGTGCAGTTCTTTTACCGATTAGGACTAGGTTTTATACGTGTCTGATCCACGTCCGGTCCCAGTTCCGCTCTCCATAGAGCGTTCTAACGTGCCCCAGCACGTAGCTGTCGTGATGGACGGCAATGGTCGTTGGGCTCAGCGCCAAGGACTCCATCGAACTGAAGGACACGGCGCCGGCGAGGCATCAATTGTCGACACCGTCTATGGAGCACTCAGTATTGGGGTTAAAGCGCTAACGCTGTATGCGTTCTCAACAGAGAACTGGCGACGTCCAGTTGATGAAGTCCGCTACTTAATGAACTTCAATAGAAGTCTGATGGAGCGCCGCCAGCACGAATTACACGCTGAAGGCGTTCGAATTGTGTTCTCAGGTCGCCGCGACTGGCGTGTGCCTAAGGGCGTCCTAAAACGCATTGAAGAAGCTGAAGAACTCACTAAGAAAAACAAAACAATGACGCTCAACATTGCTTTTAACTACGGTGGGCGAGCAGAAATTGTTGACGCCGTCCAACAACTTGTTCGAGACAAAGTTCCAGCAAGCAAAATTGATGAGAAGGCAATTCGCTCACGTTTGTATCACCCTGAGCTTGCTGACCCGGACCTCGTGATTAGAACGTCTGGTGAATACAGAACGTCTAACTTCCTGCTCTGGGAGATGGCGTATACGGAAATGGTTTTTACAGACGTTCTTTGGCCAGACTTTCGCCGTGAGGATCTCTTCAGCGCTGTTGAAGAATTCCAGCTGCGTGAGCGACGCTTTGGAGGGCTCGACAAGTGAAAGCAACAAAGACAGCCATAATTCTTCTCGTTCTTATTTACGCATTCCTATGGGTCTTAGAAATCAATGGCGTAACAAGCTTGCTCACGCCCCTCGCTATCCCGCTCATTTTGGGAGTGATGATTGCTGGCGGTGTTGCACTCGATAGATACCTTGGAGTCAAGCCCCACAAGCCAAAGTGGAATGACGCAGATGATGAGATGGAGAAGTGAAGGAACTAAAAGATGATGCAGTTGTTCTTCGGACCTATAAGTCTGGGGAATCAGATCGTGTCGTAGTTCTTTGGACGAGGAATCACGGAAAGATTCGAGTATTTGCAAAAGGAATTCGAAAGCCAACGAGCAAGATTGGTGGTTCACTTGAACCACTCAGTTACGTAAAAGTTCATCTGGCACAGTCCAAGGGTGATCTCTACATCGCAAAAAATGTGCAACTCATTGATCAGCTGAAAACCCTTCGAGGAGACTACGACCGTATCAACGCTGGATACGGAGTTGTTGAAGTCATCGATGCCATCCCGAGTGACGACGTCGCCGACGAAGGAATCTTTGAACTACTAACCAGAGTGCTACTCAGCCTTGATAACCCCGAGTTTCATCCAATGCTCATTCCAGCGTCGTTCTATTTCAAACTTTTGGCGCACGATGGATCAGAGCCGGTTGTTGAGCACTGTGTCAATTGTGAAAAAACTGGTCCACTCGTTTCATTTGACGCTCAAATGGGTGGGACACTTTGCGCCACTTGCAGGTCAGGCGTTTCAATCAGTGCTGATGGACTGGCACTGATTCGTCGAATACTCGGAGGCGACCTTGCGGGAGTGCTTCGAGATGCGTCACCTGCGGGAGCAGGTGAAATTATGGCTATTGCCCAAGACTCAATTGAGCAGCACTTCGGAAAGCGCCTAAAGGTTGCACGCTCTACGCCACCGCTCGCAGGCCCCAAAGACGCACGGTAGGGTCGCTTCGTGTCATCAATCTTTTGGTTCCGTCGTGACCTGCGACTAGGCGATAATCCAGCACTTAACGCCGCGGTGCGTGCTGGCGATGGCGATGTTGTGCCCGTATGGATTGTTGACACCACATTCTCTTCTCCAGCGGGACCGAATCGAGTCAAGTTTCTTCGCTCAACACTTCAGTCACTCGACGCTTCACTTAATAAGAAACTCACTATTCGTTGCGGCGACCCGGCAAAAGAACTACTCGATCTCGCTAGGGAAGTTGGAGCGACTGAAGTGTTTGCTACTGGTGACTATGCACCTAAAGGACGCTCACGAGACGAAATAGTTGGCGCATCACTCGCAAGGGCTGGTGTCACACTTCATTTCATTGACTCACCGTATTCAGTCATCCCAGGAACCGTTAGGACTCAGACGGGAACACCATGTCGTGTCTTTACGGCATTTCGACGTGGCTGGGAACTCCAACCACTCGAAACCCCACTCGATGCACCAACTGGTGTCTCTTGGGCGCAGGGAACATCAGTCTCACTCGATGAACTTGTGAATCACTCAGCGACACGTCGCCCTCATTACTTTGGCGACCTGGGTCTCATAGAAGCCAAGAGCATTCCAGAAGCCGGAGAAAAAATTGCTCATCAGCTACTGGAGGACTTTCTTCCCTCGGTTGATGCTTACAACGAAGCAAGGAACATTCCTTCAATCGCAGGTGTGAGCCGGTTAAGTCCACATTTACGTTTTGGAACAATTCACCCTCGCCAGATCCTGAGTGCTGTTGATGGAATGTCAACGGGAGCAGTGCAGTACCGATCTGAAATTTGCTGGCGAGAGTTTTACGCCGACGTCTTATTCCACAACCCACAAGCAGTTAGCAGCAACTTGATCTCAACAATGGACCACCTACGTATTGACCGTAACGACAAGGCAGTTGAGCGGTTTCAAATGTGGGCCAAGGGTGAAACTGGGTACCCCATGGTTGACGCAGCAATGCGCCAGCTCTTAGAAGATGGATGGATGCACAACCGCGTTCGAATGCTGGTTGCCTCATTTCTAGTTAAACATCTTCACCTCGACTGGCGCTGGGGGGCAAAGTGGTTTATGTGGCACCTCATTGATGGCGACATTGCTTCAAATCAAAATGGTTGGCAGTGGACAGCGGGCACTGGCACCGATGCCGCTCCTTTCTACCGTGTGTTCAATCCATCTCTTCAGGCGGAACGGTTCGATCCGCAGGGACTATTTATTCACAAGTACGTAAACGAACTGAGAGACATTCCTGCGCCACAGTGCCTGCAACCCGGTGGCGGTGAAGGACTACTCGCAGCTCCTGGTTACTTTCCACCAATGGTTGACGCTTCGACAGAACGAGACGAAGCACTTGCTCGCTACGCTGAAGCAAAAGAGCTCGCTAAGGCCACCAAGTGAGTGAATTTGGTGTTTACGTGCACGTTCCTTTCTGTGCACACAGATGTGATTACTGCGCCTTTGCAACGTACGCTGACCGCGACCATTTGATGGATGACTATGTGGCGTGCGTGGTGCAGGAAATAACGTGGGCCGTGAGTGATGGCATGAAGTCAGCAACCTCAGTATTCTTTGGTGGTGGCACGCCGTCAAGACTCAGCGCTCAACAACTACTTCAGATCCTTGATGCAATCCCTAAATCAGATGACTGTGAAGTCACTGTTGAGTGCAACCCAGAAGACGCTGACCTCGAGCGACTGAAGGCCTACCGAGCTGGTGGGGTAAATCGCATGAGCTTTGGTGTTCAGTCAACTCAGCCAGCAGTACTTGCAGACCTTGGACGCAGGCACGGCATCATGGCGCACGAAGAAGTATCAAAAACTGTCACTGAAGCAGGCTTTTCGACTTGGAACATGGACCTCATTGTTGGTTCGCGTGCAGAAACTCCTCAAGACGTCAGAAACACTCTTAATGATTTACTCACGCTTGATAATCCGCCGCCTCACATCAGTTGTTACGCACTTACCCCAGAACCGGCAACACCACTCGGACAAGATCCAAACCGCCACCCCGATGAAGATGACACGGCAGACTCGTATGACATTGTTGGCCAAACCCTCGAAGCAAGTGGCTACGAGTGGGAAGAAATTTCTAATTGGGCCAAACCTGGTCACGAGTGTCGACACAATCACGTCTACTGGGACCAAGGCGACTACATAGGTTTCGGCTCTGCTGCGCACTCACATCTGCACGGACGACGTTTCTGGAATGTTCGTACACCAGATCGATACATTGCCATGGTGCAGGCTGGCGAGAAGCCTCTCGGCGGCGAAGAAATCTTGGACGAAGAGACAAAAGAGTTTGAACGCGATTCGCTTGCACTGCGCACCAGGCGCGGAGTTGCCGTGGAGGCATTCGATTCCCTTGATGAAATAGCTCACCTAATTAATGTGGAATCAGGCCAGGTGATACTGGCCCCCGAGGGTCGATTACTGGCCAATCAAGTCATTGTGCGTCTGAGGAGCAGTAACTAGTCCGGTAGCCTTGGGAGATGGAATCCATGCCCGAATTAGCCCCAGACCTGCTCGACAAAGTAACCAACCTCGCCAAGCGCCGCGGGTTCATCTTTCAGTCTGCAGAGATCTATGGGGGATTTCGCTCAACGTACGACTACGGCCCACTCGGTGTAAACATGCTTCGCAACGTAAAGGACCAGTGGTGGCTTTCGATGGTGCAACTTCGTGACGACGTTGTTGGTATCGACGCAGCAATTCTCGGTCCTCCTGCGGTCTGGGCCGCTTCTGGTCACCTCGAAACGTTTACTGACCCACTGGTTGACTGTCGCAACTGTAAAGAGCGCTGGCGCGAAGACAAGATTGACGGCATTTGTCCTAAGTGTGGTTCTAAAGAATTCACCGAGCCACGTGCATTCAACTTGATGTTCAAAACACAAGCTGGACCAGTTGAAGGTGAAGGCGCAACTGCGTATCTTCGCCCAGAAACTGCGCAAGGAATGTTTACAAACTTTGGAAATGTTCTTGCATCGATTCGAAAGAAACCACCATTTGGTATTGCACAAGTGGGTAAGTCGTTCCGTAACGAAATCACTCCACAGAACTTCGTGTTTCGTACTCGCGAATTCGAACAAATGGAAATGGAATACTTCGTTCCACCAGCCGAGGCGCCTAAGTGGCATCAGTACTGGATTGATGCGCGCTACAACTGGTACATCAACCTAGGAATCCCAGCTGAGTTCCTGCGCCTGCACGAACACGCACTCGCAGACTTGTCGCACTATTCAAAGGGAACAACTGACGTGGAGTTTGCCTACCCGTGGGGTTGGGACGAACTAGAAGGCATTGCCAACCGTGGTGACTACGACTTAACACAGCACTCAACGCACTCGGGTACCAAGCTTGACTACTTTGACCCAACAACTAACGAGCGCTATACGCCGTACGTTATTGAGCCTGCAGCCGGAGCCACACGAGCAATGATGGCGTTCTTGCTTGCGGCATATCACGAAGACGTGGTTGAAGGTGAAACACGCTCAGTGCTTCGACTTGACTGGCGTATTGCGCCGTATCAAGTTGCAATCCTTCCGTTATCGAAGAAGCCAGAACTCGAAGGTGTGTCACGTGAAATTCTTGCGAAGTTGCAGCCTCACTTCATGTGTGACTACGACGTCACCCAGTCAATTGGCAAGCGTTATCGCCGCCAAGATGAAGTCGGAACACCGTTCTGCATCACTGTGGACTTTGACACATTGCAAGACCAGTCGGTTACCGTTCGTGACCGTGACACCACTGAGCAGACTCGCGTAAAGATCTCAGACCTGCTGAGTGATCTTCGTCGTCGCACAAATCAAGAATAAGGAATGACAATGAAAATCAATAACAGAGTTACCGAACTTCTCGGTGTTGACTACCCAATCCTTCAAGCACCGATGGGATGGATTTCACGTAGCCCACTCGCCAGTGCAGTCAGCAACGCTGGCGCCATGGGCATCATTGAAACTTCATCAGGAGAACTCGACGCGATCAAGGTTGAGATTCAAAAGATGAAGGAACTCACGAAGAATCCATTTGCGGTGAACATTGCACAAGCATTTGTGCGCGATCCAGACATTGTTCAATTCGTTATTGACCAAGGCGTGCAGTTTGTTACAACGTCTGCAGGGGATCCAACCAAGCACACCAAGACGTTTAAAGAAGCTGGCCTTACGGTATTTCACGTAGTTCCAACATTGGCTGCCGCCCTAAAGGCAGTTGACGCTGGTGTCGATGGCCTCATTGTTGAAGGTGGCGAAGGTGGCGGATTCAAGAACCCACGTGACGTTTCAACAATGGTTTTGTTGCCACTTGTCTGTTCAAAGGTGAGCGTTCCTGTCATTGCGGCTGGTGGAATCACTGATGGAGCTTCAATGGCCGCAGCGTTCGCTCTCGGAGCTGAAGGTGTGCTCATGGGAACTCGCATGGTTTCGTCACTCGAGTCACCGGTTCATGACAACTGGAAGAACACCATTGTTAATGGGGCAGAGACTGACACCGTGTTCCTTAACCGTTTCTCACGCCCAGCACTTCGTGCCATTAGAACTGAGCGCACAACTCGCCTCGAGCACGAAGACAATGTCTCAATGGCTGAGTTCGCAACAATGAAAGATCTTTACTTCGGTGGCGACATGGAAGCATCAGTTGCTCTTAGCGGTCAGGTGATGGGACGAATTGAGTCAATTCTCCCGGTTGCTGAGATCATTGAAGGCACCATGCGTGAATTCCACGCAGTCATCAAGAATCTTTCTACGAAGTACTAACGCTTGTAGTTGCTGGAGCTCGCCAAAAGAGTGCGGGCAGAACAATTGCGGCACCAAAAATTCCACCTAGCCAGCAGTCGCCGGTCCAGCCGTAACTTGAGTAGATAACACCTGCAAGGTAGGAGCCAATTGATGCTCCGCTAAAGCAGCACACCATGTAAGCGCTATTAATGCGACTACGCGCCTCTGGCATGAGTGAATAAATAACTGATTGGTTTGTTATCTGCACCGTCTGCATTCCAGCGTCCATCACAATGATTCCAATAGCGAGGCCCATGAGCATGTGCTGACCAATGCCCAAAATTACGAACGAAACCATAAGAACCGCTGCACCAATAATCGTCATTACCTTGGTGCGCTGCTTGTCAGCCTGTGCGCCAGCCGCGTTAGCGGCGAGAATACCCGCCACACCAAAGAGTCCGAAGAGGCCAATCACGGCATTGGAGTACTTGAATGGTGCAATAGCTAAATGGAACGAGAGTGGTGTCCACAGAGTGCTGTTGGCAGCAAATAACAATGAGCCAAAGTAGGCACGTTTTTGGAGCTGACGATGCTTCGTAATAAGCAACCAAGAACTCATCACCAGAGTCCGGTAGCGAACGTGCGAGCGAATCGGCTCCTGTGGCAGCGCGAAATGCATGACGCCAGCCATAGCAATGAGAAGTCCAGCCGCGCACACGTACACTGCTCGCCATCCCCAGGCCTGTGCGATGAGACCAGAAAAGGTGCGTGACAGCAGCACACCCATGAGGAGTCCGGTCATTACCTTGCCTATGACGCGCCCACGTTGTTCTTCTGGAGCTAGGTCTGCTGCGAAGGGAATAATTACTTGTCCTCCAACTGAAGTAAGGCCAATCAGCACTGAAAGGACTACGAAGAACGAAAACGAAGTAATAAATGATCCAATTCCAACCATCATCGCTGCGAGCAAGAATATGCCCACAACTAATTTTCGACGAGGAATGATGTCGCCTAGAGGCACGACGAAGGCGAGTCCCATCGCATAGCCAGTTTGTGTGCACGTCATTAATGCTGATGCGGTTGAAGTGCTGACATGAAATTCGCCGCGCAATTGATGCAACAAGGGCTGCACGTAATACAGATTCATCACAATGATGCATGCGCCAAGCGCCATCAGGAGAGTCAGTACCTTTGAGAGAGGCGCATGTTCTTTTTGCTTGTTCAAGTTACTGCGCTTCAGCAGAGGGGATTGAATACGTCACTTGTGACTTTGCAACGAGTTTTGTTTCCCCGCGAGAAAAAATCTCCACATCTACAACTGCAAGCTTGCGACCCAGTTTCAGGATGCGACCTCGAGCCATGAGATCGGTAATCGCTGGTTTGCGTAGGAAATCAATGTGCAGACTTGTTGTAACTGCAAGTAGCACTGGACCAATTTGAGCGAGGATGGCCATCCACGCTGCCGTGTCGGCGAGAGTCATCATTGTTGGTCCTGAGATTGTTCCGCCTGGGCGACCATGGCGCTCGCTAGTAGGCAGACACACCAAAACAGTGTCGCCAGCTACTTCTTCAACGCGAGGAACATCTGCGTTTGGAAATGCATTAACGAGAATTTCTTGAAGCTGTTCTACGTTAAGTATTGCCACTTAATTACGCGACCTTCTTGTACTTTGCCGTAGCAATTGGCCCTAGAAGGGCCAATGCGATAACTGCGTAGATAAGTGTCATCCATGTTGAGTTGCCGTGTGGTTGACCATTCATTAGTCCGCGTACCGCTTGTGCTGCCTGACTGACTGGCTGGTTACGTGCAAAAACTTGCAGCCAGCTTGGCATTGAAGAAACTGGAACAAAAATTGATGACGCGAACGTAATAGGGAAGATAAGTGGAAATGTCATGGCCTGTGCCGCCTCTGAATTGGGCGCAGCGAGTCCAATGAAAGCAAAGCCCCATGACAAGCAGTACGAGAACAGAAGCATTAGTAGGCACGCCTGCATGTAGGAAACGAAACTTCCCGTCGGACGAAAGCCAACGAGAAATCCAACAACGGTGATGACAAAAATCACCATGACATTTCGAGAGAGGTCAGCAACAGTTCTGCCACCAAGCACAGCCATTCGTGCCATTGGTAGTGCACGGAATCTTTCGATGAGCCCCTTTTGAAGGTCTTCTGCGAGACCAATGGCGGTTCCAACTGCTCCGAAGATGGTCGTCTGAACGAGGATCCCCGGAATCAGGAAGTTTACGTATGAGTTTCCTGGGGTTTTGATTGCTCCTCCAAAAACGTAGCGGAAGAGAACCACGAACATAATTGGCTGAATGATGGCGAATACCAGTGTTGTTGGAATTCGAACTAAAGAAATCAGGTCACGCTTGGCAATCGTGAGTGTGTCACTGATGGACCAGCGAAGTCTGCTTTTCTTAGAGATAGTCGAGGTGCTCATGCTTTTGCCTTTCGTCCACGCTGCTTCTTTGCAGGTTCGACCGGAGTTCCCGTTACTTCTTCTGCCTTGTGTCCAGTGAGATTTAGGAACACATCGTCAAGACTTGGCTCGCGGAGGGCGAGTCCGGCAATTGTGATTCCAGATGCGTCGAGGCGACGAAGTGCGTCAGCTGCCGTTGCAGGGCCTCGTGCAACTGTGAAATCAACAACGGTGCCTTCAATATTTGCTGGTTTGTCTGAAATGTCCTTGACTAACTCTGCGCCACGACGAGCATCATCAGTTGAGGCAAAAGTGAGGGAAAGAACTGTGTTGCCAAGTTGTGTTTTAAGTTCTTGCGATGTTCCTTGGGCAATGATCTTTCCGTGATCGAGAACAACAAGTTGCTTCGCTAGTCGGTCAGCTTCTTCGAGGTACTGGGTTGTTAGGAGAACAGTCGTCCCACCTTCAACGAGTGTCTCAATAATGCTCCAGAGATCTTGGCGACTTTGGGGATCAAGTCCAGTTGTTGGTTCGTCAAGGAACAGAAGTGGTGGTCGAGCAACAAGAGCTGCCGCAAGGTCGAGTCGTCGGCGCATTCCACCTGAGTAGGTCTTTGCCACACGGTTTGCAGCGTCAGTGAGACCGAACTGCTCGAGAAGCTCGTGTGAACGGCTTGAAGACACAGATTTGTCAATGTGATTGAGAAGTCCAACCATTCGAATGTTCTCGAACCCAGTGAGGTTCTCGTCAACCGTTGCGTACTGACCAGCAAGTCCAATACTGCGACGAACGGCGTCAGCTTGCTTCACGACGTCAAAACCGTTAACGGTTGCGGACCCCGAGGTTGGCTTCAGAATGGTCGAAAGGATTCGGACCATGGTGGTTTTACCCGATCCATTGGGGCCGAGTAGTCCAAAGACTTCTCCTCGGGGCACCTGGAGTGAGACCCCATCAAGTGCCTTGACCTCTCCGTCTTTAAATGAACGGGTGATATTGAGTGCTTCTACAGCGAAATCAGACATAGGAAGAGTTTAGGCAATTGAACAAGGCCTTTGCACTCAGCCAGGCCATAAGGCACTACCGTCTTTACATGGCTATTTCGGACAATGAGATTGCGCAGGTGCGCGCAGCAACTGACATTGTTGCGTTAATTAGCGAACAAGTTGCCCTTAAAAAATCTGGAACAAGGTGGGGTGGCCTCTGCCCATTTCACGGAGAAAAGACCCCTTCATTTTCGGTGAACGCACAAGAAGGTATTTACTACTGCTTCGGATGTCGAGCATCAGGCGATCAAATCACGTGGGTCCGCGAAATGCTGCATATGGACTTTATGGAAGCGGTGCGCTTTCTCGCTGACAAAGCTGGCATTGAACTTCACGAAGACGATAAGTCTGGTCCGGCAAGAAAAGATAAACAAGAGTTCATGTCTGCCATGGATAAAGCAGTTGCCTGGTATCACGAGAGACTACTCACTGGAAAAGATGCTCGTGACGCTCGCGAATACTTAAAGACGCGCGGCATTAATGGTGAGATTGCACGTCAGTTCCAGCTCGGTTGGGCACCAGATGAGTGGGACGGGTTATCGAATGCACTGTCGCTTAATGAGAAGGTGCTGCTTGGAACCGGGCTCGGGTTTGTAAACAAGCGCGATCGTCGCCAAGACTCACTTCGCGCAAGAATCATCTTTCCTATTTTTGATCCAGCTGGAAAAGCAATTGCAGTCGGTGGTCGAATTCTTCCAGCCGCCGCCGATGTTGTTCGCCCCGATGGCCGAACTGAGCCTAAATACAAAAACAGCCCTGAGACCCCGATCTATTCAAAGAGACGAACTCTCTACGCGCTTAACTGGGCCAAAGAAGACATCATCAAGTCTGGCGAAATAATTGTGTGTGAGGGTTACACCGACGTCATTGCATTCTTTATGGCTGGCATGCCACGAGCAGTTGCAACGTGTGGCACTGCACTCGGCGAAGAGCACTTTCGAACCATGCGTAATTTCGCCAAGCGCATTGTGCTGGCCTACGACGCAGACAGCGCCGGACAGAGTGCCGCAGCGTCGGTGTACCAATGGGAGAAGCAACACGAAGTTGATGTTGCTGTTGCTCGTCTTCCAAAGGGCACGGACCCCGCAGAGCTTGCACAAAAGGATCCAGAAGCGCTTAGGGATGCAATTGCGAATGCTGTTCCATTCCTACAGTTTCGCCTTGAGAGAGTTCTTGAAGCCGCCAACCTCGCAACCGCCGAAGGTCGTGCTCGTGGGGCAGAGGCGGCACTGGCAGTTCTTGCCGAGCACCCTAATGATCTCGTTCGTGACCAGTACGTACTTCAGGTTGCTGACCGACTTCGCTTAGAAGTGAGTGCTCTTCGTCCCAAAGTTGCTGAAGCGGTTCGAAGTGGAGCTCGAAAGTACATTGACAATGAACCACCAACTGAGAGCGCGCCAATGCAACGTGCGCCACTTTCACCAATGCCTCGACCGGGCCTCGAAGCACTTCGACTCTGTGTTCACGCCCAACCAGCGATTAAAGATCGATTCGTTATTCATTACTTCATTAATGAAATTCAGCGTGCAGTCTTTGAAGGTATTTCATCGGGACAGCCAATTAGCGATGTCATAGAGAAGCTGAGTCAACAAGGTGAAGAAGAAGCCGCCCAAGTCCTTAGCGAGATTGTCGTTTCAGAGTTAGACCGTGACTACGGAGAACGTGAAGTGTCGGCAGTCATTGCGCAGCTCCTAAGAGCTGCGGTAACTGAGGAATTAAAGAACGTTGAACGAGAACTTCGTGATGGGTCTATTGCTCCTGACGTGGCAATGGCGACTATTCGTGACGTCAAGATTCGCATTGATTTGCTTGGTGGAGCTCAGGCTGCAGAAGCTGAGCAGGATCTGCGTGCTTGGTTAGAAGAGCGCGCCACTTCGTGAACAACTCACCAAGGGGAGTCATTGGCGGTCTAGTCATGACGCCACCATTAAGTGTGGAAGAAGAGCGCAGGCTTCACCCAGTTATTCAAGCGGGAAGAAAAGCTGCAGCCATTCTTGCAAAAGGAAAAGTTACCGATCAAGCAAGACGTAGAAAACTACAGCGTGAGCGCCAAGAAGGTCAAGACGCAGAGACACGGCTACTGCAAGCAACCTGTGGACTTGTGCGCACACGAGTCATGGAACGTGGATATCGGTTCGGTAGCGAAGACCTCGAAGCCGCAGGTATTGAAGGCCTCGTTAATGCGCTGCATCGTTTTGACCCAAAACAGGGGACCCGATTTTCAACGTACGCAAACTACTGGATTATGAAACTTGTAAATCAAGCGGTGCAACAGCAAGCTGGTCTAACTGATTCTGAAATGCGACAAGTACTCGCATTGCAAAAGCTTGAGCGTCTTCACCCAACCAAGCGTCTAACTAAAAAAGATGTCGCGGAGGAGCTTGGAATTTCGCAATCGAAAGCTATAGAACTGCTTCAAATGAACCGTGATCTGAATGCACGACGTTATGAGCAGGTGGCACCTTACGAGATGAGTGAAATAAAGCAAACCAGTGATCCTGGCGATGCTCCGTCATGGGTGATTGATGCACTTCGTGAGCTCTGCGGGGAAGACTTTGATGCATTTTGGCAAGCAACATTTCGAACCATGTCGATTGAAGAGATTGCGAACAAGAAGGGCATAAGTCGACAAGGTATGACAAAGCGGATTGAACGTTGTCGCAGAGCAGTTCGTGAAAGCCCGGTTGCTGAGCGACTTCAGAGGTGGTTTGACCAGCAGTAGTGCCTAGTTGTGGGTGCTAATGTTTATTTACCTTCGGGTGCAATCCCAGATAGCTCAATTGGCAGAGCAAGCGACTGTTAATCGCTAGGTTGCAGGTTCGAGTCCTGCTCTGGGAGCTTATTTTACGGAAATCCGTATTTTCGCTTTCTTTTGAATCAATGTCTACGTCAATTGGTTCTGCGCCTACTGTTAAGCATTATGAAAATACTTATCGTTGGCGGCACATCCTTTGTTGGAAGATCTATTGCACATGCGGCAGTAGCAAAAGGACACGATGTCTCTGTTCTTAATCGTGGAGTAACTCCTAATGATTTACCAGATTCTGTACATCGGTTGATTGGTGACCGCCAGGGAGATCTCTCAGTACTTAATGACAAGTCATTTGACGTAACTATCGATGCAATTGCATATCGCCCTAAAGACGTTGAACAACTTGCAAAGGCGCTTGGTAATAGAGGAGGCCATTACATTCAGATCTCTTCTATTTCTGCGTATAAGTACCCAGCGGCAGTTGGGGCCAAAGAAGATACCCCAATTTTGGAACTTGGAACTACTGACCTAGATGCTCCGGTCGATGGTCAAACATATGGGCCGCTTAAAGCAGCGAGTGAGCGAGCTGCTCATGAATACTTTGGTACGAATGTTGGAATTATTCGTCCTACGTACGTAATTGGATCACACGATAAAACAATGCGCTTTCCATACTGGGTTGCTCGCATTCAGCGTGGGGGAAAAGTTGCATTCCCTGGACCGGCAAGCAGCGCAATGCAGTGGATTGATGCACGCGACTTAGGTGAATTCACGGTTTTAATGGCTGAAAAGAAATTTGTTGGTGGAGTTCATATCTGCAGCCCTTCGTTGGGGATGGGTTTCGGTGATGTGCTGCAGCGAATTGCTAAGCGCGTTGGGCCAAGTGGTACTGAGCTCGTAGAAATTGCGCCATCGAAGCTAAGTGATTCATCATGGTTCGAGAAGTTCCCACTCTGGTCTGGTGGATTTGATCCAACATCTCTTGCAATAAATAATGAGTACGCAGTGTCACTTGGGCTGACACTTCGTAGCCTCGAAGAGAGCATTGATGACACCGCTAGCTGGCTCAGTGATATTCCATGGTCGGAAAACTGGCTAAATGCTGATGCAGAACAGACTCTTTTTGAAGACTGATCTATTTAAATTCTTGGTGCGAACTAATCGCAGTTGAGTCCAGAATGTTATTTGAACTGAGCGTTCCAAGTTTCTGCAATCTCTCGTCGAGTTGCAAACCAGACATCACCGGTTCCTTTTGCGTACTCAATAAATTCATCAAGTGCCGAAGCACGTCCTGCTTGGCCTGACCATCGTGGGTGTAGGCCAATCGACATCATTTTTGGAAATTCCTCACCTTCTTTGATCAGCAAGTCAAGCGCTCGGCGACAAGTCTCAAAAAAATCAGATGGTGCACTGAAATTCCCAGAGACATATCTGACATCGTTATACGTGAGCCCATAAGGCACGACAAGATGAGAAGTATTTCCTACGTTCACGTAATAGGGAAGATCATCGTTATATGCATCTGAGTCATAGAGGAATCCGCCTTCTTCAACAAGAAGCTCTCTCGTATTTATGCTCGGCATCCATCTTGAATACCAGCCCACTGGTCGTTGACCGCAGGTTTGCTGGATTGACTCCACAGCCATTTTGATTCGAGCACGCTGTTCATCAACGCTCAATTTCCAGTCTTCAGCCCATCGCCAACCATGCGCACAGGGCTCATGATTCTCTTCTCGGATCCATTCAGCAACACTTGGATTCTTTTCCAGTGCAACGGCTGCGGCGAAAAATGTACAACGTATACCGTGACTTTTGAGAATTCGCATAATCCGGTGAATTCCCGCTCGACTTCCATATTCGTAGACAGATTCAGTGGCTAAATCTCGGTATTGAGTATCTACCGGGCGGTTTAGTTCCCCCAAGCCTTCGTTTAGTTCATCGTTATTTGCGAAAGATTGTTCGCTACCTTCTTCATAGTTAACAACAATGCTTACTGCAACTTTTGCTCTGCCAGGCCAATTCACCTTTGGAAGATTTCGACCATACCCCACAAGGTCACGTTCTGGTCCAGAAAAATTATTTGTCATTATGAGTTCCGATGTGCTTGATTACATCATGGCTGCTTATAACGTCTGCGTATTGACGTTGAAATTCAAAAAGTGCAACATCATGTGAGATCTTGAAACGATCAAAAACAGCATCTGCGACAACAGTCACTCGAAAATTATTCGACATTGCGTCAATAACTGTTGCCCGTACACAGTTGCTTGTTGATCCACCCATGACAATCAAGCTGTCAATGTTTCTATCAACGAGGTACGAAAGTAAAGGTGTGCCAAAAAATGCACTTGGCTTTTTCTTTACGAATGAGATTTCACTGGAGAGAGGGGCAGTTTCTTCAATGAACTCTGCTCCTATTGAACCTTCGAGGCACCAGCCTTCACTGTTAAGCAATGCTCGCTTTCTGCCATAAACACCAATATCTTTGCCATCTCGGCTCAGTACAAATTGAGTGTGGAATACAGGTATTGAAGTTGCCCGAGCGGCGGTGAGTACTGCAGAAATTCGCTTAACACTTAGTGCTCCTGCTTCACCGCAACTTGATGGAAACTCGAGATCAGCAGGCATTGAAGATGGGGGAGACATGTAATTTTGAACGTCAATAAGTACGAGTGCAGGTCGCTCACCAATGCCAACTGGATTGCCAAATTTGGCGTTCGAAAGTTGTGAACGCTCTGACTCAGTTAGATACTTATCAATAAAATTTTCGGAACCCATAGGAACCTTTCGTTAAATAATCGCTACTGGGGCCACAGGCACTCCAGATGCGCCCTTGAGTCGTGCCGCCGCGAGCATGAAGCAGAACTCTGAGATGTTTCGAGCGGCTAACTCTTCGGTTGCGACATTCTCAAGGATGTACTGGCCGTAGAGGGCAATGAGGTGTTGATGAACTGGAAATGATCCTTCTTCTTTAAGTCCCGGAACAAGTTCAACGGCCCAGTTGTCAGCCCCAACAACAGCTACCCGACGCTCACTCAGCCACTTCGCAGCGCCCAGAGCAATGCCAGGCTCACTTGATGAATATTTAGCAGGGTCACTGTGCCAGTACGTTCCCCATCCAGTGTGCAAGAGAACGCAGTCACCAGAACTGACTTCTACTTCAGCCTGTTTTTGTGCGTTATCTAAGTCTTCAGCTGTTATGCAGTACGCACCGTCAAGTGACGTCACGCCCTTTAGCTTCGCGATGTTCAGCAACACGCCTCGAGTAATGAGTGGTGGAATACTTTCAATTCCTAGTTTTAGAAGTCCTTGCCCAGTTGCAATGTCGGAATACTTGGCACCGTTATAGGCATAATTACCAATTCCAATATGTCCTAAAGCATCAATGTGTGTTCCACTGTGTAGAGCACCAGAAACAGCTTCTTCAACGTATGACTGTTGATTTTCTCCTGAATAGTTCTGAGGCAAAATACTTTCAAGTGTCATGTGGTGCTTCCAGTAGCGCCACATCTGGGTAGGAGAGTTTTCGTCAAGAATTCTTCCAAGTGGAATTCTTTCTCCAATTTTTATTAGCTGCGTCGCAGAGAGAACCTTGTTTGGTGTTATTTCGTTTGCTGCACCTATGACGTCGTCAGTTCCGTATCGGTTGGGCCAGTTTGGTTCAACTTGCTCACTTGTCATTACGAATTACTCCTATTTTGTTTAATAATCGACAGTATCTCTTCTCGATCTGCGTCAATTTGATTACGTCCAGTGAATTTAATTTCACCTGGCGTGCGGTCCAATTTAGGAACCACATTCTGCATAAGTACATCGCCAAGGTCAGGATCAGCAACTCGAATTATTGACTCTCGTTGCTTATAATGCTCATCTTCTGTGATTTGTTGGATGTTGAGCACTGGGGCAATTGGCGCCTCTTCATTTTCAAAGGCTTCTAATACTTTGCTAAGTGTATGCAGACGTACCCACTCAGAAACAAGTGAATCTACAGCGGGGGCATTCGCTACACGATTAGTGCTTGATGAAAATCTCTCATCAGAAGATGCTTCGGGATGACCAATCGCTCGAAAAATTCTGTCGGCGATCTGCTGTGTTCCACCAGAAAGCGCCACCCAATGCCCATCACTTGTCTCGTAGCAATTTCTTGGCGCAGTTCTTGGGGACATGTTCCCTTGGCGTTCTTGAACAACACCTAATTGGTCGTATTCAATAACTTGAGGACCGAGAATGTTAAACAGTGGCTCGTAAAGACTTAGGTCAATAACTTGTCCGACGCCGCTGCCTTGCGCATCGCGCCAATAAAGCGCCATCATCACTGCGTATGTTCCCGTAGTCGCGGCGACACCGTCAGCAAGTCCAAAAGGAGGGAGAGTTGGAGGGCCGTCAGCTGGACCAGTTATGTATGCGAATCCAGACCATGCTTCTGCCAAAGTACCGAAGCCAGGCTTTTGTGCATTTGGACCAGTCTGACCAAACCCAGATACTTTTAGAATCACAAGACCTGGATTGATCTCATGAAGCGATTCTGCGCCAAGTCCCCATTCATCCATGCGCCCAGGACGAAAATTCTCAATAAGTACATCAGCCCAGAGGCACAATTCCTTGACGATTTCTCGATCGTTCGGATCATGTAAATCCAATGAAATTAGTTTTTTATTACGCGAAATTATTTTCCACCAAAGTGGTGAGCCGTCTTTTGTTTGCCCCCACCTACGCGCATCGTCACCTCGTGCGTGCTCAACCTTGATTACCTCAGCACCAAAATCACCCAAGTTCGTAGCAATGAGCGGACCGGCATAAAGACTCGATAAATCAAGTACTTTCACTCCACCGAGGGCGCTAGGGGGAACACCTGGAATATTTGAATGACTTGTGGACATTATTTATCGAATGTTCTTGAATGACATTAAGTCTCGGGCGCGTTTTACAATTGCTTCATCAACCAATTGACCATTCAGTGCAAAAGCACCAACACCATTTCGTTCGAATTCTTCAAATTTTGTAATTAATTCAGTCGCCCAAGCCAATTGCTCGCTTGAGGGCTCGAAAGCACTTCTAATAATCGCAACTTGGTCCGGATGAATAGCGTGCTTGCCGCTGAATCCCATTTCCGCGGCAAATTGAGCTTCGATTGCAAGTGTCTCAGAGTTTTTAACGTCTAAATAAACGCCATCATGTGGAGCTACCAGGTTATTCAACCTCGAAAGTTCTACCAATTTCACTTTGGCGGCGATCAATGTTGGATTTCTAGTTCCAGATTGTGAATTCCAGTCAATACCAATATCTCGACAGTAATCACCTGCACCGAAAGCAAGACAGATAATTCGCTTACTCGCCGAAATAATTTCTTGAAGATTGTAGATACCTTTTACTGATTCAATTAGAGGCATTAGCGCAATAGATCCAGTTGCAATTCCAACTTTGCTTTCGAGGCTTTTGAGCTGATGATCAATCTTTTCGATATCGCGGCCGTTTTCAATTTTGGGAATAACTAGACCACGGGTTGATTCGCTCACCATTTGTTCGATGTCTAGTTCAGTCAATCCAGATTCTTGACCGTTAACTCGGACCCATAAATCATGCTTACCCTGATAGGACTTCAAGTACTCATGAATGCTGCTTCGTGCACTACTTTTTTGAGCACTTGGTACAGCATCTTCTAAGTCAATAATGATTGCATTTGCTGGGAATTTCTCTAACTTTGACAGTTTCTCTTTGTCATTGCCAGGGACGTACATCATCGAAGCCAAATTCTGAGTCACGGCACTTCCTCACATGCAACTTATCCAACACTTTTGCGGCGGATTGTCGTTTATAAGACAATACACCGACAGGGAATTAGGTGTTTTTAAGTTCTTTCGCTGCAATCAACATTGCAACCCGATTGCCACTCATCATGGCGCCCTGGATAGAAGCAGTTTCTAGGTAGTCACCGGCCAGATACATTCCCTCAACTTTGCGCACTTGTCCAAGCTGAAGAGGTGGTTTGATTTTTGGCAAAGCGTGCGACACAACCGTCGTCGTAATAAGTTCAACATCATTCCACGCAACGCTGTACATTCTGGTAACACTTGAACGGGCCTTTTGCTCTGTTTCTGTTGATGGAGCTGCTTTATTTGCTGGAGTTGCGACCAATGAACGATCTGCAGGTGATCTCTCTGGAGCCACTGAAGAAATGTCAAGTGCACTTGATAGCAGCCGGTCATCTAAGTCAATCCTGAGCCCACTGCTATTTGAAAGCTTCGGAAGCGACCACCACCACGTTGTTTGAGGAGACCATTCGGGCTCTGCTGAGTTCGCTAAAGAGTGGGCTGATGAACCATCAGTTGCTACAACCACAAATTTTGCACGGTACTCGTCATTTTCAGTGAGCACTGCATGCTCGCTTACTGAAAGCACAGGTGAATTGAAGTCAATCTGGACGTTCGGACTCAAAGCAGCGAGCGCTTGCGCCAGTGCTGTGATTCCTTCAGGGTGCGTACCCGGTCTGCCCTTTACAAAGCTCTTTAAAAGAAGCTTCGTGTAATTGAATGAAGTATCAAGGTCATCGCTTAGAAGCGTTCCACGCAGAAAGGGCTGGACGACATCATCTATGACAGTTTTTGAGATTCCTGAGGCTTCAAATCCTGCATACGTAGTTGTGTCTGGTTCACGCAACAGCCTCTTAGAAGACTTTAGGTAACTAGTAAGCATTAGTTTGGTGAACGATAGAGAATCGCTAACAGACATAGGACTGCTGCGAAGACCTTTAAGAGCACTCAGCATATTGTGGCGTGGATCGCTTAATTGATAGGTCTCGTTTTGTGACACGAACGTCAAGCTTGGGTCAAATGATCTGAGATCAAAGTCCTTCAGCACCTTTGAAGCAATGAGTTCAGGGTAGGAAGGGTTTATGAGTTGAAAGCCTTCATCAATTATGAAACCGTTGAGTGCGAATGAAGAAAGTCTTCCGCCAACCCGATCTGACTTTTCAACAATCACAACGTTCAGCCCTGCTTTAGAGAGCAGTTGCGCGCAGCGAAGACCGCCAAGTCCTGCGCCAACTATGACGACGTCAGATTCTGTGATTGATCGCTGGCCCATGTCATTCAGGCTAGCGACCAGATATCTTGAACAGTCGATAACGTGAGGCTGTGACTCGTTCGACTCTTATTTATGACGGAAATTGCTTCTTCTGTACAAAGTGTGCCGAGTGGTTTTCGACTCGTAGCGAAGGCGAGATTCGTGCGTCGCAGTCTTTTACTGATGAAGAACTTGCCTCATTGTCATTGTCCAGAAATGACGTAGACGCTCAGGTCTGGTGGGTAGAGGGTCCCGAAAGATTTGGTGGCGCTGATGGAGTTGGCCGTGCGCTGCTGACAAGTAAATATTCACTTGTCGGACGTGTGTTGTTGTGGAGGGCTGTGCTTCCAGTATCTAGAAAGGTCTACGCATTTGTGAGCTCACACAGGAGTTGGTTTTCAAAACTAATTAGATACTTTTACTAATTGGCTATTAGTTGTGAGCTTTAGGCGACTTCGAACGTGTATGGATGTTCAGCGCTTTGGTGATGCTACTTTGTTGTGAGGCTTATTGAAGTTTGATTGTCTTTTTGCAGGGCCGTAGCTCAGTGGTTAGAGCAGGGGACTCATAATCCCTCGGTCGTGGGTTCGATCCCCACCGGCCCTACTGCGTACTCAGTGAAGCTTTGAATTCACCTTTTCGCATGAGTGCTTTCACTTCGTCACTCGGCTCATCTAGACGCTCAAGCGTCACGGTGTGAATCTTTGCGCTACAAGGAAAATGGTGTGGATACGGCCCAACAGGTGATCCTGTGTCAACGCCAACGTCGAATGTTTCACCACTCATAGAGAACACAATTGGCACTGTCTTTTCTATGCGCCCTGATGCTGCAACCGAGCCATCAACGCTCAATACGAGGTCTCCGCCTTTTCCGAACCCACCGTCGTAGACAAAGTTGACTTCAATTGTGTGCTTTCCTGCACCAAGAGGTGTTGAAGACTGAACCTGCGTGTGCTCATGACCGAACCAGTTGTAATGGAACGTCGGCAGTTGTTCCTTTGAGAGATAGAGCGACCAACCAGCCATGTTTCCGCCCTGGCAAACAATTACACCTTCGCAAGTGTCCTTAACATCTATGACTGCGGTCACTTGGTAGGAACAGTTCTTCAAATTAAGCACTGAGCTTTCAGGCATGCGAACGTGAGCCGGTGTGTAGGTCATCTTTGTTGCGTTACCGAGTGAGTGTGGAACAGAGAAGTCTCCACCACGAGGCGAACCGGGATCTCTTAGTGGGTACACACCGTATTTGAGAGCGTGTTCGTGAAAGACATTCTTTAGTTCTTCGAGTTTTTCCGGGAAGTCCTTCGACAGGTCAATTGACTGCGAGAAGTCAGACCTGATGTCATACAGCTCCCAGCGTTCATGTTCGCCATCAAATTCGTAGCCAGCAAGTCGAATCCAGGGAAGCCTTCCATGGAAACATGACGCAATCCATCCGTCACTGTAAATGGCACGGTTACCAAGAATCTCGAAATACTGCGACGTGTGCGTTGATGGTGCATCAGGGTCATCAAACGTATAGGCCATGGAAGTTCCGTGAAATTCCATTTGGTCAATACCGTTGAATGCCGATGGAGGCGTGACGCCAGTGACTTCATAAATAGTTGGGGCAATGTCAGTCACGTGATGGAACTGCGAGCGGATTTGTTTTCCTTGGCTAATGCGCTTCGGCCACGACAGCGCCATTGCGTTTCGTGTGCCACCAAAGTGTGATGCAACTTGTTTCATCCACTGGAATGGTGCATCAAGGGCCCAAGCCCAGCCAACGTTGTAGTGGTTCTCGCACTTTGCAGTCCCAAAATCATCCATGTGCTCAAGTAACCACTCAGGGTCTTCGTGCACACCATTTTGGAATGACGGTGCGCTCCAGGCACCGTGAACTGTTCCCTCGGCGGATGCACCGTTATCACCAGTGATGTAAATGATCAATGTGTCGTCGCTGATTCCCATATCGTCGAGAGAATCAATAACGCGCTTGATCTGTGCGTCAGTGTGTGCCAAGAATCCTGCAAACACTTCCATGAGCCTCGACGCCACGGGTCTGTAACGCTCGGGATATTCTTCCCAACTTGGAATTTCACTTGGACGAACTGTGTTTGCAGTTCCCGGTGGAATCGTGCCGAGTTTTAGTTGTCGCTCAAAGATTTCGCTACGAAGTTCGTCCCATCCCTTGTCGAACTTTCCTTTGAACTTGTCACTCCACTCAGGTGCAACGTGGTGTGGTGCATGAACAGCAGGAGTTGAGAAGTAGCAAAAAAACGGCTGATCTGGACGTGAAGCTTTTTGTCGCTGAATCCAGTTAATTGCCTGATCAGCAAGGTCTTCTGTGAGGTGGTACTTGTCGTTTCCAACATAGGGTGCAATTGGAGTTGTCTGGTCGTAGAGAGGTGGCTCGAACTGCGAAGACTCTGCACCAATGATTCCGTAGAACCGGTCAAAGCCCATTCCGGTTGGCCATCGATTGAATGGACCAGCAGGACTTTGTTCCCACGAAGGAGCTAAGTGCCATTTACCGAAACATGATGTGGCGTAACCCGACTGCTGTAACACCTGTGCAACGGTCGCCGCTTCTGGCGGGATAGCGCTGTCGTAACCAGGAAAGGAGTTTGCAATTTCTGTGATGCCACCCATGTGCACTGAGTGGTGATTTCTTCCGGTGAGTAGTGACGCTCTCGTTGGTGAACAGAGTGCGGTGGTGTGGAACTGGTTATAGAGCAGTCCGCGTTCAATAATTTTGTCAAGGCCAGGTGTTGGAACTGGACCTCCAACACCCGCGAAGGATCCAAAGCCAACGTCGTCAAGCAGAATGAGCAAAACGTTTGGAGCACCCTTAGGAACTTTTGTGGTTACGAGCTTGCGCGGGGTTGATTCAGTAATGAGTCGCTCAATCTGGCCAGTGAATTCTGGCGTTGAAAGCGGCAATGACTCACTAGCCATTTTGAAGTGCACCAATTTCGAATGCGCCTAATAGTTTCTTAACGTGCTGGGCATCACCATCGATAGTTATTTTCCCAGCATCTAGTGCGCCAGCAAATGTGGTTTTACGGGTGAGTACTTCGGCCCATGTTTCAATACTCATGTGGAGAGTTGCGTCAGCGTTCTTGCCGTCACTTACAAAAGCAACACTGTTACGCACGTGCAGTCCAACTGTTTTTCCGTTTCCGAAGTCCCAGCCAATGTGGAAGTTTTCATTTTCCACGAGGTCGGGGTCAAGTGTGACTCGAAGTAACGCCACGTACATCTCGTGTGGCGCCTCAACAATCATCTTGTAGCTGAAGCGGTGATCTTTGAAACGCGAGAAGTCAAACGAACCGTCAAGAATTAGCGCACGAGTAGTGCACCAGCTACGAATGTTTGCAGACGTGGTGCGCTGGGCAATTGTTCGAAGCGCCGTTGCTAGAAGATTCTTGTCCTCTTGTGTGGCGCCTGGTGAATGAACTAGCCAAGAGCCAAGTTCCAGAGCCCAGCGAATGTCGTCACTGGCAATGGCGTCACGCAACTGCTTTTCAACGTTGGCTCTGCCACCAAAACCTTCAATAATTCTTTCACTGCGCTCAGGAGTAGTAAGTGGAAACAGGTTCGCTTCGTTGCCGTCAAAGAAACCAAAGAGTCCGGTTCTAATTTGACGCATGTGGTGCTCAGCAACGCCGTAGAACTCTGAAGTCAGGTAGTCCTCATCGCACCATGCTGGAAGTTCAACTGCTTGACCAACGTCTGCACTAAACATCCCCTTGTTTATTGAGCGAACAGCTTGGTCCCATAGGAACTGAATGGAGTCGCGGTACTTAGTGACTCGAGTTTGAATCTCACTCTTGCCTGAAATTGGAGGGCCGTGCGCGCCAACAAGGTGCTCTGGGTTCAGCGCCAAGATTTTTTCAACACCCTTAATAAGGATGCGAGGGTCTCGGTAATCCTCACCTCTAATTGCAAAGACGTTAAAGAGCACTGGCCAGACTGAGTTGTTTACAGCGGTGTCGAGTTCAGGGAACCAGTAGGTCACTGAGTCGTTGGCATCTGAAGGAGACGGGATCACGTCAACTTGAAGCCCAGCAATTGTGTGCGTACTTGGTTCGTCACCGAATGTGTTTGTCGGTGGCATGAAACCGGTGGTGAACGGTGCGTGCATGGGATCACGCCAGAATCTTCCAAGGCCAACGTTCACGTTGCCGTCAGGTCCAGTCTCGGGCATGAGAACTGCAAACTGCTCAACAAGACCGCGTGTATATGTTGGTCCTATCTCTGCAGTGGCGCCTTCGCGGTTACGCTTGATGCGCTCGTGTCCCCATATAGGAAATGGCTTGCCTGCGTTCTCGGTGACAACTGCCTTGGTGCCGGTGATGTAGTGAAAGTGTGTGTACATCACTGCAACGATTGGCGTACTTGTGTGTTCGCGAAGAGTGGCAATAGCGTGCGCCATTTCTTCGATTGATTCACCAGTGTCAATCGCGATAATTCCTTCAGGACCTTCAATGAATGACTGATTTGAGAGTCCGTTTCCGACAAAAGACCAGACGCCAGGTCGAACGCTGTAGAACTTCTTTACGAGTCGCTCAGAGTGAGCAATGTGGTCGCGGTGAGCGATTCTGCCATCTGGCAACGTAATTGTTGCTCGACTGGTTTTCTCGAAACTTCTGGCGCGGTCTGAAATGGTCATGGTGACAAATTAGGTCACTTTAGAAGGGGCGTTGTACTCACCTTCTCAGTAGTGTTTATACATGCGCGCGCTCAGAGGTTTCTTCGATTTTGTAGTAGTTCTCATATTCGTGACTATTGGTCGAGCCCATCACAACGATGGAGAAACTACAAGAGGAATTTTCACTACTACATGGCCATTTGCAGTTGGACTTCTTCTTGCTTGGCTCTTTTTAATTAAGACGAAGCGAGGCGGGTGGACATTCAAGTCCGGAGTGCTCGTGGCGACTGTGACCACGGCTGTTGGAATGGTTCTGCGCGTGATCTCTGGCCAGGGCACGGCGACTGCATTTATCTTCGTTGCTCTAGCGTTCTTACTGCTTGGGATGCTCGGCTGGCGCCTCGTAGGAAAAGTTTTAGTGAAGCGTCGAGCTAGTTAATCTTCTTTGGTGGGCGTGGGAAGAATGAACTTGTGGCGGCAATGTATTCGTTGTAGCCAGTGCGAGTCTTTGACAGTTTTCTCTCGAGCATTGGCTTTCCTGAGAGCGAAGTAAGTAGCCACACCATAAGTACCGGCGACAAGATCGTTATGAATCCGTACTTTGTTGAAAGCGCGCAGATGAAGAATCCAACCCACACGCATGCGTCACCAAAATAATTAGGGTGACGGGTGTAGCGCCATAGTCCGGTATTCATTGTGGTGCCACTGTTGGCAGGATTAGCTACGAAGCGACGTAGTTGTTCGTCACCAACGGCCTCAAAGTACACACCAATGAGCACAACGGCGAGTCCGACCCACACGAGGAAGTTGAACTTTGTTGCGAACGCCATCCACTGGATTGGAATTGAAACGAACCACATGAGTAGTCCCTGCAGTCCGTAAATTTTTCGAAGGGCGTACAGCGTCTTATTGCCATCACGTGCTCCTCGCATGATCCACACATAGCGTGAGTCTTCTTCGGTGCCTTTTTGGCGAATCGCAAGGTGAATTGAAAGGCGAAGACTCCACAGCGCAACAGCACCAAGAATTATCCACCGAACGCTGTGTCCATTAAGAGATGCGTTAAACCACCAGTGCCCACCAGATGAATTGCTCTGCATTCGAGAAAACCAAAGTGATTCGAGATAGATCCACAAGAAACCAGAGCCCCAGAAGATGTCAATGGTTGCGTGTCGCTTTACAACGCGCCCAACGAGAAAAGCGCAAAAGGCCCAGGCCCATGCGGTGACTAGGGCAAAAGGAAGGTTGCTAAAAAAATGTGAATTCATGAAACCGGTTTAGCATTTTTATAACAAGAATGTGACCTCAGGTGAGAAGAACTTTCGCCTACGCTTGTTTTGTGCGAAGACGTGGATTTGGCTCATTCTTGCGGGCCTCCGCACAAGATCTCTTTAATCAGTCCACTGCCTTTGGCCGTTTAGCTCTAGTGCACGTAATCATGATGGCTGGCGACACGCTCGTAACTGTCTCGCTTGCTGGATCACTGTTTTTCTCAGTTTCCCCAACGGAAGCAAAAAGCAAAGTTTTGGCGTACCTACTCATCACAATTGCCCCATTTGCAGTTGTTTCTCCGATCCTTGGCCCTCTTATTGACCGGTCTGCAAATGGACGAAGAATTCTTGTAGCGATTTCAGCCGGACTTCGTGCACTGTTGTGCTGGTCAATGGCTACACACCTCAATTCACTGTGGCTGTTTCCAGAAGCGTTCCTCGTGCTCATTTCTTCGAAACTCTATGTAGTTACTCGTGGAGCACTTGTTCCTGAGATGGCACGAACTGACCAGTTCCGTGAGCACACGTCGAATGTTGGTGAGTCTGGATGGCCTACTCAAGACGAAGAAGAAGAGCAGGGCTTCGCCGGCTTTAATGCACAGCTGACACTGCTTGGAACGTTTGTGGGCCTAATCGCTGGTTCCATTGGTGCCGGCCTCTTAAAGGGTGTTGGCGCGTCCAGCGTTTTGGTTGCTGCTTCAATTGTGTACGTCTTGGCTACAGTTGCGAGCCTTCGACTGCAACGTCCAGCAAAAATAATGGGTGATCGAGTAGTTTCACTCACCCAAGAACAACGAGACCTCAATACTCTTAACCCAACTGGTGACGTTGAAGTGGCGTGGGGACTGACGGCGTCGGCACTCATGCGTTTCAGTGTGGGATTTACTACGTTCATGCTGGCGTTTGGTCTTAGACGCGAACACGCGGGCCTTACGTGGTTTGCGTGCGCATTAGCTATTAGTGGCATTGGTGCGCTCGTAGGTCTCGCGGTCGTGACACGAGTTCGAAATTCTCTTAAAGAATCAACACTGCTTACGTGGTCTTTGCTGCTGACGGGTAGTGGCGCTGGGGTCGCTTCGTCACATCCTCAGTTACTGGCACAGGTCTTGCTCGCAGGGTGGCTAGGTCTCTGCGCCGCAATTGCTCAACCCAGTTTTGATGCAATAACGCAGCGCAATGTTCCTTCAGGGGCGCAGGGTAGGACGTTCGCACGTTTTGCTGTTCGCCAACAACTCCTCTGGGTGATTGGAGCGTTAATTCCAGTCGCTATTACGATGAACTTTCAAATTGGAGACCGCTTACTTTCAATTTTGATGCTCGCGTCGGGACTTATCTACGGCATAGGTCGACGTTTTGCTCGTTAATGAACAATTTCAACTAAGCACCATTAACATTTAGTGGAACATGTCGACGTCAACTAACTCCGCAATGGTCTTTCCTGATTATTCTCACTTACCTCACGTTGTGATTGCGGGTGGAGGTTTCGCTGGAATTGCTGCTGCACGCGGATTCATTGGCAAAGACGTGAAGGTCACGATTATTGATCAACACAACTTCCACACTTTCTTGCCACTTCTCTATCAGGTGGCAACGGCGGCGCTTGAGCCAGCAGAGGTTGCGTACCCGATTAGAACAATCTTCGGGAAAGAAAAGAACATTGGATTTCGTCACGGCCAAATTATGGAAGTCGACCATGAGGCAAATCATGTTCGCCTAAGCGACGGCGCAGTTATTGGATTTGATCACCTCATTATTGCAACAGGCGCAACGGCTGCGTATTTTGGAATTCCGGGTGCATCAAAATTCGCAATGCCTCTCTACTCACTATCTGACTCAAGAAAACTCAGAAACACACTTCTAATGACGCTCGAGTCCGCTGATGTTGAAGCCGAGGAAGGAAAGCCAGTCACTCGGACATTCGTTGTCGTTGGTGGTGGCCCCACTGGGGTTGAGACTTCAGGTGCGATTGCTGAACTCATTCGAATTGTGGTTCGCAGGGATGGACTTCGCATTGATCCCGCGAATATTCGTGTTCTCCTCGTAGACATGGCACCACGACTGCTCACACCTTTCCCAGAAAAAGTGAGTACGTACACCGCAAAGAAGCTCCGCGAAATGGGCATTGAAATCCAGTTTGGTCGTTCAGTTGTTGAAGTGCAGAAAGACTCCATTCGATTCGACGATGGTGAAGAGCTCGAAGTTGCTGGTGTCATTTGGGCTGCTGGTGTAACAGCCAACGGAACACTCGCGAGTGCGGTGCAAGAAAGCCGTGGCCCAAGTGGACGGCTTCGCGTTGGCAGCGATCTTCGCTTAGCTGAAAGCGACTGCGTTTGGGCAATTGGTGACTCCGCGGCGATCCACGAAACCGACACTACCTACCTCGCACAACTAGCTCCAGTAGCGATCCAGTCGGGTCGCCACGTAGCGAAGCAGATTCTGAGTGTTATAGATGCACAGCCAACGAAGCCCTTCAAGTACCACGACAAGGGGATCATGGCAACTATTGGTCGACACGCTGCAGTGGCGAAGTTGCCAACGGGTCAGGTCATCAAAGGCACAGCCGGATGGCTGGCGTGGTTAGGACTTCACCTGTGGTATCTGGTTGGATTCCGCAACCGTCTACGCGTGATGATCAACTGGACGTGGCGTTACTTTGACTGGCCTTCTGGTCCGCGACTAATTGTTGCTGACGCAGAAACTGCTGACTAGTTACTTAAGTCTCGCCTCGAGGTCGTTTACCTGGTCTTCAAGACGCTTAGGAACTCGTCCAGCGAAGCTGGCGTAGTGCTCACGAATGCTTGGCACCTCAACGCGCCACTCATCATTGTTCACTGCGAGAAGTTCTTCCATGTCCTTTGCATTGACGTTGAGTCCAGAAGTATTAATCGCATCCTTGGTTGGAAGGTAACCAATTGATGTCTCAACCGCGTCACCACGTCCACCAACGCGCTCAAATACCCATTCGAGAACTCGACTGTTTTCACCAAATCCTGGCCAGAGCCAGCGACCATCGTCGCCCTTGCGGAACCAGTTCACGTAGAAGATCTTTGGAAGCTTTGATTCGTCGTACTTATCTGAGAATGTCAGCCAGTGCCCGAAGTAGTCAGCCATGTTGTAGCCACAGAAAGGCAACATCGCAAATGGGTCACGACGAAGGTTTCCAACTGCACCAGTAGCTGCTGCAGTGGTCTCTGAAGACATGATTGATCCGAGGAAGACTCCGTGGTCCCAACTGCGTGATTGGAATACGAGTGGGATAACACTGGCGCGACGTCCACCAAAGAGGATTGCGTCAATTGGAACACCAGCTGGGTCTTCCCATTCAGGAGCGATTGCTGGGTCCTGGCCCGCAGGAGCTGTGAAGCGTGAGTTCGGGTGTGCAGCAGGGGTGCCAAGATCCTTCGACCAGGCCTGTCCCTTCCAGTCAGTAAGCCCGGCTGGTGGTTCTCCCATGCCTTCCCACCAAACGTCGCCGTCAGCAGTGATTGCTGTGTTGGTGAAGATGGTGTTTGCTTCAACTGAGTACATGGCATTCGGGTTGGTCTCCATGTTTGTTCCAGGGGCCACACCAAAGAATCCAGCCTCAGGGTTAATGGCGTAGAGGCGACCATCTGGTCCTGGCTTCATCCAGCAAATGTCGTCACCGATTGTTTCAACTTTCCATTCAGGAAGAGTTGGCACAAGCATCGCGAGATTTGTCTTTCCACAAGCACTCGGGAATGCTGCAGCAACGTAACGTGACTCACCCTTTGGACTAGTGAGCTTCAAGATGAGCATGTGCTCAGCGAGCCATCCATCGTTGCGACCAAGAACTGAAGCAATACGAAGGGCGAAGCACTTCTTTCCTAGAAGGGCGTTTCCACCGTATCCGGAACCATACGACATGATCTCGTGTGTATCTGGGAAGTGAACAATGTATTTGTTATCTGCGTTGCATGGCCACTTGACATCTTTTTGTCCAACTTCAAGAGGCGAGCCAACTGAGTGCAAGCAAGGAACAAATTCTCCAGTGTCGCCAAGCACCTCAAGGGCACCGCGTCCCATACGCGTCATGATGCGCATTGAAACAGCAACGTAGGCGGAGTCAGTGATTTCAACACCAATGTGTGAGATCTTCGATCCGAGCGGTCCCATTGAGAAGGGGACCACGTACATGGTGCGTCCCTTCATTGAACCTGCGAACAAGCCCTTGAGCTTTGCGCGCATTTCTGATGGGTCCATCCAGTTGTTAGTCGGCCCAGCATCAACTTCTTTTTCAGAGCAAATAAATGTGCGATCTTCGACGCGAGCAACGTCGCCCGGGTCAGAGGTTGCGTAGTAACTATTAGGTCGCTTGGTGGGTGAGAGCTTGGTGAACGTTCCTTGGTCAACAAGTAGTTGACACAATTGGTCGTATTCCTCTGCTGACCCGTCGCACCAGTGGATACGATCGGGTGTAGTGAGTTCAGCGATCTCTTCAACCCATGCGATGAGTTTTTTGTTATTAGTTGGGTACGTCACGGTTAAAACCCTTCTCCACTTGACTGCAACGTTGCAGTCAATACACCCCCCCAGGTGTCTATCCTCATGAATTCCTTTTCGTCCGAAAACGACCAGACTCGTGAAGACAACGTATTGGAGCGTATCGCCCAAATCGTGGGTCAGCGCAACATCCCTTCCGGGGATATTCATATTGGCGATGACGCGGCCGTTTTAAGCCCATTTTTAGGCCAAGTAGTCATATCAACTGATGTGGCCGTGTACGGAATTCACCTGGATATTGAACTTTTTTCACTCGAAGACTTGGGCTTTAAGGCAGTTACCTCGGCGCTGTCGGATCTGGCGGCAATGGGAGCTCGTCCCCGGGGGCTAACGGTCGCGGTGAGCGCGCCGCCTGGGGTCGACCTCGAACAACTGCATCGAGGTGTTGCACGTGCGAGCGAAGTAACAGGTTGCCCCGTTGTTGGCGGCGACCTGTCGAGCGCGAACGATGTCTCTGTCACGGTGAGCGTGTTCGGTGAAGTGCCACCAGGCAAGGCCGTGATTCGAACTGGTGCGCAAGATGGTGACGAGATATTTGTAACTGGTGCACTCGGTAGAGCAAGCGCTGGTTTACGACTAAGACGTGGTGGCGCGCCACTTAATGATGAGTTGGTGCAAGCACAATGTCGACCTCTGCCACTTCTAGATGAAGGGACTGCAGCGCGTGAGTCAGGCGCCAGCGCAATGATGGATCTAAGCGATGGTATTGGCCTTGATCTACATCGCTTAGCCGATGCTTCCAAAGTTGGTTTTGCATTATCTCAAATTCCGGTGGCAGAAAGCGCAACGATGCAAGAGGCGATTAGTGGTGGGGAAGACTATGAACTGCTCATCACCACAAATGATCCTGGGAAACTGAAATCAACATTTCTTGAGCGAGGACTTAGAGAGCCAATTTCTATTGGCATGATTATTTCAGACCAAGCTTCGCGGACGCTACTGGGTCAACCTTTTGAAAAGCAAGGTTGGGAACATCAACTCTAAGAGTTGAGAATTAAGCGTTGGCCTTGCGACGAGCTGGCTTAGTGATTTTCCCTGAACGAAGGCAACCGGTGCAGACGTTCACTCGCTTAGGAGTCCCGCCGACAAGCGCCTTTACACGCTGAATGTTTGGATTCCAACGGCGCTTGGTGCGACGGTGCGAGTGAGAGACGTTCATGCCGAATGACGGCTTCTTACCGCAGATTTCGCAGACTGATGCCATGATGAACTTTCTCCTTTTTCCCGCCCGCTGCCCTTGCAGAGGTCGGTATAAACCGAATGACCATTGTAGCATCGCTAGCAATGACCTTGTCCACTGTGCTGACCGCTAAAGACCTTCGCGCCACTATTGCCACGTTTGGCGAGCTTTTGCGCTCGCACAAGGAAGTCATCAATCGCCTTAATGTTTACCCTGTCCCAGACGGCGACACAGGAACAAACATGACCCTGACGATTGAGTCAGTGGTCGCAGAACTGGGTCTCTTGAAAGATGACGCAACGATTGAACAAGTTTGCAAGGCAATCTCTCACGGCTCGTTGATGGGTGCACGCGGAAACTCCGGGGTGATTCTTTCGCAGCTACTTCGCGGGCTCGTTGAAAAGTTCCCTAGCGCGAGTGAGATAACTCCAGAGCTCGTAGTCGAGTCTCTAGAGCATGCTGACGTACTTGCTCGTCAAGCAGTTGTTCGACCTATTGAAGGAACGATTCTATCTATTGCTCGAGCTGGTGCAGTTGGTGCTCGCCGTTCACTTGGGTCACTTAGCGATGTTGTAAGAGGTGCCAGAGATGAAGGACAAGTTGCGCTCGCGTTCACACCCGAGCAGCTACCAGTTCTAAAGCAAGCAGGAGTTGTTGACTCTGGTGGTACCGGACTGCTTTTACTGTTTGATGCTTTCTGTCACGTTATTGCCGGCGATGAACTTCCTATTGCCCCTCCAGTTGAATCAATTGAAGTCAACATTCATGAACAAGTTGTTTCACACGAAGAAGGCGACATTGCTGATCTTCGCTACGAAGTTATGTATCTGCTCGATGCTGATGACTCCAAGATGTCGGCTTTTCGAGAAGTGTGGTCGGGCATTGGTGACTCCATTGTGATTGTTGGAGGCGACGGTCTCTACAACTGCCACATCCACACTGATGACATTGGCGCTTCGATTGAAGCCGCACTTGATGCTGGCCGTCCACGTGAGATTCGTGTTACGGACTTAAGCGAGCAAGTAATTGAAGAGCGCTGGGTGCGCGAAGGCAGTGACGGACAGGTTGAAGAAGCAACTCCGGCTCCTGCGACGTCAGTCGTTGCGGTTGTGGCGGGAGAAGGGATTGGAAGAATATTCCGCTCACTCGGGGTTCGTGTGCTGGTTAAAGGTGGTCAGTCAATGAACCCTTCAACGCAAGACCTCGTCAATGCAGTTATCGCGACAGGATCTGATGAAGTTGTTCTTCTTCCTAACAATAAGAACATTCGTCCAGTCGCTGAGCAAGTAGCAGCCCTCGTTGATCAACACGTAACGGTGGTGCCGACAAATTCAATTGTCGAAGGATTTGCTGCACTACTTTCTTATGACCCCGACGCGAGTGCGGTTCAAAATAAAGAATCCATGACTGATTCTGCCCAGCACGTCATTGCTGCAGAAGTCACTCAGGCGGTAAGAGACACCACTACAAATGCTGGACAGGTTCGAGTCGGCGACTGGATTGGACTCAGTGCAGAAGGTGTTCTCTCAATTGCTGACTCCATTGCTACAGCGAGTTCAAAGTTATTGTCAGCGCTCATTACTAACAAGCACGAACTTCTAACAATTATTGAAGGTGACGGCGCAACCGCTGCAAATACAAGACGAATAACGGACTTCCTCGAAGAAGAGTTCCCAAATATTGCTGTCGAAGTTCACCACGGTGGACAGCCGCTCTATCCGTACTACTTCGGTATCGAGTGAGTGACGCGGCGCTTCGCCGACTGCGTCAGCTAGATGACGTCAAAGTAGGTCAACTGCGTCATGTGGGTGAAAAACGTACCGCAGCACTAGGCACAATTGGTATTGAAAGCGTTTTTGATCTTCTGACGGTGTATCCACGGCGCTACATTGACCGCACCAAACGTGTTGACCTGAGTGATCTTTCGATCGGCGAAGAAGCTGCCGTATTTGGTGAAGTTCGAAAAATAAGTAGTCGCCGAACCAAGCAGGGCAAAGTCATGGTTGAAGCAACGGTGAGTGACGACGGCGAATCTCTAAAAGTTGTTTTCTTTAATCAAGCGTGGCGAGAGAAACAAATGCCCCCCGGTGTTCAGGCACTTTTCTTTGGCAAGGTCACTGACTACAAAGGTCAGCGCCAAATGACCAATCCTGTTGTTGACGTCATTGTTGGCGCATCAGGAATTGAACGCGATGCTTCAAGAGTTGGTCGTGTTGTTCCCATCTATCCGTCTTCTGGAAAAGCAGGTCTGACGAGTTGGGAAATTGGTGGGTTCATTGAAGAGTCACTTCGAAGAGCTGGACCGCTACTTGATCCAGTCCCAAGTGCTGCACTTGCGCAGTTCAGTTTGATTGACCGCACAGCATCGCTGTGGGGCATTCACCTTCCACAAGAGCTGAGTGACGTCGCACCAGCACGGCGTCGTTTGGCATTTGATGAACTACTTCGGCTGCAACTTCTGCTCGCACTTCGACGTCGCAAATTAGAAATGACCGCAGCGGGCATTTCGCACCCAATTGGAGAACACGACCTCGACGTCGCTCCTGGTGCTCTTCGTGACCCTGAGTCATCACTCGTTCGTCAATTTTTGGGCGGCCACCGCTTTGCCTTAACGCAGGCGCAGCGTCGCGTACTACACGAAATTGCTAACGACATGTCCTCTGCTCTGCCAATGCACCGCTTTTTACAAGGTGATGTTGGGTCAGGTAAAACAGTCGTAGCGCTCACGTCGCTTCTTGCAGCGATTGATGGTGGTAGGCAGGGTGCTCTCATGGCGCCAACTGAAGTGCTCGCCGAACAACACGTTGCTTCAATTCGAAGAGATCTTGAAGGACTCACTAAAAAAGATGAGGCAGTTCTCGGCGGTGTGCGGCCCCTTTCAATTCAATTACTCTCGGGCAAACTTCGTGTCAAAGAGCGTCAATTCATTATTGATGGACTTCTTGATGGCTCAATTGATTTAGTTATAGGAACACACGCATTGCTCACATACGACGTGCGTTTCAAAGCACTAGGTGCAGTTGTGATTGATGAGCAGCACCGCTTTGGGGTTGAACAACGCGCCACGCTTCGAGATAAAGGGCGTGAGCGTTCACTCGAACAAGCCGACCCAGATCTTTTAGTGATGACAGCGACTCCCATCCCTCGCACTGCTGCGATGGTGCTCTTTGGAGACCTCGACCGATCAGTGCTTGATGAAATGCCCGGGGGGAGGCTTCCGATTAAAACACAGTGGGCAAATACTGAACTTGATGTTGCTGGATGTTGGCAACATGTGCGTGAAGAAGTTGCTGCAGGAAGACGCGCTTACGTGATTTGTCCACTTGTTGAGGGCTCAGAAAAAATTGAAGCCACGAGTGCAGTTGAAGAACGAAATCGATTAGCGCTGGAAGAACTACGCGGACTAAGCGTGGGACTGCTGCACGGTCAAATGAAGAGTCAAGAAAAAGAACAAATCATGCATGAGTTTCGAACTGGTGAGATTCAAGTTCTGGTGGCGACTGTTGTCATTGAAGTTGGAGTTGATGTTCCTGAAGCCAGCGTCATCGTTATTGAAGATGCATGGCGATTCGGACTTGCTCAACTGCACCAACTTCGTGGACGTGTTGGAAGAAGTGGCGATCAAAGTTACTGCTACCTACTTGGTGAACCATCAACTGAAGATGGACTAAAGAGAATAGAAGCACTCGTAAATTCAAATGATGGTTTCGCCCTCGCTGAGATTGATCTTGATATCAGAGGGGAGGGAACGATTCTTGGTTCTCGTCAACGTGGCCGTAGTGATTTACAGCTTGCTTCGCTAAAGAATGATGAAGATTTACTCCTCGCGGCTCAAGAAGTTGCAAAGTTAATGGTGAGCGCTAACGGACTAGACGGGGAGCCAGAAATGGTTGATGAACTTCGACTTTTCGTTGAACCCGAAGAAGCAGACTTCCTATTTAAGTCGTAGTGTCAAAAAACGCCTACCCTTAGAGGGTGCGAGTAATTGGTGGAACAGCTCGGGGACGAGCACTTAAAGCAAAAATTCCGCCAACGGTGCGTCCTACTACCGATTTTGCGCGTGAAGCTATTTTCTCGATGCTCGAAAGCCGCGGAGGACTTCATGGACTTGTCGTGGCTGATCTCTACTGTGGAACTGGTGCAATGGGGATTGAAGCATTGTCTCGAGGTGCTTCCAAGGTGTACTTCGTTGATTCGGATCCAGAATGTTTGGCCGCAGCAAAATTCAACCTCGAGCCACTGAAGCTCGAAGGTGAAGCGGTCTACATTCGCTCAACACTGCCCGTTTGGCAGCCACCAAGTGATCTAGACCTTGTCCTGGCGGACCCACCATATGGCCCCTTTGATTTACCTTCAGTTCTGAAAGATGTAACTGCCACAAGGGCTGTAATTGAGAACGATCGTCACATGGACGCGCCCCAGGGTTGGGTCGTTGCGAAAACCAAGCGATACGGCACTACGCTCGTAACGTTGTTAGAAACGCAGGATGGGGATGTCAAATGACCACAGTTGGACTAATTCCTGGATCATTTGATCCATTTCATAACGGTCACCTTGAAGTGGTCGAGCGTGCATCTCACATATTCGATGAAATCGTTGTCGCCGCAATCCGCAACCCACAAAAATCTGAAGCACTGTTTGACCTTGATGAACGTCGTGACATGATCATTGAATCGTGTGCACATATTAAAAATGTCAGTGTTGTTTCAATTGCCACTTTGCTCGTCAATGTTGCGCGTGACGTAAACGCCACCGCAATCGTGAAGGGCCTTCGCGCTGTTTCTGACTTTGAGAGCGAACTGCAGATGGCACAAATGAACCGTTCACTTTCTGGTGTAGAAACACTTTTCATTCCAACAAGTTCAAGCCACTCTTTCATTGCCTCAAAGCTTCTTCGTGAAGTAGCTCGCTACGGTGGAGATGTTGCAGCATTTGTTCCATCAAATGTAAAGAAACAACTCGACATTAAGTTTCCAAAGGGGTCATAATGACATCATTTGAGGACTACAACATGGGTGATGATTTTTTGCAACCCGAAACGAATAACGCTCAATACGACATTGAAGCGAGCCTTCGCCATCTCGAAGAAATGATCATTCACGCTAAGCAGATGCCACTATCAAGCTCTGCACTAATCCAGCGTGAAGAAGTTCTCTCAATTATTCAAGATGCACTCAGCAACCTGCCTGATGAAATTCGCCAAGCTCGCTGGGCACTTCGTGACCGCGAAGAACTCATGGCTACTGAACAGCAGAAGGCCCAACAATTAATGGATCAGGTGCGCGCTGAAGCAGCTCGCATGGTTGATAAAACTGAAATTGTTCGCCAGTCGCGAATTCAGGCCGACAAGATCATTTCTGATGCGCAGGCAACTGCTCGAAAGATGATTAACGAATCTGACGATTTCATTGACGGCAAACTTGGTGGCTTTGAAATTGTGCTCGATCGACTACTAAGAACTGTTCAGTCAGGTCGCGAGCGCATGGCCTCACAAGGTATGCCTCTTTCAGTTGCTGGTGAAGAACCAGGTCCTGATGAGTTCTTTATGCCACCGCCAGCAGCACCGCCAGTGCAAAGCAACGACCCTTATGCAGAGTCGTATGAATCAGGTCAGTCCCATTTCGATCAGGACTCCTTTTAACGATCGTGGCATCACCGTTTCTCGTCCCAGTGGCGTTACTACTACGCGACGTTCCTTCTTCGATTGACATTTCTGCAGAAGCTCCATTCGACGAAAAGAAAGAATTCCTGCCACGTGGTCGTGCGGAATCAGACGTCAACAGTGATGCACCCCTGAAAATAAATGTGAAGCTGCAAAGCTTCAGTGGGGGTCTTCACGTACGCGGTTCAGTAGAAGCTCCATGGCACGGAATATGTCGCAGGTGTTCTATTGAAGTCCTGGCGGTTTCGAAGGTCGAAGTAAGCGAGCGCTACGTCGATGAACGTGCTCCTGGAGATGAAGACGCGTACTTAATTGAGAATGACTTTATTGACCTAGCTCCGATGGCCCATGACGCAATTTTCCTTGATTTACCTCTTGCTCCGCTCTGCAAAGAGGACTGCAAGGGACTCTGCCCGTACTGTGGAATTGACCGAAATGAAGCCACTTGTGAGTGTCAGGGCCCAGTGGACCCGCGCTGGGCTACACTAGACAACCTGCGATTCATTGACTTTCCGTCTGATGAGTCCAAAGAAAATTGACGGTTAAGCCCGTTAACGTTGAAAGAGAAGATCGATGCCAGTTCCAAAGAGGAAGACCAGTAAAGCCAAGGGGCGTTCACGCCAAGCTGCTGCGTGGCGCCTAGACCGCCCTTCACGTTCGGTATGCCCTCAGTGTGCAACATCTAAGTTGCCACACATCGTGTGCCCTAACTGCGGTTGGTACAAGGGTCGCGTAGCAGTAGAGGTCAACTAATTTGACCCTTCCCATCGCTCTTGATGCGATGGGTGGTGACTTCGCACCCAGTGAAATCATTGCTGGTGCTCGACGTGCTGTCGATGAACTTGGTTTAGAAGTCATACTCGTCGGAGTTCCTGAACTCATGGGAGACCCACTCGGTCTCGAAGTATTCGCATGCACTGAAGTCATTGCAATGGACGACGAACCTGGTGGAAGTGTTCGAAAGAAAAAAGACTCCTCACTAGTTCGCGCCGCTGAACTTGTTAGAGATGGTAAAGCCAGCGCGATGGTTTCTGCCGGAAACACCGGAGCCACCATGGCATCAGCGCTACTTCGTATGGGACGACTTCCTGGAGTAGTTCGTCCTTGTATTGCAACACCAATTCCCAACCCGGGTGGATCGCCATGCATCTTGGTGGACGCTGGCGCAAACTCTGAATGCACTCCAGAGATGCTTGTTCAGTTCGCTCAAATGGGATCAGCATTCGCAAAAGCTCGATACGGAATTGAAAGTCCGAAGGTGGGGCTGCTCTCAATTGGTGAAGAATCAACCAAGGGAACGCCGCTGGTAAAAGAAACGCATGAGCTTCTCGCAGCACTTAGCGATTTCAACTTCTTTGGCAATGTTGAAGGCCGCGACTTAATTCCTTCTCCCGTTGATGTTGTAGTTACCGACGGCTTTACTGGAAACGTTGCACTTAAGACTTTGGAGGGTGCACTTAAATACATCTTCGGTGCAGTGCTCGGAGTGATAAATACCAACGACGCAACAAAGGCAGCTGGCGATGTTCTTTTTGAGCATTTACTTCCTATTGCTGGAGAATTAACTCCAGATAAACAAGGTGGTGCAATGCTGTTGGGTCTTGAAGGAATTTGCATCATTAGCCACGGTTCTTCTAATGCCACGGCGATTATGAATGCTCTTCGCGTTGCCTCAGAAATGGACAAAGCCGGAGTTGTCGAGAAACTACGTCTTACCATTCGTCCTGATCAGGGATAATAATCAACGTACTATGTACGTAATCTCGGTATCCTTGAGTAGCAACATTTAAGGAGTGGCCATGTCCGCTGACGCAGGAAGTTCTACACCGCTCGATCGAGCAGCAATTTTGAACATTGTAAAAGAGCAATTAGCTGAAATCTTGGAAAAAACCCCAAGTGACATTTCGGAGACGGACTCATTCACTGAAATGGGAGCCGATTCCCTTGCACTAATTGAACTCGTAGAAGCCTTGGAAGAAAAGCTTGCAACGTACGTTCCTGGATTCCACATTGACGACGAAGACCTAGAGAACTTGGGCTGCGTAAATGATGCCGTTGATTACGTTGCCGCCAAGCTTCAGAGCGCGTAACAAGGTCTGTGAGTCTGTTGACCTCAACTCTTGAGGCACTAGCAAATCACTTAGGGATAAGTCCTGAGAGTGAACTGCTTCATGTCGCCCTCACACATTCGAGCTACGCCGCAGAACACGACTGCATCTCTAACGAGCGTCTCGAATTCTTAGGTGACGCCGTTGTTGACCTCGCCATTGCTGACCTCATCACACGCGAGTATCCGGAGCTAAACGAAGGAACAGGATCCTTAGTGCGTTCGCGTGTCGTAAATGAAGCATCACTCGCGTCACTGGCACGTCGACTTGAACTTGGATCATGCATCAAGGTAGGAAAAGGTGAAATTAAGTCGGGCGGAACTGACCGTGACTCACTTCTTGCAGACGCCTTCGAAGCAGTTGTCGCAGCACTCTATTTAGAAAAAGGTTTTCAGTCTGCGTGTGATTTTGTACAAGCAATGCTGGCTGATGATGTTTCAGACGCCTCACTTGCACCCGATGAAGTTGATCCAAAGACACAACTTCGCCAGTGGAGTGAACAACAAGGTCACGGCACACCGGTTTATGAGGTAACGGGCAGTGGACCACTGCACGCCACAACCTTTGAAGCAACAGTTCGTGTTGGATCGTTGCTAGTTGCGAGTGGCCATGGACGTTCAAAAAAGAGTGCAGAATCGCAAGCTGCAAAAGCTGCGTTGGAAAGGCGAAGCAATGCCTGAGTTACCAGAAATAGAAACAATACGAGCATCACTTTCACGCGACTTGGTAGGTAAAAAAATCAAGGGTGCGGCGGTGACCTCTGGAAAGATTGTTCGTCGTCATAAGACCGCAAAAGATTTTCGCACTGCGGTTGAAGGTCACACAATTAAGTCTGCGCAACGTCTCGGAAAGAATTTGATCTTCGGTCTCGACAACGGAACAAGTCTCGTGATTGATCTTGACGTCAGTGGCCGCATTCTTCGCTCGCAAGGGCCAAAAGATGAGAAACCCAAGCACACGCACGTTGTCTTTACGTTCACGCAGGGCGGAGAGATTCGCTACGTGGATGCACTGTCAAAGGGGGAGCTCTACGTTTCAACACCCCCACCAGAAGGCACTGAAGTAGAGATTTCTAAGTTCGCTCGACTTAGCGTTGGCGGTGACGGCCTAGGGCTTCGCAAGCAAATCCCTGAGTTAACTTCACTCGGTATTGACCCATTTGAAGATCAAATTGGATGGGACAGATTCGCAGCGATTCTTCGCAGTCGAACCACAGATCTGAAGTCAGTTTTGACCGACCAAAACATCTTGGCGGGTCTCGGTGAGATTTATGCCGACGAAGCACTTTTTGCTGCAGGGCTTGGCCATGACCGCGAAGCTGAGTCACTTTCGACTATTGAAATTCGACGCCTGCACCGTGCCATTACTGAAATTCTTCAAGAAGCAATTAAATACGGAGGGTCTTCATTAGAGAAGGAACCATTCCGCGACCCTGACGGGAAAGAAGGCAATTATCAGCAATACCTTCAGGTCTATGACCGTGAAGGACTCCCTTGCATGCAGTGTCGTCAGCCCATCAAAAAAGCAGTAAATAAGAGTCAGGCAACTTTCTACTGTGACAAGTGCCAGAGCTAAACGCCTTTTAACCTCAGAAGATTGCTAGCGTCTCAGCGTGTTTCTTAAGCGATTAACCATGAAGGGCTTTAAGTCCTTTGCCGACAGTACGGTCATTGAGTTCGAGCCGGGCGTCACTGCTGTTGTTGGTCCAAACGGATCTGGAAAGTCCAATGTGGTCGACGCCGTTGTTTGGGTGCTTGGTGCTCAGGGAACCAAAATTCTTCGAAGTGCAAAAATGGATGACGTCATTTTTGCCGGTACTACCAACAAAGCAGCTCTTGGTCGTGCGGAGGTTTCTTTAACACTTGATAACTCAGATGGCCGTCTATCTATTGATGGGGCCGAAGTAACAATTTCTCGCACACTGTTTCGTAACGGTGACTCTGAATACGCAATCAACGGAACCACATGTCGCTTGCTCGACATTCAAGAACTTCTCTCTGACTCGGGTGTTGGTCGTAACCAGCACATGATTATTGGTCAGGGACAACTCGACTCAATTTTGCAATCAACCCCAGAACATCGCCGTTCAGTAATTGAAGAAGCCGCAGGTGTTTCAATTCATCGTCGTCGCAAAGAACGATCTGAACGTCGTCTTGCTCAGACGCAAGAAAACCTTGAACGACTTGGTGACCTCGTGCGCGAAGTTCGTCGTCAAATGCGACCACTGGAGCGACAAGCACAGTCAGCACGCAGTTTTGCTGAAGTTGAAGCAGAGCTTCGCGCGGCTCGACACGCACTCTTTTCAAATCGTGCTGCAAATTTTGAATCACGTCAGGTTGAACTTGGAAAAGAACTTGCTGAGTTTTCATCTAAGGAGCAGGAAGTTCGAAATGAAATTCTGACTCTTGACGCCAGGGCTTCAGCGACTGCGTCAGAGATGACGAGTCGTCGTGAAGAAACCCTCGCTTCAACACTTGGAACGTTGCAAGGACTTGCAGAGCGTGCTCGAGGAACTGCTTCAATCATTCAAGAGCGTGAGCGCTCACTAAAAATTGCGCTGATTGCTTCTGCAGATGAAAATGTAATTGCAACGCTTGAAGCAGACGCCGCAAAACTTGAATCAGACCTCGTTGGTCTTGGTGCAGAAGAAGCACTACTGAGCGGCCAGCGTGAAGCACTCGAGAGTGTCCGTAATGAACTGAAAACCGCAGAGAATGACTTCGTTACTGCATGGGGTGCAGGTTCTGGAGATGACCTTGAACTTCTTAATCACGAAATCAGTCGACTTGGTGAGCTGATTGCGGAACTCGAAAATGTTGTCAACTCAATGACCAACGACAGTGGAGAGCTTTCTGGTCAAGTGATGCTCATTAATGAAGAGCTCAACGCTCTTCGAGCACAGCTTCCTGTTCTCGAACAAGCAGTCAACAATGCGGCAGAACACCGAGCAGTTCTAGATGAATCTCGCGAAAAACTCGAAGGTCAGCGAAATCGTGTTGGCGACCTTGCAACAGAACTACTCACTCGTGAAGTTGAGTTTGGTGAGCGTCGACGCCTCATTGAACAGCGTCAAAACGAAATTGAACAACGACTTGAAGGCCGCTCTAGTGAGCGTGCTGAAGCTGCGAGTCGTCGTGAATCTCTTGAATTTGACCTGCAGGTTTTAGAGCGACTTGCTGCGCTCGTTACTCGTGCATCTAGTGAGATCCGCACATCGCAAGAAGCAATGGACTCAACGTACCGCGAGCAACTTGAAGCTTCACGTGCTGGTGCTGAACGCCTCGAAGAAGTACGTCGTGCGCGCAGTAATGCTGAGCGCCGTTTAGGCGAAGTCTCTGACCTCGTTCGTACTCGTGAGATTGAACAAGCTGAGCTTGCGATTAAGACAACAAACCTGCACGAACTAATTCACCGTGACCTTGGAATCTTCCCGCACGAACTAGGTGCTCCATCACACATTGAACTACCCGATGGCGTTTCACTCGAACAGCGGGTGGGTGAACTTGAAGCTCGTATTACGTCACTTGGGCCAATCAACCCTCTGGCGCTTGAAGAGCTAACTGTTCTAGAAGAGCGCTACAAGGAACTTGATGCACAAGTAACTGACGTTCGAAACGCTCGTCGTGAACTTCAAGAAGTCATCCGAGCAGTTGACAAAGAAATCATGGAGACGTTCTCAAGTGCAGCCGCAGACGTTAATGAGCATTTCTCTACGCTGATTTCTACGCTGTTTCCAGGTGGACACGGTCGACTTGTTCTCACTGATCCAGAAGACCCACTTAATACTGGTGTTGAAATTGAACTTCGCCCAATGGGACAGAACGTACGGCGCATGTCGCTTCTTTCAGGTGGACAGCGTTCAATCGCTGCACTGGCGTTTTTGTTCGCGATCTTCCGCTCACGCCCTTCTCCCTTCTACATGCTTGACGAAGTTGAAGCAGCACTTGACGACGTCAACCTGCAACGCTTCTTGGGCCTCGTAGATGAATTCCGTGATGAAGCGCAGCTGCTTATTGTTACGCACCAAAAGCGCACCATGGAAGCCGCTGACGCTCTGTACGGAGTCACCATGGTTCCAGGATCATCATCAAAGGTTGTTAGCCAGCGCGTAAAGCGCACTGAGGGCGCCACGACCTCGTGACGATTGCACTCATTGCTGTTGCAGTTCTCGTAGTACTCCTTGTTCTGGTCTTGCTTCGACGCCGCTCACGTAGACAAAAATTCAGTGCGCCACAGCAAGCCCGCAAGGCAATGCCGGACGTTCTTGTAAAAGACGTTGCTCCACGACCATCAATCGAACATGGTGCATCGTTAGACCTTTCACAACGACTCGGATCTTCACGAAGCATTTTCGAGCGTGTCCGTTCTATTTCAAGTATCGGCTCATTGAGCGCGGATCAGATTGACACGGTGGAAGAAGTGCTGCTGCGAAGCGATGTGGGCGTCAAAGTAACGAACGAAATCTTGCAAGACCTCAAGACGAATGGTGCGCCAAACGGCGTTGCTAGCGCAGTTCGTGCTGCGCTACTTGAAAGTCTTGGTGGTGACCGATCGGTAACGACAATCGCTGGCGCTGGCAGAGTTCCAGTGTGGCTCTTTGTTGGTGTCAACGGTGTTGGCAAAACAACAACTATTGGAAAACTTTCACAGCGTTTTGTCTCAGATGGCAAAAAGGTTGTCCTCGCTGCAGGAGACACATTTCGTGCAGCAGCGTCAGAGCAACTTCAAATGTGGGCCGAGCGAACTGGTGCGGACATTGTGCGTGCGGGTGAAGGTGCAGATCCGAGCTCTGTTGTTCATGATGCAATCGGTCGTGCCAGTGCTCGAAAGTGCGACATAGTGCTTGCAGATACCGCTGGTCGACGAGCGAATAGTTCTAACTTGCTCGATGAGCTCAGTAAAGTTCGCCGAGTGGCTGACCGCGAACCAGGTCAAGTCGTTGAGACCTTCATGGTCCTTGATGCAACTACGGGCCAAAATGCGTTGACGCAAGCACGTGAATTCTTAGGTGCTGCATCAGTGACAGGGATTGTCCTCACCAAGCTTGACGGAACCGCACGAGGTGGCATTGTTGTTGCCATTGAACGTGAGCTCGGCATCCCGGTGAAGTTCGTAGGAGTGGGCGAAGGCGTTCAAGATCTCATTGTTTTTGAGCCTGAGGCCTTTGTTGATTCGCTCCTCGACGCCTAAAGGTAGCCTTCAAGCATGTTTGATGCACTCAGTGAACGCCTAGAACGGCTCGGATCGTCTCTTCGCTCCAAGGGNAGACTCACTGACGCTGACCTTGATGAAGCGTTACTAGAAGTACGAAGCGCACTTCTTGAAGCTGACGTTGAACTCGGAGTTGTTAAAGCATTCCTCGACGCAGTTCGTGAGCGTCTCAGTGGAACTGCGCTCAGTCAGAGTCTCTCTCCGGGACAACAAGTCATCAAGGCAGTGCACGAGCAACTCATTGAAGTTCTCGGTGGCGCGCCATTAAAGGTCACCTACGCCTCGAAGCCACCAACAGTTATTCTTCTCGCGGGTCTTCAGGGTGCGGGTAAAACAACTACCGCAGCCAAACTCGCATCATGGTTTAAGCAGCAGGGAAGAAACCCGTATCTCATCGCTGCTGACTTACAACGCCCCGCTGCAGTTGAGCAGCTACGAGTCCTTGGTGCACAAATTGGCGTTGATGTTTTCAGTGACACAACTAATCCAGTAAAGGTTGCTAAGCGCGGTCTTGCTGAAGCTACTCGCATTGGTAGAGACGTCGTCATTATTGACACCGCTGGTCGACTCGCGATTGACAAAGAACTCATGAAAGAAGTTCGCTCCATTAGTGATGCGACTTCTCCTCACTACACATTCTTGGTAATTGATGCAGTAACCGGACAAGACGCTGTGCTCACTGCTCGTTCGTTCCACGAGACGCTGGCTCTGTCAGGAATCATTGTCACCAAGCTTGACTATGACGCACGTGGTGGAGCAGTACTCTCGGCACGTGGCGTTGTTGGAAAGCCTGTTGTCTTTGCATCAACTGGTGAAAAGATTGCGGACTTTGATTTATTTCACCCAGACCGCATGGCGTCACGAATCTTGGGAATGGGCGACATGTTGTCACTCATTGAACAAGCAGAGCGCACCATGGACAAAGACGTTCTCGCTGAGTCGTCTGGACGAATGCTCAGTGGAACGTTTACCCTCGATGACTTCATGGCACAGCTGAATCAAGTCAGGAAGATGGGCTCAATGGGTGGGCTTATGAAGTTGATGCCTGGCATGACCAAAGAGATGCGCCAAGCAGCAGACAACGTCGACGATGGACAACTCAATCGTGTTGAAGCAATCATTAAGTCCATGACCCCGAAAGAGCGTCGCGATCCAAACCTTCTAGATAGCTCACGTCGAACTCGAATCGCTAAAGGATCAGGCACCAGCGTCAATGCCGTGAATCAACTCATGAAGCAGTTTGGTGACATGAAGAAAATGATGCGCCAGATGAGCGGTGGGGCAGTGCCAAACCTCCCCGGTGGCATGGGGAAAATGGCACAAATGGCTGCTCGCTCCAGCGCCGCACGTGGTGGTGACCTCCCGCCTGGATTTGAAGCATTAGGTGCCGGTATGCAGTCGGGAACGCCAGCACCACGACCCGGTGGTGGCGGAAAAAACAAGAAGAAAAAGGGTGGGAGAGTTACCCCACCAAAACAACGCTAAACTTGGACCTCGGGTATTTTGCCCAGTTCCGGTGGACCGGGACAAATAAAGGTTTGAAGGGAATTGCGACGTGACTGTGAAACTTCGTTTGGTACGAATGGGTAAGAAGAAGCAACCGACCTACCGTGTTGTTGCTGCTGAGAGCCGCCGTGCCCGTTCAGGTGCATTCCTCGAGATCGTTGGCACATACCAACCTCGTGGTATCTCACTTGCTCAGCCAGAACTCGTTTACAACATCGACAACGACAAAGCTGTTGCTTGGTTGATGAATGGCGCTCAGCCAACTGAGCGCGTGGCGAAACTGCTTAAGGGCAGTGGCGCGCTCGACCAGTTTGCGGCTGCAAAGGCTGCAAAGGCTGCCAAGTGAGCGACGTCAACGACGACTACGTCGCCGGTGACATCAACACAATTGACGAAGTAGCTGAGACTCGTAGTGATTTCAACGCTGAGAGTGCTGCAACTTCAACAGCAGTGCTTACATTTATTGCAAAGTCACTCGCTGAAGACCCTAACGATGTTTCAGTCGCAGTAGCTGAGCGCAACGAAAAGGTTGTTCTCTCGCTCACCGTTGGTCCAAACGACATGGGCCGTGTCATTGGTCGTCGTGGCCGCACCGCACAAGCCATCCGCGCACTCGTTGCTGCTGCTGGCGCACGTGACGGCATTACGACTTCTGTCGACATCGTCGACTAATTGTGAGCGCCACAGAGCGCCCTACGCTCGAAGTTGGGCGAATCATCAAGGCCCAGGGTCTCAAGGGTCAAGTTCTTGTCGATTTCTGGACCGATCGCGTTACTGAGCGAATTGCTCCAGGAACAGAACTCATCACTGAACGTGGACTCCTCATTGTTAAAGCTGGTGCCAAACATCAGCAGCGTTACATAGTTTCCTTTGAAGGAACAACTACTCGTGAACAAGCCGAAGCATTGCGAGGGCTCGTGCTTTCTGCTCCAGGGCTGGACGACGATGATGCAATCTGGATTGATGAACTCTTTAATGCGCAGGTATACGACCAAGATGGCGTTCTGCGAGGAAAAGTTATAGAGGTTGAAGAAAACCCAGCGAGTGATATTTTGATTCTTGACACTGGCTTTCTTGTTCCACTGGCGTTTGTGAAAGAAGTTGAAGCGAATACGCGTATTGACATTGAGGCGCCGAAGGGACTGTTCGAAGATGAGAATTGATGTCCTAACGCTGTTCCCAGAAGCAATCACTCAGTACGCCAAGACTTCGGTGCTCGGTCGTGCCTCTGAGCGCGACGTCTGGGAACTTTATGTTCATGATCTTCGAGATGAAACAATTGACGTTCACCGCAGTGTTGATGACACTCCTTATGGTGGAGGAGCCGGAATGGTGCTTCGTGCAGAACCCATTGTTGCGACAATGGAGAAGAACCCTTTAATCAAGAAGCCTCTCATTGCGCTAACGCCATCGGGTCGACCCTTCACCCATGAAGTTGCACGCGAGCTCAGTCAGCTCGATGGTTTCTCACTTCTCTGTGGACGCTACGAGGGGTTTGACCAACGAGCAATTGACCTTGTTGTTGACGACGAAATTTCTCTCGGTGACTTTGTGCTTGCTGGCGGAGAGTTAGCTGCACTGTGTGTCATTGAGTCAGTAGTTCGTCTCCTTCCGGGTTCACTCGGAAACGATGAGTCAAGTGTTGAGGAATCATTCGGTGACGGTCTGCTGGAATATCCTCATTACACCAAGCCCGCAGAATTTCGAGGTCTTGAAGTTCCTGAGGTGCTGCGCTCCGGTGACCACGCAAAAATTGCTAGGTGGCGCCGCGCACAGGCCCTCAGACGCACCATAAATCGCCGTCCTGACCTCATTGAGCGACGAGGCGGACTCAGCTCCAGTGATCAGGAAATCTTGGCTGAATTCCCTCCTTTGGATTAGACCGCTAAAACCCGCTAAACTCTTAAAGCCTCAGTGATCCGAAAGGGACCGCTCTCATGAATCCGACCGACCTAATTGACCGCGACTCACTTCGCGACGACATTCCAGCATTCCGCCCAGGTGACACCCTCAACGTACACGTACGTGTTGTTGAAGGCACCCGTGAGCGAATTCAGCTCTTCAAGGGCATCGTAATTCGCCGCCAGGGTTCTGGTCTTCAAGAAACCTTCACCGTTCGTAAGGTGAGCTTCGGTGTTGGCGTTGAGCGTACGTTCCCAGTTCACGCTCCAACAATCGCAAAGATTGAAGTTGAGTCATTCGGTGACATTCGACGCGCCAAGTTGTACTACCTCCGTGACCTACGTGGAAAAGCCGCGAAGATCAAGGAATTGCGCGTTACCGAAAAAGCTTAATCTGCCTTCATGGCCGATGAAGAGCTTGATGACTACGAGTCGACACTCGAACTCGCACTAGTTCAGGAGTACAAAGCCGTAGTTGGCATGTTTGACTTCGCTATTGAAACTGATCGACGTTTCTATTTAGCTAACGATGTTGCCGTTGACGTTAAGTCGAGTGGCAATCCAACACTTCTAGAAGTGAATCTCACCGATGCATGGGTGTGGGATATGTACCGCTCAGCCCGCTTCGTTCCATCGGTTCGAATCCTTACCTTTCGTGATGTCAACATCGAACGTCTTCCCAAGGAAGACTTACAACCCTAAGTAATGCCACTTACGCACCGGAAATTTTCATTAGCGGAACTTCATGATGCACCGGGCGCGCTTAACGACGGGAATATTCTTTTCTCGTGCAGTGACGCTGACAGTGTGATGTGCTTGGCATCACTTCGCGGAGAGCTTTCATCATCTGTTGGCATCTGGCTCGAGGTTGGTAACGACTATCCAGTCGCACTCTGCGCAAGAGACATTGCAACTCTCAGCTGGCTCGTAGATCTGCGAGAGGTTGTAATTTCTGGTGACGATGCAGATGCTCAAGCAGAAGTTGTGCGAGCAATGTTGAGTGACGAAGAAATTACGTTCTCAAATAAAGTTGCAAACATTGTTGGTGCGTACAACAGACCATCACCTCCAAACCCCATTCGGGTATGGAGCTATGAAAATGGCTCACTGCACTGTGGCACTGACGTTTTGTCGCCAGACTCCTCAGGCAATACGTTCGCCTAATTCTTGGGGCTGCATTGAAATGCGGTCGGGCTGAATGCGAACGGTCACTCGGACTTCTGTTTCACTCCTAAACGGGTAGGAATCCACGCCTAAGTATTTCTTCGCCAGTTGGTCAATCATCGCGTCAGCACCATCGGTGGTGAACTGAGTCACTGTTCCCATAACTGCAATGCAGACGTACGGGTCATCAGGGTCAGTGAGCGATACCGCAACGCGAGCGTCGGTCGCAAGGTTTCGTGCCTTTGATCTTCCAAGAGCGGTATTGATGATTATGTCGTTTCCATCGAGCATTACCCACACCGGCGTAACGTTTGGCGAACCATCTGGCATAAGGGTCGCGACGTGTGCGAGCACCTTTTTCTCAAAGATTGCGTGGGATGCGGGTGTGAATGTGTCAGTCATTACTGCTCCTGTCGAGATTGATGCTTTTGGCTACTAGTTTTACTGTAATGAACATTGGTGCACATGTACGCGGTGGGGGGAAACTTACGCCCTCGCTGGACGCGGGGGTCGAGATTGGGGCTACCTCAATTCAAATCTTCACCCAAAGCCCACGAATGTGGAAGCCGTCACTCTATGAGGACAAGGTCTTAGCCAATTTTCGCGAAGCTCAAGCAGCTCACCCAACCATCAAAGACACCTTCTGTCACGCTACGTATCTAATCAATCTTGCGAGTCCCAACAAAGAACTCTACGAAAAATCAATTCTCTGTCTCACTACCAACCTCACTGTAGGCAGGGGAATGGGCGCAAAGGGTGTTGTTGTCCACACGGGTAGCCACATGGGTGAGGGTTTTGAAAAAGCGTTGCCACAAATCGCTGAAGCATTCATGCGCGCACTTGACGGCGCGGGCAAGTCTCCTAAGGGCGTTGACGACTGTCCAATCTTGATTGAGAACACCGCCGGTGCTGGTGGCACCGTTGGCAGGAGCTTCGATGAGATTGAAGCAATGATCAATGCGTGTGGAAAAGATGAACGACTCGGACTCTGTATTGACACTCAACACCTCTGGGCGAGTGGATTCGATTTCTCAACACTTGAGGGAGCGAAGCAATTGGTGAAAGAAGTTGATTCACGCATTGGCATGGACCGACTCAAGTGTTTCCACCTCAATGACTCAAAGATTGAACTCGGCGGCAACAAAGACCGCCACGCAAACATTGACGAGGGAACCATTGGTTCAAAGGGTCTCGCTGCACTTATGGGGCACCCAAAGATCCGCAACATTCCAATGCTGCTCGAAGTTCCTGGCGACGGAGACGGACCACGCGCTGTGGACGTAAAAAAAGCTGAGAAGACCTACGCACAGGGACTTGCGATGTACGGGGTTAGCGCAAAACCTACAAGTTCAAAAGTAAAGTCTGTAACGAAGAAGGCTGCACCTAAAAAGGCTGCCGCCGTTAAGAAGCCTGCAACAAAGAAACCAGCAGTCAAAAAAGCTGCTGTCAAAAAAACGACCAAGAAGAAGTAGAAGGAACGTCATGAGTGAATTTCGCACTGAATCAGACACCATGGGGACAATTGAAGTTCGTAGTGACCGCTACTGGGGGGCACAGACCGAGCGCAGCCTTCACCACTTTGAGATAAGTGACGAGACAATGCCACCAGCGCTAATTCGCTCATTTGGAATTTTGAAGTCAGCCTCGGCGCAGGTCAATGAAGCCCTTGGAAAACTAGACAAGGAAAAGTCCTCGCTTATTCAGCGTGCTGCTGCAGAAGTAATTGATGGGACACTCATGGATGAGTTCCCACTTCGTATTTGGCAAACTGGTTCTGGAACACAGACGAACATGAACGTAAACGAAGTCATTTCTAACCGTGCCATTGAAATGGCTGGAGGAGTAATGGGTTCAAAGAAGCCAGTGCATCCAAATGACGACGTCAACATGTCTCAGTCATCGAACGACACATTCCCAACAGCAATGCACATTGCAGCCGTTGTAGAAATCACAGACCGACTAATTCCATCAGTGAAGCGACTTCGTGATGCACTTGACGTCAAGGCGAAGGCCTACGTAAACGTCACAAAGATTGGCCGCACTCACCTAATGGATGCAACACCGCTTACCTTGGGTCAAGAGTTCTCCGGGTACGTTTCTCAGCTTGATGCTGACCTCGAGCGCTTGCAGCTCATTCTTCCTGGCCTCTACGAACTTGCAGCAGGAGGCACCGCTGTTGGAACAGGTCTAAACACCCACCCAGAGTTTGGCGACCGTGTTGCTAAGGCCATTGCCAAGATGACGGGAAAGCCGTTCATTACTGCGCCAAATAAGTTCGCTGCGCTTGCGGCTCACGATGCCTTGGTGTTTGCCCATGGCGCGATTAAGACGCTTGCTGCGAGTCTCACGAAGGTCGCCGACGACCTTCGTTGGCTCGGCTCTGGTCCACGTTCAGGACTCGGAGAGCTGCAACTTCCTGAGAACGAACCAGGCAGTTCAATCATGCCTGGAAAGGTAAACCCAACTCAGTCTGAAGCAATGATCATGGTGAGCATTCAGGTGTATGGAAATGACGCCGCAATTGGCATTGCTGGAGCCCGAGGAAACTTGGAACTCAATGTCTGCAAGCCAGTGATCATTCATAACTTCTGTAATTCAATTGACCTACTCACTGATGCTTGTGACCGGTTCCGTGAATTCTGTGTTGAAGGCCTTGAGCCTGACTACGAGCAAATTAAGAATCATCTCAATAACTCACTAATGCTCGTTACTGCACTGAATCCGATCATTGGTTACGACAAGGCTGCTCAAGTGGCCAAGAAGGCTCATAAGGAGCGTCTGACGTTACGTGAATCTGTGGTGGCACTCGGCTTCATGACGGGTGAAGAGTTCGACAGGGCCGTAGTCCCAGAGGACATGACTCACCCTTAAAGTCGTAGACTCGAAATGAGCACTTGGGGAGTACAGAAGTTGAAACCAAAGAATAAATCAATGCCTGACTGGCGATCAATTTGCCCATTGAGTTCAGCTCTTGACGTCTTCGGTGATAAGTGGTCACTTCTGATTATTAGAGATTTGGCCATGTATGGAACAAGAACCTACTCAGAGTTCTTGAATGCGCCTGAAAAGATTTCTACAAATATTTTGGCTTCTCGACTCAAGACGTTGGAGGAATTTCTCTTGATCGAGCATGTAAATTCTGATGCTTCGTCACGTGGTAATCCGTACAAGCTCACCGAGAGCGGAGTGGATCTACTTCCTGTTGCAATTGCGTTCAGAGTGTGGGCTCTAAAATACTTACCAGAATTTCACGAAAATCTTTCCGATTTCCCAGTAATTATAAAGTAATTACCTACCTGCGATTACTTTCTGGAAAAATTTGGTAATTACTTCCGTCGCCTCTTCAGGAGCCTCGAGCAAGTCCGCGTGTCCAATATCTGGAAATTCATACAATGTTGCAATATTCGGCAACGCTGCAGCAATTTGTCGTGCGCTGTACCCAGATGGAGCGAGGTCAGGCGGTGTCATGATGTCGTGCGTTCCATTTGTCATTAACAATGGACTCTTGATGTTCTTGATTAACGGTTCAAGATCCATGTTTTCCATTGCGAAGCAAGCTTGACGAACTGTGTACGGATCATTCATTGCGACAAGGTTTCGAACTGCATCGAAAGTGCCCGGGTTCTCTTCCAAGAATGTTGCGCCAACTGCCTGAATTGTTACCAAGTCTGACAACTCATAGATCGGCATACTGTCGCTCATGTTTCGCCAGTTTCGAAATAAAGTTTTACGGTGAACATCAGGCCGTGCAAAAGCACAGTCCGCGCAGCCAGCAATCATTCGATCTGGGTAAAGAGATGCAAACGCAAGGGTGACCATTCCTCCCATTGAGGTTCCATGAATAAAAACCTTGTCAATGCCAAGTGCGTCAAGAAGCCCCGCGCCCTCATGCGCCCAGCGCTCAACGGAGTGATTGATAATTGGTCGATCAGATTGTCCGTATCCGGATGCGTCAAAACTAAGTAGTCGGAAGTTCTTTCTAAATCCGTCATTAACGCTGTTGAAATTATGACGACCAAAAAGTGATCCACCGAATTGGAGAATTAGTGGCTTGTCCTCTGGACCAGTGAACTCGTAGTACAACTTGTTTGAATTGACTTCAATAAACGGCATTCGCCCCCCTCAAATAAAATTTCACTCATAACCTACAACTATTTGCCATTGGTTAATGAGTATTTGAGTCGATTGTGAATGTCATCAATTAACTGGGAGTCCCCAAAGTGGCATCCACTTGGACAAGTCCTTCTCCAGCGGCAATGCACCACCAAGAAATGACTGAACACGTAATTCAAACTCATTGTCACGAGTCTCTTCGCCAGTTGGGGAGAACGGATAGTACGTTCCACGCTTAAAGAGATACACCATTCGAAGCGACCCTTGCCCCGGAGCAGTTACTGGTTTAAATGCAAACACAGCGCAGAGCATGTGCGTACCAAGTCCATTTTCATCAAGTACCGATGCGCATTTGTGTAGCTGGGTGGTTAATGCTTCAGGATCGGTGTTGCCCACGATGACCCATTTGAAACCCAAGTCGTCAGTTGAAAGAGCTGTTGGATTAATTTTTAGCATTGCCACTAGCTCTTCATCGGTGTGAACGACGCCTTCGGAGGTCAATGATTTAAAGCAGATGCCCGCAACACCAGATGGGACTAGTTGAAGTTCTTCTTTTAGAACGGCGAAGGACTTCGGGGCCGCAAGTAAAAATTCGAGGTTTGGCTTAACTGGCTTTGGTTTCCCAAAGAGTGCGGTGCGAAGACTCACTGGCCGTTTAGCTCGCGCTCAATCTTGTTCAACTGGTCAAGTCGCTTCTGCAGACTTGGGTGTGTTGAGAATAGTGCCGAAGCCCCACCACCCGAAAGTGCCGGAGCGAAGAAGAACGCGTTCATGCCTTCAGCCTTTCGAAGGTCAGTACGTGGAATTTTTCCCATGTCGCCGGTGATGTGCACGAGGGCGCTGGCGAGCAGTTGCGGCTTGCCAATGAGGATCGCACCTGAGCGGTCAGCTGCGAGTTCACGGTACCGAGATAGTGACATAGTCAGAAGAAACGCTACGAAACCAATAACCATTGAAACAAGCATTGTGGCAATTTCGAGAAGCACAATGTTCTCACCGTTGTTGTTATTTGAGTTTCCACCGCCACCGAGCATTGCGCCCCACATGGCCATTCGTGAAACTAGACCTGCCAACATCCCAACACCTGAAGCCACGGTCATAACTGCGACGTCACGGTGCGCAACGTGGCTAATTTCGTGGGCGAGAACTGCTTCGAGTTCGTCACTGCTGAGGCGATGCATGATCCCTCGTGTCACGCAAACAACTGCATGGTTGGGGTTTCTGCCGGTTGCGAAGGCATTAGGCAGGTCCATTTCGGCGACGCCAACCTTGGGTTTCTTCATGTTTGCAAGCTGGCAGAGGTGGTCAACAATCTTGTGAAGTTCTGGTTCTTCTTCAGGCGTCACTTCGTGGGCGTGCATTGAGAACATGGCGATCTTGCCGGAAAAGAAATACTGCCCGTAGAGCATTGCGCCACAGAAGATTGAAGTAACCACAATTGAAATGCCAAGTTGGATCATTACCACTGCGATAATTATGTACAAGAACATAAGACCAACAACAGTGATCATCATTCGAACACTGAGCCCGTGGTCGGGGCGGATGTTTGAATCAGCCATGTATTTCCTCCGTTAACTGCTTAGAGCCTTTTGTTACCTAACCAGCCTAGGACGATTGGTATTGGAATTCATCCAGCAAAAGTCGCTGAATTACTGGAAGAAAATTAATTTCTTGGTAAGTCGCGGTCTTGTGCGCCAGCTTGAGCGGCGAGTTCTTGTCGGTACGCTTCGAGCGCAACGCTTAGCTTCTCGTCATTCGTGCTCAAAATTCTGGCCGCCAAAATTCCTGCGTTCGTTGCACCATTAATTGCCACCGTGGCGACGGGAACTCCTCGGGGCATTTGGACAATTGATAGAAGTGAATCCATTCCGTCGAGGCGAGCCAGTGCAACAGGGACACCAATAACTGGCAAGGTCGTCACTGCAGCGAGCATTCCCGGCAAGTGCGCAGCGCCTCCAGCACCAGCAATGAGAACTTTTAATCCACGTTCTTTGGCGCTAAGCCCGTATTCGACCATTGCTTCTGGAGTGCGATGAGCTGAAACAACATTTATCTCGTACTCAATTCCAAATTTTTCAAGAATTGTTGCGGCGTCTGACATCACTTCGTGATCAGACGAACTACCCATAACTATGCCTACGACTGGGCTCATAGAGGCACCTCAACAACTTTCGTTCCGTAAGCAGCAGCAGCGTTCCAGCCCGCCATGTATGTATTCATTTGCACCAGGCCAACAACAGTTACGTGACCAAGTTTACGGTCAGGCTTCCATTCTTTGGCGTAGTCGTGAACGTTAACGTTCTCGAGTGCTGCAGCAATTTCTGGAGTTGTTGGCTTGTCACCACCAATGATATTCACCATGATTGCGTAGTTATTGGTTGGCTCAATTGATCCAAGTTCCTGACCGGTTACTGCGAGTAAGTGATTTTGAAACTGGCTAGTTTTGGTTCCCTCAATAGTCCAGTGCCCTGAGTTGTGTGGGCGAAGTGCAACTTCATTGATGACGAGGCCCTCTTCAGTTACAAAAAATTCAATTGCACAGATTCCAATTACATCCAGCAGCTGAGCGATCTGTTCGCTGAGCAACTTAGCCTGAGTTGCAAAATCATCAGACGCGTGTGAGGGATAGCGCGTTTCAATGCACATACCGTCGCGCTGCACGGTTGTGACGAGTGGGTAGGTAATAACGTTTGCGTTGACGTCTCTGACAATTTGTAAAGCCACTTCACCATTGAGCTCAAGTCGTTCTTCAATGAGCACAGGGCCGCTAGCGGAGAGTTCCTTGATCGCAGAAAATGTTTCGTTCTTGTCCTTGGGAAACAGAACACCTCGTCCGTCGTATCCACCAATTGAGGTCTTTATGACTGGTTCGGTTTCTAGTTCATCGAGGAAAGCGCGCAGGGCGGGGTCTTCTATTGATGCGACCACGAGAAATTTCGGCACAGGAAGGCCTGCTTTTTTGAATTCTTGACGTTGAAATGCTTTGTCAACTGAATATCGAAGTGCATTTGAACTAGGTCGAACTACGATGCCATTTTTTTCAAGTTCAGCAATTTGTTCGAGGTCAATGAGTTCATGATCAAAGGTGACAACGTCAACTCTCTGGGCAAATTGGGTAAGAGCGGCAGCGTCTTTTGCGTCGCCTACTGATGCCTCATGGCATGTAGCTACGGCGCAGTCCTCCATAGAAGTAGCGAGAACGCTCAGTTCAACGTTTACCGATTCAGCGGCTTCACCCATCATTCGAGCTAATTGGCCGCCACCGATAACACCGACGCGGACAGGGGATGTAGGTTGTGAGTTGCTTGGCACACTAGAAACGCTAGCAATCCTGGAGGGGTACAAGAAATGCGTATTGCAATTGGACTAAATACTGAAGGTTCGCTCGCGAGCACCATTGAACGAGCCAAAGAGCTCAGAAACTTGGGATTTGAATCTCTCTGGGCATCACAGATCTTTGGTCCAGACACTTTGACAGTCTTTGCGGTTGTTGGCCGAGAAGTCCCAGACGTTGATTTAGGGACAGCTGTTGTGCCAATCCAGCCACGGCACCCATCGATGCTCGCCGCCCAAGCGCGCACTGTTCAAGAATCAATCGGCGGGCACCTCACCCTCGGCATTGGTTTGTCACACCAAATAGTGGTCGAGAGTCTCTGGGGACTTCCTTTTGACCGCCCTGCTACGTACATGCACGAATACCTCGACGCGTTGATGCCAATGCTCCGTGGTGAGACGGTAATGGCTCAGGGTGAGCGAATCAAGGTTATTTCTATGGACTCTGTTGGCCCAAAAGAAACACGCGTGCCTAGCGTGATTGTTGCGGCGCTCGGGCCAAGAATGCTGGAACTCGCTGGAACGTACACTGACGGAACAGCGCTCTGGATGACAGGTCCTAAGACTGTTGCTTCACACATCAAGCCACTTATTGATGAAGCTGCTGCGAAAGCTGGACGTCCGAGACCGCGAATTGTGTGCGGACTTCCAATCAGTGTCACGAGTGACATTGCAGGGGCGAGCGCCAAGATGAATAAAGAGCTCGAGGTGTATCCAACACTTCCGAGTTACGCCGCAATGATGAAGCGTGAAGGTGCTGAACAACCTTCCGACCTGGCGCTAATGGGGTCTAAGCAACAGGTGCTTGAGCAACTGAATGAACTTGGAGCATCTGGTGTGACAGAGTTCAATGCACAGGTCACAGGCACTAAGGATGAAATTGAAGCAACGTACGCGGTGCTGCTCGAGTTTTCTTCTAAATAATTACATTGGGGCGCGGGTGTGCTTGAACTCGTTGAGCTCAGGCCGATTCGCCATCATTGAAACTAGCGAATCAATCACTGCAATAGATGCATGTGCGTCATTTGTTGGTGCATTCATGTATCGTACGAATGTTGCGTCATTGCCAATCACAAATGTTGGAACACCGAATGCTTCAACCTTTGCAAATCGCTTGAATGATTCACCAATCACTTGGTGAGGTCGACGTGAAGCAATGTCGCTACGGACTTTATCCATGTCGACACCTAGAGGCGCAAGGAGACCCTCAATCTCTTCAATGGTCACAAGTCGTATTCCTTTTTCGTGACGACCACGGAACATTGCTTCGTGGGCATCGAGGAAGTATTCAGTTTGCTGGTCACGGATTGAAGTACTTACCGCCAACGCCAAGAGTTCTGCGTTGTACTTCTCGTCGTCCCATACGTCAGGAGATCCGTCTGCCTTGTAGCCCTGACTCATGGTCCATGGCACGAATGTCACGTCAAAGGTTCCGCCAGCCTTAAGAGCGCTCACCATGTGAAGGTGAATGTTCTTCGCAAATGGGCAGCGATAGTCGTAGGAGAGTTCGAATGCATTCATACCTAGAGCCTAGGGACTCTTAGCTAGGAACCGCAACGCCCTGGGAGCGACAAAGGTCCTTGAAATTACAGAAGCGACAAGCATTCTTAGAAGGAGTCGCCGGGAAGTCACCGTCGTTGTAATACGTATTTATCTTTTGCCACGCAGAAGCTGCAGCTTTCTCACGTGCACGGATGTTTACCTCAGTAACGGGTCGTTCCACGGCTTCACCGTGGGCCACGTAGAGCAGACGCATTGTTGTTGGCAATTCACCAAGTTTTTCTTTGCAGAGTGCAGCGTAGAGCTCAGCGTTCGCGAACGTTGTTGAGTCAAATAATCGATTTGGAAGCCCACCAGTTTTGTAGTCAACAATTATGAGGTTGCCGTCCTTGTCACGGTCGAGACGGTCAAGAATGCCAAAGAGCGGTGCTCCATCAATCGTGACACCCATTCGAAGTTCGACACCCTCATGAGTGACTTCTCGGGGATCTTCCATTTCAAAATACGTAACAAGAATTTCTTCTGTTTCATGTAGGAGCCCTTTGAGTTTTTCGTCATCGAGTCCAATCTCTTCTCGAACCTTTTCTGTCAGTACTGAGTCAATTGCGGGACTGACATATTCGCGAGCCCGCTCAATAGTTCGCTCAGTAGATGGAAGTTTGAACAAATGCTCGAAAATGTAGTGAGCGAAGTTCCCCTTGGCACTTGCGTAACTGGCGGGCTGGGGGAGGCGCTCGACAGAAGAGTGCTGGTATTTCCTTGGACACGATTGGAAGTCATTCAGACGAGATGGTGATAATGATTTTGGAAGTGCTTGTTCAAATGACATAGCAATACCGTACGGCACACATGTGACATGGCGAAGGACTAAAACATACGTATGAATAATGCACTTGGATACTGGAAGAGCCCTTGGCCCGGAGAAGATGGCGGACCATCGAGACTGCAAATTGCCCCGTCGATCAATGTGAGGGGCAAAAAGGCCCAGGTCGTTTCTCGAATGTCGATCGTCAGCACCATGACGGTGCTTCGCGGTCCCGGCGAAGTCTTCTTGCTTTGTCATAATGGCGGGGATGATGCTGTTAGCTGGGTGGAACGCATTGACCCTGAAACGCTTGAAACTGTTGCACGCTCAGTTGATCTTGTCGCTGGTCCAACCTGGCCGGGTGGCATTGCAGCGCACGCCAATGGGTTTCTCTACGTAGTCTTTGGCCGCTACATCCACCAACTCAGCAGTGAACTCGAAGTTATTAACTCACTTGAGCTTCCAAGAAATCGTCCGTACAACTCATTCGTAATTCTTGACAGTGGCGAAATTGTTCTAAAGGACTTTGGTGGCGCTCGCCCAGGTGTGCCAAGCACGACTCGAAGCGTTGACTGTGAGCTTCTTGTAATTGATCCAACCAGCCTGACGATTCTTGACCGTTATCTGCTTAATGAAGGCTCTGTTTCGAGACTCAGCTCAAAGGGCAGAGACATTTACGTTGTAACCATGACCCAGCTGGTTCGACTTCGCTGGGATGGAACGTCTCTACAGCGCGATGGAACCTTTAGCGCCACCTACGTAACTGAAGAGGGCCAAGAGTTCGCCTGGGACCCAGTAATAACAAAGAGTGATGTATGGATGCTCGACAATGGTGCTGGTTCGCAGAACTACACGACGTCACTACTCGGCATTGGTGATGCGAAAACATCACAAAAGCTCATTCGTGTATCACTGAGTGATGGCAGTCTCACGAACTACTCGGTTAATGATCAGGTAAACAGTTTGGTTTCCAATCCACCGTGCATTGATGAAGAGCGTCAAGTCGCAATTGGCTACGACAGTGCTCACGGCGTGGTTAGTGCATTTGCATTCGACAATTCATCAACGCCACTTTGGTCAAAGCAATTGAATCATGCCATGCACCCAATTCTTTTGAAGGAAGAAGGGATTGTGATGATGAATGATTACAGAGTAGAGACTGGCCTTGAGGACATTGTTTTGCTTGACGTGATGACTGGTGAAGAGTTGCACCGCGTAACAACTGAGAGCCCACTTCAGTCAGTGATTTTTGGATCATGTGGTTTTTCAAATGATTTGTATGTTTGTTCGTTCAGTCACGTAAGTCGCATCTTTTTCACTTCTTGACCACAAATTTCTTGCTTCGTCGAGTTAAAATGAAGTGTGAAAAAATACGCCATTAAAATTCGACAGGGAAATCTCCTGCGCGAAGAGCAGTGGGCTGGTGTCTCGTCAGGCGATGCAGTGATTGTTGATGGCGTTAAAGAACGCAGGCAGGCATGGGTTTTTATTGCTCATGTACTTAACTCTGTCACCAACGAAGAGTGGGTCGAAGTTCGTGGAGGAAAAGCGGGGGAGAGTAAAACTCGATCTTTTAGACCTGAACTTATTTATCCAATGACTGCCAAAAAAGGCTCGAAGTTAATTGGACTGCCGCTCAGCTTGGCTCCGCAGCTTCCTATTTACTAGGCAGGAGAAGTACATGAATTTTGCAATTGCATCAGCTCAAACTTGGAACATCACCAACGCAATTGGTGCTCACACGGTGAGCGCGATATTCATTTGTGGTGTTTTCGTGTTTGGCTTAAGCGGTGGTCTCGCTGGTGCGCAGAAGAACCTCGACTTTTTTGGAGCAGTGGTCATAGCGGTGGTTGTTGGTATGTCGGGTGGAGCATTTCGCGACATATTTCTTGGAATCGCAGCGAAGGAAATATTTGACTGGCGAGTTGTCACTGCAGCTCTTGCGGGTGGCTTGATTGCTTTTTTAGCCCACGTTCCACTTCTTCGATTTCATTCATCGATTCAAATTCTTGATGCAGTCGGTCTTTCACTCTTTAGTGTTATCGGAGCTGACATTTCACTAATCCATAACGCGGGTCCACTTGCATCAGTGATCTTGGGACTGACGACAGGAATAATCGGTGGAATTATTAGGGACGTACTTCTTAATGAAATTCCTCAGGTTTTGAAAGCGGGCCTCTACGCAATTCCTTCACTGCTTGCTTCAGGTCTCGTAGTGATTGGCTTTGAATTGAAAATCAATTCAATCTTTTGGTACGCGACAGCAGCTGTTGTTTGCTTCGTAGTTCGCCTAGCGGGAATCATTTTTGACATCAATTTGCCACAAGCAAAAAACAGTAATCGTTAAATCTTTTAGTACAGCGGCTCGCCATCAATCGAAGCTTCGATACTCCAGATTGGTCCATTTTGAACAGTCGCTGCTTCAATGCCATCTAGATGAGATGGTTCTGGTGTCGTCACTCTCAGTGAGGTAATCACGCCCCCGTCTGGAAGCCCAGAGGGTCGGGGTGAGTTTTTCCAGTCAATAAAAAATAAAGGTGTTGAGGTGAACTCGAGGTCCCAGTTAAGGACCACACCATCGGCGCGTACCCGAGACATTGAAAATGGATTATTCAGATTTTGCTTAGCGATGACAACGGTGATCATTTTTGGCTCGCTGAGCGATCGGACGAGTTCCAGCAGCTGTGACGTGGCGCCAGACTGCGCAGGATCAGGTGCAAGAACTTCGAGGTATGCATCGCCTAGGCCAAGCAGCGCATTGTGAGTGCCAAACCCTGCGTGCACTCCACCAAACACTGGAGCGACGCCGAGTCGACTCTCCACCCACTCAATACCTTGTTCAAGATTTGGTGAACCGATAATTATGTGATCAATTTTCGAGGTCATGGTCGAAGAGTAACAGTCTGGTTAAGCGTTAATAAATTCGCTCAAGTGCTTCCAGGAGCTTTTGTCTTGGAAAAAGAACAAGTGCCCTCCTTCGTATTCGTGAACTAATGCTTGTTTAATTCGTTCGCCAATTGCTAAAGCATTTTCCGGCGGAGCCATAATGTCGTATTTTCCGACGCCGACAAGCACTGGCGCGGTAATGGTGGATATTCGATCTGACACATCATGACCGGATCGTGCACCAAGCTGAAGACCGAGCACATGAAGCTGATCGCTCGAGAGTGGCGCAGATGGTCGAAGTAGTTCACGGTCCTTCGGGTTCTCCTCGAGCCACTGCGGGCTGAAGCGACTGTCTGCCAGTTTCGGAGTGAACTCCTCGAGTTCTTCTTTACTTAATTTGTCAAGTTCGTGAAGTGGATAGGAAGAGCCTGCAACTCCGCCAGCACTTGTTGACCATAAGACGAGTTTCTGCACATAACTGGGGAAGGTGACTGCGAACTCTTGTGCCACCATGCCGCCGAAGCTGACCCCAAGGAGAATGCACGACGAAACTTCAAGTCCATCGAGGATTGCACGAACGTCACAGGCGTAGTCGGCCATGGTCCATGGTCCAGGGGGAGTTGAAGAGCCGCCCATACCGCGGTGATCAAATGCAATCACGTCAGCGTTTCGTCGAAGTCTTTCGAGGAAGATCTGAGACGATTCAATTGTCGCACCAGTGCCATTAAGTAGCAAAACTGTTGGTCCTGAACCACTGCGCTCAATCAGGTATTCGTTGGTGTCAGTAACTACACGAGTTCGGTGTGGACTGCTCATTGGAGCGGGTGGCGGGAATCGAACCCGCGTGGCCAGATTGGAAATCTGGAACTCTACCATTGAGCTACACCCGCACGTCTCAAATGAGACTCGGATAAGTCTAGGCGAACATCTAGCGTGGGGGTGTGGAACAAACAATGTATGACCAAGTCGGTGGTCAAGAATTCTTTGTTCGCTTGGTCGATGCGTTTTACGGCGTTATAGAAAAAGACGAGCTTTTACGCCCCATGTACCCCGAAGACCTCACTGAGGCGAAGCAACATTTGGTCTTTTTTTTGGTGCAGTACTGGGGTGGACCACGGGTCTACATGGAGGCGAGAGGACACCCCCGCCTTCGTATGAGGCACGCTCCTTTTCGTATTACGAAGAAGGCACGTGACAACTGGCTGAGCGCAATGAGCCAGGCGTTAGAAAGTGTCCGAAGTGAACTGACTAACGAACAATACGTAGAGATGAACTCGTATTTCGACATGGCTGCGCATCAACTTCGTAACGCTTAGCCATCACGCAAGAGCCACTTAATATTTTTTAGGCTGTTCCTATGCAGGGCCGCACCACACTTCGCGAAAACGAACACAGGATCATTTCGGTGACCCCGGTTGTCTCGGGTCTATTTCGACCATTGTTAAGCCTCGCCACTTCACTCATTTTCGTTGACTTCATGGTCACACACGTGCACTTTTTGTCTTCGCGTGAAGCATTGCTTCTTTTTATTTTCGCGGGACCGTGTGCATTTTTGGTTGGAACGAGAACGTGGAAGTGGCGTTCACACAAACTGCATGTAACGAACCAGCGAGTTATTGCCGAGGGTGGCATCGCAACACGCTTTACTAATACAGTTGAGCTTCGAGACATTTCTGGAACACGAATCGAGTCGACGCTGCTAGAGCGAACTTTGCGCCGCGGCGAAGTGGTCCTCGACACAGCTTCTGGACCTTTCTATTCGGGCCTCATAAACCACCCAGCGGCGCTTTGCCGACTTATTGACTCTGAGCGAGCAACGCCGTCATCGCAGAATTTGCCACTCGACACGGTCTTCGAAGCAAATCTTGAACCTGGTCGCTCATTTGAGATTCGTCCTCGCAAGAGAACCACGAGTGATGGTGAATGGTCCTAGCGACCTGACGAGTACCGTGATTGACGTGACTACTAGATACCGCTGCACCGCTTGTGGAAATTTGACCCGTTTTGATGTTGTTGAAACCACATCAATTCGCTCATTTCACCACTTCACTGTTGGTGGAGACCTCACAATCGAAGAACCTGAAATTATTTCAAAGACTGTTGAGTCAGTTGATTGTCGCTGGTGCGGCCACGGTCGCGGTGTAGAGGAAATCGCCGAGGGCGAGTGAGTTCATTCGACCAACCAAGACAGCGTCACGTGGCGCTGAGCATCTCAGGTGTCGTAAACGGAGTTCCAGTCACAAAATCAATCACTGAGAAAACTCTGGTCGTTGCCATAAAGCCAAACTGTGATGGCTGTCGTGATTTTGTTCACTCCACGCTGGACGACCTAGGAAACGTAGATGTGTTGGTTGTCTCTGAGACGAGTGACCCAAACGGTGAATGGATAAATGGGAATCAAGAAGTCATGATTTCCCCAGAGATATTGGACACCTTGGGTATCAAGTGGCCACCCTTTTTTGTTTTGATCGACCCTTTAACTTCAATGATTATCACCGAAGGCGTTGTCTTTGGTCCCTCACAAATTGCAAAGGAAATTGCCCCGTTCCTTCTTTGATGTCACACCCTTAGTGAAGGCTTTATAAAAGCGAAAGGGATCAAATGAGTAAGAACATTGAAGTATCGATTAGCTGTAATGAATGTGTCAGAAGAAGCACGCCGGACTGCAGTGACTGTTTGGTGAGTTTTGTTTTAGGAAGTACTCCTGATGAACTCGTTATGACGAGTGATGAAGCGAAGATCATTGAAATCTTCACAAGCGAGGGAATGATCCCTAGTCTCAAATACCGTCAAAGAATTGAGTCAAAGCCCTAAGAGCTCTGCGAAGTAGCGTGGTTGCATGGCGCGCCACTTACTCGTGACCAATGACTACCCGCCAAAGACGGGCGGGATTCAGGTCTACTTACACGAACTCTGGCGCCGCTTGGAGCCCGGACGCGCAGTAGTTCTCACTGCTTCATCGCACGCTGATGCAGCTGCATTCGACACCGAGACAGATGTGGTGGTCGAGCGAATAAAAGCGAAAACTCTCTTCTTTCCAACGAGGCGTGCACTGCGCGTTATTGAAGATGCAATTGCACGTCATCAACCTGACCTTGTTCTCTTGGACCCTGCGTGGCCACTTGGTCTTCTAGGACCAAGACTCTCTAAGCCCTACGGTGTGATCCTTCACGGTGCTGAAGTAACAATCCCGGGTCGCCTCCCGATCATTGCGTCAAGCCTTCGCTACATTCTTCGCCACGCCAGCGTCGCTGTCTGTGCTGGCACGTACCCAGAACAAGAAGCTCGAAGGAACGCTGGGGAGTACATGCCCCCAGTGGTTCAAATTCCACCTGGTGTTGACACCAGTCGTTTTGTTCCACTCGATCCTTCAAAGCGTGACGATGTTCGACGAAAGCTCGGACTCAACCCTGACGCACTTCTAGTGAGCTCGTATTCGCGTTTGGTGCCACGAAAAGGCATGGACACTCTCATTAGAGCTTCAGCAAAGCTGCAGGTGAACATTCCTACTCTGCAAGTAGCTATTGGTGGATCTGGGCGTGACCGTGAACGACTCGAAAAGTTGGCGAAGAAGTTAAATGCTCCGGTTGTCTTTTTAGGACGCGTTTCAGATGACGACTTGAGTCCGTGGCTCGGGGCGAGCGACCTCATGGTGATGGATTGTCGCAGTAGGTGGCTCGGGCTCGAACAAGAAGGCTTCGGGATAGTTTTCGTTGAGGCGGCGGCGAGCGGCATTGCTCAAATTGCTGGACGCTCAGGCGGCAGTCACGAGGCAGTCATTGATGAGGTCACTGGAATAGTGGTGGCGAAGTCACGAAGTGCCCAGGCCCTAGCTGTTGCCATGGGTGAACTGCTTAGTGACGGCGAGCGTCGTTCACGCTACGCACACCAAGCCCGTCTAATGAGTGAAGAACGATTCGACTGGAACGGGCTCGCACTGCGCCTCGGAAACGGCCTACAGCCGTTTGACAACATCGGTTCAACCGTTTAACTGCTCTAATGTATTGGTTAGAGGAGGGCCCGTGGCTCAGCGCGCAACATTATCAATTGTCGTTAATGCATCGCCTGACACCGTCTATTCCATTGTCACTGACTTTGCTGCTTATTCGCAGTGGGTGAGTGAACTGAAGAAGATTGAAATTTTAGAACGTGATGCCGACGGAAGAGCCCTCGAAGTTGAATTTCGTGCTGCAGCATTTGGTCGCTCTACAACGTACGTACTTCGCTACGACTACAGCCGAGCTCCAGGACAGCTCAACTGGAAACAAGTTGATGGCGACATCACGAAGTCACTCGTTGGTCAGTACCGCTTTGAACCATCTGGCAGCGGAACAAAAGTCACCTACGACCTAGAAGTTGAACTCGCTGTACCAATTCCGTCCTTCGTGAAGGCTCGTGCCGCACAGCGCATCCAGATCCAGGCCCTACGAGAACTTAGAGAGCGTGCAGAGCGTCGTTCATGACTGACGTTGCAATAGGTGTCGACATTGGCGGCACGAAGTCTTTAGCACTACTTGTTTCGAGAGATGGAAAAATCCTCGACGAAGACCGACGTCAAACACTGCATGCGCCTGACGCAAGTGATGCAATGAGTGATGCTATTGCTGAACAAATTACGTCGCTGTGCGCAAAGCACAATCTTGATCCCTCGAAGATTCGAGTCGGACTTGGACTCCCTGGTCTCATTAGACGAGACGGCACACTCGCATACGCACCGAACTGGCAAAGCGCTCACGGAATAAATCTTGCGGAGTCGCTTAAAAAACAACTCAGGTCACCGCACATCTATTCAGACAACGACGCCAACTGCGCTGCACTCTGTGAGCATGAGTGGGGAGCGGTAAAAGGCGTTGATGATTTTGTAATGGTGACCCTCGGCACGGGAATTGGTGGCGCGCTATTTGTTAATGGTGCACTGCAACGTGGAAAGAATGGATTCGCTGGAGAAATAGGCCACATGGTTGTAAACGCCAACGGTGCGCAGTGTCTCTGTGGTGGAAAAGGTTGCTGGGAGCGTTACTGCTCCGGTGGTGCGCTGCAGCGCATGACTGGCGAAGCGGTGCATGCTGGCAAGCTTGCTCAACTCACTGCGTCACTCGGCGCAGACAATGTTCGAGCAGAAGATGTTTCCAAAGCAGCAGGCGAGGGAAGTGAAGAAGCAATGGCAATCATGCGAGAAATCGGATGGTGGATGGCTCTCGGACTCTCAAACCTCGAAGTACTGCTTGATAGTGGGACCTACGTAATTGGCGGCGGACTCTCGTCGGTGTTCGAGCTCGTGCTCCCAGCTGCGCGCGAATACCTCGATGAACTCGTCGAGGCTCGTGAAGCTCGTCCGGCATTTAGAATTATCCCAACAAAGTTTGGACCGAACTCTGGAGCACTCGGCGCAGCGCTCTTAGCTTTTGAAGGAGCGAAGTGAAGTTAGGTGTTCTACTGCCAACGTTTAGAAACGGAAGCGATGACGCGTTGGCCTTTGCGGGTGAAGCCGCTCGTCAAGGCATCGACGGCGTTTTTGCTTACGATCACCTATGGCCAATGGGATCACCTGAGCGCCCCGCACTTTCTCCGTTTCCGGTTCTTAGTGCCATTGCATCTAAACATGAAGCGCTAATTGTTGCGCCTCTCGTTGCACGAGTTGGACTAGTCGGCACACATCACTTAGTGAACCAGTTCAGAACCTTGAATGCACTGGCACCTGGAAGAGTGATTGCTGCTCTTGGAACAGGAGACCGACTTTCTGCAGATGAAAACGAAGCGTACGGACTTATGAGCCTCTCTGGGGCTGAGCGCCGCGAGCTCATGATTGATGCAGCAACAGAGCTTCTTGATGAAATGCCAGTCTGGTTCGGTGGTGGCAGTGATGCTACAAATCAACTCGCAATTGACCTCGGCGCTGAGATCAATTTATGGAATGCACAACCGCACGAAGTTGAGAAAATGTCTGAGTTTGCGACCGTTAATTGGGCCGGAAACACACCAGAAGATACGCACGGATTACTGGACGGACTCGCCTCAGCGGGCGCGACGTGGGCGATATTTGGACCCTCGGTACAAATTCATGACTTGAAAGAGTGGCGCGAGAGCAATTCAGTAAGTAAGTTGCCCTGATGGAATTCCGCAGAATTAATGGCTTGCCACCCTACGTCTTTGCTCAGATCAATGGTCTGAAGGCAGAAGCGCGTGCTGCGGGCAGAGACATTGTTGACTTTGGTTTCGGTAACCCTGACCTACCAAGTCCTGACATCGCAGTTGAGAAACTAGCTGAAGCTGCACACAACCCGAAGAACCACCGTTACTCAGCGAGTCGTGGACTTCCAAACCTTCGCCTCGCCATGGCCACTCGTTACAAGAAGATGTGGGACGTTGATCTTGACCCCGACACGGAAGTCGTCACCACCATTGGTGCCAAAGAAGGACTCACGCATCTCATGTGGGTGCTCCTTGGTCCCGGCGACACAGCAATTGTTCCAAGTCCGAGTTATCCAATTCACCTAGCTGGTCCTGGGTTCGCAGGTGCGACAGTTATCACTGTTCCAATGCTCGACCCTGCGTCATCAGAAAATGACCCAGGCGATGACTTCTTCGACGGACTCGTTACTGCATGGGAAAAAGCAACAGTCAAGCCACGAGTAATTATTTGTTCGTTCCCACACAACCCAACGAGTGCGTGCGTGGACTTAGCGTTCATGGAGCGACTTGTTAATTTTGCACTCGAGCACGACGTCATCATCTGTCACGACTTCGCCTACGCCGATCTTGGTTTCGATGGCTACAAGCCACCTTCAATTATGCAAGTGCCACGCGCAAAGGAATGCTGTGTTGAGCTGTACACCCTCACCAAGTCATTCTCAATGGCAGGGTGGCGAGTTGGCTTCATGGTTGGCAACAAGGAAATCGTTGCTGCGCTCACGAAGCTAAAGAGTTACCTCGACTACGGAACATTCCAACCGGTGCAGATTGCAGCAATCGTTGCCATGAACGAAGCACAGTCGTACCCAGACGAGTTGCAAGTCATCTACCAAGCACGCCGTGACACTCTCATTGATGGACTGAACCGTATTGGCTGGGAAGTTCCAGCGCCTAAGGGTTCAATGTTTATCTGGGCACGTATTCCAGAGCAGTACCGTGACCACTCATCACTTGATTTCGCGAAGTATCTGATTGCAGAAGCTGACGTTGCGACGAGTCCTGGTGTTGGATTCGGCGATGGCGGCGATGGTCACGTGCGCTTTGCACTTATTGAGAATGAACTTCGCACACAACAAGCAATTCGTAGTCTCAAAAAAGCATTACCAAAGCTTGGTTAGTAACTAAATCCTGGAACTGGTACTTCAACAGTTTCAATTTTTCCGAGTGTCTTCCCATCAATTACGAAACGGTCGCTCGAGAGACACGTCAGCACGTAAAGAGTTGTGAGATTTGGGCCACCAAGTGCACAGGCAAATGCACCCTGGGTTGTTGCAACTCGTGCAGTAATTTCGCCACCTTCACTGACCCTGAGCACTTCATTGGCTCCATGCATTGGATTAGCAAACCAAATCTGCCCTTCTTGATCAATGCAGTTTCCGTCAGGCAGTGCAAAACCAGTCGGAGCCCACACTCGACGGTTAGAGAGCGTCCCATCACTCGCAATGTCAAAAGCTGCATAAGAGAAGCCGAGGGTTTCGCCAACAATGAGAGTCTTCTGATCTTGGCTGATGACAGTTCCATTTGGAAAGTGCATGTCAGGAACAACCTGAATGATGTTCCCATCTGGATCAAGGACTACCAAGTTTGTTGAGGGTGGTGGATTATTCAATAAACCATCAACACCTACTTGCATTAAGAGCGTGTCGAGATCAAAACCGAAGTTCCCCACATAGCTGTATCCAGCTTTCGTCACGAGCATGTCATTCGCCCAGAAGTTGCAGTGCTCACTGATGTCGGCGAACACACTTGTTTGAGAAGCCGAATGCCTCATTACTTTTTGGTCGGTCATCGAAACAAAGAGCAGGTCTCCGTTTGGAAGCCATCCAAGCCCAGATGGTTGTGTTGGCACACTTAGTTCGAGTCGTTCGTCTGCGCAGTTCGCATCAACGCTAAATATTGCTCGTCGGTAAAAGTCTGAGAACCAGAGCCTTCCTTCACGCCATCGCGGTCCTTCACCAAAACCGAGTCCCTCAGCAACAACTTTCGATTCGTACGTTTCCATAATTTCCCCCTATGTATTTTTAAAACCTATACCTCTTACGAGCGCTCCAGTGCTCGACTCCATGCATCGTATGCAAAGTCTGCAAATACTGGGTCCTCGGGCATAAAGCGCTTAGCTGGCTCCCACAGCTTCGCCAGTTCCTCGAGCGACTTCCACATTGTTCCAAGTCCAGCAATAGTCGCTGCTCCTCGTGCAGTGGCTTCGAGTGACTTGCTCCTGAGCACCGGTGACTTTGACTGCGTGGCTTGTAGCTGCATAAGTAGGTCCATTGCAGCCGCCCCTCCATCGCAGCGAAGTTCATTAACTCCGAGTCCATTTGCACTAAAGGCATCAGTCATTGCGCGCACTTGGAAGGCGAGTGCTTCAACGAGTGCGCGTGCAATGTTTCCTTTTGTTACTGCTTGGCTGAGACCTGAGATTGATCCTCGAACGTCACCTCGCCAGTAGGGAGAACCGAGTCCATTGAATGCGGGGATGAACTGAACACCAGCGCTGTCGGGAACACTGAGTGCGAGTGCTTCGAGCTCACTCGCAGCTGAAATGAAATTCATTTCGTCACGCAGCCACTGCACCGCGGCACCAGCAACAAACGCGGAGCCTTCAACGGCGTAGGCGGTTGCCCCGAACTCTGCGAGGTTCCAAGCGACTGTGGTGATGAGTCCGTCAAATACTCCTGGGATTTTTATCCCGGCATTAGCCAAGATAAATGCACCAGTCCCGTAGGTTGCTTTCACCATTCCCGGAGCGAAACACGCCTGTCCAAAGAGTGCCGCTTGTTGGTCACCGAGTACCCCAGTAACGCTGACACCAGCGAGTTCTGGAACGACTGAGCTCAGTATCTCGCCGAAGTTCGAGCGCGACGGCTGGATAGTGGGAAGTACATCTCGGGGGACTGAGAAAAGATGCAGCATCTCATCTGACCAGTCGAGCGTTTCGAGGTCCATGAGCAATGTTCTTGACGCATTTGATGGCTCTGTTACGTACGTGCCGCATAACTTCCAAAGAAGCCACGTGTCGATTGTGCACAGTGCTGGCGATGATGCAGTTCTGAGTGATCCGTTATCAATCAACCATTTCATTTTTGTGGCAGAGAAATATGAATCAAGAACAAGTCCAGTTGTTTTTCGAACAATGTCGCTGTGACCTGCTTCAGTCATCTCAGTACAGAGAGAAGCGGTGCGCTTGTCTTGCCAGACAATTGCGCGATGAAGAATCTCGCCGTTTGCTCGGTCGAACGCGACAGTTGTTTCACGTTGGTTAGTTATGCCAACAGAAAGGATTTTGTGACCCGCCGCCTTGGCCCTCGAGGCGACCTCGCCAAGGGTGGCGATTGCCAGGTTGGCGATTTCATCCGGATCGTGCTCCACAAGCCCCGGCCCAGGGAAGTACTGGGTTAGCTCTCGGTAGCTCGAGTCAACTAACTCACCCCCCTTTGAAAAGGCCGCTGTACGGACCCCAGAAGTGCCTGCGTCGAGGGCGAGAATTAGGTCCATAGGGGTCAGGCTACTTAGGGTTCGGGGGGTCTAGAAGACCGTATGGCTTGGGTCGTAAAAATAATTCAAAAAAGTCGAAAATAGAGTTGACACGATGTAATTACAGTGCTGTAATAGCACAGCATCTTGCGATGTGCCGGTGGGAAACCACTACATATAGTGGTTTGGACCCCTTGGAGCGACTATCCTTGTTATCCCGACTCCTAGATCGCTCGAAGCATTTTTAGTGTCGGATTCGGAAAGAAAAGAGAGAAAAATGGCTATCGCACCTCAGCGACTTGGAATTGGTTTACGCAGGTTTTTTACAACCGAGGATCGTCATCCCTATGACGAAGTTATTTGGGATCGTCGCGACGCGCGCATCTCGAACTTCCGTGATGGATCGGTTGCCTTCGAACAACTTGGTGTCGAAGTTCCAGCTTCATGGTCGTTCAACGCCACCAACATTCTTGCTCAGAAGTACTTCCGTGGAACCCTCGGACTACCAGAGCGCGAGACCAGCCTCAAGCAGGTTGTTGACCGCATTGTCGACACCGTTACTAATTGGGGCGTTGACTCGAACTACTTCGTTGACGAACAAGAGGCTGAGACATTCCGTTCAGAGCTCAAGCACATCCTCATTACTCAGAAGGCTGCTTTTAACTCACCAGTGTGGTTCAACATTGGTGTGAAGGATGTTCCACAGCAGGGAAGCGCATGCTTCATCCTCGCGGTGCAGGACTCAATGCGCTCGATTCTTAACTGGTACACCGAAGAAGGAATCATCTTCAAGGGTGGATCAGGTGCTGGTGTAAACCTTTCAAAGATTCGCTCAAGTGCTGAAGGCCTCGAAGGTGGAGGAACAGCAAGTGGTCCTGTTTCATTCATGCGTGGTGCTGACGCTTCTGCTGGAACAATTAAGTCCGGTGGAAAGACTCGCCGCGCAGCAAAGATGGTCATGCTCGACGCTGACCACCCAGACATCGAAGAGTTCATCTGGTGTAAAGCCAACGAAGAGAAGAAGGCACGTGTTCTTCGTGACAACGGCTTTGACATGGACCTCGACGGCAAGGACATCCACTCAATTCAGTACCAGAACGCCAACAACTCTGTTCGCGTTTCTGACGACTTCATGCAGGCAGTTCTTGATGACGCTGACTGGAACCTCGTAGCTCGTGCTGGTGGTGCAACAGTTCGTGCTGTAAAGGCTCGCGACCTGTGGCGTCAGATGGCCCGTGCTGCGTGGGAATGTGCTGACCCAGGTCTGCAGTTCGACACCACTATTAACAAGTGGCACACCTCGAGCAACACCGACCGTATTAACGGTTCGAACCCTTGCTCTGAGTACATGCACATTGACAACTCTGCTTGCAACCTCGCAAGTATCAACTTGATGCACTACCTACGCGAAGACGGTCGTTTCGACGTTGACGCGTTCAAGCACACGATTGAAGTGCTCTTCACTGCACAAGAGATCATTGTTGGTGCTGCTGATTATCCAACTGAGATGATTGGTATCAACTCACGTAAGTTCCGCCAGCTCGGACTTGGTTACGCCAACATCGGTGCGCTTCTTATGGCATCTGGTCTTGCGTACGACTCAGACCAGGGACGTGCAGTTGCTGCATCAATCACTGCGCTGATGACTGGTCACGCATACGCCACCAGTGCTCGCACTGCTGGGCGCATGGGGCCTCACGAAGGTTTCGCAGAGAACGCTGAGCCAATGATCAATGTTCTTCGTATGCACCGTGATGCTTCGTACCAAATTGACGCAAAGCTTGCTCCTTCTGACATTTTGGAAGCAGCACAGCATGCGTGGGAAGAGGCAGTGGACCTTGGAACGCGTTACGGAACACGTAACGCGCAAGCAACTGTTCTTGCACCAACTGGAACTATTGGTTTGTTGATGGACTGTGACACCACTGGAATTGAGCCTGACCTTGGACTCGTTAAGTTCAAGAAGCTCGTCGGTGGTGGAAACATGGCCATTGTTAACCAGACAGTGCCACGTGCGCTTACCAAGCTTGGTTACTCTGACGACGAAGTTGCAGCAATTGTTGAATACATTGACGTGAACAAGTCAATCATGGGTGCACCGGCTCTTAAGAACGAGCACCTTCCAGTATTCGCATGCTCAATGGGCGACAACACCATTCACTACCTAGGCCACGTGAAGATGATGGGTGCAGTACAGCCGTTCATCTCGGGTGCAATCTCTAAGACAGTGAACATGCCAGAAGACGCAACCATTGAAGACGTAGAAAACCTTCACTTAGACGCTTGGAAGCTTGGTGTTAAGGCCGTTGCTATCTACCGTGACAACTGCAAGGTTGGACAGCCACTGTCAACTGCGAAGAAGGACGGCGACACCTCAACTGCATCAGTAACAGCAACTGACAGCGTCGCTGCAGAGCTCCAGACCAAGATCAACGCACTCGAAGCACAGCTTCAGATTGCTAAGTCTGAAGGTGGAACAAGCGTTGTTGTAGGTGCTGTTCGTGAGCGTCTTCCACGTCGTCGCGTATCAACTACTTTCTCATTCCGCGTTGCGGACTGCGAAGGATACGTAACTGTTGGTGAATACGAAAACGGTCGTCCAGGTGAAGTGTTCATCAAGGTTTCAAAGCAGGGTTCAACACTTGCTGGAATCATGGATGCCTTCTCAATCTCGATCAGCCTCGGTCTTCAGCACGGCGTGCCACTTGCAACCTATGTTCGCAAGTACGTCAACTTGAAGTTCGAACCATCAGGTATGACTGACGACCCAGACCTACGTATTGCAACGTCACTCGTTGACTACATCTTCCGTCGTATGGCGCTTGACTACTTAAGCCCAACTGAGCGCGAAGAGATTGGTGTGCTCTCTACAAGCGAGCGCATCCAGCCAACACTTCCTGAAGTTGTTGAACAGTCAACACCATCAGCTGGCATCAGCATCCAGCCAACATTGATTGAAGTAGCTCCAAAGCCTGCAGGACTTCCTCCACGTGAGACTCCAGCAGCTGAGAGCCACGATGCTCCAATGTGTTACCAGTGTGGTGACCAGATGCAACGTGCTGGTTCATGCCACGTATGTGCCAGTTGTGGTGCAACAAGTGGTTGCAGTTGATTTAGTAGTTTGTTCTAGTTAAAAACCGGGGCTTCACGCCCCGGTTTTTAACTTTTCAAGCATCTACGGACGATCAAATATTGAGTGCGTCCCAATTCGTCGCCAAATGATGTGCAGTTCACCTTTGTTGACTGTTGGACCGTATTCGAACGTTGCTCGACCATTATTCGCCCAAGTCATCTCAAAGATTCCATTGGCGCCTTGGATGCCTTTGACTCGAAGTCCTTTTCGAAATCCGCTGCCACTTTCAATGTCATCGACGAAGTGACTAATTGCAATGAGAAACTCAGCTTGTTGCGCAGGGGAGAGCGAATCAAAATCTTTTCGGAAGGTGGCGAACCACGCGTACGTCGGCATTCAGGCTGACTACTTGCGCGCGCGTTTTGGTGATGGAGCTTTCTTCAATGATTCAATCATGTCTTTTGCTGAATCAAATTCACTTACACGACCGGCACTTCGATCAGTGTCAACTTCGCGTTCGCCTTTTTGCCACGCAGGCTCCCAAAACCAAGCTTGAGTGGCGTCAATAACTTTTTGAGGACGAAGCAAGATGCCGTCAGGTGTGAGTTCCACCTCTAACAAGTCACCTTCCTCGAGGTGGGCGCTCTTTCGTATGTCTTCAGGCAAAGTAACTTGCCCTTTTCCTCTGATCATCATTTTTGCCATGTAGAAATTGTACCATAATAATTCTGATTTTCTTATTTTCTGAAAATCAGAACAGAACTAAAGGCTTCAGTTTGTAGTTCGTCCATCTTCTTTGGGGGTCAGACTCTTTCTAAGGCTGAGCATCATTAATGAACCACCTAGTGATGCACTGCCAATGAAGAGTGGCCACCATGATCCCAGGTGTGAGCTGAAAAGAATCGAAGTGAATGCGGCGGCGACCATTGATGAAACTCCCCAGGTGAGACCAGATGCAGCGTTGTAGCGCCCACGCAAATGCTCAGGGGCGATTTCATTGATAAGGGCGGAGCCGACTGGGTTAATCAGAGTTTCACCGATTGCGAAGATTCCCATTCCAATGCAAATTGAAATGACTGCAAGGACTTCAGGCATTCTTAATGCTGCAAAAAGAATGAACCAGAAGATGAACCATAAAAGCCCTGCCACAGCCATCACGCGAGTTCGGCTTTTATTCTCCACCAGATTTGTAATAAAAAGTTGAGAAGCAATGATGGTAGTGGTGTTGCAAAAGAACATAATTCCGATGACGTGCACAGGAATCTTCAAATTGTTCACAACGAAAAGGCTAAATCCTGCTTCTTGTGACCCATAGCCGCCAAGCATGAGTATTAGCGAAGCGGTGACGTAGCGAATGAGCCTTTTGTCTCTCAGAACATTGCCCCAGCCTTCCTCTTCTTGTTCCTCAGTTGTTGCAGCCGAAACATCCCGTTTGCCGTACTTCCAGAGCGTCGTGAAAACAACAGCGATTCCTAACGCTGTTGCTGCATTTAACAAATACAACACAGTAAATGAGAACGTGTGATGGAGATCAACAATGCTGGCCGCAATAAGTCCACCAAGTCCAATACCGAGATTAACGAACATGAAGTTAATTCCGAAAGCTCGCTGACGATGTTCTTTGTCAATCAGGCGCGATAGCAACGTGCTTCCCGGTCCCCAAAAAGCACCCCCAGTAACCGCAATTATCAAGTTTGATGCAATAAGTGCTTCGTAGGTGTGAGCGTACGCCCATACAACTAATGAGATTGCTTCAAGAACTAGAGATGGAACGAGTACTAAGACAGGTCCAAATTTGTCAACAAGTATTCCAATAATCGGACTGCACAAAAGTCCTGCTACGGCACCAAGCACCAGGAGCATTGAGGCGAACCAAATTGAGAAGTGGCGAACATTGTGAACGTAAATTACGAACATTGAAAACGTCAGTCCGTTTCCAGTGCAGCCAAGGACAGTTCCAAGAAAGTAACGCTTGAGCTCAGGTGTAATTGCATTTCTAAAGTCTCTTGGGACCAGGGTATTCAGGAGAGGCACAGAGCAAGGTTACTTACATCTTGAGCGTTAATTCACAAGCAGATATTTATTTAATTCTGAATGCCTACGAACTTCAATTGCCGGTTACGCTATTTACGTACTGTTCCCTCAGCTACAGACCAGAAAGTTCTCGATGTCTATCAAGCAGCTACCGAACAGCAAAACTGATCTTCTTCTTGAAATAGCTCCTGACGTTGAGCGTCTCTATAACCGCCACCTTGAAGCACCACGTCTTTGGTACCCGCACGAACAAATTAATTGGGGCCAGGGCCAAAACTTTGGTGAACATCCATGGCACGAAAATGACTACCCACTTTCAGCTGGTGTTCGTAGCTCTATCTACGTAAACCTACTCACCGAAGACAACCTGCCGTATTACACGAACACGTTGCTCGGCCACGCTCCCAAGGGTCATCCAATTCGCGAATGGAACAAGCAGTGGACCATGGAAGAAAATCGTCACGCCATGGTCATGCGTGACTGGGTTCACATCACGCGTTGTATTGACCCAACGTTGCTTGAAGATGGCCGACGAGTGCAGATGAAAAAAGGTGAAGTTCCTCAGCCTGAATCATTCGCCGATCTCATCACCTACGTTGCCTTCCAAGAGCGCGCTACGCAGATTGCTCACCGCAACACTGGTGCTCACTTGCCGAAAGACGACAAGATGGGGCGTAATGTTCTGGCACTCGTGGCTGGTGACGAAACTAAGCACTACCTCTTCTACCGCGACCTAGCTATGGCCGCTTTCGCTATTGACCCATCAGCAATGATGATCTCTGCAGCGAAGCAGGCGCAGGCGTTCGCAATGCCTGGAACTGGTATTCCGAGCTTCACTCGCCACGCAGTTCGAATTGCTCGCGAAGGAATCTACGGACTTAGCCAGTTCCTAAAAGACGTTCTTGATCCAGTACTAAATCTCTGGGATGTTGACCACATTGCAGGGCTCACTATGGAGGCCGAAAAGGCCCGTAGGGAGCTTGCTGAGATGATTAAGCAACTGAGCGCCACGGTTGAACGTATGGCTCAAAAGGCCGCTGCGCTCGCTGCGAACCCGAAGCCAGTAACGCTGTAATAGCCCCTCAGGGCGCCTTGCTTGCAAACATGCAATTAGGAAATCAGTTATTGACTTGACCCCTGTCAACCTGCGTAGGATTTACATTCAAGCAGGGGGAAATCAGTGGCACTTGGGTACCAGGAATCTATCGACGAAGTGACCGGACCTGGCTCATGGTTTGAAGTTGAAGACGGCGTTGTTAACGGCGTTGCCATGAAGGTATTTAAGAATGCCCCCGTTGCGCTTCGAGATGTTTTCAATCCTTCTCGTGAATCTGATGCGACCTACATGGTCTATGAAGATGAAGAATGGTCTTACAAGAAAACGCACCAAGAAGCTGATGCGCTTGCATACGCACTCGTTCATACCTACAACATCAAGCCTGGCGACCGTGTTGGTATTTCCATGCGCAACCTTCCTGAATGGGTAGTTTCCTTCACTGCGATTACTGGCATTGGTGCAGTTTCTGTATCAATGAACTCATGGTGGACTGAAGAAGAGCTCGAGTTTTCTCTAAAAGATGTAGGGCTCTCTGTTCTCATTGTTGACAGCGAGCGAATTGAACGCGCCACCGGACCTTGCGAACGTAATGGCACCAAGATGATCACTGTTCGAGAAGGCAATGTTGCCATTCCTGCCATTGCGAAGCGCTGGGAAGATGTTGTGGCTCGCGGTGAAGCTATGCCATTCGTTGAAATCACAACTGATATGGACGCAATTATTTTGTTCACATCTGGAACAACTGGATTTCCTAAGGGCGCAGTTTCAACACACCAGGCAGTTGGCAACTCAATGATGGCTTTTAGTGCTCGCGCCAGTGCAAACGGAAAGCGTGTTGAAGGCCTTGCACAAGAAAAGAAAGATTCGCCTTTCCCTAACGTCGGGATCTTGGCGGTTCCTCTCTTTCACGTAACGGGCATGGCAGTAATGCTTTCTAACTTTGCTTACCAATTCAAAATGGTCATTATGTTTAAGTGGGATGCTGAACGTGCGCTACAGCTCATTGAGAAGCACCACATCACGACCTTCACTGGAGTTCCTACGCAGTCTTGGGACATGGTCCAGCACCCTAATTTCTCCAAGTACGACACTTCTTCACTGAACACGGTTGGCGGAGGTGGTGCTCCAGCACCAGCGAAGCTCGTTGAGCAAGTGGATGGTGCTTTCAAGAGTGGACGTCCGAACCTAAGTTACGGAATGACCGAGACGAATGCCTACGGTCCGGGAAATGTTGGAACGGAATACACCTCTCATCCAAATTCCACTGGACGCACACCACTTCCAGGAATGGAACTTGAAATTCGAGATGAAGACGCCAACCCAGTGCCACGCAATACATCTGGAGAAATCTGGATGAAGGGTCCAATGTTGATTCGCGGTTACTGGAACCGTCCCGAAGCCAACAAGGAAACACTTGTAAATGGCTGGCTACGCACCGGTGACCTTGGCCGCATTGATGAAGAAGGATTTATCTACATTGAAGACCGTGCCAAGGACATGATCATTCGTGGTGGAGACAACGTTTACGGTGCTGAAGTTGAAACAGGAATCTACGAAATTCCTGAAGTTTACGAAGCTGCAGTCTTTGGTATTAAGCATGAGCGCCTGGGTGAAGAAGTCGCCTGTGTAATCATGACCAAGCCTGGAATGACGCTTACTGAAGAGCAAGTCTCAACATACCTAAATGGACGTATGGCAAAGTACAAGATTCCAACGCGGATCGCATTTACAACTGATCCACTCCCTAGAAACCCAGCGGGGAAGTTCTTGAAGCGATCAATGGAGAAGTTGTACTTCTAAAAACTTATGAAAAATCGAGTTAGCTACGTGCTAGTTCAATTGCATCTCTTGCGTAGTCCGCAAGGTTCATGTCGCTCAGTTCGCTAAGCGAGAACCATCCAGCGTGATCTGTGGTGCCGTGAACTTCGTGACGAAGCTCTCCACCAGCAAGTTCCACGGTGAAAAGAATCCTCACGGTGTGAAGTTTGTCCCCGTTATCTCTGCGTCGAAGATCACTGGTTGTACCAATCAACTTTGGATTCTTAACTTCAAGGCCAGTTTCCTCGACGAATTCACGAAGAAGTGTGTCTTCTGGTGATTCTCCAAAGTCAATGCCTCCACCAGGCAGCCACCAAAGTGGGGGCTGGTGCTTGGGGTTGCTTGACCTGACGAGGGCAACATTGCCTTCGTGAATCAGTACGCCATATGAACGGACGCTGGTGTGTTGTTTACTCACGATTTCCTAACGAGTTCTCGGGAAGCCGAGGTCAATTTGTGATTCAGATGGTTGTGGCCAACGAGTTGTGATGACCTTGGCGCGGGTATAGAAGGTGAAACCTTCTGGTCCGTAAATGTGTGAGTGTCCGAATAATGAGTTCTTCCATCCACCGAATGAGTAACTAGCGATTGGAACCGGAATTGGAACATTAATTCCAATCATTCCTACTGTTACTTCACGACTGAAGAGGCGAGCAGCATTGCCATCTCGAGTGAAGATTGCAGTTCCATTACCGAATTGGTTTGAGTTAATGAGAGCAACTGCGTCAGCGTATGTTGCAACGCGAGCAATACCGAGAACTGGTCCGAAGATCTCGTCGTCGTATGACTTCATTCCAGGCTTAACGCCGTCAAGAAGACACGGGCCAACATAGAAGCCCTTGTCTGCTGCCATGGCAGTTCCGTCGCGGACAACCTTTACGCCGTCGGCTGGAGCATTCACTACGTAGCTAACAATGCGGTCACGGTGTTCTTTAGTGATCACTGGACCGAAGTCAGACTTTGGGTCATTGCCAGGGCCAACTGTGAGCTTGTCCATGCGTTCGGTGATCTTGGCAATAAGGGGCTCTGCAACGTCGCCGACGGCAACGACCACTGAGATGGCCATGCAGCGTTCTCCAGCAGAACCAAATCCTGCGTTGATGGCAGCGTCGGCTGCGATGTCGAGGTCAGCATCTGGAAGGACCACCATGTGGTTCTTGGCGCCACCAAGTGCCTGGACGCGCTTTGCGTTCTTGGTTCCAGTTTCATAGACGTGCTTAGCAACTGGCGTTGACCCTACGAAACTAATTGCATCAATGCCTGGGTGATTCAGAATTCCATTTACTAGGTCTGCGTTTCCATGCAGCACGTTAAACACACCGTCTGGGAGGCCTGCTTCTTTAAGAAGCTCAGCGATGCGAACAGAAACCGATGGGTCACGCTCAGATGGCTTCAAGATAACAACGTTTCCAGTAGCGAGTGCATTAGCGGTCATCCACAGTGGCACCATGATTGGAAAGTTGAACGGTGTGATTGCAGCAACGACTCCAACAGCTTCACGAACTGAATGAACATCAACGCCATCTGCAACTTGGCTAGAAAAGCCGCCCTTCATGTGCTCAGCAAGACCACATGCGTATTCCACGTTCTCAAGTCCTCGAGCAATTTCACCCTTGGCGTCAGCAATAGTTTTTCCATGCTCGGCAGTGATGATCGAAGCGAGCTCGTCAGTGTGCTTTACGAGCAGCGCACGGAAGGTGAAAAGGATGTTTGTTCGAACTGAGAGTGAAGAATTGCGCCATGTCCGTGCGGTCTCTTGGGCCTGGGTAACGACTTCATCAAGCAGCGTGGCGTCAGCAATTGGGGCACTACCAGACTGCTCTCCAGTAGCGGGATTGAAGACAGGAATATCTCCACTTCCGTCAACGCGTTTCCCATTAATAAAGTGCTGAATTGTCGGCATTTTTCCTTCTTCCTAGGTCTCTAATCTACAGGCACGCCTGAGCACTGTCGTAAGGTTGTCAGATGAATACGATCCGACCCCTACGTGATGCCTGTGCTGTTGAACCCCTTGGAGATGGCAGGTTTAGTGCCGTTTTATCCGACTACTACACAATTACTGACGGACGGCCAAACGGCGGGTACTTGCAGACTGTTCTCGGAAGCGCTGCGCTTGCTGCTGCCAGTGCGCAGGGATCAGCTCACCAACACGTGACCGCCCTAACGACTAATTACATTGGTGCTCCACGCACTGGTCCTGCAGATCTACACACCGACGTTAGAAAAGTTGGACGAGGTGTTTCATTTGTTCACATAACGCTCCTTCAAGAAGGTGTCATCACTAATGAATCAATTGCGACACTTGGAACCCTTGGCGCAGAATCTGATCTTCGTTACGCCGACACGCCCATGTTCGACATTGCACCGCTTGAAGACTGTCGTCGATCTACCGGTGGTGACGAAATCAACATTGCAAAAGTTGTTGACCAACGTTTTGATCCGGCAAGTTCTGGGTGGCGCGATGGCGAAATCTCTGACAAGGCTGAGCTAAAGATGTGGATTCGACTTGACGACGACGATGCTTCGTGGTCACCGCACAGTTTGTTGTTCGCAACTGACGCCATGCCACCCGCGACATTCGCAATTGGTTCATCTGGATGGGTGCCAACGTTGCAGCTCAGCTCGTATGTACGTCGCGTGCCAGTTGGCGAGTGGTTAAAAGCCCGCCAGTGGTGTGTCGTGATTGCCGACGGACTTGTGGACGAGCGATGCGAAATGTTTGACGAAAGAGGCGAACTTGTTGCGCTCGGTAGCCAACTCGCCATGGTTCGTTTCCCCGAAGGCAAGTAGTCGTGTCAGGGCCGCGCGTAAATGCAGACGGCTCACTTTTTATTCGATCAAAGCTCGTCATTCCATTTAGCGAGATTGATCTGCGGGTCACAACATCTGGCGGGCCAGGTGGTCAGCACGCAAATAGATCACTAACCCGCGTCGTTGTTTCGTTCCATGTCAATACTTCTGAAGTACTGAGTGAGTCCGATAGGGCGCTGTTACTTGAAAAAGCTGGAACTGTGATTCGCTCTAGTGCGAGTCGCTACCGCTCTCAAGCGCAAAACAAATCTGCAGCTCTCGAGCAGCTGGCTGTAAAAATTTCAACAGGACTAACTCGTCAAGCTCCTCGCAGGCCAACAAAGCCCACGAAGAGTTCAAAAGTTCGCCGTGTTGATGAAAAGAAAGCAAGAAGTCAAGTTAAAGAGAATCGACGTCGTCCCGCAACGGACTAGTTGGCTTCTTTAAGGTGTCGCTCAATAACGCTTAGCGACATGTGCATCAGGTCGCTAAGTCCCATGTCGGAATCTTCGTGTGGTCCACGCAGGGGCGTAAGTGATGCATAACCAGCAGCGATTAACGCACCGTCTTCATCAGCATCCTCATCGCTGACGTCACCAAGTTCTGGGGTTGCAGCACCGAGTCGAAGTTTGAGCTCTCCTTCGTCATCGAGTGGTCCTCCGGTTCCTGATTTTGCTGACTTCACAATTCCGGCTGTAGAAATTCTTCCTCGCTTAACGCCCTTGATCTCATTTCTTGGCAGGTTAGGAACATTGAGATTCATGAGTGTTCGCTGCGGCGCGTGAAGCAGCACTTCGAGCACTTCAATTGCAATATCAGCAGCTGGCTCGTAGGAAACGTTCTCGCCCCAGTTGGTTGAAACAGCGAGTCCAGAGAGTCCAAGCTGTGCGCCAGTGAGAATTGCACCGACGGTTCCAGAGTGCAGCACACTTCTTCCAACATTGGCACCAGCGTTGATGCCCGAGAGAATGAGGTCTGGTTGAAAGTTAAAACTTCCAACCGCGCCAAGAATGGCACATAGTGCTGGGGGAGCATCAAGGGCGTAGCCCTGAATGTTGTCTGCTCCTTCAATCTTTTGCTTCTTGTACTTAACCGAAGGATGATCGAAAACGTCGCCTACAGCCGATGACATACCTGAGTAGTTCTTGTTTGGGGCAACGATAATTGCCTCGCGAATTTCGCCTTCTGGGCACCGCTCAATCCACCTTGAAGTGGCTCGGGTTAGGGCTGCAATTCCCGGGGCATTGATTCCATCATCATTAGTTATCAGTATTCGCATATTTCTAAGGCTAACTGTCGTAAGTTACATGACAGTGAATAGAAGGAAAAATAGCTAATGCTTCCATCAGGAGAACAGATCGCCATTGCCCACGGGGACCAACGCGCCATCATCACCGAAGTCGGTGCCACGCTGCGTGTGTATGTAAAAGGTGGGGTTCCAGTTGTTGAGGGATTCGCCGCCGAAGACATCCCAGACTTCAGTCGAAATCAAGTTCTCTATCCATGGCCGAACCGCATAGGTGACGGTGAATGGACTTTTTCTGGCCGCACGGGAACTGCAAGTATCGATGATGTTGTCCACGCGACAGCAAATCATGGCATTGCTCGCTGGCGACCATTTGAAATTGAAGTAGCGAACCAAAACCGTTGTGTCATGTCGCTTGTTCTTCATCCACTGCCTGAATATCCATTTATTTCAAAATTAACGCTTGATTATCACCTCGGGCCAAAGGGACTCACCACAACTGCAACGGTGCAAAACCTTGATGAAGTTCCAATCCCATTCGGACTCGGTTATCACCCATACTTTGCGGTCACGACACCAACCATTGAGGGTGCAGAACTAACAGTTCCTGCCAATGCGTACGTTGCGGTGAATGATCGCAAGCTACCTACCGGAGAAATTCTTCCCGTAGCTGGAAACAACTACGACTTTCGAACAACAAAGTCCATAAACGGACACAACCTTGACGTTACCTACGCCGAACTTAACCGTGATGACACTGGCATGTGCACTGTCTCGCTGAAGGACTCCAAGGGATCGAACATTGATGTATCAATGGACCGCAACTTTCCTTACCTGCAGATCTTCACTGGTGACAGCTTGCCTGCGGGAAGACGTCGCACATCAGTTGCCATTGAGCCAATGACGTGTCCTCCTGATGCCCTTAGAAGTGGGAAGGACTTGATCATTCTTGAACCGGGTCAGCGTTGGACTGGTTCCTACAGGATTGCTCGGACTTCATAATGAGTCGCGTTGTATTTGTCACTGGATCAACTAGCGGCATTGGAGAAGAAACAGCACTTCGTTTCGCAGCGCTAGGTGACCACGTAATTTTCAACTCAGTTCGAAGTGTTGAAGCGGGTGAAGCACTGAGCGCCAAGACGCCAGGGTCTTTTTACATTCAAGGTGACATCTCTAATGATGCTGACTGCGAACGCATGATTGAAATGGTGCTCGAGCGATACGGACGACTTGATGTTCTGGTGAACAACGCTGGAGCAACCAAAGTTATTGCTCACGCTGACATCAATGCAGCAACGCTCGATGTGTGGAGAGACATCTTTGAAGTGAATGTCTTTGGAACATGGAACATCTCAGTTCGTGCAATGCCAGCGCTTAAAGAAGCAAAGGGATCAATTGTGAACGTCTCGTCAATAGCTGGCGTTCGACAAACTGGTTCTTCAATTCCGTACGCGGCGTCAAAAGCAGCCCTCAACCACATGACCGCGCTGCTCGCCAAGGTTGTTGGGCCTGAAGTGCGAGTGAACGCTGTGGCTCCAGGTCTTATAGATACGCCCTGGACGGCTGACTGGGACGTAATTAGGGGCGTTGTGAGCGCCATGGCACCACTCAAGCGAAGCGGAACACCAGGCGACGTTGCTGACGTGATCTTGTCTCTCGCGAGCACACCGTACGTAACGGGGCAAGTTCTCGTTGTTGACGGTGGCCTCGGCCTTATGGCCTAGGCGGCTCATACGGCGGAACAAAAATCCGCAAGCACCGACTTAGAAACATTGTTATAGGTCTGATGAAGTATTTATTGAGTGAGACTCGCCTTGGTACACCAAGCAGATCACGCGCCCATGGCTCCATGAGTGCGTACGAGCTCTGAACAAAGAACCAGAAGACAAGCTTCTTGGATCGCTCTTTGATTATTTCGTGAGCAACAAAGTCTCTCGCAACTTCACCTTCGGGGATGAGTCGAAGTTCCGGACGAAAGCGACTCAGTTCACCTTGAAGTTCCTGGTAGGTCTTTGGGGGATTTGGAATTCCTAAGTCAAGTGCGAGTTGGGACATTTCGAGCACGTAGGTGTCACGGTCTTGATCGGAGATGTGCTTTCTGCCGAACTTTAAGTAGCCTTCAAGAAACATTGAGATCTCTGCGCAGTGCACCCAGAGCAGAAGGTGGGGGTCATTGGCGTAATACTCAGTGCCGTCATCTGCAGTTCCGCGCACCGCTTCGTGAACAGCGAGCACTCGCTCAATCGACGAATAGGCAAGATCTTTTGGACCATAGGTAGTGAAACCTAAAAAGTTTGCCGTTTGGAGCATTCGCCCTAAAGGATCATTTTGATACCTCGAGTGTTGAGCAACGCCAGCCATGGCGTAGGGGTGCAGCGTTTGAAAGAAGAGACTTGCAATGCCGCCTACGAGCATTGATGCAAGGTCGCCGTGTACCAGCCTGGCAACACTTGTAGTTGCCATGTAGGAGATCTCGGGGTCATCACAAATTGGAATCGGGTCTTGTGTGAGGCCAATGGTGTTTCGAATGGCAACGTTGAAGCGCTCTTTAAAGTCCTTGGGGAGTCTGACGTCGGTAGTTGCCACCTCAACAGACTAAAGATTTCTCTTTTATTTCGTTCCGGGACATGAGACACTAGATACATGGCGTCAGTTAAACCCCAGCGAGTAGAAACCACCAGTTCTCAGGTGCTCACTGATGATTCTGTTTCGACGATGCGACCTTGGAACGTACTGGTGTGGGACGACCCGGTGACTCCCATGAAAGTCGTGGAAGTTATCTTTAAGCGAATTTTTGGCTACCCCAACGCCAAGTGCACTCAGTTGATGCTGACTGTGCACAATGAAGGCAAAGCGGTTGTTTGGTCTGGGCAAAAAGACATCGCCGAAAGCTACTGCGTGAAATTACAAGTTGCAGGTCTGCAGTCAACAATCGAGCAACCATGAGCAAGAACAAGATGTTCATTAAGCGCCGTGACGGTCGAATTGAAGTTCGCCTTAATGATGCTGGGCGAGCCATTGTTTATGAAGCGTTTGGTCACGTTGTTGCAGCCGAGCGCGACCCTGAACACGACTGGCACCGCAGGCTGAATGCCCCAATTGATCCTTCGAGTGACGATGACAATCCACTCGCAATGCTTACTCGCCAGAGTCAGATCTCAACGAACGCTGAACTTGCGTACATGACACGTAACGAAGAGTTCATAAATGAGCAAGAAGCATGGGCATGGCTCACCACTATGCAGATCGCTCTTCGAGAAACCGCAGCTTCCAATGGAATTTTGAATGATGAGAAGTGGAATAGTGCAGACGACGAACTTCGTAACCAAATTCAAACGCTGCAAGCATTTCTTTTTGAACTAGCTGAGTGTTTCTAAAGCAAAACTCCCCGAGTTTCCTCGGGGAGTTTTCAGTGCGCCGGCCGGGACTTGAACCCGGAACCTGTTGATTAAGAGTCAAATGCTCTGCCAATTGAGCTACCGGCGCGTGACGAGTCTATACCGCCACGCGCTCGGCGAACTCCTTAGTTGTGCTGAACAGCCTTGACTTCTAGGAATTCTTCGAAGCCGTATTTTCCGAGCTCGCGACCAATTCCTGACTGCTTGTATCCACCAAATGGAGCAACGATGTTGAAAGCACCACCGTTGATTTCTACTTGACCGGTACGAATCTTTCGTGCAACTTCGAATGCCTTCTCGTCAGTTGCAGCCCAAACTCCACCTGCAAGACCGTAGAGAGAGTCATTGGCAATAGCAATGGCTTCTTCTTCAGTGTCGTAAGGGATGATTGAAAGCACTGGTCCGAAGATTTCCTCTTGAGCAATGGTCATTGAGTTCTTCACGTCAGAGAAGATCGTTGGCATTACGTAGAAACCCTTAGAGAGCTCTTCAGGGACGTCAGTTCCTCCACAAATGAGTCGAGCGCCTTCGTCGATTCCCTTGTTGATGTAGTCACGTACACGTTGCTGCTGGACAGCACTGATAAGTGGACCACAGAAGCTTGCGCCAGTGATTGGGTCAGCTGGTGTGAACGCTGCAGCGGTAGCAACAGCCACATCTTCAACTTCCTTCAACTTCGAGCGTGGAACAACCATGCGTGTAAGTGCCGAACAGGTCTGACCTGAGTTGAGGTAGGCCTTTCCAATTCCGTCGGCAACAGCTTTAGCAATGTCAGCATCTTCGAGGATCACGTTTGCAGACTTACCACCGAGCTCAAGCGAAACACGCTTAACCATCTGTGCAGCAATTTCCATAACGCGCTTTCCGGCACGAGTTGAACCAGTGAATGAAACCATGTCAGTCTTTGGGTGCGCAACGATTGCTTCTCCAACAACTGGGCCTACACCTGTTACGAGGTTGAACACACCCTTTGGTAGCCCAACTTCGTGAATGATGTCAGCGAGGATGAATGCGTTGATCGGTGCAACTTCACTTGGCTTCAAGACAACGGTGCAACCTGCAGCGAGTGCAGCAGCAACCTTGTTCGCAATTTGGTGAAGTGGGTAGTTCCAAGGTGTGATTGCAGCAACAACACCTACTGGCTCGCGAACGAGTGTTGATGTTCCAACTTCTTCTTCCCATACAAACTCTGAAGCACGCTGTGCGTTGTCAGCGAATGTGAATGTAGGAAGTCCAGCCTGGATGCCCTTGGCGAGCATGAGTGGCATTCCAACTTCGTTGGCAATGCACAATGCAATGTCGTCTCCGCGTTCAGCAAGCTTTTCTGAGATGCGTGTGAGTAGTTCACCGCGCTCTTTAGGGCTTGTGTTTGCCCATGATGTGAATGCAGCAGCTGCAGCATCAACTGCACTGTTTGCCTCTTCAACAGTTCCAGCAGGAATGGTTGCGTAGAGCTCACCTGTTCCAGAAGTTGTTACTTCGAGTGTTTCCTTAGACGAGGCCTTAACCCACCGTCCATTGATGTAGAACGAATCGCGAACGATTGTCATGTTTCCCCCTTAGACCTCGATTGAGGTGTGTAGCGAAAATCTACTCGGAGATTTGAGGGTCATGCCCTAGATGAAAAAAAACCCGTCGACACCACATTTTCTGGTGACGACGGGCAATTCTTGGGGTGAGTGACGGGTCTCGAACCCGCGGCCTCCAGGACCACAACCTGGCGCTCTAACCAGCTGAGCTACACCCACCAAGACCTATAAGTATTACACAGCGCAAGAACTGGGTAAACGGAAGGTTTTATTTAACTACGATTGAGGGTGCGCCCCTGTAGCTCAACTGGATAGAGCATCGGAGTTCTAACCCGCAGGTTGCAAGTTCAAGTCTTGCCGGGGGCACTCAGGAAATTGTAAGTTCTTTCACACAGAACACGCAAAGGAAGCATGTTCGAATCGAACTAGTCAGTCGTTCGATTGGAAAATTTGGATCTCACTTTGAAGGCGTGCTTCACAACTGGCAATCTTCATCTATTTTCGGTGAAAAGAACATGCAACGAAATACCACAATGTTTTCAGCAAATTTCGAAGAGCGGCCCAGGGTGCGAGCTGATGGCTGAATAAATTTCATCAAAGTAACCACTAGTGACCTACTCTTCTTTATATGCAAATTAAAACTCCTCTAGCTGTGCTTCTTCTTAGCCTTTTGCTCACCTCGAGTGCAGGGGCTACTGACGTTCCAATAGAAAAACAGAGCAGCGTATCTCTGACATTCAAAACGTACGAGCCAAAGTACTTTGCTGGCTTTACATTCACGCACTTCACCTTGAGTGACAAATCACTTTGTAGTGATGGGGCTGCTCGGGTTTTTGCAATTGGGGGGCACGGAACATTTGGAAATAATTTGCCTGGAATAAGCGTCTTTGAAAAGGCTCAAGGCACATGTGTGAGCACCCCTGAGTTCAATACGAAGATTTCTACTCAAATTGTTAACGGCCACAGCGCACAGGTTTGGAGTAACTGCGCTGGAGTTGCTGCAGGCAAATGTGGTGCCACGCAAGTAAAAGCGAATGGTGGGCTTGTGACCTGGACAATTCCTGGACCGAAGACAAAGAAGTCAACCGTGGTGAGTGTTACTTCGTACAATCTTTCGCTCGCCACACTGTTATCAGTGGCTCGATCAATTCGCTGACCGCTAATGGTCGGGAAGGGGGGATTCGAACCCCCGGCCTCCTGGTCCCAAACCAGGCGCGCTAACCAAGCTGCGCTACTTCCCGTGAACTGCAGACCTCTACGTTACACGCTGTAGATGACTGGTCTTGAAAGCGACCAGTCTCTAGGCTTCATTTAGATCGATTGGAGAGCCATGGCCTACGAGTGGATTACTGACTCACTTGAAGATACGTGGACGCAAATTGAGCGTCTCGCTCGTCCACTTGCCCCAAGTGAGTACGACGCCCTGACTCCTTGTCCGGGTTGGACCGTGAAAGACATCTTGAGTCACTTGCTCGGATTTGAGTTACTTCTTTCAGGTGGCGAAGTTCCAGCGTTTGATGGCGAGATGCCGGCCCACGTAAAAAATCAAATTGGTGAACTCAATGAAGCCTTCGTTCAGGCGAACCGAAACCTCGCTGGCATTGAAGTACTTGAGCAATTCTCCAGCGTTACAAAAGCATCTCTTAAGCGGTTACGGGCGCTTGATGAAGATGCGTGGGAAAAAGTTGGCTGGAGTCCAGAAGGCGAAAAGCCACATTTCAGATTTCAAGAAACTCGAATCTTCGATTCGTGGATTCACTTACAAGACATTCGCGATGCACTGCTGCAACCTGCTGATGATCATGGGACCGGCGAAGAAGTTGTAGTGAACCGCTTCGAAGGAGCAGTGCCTTACATCTTGGGTAAAAAGATGCAAGCTCCTGAGGGGACGCTCGTGCAGATAAATCTCATTGGCCGTCTTGGTCGACTACTTATGTTCAAAATTATTGACGGTCGTTGCATGGCAGTTGACATGACTGAAGAACAGCCAGTTTTAGAGATAACAACTCCCGTGGCCCTCTTCTGGAGGCGCTGCGCCGGACGTATTGGTGCTGAAGCCTTTCTCAACGCTTCAGCGACTGACGTACGAGGCGATAAGGCCATGGCTCAAGCGTTTAGCCAGGCCATGCCTATTGTGATTTAGAGATTTCGCTCCCAGCCGGTAGGCTCTATATCCCTATGCGTGCAACTTCATCAACTCTAGAAAACAACCGAATCAAGCTCACCGTTGAGGTCGACGAGACCGAAATGAATGACGCCATGGAGAGTGCTGCCAAGTCTCTGTCTAAGCAGGTCTCTATTAAAGGTTTTCGCAAGGGCAAAGTTCCTAAGAACGTACTGATTGCTCACCTCGGTGGGGTTGAAGCACTTCGCGCAGAAGCAATTCGTGAGTCCATGCCTGACTTTTATGCACACGCGGTATCTGACACATTGACTGACCCAATCGGGCAACCTGACATCAACATCACCGCAGGCGAAGAATCAGGACCACTTACATTCGAAGCAGAAGTAGAAGTACGACCTGAAGCAAGCATCAAAGGACACCGTGATCTTCGTGTTGAAATTCCTTCGCCGAATGTAACTGATGATGAAGTACTAAAGCAGATTGACAGGTTCCGTGAAGCCGACGCCGAGCTTCAAGACGTAGATCGTCCAATTGCGCTTAATGACCTTGTGACTATGGACATCCGTATGCAGAAAATTGACTCAGAAGATGATCCGCTTGAAATGTCTGACTACATGTACACGGTTGGCTCAGGCGTAATTACAGATGGCGTCGACGAACTTATTGTTGGCCTTAAGGCTGGCGAAGATTTGAAACTCAACGGAAATTTTGCTGGCACAACAGAAACTGCAACGTACGAACTCAAGCTCAAGCAGGTTAAAGAGCGAGTAATGCCTGAACTTAATGATGCATGGGTAGAAGAAAATACTGAATGGAAGAGCGTTGATGAGATGCGCGAGCAGATCATTTCTCAAATGCGTCGCATGAAGGTTGTTGAAGCACAAATGTCACAGCGTGACGCAGTGTTAGTTGCTCTCAGTGACCTTGTTCCTGAAGAACTTGCCCCAGACCTACTGATTTCAAGTGAAACAAACGAACGACTTCACGATCTGGGACACCGACTTTCGCAGCAGAACCTCAACCTTGAAACATTCCTGCAAATTACGAACCAGACACCTGACGACCTGCTCGCAACACTTCGTGCTGACGCAGTGCGTGCAGTTCGAATTGACCTTGGACTTCGTGCACTCGTTAAGGCTGAGAAGATTGAGCCAACTGAAGCTGAAGTTGAAGAAGAACTTATCTCCACAGCAGAGGCAATGAGCACGAAGCCAGAAATCCTTCGTCAAAATCTCCGTGACTCTGGGCGAGTTGTTACCTTCCAGGCTGAAGTCGCAAAGATGAAAGCTTCACGCTGGCTTAACGACAACGTGACCTTTGTTGACCCTGATGGCGTGGAAATTGACCGTGAACTTCTCAAGGTTGACCAAAGTCAAGACTTAGACGCATAAGGTAGAGGCGTGAACGAACACTTCAAAGCAATGAACTATCTCGTACCAACAGTTATCGAGACATCAAACCGAGGCGAGCGCGCCTATGACCTCTACAGCCGACTCTTGAAGGAACGCATTATCTTCATCGGTACTGGCATTGACGACACGATTGCGAACCTCATCTGTGCACAGATGTTGTTCCTCGAGTCTGAAGACCCAGACAAGGACATCAACCTCTACATCAACTCACCTGGTGGAGAGATCACTGCACTCTTTGCGATCTACGACACCATGAAGTACGTAAAGCCAGACGTTTCAACGTTCTGTTTCGGACAAGCTGCATCTGCTGCTGCAGTACTTCTTGGCGCGGGCGCCAAGGGCAAGCGCTATGCACTTCCGCACTCACGCGTACTTATGCACCAACCGTGGGGTGGCGTTGGTGGACAAGCAACTGACATTGAAATTCAGGCGAGAGAAATTCTTCACATGAAAGACACTCTCAATGAAATGCTCGCCGCTGACACTGGTCAAAGCGTCGAGAAGGTAACTAAAGACACTGACCGTGACTTCATCATCAGCGCAGCACAAGCCGTTGAATACGGCCTCATTGACGAAGTGATCTCTAAGCGTCCATAGGTACCATTTTTTTACCCCTTCACCACCTAGGATGGAACAAGGCGGAGGTCGTGTCGGAGGTTTTCCGTGGCAAAGTTTGGCGAAAATAGCGACCTTATTAAGTGCAGTTTCTGCGCTAAAGGTCAAAAACAGGTTAAGAAGCTCATTGCTGGACCCAGTGTCTACATTTGCGATGAGTGTATTGACCTCTGCAATGACATCATTGCTGACGAGTTCGGGGACCGTCCTGAACTCGTACTTGAAGATCTCCCAACACCTCGAGAGATTTCATCGTTCCTTGATGAATTCGTCATTGGTCAAGAAGACGCTAAGAAGATTCTTTCTGTTGCGGTCTACAACCACTACAAGCGAATTCAGACAGGGCCACTGCATGACGACGATGTTGAAGTAGCAAAGTCCAACGTTCTGCTACTTGGACCAACGGGATGTGGAAAAACATTCCTGGCACAAACGCTCGCTCGCATGCTCAACGTTCCATTCGCAATTGCTGACGCCACGGCATTGACCGAAGCTGGATACGTTGGTGAAGACGTCGAAAACATTCTTCTAAAACTTCTTTCAGCCGCGGACTTTGACGTCAAGCGCGCAGAGCGAGGAATTATTTACATTGACGAAATCGACAAGATTGCACGCAAGTCAGAGAATCCTTCCATTACCCGGGACGTTTCGGGTGAAGGTGTTCAGCAGGCTCTTCTAAAAATTCTTGAAGGTACTGTTGCCAGCGTTCCACCACAAGGCGGCCGCAAGCATCCTCACCAAGAATTCATCACTATTGACACCGCGAACATTTTGTTCATCTGTGGTGGAGCGTTCTCAGGTCTCGAAGAGATCATTGAGCGCCGCCTCGGAAAGAAGTCAATGGGCTTTAACGCACCAGTTGAGGGTAAGAAGTCTGGCGATGTGGAACTATTCCGTCACGCACTTCCTGAGGACTTGACGAAGTTCGGCCTTATTCCTGAATTCATTGGTCGACTTCCAATCGTTGGCGCCGTTCAGCAGTTGACTCGTGACATGCTCATAAACGTTCTCACGGAGCCAAAGAACTCACTTGTGAAGCAGTTCACTCAAGTAATGGCGATGGACGACGTAGAGCTCGTTATTGAAAAGCCTGCACTAGAAGCAATTGCTGACCTCGCTGTTGAGCGAGGAACTGGTGCTCGTGGACTCAGATCAATTCTTGAAAGCGTTCTACTAGAAGCGATGTTTGATGTTCCGGGTCGTAAAGATGTACTTCGCTGTGTAGTTACTGCAGATTCTGTGCGTGATAAGACTGCACCAAACTATGAAATGCGAAAGGCGACGCGCACCCGTCGAGCGAGCTAAGTAGTGCAGTTCGAGTCGTACGTTGAGGCTCTGACCTGGCTTGAATCGCACATTGACTTTGAACGCGTAGCCCCCAATCGTCAAGAACTGCCAACGTTGGCACCAATTTTTGACACGCTCGCAATGTTGGCCGATCCCCAGAACGATTACCCAACAATCCACATCACTGGAACCAACGGTAAGGGAACGACTACAACGCTAACGAGTGCGCTCCTTGGGTCTACGGGACTTCGTGTTGGAACTTTTACGAGCCCAGACCTCCACGCGGTGAATGAACGCATTGCACTTAACGGTGAGCCAATTGACGATGACACATTCATTGGACTGTTCAGCCGATTGAATGATGTTGAATCAGTAACCGGGATAAAACTGACGCGTTTCGAATTACTTACAGTTGCAGCACTGCTGCACTTCTCTGATGAAGGTGTTGACGTTGCTGTCATTGAAGTAGGCATGGGTGGCACGTGGGACTCGACGAATGTCATCAATAGCGATGTTGCGGTGTTAACTAATGTGGACCTCGACCATACAGCAGTGCTCGGGACAACAATCAGCGCAATCGCGTCAGACAAAGTTGGGATTTTCCGCACTGGTGGTATTTCAATCTTGGCGACGACAAATGCAGTTGTTGTAGAGATTGCACAGAAAAAGGCAAGTGAGCTGGGCTCGACTCTTTGGTCCATCGAGACTGACTTCTCTCTAGAGCGAAATGAACTTGCACTAGGTGGGCGTGCCATAACGCTTCGAACCCCTTATGAGCACTACGAAGAAGTTCTGGTTTCGCTGCACGGAATTCATCAGGGCGTAAATGCTGCAACCGCAATTATCACTGCTGAGGCGTTCTTGGGGCGTGGTCTCGGTGAGGAAGTAGTCCGTGCGACACTCAGAAGTGCGCGAATGCCTGGTCGTATGGAACTTATTTCTCGCAAACCAATGATTGTTGTCGATGGTGCTCATAATCCTGCTGGAGTTCGTGCACTTGTTGCAACACTCGATGGTGCATTTCATGTTGAGGGAACGCGACGCTGCATTCTTGGAATGCTCACTGGCCGAGAGATTATTGACATGGTGACACCACTAGTTGAACTCGGGTTCACAGAGTTTCACTGCTGTGCTCCTCATTCACCTAGAGCTGCAAGCGCTCACGATGTTGCACAAGCTGTTCGAAATGCGGGGGGAGTGGCCATTGAACACCCGAGTGTCGCTGCAGCACTTGCGTATGCGAGAGAGCACTCAACTGATGAAGATTTGATTGTCGCCGCTGGAAGTTTGTATCTCGTTGCCGAGGTCCGCGCTGAAGTGATGCACGTCGCTTCAAGACACCTTTCGTAGGGCTGTTAGATTTTGGGTATGGATAGAACCCTCATCATTCTCAAACCAGACGCGCTTGAACGTGGACTTGGTGACGAAATCATTGGTCGCATTGAAGCAATCGGACTCACAATCGCTACCTCAAAGGAAATGACGCTCGACCGCGCCACCGCAGAGCTTCATTACGCCGAGCATGAAGGCAAGCCCTATTACGGTCCACTCGTAGATTTCATTACTCGCGGCCCAGTTCTCGTTGCGATCGTTGATGGTCCTAAAGATACGTGGCAAGTGGTTCGCACCCTTATGGGCGCCACTGACCCCAAGAACGCAGCTCCAGGCACAATTCGTGGTGATTTAGCGACGGAAATGCGTGAGAACCTCATTCACGGCTCAGATTCAGCAGAATCTGCAAAGCGTGAAATAGGAATCTTCTTTCCAGAACTGGCTTAAAAAAGATTTACCGCCTGAGAGCCACCGTCTTGGCCTAGCCTTGTAGTTAGAAGAGGGCGTTGTTGGTGTCTTCGTTAAAGGGTTTCTATGGTTGATAGGCGTTTTTCATTCTTAGGCCGTGACATGGCGGTCGATCTTGGTACTGCAAACACGCTCGTGTATGTACGCGGACGTGGCATTGTGCTGAACGAGCCTTCGGTGGTTGCGATTGATACTAAAGACGGAAAACCGCTCGCCGTAGGAGCAGAAGCCAAGCGTATGGTTGGCCGTACTCCGAGCAACATCCAAGCTATTCGCCCTCTTAAAGACGGAGTTATCGCTGACTTTGAAATCTGCGAAAAAATGCTTCGCTACTTCATTCACCAAGTTCACCAACGTCGCTTTGCAAAACCTCGCATGGTTATTTGTGTTCCTTCTGGAATCACCGGCGTTGAACAACGTGCGGTTATGGAAGCAGCTGAATACGCCGGTGCACGCAAGGCGTACATCATTGAAGAACCAATGGCCGCAGCAATTGGTGCAGGACTTCCAATTCACGAACCAACTGGAAACATGGTTGTCGACATTGGTGGAGGAACTACGGAAGTAGCTGTTATTTCGCTCGGCGGCATTGTTACCTCACAGTCAATCCGTGTTGGTGGAGATGAACTCGATGAAGCACTCGTTGCATACGTTAAGAAAGAATTTCAGCTAGCTCTTGGTGAGCGCACCGCAGAAGAAATCAAGATTCAGCTGGGCTCTGCTTACCCACTCGAACAAGAGCTCCGCGCTGAAATCCGTGGTCGTGACCTCGTGACTGGTCTGCCAAAGACCGTGATCATCTCAACTGAGCAGATTCGTAAGGCCATTGAAGAGCCAGTGCAGGCGATTGTTGATGCGGTGAAGGTCACTCTTGACCGCACCCCACCAGAGCTTTCTTCTGACCTCATGGAACAGGGGATTGTGCTCACCGGTGGAGGGGCTTTGCTTAACGGCATTGCAGCTCGTCTCGAGATGGAGACGAACATGCCAATCATCGTTGCCAATGATCCACTTAATTGCGTGGCTCTTGGAAGTGGCATGTGCCTTGAAGAACTTGAAACCTTCTCGCGCATGCTGAAGACCAGCCCTTCGCGGTAACCCGTGGCTTTCGACCGCAAGCGACGTCGCACCTGGACGTATTCCGTTAGCTTTCTAGTTCTTCTAGTCGCCCTCTACATGTCTGGTGGAATTGTTGCAAACTTGCGTAGAGTTGCGAACGTCGTTGTTGCTCCATTTTCTTGGTCGGTAAGTGAAATTGCTCGTCCTATTGGTCACATTCTTGCCGGTGCAGTTAATTACTCCGATGTCGTAGCTCAGAATCAAAAACTCAGGTATGAACTTGGTATTGCAGAACTGCACGCAAACGAGGCGTGGTCGCTTGAACGCCAACTGTCAGAAATGACGACAAAGCTAAATCTCCCGTTTATTGGGGCACTACCAACTGTTGCAGCTCAGGTAACTTCACTTTCACCTACGAACTTCTCAGCGTCTATCACAATCTCAAAAGGTCTCAAGCAGGGCGTACTCGTTGGAATGCCAGTTGTCGCCAATGGTGGACTCGTTGGAATTGTAATTTCAAGTGGTCCTAACGCTTCAACTGTTCGTTTGATTACTGATGTCAACTCTTCAATCGGAGCAACATTCGGTAATGGAAGTTCATCACTGATTATTAGTGGCAATGGACTCAACAATGGACTTGGAGCAACCTCAGTTCCGCTCAGTGACAATGTGGCCCCAGGGACAGTCTTTTCTACCGATGGACTTAACGGCTCGCTGTACCCACCAGGGCTACCAATAGCAACGGTCTCTAAGGCAACGCTTACGCCTGGCGCTGCGACATTTGACCTGACGTTAAAGCCAACGGCTGACCTCAGAAATCTCACCTACGTTGATGTTCTGCTGTGGGAGCCTTCTACGTGAGAAGACAGCTGATTCCAGCAGCTATCGCGACACTGTTTGTTTTGGCGATTCAACTGGTTGTGTTTTCGGGTCTGAGATTCGCTGGGGTCGTAATTATGTTTGTGTGGCTTTGGCCCGTGGCGATGGGACTTGCCGGGTACAGCGTTCTAGCGCTACTAGTTGGCCTTGGAGCTGGCGTCTTTTTCGATCTGCACTCGGTAACACCCTTTGGGCTCACTGCGGCGGTTGGCATGATCCTTGGTTATGCCACGTCACGGCTCGGAAGAGAGGGTGTTGGAGACCTTGATTCTGCTGCATGGTGGGTTGCACCACTTATTGCAGCTGGTGCTGGATTCGTGGCGCCACTTGGTTACACGTTTGCTGGTTTCTTTGCGATTGACTTTCAACTCTGGCGTGGAAGTGTTCTCGCAATGATGGTTGTCAATGCCACAGCATTTTTTATTCTGTCTCGTCCAGTCATTCGAGTGGCTCGTTCAATTGGCCGACTGGGTGAGGGGGCGATCAGATGAAGCGCTCTTGGAGAAACAGACCGACTGGAACACTCTTTTCTCGACTTTGGCGTCCATGGGAGTCAATCAATCCCTTTCGTGGACGTGGGCGAGCAATCAATGAATCAAAGCCAGTTGGTATTAGAGACTTAGTCGCATCACCTGATGAGGTTCGCACGCGTCCAGAGCGACGTTGGAAGATCATTGGTGGATTCTTCTTGGCACTTCTTGCCCTGCTCCTCGGGCGACTTTTTATGTTGCAGATTCTTGAGCACAATGCTTCTGTAGCAACAGTTAATGCAAACTCACTTCGAGTAAGTGCAATTCCAGCAACTCGTGGAGTGATCTATGACCGCAATGGTGCTCCACTGGTTACGAACACAACAACAACTGAAATTCGACTTTCTCGCGCTGAGGCGGCGCTGTTTCCACCAATTAAGGGTGCACTCGCATCACTAACCGGCTTGAGTGTTGCGCAGATTAATGCAGACCTAAGTAACGTTCAGTATGACCCGTATCAACCAGCCCCGATTCTTAACAACGCGCCTTCAAATGTTGTGGAGTTCATCAAGTTGCATCCGAGTGAATTCCCTGGTGTGACCGTTCTGAATGTTTCACTGCGAAGTTATCCCAATGGCGGAAATGTCGGGGCTCAGGTTCTTGGCTACGTAGGTCCAATCGGTCAGGTAACGCCAGCACAGCTTTCGCAGGGTTACCGGGCCGACTCGTCAATTGGAAAAACTGGGATTGAGTCCTATTACGAACAGTATCTGCGAGGTCGAGATGGCAGCCAAACGCTGGAAGTAAATGCACAGGGACAGATACTTGGAGCAACGCACACTACACAGCCAAAGATAGGAAGTTCAGTAGTTCTAAACATCGACACTGGCCTTCAAAAGGCACTTGATGGTTACCTATCTGCGAACATTTTAAAAGTTAGATCAAGCATTGATCCAACCACAGGAAAGTTGCCGCCTGCTCTTAATGGTGCAGCGATAGTTCTGAATCCAAACAACGGTCAAGTGCTTGCAATGTCGAGCTATCCGTCGTTCGATTTGAATTCATTTATTACTGGTCTGTCGAATTCGCAGTACAAGGATCTCATTAGTGTTGGTGCGTTCAACAACTACGCCATTCAGGGTGTCTATACGCCAGGCAGTACTTTCAAAATGATTACCGCAACCGCCATGATGCAAACTGGGATTTTCTCTCCAAACACCTATGTGAATGACACTGGTGCATTTACGGTGCCGGGATGCCTTCAGGGTGCACACGGATGTGTTTTTCATGATGACGTTAAGACTGGAGCTGGACAAATTAATCTGGTCGGTGCACTTACTGCATCATCGGACTACTACTTCTATAACTTGGGGTACTTATTTTGGAGCCAGCAAACAAAATATGGCGAAACTCCTATTCAAAATGTAGCTGCGCAATACGGACTTGATAATTACTCCAACATTGACCTTCCAAATGAATCGGGTGGTCGCGTTGACTCACCAACAGTTCGTGTTGCACTTCATAATGCGAATCCGAAGGCATTCCCAAATACCTCGTGGTACACCGGTGACAATGTGGAAATGGCATTTGGTCAAGGAACAACTGCAGTGACACCAATGGAGCTTGCTAACGCGTACGCAACTTTTGCAAATGGAGGGACTCGCTATGCTCCAGAAGTTGCGGCGGCGATCATCAATGCCCATGGTCAAGTGGTTCGGCGTTATCTGCCACGAGTGCAAGCTCATGTGAGCTTGCCCGCCAAAGTTAGAAATCCAATTCTGCAAGGACTTATTGGCGTAGTGAACAACTCTCATGGAACCGCCAATGGAACATTTAGAAGCATTGCAACTTTCAACATGAACAACTTTGTTATTGCGGGAAAAACTGGAACAGCATCAAATGCACCAGGGCTTTCTCCTAACTCATGGTTCGTTGGTTTCGGTCCGGTGGCTCACCCGCAGTACGTGGTGCTCTGTGTTGTTGCAGAAGGCGGATACGGCGCTGAAGCTGCGGCACCGGTGGTGGCTCAGGCGTTTAACTACCTTGTGGCGCACCCGATAAAGCCAGTAACTCTTAAGTCCAATGTTGCAGCTGTCATTCACGCAGCAGCGACCACCACGACAACAACACCGGGCTTAAATTCAACTACTTCAACGGTTTCAACCAAGAATCAAGGCTAAGCCCTAGGGTCAGGTAGCCTTGTAGTCGTTGGTCGCATTTGTGCATACTGCACAGTTGCGCAAAAAGAACGCAGTAGTTCCGCAGTGCCCGCACTCAGGAACTCAACGCATTGAGGACATACCGTGGTACACGCCAGTGCAATTGGAGTTTTATCCTTTGGTTTCTTAACCTTGCTCGTCGTGTTCTTTAACGCCTTCTTTACCAATACCAACGCTGTAGGTGCAAAGAGCACTGGCGTTTTTAATCTCAGTAGTGCTGCGCACTACATCAACCCACAGAACTCAAGGAGTACCCGTCGTGACCGACGAATCCAACAACCAGCCCGAATCAACGTCTAGTCCCCGCATTGGCGATACTCGTCCAGCACCTCAAGTAGGCGACACTAGAAATCCAGCACCGCAGCCCTCGACTCCACGCGAGCCGGGTCAAGGTGGCAACAAGAACCGCCGCCGTGGGGGTCGTGGACGTGGTGGACAAGGTGGCCAGGGACAACCTCGCCAGCAGAACCAGCAACCTCGCAACGTAGACGCACCAGTTGAGGCCTCAGCACCAGAGGGGAGCTCAACTCCTAATGAAGGTCGCAAGGGCAACAACAAGAACCGCCGCCGTGGCGGAGAGCGCCGCACTCGAGCTCAGGGACGCTACCTCATGTGTGTTCACTCCACTAAGGATGCAACACACATTGCAACCCTTGAGGGACGTTCAATGGTTGAATACACCGTTGCTAAAGCCGCCGACGAAACAAACCAGATCGATGGAAACATTTACGTTGGTCGTATTCAGAATGTTCTTCCGGGAATGGAACTTGCATTCGTAGACATTGGGATTCCGAAGAACGCAGTTCTCTACCGTGCTGACATTTCAATTGAAGATGAAGACATCGAGGGTGAAACTAAGCAAGAGAACAAGCGCATTGAAGAAATGATTAAGGGCGGCCAGACCATTGTTTGCCAGGTCACCAAGAACGCAATCGGGGCCAAGGGTGCACGACTGACACAGGAAGTCTCAATTCCTGGTCGTTTTGCGGTACTGGTTCCAAACTCTTCAACAATCGGAATTTCAAAGCGTCTGCCAGATGGTGAACGTCGACGCCTTCGCAAGATCATTGACGCCGTTAAACCTGAGCGTCACGGAATCATTATCCGTACCGCTGCAGAAGGCGTGAGCGAAGAAGATCTCGCACGTGACGTTGCTTCACTTTCTGAAAAGTGGGGAGCAATTGAAGCTGAAGTTGCTAAGTCAAATTCTCCACGGCTCGTCTACCGAGACCTCGACCTAGCTGTTCGCGTACTTCGAGAAGAGCTGAATGATGACTACCGCGGTGTGATTATTGATGACCGCGAACTGTACGAAAAAGTTCGCGAATACGTGCTGGCCGTCAACCCAGAGCTCGCTGACCGTATTGAGTACTACGACCGCAGTACTGAAGAGCTGCCACTCTTTGAGCGCTACTTCGTTCACGAACAACTTCACCGTGCCCTTGACCGCAAGGTGTTCTTGCCTTCAGGTGGATCACTCATTATTGAGCGCACCGAAGCACTCACCGTGGTTGACGTCAATACCGGAAAGAACGTTGGAACTACGAACCTCGAAGAGACTGTTTTCAGGAACAACCTCGAAGCCGCTGAAGAAGTTGCGCGTCAGCTTCGTCTTAGAGATATTGGTGGAATCATTGTCATTGACTTCATTGACATGGAACCTAAGGCCAACCGTGAAGCTGTCGCTTCAGCTCTTCGCCAGGCCCTGTCACGCGATAAGACCCGCACCCAGGTCTTTGACATCTCTGAGCTTGGCCTCGTAGAAATGACCCGTAAACGCGTCAATGAGGGGCTTTTGGAGTCAGTTTCGAACATCTGTGCCGTTTGTGACGGTCGCGGATTTGTTGTCGCCACTGGCCTCTAGACCTCTAGTTGCCCTCAGAATTATCCGCTAAGATAGGAAACCTTATGTACGCAATTATCCGTGTTGGAACATCTCAAGAACGAGTCACCGAGGGCCAAGTTGTCCGCGTTGATCTACGTCCAGAAGAGGTTGGTTCTTCAATCAAGCTCGTACCCGTATTGCTCGTTGATGGTGACAAGGTCACTGCCGGTGCAGCACTAAGCGGCGTTACCGTTACTGCCAAGATTCTTGGCGAGGAAAAGGGTCCAAAGATTCGCGCCCTTACCTACAAGGCAAAGGCCAACCAGCGCAAGCGTTGGGGCCACCGTCAGCACTATTCGACTGTTGAAATCACCAAGATTTCAGCCAAAGCTTCAGCAACTGCGTAAGGAGTATTTATGTCAAAGACAAAAGGTGGAGGTTCCACAAGGAACGGCCGCGATTCCAATGCCCAGCGCCTTGGTGTTAAGAGCTTCGATGGAACGCTTGTAACAACTGGCAGCATCATCATTCGCCAACGAGGAACGCAGTTCCACCCAGGACGCAATGTTGGAATGGGCAAAGATCACACATTGTTTGCACTAGCTCAGGGAAACGTGAAGTTTGGTTTCCGTGGCGGCCGTAAAATCGTGGACATTCTCGTTTAATACTTTCTTTAAAGAACTAAAAAACCCCCGGGCAAATGCCCGGGGGTTTTTTACTACTGAAGTACTACTTAGCTCTCTTTTACTGTCTTTTTGAAAGTTGAACCAATTGAAACCTTTGGAGCCTTTGAAGCCTTCACTTGGATAGCTTCTCCAGTCTGTGGGTTACGGGCTGTACGAGCCTTGCGCTGTACGCGCTCGAATGAGAGAAAGCCAGAAAGAACGATCTTTTCGCCCTTTGTAACGTTCTTGACTACGACATCTTCGAAGGCCTTTAGAACCTCTGAAACTGTGCTCTTTGTTGCGCCGCTTTCGGCAACGATTGCATCTACTAACTCGGCCTTGTTCACCGGAGCTCCTAACTCTTGTAAAAAGGTCTGGGAGAGTTCCCATAAACCTGTAAACATCTTTATCGCAAAAACCCTTAAAAATAGGGATTCTGAGCAATATCTTTGAAAAGAGGGGCTGGTAGGGGTAATAAAAGTCCTGGTCAGAGTTTATAAAGAAATTTCCAATAATCTCCCCAAAAACACGCTTTCTCCTAAGGTGGAAGCATGACTTCCATAGATCGCGCAAAATTGGCCCAATTAGTCACCTCCGAGAGGGTGCTCTACGAAAAGCGTCATCCAGGCTCGAAAAAACTCTACGAAGCATCAAACAATCTCTTTGCTCGAGTGCCCATGACGTGGATGAATAAGTGGGCGGGGGGATTCCCTCTGTCCTTTGTTTCAGCTCACGGGGCCACTATCACTGACGTTGACGGCAATGAATTCATTGACTTCGCACTCGGTGACACTGGAGCAATGGCGGGACACTCCCCAGAGCCACTCGTAAAGGCCATGGCCAAGCGCATTGGTACTGATGGAGGAGTCACAACAATGCTGCCAACTGAAGATGCCCAGTGGGTGGCTGGCGAAATGACTCGCAGATTTGGTCTCCCTAAATGGTCATTCACACTGAGCGCTACTGATGCGAATCGCTGGTTGTTGCGCTTAGTTCGCCTCGTTACAAAGCGCCCAAAGATACTGGTGTTCTCGTATTCGTATCACGGCTCAGTTGATGAGACCTTTGTTTCTGTTGACGAAAATGGCAAGGCACAGTCGCGTCCAGGAAACGTTGCTTCAGCATTTGATCCAACCACAACTACACGCGTTGTTGAATTCAATGACCTCGTTGCACTGGAGCGCGAACTCGCTCACGGTGACGTTGCAGCAGTACTCACTGAGCCAGCGCTCAGCAACATTGGCATTGTTCTACCCGAACCTGGATTCTTAGAAGGTGTTCGCGAACTCTGCACGAAGTATGGTTCGCTGTTAATCCTTGACGAGACGCATACCTTCTCGGCTGGCCCTGGTGGATCAACCAAGCGGTTCAATCTAAAGCCTGATGCCATCACCATTGGAAAGTCACTCGGTGGCGGTGTGCCGTGTGGTGCGTATGGTCTCAGCGAAGAACTATCGAACCGTGTGCTTGGCGCTGTTGACGAAGGAGTCGACATCATTGATGTTGGCGGAGTTGGTGGCACACTCGCTGGAAACGCCATGAGTTTGGCCGCAATGCGTGCAGTACTCGGTGAAGTCTTGACTGACGACGTATTTGGCCCCATGCAAGACCTTGCAACATTGTTCGCCAGCGGCGTGCAGTCGACTATTGATGGCTACAACCTGCCATGGTCAATCAGCCAGCTCGGAGCACGCTGTGAGTACCGCTTCTCGAACCCAGCGCCAAAGAGTGGTGGCGAATCGTTGAAGTCTTCTGATCCACTACTCGAGGACTACTTGCATCTCTACTGCATTAATCGCGGCATTCTCATTACGCCGTTTCACAACATGGCGCTCATGTGTCCTGCAACGACTCGCGCGCAGGTGCTTTCTCACGACGCAGTCTTCTTAGACGCAGTGCGTGAATTAGTCGAATAAGAGCACTTCGCTGAGTCTCGTAGGATAGAGGGGTGTCCTCCTTCGTAGATTCCGCTCAACTCCACGCCAAAGCTGGCGACGGTGGGGCCGGCTGCGTCTCGTTTCGCCGTGAAGCCCACGTTTCTAAGGGTGGACCAGATGGTGGTGACGGAGGACGAGGTGGCAGCGTCTGGGTCATTGCCGACCACAACCAGGCATCACTACTTGGATTTCGAGACCACCCATTTCGCAGAGCCACCGATGGCCAGAACGGAACTTCTAAGCGCCAACATGGATCGAGTGGCAAAGACGTAGTTGTCACCGTTCCTATTGGAACCATGATCTATTCACAAGATGGTGAACTACTTGCTGATTTAGACGGCCCAGGTGACAAGTGGTTAGCCGCTGAAGGTGGACTCGGTGGAGCCGGCAATAACCGCTTCTTATCAAACAACCGTCGCGCTCCAGCCTTTGCAGAGCAAGGTGAATTCGGACAAGAGGCGTGGTACAACCTCGAGCTCAAATTGAATGCCGACGTTGCACTCATTGGTTTCCCGAATGTAGGAAAGTCAACACTCATTTCTCGAGTATCTGCAGCACGTCCAAAGATTGCGGACTATCCATTCACCACACTCGTGCCAAACCTCGGTGTTGTTCGAGTGGGAACACGAAGTGGTCGCCCAGATGACGCAACTGAATTCGTAATGGCTGACATTCCAGGTCTTATTGAAGGTGCCGCTGAAGGGCGCGGACTCGGTCACGACTTTCTTCGTCACGTAGAGCGCGCACGAGTGCTTTGCGTGCTGCTCGATCTTTCTGAACTGGCTCCTCTTGGGCCACAGGAACAACTCGATATTTTGCTTCGTGAACTTGGCGACTACATGGGCGATCTTCTTGAGCGCCCTCGCGTCATAGTTGGCTCTAAGGGTGACGTTGCTTACAACGAAATTCATGACACGCTTACCATCTCATCTGTAACGGGTGAGGGGATTGACAAACTGGTCTCAGAACTCGCAGGACTCGTGGTGCAGGTTCGTCACGAAGAAGCGCAGGCCTCAGAGCACGAAATCGTGATTCACAAACCAGTCTCTGAAGAGATCAAGGTTGAAAAGCTCGCTGACAACTCATGGGTCATTATTGGACGCGCCGCCGCTCGTGCAGTCCGCTTCCAAGACCTCACGAATGATGAAGCACTCGCAGAAATTGTTCGACGCCTAAAAGACCTTGGTGTTGACCGAATGCTGACTCGCGCAGGTGTTAGAGAAGGCGACATTGTCAACATTGGTCAACTATCTTTTGAGTGGTGGCGAGATGCTGGTGGAGCTGGGCTTGACCGCGGCGAACATCACCGCACAACACGTCGTGAACGACTTGCCCGCCATGGCCGACTTGATTTAGGTGACAGTGATGACGATGAATAGTGCAGTCGTAAAAATAGGGACTACATCGGTTACCGACGCATCTGGTGGTGTTGACTATTCAGTTCTTGTAGGTATTGCTAGTGACGTGGCAAAACTTCGCGCTGAAGGTTGGAACATTGTTGTTGTTACGTCTGGTGCCATTACTGCTGGATGGGCAGAAGTAGGCAAGGGCTCGTCTCGTCCAACTGACGCGCAAACACTCCAAGCGGTTTCTGCCGTTGGTCAACCACTACTCATGCACGCGTGGCGAAACGCATTCGCTGAATTCCACACTGCCGTTGGACAAGTTTTGCTCGCGCCACTTGACTTCTCTCACCGTGGCCAGTACTTGCATGCTCGCGGCACCTTAGAGTCACTGGCTTCACTTGGTGTTGTTGCAATTGTTAATGAAAACGACGCTGTTGCTGACGAAGAAATTCGATTCGGTGACAATGACCGTCTCGCGGCGCTCGTAGCGAACTTGATTGGCGCGACTCATCTGGTACTTCTCACCGATACTGACGGACTGCTGACTGCAGACCCACGACTCGATCCAAGCGCCACGTTGATTGAAGAAGTAAATGCCATTGACGCTGATCTCATGAACCTCGCGGGTGCAAGCCACTCAGCAGTTGGTAGTGGTGGGATGTCTTCAAAGTTGTCAGCTGCCCGCATGGCTACGTGGTCGGGGATCACGACAGTTATTGCTCCTGCTCGCAGTGAGCATGCATTGTCCCAGGCCCTAAGCGCGACACCAGGCTTTGGCACAACATTCCATCCTCGCGCTGGTCGTCTCTCGGCGCGAAAGTCTTGGATTGCGTTTGCAGTGGCGAGCAATGGCTCGGTCACTATTAACGAAGGTGCTCAGAAGGCACTCGTTAATGATGGAAGAAGTTTGCTACGCGTTGGAGTGACGAGTCACAAAGGAAGCTTCGTTGACGGTGACGCTGTTGAAATTAAGGGCTCAGATGGTGAGGTTATTGCCAAGGGGCTTATTCGTGTCTCAGCTGAAGGCTTTAATGAGGGTGATGACGTGGTAATTCACCGAGATGACTTGGTACTGCTTCGCCAGGGCTAATCGCTCCACTACATTTAACTAACTACATTTTAAATTAAAGGATTTCATGAGTACTCTTGACCCCCGCGAAGAACTAGCTCAACGCCTTGGACTCAGTAGCGTCCCACCACCACGCTTCGCATCGCCACAAGATGTCAATGAGCGACTCGCTGCAAATGACTACTTAAGCAATGAGTCAATCGCGTCCGTTGCGTTTTTGGCGGACCGACTCGCGAAGCCAGTCTTGGTCGAAGGACCAGCGGGAACAGGAAAGACTGCACTTGCGCAAGCGGTTGCGAAGTCAATTGGAGCACGACTCATTCGTCTCCAGTGCTACGAAGGCTTAGATGAATCAAAAGCCCTCTACGAGTGGAACTACCGAAAGCAACTCCTTCGAATTCAAGCTGGACGACCAGAGGGATCTGGCGCTGAAGACTGGAAGCACCTCGAAGAAGACATTTTCGCTGAAGAGTTCTTGCTTACTCGTCCACTTCTTGAAGCGATTTCCGCCGAAGACCCAGTGGTCTTGTTGATTGACGAAATTGACCGTGTGGAACTTGAAACTGAAGCGCTGCTGCTAGAAATTCTCTCTGAGTATCAAGTATCAATTCCAGAACTCGGCACCGTTAAGGCGAAGCAGATTCCAATGGTGTTCTTGACTTCAAACAACACCCGTGAACTTTCAGAGGCTCTTAAGCGTCGTTGTCTGTACTTATACGTTGGATACCCTGAGCTGGAGCGTGAGCGTGACATCATTCTTTCACGTGTGCCTGGAATTACTGAAACTCTCGCTACTCAGATTGCTCAGGTTGTTCGCAGTCTTAGAACTCTTGACCTCAAGAAAGCTCCTTCAGTTTCAGAAACCCTTGACTGGGCACGAACGTTGGTTGTTTTGGGACGCAAGGAAATAGGTGACAAGGATGCGGCCGAAACTTTGACCATTCTCCTTAAGTACCAGTCAGACATTGAGCGAGCAACCAAAGAACTCCTCGGTCGCTCGAAGCCTGTTGCTTGATCTCCTCGGCGATTTCATCGCCGAACTGCGTGCCGCTGGAATTCCAGTGTCAATGAGTGAGCACGTTGATGCTGCACGCGCACTTGAAGTAATCAACATGGGTGACCGAGAAGAGATGAAGAGCTCACTTGGGGCCACTCTTGTAAAAGACGGTGATCACTTTCCAGTGTTCAATACTGCCTTCGATGTTTTCTTTTCAACAAGGTCTTGGCAGAATGCTGAGGATGCTCTAAGCGGCAAGGCTGATGAAGAGTCTGAAAAAGCTGAAGGGCCACAGGGTGGCGCTGGAACGCAAGGCCAGGGCGGTCAGCAAGGTCGTGGCGGTGGTGGACAACCATCAATGACCGCACAAGAGTTGTCAGACCTTCTCTTAAAAGCACTTACTGACAATGATGCTGAAGCAATGCGCCTGGCGGCAAATGAAGCGGTCTCTCGATATGCCGGAATGGAACCAGGGCGCCCAGTTGGTGGGACGTACTACCTTTACCGCACCCTTCGTAGTTTGGAGCTTGAAGAACTTGAGCAGAAAATCGCACAAGGGGCTCAAGAAAAATCTGGAATGGACGACGAGCTCGGACATCGTCTCTCACAAGATGAAGCCAAGGCGCGAATTGAAGCACTAAAAATTGCAATTGAAAAAGTCATTCGAGAGCGTCTGGTTGATGACCGTGGCGCCGAAGCACTTGCGAAGTCGGTGCGCAAACCACTCCCCGAAGACCTGGACGTCATGCATGCGAATCGTGAAGAAATGGCCCAACTCGAACACGCGCTACGACCCTTAAGCCGCAAACTCGCAGTTCGTCTGGCACGTCGACGCAAACGCCGTCGCAGGGGACCGGTTGATCTTCGCTCCACAGTAAGGCGCAGCCTTTCAACCGGTGGAATCCCGATCGACCTTCGCTTCAAGCCACCCCGTCCCGCTAAGCCAGAGATCATTGTTATTGCAGACATCTCAGGTTCAGTTGCATCGTTCGCACGGTTTACCCTCCACCTCGTGCACGCAATTAGCTCTCAATTCTCCAAGGTTCGTAGTTTCGTCTTTGTGGATGGACTCGACGAAGTGAGTCGACTTTTTGATGGCGTTGATGATCCTTCCGAAGCGGTAGACCGCATAAACGCCGAAGCAGACGTCATTGCCTTTGACGGACACTCAGACTACGGTCGTGCATTCCTTAGCTTTCATGACAAGTTCGCCAAAGACATAACGAAGCGTTCGACCATTCTTATTCTCGGTGACGCAAGAAACAATTACCACCAGTCACACGCTGAAGTGTTGGCAGATCTCAGGTACCGCGCCAAAGCCGTTTACTGGCTGAATCCAGAACCGAAGAGCTACTGGAACTCTGGTGACTCAATTGTCAATCAGTACGCGCCGTACTGCGACAAAGTTATTGAGTGTCGAACACTTCGCCAACTCGAAGCGTTCGTGGGAGACCTGGCGTGAGCGAAGACGCGCTGCTTCCTCCAGATGGATTTCGCCAGCGTGGACCAAAGCCTTCTGGCACCAGACTGCTCCTCATTCGCCACGGTGAAAGTGGCGCCAACGCACTCGGCCTTGCTGGTGGGCCACTTGGAGACGGTGGGCTTACCGAACTCGGTAGGGCCCAGGCGCACGCGCTCAAAGACCGTTTGGCGATGAGCAAAGAGCTCAGTGACACTAGCGCTTTTTACAGCTCAACGTTGCCAAGAGCAATTGAGACCGCGCAAATTATTTCGAGTGCGCTTCCTGAATCATTGCAACACATCCAACAAGAGAATCTCTGTGAGCTCAGCGTGGGTGAAGGTGACGGCCTTACCTGGTCGCAGTTCACAGAAAAATACGGGACCGTTGATTGGAATAATGACCCTCATGCAATTTGTGCTCCGGGTGGAGAGTCGCTCATGGGTTTCTTTAACCGCGCCAAGAGTGCAATCGAAGATCTCGTTGATCGTCACCCCGGTGAGCTTGTGGTTGTTGTTTGCCATGGCGGTTTTATTGAGCAAGCACTAAAGATTTGCCACGGCGTAGATGGAGCAACGCGTCTTCGTCCTAGAACAGAGAACTGCTCAATGACAGAAATTGAATTTCGTGACGGATGGAAGCGACTGCTTCGCTACAACGATCTTGCGCCGTTAGCGCGCTGAGTATCCCTGCAAGAATTCTGCAACGTGAAATGCCATGTCGAGAGACTGTGTGGCATTAAGACGTGGGTCACAAATAGATGTGTAGTTGTCATCTAGGTGTTGCTCTTCCAGGCGCGATCCACCACCAAGGCATTCGGTGACGTTGTCACCAGTGAGCTCAATGTGAAGACCGCCAGGCCAGGTGTCTAGTGACTGCAAGAGTGAGAAGAACTGTGAAGTTTCAGACAAGATGTCGTCGAAGTGACGTGTCTTTTGTCCACCAGATGCCTTAAAGGTGTTTCCGTGCATCGGGTCACAAGTCCAAAGAACATTGCGACCATCGCTTCGCATGGCGTCAACGAGCTCTGGCAATTTCTTTGCAATGTTCTCGTGTCCCATACGTGAAATAAGCGTTAGGCGTCCTGGAGTGTTTTCAGGGTTAAGCACATCGGCAAGGCGGCGAAGTTCGTCAACTGACATGCTGGTGCCGACCTTGAGGCCGAGTGGGTTAGAAACACCACGCAGGAACTCCACGTGCGCGCCATCGAGCTGAGCGGTGCGGTAACCAATCCAGAGCATGTGCGCTGAGCAGTCGTACCAGTCGCCAGTTAATGAGTCTTGGCGGGTGAGTGCTTGTTCGTAGGGGAGAATTAAGGCTTCGTGGCTCGTGTAGAAGTCAACACCCTGAAGTGCTGGGTCATCGAGCATGTCAATGCCACAAGCTTTCATGAACTTGAGTGAACGCTCGATCTCATCAGCAATGATTGAGTAGCGCTTTCCTTCGAGTGAATTTTCTACGAACTCTTGATTCCACGCATGAACACGTGAAAGAGCCGCGAATCCACCTGTAGTGAATGCGCGTAGAAGGTTTAATGTCGCAGTGCTCTGGTTGTACGCCGCGAGTAGTCGTTCTGGATTTGGAGTTCGTGCCTCCTTAGTGAATTCTTCGCCGTTAACAATGTGCCCTCTAAAAGCAGGGAGTTCCACACCGTTAATAGTTTCAAAATTCTCTGAGCGTGGCTTTGCAAACTGTCCAGCAATTCTTCCAACCTTTACAACAGGAACTCCAGCGGCGTAGGTGAGTGCAACGGCCATTTGAAGAATGACTTTGAGCTTGTCTCTAATCGCGTCAGCTGATCCTTCGTGGAATGATTCTGCGCAGTCTCCAGCCTGGAGCAAAAAGGCTTTTCCGGCCGCAACTTGACCGAGGTGTTCTTGGAGACGACGTGCTTCACCTGCAAATACGAGTGGTGGCTTTTTAGCGAGTTCAGCTTCAACACGTGTGAGGTGAGCTTCATCAGGCCAAATAGGACTCTGGGCCGCGGTGTGACCGCGCCATGAGTTCGATGTCCAAGGCTTTTTCGCTTCTACCATCTATCAATCGTAGGGCCTAGGGGGTCTCTAAGGCAATCGCGCTCTAGGCTCGTGGCATGAAAGCAGATCGCATTGGCCTATTCGGTGGAACCTTTGATCCACCGCACTTTGGCCATGTTGCTGCATTAAAGGCTGCAGTTGCGACAAAGCAGTTTGATTACATTGAGGTAACAGTTGCTGGAGACCCTTACCAAAAGAGCTCCTCAGTGCAACTGCACTCAGCAGATGTTCGATTGAAGATGGCCCATGCGGCCTTCGACGGCATCGAGGGAGTGCGTGTTTCTGACCGTGAAATTAAACGTAATGGCCCTTCGTACACAATTGAAACTGTTCGTGAATTACTAAATGACGCCGAACATGTCGACCTGCTCATTGGTGCCGATCTTTCTTCGCAGCTCGATTCATGGCACGAATCGGTGCTGCTTCGCTCTTTGGTAAAAGTCGGTGTCATTCCACGACCAGGCGGCGAGGAGGATTTACCGCTCGGATGGAATGCATATTTGGTGCCAATGGATCCGGTTGACTTGTCGAGCACGTTCATTCGTGAAGCTGCAAATCTCAATGAAAATCTTCAGGATTTGGTGCCTGACCCGGTAATTCCCATTTTTGAAGGCCGGTAGCTGTAGTCTTTTAGTAGATGGCCGTACGCAACTATGACCTATCCGGACACAGGTCACCAAGACTGTCCGTTCTGGAAACGGCGCCCCTAAGGCGCCAAGACGTTCGACGCTCGAAGCAGCGCTACGTAGTTGCTGGCCTTGTTTCTGTTTCGCTTCCATTCATGGCTGCGATCATTGTGCTTGGGGTGGCCCACTGAGCCAGGCCTTATTCAGCAGCGAGCAGTCTCGCGGTCCACACACAGATTTCGTCGCCAAACTTATTGATGCAGCTCAGCGTGGCGCTGATGAGAAGCTAAGTCTTGATACTGCGGCACTCGACCTTCGTGAACTTGTCGACTCATTTGATGCATTAATTGTTGCGGTAGGTCGAAATGACCGCCAAGTTCGATCAATCGCTGAAGAAATCGAGCGACTCATTGAAGTCGAGCTAGGTATAAAGCCAATTCGAGAAGAAGGATGGACTTCAGGTCAGTGGGTCGCACTTGATTATGGCGATGTAATCATTCACGTTTTTGATGAAGAGTCTCGCGACTATTACGACTTAGAACATCTGTGGAGCGCAGCGCCGTCACAGCACACTGAGCACACTCGTTAATTAACGAATTGAGAGTACTCGTACGCAAAGACTCGGCCGGCCGTTTTTCCCGATGGCAATGCCGCGTTTTGTCTCACACCTTCAATTGCAAAGATCACGCCATTGTGAGCTCCGGCCGCCTGAGCTGTCAGAACTATTTGCGCAATAGCTATCGGGCGCTCGATCAAGGTGAACGCCGAAATAGATGAAGCGAGGTTTACACGAACAGCACCATTAAATACATTTACCTGCAGTATCTGTACCCCATTAGGGACTGCACTTTGTTCATGTGCTGCAATTTCGAGGGGGGTTAAGTTAAGTAGGAGCTGGTTGAGCACATCAACAACCTGCGCTGGTGCAATGACGACTCTTCGTGAAATGACTAGGTGGCCAGCTCGGACCAGATAAATAGGAGCACGAGCGAACTGCACGGAGCTTTTAGTTCCCGGAACGTTCTTGTCGAGCAGGCCAAAAGGAATCTTCGACTTTGCAATTGCTACGGGGCCCTTAGATTGAGGGATAAGCGAACAACTGCTCAGTAGCAACGCTCCTATACAGAGTGCGAGTACTGTACGTAATTTTTTCATGCGTACTCCTCAGAACTTATAGGAATCGAAATCTGTAGTCTTGCTCCACCCTCTGGGCTTTCGAGAACGATAATTGATCCGTCAAAAGCCACAATGTGTTCTCGAACGAGTGCGAGTCCAAGTCCTGTGCCACGGACTGAACTTCTGTCGTGAGCTATTCGACCTCTAAAGAATCTCTCGAATACTTGGGAGCGCTCATCTGGGGCTATTCCAGTCCCAGCGTCATCAACGTTCACTATGAAACTTGCTTCTGTGCACGTAACTCGAATTGCAACGACGCCACCTGCATACCTCGTTGCATTGTCCAAAAGGTTTGCAATAACTCTCTCGAAGCGTCGACGGTCAACAACGATGTGAGGATTCTTGACACTTGCGTCAAGTTCAATTGATGGTGCCTCAATCCCAAGTCTCCTAGCTGCAGACCGTGCAGCCTGATTGACAAGTTCGATTGCGGCGACATTTTCGCTGACGTGCGGCGTAGCCCCCGCATCATTCCTGGCCATTTCCAAGAGGTCTTCGACCAAGGTTTGAAAGATAGCTAAGTCAGCCGTGAGGAGGTCCAAACTCTCTTGCCCGGCGGGCGATAGATCTGCACGGTGTTGCTGAAGAATCGCTGCTGTAGTTACGACTGTTGTAAGTGGGGAGCGAAGTTCATGAGAAACGTCGCTCGCAAAACGTGCATCACGGTGAAGTCGCTCCACTAGTTGAGCAACCATTTCGTTGAATGAGTTAGATAATTGCTGAACTTCTCGGTCTGCATTGTTTACGCTGAGTCGGGTATCAAGTTGTCCTTGCGCAATTAGTGCTGCAGCTTCTGAGACCTCTCGAAGTGGTTTCACCACACGTCTAGTAGCCCATAGTCCACCAACAATTCCAATTACAGAGATTGCAAGAGTACCTAGCGAAAGAAGCTCGAGCAATGTTTGAAGAGTATTAGACAGAGACGAAAGACTAAACACTTCAAAATACTCAGAGTGCACCGAAGGAATTGGAAGCCCCACGATGAAGATGTCCTGATTTGCAAAACGAACTGTCTGCTCGGTGACTGTTCCTTTGTCAGCCGCAGAAATTGTTGCTGCACTAATTTCAGGTGGCTGTGCACCTGAACTTTCTGAGAGCCACTGACCCTGGGTGCGAACGAGTGCTTGTGTATTCGTAGCTTTTTCAATTGAGTTGAGTGTGGCGGTAAGTCCTGAGGGGTTCGTTGAAAGAGTATTTCTAACGAGGGTTGCATTCTCGTAACTCTGCTTCAAGTCAGTGCTTTGCTGATTATTAATTAAAATGCTGAGCACGCCAAAGTAGGTGAGGGATGCAAAGAGGGAACTAAGAACGAACGATCCGAGTCCGAACGTCACTAGGAGTCGAGTACGCAGACTCCTCTGGTGCACTAGAGGACCAACTTGTAGCCAGTACCTCGAACGGTAATGAGGAATGTGGGGTTGGCTGGGTCAGGTTCAATCTTTGTGCGTAGACGTCTCATGTGAACGTCCACGAGTCGGGTGTCGCCGAAGTAGTCGTATCCCCAAACGCGCTCAAGGAGGTCTTCGCGCGAGAGTACTTTTCCGTTCATGGATGCGAGATCTGTAAGTAATCGGAATTCGGTTGAGGTCAGGTGCAATTCGCTGCCGTCGCTCTTCTTGACGATTCCTTCATCTGGAATAACTGTGAGTTCGCCGAGGGTGAATGAGTTTGTGCTTTTTTCTGGTCTCCGACGAAGGTGGGCCTTTACTCGCGCAAGTAGTTCTTCGGGAATGAATGGCTTTGTTACGTAGTCATCCGCACCAGATTCGAGACCTAAGACAACATCCGTAGTTTGATCTCGGGCCGAGACAATAACTATCGGGCAGTCACTGACTTCACGAATCTGCTTGCATGTTTCGAATCCAGTCATCCCGGGCAACATAATGTCAACAATTGCGACGTCACTTGCCATGCGTGTGAACATTGCAATACCAACTTCACCACTGGCGGCGTCATCAACTTCAAATCCCTCGCTTTCGAACATGAGTCGAAGGGCGGAACGGATGTGGTCGTCATCTTCAACAATCAAAATGTGAGGCACAGGTTCTCCTTAGGAATACAACAAGCCTACCGAGGTCACGGCTTCAGGCAATGACGCTCGGTAGCCTTGTTTATGTGTCGGGATCACAAAAAACAGAGCGGGCCAAGAGCCCCTGGCTTCTTGAGGGCTTTGTAGCGACCTTGAAGACCAAGAACCGCTCTGAAGCAACGCTTCGTGCCTACATCAGTGACATTGAACAGTTCATTAACTGGGCCGAGGGAAATAAGCACCCAGACTTTAGAAAAATTACGAAACGAACATTGCGTGATTACCTAGCCTTCATGACGTTGCGCGGTGACGAGCGAACTTCAATTATGAGAAGGCGAGCATCACTTCGCAGTTACTTCACATGGCTCGTCGAACGCAAACATCTCGACGAAAGTCCCGCTGCTCGTCTCTCTGCCCCTAAGCCAAATGCACAGTTGCCGAAGATTGTTGTACGTGAACAACTCGAAAATCTCCTTGACGTTGACTGGGGTGACGACAAGTTCGCGGTGTTAGACCGAGCGGTCTGTGAAGTGCTCTATGGAGCTGGTCTTCGCGTCAGTGAGCTTTGTGGTTTAAATGCATCAAGTGTTGATTTCAAACAAGGACTACTTCGAGTACTCGGTAAAGGTCGAAAAGAACGAATTGTTCCGCTCCATGACCAAGGACTCAAAGCAGTAAAAGAATGGGTGAAAGATGCGCGTGATGAAGTGGCAACACCAGATTCTCCAAAAGATGCCCTTTTCCTTAATCGCCGAGGCAGCCGCCTAGGAACTAGAGACGTGCGCAGAATTCTCGATAACCGAGTTGCCATGGGTCACATCCATCCCCACGCCCTTCGCCACACCTACGCCACGCATTTATTAGAAGGTGGCGCTGACCTTAGAGTTGTTCAAGAATTACTAGGTCACGAAAGCCTCACTACCACCCAGCTCTATACCCACGTATCTAAATCACGACTGCAAAAGGTCCACCACCAGACCCATCCTCGGGGGTAGTGCCAAGCGACTAACATGGACTGGCTCTCCCACAATGGGAAAGCATGAGAAATATCCCTGTGGTTTCGTACGGTCACCGTTCTGCGGTGCACCACTTGGATCTAGTAACCGAACGGAAGGAAATTATCGTGGCACTCGTCACTCTGCAGGAACTACTTGACTCGGGCGTGCACTTCGGGCACCAGACCCGTCGTTGGAACCCAAAAATGCGTCGCTTCATCCTTGGTGAGCGAAACGGCATTTACCTAATCGATCTTCGTAAGACCCTGAGCGGCATTGAAGTTGCTTACGCATTCGTGCGTGACCTCGTCGCTGACGGCGGAACAATTCTCTTCGTGAGCACCAAGAAGCAGACCCAGGGTCCAGTAGAGGACTTCGCAAATGCGTGTGGCATGCCATTCGTTAACCAGCGCTGGCTCGGTGGAATGCTTACAAACTTCTCAACCGTCTCAGGCCGCGTGAAGCGTCTTCAAGAACTACGCACCATGCAACGTGCTGGTGACTTTGAAGGAATGCCAAAGCGTGAAGCACTTCGACACTCCCGTGAACTCGAAAAGCTCGACCGAAACTTGAGTGGTATCTCAACAATCGACAAGGTTCCAAACGCTGTGTTCGTAATTGACACAAAGAAGGAACACATTGCGGTTACTGAAGCTCGCAAGCTCGGACTTCCAGTTGTTGCTGTTGTGGACACTAACTGTGACCCAGACATCATTGACTACGTAATTCCTGGTAACGACGACGCTATTCGCGGTGTAGGTCTTCTATGCCGTTTGATGGCTGACGCTGTAACGGAAGGTCGCTACATCCGTGCGAATCGTCCTGCAGTTACAAAGGCACCAGCTGCACCAGTTGCCGCTGTTGTTGAAGCACCAGTTGAAGCAACTCCAGAAGTGGCTGTTGAAGTCGCTGCTGAGCCAGTCGCTTAATTAATTAACTTTCAGATTTAAGGAGATCCCAGTGGCTATCACTGCTAAAGACGTACAAACACTGCGCCAGTCAACCGGCGTTGGAATGATGGATGCCAAGAAGGCGCTTGAGGCGACTAACGGCGACATGGAAGAAGCAACCAAGTGGTTGCGAGTAAATGGACTGGCATCTGCTGCAAAGCGTGCAGACCGTGAAGCTGGCGAAGGCGCTGTTTCAGTAGTGCGCAACGGAAACGTTGCTGCGATTGTTGAAATGCGCTGCGAAACTGACTTCGTTGCAAAGTCTGAACAGTTTGTTTCAATCGTTGACGAAATCGCAGCTGCTGTTTGTGCTGACGGTGAGGGAGCAGTTGCTTCATTCCAGGACCGTATCGAGAACCTGTTGACGACACTGAAGGAAAACATCTCAGTTGGTCGCGTCTACCGCCTCGAAGCAAAAGCCGGCGAAGTAATCGACACCTACATTCACCTCCAGTCAGGTCGCGGAGTTAACGCGGTTGCTGTTGTTGTAAAAGACGGCAGCGACGAAGTTGCGCACGAAGTTGCTGTACACATTGCATTCGCTAAGCCTCAGTATCTCAACCGTGACGATGTGCCACAGGCTGACATTGACTCTGAGCGCAAGACCGTGGAAGAAATTTCTCGTAACGAAGGCAAGCCTGACGCCGCTCTTCCAAAGATCATCGAAGGCCGCCTCAATGGCTGGTTCAAAGAGCGTGTCTTGGTTGAACAGTCGTACGTTAAGGATGAAAAGCAGTCAATTCAGCAGTTCCTTGGCAGCGCAAGTATCACTGCGTATGCTCAGGTTGTAATCGGAAGCTAAAGGAAAATATATGCGTCGACTCGTCCTGAAACTCTCGGGTGAGGCGCTCGCTTCTGAAGCGAGCGACGAGACAATCGATGCATCGACCGTTGACTTTTTAGCGCGTGAGATCTCGAGCGCTATGGCGCGCGGTGGACTTGAACTGGCTGTTGTTGTCGGGGGCGGAAACATTTGGCGTGGCGCGACTGGTGCCATGGCTGGAATGAACCGTGCCAACTCTGACCTCATGGGAATGCTCGGCACTGTGATCAACGCACTTGCTCTGCAAGACGCGATTGAAAGTCACGGCCGTCCAACTCGTGTGATGTCAGCTATCAACATGGACCAGGTAGCAGAACCGTACATTCGACGTCGCGCAGTTCGACACCTTGAAAAAGGGCGAGTTGTAATTTTCGCTGCGGGAATGGGTAATCCTTACTTCACGACAGACACTCCAGCAGCACAGCGCGCAGCAGAAATCGAAGCTTCCATTGTTCTTAAGGGAACACACGGCGGCGTAGATGGTGTTTACTCTGAAGACCCTCGCAAGAATCCAAACGCCACGAAGTTCACTGAAATTTCTTTTGATGAAGTGATCGCAAAGAATCTACGCGTCATGGACATGACCGCTATTACGTTCTGCAAGGACAACAACTTGCCACTACGTGTCTTTGACCTTATGGCTAAGGGAAACCTTGGTCGCGCACTTGACGGCGAGCCCGTCGGTACGCTGGTGAAGTAATGGATAATGAACTAGTTGAACTAGTAATGGAAGATACGCGTGAGCGTATGGCCAAGGCCCTCGAGCACGTGAAGAGCGAGTTCGCGACTGTACGAACTGGCCGCGCCTCTTCTGTCCTTGTTGAAGGACTGATGGTTGACTACTACGGAACTGAAACACCGCTAAAGGCACTCGCAAACTTCTCAGTTCCAGAACCACGTCTACTTGTTGTTTCACCATTCGACAAGGGTGCAATGGCTGCGATCGAAAAAGCTATTTCCAATGCTGACCTCGGACTCAACCCATCAAATGATGGTCAAGTAATTCGACTCGCATTCCCAGCTCTAACTGAAGAGCGTCGTACTTCATTCGTGAAGATTGTTCGAGGTAAAGCCGAAGACGGAAAAGTTGCCCTTCGTGGTGTTCGCCGTCACGCTCGTCAAGAACTCGAAACCTTGGAGAAGGAACACGGTCTTCCAAAGGACGAGATTGAACGCCTTGAAAAAGTGCTGGACAAGATGACCCAAGATGAAGTTGCGGTCGTTGATACGTTGCTCGGCCAAAAGGAAAAGGAACTTCTTGAGGTCTGAGGACGAGAACACACCGTTTTACGATGAACCCACTGGGGAACTACCAGTGGTGAGCACCACTGACTCTCGTGTCACGATTACTGGTGCAGAGATTGCTGAAGAAATCGCTCCAGATGCTCCTCTCATTGACGAACAAACACTCCTTCCTCACTGGACTGATGCTCCGACTGGTGCGGTTCCAATCGTTGTGGCTAGAGAAGCTGCAGAAAACGATGATCCTTGGTCACAAATTCCTGCACCCGCATGGCGTGAAGGTGAAGCTGATTGGGTAGCGCACGAAGATCAGTTCGATGCCTCCTTGCTCGCTGGTGATGCAAAAACTGAAGATGCTCGCCCCTGGGAATTTGTTGTCGAAGAAGAGGCAGCAGCTGAAGAAGAGATTCTTGATGAAGCTCCTCGACCAGCACCGGTGCGTGCTCACCGCACTAGGCGAACAATTACCGACAACCCACTAGCTGGGCGTGCGGTTCGAAGCGCTAAAGCACAAAGCAACATTGTGAAAGCAACGCTCACCGGACTAGCAATGGGAATCTTTGCGATCATTGTCTTCAGTGCAGGAACTCTTCCAGTCGCCATTTTCGTGCTTCTAGTGCTTGCGTTTGCTACGGCTGAAGCGTATGCAGCTCTACGAGCCGCGGGTGCACATCCTGCAACCGTTCTTGGAATTGGTGCAACAATTTTGCTAGCTATTTCTGTTTACAACAAGGGCCAAGGAGCTATTGGCACAATCACAGTGCTACTCATTTTCTTCGCTTTTATTTGGTACATGAACGCAAAAAATACAATCGATGTGCTCGATGGTATTGGTGCAACAATCTTTGTCTACGTATGGATTGGCGTCTTTGGTTCGTACGCATTTTTGCTTATTTCACCGATCAGTTTTTCTGACAAGCATGGGATTGCCTATCTTCTTGGTGCGGTGATACTCACTGTTACCAATGACACCAGCGCACTCTTCATTGGTCGTTGGTTAGGTCACCGTCCACTCAACAGAGATCTTTCACCTAGCAAAACCATCGAAGGTTTTCTTGGCGCACTTGTTATGACGCTTTTGTCAGGACTAATAATTCTGCCGATGATTAGTCCATGGTCTGCAACACATGGCTTTGAGGTTGCTGTAGTTCTTGCCTTCATAATTCCAATGGGTGATCTATTTGAATCAATGGTGAAGCGAACTCTTGGTATTAAAGATCTTGGTCACATTTTGCCGGGCATGGGCGGAATTCTTGATCGCGTTGATGGACTGTTATTCACATTGCCAACGATGTATTACCTAGCGCACATCCTTCAGTTGAGGTAACGATGTCACCATCTCGCAGTGTTGCGTTAATGGGGGCTACTGGTTCAATAGGAACTCAAACGCTTGAAGTTCTTCGTCGTGAACCTGACGCCTTCCAGCTCGTTTCTATTTCGGGTGGAACAAACGTCCATGAGCTGAGCGTGATTGCTAAAGAGTTCAATGTTCGACACATTGGTGTCAGCAATGAACAAAGCGCTACGGCACTGAGAGACCTTGTTAGCCCCGACGTGCAGATTGAAGTTGGATCGAAAGGCCTAGAGGTGCTTTCATCAAGCGCCGACATTGTTGTTAACGCTGTTATGGGATTTGCCGGACTACCAGTAACAATGGCTGCACTTAGCGCCGGAAAGCGTTTAGCACTTGCGAACAAGGAATCATTAATCGCTGCTGCACCACTCGTGGAGAAAGTTCGCCAAACTCCAGGCGCTGTAATTCTTCCAATCGATTCGGAGCACTGTGCAATTCACCAGGCACTAGCGAGCTCAACTTCACAAAAGCCGTATCCAGACGTGAGAAAAATTATTCTCACCGCATCGGGTGGCCCTTTTCGTGGTTGGAGCAAGGACCGACTCGCAGTCGTGACTAAGGCCAATGCACTGGCTCACCCCACATGGTCAATGGGTCCAAAAATAACCATTGACTCTTCGACGCTCATGAACAAGGGGCTTGAGGTGCTTGAAGCATCTGCACTCTTTGGTATTGAAGTAGACCGTGTTGATGTTGTTGTGCATCCGCAGTCAGTTGTGCACTCCATGGTTGAGTACATTGACGGTTCAGTAATAGCCCAGCTCTCGATGCCCGACATGCGACTTCCTATTGCGTACTGCTTGGGACTGCCTGGTCGACTTGACCATGCGTGGGGCAAACTTGATTTCACGAGTGGACTCGAGCTCACCTTTGAAGCACCCGACAGAACTGCGTTTCCGGCACTTGATCTTGCCTACAGCGCAGCACGTCACGGCGGCGCTGCGCCAGCGTGGCTGAGTGCAGCGAACGAAATCTGTGTTGAAGCGTTCTTGCAAGGCATGATCTCATGGCAGGCGATTGTTCAAACCGTTTGCTCCGTCATGGATAAATACGTGCCAACGGACATTTCTTCGATTGATGAACTTCTTGAGAACGATGCCAAAGCACGTCAACTAGCGAGCGCAATAATCGCTAAATAACTAGAGATGCTTCAGTGCGCCTCGCCACACGGCAGAATGGATGTGTGGACGTAACTGCAAGCTCTTTAAGCCCTCGTCGAAAGACTCGCCAAATCTCTGTTGGATCAGTAAAGGTTGGCGGCGACGCTCCAATTTCTATCCAGTCAATGACAACGACCAAGACAGCCAACGTTGACGCAACCCTGGAACAGATCTACGCACTCGCTGCAGCCGGCGCTGACATTGTTCGCTGTACCTGTAATGAGCAAGAAGCCGCCGAAGGACTTGTCCAAATTGTTCCTCGTTCTCCAGTTCCTATCGTTGCCGACATTCACTTCCACGTTGAAATGGCACTCGCAGCTCTTGAAGCGGGCGTTGATGGTCTACGCCTTAACCCGGGCAACTTGCGCAAACCAGAAGAAATCAAACTGGTGGCTAGAGAAGCAAAGGACCGTGGCGTTCCAATTCGCATTGGCGTAAACGCAGGAAGCCTTCACCCAGACATTTATGAAAAATTCGGAGGAGCCACACCTGAAGCGCTCGTTGAGTCTGCACGTATTGAACTTGCATACTTCCAAGAGGTGGGATTTGACGACGTAAAGATTTCTGTCAAAGCATCTTCAGTTGCAACAATGATTGCGGCGTACCGACTCGCTTCTGAAACATTCGATTACCCACTTCACCTTGGAGTAACCGAAGCAGGCCCACTGCCTGGTGGCCTCTTAAAGGGAACCGCTGGTATTGCAACATTGCTCGCTGAAGGAATTGGTGACACACTTCGCTACTCACTTACCGCTGACCCAGTTGAAGAAGCCAAGGCTGGACGCATGTTGCTTGAAACCTTGGGGCTACGCGAGCGAAAGGGTCTTGACCTGATTGCATGTCCTAGTTGTGGTCGTTCAGAAGTTGACGTCATCAAGATTGCCAATGAAGCGCAGGCGGCACTGTCAGAACTAAACATCCCAATCCAGGTTGCTGTTATGGGGTGCGTTGTTAATGGACCTGGTGAAGCACGTCACGCTGACCTTGGAATCGCTGCTGGAAAAAAGCGCGGCCACTTGTTCATTCGTGGCGAAATCATTCGTGTTGTTAAAGAAGACGAAATGGTCCAAGCGTTGGTCGAAGAAGCAAAGAAGATCGCTGAAGAGGGCGTAGAAGCACGTCTTGCTGCGAGAGATACATCTGCTGCTGCAGAAGCTGAAGCCGACCGTGCCACACTGCTTGAGCTAAAGGGTTCTGACGCAAATAATGCTCAGGCGAAGATTGCAAATATCCGCCGACGCACCGAAAGCTAATCAAGCAATTGGTAGTGTGCATCAACGCTTTAAAGGAGAACTGTGGCATCAGCATTAACCCCTCAGACTGAAGACTTCCCACGCTGGTATCAAGACGTGGTTGCCAAGGCTGAGATGGCTGATAACGGCCCCGTTCGAGGCACCATGGTTATTCGCCCGTATGGCTACGCCATCTGGGAACGCATGCAAGCAGAAATCGATGTTCGCATCAAAGAAGCCGGTGCAGAAAATGCGTACTTCCCACTTTTTATTCCAGAAAGCTATCTAGCTCGCGAAGCACAACACGTTGAAGGATTCAGTCCCGAGCTCGCGGTTGTAACTCACGCCGGGGGAGAAGTACTCGCAGAGCCCGTTGTTGTTCGTCCTACATCTGAAACAGTCTTTGGTGAATTCATGGCTAAGTGGATTCAGAGTTACCGCGACCTTCCACTTCTTCTTAACCAGTGGGCCAACGTTGTGCGCTGGGAACTGCGACCACGACTCTTCCTTCGCTCTTCGGAATTTCTGTGGCAAGAGGGTCACACCGCTCACGACAGTTACGAAGATGCATCTGCCTACGTGAACGGTATCCACACAAACGTGTACAACGACTTTCTCGAAAAAGTTCTCGCCATGCCTACCTACTTAGGAATCAAGCCACCGAGTGAACGCTTCGCTGGTGCGATCAACACAATGACGTGTGAAGGAATGATGCGCGATGGCAAGGCTCTACAAATGGCAACGAGTCACGAACTCGGTCAAAACTTTGCAAAAGCATTCGACATTAAGTTCCAAAACAAAGAGGGACAGTCAGCACTCTGTTGGACAACATCGTGGGGATCATCAACTCGACTCGTTGGTGGACTCATCATGGCTCACGGTGACGACAACGGTCTCATTGTTCCGCCACACCTAGCTCCGACGCAAGTTGTTGTTATTGCAGTTCGTGAAGACGACGAAGTGATTGCTGCGTGCAACAAGATTGCTGCAGCACTGAAGAGCGCAGGAGTGCGAGTTCGCATTGATAATGGTGGCGCAAGTTTCGGTCGCCGTGTGACTGACTGGGAAATTAAGGGCGTGCCTATTCGTGTCGAAGTTGGACCACGTGACCTCGCCGAAGGCGTGGTTGCGATTGTTCGACGTGACACCTCTGAAAAGGTTTCAATTTCACCTGACGCAGTTGCTGCGAGTATTCCTGGAATCCTTGAACAGATGCAGAGCCAGATGTTCGAATCGCAGCTCGCTCGCAGGAACGCGAACACTCACGACGTGAAATCAATCGAAGAAGCAATGGAGGCATCACAGACTGGTTTCGCCCGCCTCGACTGGGACCTCGTGGGACCAGCTGGTGAAGCTAAATTAAAGACCGATGCCATTACGGTTCGCTGCCTGCAGCGCCGAGATGGTTCAATGCCCGTGACGGACACTGAAAAAGACCTGATCTGCATCGTCGCTAAGTCGTATTAACCCAGTTACTTGAAAATCAAGGAATTAGCCGGGATTGTAGTTTTTCACGCCCTNTTGAGTCTTTTCCCTGATACTGCTACAATTTAACCCGACAGTCCGCTACGGACGTTTGGACTCGTTTAAGCGCGGGCCTTTGGCTCGCGCTTTCTCATTCCTATACGTCCCTGCGACATAGAGAGGAGATGGCCATGGATCTGGAGACACCACTGCGCCCGCTCCTATCTAGTCTCGGTCTTGATCTCTACGACCTTGAGATGATTTCAGGCACCCTGACCATCACCGTCACCAAAGACGGAGGGGTTGATTTAGACTCCCTGACCAAGGCAAACCGTGTAATCGGTGAGTGGCTTGACGCCAATGACCCATTCCCAAATCGCTACACCCTCGACGTCTCGAGCCCGGGTCTAGAGCGACGTCTTCGTACTCCAGCTCATTTTCTTACAACCGTTGGTGAGGTAGTGACGCTTCGCGAACTTCGCAAGGATCTCCCAACACGTCGACTCGAAGGCACTGTTCTTCGCTGCGACGAGACAACCGTGACACTCAATGATGCAGAATCTGGTGAAGTCACCGTTGCGATTGCTGACGTTGAACGCGCACGCACAGTTTTTAAGTGGGGACCTGAAGCTAAGCCCTCACCATCCAAGGCAACGTCTGCAAAGTCAGGCAAGAAAGGTTAATCATGGCGAACTTTGAATTCATTGAAGCGTTATCGCAAATTGCACGAGACCAGAACATTGACGAAGGCGAGTTGCTCATTGCTCTTGCTAACGCACTGCTTGCTGCGTACAAGCGTCGTCCCGACTCAGCAGAAGATGCTGAAGTTGAAATCAATCCAGAAACTGGTGACATCAAGGTGTGGGGCCTCGAGCTCGACCTCGAAGGAAACGTTACGAAGGAATGGGACGCAACCCCAGAAGACTTCGGTCGAATTGCTGCCCAGACTGCGAAGCAAGTGCTTATGCAACTTATTCGTGACATTCAGCGTCGCCAGATGTACGAAGAGTTCGCAAACCGTGAAGGAGACATTGTCTCTGGAACAGTGCAACAGAACGACAACCGTTACACCCTGCTTGACCTTGGCCGTGTAGAAGCACTTCTGCCACAGGCTGAGCAGATTGCCTTTGAGCGCTACGAACACGGTGCTCGCATCAAGGTGTACATCGTTGAAGTTCGAAAGACAAACAAGGGACCACAGATTGTTGTGAGCCGTACGCACCCTGCGCTCGTGGCAAAGTTGTTCGAAATCGAAGTTCCTGAAATTGCTAACGGCATCGTTGAGATCAAGGCCCTGGCTCGTGAGCCTGGTCACCGTTCAAAGATTGCTGTTGCTTCAAACGACCAAATGGTTGACCCAGTTGGTGCGTGCGTAGGAGCTCGTGGATCTCGAGTTCGAAACATCACTAACGAACTTCGCTCAGAACGCATTGACGTTGTTCCTTACAGTGACGACCCAATTGAATTCATCCAAGCAGCACTACAGCCTGCACGAGTTCGTGAAGTCCAGCTAAACGAAGAAGAGGGAATTGCAACCGTGATTGTTCACGACCAGCAGCTCTCACTTGCTATTGGTAAGGAAGGCCAGAATGCCCGCCTTGCAGCTCGACTCACCGGATGGCGCATTGACATTCGTTCTGAGAACGAAGGCCAAGAAGACGTTGTTGCTGAAGAAGTGTGGACCGATGGTGATGAAGTTAGTGACGAAACAGTTTCTGTAACTGAAGAAGCCGTTGTTGTTGACGAAGTAATCACCGATGCAGAAGGTGACGTCGAGGAAATCGTTGTTGCTGAAGTTGTCGCGGAGGACGAAGCATAAGACCGATTCGCACATGTGTTGTCTGTCGAAATAGACGTGACGACACCGAAATGATTCGCGCTGGGCGAACTCTTGATGGTACGTGGTACATCAACAGGGGAGTCGGGCGAGGAATCTGGTTGTGCAGTGATGGAGTTTGCAGTGAAGAAGTACAGAGTGGACAGATTGCTCGCTCGCTTAGAAGTTCAGTGAGCGACAGCGATGTGGAGCAGTTAAGGCAGTTGATTAACCGCTCAAAGCAGTAAGTGTTGTGAAAGAATTAATGACTGTGTTTACAAGAATGTAAACACGCGAATTTTTAAAGGATCGTTTTGGCGCAGAAGAAGATACGAGTACACGAGCTCTCTAAAGAGCTTGGACTTACGAGCAAGGAGTTGCTCGGTCTCGCCCAAAAACTAGGTATTGGGGCGACGAGCCCCTCTGCTTCTATTGAAGACGCACAGGCTGACCGCATCCGCCGCAAGGCCGACGCCGAAGGTCTACGACGCGAAGTCGTTCCAGAAGAACCAAAGGCAGTAAAAGCCACGAAGGCCACAAAGGCCACCAAGGCAACAAAAGCTACGAAGGCTACAGAAGCAGTTGTTGAGCCGGCACCTAAAGATGGTGCAAGCGAAAAGCCTGCTCCAAAGTTGCGTGTCACTAAAGCCGTAGAAGTTGAAGCTGAAGTTGCACCAGTTGCTCCTGCGCCAGCAGAAACCGAAGCCGAAGACGCTCCGAAAGTAGTTCGTAGCCGTGCTGCAGCTCCAAAGGCTGCTCCAACTCGCACTGTTTCACCGGACGGTCCTGTAACTATGCGTCCAACGCAGCGTCCATCAAGTGCCGAGCCAACTGATGGCACGCAGCAACCACAGCGTCCACCAATGAGTTCTACTGGTCGTCCAATTCCTCCACCTCCAGGTGGTCGACCAATGAGCGCAACCGGTCGTCCAATTCCTCCACCTCCTGGTGCTCGTCGTCCAATGCCAAGTACTGGTGGACGTCCAGGTGCACCAACTGGTCCTCGTACCGGTGGTCCTCGTCCTACAACTGGTGCTCCACGCACTGGTGGTCCTTCACGTCCAGGTGGTGGCTTTAGTGGTCCTCGCACTGGCGGCCCAGGTGGTCCAGGAGCCGGCGGACCAGGAGCCGGTGGTCCAGGTGCTGGTGGTCCAGGTCGCGGTGCGCCGCAACGTGGTGGTCCAGGTGGTGGTCCTCGCGGATCGCAGCGAAAGAAGACTGCACGTCGCCGTCGCAATGTTGATGAGTTAGAGCCGACCCAGATGACTACGTGGCAGCCGAGCAATGCTCCGGTGCCTACAGGTGAAATTCTTATTGAGCGCGGTTCAACCGCTAAGGACGTTGGTCCAAAGCTAAACCGCAGTGCTGCTGACATCATTCGCTTCTTGTTCTTGCAAGGTGAAATCGTTACTGCCGTTCAAAGTCTTTCTGATGACATGATCGATCTCTACGCCGCAGAAGTTGGCGCAGAAGTTCGCCTCGTTGACCCGGGTGAACAGCAAGAAGCCGCACTACTTGCAAAGTTCTTTGACGAAGATGACGAAGACGATGACATTGAAGTTGTTCCTCGTTCACCAGTTGTAACCGTTATGGGTCACGTTGACCACGGTAAGACCATGTTGCTCGACAAGATTCGTAAAACAAACGTTGTTGCGGGTGAAGCCGGTGGCATCACCCAGCACATTGGTGCGTACAAGGTTGACTGGAAAGACGGAGCGATTGCGTTCCTCGACACCCCAGGTCACGAAGCCTTCACCGCTATGCGATCACGTGGTGCAAAAGTTACCGACATCATCATCTTGGTGGTTGCTGGTGACGACGGTGTTATGCCTCAGACCATTGAAGCAATCGAACACGCCAAGCTCGCAAATGTTCCAGTCATTGTTGCTGTTAACAAAATGGACAAGCCTGACGCCAACCCAGACCGCGTGCTTGAACAAATCAGCCAGCACGGACTCGTTCCTGAAAAGTGGGGCGGTGACACAATCTGTGTCGAGATCTCTGCACTTCAAGGAACTGGCATTGATGAACTTCTAGAGCAAGTACTGCTCGTTGCTGAAGTTGCAGAACTCACTGCACGACCAACTGGCCGCGCTGTAGGAACTGTTCTTGAAGCGAACCTTGAAAGTGGTCGTGGCCCAGTGGCGACGGTCATGATTCAAAAGGGAATTCTTTCTGTTGGTGACTGTGTTGTTGCTGGACCAGCCTTCGGAAAAGTTAAGGCACTCATTAACGACCAAGGAAAGCAGATCAAAACTGCTGGACCTTCTACTCCTGTGCAGATCCTCGGATTCTCAGAGCCTCCATTCGCTGGTGACGAAATGCGTGTTGCTCGTGACCTTACCCACGCTCGTTCACTCGCAGAAGCTCGTGCGCAGCGTGCACGTCTAATTACTCACCAGCCTGGTGCTGGAACAAGTGGTGCTCGTCTCGAAGACCTCTTCGAACAGATTCAGCGCGGAGAAACTGCCACACTGAACATTGTTCTAAAGGCCGACGTTCAGGGCTCACTCGAAGCATGTACTGAGTCGCTGAAGAAGCTCGAGCGTGAAGATGTGAAGCTCGTAATTGTTCAGCGTGGTGTTGGTGGAATTACTGAAAACAACGTCCAGCTCGCGCAGGCATCGAACGCAACAATCATTGGATTCAACGTCCGCCCTGACAAGCGCGCGCGTGACCTCGCCGAAAAAGAAGGCGTTCAGATTCGTACCTACGAAATCATTTATAAGTTGATTGAAGAAATCCAAGCTGCGATGCTCGGTCTTCTCTCACCTGTCTATGAAGAAGTCATCACTGGTGAAGCTGAAGTACGCGAAATCTTCCGTGTACCAAAGATTGGTGCCATTGCTGGTTGCTACGTACGTGACGGTGTTATTACTCGTGGATCTAAGGTTCGATTCCTTCGTGAAGGAACAATCATCTGGAAGGGCTCGATTACATCGCTTCGACGCTTCAAGGACGACGCACGTGAAGTGCAGTCTGGCTTCGAGTGCGGTATTGGACTCTCTGACTACCAAGACCTCAAAGAAGGCGACATCATTGAAACCTTCGAAGAGCGCGAGATTCCTCGCACGGCCTAACTCATGGCCCGTACCGAAGGTGGTCACCACCCATATCCTCGCTCGGCAAGGGTAAACAAAATTCTTCAGCAAGTTATCTCTGACGAGATGACTCGTATGTCTGACCTTGATGATCGTCTCGGCATCCTCACCGTCACTGGTGTTGATACCTCTCCAGACATGCGCCAAGCCATGGTGTACTTCGATTCGTTAACGCCAGAAGCTAAAGAAGTATTAGAAGAGTGCCGCGCTCAGATTCAAGCATCTGTAAATGCTCAGACCAGGCTCAAGCGAACTCCGAAGTTGTCCTTCATGGCCGACCCCGCAATTTCTAGTGGTGGAGCTGTCGAAGACATCCTTAGGCGTCAAGCCAATGAAGACAAATAACGGCCTTCTTTTAATTGATAAGCCTCAGGGCATAACTAGTCACGATGTCGTGTCTCGTGTGCGTAGAGCGCTTGGTGAAAAGCGAGTTGGTCACGCTGGAACTCTTGATCCAATGGCTACGGGACTTCTCATTATTGGTGTTGGCCCCGCCACCAGACTTATTCGTTTCGCCCAGAGTGAGAAAAAGCTCTACACCGGTGTCGTAAAACTTGGCAGCGCCACTGATTCACTTGATGCCGACGGAGAAGTGACGGGCAATGCCGCGGTGCCACAACTTTCACTTGAGATTGTGCAGGCGTGCGCTACTTCAATGCTTGGAACACAGCAGCAAATTCCACCAATGGTTTCTGCCATCAAAGTTGGCGGAAAGCGTCTGTATGAAATGGCACGCGAAGGAATTGAAATTGAACGAGCGCCAAGAGAGATAACAATCTCACGTTTCGAAGTCTGTCCATCGACTTCAAATGATGAATGGAACTTTGTAGTCGAGTGCACCGTTGGCACATACATTCGAGTGTTGCTCAGTGACCTCGCAGTTCGACTCGGCACACTCGGACATTTGAGCGCTCTACGCAGAGAGGCGAGTGGACACCACTCGGTGAAGGACGCTCTCACTCTTGAAGAACTGAGCAGCCTCGTTGAAGCTGGCACTGATGTCCTTCGGTCCCCAGTGGATTTTGTCACTGGACTAGAAACTGTAGTTCTCGATGCAGAGCAAGAACAACGAGTTCGCATGGGTCAGCAAATTGAGATTGCTCAGCCCTACGCGTCAGCAGAAATTGCAGCGCTGAACTCCAGTGGGCAGTTAGTAGCTATTTTGCAGCCTCGAGGTCAACTGTGGAAGCCGGAACTTGTCTTGCCTGATACCAGTGAAGGTAAGTTGGATTCGTGAAGATTTTGAGAGAACCAGCTTCGAGCGCACCAAGCGCAGTTGCCGTTGGCGTATTTGACGGATTGCACCGTGGTCACCAGCGCGTTCTAGAGAATCTAAAAGAAATCGCAAGTCGCCACGGTGTTCTTTCTTCCGTGGTTACGTTTGATCCTCACCCTGCAGTTGCGCTGGCTCCTGACCGTGCTCCATCACAGCTTGGAACAATTGAGCAACGCCTCGAAGGTCTTGAAGCACTCGGAATTGATCAGGTTCGAGTACTCACTTTTAATGCAGCACTCGCTGGAGAAACTGCTGAATCTTTTATTGCTCGTGTTCTTGTTGATGAGATGAAAGCCACCGACGTTGTGGTTGGCGAAGATTTTCGCTTCGGTCATGAACGACAGGGCAACGTTTCAATGCTGGAAAAACTTAGTGAGTCATTTGGCTACCGAGTGCACCCAGCGACCATTTTTGGTGACGGTGAACGTTGGAGTTCAACGTCTGTTCGCGCGGCTCTGTCTAAAGGAAACCTTGACATTGCCAATGATGTACTAGGCCGCCCATTCATTCTTCGCGGAACAGTTGTGCATGGTGACGCTCGTGGAGCAGAACTTGGTTATCCGACTGCGAACATTTACTCTCACCCTCGCCAGCAACTTCCAGCCATTGGCATTTACGCTGGCGCTACAAAGACTCAGGCGGGTGAGTGGATGCCAGCAGCGATCTCAGTTGGCAAGCGACCACAGTTCTACGAAGATGGACAGCTCTTGGTGGAAGTTCACATTCCAGGATTTAGCGGTGACCTCTACGATCAAGTCCTCGATACCGCATTTATTAGCCTTCTTCGAGGAGAAATGAGTTTCGACGGGGTAGATGCCCTGATTGCTCAGATCGACCGTGACGTGGCCGAATCTGTAGAGATTTTCAAGTCTTTTAGACCTGAGAGCTCGATTCTGCTAATGTAGGTACTCGGTCAGCGACGCTGATCAAGTGGGTCGTCACGTTGGCGGCTCGCAACGGGACCCCCGATTCATAAGGTAAATACGTAAATGGCTGAGAAGCAAGAAATCATCAAGGAATACCAAGCGCACGGTACAGACACCGGCTCGTCCGAAGTTCAGATCGCGCTCTTGACAGACCGGATTTCACACCTCACTGAGCACCTCAAGGTGCACAAGGGTGATCACCACACACGTCGTGGACTTATGAAGCTCATTGGACAACGCCGTCGTCTGCTCGATTATGTGCAGAATGGCAACGTTGAGCATTACCGCGAGCTAATTGGCCGTCTCGGCATTCGTCGCTAATCAAGCGACACGTCGACGCCGTCGACGTGTTCAACACATCTGAATCCCTGGAAGCCAGTGGAGGACAATCGCAAACTGTTGCGAAGGTTGCTCACTGGGATCCGGGCAGAGTGTTGCTAACTAAATAGGAGCATTTCCATGACTGACGCAATCCGCGTAAGTAGCCCAATCACGGGTACAGACAAAACATTAAGTTTTGAAGCAGGACACCTGGCACAACTCGCCGATGGAGCCGTAGTGGCTCGCATTGGTGACACGATGCTTCTCGCAACCGTCGCTGCACAGCGCAGCGCACGAGAAGGTGTTGACTTCTTCCCACTAACTGTTGACATTGAAGAGCGTGCATACGCTGCCGGAAAAATCCCAGGGGCGTATTTCCGCCGCGAAGGAAAACTTTCGGACCAGGCAGTACTTATCTGTCGTCTTATCGACCGACCACTTCGTCCGTCATTCCCTAAGGGATTTCGTAACGAAGTTCAGGTAGTTGGCACAGTATTCAGTGCTGACCAGGAAAACCCACATGACATCTTGGCCATCAACGCTGCATCTGCAGCACTGATGATCTCAGGTATTCCATTCGAAGGCCCAATTGGTGCAGTTCGTATGGCGTACACAACAGATGGCGTATGGGCACCACACCCAACATTCGCTGAAGGTGACGCTGCAACGTTCGAACTCGTTGTTGCTGGGCGTGCACTTACAGACTCGGTTGAATCAGACATTGCCATCATGATGGTTGAAGCTGGTGGGACTGAAGGATCATTCGAGAAATACGCCGACGGAGCTCCAAAGGTTTCTGAAGATGTTCTTTCTGAAGGTCTTGAAGCCTCAAAGCTCTGGATCCGTGAAGCAATCAACCTTCAGCGTGAACTCGTTAAGGCATACGTTGCTGAGCGCGGACCAATCGTTCCAATCGAATTCCCAGACTTTGTTGACTACCAAGACGACGTGTACGCACGCGTTGAAGCTGTTGGTAAGGCCAAGCTTGCTGAAGCTAACAAGCTCACACAAAAGCAGCCACGCCAAGAAGCACTCGATGAAGCCACAAAGCAGATCGTTGCTGAACTCAGCGCTGAGTTCCCAGACCGCACAACAGAAATTAAGGCTGCTGTTAAGTCAGTGACTAAGAAGATTGTTCGTGCACGCATTGTTGATGAAGGAATGCGCATTGACGGTCGTGGAGCTGCTGACATTCGTCCGCTTTCTGCAGAGCTTGACCTTTTTCCAATGACGCACGGTTCAGCAATGTTCCAGCGTGGAGACACACAGGTTGTAAACGTCACAACGCTCGGTATGCCACGCATGCGCCAGCAGCTTGACTCAATTACTCCTGACGAGTGGCGCCGCTACATGCACCACTACAACTTCCCTCCATACTCAGTTGGTGAAACTGGTCGCGTAGGAGCTCCTAAGCGTCGTGAAGTTGGACACGGAATGCTCGCTGAGCGTGCACTTATTCCTGTACTTCCAAACGAGCAGGACTTCGCTTACACGCTTCGTGTTGTTTCAGACATCATGGCGTCTAACGGTTCTACTTCAATGGCTTCGGTATGTGGTTCAACTTTGTCGCTTATGGCTGCGGGTGTTCCTATCAAGGCACCAGTTGCGGGTATCGCAATGGGACTCGTGTACGAAGACGGAAAGTACGTAACACTTACTGACATCTTGGGCGCTGAAGACGCATTCGGTGACATGGACTTCAAGGTTGCAGGAACTGCTGACGCTGTTACAGCGCTACAACTTGACACGAAGATCGACGGACTTCCTGCTGACGTGCTTTCAAAGGCTCTTCACCAGGCCAAGGATGCTCGCCTCACTATCTTGAAGCTCATCACTGACACAATTGCTGAGCCACGTAGCGAAGTTGCTGCTGTTGCTCCAAAGATTGTGACCATTGAGATTCCAATCGACAAGATCGGCGAAGTCATTGGACCAAAGGGTAAAGTCATCAACACATTGCAACAGGAGACTGGTGCAGACATCGCAGTTGATGATGATGGTGTTGTTGGAACCGTAACTATTGGTGCCAAGGACGGACGCGCTGTAGAAGAAGCTCGTCGTCGTATCTCACTAATCCTTGACCCACCAGTTGCTGAAGTTGGCGCGGTGTACCCGGGACGCGTTGTGAACATTGCGAAGTTCGGTGCATTCATTTCAATCATGCCGGGCCGTGATGGTCTGCTTCACATCTCGAAGATGGCCCCACTTAATGGTGGAAAGCGCATTGGACAGGTTGAAGATGTTGTTGAACTTGGACAGACACTTGAAGTGAAGGTAGATGACATTGACCCACAGGGCAAGGTTTCACTTTCACTCGCTGGTGAATACGCCAACATGGTTGTAGACGAAGAGCCACGTGCTGCTCGTCCACCACGTGAAGACCGCGGACCGCGTGAAGAGCGTGCACCTCGTGAAGACAAGCCAAAGGCTCCGTCATCATCTTTTGAAGCATCGTTCGAAGCTGAACTTGCTGACGAAATTGGTGACTTGGGCCCTGGTGGTCCATCATTCGACAGCACAGATGGTCCAAACCGTCGAGGACCACGTCCACGTCGTCGTTAATTCATTAGAACCCCCTGTGAATCAACGTAATGTTGATTCACAGGGGGTTTTTCTTTTGTAGCGTAGAGGGAATGAATAGCCCCGCTTCTTCTTCGTCAGTTTCTTGGTGGAGACCACTCGCGAAAGTTGATATTTGGGCAATATGGGCAATTGTTCTTATCCCAATAATTCTTTTCTCAGTTCCTGCACTACTGGGGCACCCTGCAATAACCGCTGACAACTTGATTCAGAATTTTCCATTACGTGCATTAGTCGGAAAAATCATGGCAACTGGTCACTTGCCATTAATGAATGTGTACATCAACTCCGGGTCACCACTGCTTGGTGGAATGAACGCCGGTGCTTTCTACCCTCTGACACTGATCTTTATCTTCTTGCCGGCACAGCTGGCTTGGGTCATCAACTTGATTGCGATTTATGTCACCAGCGCACTTGGCATGTATGCGCTTCTTCGCTGGCACCGCCTAAGTCCACTGGCGTCACTCGCAGCGGCGCTGAGTTTTACTTACACCGGTGCAATGCTCGGGCAACTTGTTCATCTAGCGGTGGTGCAGGGCTTCGCATTAATTCCGTGGTTCGTTTTGGTCTATCTGTCACTTGCAAGACGACTTCGTGACCTTCCAGATTCCTCTACATTTAAAGAAATTGTTAGTCGAATTAGGACATCAGTTGTCTGGTTCGCAGTTCTGCTCGGACTTACGTTCCTAACTGGCGAACCCAGGTCAATTGCTGAGATTGAGCTTCTAGGACTGATAGTTGTTCCATCAATTCTTCTCATTAGGTCTTCGTACTTCCTTGCGACCTGGAAGAAACGCATTACCTATCTACTCACCCTTGGCGTTGGTGGGATTCTGGGCATTGGAATCGGTATTTGTCAGCTCCTACCTGGTTGGGCGTTTATTGGTTCGTCGAACCGTTCGCAACTTTCATATTGGTTCTTTGGATCAGGATCACTTTCTGTGAAGTGGAGTGCACTGTTCTTCATCCCGGACATCTTTGGTGGTAATGGCACTATTGCTGGTCCAAAGTATTTCGTTAATTACAATTTGACTGAAGTAACCAGTTACGCTGGGATACTTGCAGTAATAGGCTTTTTCGCTTTTCTCTCTAGGTTTCAAAGAAAAGGTTGGCAGGGCGAAGATAAAGACTTCGTCCTTTATGTTGTGGTCGCCGTAGTTGGACTAATTGCAACTTGGGGTTCTTTCACCCCGCTCGGACATATCTTCCACGCGATACCACTCTTTAAGAGCACACGCCTCCAGAGTCGAAATGTAATTCTGGTCGACTTTGCCCTATCAGTTTTTTTGGCGTTATGGATACATCACATTCAAAAGAAGGACTACAAGAGAGCAGGACTCGTAGGTAAAGCGAAGTGGTTCACGCTCGCTCCCGCATTCATCACATCGACACTCTGTGTGTTGATGATCCTCTGGGCCCCACACGTCATCAATGTTTTGGGAAACGGAATTGCAGATTCGAACCTGGCTGTCAATGAGCGGGTCACACTAATTCAGCATTTACTAATTGCACTGGCAATCTTGGTCGTATGCATTAGGTTCATTTCTAAGAAATGGGCGCTTAAATCACTCCTGGTCATTTTGGCGATTGATGTGCTTATTTTTTGTCTGTACTGCGGAACAGGAATTGTTGGCGGCAATGTTCAGACCGAGCCATCAAGGCAACAAGCACTTTCGCTCTTTGGCTCAACTGGTAGAACGCTGATGATTGACCATGCGGGCGCGAATGCTGACGTAATTCAGAATCTTGGAATTGTTGACACAAATGTGTTCACACAGATACCGAGTGCCCAGGGCTACGGTTCACTTGTTTCGTCGCAATATGCCGAAATTACTGGGACACACTCTGAAGCACTGGCTGATCCGTGCAACCTTGGACGAGGGGAGTTTAAGCAGCTAAATCTATCGTCAGTCGTTATTGCATCGCAGCAACTAATGACTGCTATGTACCCAGGTATAACTCTTCGTCCAATCTGTCTGCCTCAGAAATGGAATGGTGGCAGCACAAAGCGATATTTCGGCAGAGTTATGAGCCTGAAATCAGTTGAGATTCATGTTTTTATGAAAAATAAGTTAGCTCCTGGTGAAATAAAACTTCAAATGATTGATGCGAATGGGAAGCCAACTGGAATAGCTACAACCCCTAGCGACTCAACCTCTGAAGTTGTTTCTTACAAATTTAAAAATGGTTCTGCAGTTGGAGCTGGATTTATGCTCTCGTCACCAAACAACTTCAAGATAAAGAGCACACTTGTCACTAGCGCTAGTGAACCATCCACTACTTATCAACTAAATAACTCTTTCCAAATAGCGATGGATGATGCACCGTGGATAATGACTAAGACCTTCGGGACGCTTGCGGTGTTCAGATCGTTTAGCAAAGACATTGAATACATGTTCTCTTCTGATTCATGCAACTGCAAAATTACAAGCGTAAAAGATGTTATTTATGGAGATAGTTGGGTGTACTTGGACGACTCAACAAGTGAAAACCTAATTAGGAGTGTGGCGTATCTTCCTGGCTGGCACGCGAACGCAATTGATCCTTCAACTGGTAAGTCCCATGCACTCATGATTGAAAAATATGGCCTAGTGCAGGAAGTTCGTATTCCAAGCGGTAAATGGATAATCCATTTTCACTACCACGCTCCTTATATCGAAAAGTCACTGCTTAGCTCAGCATTTAGTGTCCTGTGCGTCGGTGGCATTGCACTTTGGCCAGTACTCAACCGCCGTAGAAGTCGAAACGCTAAGGTTTAGTTATGAAATCACTCGCAATTATCGGTGGCGCAGGCCGGATGGGACAGGCAATAGCTGCTGGACTCGGCGAGAGTGGCGATTTCATAATTACTGCATTAGTTGACATCAACGAACCACAGAATCTTTTTGGTGCAACATACTTTTCTAAAATTTCTGATATTGATCCATCAACTATTGATGTTGTAGTTGAGTTTTCTACTCCAGAAAGTGTTGTGACATCTGCGGATTGGTGTGCGGCGAACAAAGTGGGTCTAGTAATAGGTGCCACTGGACTAAGCGCACAACAGCGAAGTGCAGTTGAGGCTGCCGGCAAGAAGACTGGAGTCCTCATTGCTTCTAACTTCTCACTTGGCGCAGTTCTTTCCGAGCGTTTTGCTGCAATGGCTGCACCGTACTTTGATCGCGTTGAGATTATCGAACTACATCACGATAAGAAAGTTGATGCTCCTTCTGGGACGTCAATAACTACTGCACAAGGAATTGCAAAATCACGTAAGAGCGCCGGAAAGGCGTCTATTTCTGATGTAACCGAACGAGAAACATTCGCTGGATCACGCGGTGCTGACGTTGTTGATGGAGTGAGAATTCATTCTGTTCGTCTACCTGGCCTGGTTGCGCACCAAGAAGTTCTTTTTGGTGGCCCCGGTGAAGGACTGACAATTCGTCACGACTCCTTTGACCGAGCCAGTTTTGTACAAGGTGTAGCAATCGCCGCAAATGCGATTGGTGCGACCCCCTGCTTCCTAAGTGGCATTGATTCACTGCTCTAGGCATTGCTAGAAGCCTCAGACTGGTAACTTCTTATTCATGACATCATCACAATTTGGCCGCTTACTTACTGCCATGGTGACACCTTTCGCTTCAGATGGCTCTATTGATCATGACGTTGCGCGAGATGTTGCACGTTTCTTGGTCTCAGAGGGCAGCGACGGATTAGTTGTAGCTGGATCAACTGGTGAAGGAACTTCGCTTTCGGATGAAGAAAAACTCGAACTATTTGCAACCGTGGCCAGCGCAGTATCAGTTCCAGTTATTGCTGGCTCTACTTCTTCTGATACTGCCCGTTCAGTTGAGCTTACGAGCAAGGTAAAAGCAACGGGAGTGGCGGGAGTTCTCGCGACAACACCGGCATACGCTCGTCCCAGCCAAAAGGGGATTGAGCTTCACTTAGCGGCAGTTGCGCAATCAACACAACTTCCAGTGATGCTCTATGACATTCCATCTCGTACGGGACGAAAGATTGATTCATCAACGACAATCTCCCTGGTTCAGAGCCACAAAAACATTGTTGCTCTAAAAGATGCTTCAGCTGATTTAGAACAAGCAAAGAACACCAAAACGGTGCTCGGCTCTTCACTAGATCTCTACAGCGGCGACGACTCACTAGTTCTCGACTTCATGGCAATCGGTGGCGTGGGCGTTGTGTCTGTTGCAGGTCACTGGGCAAGTTTGGAATTTTCACAAATGATTTCTGCATACGTTGCCGGTAATCACGTCATTGCGAATGAAATAAAAGCGCGACTTAACGATAGTTGTGCGTTTGAAGGAACACTTTTGTACCCAAATCCAATGCCATCGAAAGCAGCTATGAGATATTTAGGTTTTAATGTGGGCCAGTGCCGCCTTCCGCACGCGCCTAGTGATGCAGCGCTTGACACGAAAGCTGTTCAAATCGTGACGGCTCTGCGAGCAACTCGTGTCTAAGGACTCCGTTCGCGTTACGTTCCTTGGTGGTCTCGGCGAAATTGGCCGTAACTGCTGCGCTATTGAGCAAGATGGCCGCATAGTTGTTGTGGATGCGGGACTGATGTTCCCTGAGCCAAACATGTATGGCGTTGATCTAATTCTTCCTGACTTTCGCTGGCTGATTGAGCGCAAGGACCGAGTTGACGCGATTGTTCTGACGCACGGACACGAAGACCACACTGGTGCGCTTCGCTACCTCGTCAAAGACATCAATGTTCCAATCTATGGTGCAGCACTGACACTTGGTTTCGCTAAGCATCGTCTAACTGAAGCTCGCGTTGGACATGACCTCAGCTTTATTGAAGTGGCTGATGGTGAAAAGAGGAAAATTGGCCCTTTCGAAATTGAATTCATTCCAGTTACTCACTCCGTACCGAGCGCTCACGCGCTGGCCTTTCACACAAAAATTGGAATAATTGTTCACTCTGGCGACTTCAAACTTGACTTGACACCAATTGATGGAAGACGCACCGACATTTCTCGCCTTGCGGCCCTCGGTGACGAAGGCGTTGCGCTACTGCTGTGTGACTCAACGAATGCAGAAGAGCCAGGGTTCACTGCCTCAGAGCGCTCAGTAGGTGGAGCACTGCGACGATTATTCTTAGAACGTCCAAAGAAGCGCATTGTTGTTGCGTGCTTTGCGAGCCACATTCACCGCGTCCAGCAAATCATCAATGTTGCCCTCGAGCAGAATCGAAAGATTGCGCTTCTTGGAAGATCAATGGATGTCAACGTGAAGTTGGCCCGAAAACTGAACTTGCTGCATGTTGATACCGCGGACTTTGTAGACATTGCCAACATTGATCGATACGAACCGGGTGAAGTGTGTGTTATCTGCACCGGTAGCCAAGGCGAACCGTTAGCGGCGCTTTCAAAACTTTCTCGAGGAGATGCACGTGACTTCACTGTTGGTGCAGATGACACCATCATCCTCAGCTCACATCCGATTCCAGGCAACGAATGGTCCGTTGGCAGGTTGATTGACGATCTTCATCGTGCTGGAACTGAAGTTATTCACTCTGGTCATGAACCAGTACATGCATCAGGCCATGCTCGCCAAGGTGAGCTTCGTACGTATCACCAGCTGCTTCGACCAAGGAACTTTGTACCAGTGCATGGCGAATACCGTCACTTGGTGCATCACGCTGAACTCGCAGAATCCATGGGCCTTAGACACGAGCACATTCTGATTTGTGAAGATGGCGACCAGGTTGAAGTTTCAGATGCCGGTATTCGACTTTCGGGTCAGATTCCTGCGGGCTTTCACTACATTGACGGCAGCGCTGGCGACCTTGATGAGAAGCCACTCGAAGAGCGACGCATGCTTGCTGAGTACGGAGTTCTTCAAATTTCAGCTGGCATTGACCGTGAACGTGGCGTGATAGTCCAACCTGTTCGAATTACAACTCGCGGATGGTTTGAAGGCGAGAACGATAAGAAACTTCTAGATGCTGTCACCGACACTGTTCGAGACTCAATTCAAAATGCACTTAGCGAAGGTGACCGTGATGAGGGGTCGATTAATAAAGTTGCTCAACGTGCCGCAGGAAGAATTCTTGGACAGAAGTATCGTCGTCAGCCTGTTTTGCTGCCTGCAATAGTTGTTCTTTAATCCTGCTTGTTTGGTTCGCCGTTCTCGGCGTTCTTCTCTCCATGGCGCCAAAAAGCTTTGCGACTAATTTGTTCGTCCTTTAGTCCACGGTCAAGCAATGCTTCGCGTAGAACTTTTGTAATCGTAAATTCTCCAAAGAGATACGCGTGACCTTCATCAGCGGGGAATGCGAATGCACTAAGCCCACTGAGAAGTCCTGCCGGGTCATTTTCTGCTCGACCATTTTTATCTACGAAGATTCCAGTGACTCCAAGTCCTTCGTCAAATGCAACGGTTAGCGAATCGTCATCATGCTTTGTTTCAACAATGAAGATTGCCTTGCCCGGAAATTCAATACTCTCGGCCATTCGGTAAAAAGCGGCTAGGCCAGAAACGTCACCCATGAACAGATACCAATCTGCAAGTGGGTCTAAAGGAATTTTTCCGCGTGGCCCCACCAGGTCAACTTCGTCTCCAGGTTTGGCGGTCTTTGCCCAGCGGCTGCCTGGTCCTTCATGATCTGTGCTGACCCAGAGAGTGAACTGGTCATTTTCTGGGTCAACTGAGCGAACGCTGTAACGCCGGCGACCAAACGCTCCATTGGCATCAGCCATGCGAACCATCACGTCGTTGCCCGGCACACCAGCAAGTTTTTCAGCGTTCCCTGCAAGCACAACCTCATAGAGCGACGTGCTTATTTGCTTTGAAGAGACAATAGAGCCAACGTGGGCACTGACCCCAAGACGTTCGGCGAGTTTGACGGAAGAACTATCTGGCTGTGGCATGAAACCAGACTAGGTGGATTGGCACTAAAAATGGGCATATGTTCAGTAAGTTAGATGGTTGTGGCACAAGCACGACACAAGAAAAAGCCAGCAAAAAAGGCTCCCGCTCGTTCAACGAAGCGCTCAGCACCTACGGACACGCCGTCGGCCTGGAAGCGTCATGAACGAGACATTTGGATAGTCCTTCTGGTTGTTCTTGGCCTATTTTCCCTGTTGGCTGAGGCAGGGGCACTTGGACCAGTAGGCCACAGTATTTCAAAGGCACTTTCTTCTCTATTAGGCATTGGACGTTTTGCACTTCCTCCGACGCTTGTTGGTCTCGGCGCTGGTCTCATCTGGGGAAACCTTGAAGTAGATCGCACAAAATTTGCTTGGGGCATTGGACTCGGACTAGTTGGAGCTTGCGGACTCGGTGATCTTTTTGGTGGAAGGCCATCTCTAAGTGCGACCACTTCACATCTCGCGCACGCTGGTGGATGGCTAGGGGTGATTGTGGGCGGAGGACTTCACCGAACAATTGGAATTGCTGGTGCACTAGTTGTTTTGCTTGCAGTGATAGTCGTTGCAATCATGGTGACAACTGGCATAGGCCTTCGCGCACTTGTATTTGCCTTCGGCGCATTAATGCGTGCTCTTGGTGGCCGTCTCGCTTCGTGGTGGAATTCACGTCCTCAAGTTGATGAGAATTATGAAGAAGCAGTAGAAGTCGAAGAAAAACCACGTCGTCGTAAAAAGAATCAAGTGGAGGAAATTGAACCGCTTCCAGAACCTTTTATTTACGAAGAGGAATTCCCTGAAGAAGTTGTAGTGGAATACGAAGAAGAAATTCCACCTCCTGCGCTACCAGCTGATCACGCACCTGCAAATCCTGTAAAAGCTGTAGCCAAAGTTGCTCCAGTGCACAGCGACTGGGTGCTTCCACCAATGTCGCTACTTGGGCGTACCAAGGAACAAAAACAAGATAGAAGTGCAATTGATACTGCAGGCGCTGAATTAGTCACCGCCCTCGCGGCTCACGGAGTGGATACAACCCTCGTTGGTTACACAGTTGGACCAACCGTGACTCGTTATGAGTTAGAACTTGGACCTGGTGTCAAGGTGGCACGCGTTACCTCGCTCAACAAAGACATTGCCTACGCCATGGCATCGCCAGATGTTCGAATCTTGGCTCCTATTCCAGGAAGATCAGCAATTGGTGTTGAAGTTCCAAATCGCCAGCGCACTCTGGTGGCACTCGGTGACCTTCTTGCTTCAGATGAAGCGGTGGGTGCACATCACGCTCTTGACGTTCCAATTGGAAAAGACATCTCTGGGAAAACAGTGGTTGTCAATCTCGGAGAGATGCCGCACGTTCTAATTTCAGGTGCCACTGGTGCTGGAAAGAGTTCGTGCATCAACTCACTTGTGACTTCGCTTGTAATGCGCGCAACACCAGATCAACTTCGTTTAGTTCTCATTGACCCCAAGCGAGTTGAAATGGGGCAGTACAACGACCTTCCACACCTGATTGCGCCTGTCGTTGTTGACCCTAAGAAGGCTGCAGGGATGCTTGCTTGGGCTGTAAAAGAAATGGAGCGCCGCTACGACATCCTCGCCGCCAGCGGAGCTCGTGACATTACGAGCTATCAGGAGATGATTGCTCGAGGAGAACTCCAGCCTGAGCCCTCAGTTCGTGAACAGGTAGCTGAAGCCATTGAACGTGGATCAGGACTCGAGTCTGATGTTGAAGAACAACCTGGACCAGAGAAATTCCCATACATAGTCATTGTTGTGGACGAGCTCAACGACCTCATGATGGTTGCTGCTCGTGACGTTGAAGAGTCGGTAGTTCGAATTGCGCAGATGGCTCGTGCTGTTGGTATCCACTTGGTGCTTGCTACCCAGCGCCCAAGTGTTGATGTCATTACTGGAGTCATTAAGGCCAATGTGCCAAGTCGTATGGCGTTTGCAGTTTCTTCGCTCGCTGATAGCAGAGTGATTTTGGACCAAAGCGGTGCTGAGCGACTAATCGGAAAAGGTGACATGTTGCTTGTAACGGCGTCAAGCAACATCGCACGACGCCTGCAATCTCCTTGGGTATCAGAAGATGAAGTTAGAAAGATTGTTGAAAACTGGAAGGCTCAAGGTGGGCGAGCTGAAACAATCCTGGCTCAAGACATACCAATTGGCCGCACTGGAAGTGGCTCTCTGAATGCGTCCGCTAGCGATGACGATGACATGGTGCTCCATGAGGCTCGCCGTCTAGTGCTCTCCACTCAACAAGGTTCAACTTCTATGTTGCAACGAAAGCTTCGAGTTGGCTTCGCTCGCGCAGGTCGTTTGATGGATCAATTAGAAGAAGAAGGTATTGTCGCAGCGGGTGATGGTTCCAAGGCACGTCGAGTGCTTATGACTCAAGAACAGTACGACGAGAAAACCTCACTTTAGGCCGTGTCAGTAAAGCATCCTGCCCTTAGTGGCTTATTCATTAGGTTTGGTTCTCTGCTAATTGGAGCAACTGTCGCCACAGGAATAATTGTTTCGATGCAATTGCCGCTTTTAAATAAGCCTGCAGAGGCATCGTTGTCTTTAATGTCGATTACATCGAGTTTGCCGGCCACGAAAGTTCCATACGCGTGGCCAGGTATCGGTAGCGCTGCAATTGATGTTCCTTCAATGGGTGTGCTCGAGTCACATAATGATCAAGTTCGCTCAATTGCCAGCCTTACAAAAATGATGACTACGTATGTTGTCTTAGCCGCAGACCCTCTTGGCTATCCTGCAGCAACTTCATCAGACTCTGGCCCATGTGTGGTCATCTCTAGAGCTGACGTCGTGACGTATGAAGAAATGAAAGCTCAAGGTCAGTCAAGTGCGTATGTGACCGAGGGAGAGAAGGTCTGTGAGCGCGATCTGCTAGCGGGACTTTTAGTTCACTCTGCGAGCAACTATGCAGTTCTGCTGGCGAACATGGTCTCTGGCTCTGTAGACAAATTTGTGACAACAATGAATGAAGATGCGACAATTCTTGGACTCTCGAGCACTCATTACGTAGACGTTTCTGGATTCGGATCGGGATCTGTTTCTACAGCACAAGATCAAGCACAACTCGCAGCTGAAATTATGAAGTCACCGCTCGTGCGTTCGATAGTTATTCAACAAAATGTCGTACTTCCTGTCGCCGGAAGTGTTGGAACGTTCACACCATTTGTGGGTACGAACAACGTTATTGGAGTTAAGTCGGGTAGAACGACTGAAGCAGGTGGATGTGATGTGATGGCGATGTCATTTGTAGTTAATAGTCAACCCCAGATTGCCTATGCAGTAGTACTAGGCATGCAGGGTGGCGACTTATTAACTCCTGCGGGTGAGGCCGCATTGGCTCTAGATAACTCAGTCGTTGCTTCAGTAGCGGCGGATGCTCACTACACATTTCTAAAAAATAGTTCTGTTGGCATTATTGGTTGGGATAACCACACGACATCATTTGGGGTCGCCAAGAAAACAACAGTTCTCTGGTCCTCAACTTCGCCAACTTTGCCCATGAAACTTCAAATAAAACAGTTGACCAAAAGTATTCATAAGGGTGATGTTGTGGCTTGGCTAATTGTTAATGGGGTAAAAAAGTACCGAATACCACTTACTGCCCAAAAGAGCGCAACTCCACCATCGCTCTGGCAACGCCTACGCTAGATACATGCTCGCACGCGTTCCAGCCTCATCAGCCAACCTAGGCCCAGGGTTCGATGCGCTGGCGGTTGCCCTTGAGCTCTATATAGAGGTATCAATTGAGCCGAGTGATTCTTTTGAAATCTCGTCGGAAGGCTACGGTGCTGGACTATTTGACGACGAGAATCATATGGCTGCACAAATCGCCACACAAGTTCTTGGACACTCCAACTACAAGATGCACGTAAAGTCAGGAATTCCACTGTCAAGGGGACTTGGATCCTCAGCTTCGTTAGCGCTGGCGGCTGCTTCTGCGGCAGGATCGAATGATGTTCTTGGCATCGCCACCAAGATTGATGGTCACGCAGAGAATGCCGCCGCGTCACTACTTGGTGGACTGGTTGTTGCAAATCTAGAAAAAGATGGATCTATCGTTGCTCGGCCGTTGCAACTTGATAATGAGTGGCGCTTTGTGGTTGTTATTCCCGATGAAGAGTTGGCAACTGCTGATGCTCGGCGAGTACTTCCGAAGCAAGTCCCATTTGCTGATGCGGTTCATAATCTCAATTCACTAGGCCTTCTGATTGCGGGGCTTGCTAATCATCAGGATTTTGTTTCATCTGCAATGGATGACTATCTTCACCAGCCGTACCGAATGCCACTTCTCCCATTTGCCGCCCCGTTGCTACAAGCACTTCGTGATGCGGGTGCCGCGGCTTCGTGTTGGTCGGGGGCAGGTTCAACCATGTTGGGTCTCAGTACTCAAAAAAATGCACCCGGAATCGCCAAAGCTGCGAATGAGTTCCTTCAGATGAACTCAATTCCAGGACAAGTGCTTACTCTTAACGCTGATCGTACTGGCCTGGAAACTCGTTGAGCCTTCACACAAAGAGTCAAAAACGAAATACATTCGAGGGGCTAGCGCTTCTTATGACCGGGGCGACACTGATTCCTTGGTCTGTTGCAATTATTCAACCTATTTTTAGAGCTATTGGCCCTGCCGCTTCGAGCGGTTGGCGCTTTGCATTTGGCGCAATTGTTTTGCTCGCAATTTCACGACCAAATTTGAGGAAATGGACAAAAGAACAATGGATCACAGCATTGATCTTTGGATTTGTTACTGCATTTATGAATCAGGCGTTCTACCAAGCAATCGAAAGAATTCCGCTAGGTAGTGCAGTATGTATTGAATTTATTACAGGTCCATTTTTAGTTGCCGCACTTGGCAAAAGATCATGGAATCAGTTTCTACTCATTCTTCTTGGAGGAGTAGGAGTTGTTTGCTTGTCTCACCCTGGTGGTGGAGTGACATTTGCTGGTGCAGTTTTCGCTGTTGGTGCTGGGCTCGGCTGGGCATCGTACATATTGGCGTCACACCGAATGGGCGGACAAACACTTGGCTTTGAAGGTCTTGCTGTTTCAATGTCGATCTCAACAATTTTTTGTCTTCCATTTATTGTTGGATCTGCACACACATTGTTGTCACAGCCTTACTTGAGTGCTCGAATGCTGATAGTGGCGACCATGTCAATTGTGTTCGGATTTGGAGCAGAGCTCTTGGCCTTTAGACGTGTAAAACCAGCTACTGCCGGAGTGATGATGTCACTCGACCCAGCGCTCGCGTTCATGATTGGCGTTATTTTGCTGTCTGAAAAAATAACTGCCCTGGACATCCTTGGATTAGTCCTTATTGTGTCTGCTGGTGTTGGCGTTACCTTTCGAGAGGCACGAAAAGAATTATTAGCCGCTGAGTAGGCTGGAGGGCGTGGGAACGCCCAAAACTTTTGCTATTCGCACCTTTGGATGCCAGATGAACGAGCATGACTCTGAACGTCTCGCGGGCTTAATGGTTGCAGATGGACTGGTTCCTGCAGAAAAAGATTCAATTGCGGACGTCGTGATTTTCAATACGTGCACCATTCGAGAAAATGCTGACCTTCGCCTTTACAGTGCGCTTGGCGAGTTGAAGGACTACAAAAAAGCTCATCCTGAGATGCAGATTGCGGTAGGTGGGTGCATGGCTCAAAAAGACCGTGACGACATTCTGCGCCGTGCTAACTGGGTCGATGTTGTCTTTGGAACTCACAATCTAACTTCAGCTCCAGGACTCTTGAAGAAAGCATTAACCGACGGCCCGCAGATTGAAATACTTGACGCACCAGACCCTGAAGCGCATAAGGACATGGCTCCAGCTCTTTACGCAGTTCGTGAACTTCCGTTCGCGGCGTGGGTGACTATCCAGACTGGATGTGACAACACGTGTGCGTACTGCATTGTGCCCTCGGTCCGTGGTGTTGAAGTGAGCCGATCAGTTGAAGACATTATGCAAGAAGCAACAATGCTTGCCGCTTCAGGCGTGACTGAAATTACGGTTCTCGGCCAAAATGTCAACTCATATGGTCGCGACATCACTGGACGTAGTCCGCTTTTCTCAGACCTGCTTCGTGAACTTGGAACCATTGATGGCATTGAGCGAATCAGGTTCACCAGCCCTCACCCCAAGGACTTCCGTGACGACACTATTCGGGCAATGCTCGAAACAAAAGCGGTATGCAACCAGCTACACCTACCGCTCCAGTCGGGATCTAATCGTGTTCTCAGCTCTATGAGGCGCGGATACACCATCGAGCGCTACATGGAGAAGCTCAACGCCGCTAGGGCTGCAATTGACGATCTCGCAATAACCACCGACATCATTGTTGGATTCCCTGGTGAAACTGAAGCTGAATTTGAAGAAACACTCGCAGCGGTCGCCGAAGCGCACTTTGACGCTGCCTACACATTTATTTTCTCTGCTCGAGAAGGAACTAGAGCTGCAGAAATGCAGTCTGAGTTCATCGAAGACGAGATAGTTGCTGAAAGATTCGATCGCTTGAAGGAAGTGCTTAACCGTTCTGCGCTCGAGAAGCATCAGGCTCGTGTTGGCAACACTGAAGAGGTGCTGGTTGAAGGACCGTCGCGCAGAAACGATCAAGTTCTTTCTGGGCGCACTCGTCAAGGCAAGCTCGTCCACTTCCCAGTTACTAATGAGCCTGTCCGTGCCGGTTCACTGGTCACTGTGAAGCTTCTTAAGGCTGCTCCGTATCACTTAAAAGGTGAACTCGTTTCTGTTCTACGAGCACCGAAGCACAAAGTAAGAATTCCACTTCACGTCTCATGATGAACCATGGCGGCATGGCTGTCGCGCTCGTTGGGCCAACCGCGTCTGGAAAATCAGCTCTCTCACACGAGCTTGCTCTTGAGATGGGTGATGTGGAGATTCTCTGCGTTGATGCAATGACTGTCTACAAGGGCATGGATATTGGAACTGCAAAACCTACTAAGCAGGAACAAAAAGAAGTTCCGTATCACTTGATTGATCTCATTTGGCCAAATGATGAGTTCAATGTTGCTCAGTTCCAATCAGAAGCACGTGATGCTTCTGACATGGTGAGAAATCTCGGCGGGGCAGTGCTCTATGTAGGAGGCACGGGACTTTACGGCCGAGCAGTTCTTGACAACCTAGAGATTCCAGGTCAGTTTCCTTCCGTTCGAGCTGAGCTCGATGAACGGGCAAAGTCTGAGCTCGATGCTCTCTACAAGCAACTTCAAGAACTTGATCCACTCGCAGCAAGTCGAATGGAATCAAACAACGAACGAAGAATTACTAGAGCGCTAGAAGTCACACTAGGAAGTGGAAAACCATTTTCTTCATTCGGATCTGGACTGCGTGAATACGGACCCGTGCGAGTTGTTCAAGTAGGGCTCAGTCCTGACATTGAGCTACTGAGCACTCGAATTGAAGTGCGCTTTCGGTCCTGGATGGAACAAGGTCTATTAGAAGAAGTGCGTTCACTGGCAAGTAGTCCTGCAGGCATGTCTCGAACTGCTCGCCAAGCGGTTGGCTACCGTGAACTACTTCGCCACATTGAAGATGGCCAGCCTCTTGAAGAGTGTGTTGTTGATGCAATCACCCAGTCGCGCAGACTCGCTCGTCGCCAGCGCTCATGGTTTAACCGAGACCCTCGCATTGAGTGGTTCGCAGAGCCTAGAGACGCTGCAAAACGGCTTCGAGAGGTGTTGACAACCCCTGATGGGTTCGTGCGAGACTAGAAGAGTGGCTTTACGTTCTCTACAAAAATGGCACGGTGCTGGCAATGATTTCATTGTCGACGTTATTGAACAGGGCACTGCCGAGTGGTGGACGCCTCAGCGTGCAATTGACGTCTGCAATCGTCACACAGGAATTGGCGCAGATGGACTGCTGCTTGCTGAAGTTGGATCAGAAGTTTCAATGGTTCTCTATAACGCCGACGGTTCTATTGCTGAAATGTCTGGAAATGGCATCCGCTGCCTTGCTGGCGCAGTTCACCGAACTACACACGCGACTTGGAATGAGCTCAAAGTCTCAACTCAGGCAGGGGTTAAAACTGTCACACTCAACATGAGTGGCGACACAGGCACCGGCAGCGTGGATATGGGCCAAGTAGTTCTTAAAGATGCACTTCCCGGAACGCTCGGTGTCGCAAACGTAGGCAATCCCCACGTAGTTGTTGAAGATAATCATTCTTGGTCTGACGCCGAGAGAGAATCACTCGCAGCAGATCTTGCCGCGCAACTTGGCGGTGCAAATGTTGAGTTCATTCGTTTCATTGATAAGAAGCATCTTTCACTTCGCGTTATTGAACGTGGAGTTGGTTGGACCCAAGCCTGTGGAACAGGAACGTGCGCAAGTGCTGCAGTGGCGCACAGCCTGGGCAAGTGCGATCAAGACGTCGTCATTTCAAACCCTGGTGGAGACCTTCGTGTTCAGTTAAGTGGTTCAAACGCGGTACTAAGTGGCCCAGTGCAGTTCGTAGGCAATGTGGAGTGGCTCGAAGCTTGACGTATATTCCAACCACGCTTATCGATCGCACGTTTCGAGAGCGCATTGTTTTAGTAGGGGTACTTTTCCCCGGTGTTACTTCTGAAGAACTCGAACGCCAACTAGATGAACTTGCTCTGTTGGTTGATACTGCTGGAGCAGATGTGGTTGCGCGCATTGTTCAAAGACGCGATGCACCAGATCCTGCAACGTTCCTTGGATCTGGAAAGGTTCAGGAGCTTCGCGAAATCTGTCTCGCAGTTGACTCAGACACCGTTGTCTTTGAGCACAACCTTTCTCCGGCGCAGCAGCGAAATTTAGAAAAGATTCTCGGCCGCACGGCCATTGACCGTACCGCGGTGATTCTTGACATTTTCGCCCAGAATGCGCGTACTCCTGAAGGAAAGGCACAAGTTGAACTTGCGCTACTGCAGTACCGACTCCCACGCCTTCGTAGAGACAGTGGATCTCTCTCTCAGCAGGCAGGTGGTATTGGAACGAGAGGGCCAGGAGAAACACAACTCGAAGTTGACCGCCGACGCCTCATTCACCGTATTCACGCAATTGGACGCGAACTCAAACAAATAGACCGCACTAGAGACATCCAGCGCCAGGGCAGAGACCGAGGTCGTCACCGTGAAGTAACACTTGTTGGCTACACCAATGCTGGAAAGTCCTCGATGCTCAATGTACTTACTGACGCGGACGTCGTTGCAGAGGACCGACTCTTTGCGACACTTGATCCACGAACTCGCCAGCGTCAACTTCCCGGTGGAGAAACCGTGCTCTTCACTGACACAGTTGGATTCATTTCTAATCTTCCTCACGGACTTATTCAGGCGTTCATGAGCACCCTTAAATCCGTACAGCAGGCTGACCTCTTAGTTCATGTTGTTGACGGAGCTTCTGATGACGCAGAACTCCAGATTGCAGCAGTGCGTGAAGTCTTAAAAGAAATTGAAGCAGACCATGTTCCAGAACTCCTTGTTTTCAATAAAGCTGATGTTTCTGATGCGCAGGCGAAGAGACTTTCTGCGCTCTACGAGGGAAGTGTCTGGGTATCGGCGAAGACGAGCGAAAACCTTGATGAAGTAATTGCCACAATTGCGGACCGAATCCGTTCCGAAGACCGAGTGATGACGCTGCATCTTCCGCTTGATCGTGGTGATTTACTCGCCATGGCTCACCGTGAAGGTGAAGTCATAGATATGAGCATTACCGACGAAGCTGTTGTTCTCCATGTAGTTTTGGACGCAGTAGGAGCGTCCAGATTCGCTGAATGGAGGGTGACGTCATGAGTTTTACACCGCCGCCGTATCCATACGACCGACTCGATGTCCTAAAGAAGTCTGCTGGTCGCTTCGAGGGTGGACCAATTGACTGTTCTATTGGAACACCTGTTGACCCACCCTTCCAAGGTGCAGTTGAGGAGCTGGCACGAGCAACTGGAGCACGTGGATATCCCACTTCAGCAGGATCACCAGAGTTCCGAAGTGCAGCCGCCGAGTGGATGAAGCGTCGGTTCAATGTTGACGTCTCTATTGACAATCTGGCAGCCTGTGTAGGCACCAAAGAGTTTGTTGGAACGCTTGCTGGTTACCTTCACCTTCGCTCCCCAGAGCGCGACACAGTGCTGTTTCCTGCAATTAGTTACCCGACCTATGCAATGGGAGCAACGCTCGCAGGACTTAGGTCTGTTCCAGTTGCCATGGTGAATGGCAAACTTGATCTCAGTTCAATTGATCCTTCAGACATTTCACGAGCACTAGTTTTGTGGTCAAATTCACCGTCGAATCCGACAGGTTTTCTAGATGACCTCGAAGCAGTCGCGAAGTGGGGGCGAGCAAATAATGTTCTTGTTGCGAGCGATGAATGTTATGCAGAATTCACGTGGCTCGGGAAACCGCGCTCAATTCTCGAACATGGAAGTGATGGCGTAATTGCCGTGCACTCAATCTCAAAGCGCTCAAACCTTGCAGGGGTACGAGCTGGTTTCTATGCAGGGGATGCTGAGGTTGTTTCATTCCTTCGCTCTGTTCGCCAGCACGCCGGGTTCATGGTGGCAGGTCCGGTACAGTCAGCAGTCGCCGCGGCATATCGCGACGATGCTCATGTTGAAGTTCAGAAAAAGATTTATCTCTCAAGACTCGAGATGATGTCCAATGCTCTTGAGGCGTTCGGAGTCTCTGCACCAGTTCCTGAAGGTTCGTTCTACTTGTGGTGCTCAAAAGACGGTATGGACGGCTGGGAGCTTGCTGCATTACTTGCTGAAACTTCCGGTCTCATTGTTGGCCCAGGTGAGCTCTATGGCGAGAGTGGTGCTTTATTTGCTCGCGTGGCGGTGGTTCAGCCCGATGAACGGTTAGCCCTTGCTGCTTCAAGGTTGTCAAAGAGTTAAGACCTTCACAAGTACGATGGGATAATGAGTTCGCTCGAATCCAACATCGAAAAGTGGTACAGCCAAATCGGAGACATGACTCCGCAAAACCTTGAAGCACGAAGGGATGTTGAGCTAGTCATCACCAAGCTTGATGACGGTCAACTCCGAGTTGCTCAGATCAACGAAAAGAATGAAGTAGTTGTTAATGAGTGGGTCAAGAAGGCCATTCTGCTTCTGTTTCGTCTTCGCGGTCTTGAAAAGGCTGAAGTCGGGCCATTCGAATTCCTCGACAAACTCGAGCTAAAGACTGACTATGAACGCCGTGGTGTCCGTGTTGTTCCAGGCGCGTCAGCACGTCGCGGAAGCTTTCTGAGTCCAGGAGTAATTCTGATGCCTAGTTACGTAAACATTGGAGCTTGGGTAGGTCCAGGCACGATGGTTGACACGTGGGCCACAGTTGGAAGCTGCGCACAAATTGGATCGAACGTTCACCTCGCTGGAGGCGTTGGTATTGGTGGAGTTCTAGAGCCTGCAAACGCTGTTCCTGTAGTCATTGAAGACGACGCATTCATTGGTAGCCGCTGCATGATTGTTGAAGGCGCACGCGTTGGTAAGGGTTCAGTGCTTGGTGCCGGAACAATTCTCAATCCATCAATCCCTGTAATTGATGCCCAGACCGGTGAAGAGGTATCTCGAGGATATGTCCCTGATTACTGTGTTGCGGTAAGCGCAAACCGTAAGCGTGAATACCCAGGTGGAGAGTTCTACCTTCCTTGTGTGCTCATCATTAAGCGAATGAGTGAAGGCGAGCGTCACAACAAGGCTGCTCTTAATGACATTCTTCGTGACCATGGTGTTGCAACGTGAGTCGATTAGACGACACCCTTGCCCTCGTGACAATTGCGTCTGTCAGTCGCAGTGAAGCCGCGCTGGCAACACACATTGAGAAATTGCTTGTCACAAACACATCTCTCGAAATAACTCGAATTGCCGACAATGTCATTGCACGAACTACTGGGGCACTGCCGGAGCGCGTGCTGATTGCTGGTCACATTGATACCGTGCCCGGAGAGGCGAGTGAGGCAAAGATCGTTGGCGATGTTCTGCACGGTGTTGGCTCGTGCGACATGAAGGGTTCGGTTGCAGTGATGCTGGAACTTGCAATGTCAAGCAAGCCAAGGTCAACTGAAATCACTTGGGTCTTCTACGCAAAAGAAGAAATTGCCCGTAGCGAGTCAGGACTTCATGAAGTACTTGCTGCTAGTCCTCAACTACTAAAGGCTGATGTGGCCATTCTCGGCGAACCATCTGACGGTGGCGTTGAAGCAGGGTGTCAGGGGAGCCTTCGCATTGAAATTCAATTGAAGGGTGCTCGAGCTCACACGGCTCGTCCTTTTACTGGTCGTAATGCAGTTCACCGTGCGGGAGAAGTTATTTCGAAGATTGCTGCCTTTACGCCTCGTGAAGTAGTAATTGATGGCGCATCATACGTAGAGCAGATGCAGGTAGTGGCAGTGAATGGTGGCATTTCACCAAACGTTGTTCCTGACACAGCGACACTCACCGTGAATCACAGGTTCGCTCCGGACAGGAATGGTGATGAAGCGCTTGCAGCGATTAAGCAACTCCTCGGATCTTCTATTGAAAATGGAGACACCATTCAAATTATTGACGCTGCTCCTAGCGCTGCGCCTTCGTTAACAAACTTGCGTCTTAAATCCTTAGTTTCGCTAACAGGTGTTCCAGTTAGAGGAAAGCTCGGATGGACCGATGTTGCTACATTCAGCGAACTAGGAATACCGGCCACGAACTTTGGCGCAGGTGACCCACTGCTCGCACATCGCAGCGATGAATTTGTAACACTTAGCGAGCTTGATGAATACGCTCGTGTTTTAGATCAGTGGCTTAGTAATTAGTAATTACGAAGTACTGAAATAACGCGACCAAAAATTGCAACATCTTTTGAGTCAAACTCCATGGGCTCCATTGTGCTGTTTTCAGGCTTAAGAACAGTTCGTGATCCTTGTGGAAAGTAGCGCTTCACTGTTGCTTCGTCGCCTGGAATACCGGCAACAACGATTTCACCCTTGTTAGCGGTCTGTTGACGCTGGACAACAATGAAGTCACCTGGCAGAATTCCTGCGTCGATCATTGACTCTCCACGAACCTGTAATACAAAGCTGTCACCACGACCAGCAAACTGCTCTGGGATTGACATGAGTTCGTGTGTATTTTCTGCAGCGAGAACTCCAGTTCCTGCTGCTACGTCACCAACGAAGGGGATGTGTCGGATATGTTGATCGGGCATTGGGTTCTCAGCATCAAGTCGAACAATGAGCGTTCGTGGCTGTTGAGGATTACTGGCGAGAAAGCCGCCCTCTTTAAGTACATTGATGTGGGTGTGAACTGTGGCGGGGGCCAAGCTCACGTGGGTACCGATTTCGCGGATCGTGGGTGGAAAGTTACGCTCTCGCTGACATGTTGCGATGAATTCGAGTATTTGTCTACGAACTGGGGTTAATACTTCAGCCATGGGTCCTCCTAGGACGAACAGTTGTTCGTAGGTTATCGCAATTTGACCAAGAAATCAAACATCTGTTCGTATGGCAAAATTCCTTTGTTTTATGAACGTATCGAATTTTTCTGTGAACTGTCTGTGATGTACAGTTCACCTAGGTCAAATCGACCAGTAATTCATGTCAGTATGCACGGGGCTTTTGCACAGTGTTGAACGCAGGAACTAAATAAAAGTTAGGAGAACGAACTATGAAGATTCGTTTGAATAAGTCAGTTGCTGCACTTGCAACTGGTGCACTTTTGCTTGTTGGGGTACCGGTTGCCGGTCTTGCAACAGCTTCTAGTGCAGCAGCAAAGCCTGTGTACGTAATTGGATATGAAGGCCCACTGACTGGATCTGGCGCTCAATACGGACAGAACGAGCTCGGTGGCCTTAACCTTGCAATTAACAACGCGAACGCAACTGGAAAGCTTCCATTTACTTTGAAAGTTAAGTCATACGACAGCCAGGGTGACCCAACATTGTCACCAGCACAAGCTCAGGCTGAAGTTGCTAATGCAAACCTTGTCGCCGTTGTTGGTGACGCATTCTCTGGTGCAACTCACGCAGGTGAACCGTACTGGTACAGCGCACACGTCGCCGCAATTACTCCATCAGCTACTGCTGTGACGATTGCAACCGGCAAGAACAACTTCTTCCGCATGGTTTACGGTGACGACATTCAGGGAACAGCTGACGCTAACTTCCTCGTAAAGACTAAGGGTGCAAAGACAGTTACTGTAATCAGCGACGGATCGTTCTACGGTGCGGGTATTGCTGGTGTTGTTTCTGTTGCTGCAAAGACTGCTGGCGCAACTGTAACTAATGACGCACTTCCACAGACTTCAAGCTGCTCAGGTGGCGTTGCATCTGTAAGTGAATTTGCTGCTGAAGCTACGAAGATCAAGGCATCTAACCCAGCTGCAGTTTTCTACGGTGGATATGCATGTGACTTTGCAAACCTTCTTCCTGCACTTAAGAGTGCTGGTTACAAGGGAACTGTAATGTCAGGTGACGGATCGTACGATGCTGTTTTGCTAAAGACAACAACACCTAAGAGTGCCGCAAAGGGTGCTTACTTGAGTGCTGCTAACTGTGGTTCAACAGGTAACTTGACTGGCACACTTGCAAAGCAGTACAAGAAGTTGACTGGCATTGAGCCTGCTGCTGCACTGTACGACGCTCAGGCATATGACGCTGGAAATATCCTTGTCGCTGCTCTCCAGAAGGTTTCACTTACTGGTGGCGTTCCTGCAATCCGTGCTGCAATTATTACGTACTTGCACGCTGGCTCATGGACTGGCGTAACTGGAAAGATTCAGTTCCAGGCAAACGGAAACCTTGTTGGTACCGGTAAGGGCAACATTGCTATTTACAAGGTAACTGGGAAGAAGCTGCCTACAGCTCACACTTGCTACTAAGTATTTAAAGATTTGATTGAGAATGCGCTGGGAGTAAATCCCAGCGCATTCTCTTTTCAATTATGATTTCGCCTAGATAAGAAAGGGCAAAAGTTGCACGGTTTTCTGAGTTACCTCAATGCACATTTTCATGCTCTTCGACTCGAGTTTTGGGGTCTTTTCATCGGCGGAATTGGTTCTGGCATCATTTATGCCATGGTCGCCATTGGTTACACGATGGTTTATGGAGTTCTACGCTTAATTAATTTTGCTCACTCAGAGATTTTTATGACCGGTGCATTTGCTGGCTATTTCACACTGAATTACCTCATTGGCTCTTCTTCGCCAACTGGCTTCTCGTCCATACTTCTGATAATTGTTGGAATTCTTGCTGGCGGCATTACCGGATCATTTTTCGCAGTAGTTCTAGAGCGCGTTGCTTATAGACCACTACGTATTAGAAAAGCGCCAAAGATTGCCTACCTCATCAGTGCAATTGGAGCTTCGTACTTCTTACTAAATCTTGCAGCAAAAGAATTCGGACGAATCGGTCGTGGGATCGCTCAGCCATATCAAAATCACACTGTGTTTACGATTTTTGGTGCTCCAGTTGAAATGTACAACATCATCATATTCGTAGCGGCTGGAATAATGCTCATTATTGTGGACCGACTCGTTAGTAAGACTAAATTAGGACGAAGCATTCGTTCAGTCGCACAGGACTCCGAAACAGCGTCACTAATGGGTGTTGACATCGATAGGACAATTGCTATGACGTTCGTCATAGGTGGTTTCTTGGGTGGAGCCGCTGGTTTCCTTTATGCACTAAATGTCGGTGTGTTGTACTCAATGGGGTTTACACCAGCGCTGAAGGCTTTTACTGCAGCGGTACTCGGTGGAATTGGAAATCTTCGCGGCGCAGTTATTGGTGGGCTCATTCTTGGAGTCACTGAAAGCTTTACCGTCGTGTTTTTTAGTGGTGCTTACACTGATGTTGTTGCATTCGCAATCCTTGTTCTCGTTTTGATGTTTAGGCCCACTGGAATTCTCGGGGAACTCATTGGTAGGTCCGCATAATGAATCTTCCATTCATAAAAAAACTCTCAACCAAAGCCCTCATAATTCTTATTTCGAGCGAGCTTGCAGCGGTTGTCACGGGTCCTCCTGGGAATGGCGATACTCCATGGGTTGGATTCCATGATTCAATAACTCAAAAAGCGTCATTTTTTGGTTTGTTTGTTACTGGGAGATGGGCGCTGTTCTACGCAATAGGCATTATTTCCTACTTAGCTGTGCACTTTTTCAAGAAGTTAAATTCCAATAATTCTGCGATGGACTCATTACGTTCGCAGTACAGTTCTGTAGCTAAGAATAAGTACTTCAAATTGGCTGCCGTACTTGTAATCGGGGTTCTCGCGATACTTCTTCCGACGGTTATTACCGACCCGTTCTGGCGCGAGGCGATGGTTTCACAAATTGCAGTATTTGTTTTGCTTGCTCTTGGCTTAAATGTTGTTGTGGGATTCGCTGGGCTGCTCGACCTAGGTTTCGTTGCGTTCTATGCGGTTGGTGCTTACGCAACTGCATGGTGCACTGGCGCGCTACCAATGCCACCAATCTTTGGATCACATGTAAATCCATTTTTTGCAATTCCTATTGCGATCATCCTTGCGATGGTGGCAGGCGTTATCTTGGGTATTCCAACGCTTCGACTCCGTGGTGACTACCTAGCAATTGTGACGCTCGGCTTTGGAGAAATTATTACGCTGTTCGCAAATAACTTGACAGGCATAACAGGCGGTGCTCAGGGAACAGAGCAAGTTCCGCATTTCTCGCTCCACATTGGGCCACTCAAATACATCTGGGGTCTTGATCCAGTGCCGTACTACTACTTAGTGATTGGTTTCGTAATTCTCTTCATCTTCATTTTCTACTCACTCGAACACTCGAGGGTAGGACGTGCATGGACCGCAATTCGAGAAGATGAAGTTGCCGCAGAGTCCCTAGGTATCAATCCACTCAAATACAAAGTTATGGCTTTCGCAATCGGTGCAGCGAGTGCTGGCTTCGCTGGTGTCATGACAGCGGCTCAGTCGAATTTCTTAACTCCAGCTACTTTCACCCTGGCTCTCTCAATCAACATTTTGGTGCTCGTAATCTTTGGCGGGATGGGTTCAATCTTCGGTGTAGTTTTTGGTGCAATTGTTATTCAAACAATCACCATGTATCTGATTCACACACCACCAGCCGGATACCAGCCCCCAGACCTCTACATCTACATTGGTGCGCTGCTCGTCATCATGATGATTTTCAGACCTGGAGGACTTTTTCCTGCTCGTCGAAGACAACGTGCTGACGTTGCAACTTCAAGTCTCGAGAACAGCAATGACTAATCTTTTTGAGGTTTCGAACATAACTTTGCGATTTGGCGGGGTCGTGTCGCTTTCGAATGTTTCGCTCTATCAAAAGCGAGGAGAAATTCTTGCAGTCATTGGGCCTAACGGAGCTGGAAAGACTTCTTTGTTTAATTCACTTACGGGTGTCTATCAGCCTCAAGAAGGTTCAATCACATTCAACCCCAAGGAGGGGGAGCCAATTTCAATAATTGGCAAGAAGCCTCACGTAATCTCTCACACTGGTGTCGCACGCACCTTTCAGGCTTCAAGAATGTTCAACGCATTGACCACGTTTGAGAACGTGAAGATCGGTGCCGAGTCTCACAAGGGGATCGGAGCAATCGGTGCAATTTTACGTGGTCCAGCTACCCGCAAGGATGAGAAATATTCAGATGCCCGAACATGGGATCTTTTAGATTTTGTGGGGCTGCGTGCTAAGGCCAATTACATTGCATCATCACTTTCATACGGCGAGCGTCGTCGTTTGGAGATTGCCAGAGGACTCGCCACAAATCCGGAAGTACTTCTCCTAGATGAGCCTGCGGCGGGAACAAATCCTTCAGAAAAACTTGAACTTACCGATCTCATCCGTAAAGTTAGAGATCAGATGGGTGTTTCAATTCTTCTTATTGAACACGACATGAAGCTCGTTATGTCACTCGCTGAACGTCTCTACGTTTTGAATTTTGGAAGTGTCATTGCAGAAGGAACCCCAGACGAAATTCGTGCAAATCAGAACGTTGTCGATGCTTACTTGGGTACTACGACTGCAGAGGGTGCGAACTAATGCTTGAGGTAAAGAACGCAGTTGTTCGCTATGGAGCCATTACGGCGCTACACGGCATTTCACTTGAAGTAAACAAGGGTGAAATTGTCACATTGCTCGGTGCTAATGGCGCTGGTAAAAGTACGACCCTTCGAATGCTTTCTGGTTTGCAAGCTGCGCAGGAAGGTCAAATACTTTTTGAGGGTGTTGATATCGCGAACACTAAGCCACATAATTTCACTGCTCTTGGAATCAGTCACGTCCCTGAAGGTCGTCGAATTTTTCCTCAAATGACCGTGGAAGAGAATCTTGATATGGGTGCATACAGTCGCAAAGACTCCTATGTTGATGACATTGAGAAGATGTTCATCATGTTCCCGATATTGAAAGATCGCAGAAAGCAACTGGGCGGAAATCTTTCTGGCGGTGAGCAGCAGATGCTCGCTATTGCTCGTGCTTTGATGTCTCGTCCTCGCCTGCTGTTGCTCGATGAACCCTCAATGGGGCTCGCACCCATGATTATCGAGAGTATTTTTCAAATTATCGGAGATATCCGAGAAACTGGAACTACGGTCTTTCTTGTAGAGCAAAATGCTTCTCAGGCGCTTAGATTGGCAGACCGTGGCTATGTCATGGAAAATGGTCGTATTGCCTTCAGCGATAAGGCATCAAATCTGCTGAACGACCCTCGTGTTCGTGCTGTCTACCTGGGTGAGTCTGCCTAAATACCTTTTCATCAGGTATTTTATAAATTTCTAAAATTTCACTTGCATACGAACGTATGTTCGCTTTATAGTTAACGAACAAGTGTTCGTATAACAAGGAGTGTCGGAAATGGCTGCAATTCAGATTGAAGAGTTCGAAGTACTAACAAGCGAAGAGGCAATGCCTTACCTGCGTCTCGTAACCGCTCAAAACACCCCTCAGAGCTTTCGTACGGGTGTGCCACTTGCAGTTCGTCGAGAAGCTCGTGAGCTTCGCCGCAAGCGCAGAATCCGCCTATACGCAGGGCTTGTCCTTGCTGGCGCATTGGTGATCCTTCTCATGCCGGGCGCTGCATTTGGTGGCGTAACTGGAACTGGCCTCTCAACAGACATTGCGAGTAGTGCTGAACTTGCTTCTGGAATGGTTTACGTAGTTCAACCAGGAGACACGCTCTCATCAATTTCAAAGATGGTTAATCCTGTGAGCCCACAAAAGGCAAGGACTGTTCTTGTTGCACAGCTTGGAAGCAGTGTTGTAATTGCGGGCGAACACATTCTAATTCCCTAATAAAATAGGAAATTAGGTGTATCGTGAATACATGCGCTGTCCATTCTGTGCGGCCGATGACGACCGCGTTGTTGACTCAAGACTCGCCGAAGACGGCGTTGCAATTCGACGTCGCCGTGAATGCTCTGCATGCAACCAGCGATACACAACATTTGAGCGTATTGAAGAAATCAGCCTTTTCGTGGTGAAGCGTTCTGGAGACCGTGAACCGTTTGATCGGATCAAAATTCTTGAAGGCGTTCGAGCTGCTTGTAAGAACCGTCCAGTTGACGAAGAAGTTCTTGAGAATCTTGTTATTTCAATTGAAGAGTCAATGAGGCTGCATAACCGTGATGTTACGAGTGAAGAAGTTGGACTAGCGACTCTTGAATCTCTTAGGTCAGTTGATGATGTTGCGTACGTGAGGTTCGCGTCGGTGTACAAAGGATTTGAGGGCACCGAAGACTTTGCTCGAGAAATTGGCAACCTCGTTAAGACAACTGCACCAAAACATCGGGGATAAAAATGCGCGCTATGCGACTACAGCCGAAATCGGCCATGGCCATTTATGCGCATCCTGATGATGCGGACATTGCCGCTGGCGGAATTCTCGCGCAGTGGGCTAGCGAAGGCTGTCAAGTACACCTCGTAGTTGTCTGCGATGGTTCAAAAGGCTCTCATTCTCCCTCAGCCGTCTCAACGGCAGTCGCTGGTGTGAGGAGTTCTGAACTGCAGCACGCAGCAGACCTTCTTGGGGCTGCCACTGTTACTGAAGTTGGATTAGCTGATGGCGACGTTACTAACGACGAAGAACTCCGCAAAACACTTGTTCGTCTCATTAGAAAGCACCGTCCTGAGGTTGTTCTAGGACCTGACCCTACTGCCACGTTCTTTGGTGGCGTCTACGTGAATCACCGAGATCACCGAGAAACTGGTTGGGCGCTTCTTGATGCAGCTGCTCCAGCTGCTGCAATGCCTCTGTACTTTCCTAAAGAGGGCACTGCTCACCAAGTTGGTCAAATTCTTCTCAGTGGAACTCACGAGCCAGATGTCGTCTTTGACGTCTCTTCGACAATTGATACAAAGCTAAAGGCTGTGATGGCTCACGCCTCTCAGCTGTCTGGAGACGTTGAAGACATCCGTGATGTTGTCTACGGTCGTGCTGAGCAAGCCGGTCGTCCAGTCGGAGTGGCCTTTGGCGAGGCTTTTCGCTGCATTGAACTCGCCTTCTGATAACCCCTCGGTTGACGAGGCACCGCTACTTCATATCGACCTTGATGCGTTCTTCGCGTCAGTGGAGATTCTTGATAATCCATCGCTGAAGGGTAAGCCCGTTGTCGTGGGTGGGCCTGGGGAACGTGGAGCAGTGGCGAGTGCGAGCTACGAAGCACGTCGATTTGGCGTGAAGAGCGCAATGCCAATGGTCATTGCTAAACGAATGTGTCCAAATCTTGTGATTCTTCCTGGCAGGTTTGATCGCTACGAGGCGTATTCGCACGACTTTCATGACATCATCATGGATCTAACGCCAGAATTTGAGCCCCTCGGTCTTGATGAAGTGTTCGCAGATCTCAGAAGCCTTCGACGTTTGAATGTTGAACCAATTGCTGCTGGACACGAACTACGTCGAAGAATCAATGATGAGCTTGGGCTGCTCTGCGGAGTAGGGCTTGGCCGCAACAAACTCTTTGCCAAACTCGCTTCAAAGAAATCAAAACCAAAAGTTGTTGACGGAAAACTAGTTGATGGACCCGGCGTCGTATGGGTTTCTCCAGAAATGGAAAAGCAATGGCTGAGTGAACTTCCAGTTTCCGCCCTCTGGGGTGTTGGTCCTGCAACGACTGCGAAACTGGAACGTATTGGTATTCGCTGGGTACGTGATTTACACAAATTTGAAGAGTCATTGCTTGCTCGTCACGTAGGGCCATGGATGGCTGGAACACTCGTTAACTACGCTAATGGTGAAGATGAACGAGAAGTCGTTTCTGATCACATCACCAAATCAATTGGCCACGATGAAACATTTATCAAATCACTCAATGGCATTGGTGAGCTACTTGAAGAAGCAAAAAGTCACTCTGCAATTCTCTCTAGAGCTATCAGGGCTAAGGGCTGGGTTGCTCGGACGGTTTCGGTGAGTGTGAGATTCGACGATTTCTCATCAATTGGAAGATCGCAAACAATCAGCTTTGGAATTGATGATGAGCGAGCAATATTTCTAATTGCCAAAGCCTTGCTTGAGTCAATGGAGTATCCGTTTGCAATCAGGCTGCTTGGAATTCATCTTTCTTCTTTCTTGCCTCGATCGCGAAATGACATGCAGTTGACTTTCGGTATTGATACAGCCATAGATGAACGACAGCAGACCATTGAGGCTACGAGAGACCGACAGATTGGCTACGAAGCATTACGAGATGCAATTGACGATGTCCGTGAGAAATTTGGGAAGTCGGCTGTGGGAACAGCTTCTGAACTTAGTGACGACGGAATTGAAATTGAACGACAGCGCGGAGGGACCTCACAGGGTCCCCTCGCTAAGCCCGAACAGTAACGAGTGTTCCTATTGGGGTGTGCGGCCAAACAGTCCCTGCTGAGCTAAATGGCATTTCGATGCAACCAAGACTTTGTGGTGATCCGTAGGTTGGACGAATGAATCCGTGTAGTCCATCGCCACCATTGAAATATGAGACCCAGGGAATTCCTGTGTCGTGATAGTGCGATCCGTCCGGATTTGTTCCTGACATTGTTGTAGAGGTGTAACGAAGGTATACCGGGTATGTCCCTAGATCAGTTGGTGCCTGGGCGATTCCACTATTTACAAGAGAGTGAAAGCTCGCGATGCCAGCTACATAAAGCGTTAAAAGTTGAGGCGCTTTCTTTCCGGTGTTTTCTGCAACATCAACGTAATTGTAAGGTCGCGGGCTAAATGATGAATTTTTTGCTGCGCTAAGCAATGCTTTCCATGTGGCAATAGTTGTTATTCCCGTTGTTGGAAGTTTCTGAACATCCTGGAAGCTCATTACAGCACCCTTGAGTATCTGATTGGCAACCCCGGGAGCCCACTGAGCTCTAAGTGACTGTGGAAGAGATGGGTAAAGCCATGTAAACGAACCAGCTGTTTTAGCGACAATTGGCTTTGACGAGATCACACTCACTTTTGGCATCACCAAGGTCGTAGTCGTGGTTTTTAGAGTTGTGGTTGTAGTTGGAATTGTCGTAGTTGTCGTGGTTGTCGAAGCCGTGGCGTCCGTTGTTGATGAAGAGTCCATGATTGTTGTTGTGGTTGTCGGGGGCACGCTCAGTACGGTTACCGATGTTGTTGGTTTCGAAGAACCTGCAGGAACAAAACCAACGGGCATGTACCCAAGTTCGGAGAGCAACTGTTCTTCCCAGAGAATGTCCACGGATGAAACAATTGTTTTTTGGTAACTAGATGTGACTGTGCAAGTCGAGGCACAAGTATATGAAGTCGGAACTTGAACTGTGTATGAAACGTTTGGAAACACAGAGCTGATTGGGTAGGCATCGAACTGTAGTTTCGAAATCTGCACCCACTTGGTTAGGAGTGAATGAGTAATTACTAAATTTGGAATTTGCCCAGCACTGATGGCCTGGTTCAATGTAATTCGTGCAATAGGCATTGTTTGATTGACAGAAGTTGAGAGCTGAACATTGACTTGAATTCCGCTTTGAACTGCTCCTGAGCCAGTTGCACTGGGAAGTAGTGAAAGCAAGAATAGAACTGGGAAGGTTAGGAGTCTCTTGTGCTTAATCACTCTTAAAGATTACTCATGATATTTTCAAAATCTGACGCCATACCTATTTTGATGGAGGATTCCTCTTTGTTTACTGCATCTAGGTATCTATTTGACCAACTAGGATTGATTCTTCTGGCGGCGTGGCCGAGCGGTTAGGCAGGGGCCTGCAAAGCCCCGTACTCCGGTTCGAATCCGGACGCCGCCTCCAGTTGAAATAGGTTATTTTTGTAGAACTGCTGTGGCGAGGTGTCACAGCAGTCTGCAAAGGTATCCCTGTGAGCAAGAACGAATTGAAGATTCCCAGACTTCTTTTGGGCTTCGATACTGAGACCACGGGGCTCGATGTAAATAGCGAACGCGCAATCTCGTATGGCTTTATTGCTTATTTTGACAATTTGCCAATCTGGTCTGAGCATTTTTATGTGATTCCTGACAAACAAATAGCTGAGCCAGCCATGAAAGTTCACGGACTCTCAATTGAGTCAATCATTGCGAAAAAGAATGAGGAAGTTGTTTATGAAAGCGTCGCTGCAGGCCTTGCCAGGGCGGTCTTAATTCTCCGTGAGTTCCATAATTTTGGCGCTGCAATTGTTGGAGCCAATGTAGTGAGGTTTGATCTCGCGATGCTTTCTAAAACGTATGAATCTATTCATGCTAGAAATCTCTTAGATGAGGGATTAGATGTTTCCATCCTTTCAATTATTGATGTAATTGAATTCGATAGAAGCATTGACAAGGATTTTGCTGCCCGTCCTCGTAGGGGACTTGAGCAGCTTTGCAAGCACTACGGGGTTGAACCAGGTGGTCACCACGCTTTAGCTGATGCACGTGCAACTGTAGAAGTTTTGCTCAAGCAGACAAAGCGTGCAAGACCAAATCAACTTGAATTCAACGTGACGTCAGTCTCTCCAGAGTTCTATGAATGGTCTGAACGGATTACTTCACTTCTAGCCAGCTAAGGACAAGAACCAAAATGGTAAGGTTAAAACCTTAGGGGCCGTTAGCGCAGTCTGGTAGCGCACTTCCTTGACATGGAAGGGGTCACAGGTTCAAGTCCTGTACGGCCCACTAATGAATTTCGTACTAACCATTGGAGTTATGGTGCTGATTGGCACTCTCTATTCCGGCTTCTATATCTGGATGAGAAGAGAATCATTTGGTGATGGAAATAAACGTATAAAAAAACGTGGACAACTCAAGAAAAAGAATTAAAAGTCCTACTTGCTTGGATCAGTGATTTCTAATGCAAGAAGTGGAGCAGATGCCTTATTGATGCACTCTTGATATTCGAGTTCTGGAACTGAATCAGCAACAACGCCACCACCAGCTTGCACGGTTGCGATTCCATTTCGAATTGAAAGAGTTCGAATAGTGATTGCAAAGTCAGCTTCTCCAGTTAGAGAGAAATATCCAAGTGCCCCTCCGTAGGGTCCACGGTGCACTGGCTCAAATTCATCTATAAGTTCCATTGCTCGAACTTTTGGTGCTCCGGTCAAAGTTCCAGCGGGAAAGGTGGCATTAAATGCATCGAACGCATCTTTTCCGTCAGCAAGTTGTCCACTCACCTGAGAAACGAGGTGCATCAAGTGCGAGAAGCGCTCAACTTGTGCCAGTCGGTCAACTTTTACGGTACCCGGTGCAGAGACTCGACCAATGTCGTTTCGACCAAGGTCAACAAGCATTACGTGCTCTGAGATCTCCTTCTCATCATTAAGCATTTCTTTTTCGATCTCTACGTCTTGCTTCTCATTAGCCCCACGAGGTCGTGTGCCTGCAATTGGGTGGGTGATTACCTGTCCTTCGTGCACTCGAACCAACATCTCGGGTGACGCACCAACGATTTGGCTTTCACCGGTATCGAGCAAGTACATGTATGGAGATGGGTTCAGAGACCGAAGTACGCGGTACAGCGTGAGTGGATCAACTGAAGTAGGTCGATTGAACTGCTGGCTCGGAACAACTTGAAATACGTCACCTGCGAAAATGTATTTTTTAGCTCGTTCCACAACACTGCAGTACTGCTCTTTAGTGAAGTTCGAGAAACTAGCGGCGAGCGTCTTGATGTCAATTGCTGCACGCGCACTTGGTGCGGTGGCGACCAGACGTTCAGTTGCGGGGTCATTTGCAGGTGAGGGGCCAACGAGCACTTCAATGATCTCTTGCAGCTGTGCTGTGGCGAGATTGAATGCATCCTTAGGATCAGCCCCATCTTCAATAAGTGCGTTCACAACCACTGTTGTTGAGTGACTCAGGTGGTCACAAATGAGCACTGCACCCGGAAACGAGAAGTCAATGTCTGGACACATGCCGTCGACGTCTTGGCGAGGGAGGCGCTCTAGGCGTCGAACATAGTCATAGGTAACGAAACCAACGGCTCCACCAAAGAATGAAGGTAATTCGGTTGGGATGTACGTTTTGTATCGCGACATGAGTTCACGTAGCACTTCAAGAGGTCCGCGCTCAGCTGCGTTTGCAACGTCAGCACCAGTGATGACAGTTTTCCCGTTGAGCGTTGTTACTCGCCATTTTCGGTCAAGACCAATGAACGAGTAGCGGCCAGTGTCCTTACCTAGGGCAGCACTTTCGAGCAAGAAGATTGATCGGCTGTTAGCGAAACGCTGGTAGAGCGAGACCGGGGTTTCGCGGTCAAGCTGCAGCGTGGCGTGAAGAGGTATGACGTTGTAGTTACTCGCTAAGGCTAAAAAATCGCTTAGTTCGGTTGTCGCCATCTAGAAAGAATACTTAAGTTCTAGGGGCATCTAAGATGCATTCATGGCGAAGAGCCCCTCAATCCTGGTGGTCGATAACTACGACTCTTTCGTGTACAACATTGTCCAGTATCTGGGCGAACTTGGGGCGAATGTCCAAGTGCTCAGAAATGATGAAGTGTCAGCCGGAGACCTGAAAGCAATGAATCTCGATGGGGTCCTCATTTCCCCTGGGCCAGGGCACCCGAGTGATGCAGGTAACTGCATTGAAATTATTAACTACTGCGCCGAAAACAATCTCGAATTGTTTGGTGTTTGTTTAGGTCATCAAGCACTCGCCGAAGCCTTCGGTGGTGTTGTTTCCTCTGCCCCTGAACTTGTGCATGGCAGGTCGTCTCTCGTTACTCATGACAACACTGGCGTTTTCGCCGGCGCACCTAATCCAATGATTGCTGGCAGGTATCACTCACTCGTGGTCCAAGACGCAACGCTGCCTGACGTGTTTGAAGTCACTGCACGAACTGGCGATCTCATTATGGGAATGCGTCACAAGACAGCCCCTCTCGAAGGTGTTCAGTTCCACCCAGAATCAGTGCTCACTGAAAGTGGCTACTTGTTACTGGCTAATTGGCTAGAGCGCTGTGGCGCAAGTGATGCAGTTGCAAAGTCGGTTGCGCTCAACAAAATCAGCGCAGTGACACGCCAAGCGTTACCACATCCAGTTTCTTAGAAACTAGATCCAAATCCGAAACGGGTTTCTGTAATTTCTCCGTTTAGAAGTTCAACCTTGTACGCGGCTGGACCAGACTGCGGGTCAACTGGAATGTCACTTACAACTGTGGTTGGCTCAAGTCCTTCAAACCAAATTCCAATTCGGTCGTCTGTTGCGTAGCCAAGTGACGGCAACGTTCCATCTTTCATCCAGTTCTGGAATGTTTCACGTCGACGAGGCTCACCGGAGTAGTGAACGCTGTTGGCGTAGGGAAGAAGTGAAAGTCCATTAGTTACAGGATCTAGGTCATTGCTATAGGAGTCAGTGTTGCCACCAGTGAACCAGCAAAGACTCCCAGCTGAGCGTCCACCCATGATCACTCCTTGTTCCCAAGCCGTGCGCATGTAGGTATCAAGGCCGTGCAGTTCCCAGAGTGCGAGCAGGTTGGCTACTGATCCTCCGCCGACCCAGACAAGATCAGCACCAAGGACAGCTTCTTCGAAGTTCGCCGAAGGTTGTGGAAAGAGTCGTAGCGCTGTCACTTCACACCCTGCGTCACCGAAGGCTTGGTAGTGGCGAGCATATTCACTCTCCATGTCTCCAGTTGCTGTCGCTAAATAGGTCACTTTGGGTCGGACTTTTTCGGTCATGCTGAGCGCATCGAGAAGCAAAGTGCCAAGTTTCCAAGTCTGCTGGATTGGCCCAGGTAGTAGCCCTCCAGATGTAGCCAGGACTCGAGGTGTTTTCATCTGTCATTTTTAACACCTAGCAACTGCTCAGTATGTCTAATATGCGATAAATAGATCTTGGAGGGGCAATGGCTACCACTGAATTTGAACTCGACGTACTCATTAAAGAACTGGTGACCGATTTTCCACCAACGTCGACTGATCCCGTAACGTTTCTTGGAGCGCAGTTCGACCGTGGTCTTGCATGGGTGCACTTTCCTAAAGGAAAGGGAGGACTCGACGGCAGCCCAACTGATCAGCTTTACGCGCTACGTAAGCTCACAGAACTGCACGCTCCATCTGCTGCGGGTCCAAATGTTATTGGTTATGGAATGTGCGCTCCAACGATTGTTATTCACGGAACGGAAGAGCAGCAAAATCGCTACCTTCGCCCACTCTTTACGGGGGAAGAAATCTGGTGCCAGCTCTTTTCAGAACCTGGTGCAGGATCTGACGTAGCAACACTCGGTACACGTGCTGAGCGCGACGGTGACGAATGGGTTATTAACGGACAGAAGGTCTGGACAACACTTGCGCACAATGCGCACATGGGGCTCCTCATTGCACGTAGCAATCCAGACGTAATTAAGCACAAGGGAATCACTGCATTCCTCGTTGACATGCACGGCCCTGGTGTAGATGTTCGACCACTTTTCCAAGCAACTGGCGAAGCTGAGTTCAACGAAGTTTTCTTCAATGAAGTACGCATCCCAGACTCTGAGCGACTCGGTGACGTTGGAGAAGGTTGGGGAGTATCAATCACGACCCTCATGAACGAGCGTGTATCTATTGGTGGAACTATTCCTCCACGTGGATCTGGCCTCATTGGTGAAGCGGTGAAGATTTGGAAGCTGAAGTGGAGTGGTCGTGACGATTCCTACGCACACTCAGTTCGTTCTGAGTTGATGCAGGCGTGGGTTCGAAATGAAGTTGGCCGCCTAACTAACTGGCGTGCCAGTGACCTTCGAAAGGCCGGCACTCCTGGACCAGAGGGTTCAGTTGCGAAGCTGGCGTTCGCTGAAGAGAATCAGCGCACCAGTGAGCTGTGTGTGAACCTCATGGGTGCTGAAGGAATGCTCTATGAGAACAACTATCCAATGGTTCGTCCAAAGGGTTCTGCCATGCATGGCGGTGACATGCGTAAGGCATTCATTCGTATGCGTGCAAACTCAATTGAGGGTGGAACGAGTGAAGTCATGCGCAACATCATTGGTGAGCGTGTTCTTGGTCTCGCGGGTGAACCACGTAACGACAAAGACGTTGCTTGGAAAGACGTTCCGCGCAGCTAATTATTTGTCGGTAAGTTTCTCCGCAAATAATTTTAGTGTTTTGGCGTAAGCGTCTTTTGCCGCCTCTGGGTTGTAGTCAGCTCTTGGGTCTGAATTGAACCCGTGCCCAGCATCTGCGTACCTCGTTATTTCAGTTGATACTGAAAGCTTTGATGTTGCTTCTCTTAGCTGCTCAACTTCTTCAACAGGAATTCCCTTGTCGAGGTCTCCAAAGAACCCAATCCATGGACACTTCAGTTGTGGTGCAAGTTCAAGTAGTGGGTCAAGTCCAAAGCGACCATTGGCAATGCCGCTGCCGTAGTAACTAGCGGCTGCACCAACGAGGCCAAGTGATGCTGCGTAGAAGGTGACAATGCCACCCATGCAGTATCCGACGATGCCAATGTTTGGCGTCGTGTAACCAAGTGAGTTCAGAAAATCAATGGTCGCTGTCAGGTCGTTAGTGATGCCCTCTTTGGTAAGCGTCATCATGGTCTGCATTACTGGTCCGAAGTCGTCGTAACCGTATTCCGGTGATCCTTCACGGTGATAAAACTGCGGCGCAACAACGAAGTAGCCCTCATCACTAAAACGATCGGCAACGTCACGGATGTGATCATTAACACCGAATGCTTCTTGGACAACAATGAGCGCGCGCTTGGCATCAGTGTTCCCAGTTACGTAAATAGGGAAGCGTGGAGTGGCTGCTTGGCTGCTCATTCGAAACTCGGTCCTACTGTTCGCGTTCTCTTCAATTCGTAGAAGCCAGGTGTTCCAGCAACCAGAGAAACGCCATCAAATAATTTTCCGGCTGCTTCGCCCTTTGGCGCGGGGGTAACAACTGGACCAAAAATTGCGACATCACCAAAGTGAATAACTGGTGTTCCAACGTCCATGCCAACTGGGTCCATACCTTGGTGGTGGCTCTTCTTTAATGCTTCATCGAAGTCTGTTGTGTGCTGAGCATCTGCGAGATCTGCTTCGAGCCCGGCTTCTTTTAGCGACTCAGAAATTAGAACATCAATGTCTTTTTCACTCTTGATGTGATATTGACTTCCCATTGCGCTGTAGAGCTTTTCTACAACTTCGTTTCCGTGTCGCTGTTCTGCGGCGATAAGTACACGCACAGGACGCCAAGCCTTTTGCATAAGGTCTACGTACTTCTCTGGCATCTCGCGACCTTCGTTAAGTACGGCCAGGCTCATGACGTGGAACTTGATATCAATGTCTCTGACTTTTTGTGCTTCGAGAAGCCATCTTGATGTAACCCAGGCCCAAGGGCATGCTGGGTCTACCCAGAGATCAACTTGCTGTGTCATAACAATTCCTTACTTATTCGCGTGTGCATGTAACACGGTAATAACTGAATTTACTACGCCAACCGCCATTGGGATGTCGAGCATTTCATCAATGCCGTGTGCATTTGAATCAGGTCCAAGTACGCCAGTCGCTAAGAACTGAACACCGGGGTAGCGCTTACCGAGTGAAGCAAGGAAGGGGATTGATCCACCTTCTCCGGTAAAGCCTGGAGCCTTTCCGTAAGCGTCGGTTGATGCCTCTTCGAGCGCTGTGGCAAGCCATGGAGCAAGTTCTGGAGCATTCCATCCATCAGCGTGCTCAGTTTTAAAGGTGACCTGTGCATTCGAAGGTATGTCCTTAGTCATTGCATTAACAATGGCTTGTTCGCAAAGCTTTGAGTCAGCGCTCGGAGGGAGTCGAAATGAAAGCGTTGCTGTCGTGAATGCACGAAGGACGTTTCCTGCAATGTCAGGTGTTGGAATACCACCCATGCCAGTTACTGAAAGTGTTGGTGACCACGTTTTGTTAAGTATTCGACCAGCTGGAGAGTTGCCCATCAGCGTAAGGCCAGGAACGAGTGGGAATTCGTGCTGGTACATGTCGCCGAATTCTTTTGCGGTATGTGCAGCTGATTCTTTAACAGCTTCAGGAATTTCAACGTGAAGTTCCTTTAAGAGAATTTCTCCTGTTTTCGAATCTTCGACACGCTCAATGAGTTGGCGAAGAATTCGAAATGACGAAGGAACAACGCCACTCGCCATTCCACTGTGTCGCCCTTGTTCAAGGACCTTCACCGTGAGCTCAATTGATGCAAGTCCACGAAGTGATGTTGTCACCCAGAGTCGGTCGTACGAGATTGCCCCTGAGTCGAGACAGATAAGCAGTTCAACATCTCCGAGGTGATCCTTTAGCGCATCGAGGTACGCCTCAAGGTCTGGGCTTCCGCTCTCTTCACATGCTTCAATAAGAACAACGCAGCGACTGTGAGCAACGTTGTTTGCTTCCATTGCTTCTAGCGCGCTTAGCGCTGCAAAGATGGAATAGCCATCATCAGAAACTCCTCGTGCGTAAATTCTGTCGCCACGACGAACAGGGTTAAACGGCTCAAGACCTTCTGACCATTCTCCAAGCGGCGGTTGCTTATCTAGGTGACCGTAGAGAACTGTTGTTCCATCACCACCGCCAGTTGACTCAACTGTGACGGTAATGACTGGGGTGCGACCATCAAGTCGGTGAATCTGAACATCAAACTTCGCAAGCTTGCGATTCTTCGCCCAATCAGCGAGCATCTGTGTAGCAGCCTCAATGTGGCCATTCTGTACCCATTGAGCGTCGAACATAGGAGACAGGCAAGGGATCTTGCAATACTCCAGAAGAGTGTCAAGAACAGAATCTTCGAATTGTTTTTGGGTAACTAAAGCCATACGGTGAGGTTACTTCTCGTTTCGTGAGAAATGCACTGTCTGCCAGCAATACCAAGCAACCGCTGAGCGCACTCCAAGAAATGGCTCACCTGCTTGCTTTAAATCTTTTTCAGAGATGGTTTCTTCTAGGTCGTGCACGATACTCCAACCCACTCGAACACCGTAGTCACCAATTGGCCAAACATCGGTTCTGGCGAGTGTGAACATTAGGTACATCTGCGCGGTCCAGGGCCCAATACCTCTCACGGACGTTACTTCTCGAACAATTTCGTCATCGGTCATTCTTCCGTGACGATGTAATTGAATTCGCCCATCAAGGGACATGGTGGCGAGCTCAACCATTGCTTCTGCCTTCGTTCTATTTAGCCCAGCAGACTTTAGTTTTTCAGCGCCAGCCTTGATAATGCTTTTTTCAGAAACCGTTCCATTGCAAACATTGACAACTCGCGCGTGAATTGTTGCCGCAGCACTTGTAGCCAATAGTTGTGAAGTGATTGAACTTGCTATAGATGCAAACCGCTCATCAATCTTTGAAGCGCGGCGTGAAGGTGGCGTCCCTGCAAGATGAATTATTTTCTTGAACGCTGGATCAGCCTTGACAATTCTCTTTGCAATGTCTGAAGGTGATAGCGCGCTAGCCATCTACTGACTATTACAGAGATTTTGGAGTGTCGACATAGACACCTGAAGGAGTATTTGGATTTGACCTGGTCACTTGATGAAGCATTGCCTCTACGGCGCGTACTGGCGCAGAGGGGAAGCCGAATCGTCTTGATACAAGGATTACTCTTCGCTGCGATATGTCAGAAATTGGAATAGCTCTAAAGCTTTCACGTAAAAACTTTGAAAGCATCGTGATTGGAAGAATCGATGAACCGTAACCATCAAATGTCATTGACGCAATAGTTCTAATTCCGTCCAGTTCAACTATTGGTTTAAGTTGCACACCAACAATTCGACACGCATCATCAATTTCTTTTCGAATAGGTGTTCCTGACAGTGGAAGAAGTAGTTCATGCTGAGAGAGCTCTTTGAGCGAGATTGCTCCTTTTTGAGACGCAAGTGGATGGGTGTAGTGCGCAATGACTGCGAGGTCTTCGCTATACAGGTCGAAGTCTTTAAGTTCTGGAGCGCTTGCGGGCCATCCCAAAACTGCCATGTCAATCGTCCCATCAACAACTCGTGGTTCAAGCGTTGAGTTAGTTCCTTCGGTGATTCGAAGAGCAATGTGTGGGTAATCACGACGCTGGGCTTCAAGCAGCAGTGGCACCACCCAGCGACCTGCTGTTCCGATCATCCCTAGTGAAACCTGTCCTCGCACATCTTTTGTGAGCTCAGAAACGTCTGAAGTAATGGCATTTACTTCAACAACAACTCGGCGAGAGCGCTCACTAACTATTTTTCCTGACTCAGTTAGCTTTCCGCTTGATCGATCAACTAGTTGAGTACCAAGTTCAGCTTCGAGTTTCGCAATTCTTGATGAGATATTTGACTGAACTGTTCCAAGTGCGGCGGCGGCGTCAGAGAAACTTCCATGGTCTGAAATTGCTAAAAGGGCTTCAAGTTGGCGAATTTCCATGTATCTATTATACAGATAGTAAGTATTCATCTAATCAACTTGCTTGATAGTGAGTTAATCGGCATACTCATATCAACGCGTTTTGCCAGAAGCCCCCCTGATGGCAAGGCGCAGGTTTTTGCAGAAGGACCAGCCTCCCCCCGGCTGGTCCTTTTGTGTTTTCAGGGTTGTTAGCGTTAGAGCAATGAGTAGTCGCCTTTCACTTCGCGGATTTCTGGCGCTCAGTGCCCTTCGCACGGTTAACTCTCTTTCTAGGGGAACCGGACGGGGCTCTGGGACTGTTGCTGGTGGGCGAGTGGGCCTCGCGATATACCCGAAGCTTTTAAATGATTTGAGCAAAAACCGACAGGTCATTCTTGTAAGCGGGACGAACGGCAAAACCACCACAACAGCTCTCTGTGTGGCTGGGTGGGGAGACAAGGTCTGTTCAAACGCAACCGGCGCCAACATGCCAGCAGGTCACGTCGCTGCGCTCAGCGGATCTAGTTCACCTCATGTTGTATTAGAAACTGATGAAGCATGGCTCCCAGTGGCTCTTGAAGCAACGAACCCACGAGTTGTTGTGTTGTTGAACCTTTCAAGGGATCAACTCGACCGCGCCACAGAAGTCCGCTCAATCGCTGAACGATGGCGAAGTGCACTTTCGAAAACAGCACATGACCTTGTGGTTGTTGCGAATGCAAATGATCCTCTTGTTGTTTACGCAAGTGAGTCAGCTAAAAACATCCGCTGGTGCAACATTGAAACGCCATGGACATCTGACGCAGTTTCGTGCCCAAAGTGCACTCAATCAATAGTCAGAACATCAGGTTCCTGGTCGTGCGTGTGTGGATTTACTAAACCAGGTTGTGTAGCAAGTGTGAGTGGCAGCGAAGTTCGAATTGATAATGAAACGGTGCAGACCTCTCTCAGCATTCCTGGTCAGTTCAATGTGGGAAATGCCGCAATGGCCGCCACAGCGCTTGACGTGTTGAACGTTGATCCCTCAAAGTCACTCACAAGTATGAAGTCAGTCACTGCAATAGCCGGAAGATTTGCAGTGCGTACATGGCAGGGAAGAAAAATTCACATGCTGCTCGCAAAAAATCCGGCAGGATTTGATGCGCTTCTTCAATCACTCAGCCCAGGAACTGATGACGTCTGGATTGCCATCAATGCTCGCATTGCAGATGGAAAAGATCCTTCGTGGCTCTACGACGTTTCATTTGAGCAACTTCGAGGCCGAAAAGTTTGGTGCCTTGGAGAACGCAGATTAGATCTATCGACACGACTTGATTATGCGAATGTCACGTACGAAGTTGTAAATGACTTGAATTCTCTTCCAAAGACTTCAGACACGACTGAACTTCTTGCGAACTACACAGCCTTTAGTGACTGGATGCAGAGGACAACAGCATGATGAAGATCGCCCTCATCTATCCAGAACTTCTTGGAACCTACGGGGACTATGGAAACGCACTCGCACTTTCACAGCGGTCTACTCGACGTGGTATTGACGTTGACGTTATGAACGTTTCGATAACCGATGAACTTCCTGATGCTGATCTCTACCTACTTGGTGGAGGTGAAGATGGCCCACAGAGACTCGCTGCTGATCTTCTAAAGAAGTCATCTTTGAAGCAGCGAGTTGCAAATGGCGCGCACGTATTTGCTGTTTGTGCGGGACTGCAAATTCTTGGAACATCATTCTGCGTTGAGGGCAACGATGCCTACGAGGGTCTCTCACTTGTTGATGTTGAAACGACCAGAGGATCAGTTAGATCTGTGGGTGAACTCCTCAGCCAAGTAGGAGAGAACAAAATGGTGGGATTTGAGAATCACGGCGGAGTAACAACGTTGTCGCCTGGAATTGAACCACTTGGCACAGTCCTGCATGGTCGTGGGAACAATGGACATTTTGACGGCTTTGTCACCGAAACTATTTGGGCAACGTACGCTCACGGTCCAGTTCTCGCAATGAATCCGTGGCTCTGTGATGAGGTGATTGCGAAGGTGACTGGCAATAATTTAACTCCGCTTAAAACAGCTGCAGATCAGCTTTATGCAGAGAGAGTTACGAGTCTGAGTTCTCGCTAGGGCGACTAACGCTGTACGAATTGTCGCCACTGATTTCACGACCAAGTGCAACAACTGCATCTTCGATTCGTGTGTTGAACTTACGGATGTTTTCTCCGTCACCACACTTCAAAGGTTTTCCAAAAGCAACCGTCACTGGATGACGTGACTGGCTTGGTCCTTTGATGTACTTAGGAGCCTTTGCGTATTTAGGTCCACGTAGGTAGCCAATGTCGTGAATGTAAATAGGAATGATTGTTGCGTTAGTGCGCTCCGCTAAATAGGCGGCGCCACCTTTGAACTGCTGCAGATTTCCATCGGGCGTTCTCCCACCTTCTGGAAAAAGCAACAGGTTCCATTTGTCTTCGAGAACTTCAATCGCGAGCTGTGAACTCCTGCGGTTTACTTTGTGGCGATCTATGGGAATCACGTTGAATCGAAGTACGGCTCTAAATGCACTTACTCGATTCATGAAGAATGTGTCCATCGCACCCGCAACAACAGTGTGTGACCTGACCTTCGCTGGAAACGCAGCAATTGTTAGTGGAGTATCAAGGTTGCTTGTGTGGTTGGCAACAAAAATAATTGGCCGTTCACCTTGAATGTTCTCAATGCCTACAACCTTGAGCGACGCCATGTATTTAATGTAAGGCGCCACGTAATAGGACTGATACATGTGTCGAAAGATCCTGGCGGAATATCTGCGACCCCACGCTGTTGGAAAATCAAGTCCTAGTTGAGCCATGCTAACGACGACGCTTGCGCTGCTTTGGTGTGTAGCGTTTCGAAGCTTGAGGTATTTGCTTAGGTGTTGGCTCGTCTGTAGTTGATACAGTTCTGCCTTCCTTGCGAGCCTTTGAAATTTCCTTGGCCTTGCGTGAAGATCCTGAGAATGAGGCGTCACCATACTTGGAGAGTCGCTGCGCGCGGATAATTAGCCATCCACCAACGAACACAAAGAGGAGACCGTTACTAAGCGCGCCAATGTAGAGACCCAGTAGCAAACAACTAACTACCACCCCGGATCGCTTTCGCATGAAGGCAAAGATCAGAATAAATACTCCAATAATTGTTAAAGCGAGAAATGCAGGCATCCAATATGATGGATGAGTGATTTCTGTTCTTATGCAGAGAGTCAATACTTTTTTGTAGAGGTGCCCGCAGTAAGGAGCGACCTTTGCTGGTTTTGCAGAGAGCGTTAGCAATGTTGTTTTTGCAAGCACTCTTGGCAAGTAAAGAGCAGCAAATACCAATGCAATTGCTGCAGCAGCGAAACTAACTCCTCGCTCGAGACCATCTAGACCAAGAATTGCCGCTCTTGGTGCCATGGGTTGTTTCTTTTCTCTTAACCAACGGGACTTTGAATTTTCGTTATCAGACACGCGTAGAGGCTACAACGCACATCACATGATGTGTTGAACACATACTGCAACGGCAAAAATCGTTGATTTAAGGAATCTCAAGGCGAAGAGTAGCGTTGTGAAAATGTCAGCGTTAAGCCACAAAATTCCGATTACTCCTTGGAGAGCTACTTCGACATGGTCATTTCGTCCTCCAATGTTCTTGCCATTAGTTGGTGGACTCGCAATCTTTGGCTTTGGAGAAGGTCTTCTCGTGCAGTCGCACTGGGGGGCAACACCATGGACCGTATTCGCTCAAGGAATTACAAAGCACACGCACATGTCAATTGGCTGGGCGACGCTCTTAATTAGCGCATGCGTGCTGCTGCTGTGGTTCCCACTTCGTGAGAAACCAGGGCTTGGAACTATTGCGAACCTTTTGGTAATTGCGTACGCGCTAGATCTAACAGCTGCACATCTTCCGGTCGCAACGAATTGGATAATGAAGACGTTGTACATGGTCGGCGCAATCATGGTGATTGGCATTGGTAGCTCGCTCTATTTGACAACGGGACTTGGGCCAGGACCTCGAGATGGACTTATGACGAGCTTGCACCGCAAGTTAGGCGTCAGCATTGTTTATGTTCGAATTTCAATTGAAGCTACGGTCCTCACAATTGGATGGCTTCTTGGTGGAACCGTGGGAATTGGAACAGCAGCATTCGCAATTGGTATTGGCTTCAGCATTGGTTTCTGGCTCGGGGTAATGGAACGCATAGTAAAATTAACCCACCATGATTGACAGCAGCCATTTCTTTGAGTTCTTCGTCGCTTCTGCAATCATCATCATTGCGCCTGGGCCAAGTGTTATGTTCACAATTGCTCGTGGCGTGGCGTGGGGGAAGTGGACGGCAGTTCTAACAACACTTGGAAACAGTCTGGGTGCACTCGTGCTCTCTGTTTTGGTTGCTGTAGGACTTGGACCACTTATCTCACACTCCAAAATCTTCTCAGCGGTTCTGCAGTTCGCTGGTGGCTGCTATTTAATCTGGCTGGGCGTTGAGGCATTTCAGAAGAGAAAAGCGCACGCTGCAGCAATGATTGATCAGGCAGAAGACAGACCTTCGAAAGCAGTCATTATTCGGCAAGGTTTCGTCGTTGGAGTCCTAAATCCGAAAGCACTTATTTTCTTCGCTGCGGTATTCCCTCATTTTGTTAATCGCTCAAAGGGTCATGTGACGATCCAATTACTGATTTTTGGTGTTGTATTTAGTGTCATGGCTTTTTTTAGTGATGGCACGTGGGGCTACATTGCGGGTTCTGCGAGAGAGTGGTTGGCAACGTCACCTAATCGCCTAGTTGCTCTTCGAACAATTGGTGCATCAGTGATGATGATTTTGGGTGTCTTGATTATCTTCTCGGCGTTCACCACGTTGTAATGCATGAGAACTGTCTGATTTTTTCTTTGAACCACATACCTAGAATGCAGTTGTTGAGGAGATCACAATGAGCATGCATGGTGGCGGTGGTGGTGCAGCCAGGAGCGGTCGCATGGGGATGCGTGGTCTAACTAAAGACCGCAACATGCTCGAACATCAAATTACTAAGGGCACATTCCCACGCGTTCTCTTGTACGCAAAGCAGTACAAGAAGATTCTTATTATTTTTCTCTGTGCGGTAATCACGGATGCAATAGTTAGCTCTGTTTCTCCACTGCTGCTTAGAGCAATCATTGACAAGGGGATCATTGGCAAGAATCAAGGGCTCATCATTGGTCTCGCGTTTTTAACCGCACTTCTTGCAGTCTTTGATGCACTTCTTTCACTTATCGAGCGCAGAATCTCTGCCGTAATTGGTGAGGGCCTCATTTGCGATCTGCGTTCTGAAGTGTTCCAGCACATTCAGTCAATGCCAATCGCGTTCTTCTCTCGCACTCAAACAGGGGCACTTATCAGTCGTCTAAACAATGACGTGATTGGTGCTCAGCAAGCATTCACCGACCTGTTCTCGAACATTGTTGGTAATTTGATTTTGGTCAGCATCGTGCTCGGAACAATGTTTGTCTTGAGCTGGCAGATCACTCTGGTGGCACTGATACTCGTTCCAGTGTTCTTGCTCCCTGCACGTCGTGTTGGAAAGCGCCTTGGGGGATTGTTCGCACGCGGCAATGAACTCAACGCAAACATGAACATGGTGATGAATGAGAGATTCAATGTTGCTGGAGCAATGTTGGTGAAGCTTTTTGGTCGTCCAGCCGATGAACAGAAGCGTTTTAGAGATAGCGCAATGGAAGTTCGTGACATTGGAATAGACCAGGCGATTTACTCTCGTTTTTTCTTCATTGCACTTTCGCTCACTGCATCACTAGCAACAGCCTTCGCCTATGGATTTGGTGGGGTACAGGCGCTTAACGGAACACTCGCCGTTGGAACAGTGGTTGCCATTACGGCATATCTCACGAGACTCTATGGTCCTTTGACGCAGCTTTCAAACATCAACATTGACTACATGTCAGCAATGATTAGCTTTGAGCGCTTGTTTGAAGTGCTTGATCTTGAGCCGATGATTAAAGAAAGTTCAACAGCAACGTCAATTCCTTCTGGCCCCGCCAGACTTGAATTCGATCACGTTGTCTTCTCCTACCCATCTGCTGAGGAGGTGTCGCTCGCATCACTAGAAGCGGTTGTAAAGCTTGAAAAAGTCGCTAAGACCGATGTCCTGCACGACCTTTCATTTGTGGTTGAACCCGGAACAATGACTGCACTCGTTGGGCCAAGTGGTGCGGGTAAGACAACTATCTCGCTGTTGGTATCACGCCTCTATGACGTGATCTCGGGTTCAGTTCGAATTAATGGACTCGACATTAGAGATGCAACAACTGAGTCACTAAACGCAACTGTTGGTGTTGTTACTCAAGATTCTCATCTCTTTCACGACACCATTCGTGTAAACCTTCTCTACGCCAAACCCGACGCCACCGAGCAAGAACTCGAGAAGGCTCTTAGGTCTGCACAAATTTGGCCATTGGTGGAATCACTTCCGCTAGGCCTTGAAACTGTTGTTGGAGAACGCGGCTACCGACTTTCAGGTGGCGAGAAGCAGCGCATTGCTCTTGCTCGACTGCTTCTAAAGTCACCAAAGCTCGTTGTGCTCGACGAAGCAACTGCTCACCTTGATGCCGAGAGTGAATCGTTGGTTCAAAAGGCTTTGGAAGAAACCATGTCAGAGCGCACTTCGCTGGTGATTGCACACCGACTATCAACAATCAGAAATGCAGACCAGATTCTTGTAATCGAAGACGGCAGGGTTGTTCAGCGTGGATCGCACACAGAGTTACTGCGCGAAGGTGGACTTTACAAAGATCTCTACGAGACGCAGTTCGCGCAGCAAGAGAGTTAGCCCATTGCGTGGGCGCCACCATCAACGTGGATGACTGATGCAGTCGTTCCTCGCATGAGTGGTGACAAGAGTGCAACGCCAGTATCTGCAACCGCACTTGAATCATTTACATCCCAGCCAAGTGGAGCTCGCTCGCCCCAGGTGTCTTCGAATGCTTGAAAACCTGGAATTGATTTTGCAGCCATTGTTCTAATTGGACCAGCAGCAAGCATGTTGACTCGAATCTTGTCTGGTCCAACTTCACGGGCCAAGTACCGACCAAGTGATTCAAGGCCCGCCTTCATCACACCCATCCAGTCGTACATAGGATATGCGCGTGAGCCATCGAAGTCGAGGGCAATTACTGAAGCACCGCCAAGCGCTTCACTCTTTTGCAGCAGCGGACGAAATGCACCAACGAGTGCAGCGAGTGAATACGTAGAAATCTGCATCGCAGTAGAAACGTCTTCGTAAGGTGCAACGAACATTCCGCCACCTAGACATGACTGTGGCGCGTAACCAATTGCGTGCACAAGGCCGTCAAGGCGACCAAAGCGAGTTTCGACTTCTGTCACGGCAGCGGCGATCTGTTCAGGGCTAGTGACGTCTAGTTCGATTATTTCACCTACGTCACCAAGCTTTTTGGCGACTCGACGGGTAAGCGAGACGCCACGCCCGGCACCTGAAATAGCGACGGTTGCGCCCTCTTCTAGGCAGCGCTTGGCAATACCAAAAGCCAAAGAGTCATCGGTAAGTACGCCGGTTATAAGGATGCGGTGATTTGTAAGTAGTCCCATAGTTGTTAGCGTACTTGGCAATAAGTGATTAAAAGGACGATGATGGAATCAATTGGCATTCTTGGTGGAACAGGCCCTGCGGGACGTGGAGTCGCTGTACGACTCGCTTGCGCTGGATACAACGTGGTGCTTGGATCACGAGACTCACAACGTGCAAGTGAGACTGCATCAGGCATCACCGTACGCGGTAATGGAAAAATTACTGGTGGAACAAATGATGATGCAGCGTCATGTGACATTGTCATCGTCGCCACGCCTTCTGACTCCGCAGTTGAAACTGCCGCGTCGCTGAAGTCAAAGCTCGATGGAAAGATTGTTGTGTCAATGGTGAACGCTCTGACTCGTGGCAACAAGGAACTAATTCCTGTCTACCCACCACTTGGATCAATGGCTGCAGAAATTGCTGCAGTGTTGACTGATTCAAAGATCGTTGGTGCCTTCCATCACCTTCCTGCTGCACAGATGGAAGACCTCGACAGCGGCATTGATGCCGACGTAGTTATTTTCGGAGACGACGAAGAAGCTCGCAAGCGAATCAATGACATTGTCAATGAGATGCCAGGACTGTTTGCAATCATTGCTGGTTCGATGGCTCTCGCAAGCGCAGTTGAAGCATTTACCGCAGTTTGCATCTCAATTAACATCCGTCACCGTGCTCACAGCTACGTGAAGATGGCAGGACTTACTCACTAATGCGTCTCTACGACACACAACGTGGTGGTGTATTCCCACTTGAAGCGGGACCTGTCGTCACCATGTACAGCTGTGGCATTACTCCTTACGACGCTGCGCATTTGGGTCACGCTTTTGTCTATTTAACCTTCGACGTTTTACAACGTCGACTTCGAGACGCCGGGCATGAAACACGGTGTGTACGAAATGTGACAGACGTTGATGACAGTATTTTGCAAAAGTCTCGAGAAATTGGTGTTAACTATCTCGATCTTGCCGCACAAGAGATGGCGAAGTTCGATCGAGACATGCAACTAATTAATTTGCTGCCTGTTTACTCAGAACCACGCGCAACTGGAGCCATTCCAGAAATTCTTACCCTCATTGACCAACTCTTCAATGCTGGCGTTGCTTATGAAGTGGACGGATGGATTTATTTTGAGTGTTCGAAATTCCCGCGCTACGGACAAGTAAGTCATGAGACGTACGAATCAATGTTGGCGCTATCTGCAGTTCATGGTGGAAACATTGAAGACACTCGTAAGCGTGATCCGCTCGACTTTGTTCTTTGGCAACCTTCACTTGAGGATGAGCCATCTTGGGAATCAAGATGGGGAGCTGGCAGGCCCGGTTGGCACATCGAGTGCTCTGCACTTGCGCAACGTGATTTAGGTGCGACGCTGGACGTTCATGGTGGTGGCAGAGACCTTGCTTTCCCTCACCACGAATCTGAAGCGGCACAAAGTGAAACAGCTAATGGTGTGCAGTTTGTAAAACACTGGCTACATGTTGGCCTCGTTGGACTTGACGGCATCAAGATGTCAAAGTCGCTCGGAAACTTGGTTTTTGTGTCTGCACTTGCTGAAAAGGCAGAACCAGCTGCGGTTCGATTAGCGCTTCTTTCTCAGCACTACCGCCACGACTGGCAGTGGACTGATGAACTTCTCTCAATTGCACAGTCTCGACTAGCGACGTGGCGCTCGACACTTGTCAATGGAAGAACCGGCACCGTGCTTGACGAAGTGCGTAGCGCTCTTGATGATGACTTAAATACTCCGTTGGCCCTAACTAAAATTGATGATGCGGCACACGCTGGTTACAGCGTTGGCTCAGCGGCAGCACTTCTCGGCATTACGCTGTAGGGAGCGAAAGGCATCATGTCGGACATTCAAGTACTTCTCCCAGACGGTAGTGAACGCACACTGACAAGTGGCGCTAGTGCACTTGATCTCGCGACCCAAATTGGCGCTCGACTTGCAAAGGATGCTCTCGCTGCAGAAGTTAATGGACAACTCACTGACCTTGGTACCCCTCTTAAGTCTGGCGACAAAGTAGCGATTGTTACTCCCGCGAGTGAAAACGGAAGAGATGTTCTGCGTCACTCAACAGCGCACGTTTTGGCTCAAGCAGTTTGTCGCCTATGGCCAGGAGCGCATTACGCGATTGGGCCATCAATTTCGAATGGTTTTTATTACGACTTTGAGCTTCCGGGTGGAGCACGATTCTCAGATGACGACCTTCCTCGCATTGAAGAGGAAATGCGCAAGATCTTTAAGGAAGACCAACCCTTCACACGTTCAGAACACTCATTTGAAGAAGGACTCAAATTATTCAAAGATCAGCCATTCAAAGTTGAAATCATCAACGCTGTCAAAGATGGCGGCACTGAAGAAGATCTAAACGAAGTTGAAAGCACAACTGCTGTTTCTGCTTATTCAAACTCTCCGGCATTCGTTGACCTTTGTCGCGGACCTCATGTTCCATCAACATCACGACTTGGTCACTTCAAGTTGATGCGAGTTGCTGGCGCGTACTGGCGTGGTGATGAAAAGCGAGCACAACTTCAACGCATCTACGGAACTGCGTGGGAATCTAAAGATGCACTCGCAGCACACCTCGAACAGCTTGAGCAAGCTGAACTTCGCGACCACCGTCGCCTTGGACAAGAACTTGATCTCTTCTCATTCCCATCCGAGCTTGGACCAGGACTCGCAGTCTTTCACCCACGTGGTGGAACAATGAGACGCGTGATGGAAGAATATTCACGCAGTCGCCACGTTGCCGGTGGCTACGAGTTTGTGTACTCACCACACATCACCAAGGCTGAACTTTTTGAGACTTCAGGCCACCTGCAGTGGTTCGCTGATGGAATGTACCCACCAATGGAACTTGACGATGGGCAGAGTTACTACCTAAAGCCAATGAACTGTCCGTTCCACGTACTGATTTTTAAGTCTCGTCAACGTAGTTACCGTGAACTCCCACTGCGCATGTTCGAGTTTGGAACGGTATATCGCTACGAAAAGTCTGGTGCAGTGCACGGACTTACTCGTGTTCGTGGAATGACCCAAGACGATGCACACATCTTTTGTACTCGTGATCAGATGACTGAAGAATTAACAAGTTTGCTGAAGTTCGTTCTTGACCTACTACGTGACTTCGGACTTAATGACTTCTATCTAGAACTTTCAACTCGCCCTGAAGGCAAGGCCGTTGGAACAGATGAAGAGTGGAACGAAGCAGAATCAACGCTTGCGAGCGTTGCTAATGCCGCAGGTCTTGAACTTGTCATGGACCACGCTGGTGGAGCGTTCTATGGTCCAAAGATTTCTGTACAGGCTCGCGACGCTATTGGTCGCACTCACCAGATGTCAACAATTCAGCTCGACTTCCAGTTACCTCAGCGTTTTGATGCCAGCTTCATTGGTAGTGATAATGCTCGTCAACGTCCGATCATGATTCACCGTGCACTCTTTGGTTCCGTTGAACGCTTCATGGCAATTTTGATTGAACACTACGCAGGGAACATGCCAACGTGGATTGCCCCAGAACAGGTACGAGTACTTGGAGTTAGTGGTGCCCACGATGACTACGCCTACGAAGTTGCTAACGCGCTCAAGCTTGACGGGGTTCGTGCAATTGTTGATCCTGCGAACGAACCACTCGGTGGACGCATTCGCCGTGCGAAGTTAGAAAAGATTCCTTACATCGTGGTTGTTGGTGACGATGATGTTGCGAACGGAACTCTTGGAGTTAATGCTCGAGGAACGAACGACCCTGAGCGTGGTGTGACACGTACACAGTTCCGCGAGAAATTGCTCGCAGAAATTGCCAGTCACGGTTCACCTGAGGCGAACTAAATGCCTTTAGAGCGGTTCTCTGCGGCGTGGAGAGAAGAATACGTCAGTAGTAGTGCAGCGATTGATAACTCCAAGGAGAGCACCAGCTGCGTCTTCTGCAAATTAAGTACTGATGATGTGAGTGCTGAATCCGGAGTACTTCTTAAAACAGAATTCTCATTCGTGACTCTTAACGCGTTCCCTTATGGATCGGGACACCTTCTTGTGCTGCCACTTCGCCATCTACAGGGACTAGGTGATTTAAACGACGTCGAATACGCAGATTTCTATTTAACGCTTCGACGCACAGTTGTGGCATTAGAAAAAACGTATGCAGCTGACGGCATGAACGTAGGAATGAATCTTGGTCGCGCCGCCGGGGCGGGGATTCCTAAACATCTTCATGCTCATGCGCTGCCGCGCTGGGACGGAGACACCAATTTCATGGCTTCAATTGGAGAAACAAAGGTATTACCTGAATCTCTTCAGTCAACGTGGCAGAAAGTTCACGCAAATCTTTAGTTCTAATGGGCATGTTTTAGCCCATTACACTTGTAGTTAAGAGTCCGGAGGCTCAATGTTCGACGGAAAATTTCGTAAAACTTTAGATGCTGGCACTGCACCAGTTGGAAGAATCCTCGTCAAAATTGGGTTCTCGCCAGATGTCTTGACAGCATTAGGGCTTGTCTTTGCCGTCGCGACTGGTTGGGCAATTGGATCAGGACATCACTGGTTCGCAATCGTTCTTCTCATCGCCACTGGCTTTCATGACATGTTTGACGGTGCGGTTGCTAAAGCTTCTGACCGTGCAAGTCAGCGTGGCAGTTTCTTTGACTCTGTAATTGACCGAATTTCAGATGCGGCTTTGCTCATGGGTGCTGCGTATTACCTAACTGCCCATAACCGTGGCCAATTAGTCCTTCTTCCATTTGCCATCCTCACAGCCACATTCTTGATTTCGTACCAGCGTTCGAAGGCTGAGAGCTTGGGGCTCACTGCAAAAGGTGGTCTTATGGAGCGCGCAGAGCGAATGATTCTGATGGGTGTTGCACTTCTTGCGAAGCCAATCTTTATTCCAGTTCTATGGCTTATGTTGCTTCTGACAACGATGACCGCACTTGGTCGTTTCATGCGAGTTTGGAAAGTAGCTGCGAGCCCACCTCCCCAAGAGCACACTCCTCTTTCTGACATTCAGAATTCAATTCGACGCCGTCGAGGACTTAGTCGCGCATCGCGTCGCTAATCGTGTCAAACAAGTCGCGCGTCGCGCTTTTCAAAACTCTCGCCACGATTCTGGAATCACTTCCTCTGGCTTTTGTTTCTAACATGGGCGAAAAGGCCGCAGGAATTTTTGGCAATAGGGAAACTTCTGCACGTAAAAATCTACGCGTAAACGTTCGTCACGCACTGAGCGCACCCGGCAGGACTGTTGATGAAGACTTGCTAGAAGATTTCATCAACCGAGGCTTTAGATCGTATGGAAAATACTGGGCTGAAAGTGCGAAGTTACCTGCAATTTCAACTTCTACAATTTCTGAGCGATTCATTATTGGTGAAGGATTTGAACATTTGCTTGCCGCAAAAGAACGTGGCATGGGAACAGTCATTGCAATCCCACATATTGGCAACTGGGATTGGGGTGGCGCATTCTGGTCACAAATTGGTATGACGATGACTGCGGTTGCTGAAGAACTTGATCCTCCGGAGTTATTTCAGTGGTTCAAGAAGAAGCGTGAAGACATGGGAATACAAATTGTTCCATTGAATGAGCACGCTGGGTCAGGACTACTAAAGACCCTTAAAGATGGTGGTGTGGTCGGGCTACTTTGTGACCGAGACCTTCAAGATAACGGTATTGAAGTTGAATTCTTTGGTGAGATGGTGTCAATTCCTGCTGGACCAGCCACGCTTGCACTTCGCACGGGTGCAACGCTAGTTGCGTGTGCTTGTTACTCAGGCCCAGGTGATGATCACTATGCAGTGGTAACTCCTCCAATTGAAGCAGTGCGCCAAGGGAAGCTTCGTGAAGATGTGACTCGAGTTACTCAACAAGTTGCCTACGAGCTAGAAGGTCTTATCCGTCGTGCTCCAGAACAATGGCACGTACTTCAGCCGAGGTTTAATTCGTGAGTCGTCGAATTGCGATTGTTTGTCCCTACGCACTTTCTATTTACGGCGGGGTACAAGAGCAAGTGCTTGCAATGAGTCGAGAATTGTCAGCACGGGGAAACGAAGTCCTCATTGTTTCTCCAGATAGCTCTGATCTATCTGAGTATGAAACAAATGCAGTAGTTGCTCACTTTGGAAGACTCTTTTCAATTCCAGCAAATGGCTCACGCGCTCCGATCACTCTGTCCTTTTCAGCAGCGAGAAAAGCTCGAAAACTTGTTAGTGAATTCAAGCCGGACATTGTCCATTTTCACGAACCCTTTGCTCCGTTAGTTGGCTGGGCAATACTTCGCAGTCACTCAGCACCTGCTGTAGGGACGTTTCATCGAAGCGGTGACGGCCCTGCGTTCACGCTCACTTCTCCATTGCTAAAAAAGCTCTCGAAATACTTGGATGCTTATGCGAGCGTCAGTTCACAGGCCGAAATGACAATTAAAAAAGCTGTTGGTATTGAAAGTGCCGTTTTGTTTAATGGTTTTGAAACCAGCAGATTCGTTGCAATACCTCGTGAGCGAACTGGGCAAGTGACCCTAACGACGATTGGTCGGCTCGAAGATAGAAAAGGAACTGCAACTGCAATCACAGCAGTGAAGTCTCATAACTCGAATGATTCTGAACAGTGGAAACTTGTCATCATTGGCGATGGACCAGATCGATCAAAGCTCGAAGCGTTGGCCGGGCATGATGAAAACATTGTTTTTGTTGGTGCAGCGAATGATGTTGACAAGCGATCGTGGTTGCGTAGGTCGAACGCACTGCTTTGTCCTGCAATTAGGGGCGAAAGTTTTGGCCTGGTGCTTCTTGAAGGTATGGCCAGTGAGACAAGCGTTATCGCAAGCGACATAAATGGTTACCGTGATGCTGCAAGTTCTTTCGCCACTCTCTTTGAGCCAGCGAACCCTTCATCTCTCGAGCAAGCAATTAATTTTTCGCTCAGATCAGAGACGACAGACTCAATCGCAGCTGCTCGAAGTCATGCCGAAAACTGGTCCATGTCTCGACTAATTGACCAGTATGAGACGCTCTACAACGAAGCGACTCTGCGCTTTCATGCAACCCGGTAGCCTTTAGTCGTGGCAACCAAGCAACGTTCGCGTCAACGCAGACCAAATTCATCACGTGACCGTAGTCCTCGCTACGTTGCGCCGGTTCTTGACCCAACCTGGCAAAACCCATACGCACCATCTTCTGGTGAGCGCACCGCGAATTTGCACGCCGTTGCAAAGCTCGCACGTCGCAAAAATCTTCTTAAAACAATCATCGTGGCGATAATCGCTGTTGGACTGCTCGCAGGCTTTGTTGTTTCACCATTCATTGCTGTAGGCGCCCCAGTTGTTGTAGCGCTCTACGTATTTGATTTTCGTCGCTCAGTTAAAAAGTTCACACAAAGCGGAAACTCACTCGGCAACGTGCTCCTTGATGCCTTTAAGGCGGGCGGAACATCTAAAGACCGTCAACGTCTCATAACTGTTCTTGACCGACTTGCTGCAACCTTCGGAGTTGACAGCGTGAGTGCGTTCATTGTTGAAGATGAGGGCTACAACGCAACGTTGGTTCCTAATGGTTCAGGGTATGCATTGTTTATTACTAGTGCGCTCATGCGTGACTTTGAACTCATTGAATTAGAGGGTGTTGTTGCTCACTGTCTTGCTCGCCAGCGACTCGCGCTCTTGCAGCGCCAAAGTGTTGCGTCACTTGCATCTCTCAGTGACGAAGATCGAAAGTCACTGGCTGGTTCTGGCGCCGCGTACCGTGCGGATGAAGTCGCCGCCGCTGCAATCAGGTATCCACTCGGACTAGCTGGGGCACTACGCAAGTGTTCTCGCCAAGTTGTCCCTGCGGGGTCTTTCTTTTTGACCCCTAATTACGACCAGGGTCGCTGGGTGTGGTTTGACATCTGGAGTGACCGTAAAGACTCGAATCTCAGTGATTTAGACGACGTAGAACTTCGAGCCCTTGCGCTCGAGGAGTGGTAATTACGCGTTCCAGTTAGGCTTAGGACATGAGTTCTTCACACAACACTTCCAAAGTAGGTTCCGCACTCGTTAAGCGCGGTCTAGCTGACATGCTCCGCGGAGGCGTCATCATGGACGTTGTCAACCCAGAGCAGGCCAAGATCGCCGAAGACTCAGGCGCAGTTGCAGTAATGGCGCTTGAGCGTGTTCCTTCTGACATCCGTCGTGATGGTGGCGTTGCTCGAATGAGTGACCCACAAATGATTCAAGAGATCCAAGCAACCGTGACAATTCCAGTTATGGCCAAGGCTCGCATTGGTCACTTTGCAGAAGCACAAATTCTCCAAGCTTTAGACGTTGACTACATTGACGAATCTGAAGTGCTCACTCCAGCCGACGAAGAGAATCACATTGACAAGTGGGACTTCACCGTTCCTTTTGTTTGTGGCGCAACAAACCTCGGTGAAGCACTTCGTCGCATTGGTGAAGGTGCTTGTCTTATTCGCTCAAAGGGTGAAGCCGGAACTGGAAATGTTGTTGAAGCGGTTCGTCACCTTCGCACCATTAACGCTCAGATTCGCCGTTTGCAAACCGCTGATGCCTCTGAGCTCTTTGCACTTGCAAAGGACCTTCAGGCACCACTTCCTCTCGTGCAAGAAGTAGCTGAGCTCGGAAAGCTTCCAGTGCCAATGTTCTGTGCTGGTGGAATTTCTACTCCTGCAGACGCTGCACTCGTCCTGCAACTTGGTGCAGAAGCAGTATTCGTTGGATCTGGAATCTTTAAGTCTGAAGACCCAATCCGCATGGCTCGCGCAATTGTTGAAGCAACGACACACTTCCAAGATGCTCACGTTGTCGCCAAGGTCTCAACTGGCCTTGGTGCCGCAATGCGTGGTGCTGAAACAGCAACGCTCGAGCAACGTCTCGCCGAGCGCGGTTGGTAATGCCAAAAGTTGGCGTACTCGCTCTTCAGGGCGATGTACGCGAGCACGCAACCATGCTTAGCCAAGCTGGTGCAGAAGTTTCTCTCGTTAAGAGGGCTGAACACTTAGAAGACATCGACGGATTAATCATTCCTGGTGGAGAGTCAACGACCATCGCGTATCTGCTCACTACGTCTGGAGTGCGCGAAGCACTTGATAAAAAAATCAAAGATGGACTCAATGTTCTTGGAACCTGTGCGGGGCTAATTATGTTGAGCTCTGGAATCGAAGATGGCAGGAGCGACCAATGGAGCTACAACGCTATTGATGTTGTTGTAAAGCGCAATGGGTACGGGCGACAGATCGCAAGTTTTGAAACCGACATTGACGTGAAGGGTATTGGCCAAGTTCCTGGAGTATTTATTCGAGCCCCACGAGTTGTTTCTGTAGGAAGCGATGTAGAAATCCTTGCTACCTATGATCATGGTGATGGTGAACATCCTGTGCTTATGCGCCAAGGCAATGCTTGGGGTTGTTCATTTCACCCTGAACTGACGAACGATTCTCGGGTTCATGAGCTTTTTGTAAAATCGCTGTAGACATTTAGTTAGGATTACATCGCCCCTACGGGCAGGAGGAATTATGTCTGGCCACTCGAAATGGGCAACTACGAAGCACCGCAAGGGTGCCAAGGACAGTGCTCGCGCAAAAGTATTCGCAAAACTCATTCGACAAGTAGAAGTTGCTGCGCGTGAAGGCGGTGGCGACCAGAGCGCAAACGCCGCACTTCGCACCATGTTCCAAAAGGCTCGCGAAGCTTCTGTCCCTCTCGACACCATTGAGCGTGCTGTTAAGCGTGGGACTGGCGAACTCGAAGGTGTCCGCTACGAAGCAATTAGCTACGAAGGCTACGGCCAGGGTGGCGTTGCAATCATTGTTGAAACACTGAGTGACAATCGCAACCGCACCAGTGCTGAAATCAAGCATGCATTTTCAAAGAATGGTGGCAACATTGCTGAGCCGGGTGCAGTTTCTTGGCAGTTCGACCGCAAGGGCATTATTGAAGTTCAGGGTCCGATCGACGAAGATCAACTTCTTGAATGGGTGATGGAAGCCGGTGGAGAAAACTTCACGCCAAACGGCGACAACTTCTTTGTGACGACTGATCCAACAGAAGTTGGAATGGTTAGGGACGCACTTGAGGGTTTCGGCGTAAAGGTTTTATCGGCTGACCTCACTTTGGTGGCTCAGAATTCAATTCCGATGACTGACAAGGTCGAAGCTCACAAGCTGCTTCGCCTTATGGACGCCATTGACGACCATGACGATGTCCAGAACGTTTTCGCTAATTTTGACATTTCTGATGAAATTCTTGCCTCATACGAGGGCTAATTCCTAGCAATTAGGCCCCTAGGGCAGTAGTATCGAACGTATGTTCGTACTCGGAATCGACCCAGGACTGACCCGTTGTGGCTACGGCCTGGTCGAAGGATCCTTTGATGGACTCGAATCTTTCCGTGCAATCAAAGCCGGCGTCGTCGAAACCGACCCCGCAACTCCAGTAGAAAAGCGCCTTAGTCAACTTCTCGTAGAGCTACGAGACCTCATGAATGAAACAAAGCCTGATGCCGTTGTTGTTGAACGTGTTTTTTATCAGCGAAACGCGAAAACCGCGATTCCCGTGGCGCAGGCGAGTGGCGTAGCGGTTGCGCTCGCTGGTGCGATTGACATTCCAGTTCGACAGTTCACCGCACAAGAAGTAAAACTAGCTGTAACTGGTTATGGCGCTGCAGGAAAACTTCAGGTTCAAGAAATGGTAGCGAAACTTTGCGGTCTTGCAGAAATCCCAAAGCCCGCTGACGCAGCTGATGCACTTGCGCTCGCAATTACGTACTTCATGATTGTTCGAACGGAACAGCGCTACTTGAATGTGAGCAATTCATGATTGGTTGGCTGTCTGGTCACGTTCTGCATCATCAGAACAACGGAACCATTGTTCTTGACGTTCATGGCGTTGGTTACGAGGTTCATGTTGCAGTTGGCGAAGACTTTGTCGTTGGCCAATCTCTCGAACTGTTTATTTATACCGTCGTGAGAGATGACGCGATCATTCTGTATGGATTCAAATCATTCTCTGACCGTGAATTCTTTGAGTTGCTACTGGTGACGCCTGGAGTAGGTCCGTCAACGGCGCTTGCTGCACTGAGGACTATGAATACTGATGATATTGCTGGCGCAATAGAAGCAGGTGACACAAAGCGCATTTCTCAAATTCCAGGCATTGGTCCAAAGACTGCCAGCCGGATTGTTTTAGAGCTGAAGGGGAAAGTCTTTTCCACCTCGAATTACGAACCAGCCGCAAACCTCTCTGCAAAAACAACAGCCATTGAAGATGCACTTCGTGGACTTGGCTACAACCCACAAGAAATTCGACTTGCACTCGAAGGTGTTGATTTACCTGATGATGAAGCAACCGCACTTCGAGAAGCGCTGCAGTTATTGAGGCGTAAATGAGCCGTCGAGACATTGATCTAACTCAGATTGAACAAAGTGTCGTGGCTCCAGTAGCCAGCACTCAAGAGCGCCAGGTTGAAGTATCGCTTCGACCGTTAACGCTTAAAGAGTTTGTTGGACAAGGTGAACTCGTTAAACATTTGGAGATTGTTTTAGGTTCTGCGAAGTCACGTGGGCAGACGGTAGATCATTTGCTCTTTGCTGGACCTCCTGGTCTTGGTAAAACTTCACTTGCGAGCATTGTCGCAAGTGAGATGGGATCGGGGCTTCGTATAACTTCTGGCCCAGTACTTGCACGCCCCGGAGACATTGCTGCGTTACTTACAGATCTGCAAGATGGAGATGTTTTATTCATCGACGAGATTCACCGCTTGTCACGTTCTGTTGAAGAAGTTCTATATCCAGCCATGGAAGATCATCGACTTGACGTCATGATTGGCAGAGGGCCCTCTGCCCGTTCTATTCGCCTCGATCTCCCTAACTTCACGCTGGTGGGCGCAACAACAAGAACTGGACTTGTGGCAGCTCCTCTTAGAGATCGATTCGGTTTCATTGGACAACTTGACCTCTATGACGCAAGAGAACTCACCGTGATTGTTGAACGATCTGCAAAGTTGTTAGATGTAGTTCTTTCAGGTGATGCTGCAGCAACAATTGCGCAACGCAGCAGGGGAACACCACGAATTGCTAATCGACTGCTTCGCCGTGTTCGTGACTTCGCAGCAGTAAAGAATCACAAAGTGGTTACTACTGAAATCGCCGTAGATGCTCTTGATCTTTTTGGAGTTGATGTGTTCGGGCTTGACAAAATTGACCGAAGAATTCTCGGGCTCCTTTGTGACCAGTTCTCAAGTCAGCCCGTAGGCCTCACCACACTTGCTCACGCTTGTGGTGAAGAACCAACGACTATCGAAGATGCCTACGAGCCCTATTTGCTACGTGAAGGCCTTTTAATTCGAACCCCTCGGGGCCGTGTTGCCACTGAGCGGGCATTCAATCACCTTGGAATAAAGCCTCGTGGCGGGGGATTGGTTTAGGTTGAGCCTGTTTAGCGACTAGGGTTTCTTTGTCTATTGACGGAGGAAATTCAAATGCTCGCAGCATCATCATCAGGTAGTTCATCCATTCTGATTATTTACGTAGTGGTTTTTGGAGGTATCTACTTCTTCTACCTACGTCCACGTCGCAAAAAGCAGGCTGCAGCCCGAACTGAGGCTCGAAAGACTGAGATCGGCGTTCGTTACCAAACGATTGGCGGCTTTGTTGGCACCGTCGTAAAGACTACTGACGAATTTGTGACCCTTCGCAGCTCCAGCGGAACTGAGCTTGACTTCATCCCAACTGCAATTGCCCGTCGCTTCGACCCAGCACCAGTTGTTGAATCCTCTGACGACAAGACAGAAGGCGACAAGTAGTAATGGCTTCACAAGTTGGTTCCAAGAGGTCAATGATTGTCAGCCTTACTCTTGCGATCGTTATTTCGCTTGGTTCGTTGATTGCAACGCTGAGTCTCGGCTGGGGTCCAAAGCTCGGACTCGACCTTGCCGGTGGGCTTTCTGTTGTCTATAAACCTGCGACACCTGCTTCTAAAACGGACATGCAAGAAGTTGTAACTGTTCTTTCAAACCGTGTGAACGGTCTTGGTGTATCCGGTGCCACAGTAAATCTTCAAGGGACCAACGTTGTTGTCAGCATTCCAGGTGTGACAGACGCTCGTTCGGTACTCGCAGCAGTTGGACAAACAGCTCAGTTGTTGTTCCGTCCCGTTCTTGCATCTGTTGGAACTGCTAGCAAGCTTGTTGACATTGGAACACAACAGATTCCGAGCCCCACCGGGAAGTATCTCATGAGCGCGGCAAATCTAAACGTTCAACAAGCACCGAATACTGCAGCTGGGTTCACCGAAAATACTCCACCACCAGATCCGATGTACGCAAAAGTTGCGAACACTAAGCCTGCGAATGACATTGCCACGTCGAACGTAATTTTGCCATTGCTTGGTGGCGGTGGAGCGCGCTACTTGCTTGGTCCTTCTCAACTCACAGGAACTTCAATCGCGAAAGCGTTTGCACAGCAGGATCAAGCTGGTGCATGGGTAGTTAGTTACACACTTACATCTGCGGGTTCACCGCAGTGGGATCAGGTTGCACAGCAGAACTTTCACCAACTTGTTGCTATTGAACTTGATGGTGTGATCCAATCCGCTCCGATCATTCAGCCAACGCAGACTTCGTTCTCAAGCTTTGGCGGTTCGGGACAGATTTCTGGTTCATTCACTCAGGCAACTGCAAAGAACCTGGCACTCGCCATGACCTTCGGTGCTCTGCCAGTTCGACTTGTTCCACTTTCAACTCAGACAGTTTCGCCAACACTTGGTCACAATGCACTAGTTGCTGGACTCGGCGCTGGTCTTGTTGGACTTGCACTGGTTCTTCTCTACACAATTCTTTATTACCGCGCACTTGGTCTTGTGATCATTCTCGGACTTGGAATTACTGCGGCACTTTTGTGGGCAATTATCTCAGCACTTGCACACACAGCGTTTGCGCCTAGCTTCAACTTGGCTGGTGTTACCGGATTAATTGTGTCGATTGGTATCACGGTCGACAGTTACATTGTTTATTTCGAGCGATTAAAAGATGAAGCGCGAGCGGGTAGATCTGTTCGAACATCAGTTGACCGTGGATTCAGGTCAGCCTGGAGAACTGTTCTTGCGGCGGACACAGTGAGTCTCCTCGCTGCAGTCTTGTTGTATCTGATTGCAGTTGGTGACGTTCGAGGCTTTGCATTCTTCCTCGGACTTTCAACACTCCTTGACGTCATCATTACGTGGTACTTCACTCGTCCATTAGTTGTGCTGCTTGGTCGTCGTGGATCGAGTAGTACTTCAGCACTTTCAATGGCCGCCGGAATCCAATCTGGAGGTAACGACAATGAGTAACGAAACAAAGTCACCTGGACGCTTTGGACGTTTGTACCGTGGACTTACAACCATTGACTTCGTTGGTCGAAAGAAGCTTTGGTTCACACTTTCAATTGTTGTAATTGTTGTTGGACTTGGTTCACTTGCAGTACGTGGCTTCAACCTTGGTATTGACTTCAAGGGGGGAAGCACTTGGGAGGTTTTAGCGAAGCACTCTTCAGTTGCGCAAATGACTACAGCGGTGCAAAAGGCTGGACTTAACCAACCCGTAGTTCAAAAACTTGGAAGCGAAACGTATCAAGTGTCTGCTGACCTGAATGCATTTGCACAGGACAAACAGGTAACAGTTACCAACAATGTTGCTCAAGCAATGGCTACAACCGCTGGTGTGAACTTCAATCAAGTTTCAACAAGCAGTATTGGACCTACTTGGGGAAGCGGTATTACGAAGCGTGCTATTGAGGCGTTGATTGTTTTCTTCATTGCGGTAGTTGGATACATCTCTGTTCGATTTGAACCAAAGATGGCGTTCGCTGCGTTCGTTGCAATGGTGCATGACCTTCTGGTAACAGTTGGTGTGTACTCACTATTTGGATTTCAGATCACTCCTGACACTGTTATTGCAATCTTGACGATTCTTGGTTACTCGTTGTACGACACCGTTGTTGTGTTTGACCGGGTACGAGACAACACCTCAGGTGTTCTCAAGTCTGGTGACATGTCGTATGGAGAGATGGTCAACTTGTCAATGAACCAAACATTGGCTCGATCAATCAACACTTCACTTGTGGCGATTCTTCCAGTGCTCTCGGTTCTGGTTGTTGGTGCCTACATTCTCGGTGCAACGACACTTCAGAACTACGGTTTGGCACTTTTCGTTGGTCTACTTAGTGGTGCGTACTCTTCAATCTTTATTGCTAGTCCCTTGCTTGCTCTTATGAAAGAACGCGAACCACGCTTTAAGGACCTCGCAAATCGTGCTCATGATCGTAAAGAACGTTTGGTTATGACTCCAGCCGCTGCAGCACGTCTCGGTGCAGACGGGGCACAGCGCCAATCACAGTCGAGCTCTGCTCGTTCTGGCATTGCGCCACGTGCAAGAAAGCAAAAGCGTCGTTAAAGCACCGGTAGGCTGGATGTATGGTCAGCCTCTCAACTCGTCCATCAGCTGATACAGAGCTGACGGCCTCAATTGAGCGTCTTATTGGACGTTTTAGCGAACACCACCAAAATGGTGATGTCTCGCTGATTCGTCGTGCCGGACTTGCCGCAATTAATGCGCATGAAGGTCAACTACGTCGCACTGGCGAGCCGTACGTTACGCACCCAATCGCGGTCGCCGAAATCATCGCTGATCTAGGTCTTGACGAGCCGACCATCGCTGCTGCACTGCTACACGACGCCGTTGAGGACACTGTTGTTACGACCAAGTGGCTCTCTAAAGAATTCGGAGAACAAGTTGCATCAATCGTCGATGGAGTTACAAAACTTGATCGACTGGAGTTTGACTCGAAGGAAGCCCAACAGGCAGCGACTATTCGCAAGATGTTTATTGCCATGGCTCAAGACTGGCGTGTACTGGTAATCAAGCTCGCAGACCGATTACACAACATGCGAACGATTTCTGTGATGCCTATGCATCGTCAACAAGCAATTGCTCAAGAGACAATGGATGTGTACGCACCACTTGCACACCGACTCGGAGTGCAGCAAGTTAAATCGCAATTAGAAGACCTCTGTTTCGCAACTCTGCACCCGAAGCGCTACGCAGAAATTGAGCAAATGGTCGCTGCTCGTCAGCCTGAGCGCGAAGCGTACTTATCTGACGTTATGACCGCACTCGGTGACAAGCTCAAAACATTCTCAATTGAAGCAGACGTTCGTGGTCGACCAAAGCACCTCTGGAGTATTTACGAAAAAATGGTTGTTGGAGGCAAAGAATTCGACGAAATCTTCGACCTCGTAGGAATGCGAATCATTGTTGAAGAAGAGCGTGACTGTTGGGCAGTACTCGGAGCGATTCACTCACTCTGGTCACCTGTGCCTGGCCGTTTCAAGGATTACATCAATTCTCCAAAGTTCAACCTGTATCAGTCACTACACACCACGGTTATTGGACCAAGATCTAAGTCCGTTGAAGTTCAGATTCGTACTTCTGAAATGCACCGACGAGCAGAATTTGGAATTGCTGCTCACTGGGGTTACAAAGAAGGGGCTTCTCAAAAAGAAATTGCCTGGATGCAACGTCTTTCTGACGTCGAAGAAGAAGAGACTGACCCGATTGCGTTCTTAGAGGCGCTCAAACTCGATCTCGAACATGATGAGGTGTACGTCTTCACTCCTAAGGGTCGAGTCATTGCGCTTGTGGAAGGTGCGACTCCAGTTGACTTTGCATATGCGGTTCACACAGAAGTTGGCCACAAGTGTGTGGGTGCAAAAGTAAATGGCCGACTAGTTCCACTCGACACGACTCTTCGCTCTGCTGATGTCATTGAAATCGTTACGAGCAAGCAAGACGGCTCTGGTCCATCTAGAGACTGGCTCAACATTGCAAAGTCGTCGAGAGCAAAATCAAAGATTCGCCAGTGGTTCCAGCGTGAACGCAGAGAAGACGCCATTGAAGGTGGAAGGGAAGAACTCACTAAGGCGCTTCGCCGCGAAGGACTTCCAATCGCTACGACCTTGTCGTCAAAGGCTCTCGATTCCGTAGTTAACGCACTAAATCTTGAAGATCAAGATGCACTGATGATGGCAATCGATAGTGGCCAAATTTCGGGGCTCGCAGTGGTTCAGAGGCTTTCGCGAGAACTACAAGGTGGTGAAGGCGAGCAACTTCCAACAACAGTTTCGCGTATTCCAAAGACTGGTCGAACAAACCGTCGAGGTGCAGGTGTCTACGTTGAAGGTCTTGATGACGTAATGATTCACCTCGCAAGGTGTTGTTCTCCGGTCCCTGGGGACCAGATCATGGGATTCATTACCCAAGGCCGCGGGGTTTCTGTACATCGCAGTGACTGCTCAAACGCAGTTGCATTAGCGCAGCGACTTGGTGAGAGAATTATTGAAGTTGAGTGGGACGGGTCAACTGGCGGACACTTTAGAGCAGTTCTTGAAATCATGGCCTTTGACCGCACGCGTTTATTGCTTGACGTCTCAAGCGTTATTGCTGAATATCAGCTGAGCATTATTTCTAGTAGTTCAAGTACGTCAGGTTCTCGAATTGTTCGAATTGTTTTTGACGTTGAGCTCGCAGATCCAACACACCTAAGTAGTCTTCTTGCAGCACTTAAAAACGTCGATGGCGTTTTTGATGCATTCCGTCAACTACCAGGTCAGAACAAAAACTCATGAGCGAATTCCAAGCACCCATAGGGACACACGATGTTATTGGTCCTGAGTCGTATGAATGGGAAGGTCTTATTGGAACTTTTGCTGAGTTTGCTCATCGCTTCGGGTTTTCATTAGTCATCTCACCAATGTTTGAAGACATTGGTGTATTCAATCGTGGCATTGGCGAAAACAGTGATGTTGCAAAAAAGGAGATGTACGTCTTCACTGACCGTGGAGATCGCACGTATGCACTTCGACCTGAGGGAACTGCTTCTGTTGTTCGTGCATTCGTTCAGCACAATCCAACAACCCCTTGGAAGGCGTGGTACGCAACACCAGCTTTTCGCTACGAGCGACCACAAGCTGGAAGGTATCGTCAACACCACCAAGTTGGTGTTGAAGTCCTTGGATCTGATGACCCCGCAGTTGACGTCGAAGTTATTTCGTTGGCGTGGCGGTTCTACGAAGCAATTGGTCTGAAGCGAATTCGCCTTTTGATTAATTCAATGGGTCACGACGAATGTCGCGGTAAATATGTTGAGTTACTTAAGGCTCACCTGAAGTCGAATGCATCATCACTTTGTGAAGAACACCAAAAAGTCTGGGAGCAGAATCCGCTTCGCGTCCTTGACTGCAAGAAGGCTCCATGTATTGAAGTAACGGGCAAGGGCCCAATGTTGCCTGATCATGTTTGTGCTGACTGCAGTTATCACTTCGAAAAAGTTGTTGCTGGTCTTACGTCTCTTGGAATTTCGCCAGAGCTGAATCCACGATTAGTGCGCGGATTCGACTACTACACCAGAACAACGTTTGAATTCGTTGCTGATTCACTTGATGGTGCACAAAATGCTATTGGTGGGGGAGGGCGCTACGACAAGCTCGCCGAAGAGCTCGGTGGAAAGCCAACGAGCGGCATTGGATTCGGGTCTGGTATTGAGCGACTACTTCTAACAAGACAAGCTGAAGGCGTTTCGTCTGCTCTCGTTGACCGCTCGGTTGATGTGTTTGTGATTGACACCACAGATGATGACCTTGCTACATCGCTCTGTGATGAACTTCGCCGACACGGACTCAGCGTTGAGCGTGCATTTGACGGACGCTCAATGAAGTCTCAGATGAAACTCGCCGATAAATCAGGAGCGCGCTTTGCACTGCTTATTGGTCCCCAAGAACAGGCCGCTGGTCAGGTTACGATTAGAGACCTACGTAGCGCGGATCACGAGCAGGCACAAAGCCAGGTTTCTCGTGATGAGGTGACTGCAGCGATTTTCAATCTAATAACGAAGTGAAGTGACAATGTCAAAGAATTATGAAGCCACCAGCATGCGCGACATGCTTTGCGGATCAGTTAACGCTGCCCACATTGGACAGAAACTGAGCGTATGTGGCTGGGTTGCCAAGCGTCGTGAACACGGTGAACATCTCGCGTTCGTTGACCTCCGTGACCGTTCAGGACTTCTTCAGGTTGTCGTTGACGGCAAAGTTGATGTTCGCTCAGAATACGTAATTCGCGTCACTGGAACTGTTACTAAGCGCCCAGAGGGCACCATCAACGACAAGCTTGCAACTGGTGAAATTGAACTCACTGACTGCATGGTTGAAATTCTTTCTGCTGCAGAACCTCCTCCATTCCAACTTGACGAGCGCGTCGACATTGACGAACAAGTTCGACTCAAGTATCGCTACTTAGACATTCGTCGCGAGAAAATGCAACGCAACCTTCGACTTCGCGCTGCAGTTAACACCTCACTTCGTAACTCCATGCAAGCGCAAGACTTCTGTGAAGTTGAAACACCACTACTTTGGGCACCAACACCTGAAGGAGCTCGTGAGTTTGTAGTTCCTTCTCGACTTCACCCGGGTGACTTCTATGTTCTCCCGCAGAGCCCACAGATTGCCAAACAACTTCTTATGGTTGGGGGATTTGATCGTTATTACCAAATTGCTCGTTGTCTTCGAGATGAAGACCTTCGTGCAGATCGTCAGTTCGAATTCGTGCAACTCGACCTCGAAGCAAGCTTTGTCACCCAAGAAGACATTCTCTCGTTTGTTTCTGAAGCAGTACTAAACGCTGCAGAAGTCGCCACCGGAACTCGTCCCGGTCCGATTGGATCAATGACGTGGCACCAGGCGCTTGACGAATACGGAACAGATAAGCCTGACCTGCGCTTTGGAATGGTTCTATGTGACCTCTCAGAAGTCTTTGCAACAACTGAAGTTAAAGCGTTCTCCGCTCCGACGGTGAAGGCCATTCGTGTTCCTGGCGGCGCAGAGTTCTCTCGCGCCAAGCTCGATCAACTTACTGATCAAGCCAAGGAACTCGGAGCTAAGGGTCTTGCGTGGTTTCGCATCACTGGCGAAGGCGTTGACTCACCACTTGCGAAGTTTCTCAATGAAACTGAAATTGCAGCAATCGCTGCAGTAGACGGTGCGCAAGTTGGCGACATTGTTTTCTGTGTTGCTGATGAATACGCACAAGCCTGCAAGGTTCTTGGCTCGTTGCGCGTTACGCTGGGTGCTCCTCCGGTCAGTGAAGGGCCACACCACTACGTCTGGATTACAGATTTTCCGATGTTCGAAGGCATTGACGAAGACGGCAACCCTATTGCTGCTCATCACCCGTTCACAATGCCTAACCCTGATGACATTCATCTCATGAAGAGTGACCCTCTTAAGGTGCGCGCTCGTTGCTACGACCTCGTGCTTAATGGATGGGAACTTGGCAGTGGATCAGTTCGTATTAGTGACGCAGCTATTCAGGCTCAAGTGTTCACTTCGCTTGGCATTAGCGACGAAGAAGCAGAAAGCAGATTCGGGTTCCTCATGGGTGCCTTTAAGTACGGAGCTCCTCCACACGCAGGATTTGCTTTTGGAATTGACCGCTTGGTTGCAATATTTGCAGGAGAAGAAAACATCCGCGAAGTTATTGCGTATCCAAAGACTCAGTCGGGTTCTGACCTTATGACTGGTGCGCCAAAGAACATTTCTGAGCGCCAACTTCGTGACCTCAGAATCAAACCAGTTCTTAAGGGTTAACTACGTCACTCTTTGATGACGCCGTGGCTCAACGCCTGAAGCAAGCAGCGCCCCTCGCCGAACTACTTCGACCAAGAACTTTGGATGAAGTAGTAGGTCAGTCTCACCTCGTTGGTGCAGACGGCCCCCTTCGTAGTTTCGTAGGCGCGCAACAACTCACCTCAATGATTCTTTGGGGACCAGCAGGAACCGGAAAGACAACGCTGGCTCGCATTCTCGCAACGTCGGCTGGTTACGCAACAGAAAGCCTTTCTGCGGTGACTGGTGGTGTGAAGGATGTTCGCGAAGCACTGAGTCGTGCGCACGACCGTCTCGGTGAGCGCGGTCAAAAAACAGTTCTGTTTATTGACGAAGTTCACAGGTTTAATAAGTCACAACAAGATCTTCTTCTTCCAGCCACTGAATCTGGAGAGATTGTTCTCATTGGTGCAACAACTGAGAATCCTTACTTCGAAGTGAATGCTGCACTTATGAGCCGTTGCACTCTGTGGCGACTAAAGCCACTCACCGAAGCAGAGCTTCTCACACTCGCTCATCGAGGATTAGAACTTCGAAACGCATCAGCTTCTGTTGAAGCACTAAGTGCAGTTACTTCTTCTGCGGATGGTGACGCTAGGGGAGCGCTGACAACACTTGATACCGCAATTATTTTGGCGCACGCACAGTCTGGTATTGGAACACAAGTCACGGTTGAACACATTGCACAGGCGCGTGACGGAAGGTTGTATCACCAGTCAGCAGATACGCACTACGACCAAGTAAGCGCGTTCATCAAATCGGTTCGAGGATCTGATCCAGATGCAGCACTTTATTGGTTAGTGACTCTTCTCGAGAGTGGTGAAAGTGCAAGGTTCCTTGCTCGACGCTTAGTCATACTCGCGAGCGAGGACATTGGCCTCGCCGATCCAATGGGACTTCTTGTTGCCGAATCTGCAGCACGCGCTGTTGAGTTTGTGGGACTCCCTGAAGCACGACTTACACTCGCTCACGCGACAATCACCTTGGCACTACTTCCAAAGAGCAATGCGGTAACTCGTGCACTTGGTGCAGTAACGCAAGCGGTTCAAGCCGGTGGCCACATTGAAGTTCCTGACCATCTACGTGACGGCCACTACCGAGGAGCTAGTGAAATAGGCTTCGGGACGAACTATCAGTACCCTCACGATTTTGATGATGGATGGGTTAACCAGCAGTATCTGCCAGACGGCCAAAAGGGTGCACGTTTCTTTGACCCTTCGTTTTATGGACGAGAACAGGCACTTGTTGAGCGGTGGCGTCGCAGAACGGGCCAAACAGACACAGATGGCACCACAACGCCGGTAGAGTAAATGCCGTGGAAGCAGCTCAACTCCGGTCTATTTTTCTTAATTACTTTGCTGAAAACGGGCACACCATCGTCCCTTCAGCGAGCCTGATCCCTCACGACCAGTCACTCCTCTTCACTGTTGCAGGAATGGTTCCTTTTAAGCCTTATTTCACCGAAGAAGAGACTGCGCCATATAAGCGAGCTGTTTCAATTCAGAAGTGTTTTAGAACTGGAGACATTGACCAGATTGGAACAACGCAGCGACACCTGACCTTCTTTGAAATGATGGGCAACTTCTCTTTTGGTGATTACTTCAAAGAAGGGGCCATCAAATACGCCTGGGGCCTCATCACTGAGGGATTCGGACTTGATCCAGAGAAACTTTGGATAACTGTTCACCATTCAGACGACCAGGCAGAAGAAATGTGGCGCGACCTTATTGGTATTCGCCCAGAGCGAATTCAACGACTTGGCGAAGACAACTTCTGGGCGATGGGCGATAGTGGTCCATGTGGTCCGTGTTCTGAGATCTTCTACGACAAGGGTCCATCATTTGGAGCCGACGGTGGCCCAGCTCATGGCGGCGAAGACCGCTTTATTGAATTCTGGAACCTCGTATTCATGCAATTCGAAAAAGGCCCAAATGAATCGTTCATTGATCTTCCAAAGAAGAACATTGACACTGGTGCTGGATTCGAGCGTGTTCTCTCCATTCTTAATGGTGTTGAATCAGTATTCGCCACCGACCTATTTGCACCGCTCATTGAAACAGCTTCTCGAGCAGTAAACGCACCACTTGGTCGTGATGAGAACACCGACATTGCTATTCGACGTATTGCCGAGCACGGACGTGCAATGAGCATCTTGGTTTCTGACGGTGTTCTTCCCTCAAACGAAGGACGCGGTTATGTTCTTCGACGTATTATTCGACGCGCAATCCTGGCTGCTCGACGTAGCGGATCTGACGCTCCACTCACAGCGCAGCTTGTAGACGCAACGATTGAAAAGATGGGTGGTGCTTACCCAATCTTGATTAAAGACCGTGACCTGATTGTTTCAATTCTTGAACGTGAAGAAGCTGGATTCTCACGAACATTGAAAGCTGGAATGACACTGCTTGAAGAAGAGCGCAACAAGGTCACAAAGTCTGGGTCATTAATTTTCCCAGGCGACATGGCATTCAAGCTTCATGACACTCACGGCTTTCCAATTGAACTCACCGATGAAATTGTTGCTGAGTCTGGACTCAGTGTTGAGCGCGAAGCATTCGACGCTGCAATGACTGAGCAGAAGGAACGAGCTCGCTCTAAGGCCAAGGCGCTCAATCTCGCCGATGAGTCACAGTACAAAGAACTAATTGAAAACCACGGGGCCACCAACTTTGTTGGTCGTGACGTTGAACGCTACAGCATTGAAACTTCAGTTGTGGCAATTCTTTCGGGTGCTGACGGCACTAGTGAGCTCTTCTTAGAGAACACTCCTTTCTACGCAGAGTCGGGTGGTCAGGTCGGCGACATGGGAACTGTGGTGACTGAATCTGGTCGCTTCGAAGTCATTGACACCCAGAACGTTGCTGGAGGGCTCTTTGCTCACCGTGGCAAACTCACTGGCGAAATTCTCCCCGGACAAGTTTGCGTTGCAACAATTGCTCCAGAACGCCGTGAAGCAGTTCGACGCAATCACACCGCAACGCACTTGCTCCACGCAGGACTTCGCACAGTGCTCGGTGATCATGTTCGCCAGCAAGGGTCCTACGTAGGACCAGATCGCCTTCGCTTTGACTTTGCGCACGGCTCAGGTCTTGCAAACGAAGAAATGGCTCAAGTATTGACTCGCCAATGGTGACATTGTTGAAAACGATTCAGTTGAAACAATTCAGACCTCTAAGAAAGAAGCAGAGACCATGGGCGCTATTGCGTTCTTTGGTGACAAGTACGGTGACCAAGTTCGTGTTGTTCGTGCTGGTGTTCACAGTCTTGAATTCTGTGGAGGGACCCACGTAGACAGCCTCGGTTCTATTGGACAAATTCAAGTCGTCAGCGAAGCATCAATCGGTTCTGGTACTCGGCGTATTGAAGCAGTGAGTGGACTTGGTGCGTATCGCAGGAGTCAAGAAATGGAAAGTGCACTTGGAGCGGTTGCGACGCTTCTAAAAACTTCACTCGATGATGTTGTCCCTGCTCTTGAGCGAGTTTTTGATCGTCAAAAAGAAGTAGAGAAAGAGATGTCTTCACTTCGTCAATCACAGCTTTCTGCGTTTGCTGACCAGCTTCACAATGAGACAAGTACTTCAGTGCTCGTTGCTCGTGTCGACGGCTTCCCTGGAGATCAACTTCGTACGTTGGCGCAAGATCTACAACGGCGTGGACGCAGGGCAGTGGTGATTGTTGGTGCGTTCGAAGACAAAGTTTCAATTGTCGTTGCGTCTGATGAGTCACTCGATGCTCAAAGCACAGTCAAAGAACTCGCGAAGTTTGTCAATGGTGGTGGTGGAGGCTCTGCACAATTAGCGCTTGCAGGTGGCAAAGATGCCTCCGGTATTGACAAAGTTCTCACTGCAGCTAAAGCTCTGTAGGGAAAATGAGTCGAATTCTCGGAATCGATCCGGGCACTCGCAGATGCGGTGTCGCCATTACGGACTCGGCACAAACTATGGCGTTTCCACGCTTAGCGCTGGATGCAGATGATACCTTCATCGAAAAACTCACAGAACTCATTGAAGAGGAGTTCGTGGGATCAATTGTTATCGGGCGACCAATTTCGCTATCAGGAAATGAGACCCAAAGCACTGAAGTTGCTGACCAGCTATTTGAGGCCATAAAGGACGCTTTTCCTTCGTTTCTGGTAGTTCAGTGGGATGAACGCTTGACAACCTTAGAGGCTCAAAAATCGCTTTCTGGGGCCGGTATGAAGGCAAAGAACCACCGAGAGCACATAGATAGCGCCGCCGCGGTAATCATGCTGCAAAACTACATAGATGCACTTCCTTCTGCTTAGGCCCGTCAAGAGGACTATCCAAGGTCTAATTGCGCTCGGACTCATTTTCATTGTCTGGTTCTTCTTGCAGATGAACCCAATTGGAGGCTCCGGTAAAGAAGCAATTTTCACTGTGCATCCTGGTGACTCAATGTCACAGATTGCGTCAGAGATGCATACAGCGGGGATAATTAACTCCCCAATTGCATTTCGTATTGACACCGTGCTCTTCGGATCACCGGTCGTAGTTGCGGGCAGCTATGAAATTCCACAAAATTCATCATTTAGTTTTGTGAAATCGATTATTGGGAACGTGCCAAATGTGAGAGTAATAAATGTCCTACCTGGTCTCACGCTGCGTGAGGTAGAAATGTTAATTGTCAATGATGCAGGCAACTCATTCGCCAATTCATTTGCGCAAGATGTAAATGCAGCAATTACTAATAATGCGTATCACCCCAAGAGTTCACTTGAGGGTCTCATTGGACCAGGACAATATGTTTTAGCGCCAGGTATCACACCAGCGAAACTACTCAGTGAAATGGAGGCGTCCTTTACAAAAGAAGCCACTTCCGCTGGTTTAACCCCACGTTCAAGTATTCAAGGTCTTAGTGCCTACAAGTTATTAATTGCCGCATCAATTGTTGAAAAAGAAGGCTATTACCCATCTAACATGCCGAAGGTTGCTCGAGTAATTTTTAACCGACTTAAACGAGGCGGATCTTTGCAGATGGACTCAACAGTTCTTTACTACTTGGGCCAAGATGGTGGAAAAGTTACACCTGCAATGTTGAAAACCAAAACTTCATACAATACGTATTTGAACTCTGGTCTCACACCAACTCCAATTTGTGTTGTTTCATCGTCTGCACTTAATGCTGTGATGCACGCACCTGCAGGAGACTGGCTCTATTTCACGCTCGTATCAAAAGACGGAACAGAAGCATTCGCCTCAACATTTGCTGAACAACTTGCTAATGAACACATTGCTTATTCAAGGGGTATCAGATGATTTGGAAGGTAGGCGTCGCTGGCGATCCAGTAGATCATTCGTTATCACCGCTACTTCAAGTGGCTGCGATGAAAATAACTGGAATTGAGGGGAGTGCGTCGCGACTCCAAATTTCAGCTGCTCATTCAGAAGATCTTCGAATTGCAATTCATAATAATTTCAATGCTCTTTCTGTAACAATGCCGTTGAAGCCCATTGCTACAACCATGTGCAATCACTTAGACCCAGCTGCTACTAGAACTGGAATGGTTAATTCGCTACTTAGAAAAGATGGTCTTATTTACGGTGCCTGCACCGATGGTGACGGGCTCATTAATTCGATCACTAGTCAGTTCAACTTTGATTTCGCCAATGCTCACGTTGTTGTACTTGGTGCAGGTGGGGCAGCTGCTGGAATTATCGATGCTCTCGAGTTTTCGACCGCAAAGAGTATCGCTGTTTTAAATCGCACTCCATCAAAGATTGATTTGCTTGTATCGAAGTATGACAAAGTTACACGTACGCTGCCAGACAGAATTGACGTGGTGATCAATACGGTTCCAGTAACCGGACGTGAAGCTCCAATTTCAATCGCTGGACTATGTAGTGAAACTATTTGCGTTGACATCACATACTCGCCAGCCGAGTCAGAGTGGCTCTCATTCTTTGCGGCAGAAGGTTGTAGAACGTCCAATGGTCTTGCAATGCTGGCGTATCAAGCGGCATTACAATTTAAGTTTTGGTGGAATACTGAAATTGATGGTGCGGAGTTATTAAAGGTAATTAAATGACCGATACGATTAATGCCCTCAGCAATCGAATTCGCTCCAAAGACTCACTCGATGCGAGTCTGCTCTGGGGACTAATTGCACTTGGAATTACCGGAGTCATCATGATTTACAGTGCTACTCGTCAAGCACTAATTGATGCAGGGTATAACCCTCACTACTACTTAGAGCGCCAATCAATCTTCGTGATATTGGGCATCGTCGTGATGTACGGTATTTCACTTATTGACTATCGTCGACTCGAAATTGTAGCGACACCTCTATACGTCTCGGGCCTTTTGGGCCTCGCTGGAGTTTTCGTTCTGGGCTCAAGCTCACTAGGAGCGCAGCGCTGGTTCAATCTCGGTCTCTTTCAAGTTCAACCCAGTGAATTCACCGTCTTGTTTTTGGTGATTGCGGTTGCAACGTACTGTGAGCGTCGACCCGAGGGACTAAAGCTCTACGACGTGTGGCGCCTTCTGTTCATGGCGGCGTTACCACTAATGATGATTGTCATTCAGCCCGACCTTGGAACCTCAATCATCATTGTGATCACAATTGGCGCAATGCTGGTTGTTGCAGGTGTTCCTCCACGATTTATGAGTGCACTGGCGGTACTTGGAACAGTGGGGCTAGTTCTTGCAGCTTATTTTTCAGTACTACAGAAATATCAAATAGAACGCTTCACGTCATTTTTAAATCAAAATTCGAGTACAGCGAACTCTCAGTTGCAGGCTCTTATTTATCAGGTCAATAATGCCAAAAGCGCTATTGGTTCAGGTGGCCTTCATGGTTCAGGATTCTTTCAGGGTCTTCAAACAGTCCTTGGCTATGTCCCTGAGCAGCGCACTGACTTTATTTTCACAGCCATTGGAGAGCAATTGGGCTTCATTGGGTCCGTATTAATTATTTCCCTTCTAGCGTTTGTTGCGTATCGCATGTTTCGAATTGGTAGAAATTCAAAAGACATAATGGGGCGAACACTAGTTCTTGGTATTTTCGTTTTCTTCTCCTTCAGTTGTTTTGAAAATATTGGAATGACTATGGGAATTATGCCAATGACTGGAATTCCGCTCCCACTACTTAGCTACGGTGGGTCTGCGGCACTGGTGTTCTTTGCAGCAGGTGGGGTAGTGCTTTCCGTGTCTAGGCGGTCGGGCAGTTAGTCTTACTACCTATGAGTGATGAAACAACAGCCCCCGAAGTGTCGAGAGTCTTTGACCCAAATGCGGTCAAATTCTTTGTCATGAATGTTGCCAACGTTACTTTCGATCTTGTAAATAGCGCACCAGAGGTCCACTTGTGCGAAGAAGAGTACCCGTATCGAAGTATCTCCATATCAATTGCTCTTGCTGAAGCACAGTCACTTGAAAACGCTCTGAAGAAAAATAAAGGTCGGAGACCTTCAACCCATGAGCTTTTTGCTGATGTATTAGCGCACGTCAAGGTTGACGTTATTGCAGTTCGAATTGTTCGTCACGAAAACGGTGTTTTTTTCTCGGAACTTGACTTGATGACCCCAACAGGAAGAGTTGTTCTTGATTGCAGAACGAGCGATGCATTAATTATCGCTTCACGCCAAGCAGTTCCTGCACCAGTTCTGTGTGCCGAAGAGGTCCTTAAACAGTTCTACGTTTAAATAAATTTTACCGCGCGAACTTCCCCGCCTCGAAGTTCATTTGCATTTTCTTGTGAAATACGAAGTAGAACTGCAACAATCACATAGTTTGAAATCAGCGAACTACCTCCATAGGCCATGAACGGCAAGGTGATGCCTGTGAATGGAAGTATTCGTAATACCCCAGCCATAATAAAAAATGCTTGGAAACCCATTGTTGCGGTTAGCGCAACAGCAACCAAACGCACAAAGTCAGAATGCGCTCTTTGTGCAATGCGAAATCCTTCTCCAACAAACATTGCAAAGAGACAGAGTATGAGTATTACTCCCAGGAAACCAAGTTCTTCTCCAAGCGCGGAGAAGATCATGTCGGATGAAATTTCAGGAATATTTCCTGATTGACCGAGCCCCAGTCCCGTACCAGTTATGCCACCAGCCGCGAGAGAGAACCAGCCAAAGGCGAGTTGATGAGAGAAATTAAAGTTAATTGCTGACCATGGGTTGAGCCATTGTGAAATTCGATGGTGCACTTGAGTGAAAAATATGTTTGCACCGTATGAACCAACTATGAATAATCCAAACCCCATTGCAATGTATGTCTTTAAACCTGTAGTTATCCAAAGCAGCGAAAAGAATAAAGCAAAAAGAATCATTGCAAATCCAATGTCGTTTTCGCCACCTAGGATTGCCAATGCAAATCCCCATGCAGCAATAATTGGGAAGAGTGCTTTAGGCGGAACAATTAGGCGACCCATAAACCTTTGTGTCGGAGTCGAAAGAAGTTCACGATTCGAAGCAAAGTATGAAGCAAAGAAAAAAGCTAAAAGTAATTTAGCAATCTCAACTGGTTGAAATGACAAAGGACCAGCCCTAACCCAAAGTCGAGCCCCGTTTACATTTACTCCAATTCCAGGGATCAGAGGCATGAGCAGCAGCATGATTGCTGAACTAAGTGTCAGATACCGGTATCTATCGAGATCACGCACGCTTCGAACAAATTTAAGTGTCAGCACAAAGGCAACCGCACTCAGTAAGTACCAAATTGATTGGTAAGCGGCCCTTGACGAATTCCATCGAGCTATTTCAACGTATCCAATTCCATTTAACAATGTCGCTATTGGAAGAAGAATTTGAGATGAATTAGGAGCAAAGCGTTTGAGTGCGAAGTGCATTCCTAGTGAGATGATCACGATACCGAATAGAAAAATCCAGATTTTTTGAGGCATGGTGCCATGAGCTCCAAGCGAAGCAAGAACATAGAAAGCAACCGTGATAATCCACGCGAGTGACATAAGTCCTAACTCAGTTGAACGCGACTGTGACGGTTGTGTGAACAAAGACTTAGTTATTGCAGCACGCTTAATTTGTACAGGATTCGCCACAATTCAAGAGTAGCCGTAGAATTGAATAAATAACTTCATTAATGAAGAAAGTGATGTTTGTCGGTGAGCTTTAATCCTCAGTCCTTTGGATCAGAACGTTTCTCAAACCGCGAACTTTCACGTCTTGAATTTGGTGCCAGACTTCTTGACCTCGCTGAAAATGACTCACTTTCAATCTTGGAAAGAGTCAAGTTCATAGCAATTTTTGCCGACATGATTGATGAATTTTTTCAGGTTCGTGTTGTGAGTCTTGAGGATAAAGTTGCCGCTGGAGTGCATACTCCTTCAATAGATGGAATGCGACCACGTGAGCAACTCGACGCAATCCGCGAGAGCGTTATGTCTCTCGTCGAACGACAAGACCGTCTTGTACTTGACACCTTGATTCCAACATTGGCTCTCTCAAACATCGAAATTGTTAAATTCAATGAACTTAAAGATGACGACAAGAGGAATCTTGCTGAATACTTTGAAAAAAATGTGTACCCAGTTTTAACTCCGTTGGCGGTTGACCCCGCACATCCATTCCCGATGATTTCGAATCTTTCTTTGAACATTGCTGTAACCATTGTTGATAGGAAAACTGACGAAGAACGAAGCGCTCGAATTAAGGTTCCCAGTTCACTGCCTAGATTTTTAAAGGCATCAGAAAATCAGTTCTGTCTTCTTGAAGAGCTGATCATGGAAAACCTTGACAGATTGTTTCCTGGTATGGAGATTGGTCGAGCAGACCTATTTCGAGTCACGCGTAATGCAGACTTGACCCTTGATGAAGATGAAGCAGATGATTTGTTGGTGGCTCTTGAAATTGAGCTTCGACGCCGCAGATTCGGTGAGGCTCTCAGAGTTGAAATTCAAAAAGGTATGGACAAAGACTTCCTCGATCTACTCGTCAATCAACTTGAAATAGATAAGTCGAATGTTTATGTAACAGATGCACCTTTAGGTCTTCATGACTTCTGGAGTCTTTACGCTCTTAACCGTCCTGAACTAAAGGGAGAAAGTTGGTCACCACTCACGCCGAAGAGACTTCTCGATGGTGATCACGTGGGAGACATTTTTGCCGCCATTCGAGAAGGTGACATCCTTCTTCATCACCCGTACGAATCATTTGCTGATTCCGTAGAAGGCTTTATTGCTCAAGCGTCAAAAGATCCGCAAGTTATTGGAATAAAGCAAACGCTATACAGGACTTCAGGTGATTCTCCAATAGTTGCATCTTTGATTAAAGCTGCCGAGCGTGGAAAACAAGTTGTTGCAATTGTTGAACTGAAGGCTCGATTTGATGAAGCAGCAAACATTGAATGGGCAAAGACTCTTGAAGATGCTGGCGTTCACGTTGTGTACGGAATAAGCGGTCTTAAGACACATGCTAAAACTGCTCTAGTTGTTCGACAGGAGGGTTCTTCAACCAAACGTTATGTGCACATTGGTACGGGGAACTACAACGGAAAAACAGCAAGGGTTTACGAAGATTATGGTCTTCTCACTTGCGATGAACAGATTACAAGTGATGTCGGAGAACTATTCAACTACTTAACTGGGTTCTCTCGGCACATTGACTATGCCAAGTTGGTGGTCAGTCCCGTTTCGACCAGATCTGAAATTCTCAAGCTAATAAATAAGCAATGTGAACTGGGCTCTGAAGGTGCAATTTCAATAAAAGTAAATGGACTTACTGATCCTGCGATAATTGATTCATTGTATAAAGCAAGCGCTGCAGGCGCTCAGATCAGGCTGCAGGTGCGCACGCTTTGCAGCCTTCGACCAGGAGTTCCGGGTCTTTCAGAGAACATAGCTGTACAAAGTCTTGTTGGAGAGTTCCTTGAACATTCACGAGTATTCATCTTTGGATCAAAAGAATCAGAACACTTTTCAGTTCTCTTTGGCTCAGCAGATCTAATGGAAAGAAACCTTGATCGTCGAGTGGAAGTTACTGTTCCAATTGAAGACTCAGCCCTTCGTAATGAAATTGTCAAGAACTTTGATATCAGCTGGAGTGATGATCTCTTTACCTGGGTTCTAGGAACGGATAGGCGATGGCGTCGCTTGCAGCCTGTGAACATGATTTCAGCTCAGAGTTTTTTTAAGGCTCAGATGGTTCATCGGAGTCGGGAACTTCTCTAGAGAGAGGCCCTTTTCGCCACTGAAGACTGGCGTATGACATTGCGCCAATTGGGATAGGCAACCAAAAGTTCACTAAGCGATACGAAAGTACAGCGAGAATTGCACCGGCATGAGGAACTCCAAAACCAACAAGAGTTGGGATCAGGACGCCCTCAATAACTCCAAGACCGGCTGGAGTTAATGGGATTGCCGCCAAGATGTTGGCAAGTCCGTAGGCGACCAGTAGGTCAACCGGCGAAACAATGTTTCCAAAGGCCCATAGAAAAACCCAGAGGCAAGCACCATCAAAGAGCCAATTCAGTCCAGCCCATGTAAATGCCCACCACAAAGTCCTTCGATTATTAACTAAGAGGGTAATTCGATTTGCAACTTTGTCAAGAAGTTGAGAGACAGTGTCTTCATCGAGCTTTGGAACCCTACGAGCTAGAGCGCGTAGCCAGATGTCTGCTTGATTCTGTCCTTTTGTAATCAAAATTATTGTTCCAAAGAATGCCAGCATCAAAAATGCACCAGCAAGAGCTGCAAAACCGTATGCAGGATTGAAACCTCGAAGTGGAATAGAAACAACAAGGGCAATCCAAAAGATGATGTTTAAAACGACTGCTGATCCACTTCCTTGTGCTGCGAGACCGAATGCATTCGTTTCCTTAGGTACTCCAAGCTCGTTAAATATTCGATATGAAAGTGCTCCAGCTGGAGCTGTTCCTCCAGGAACTACGTGACTAATTGCCAGGCCAGCAAGGTTTACTCGAAGTGTGTTGTATCTCTTTGGTGCAAATGGATAGAGAACTGTTCGTGTCAATTCGACGTATGAGTAAATGGCCGCCATCTCAAGTCCGACAGCGAGCAAGACAATAAGAGGGTTGAGCGAAGACAATAGGTGTAGAGATTTTCGTGCTGATGCGAACTGAGGAAGCACTAGATACTCAAAAACAAAGACCAGACATCCTGCGCTGAGAATGATTCGAAGTTCTCGCGGCATTGGGGTGCGCTTCTTGGTTTTTTTCTCTGTCATATTTGGCAAATTTTCATAAGACTATTCATATGAAGTCGTTAGGGGAAGTCTACGTCGCCGAACTATGATTTTGAGGTGCGAACATTGGTCGTTTTACCGACATACAACGAAATTCTCAATATCGAACCAATGCTTCGTGCAATTAGAGAGTCAGTGCCAAATGACCATATTCTGGTTGTCGATGATGCCAGCCCTGACGGAACAGCAAACCGCGCGCAAGAACTTGCAAATGAGCTTGGCCAAATAGAAGTTCTGCGCCGCTCCTCAAAGAGTGGACTCGGTGGTGCGTACCGCGCTGGATTCAAGCATGGCCTTAGTAATGACTTTGATCACTTCGTGGAAATCGACTGCGACTTTTCTCATGATCCGAACGTTTTACCTCAGTTATTAAAGGCTGCTGAGACACATGATGTGGTGATTGGTTCACGCTACGTTGATGGCGGGCACATTCCTAATTGGAAACTTTCTCGTCGACTGTTGTCTCGTGGCGGTAATCAGTATGCATCAATCATGCTTGGTCTACACGTTAAGGACTCGACTGCTGGATACCGTGTTTACTCAAAGATTGCATTAGAAAAAATTAACTTTGAAACGGTGAGCGCCGATGGTTATGGTTTTCAGATTGAAATGACATACCGTGCTCGACGTGGTGGGGCATCAATTATCGAAGTTCCTATTTCGTTTATTGATCGTGAACTTGGTGAATCAAAAATGTCGAGTTCAATTGTTATTGAAGCACTACTTCTAGTTACTAAATGGGCGATAGGTCGACCATTTGGAATTCAAGCTCACTGAACGCTGTCAACTAATACTGACGAGAGAACACTTGCGAGCTTTGCTCTTGTTTCCTCACGTTCGGCGGTTGGATCTGATTCGCTAACAATTCCTGCACCAGCCCAGGCTTCAAAAGTATTTTCGTGCAGCAAAATACCTCTGATTCCAATCCACCACTCGCCGTCACCTCGTGCGTCAACCCATCCAACGGGACCTGCGTAGTGACCTCGGTCGTGATCTTCAAGTTTCCGAATTAGGTCGTAAGAATCTTTTCGTGGAATTCCTCCAACCGCGGCTGTTGGATGAAGGATTCTCAGCACTTCGAGAGCGTCCGGCGAATCAACCTCATGTTCAACACTCGCTTTAATCCATGTTCCAAGGTGTGCCAGCGTTCGAAGGGTGACAATTGAGGGAGTGGCGTCAGCTTCAACGTTTTCATAAACAGTCGCTAGTGCGGTAACAATTTCGTTCACTGGCACTTCGTGTTCGTGCAAATTTTTAGTGCTTCCAAGAAGCCAGTTTTGATAATCATCTGGCTGCACATTTGGAGGAAGTGCAATTGTTCCAGCGAGCGGGTGACAAAGTACATTGTCGCCAGTCCTTCTAAGTAGAAGTTCTGGGCTTGCACCTACAAACCTGCGTCCATCTTCAATAGGAAGGCTGTAGAGGGTGCAGATTGGTTCTCGAACTTTAAGCCGCGAAATTATTGCCGCTGGATCAAGGATCTCTGGAACTGTTCCACTTACTGACCTAGCGAGTACTACTTTCACAATTTCTTTTCTTCGGAGAATTTCAACTGCTAGTGCAACGTTGTGCGCGTATTCTTCTGGTGTCGGTAGAAAACTTATTGACCGCAGGCTCTGAGTCTCCTGCGTAGGAGCGAGTACTGATGAAATGTGAACTTGCCAGTTTGTTGATGATTCAAGTCTTGACAGCCATGCTTCTCCATTGCAGTTTTGTGTAATTGAGAATTCTGGAATGTCTAAATGTCCAGGTGCCGTGCGGTCAAACGCAAGTGAACCAAACGCAACAATTCCAGTTCCAGATGGTCCAGTGATTCCGGACAGTTTGTGAGAGCGAAGTTTGTCGGTAGCCGCAAAATCAGGTTCTAACCCACCAGCGAGTTCGATCTGGTCAGCAGCTCTTCCAAACCCAATTCGAATTACGTCGGAGTTCTCAATTAACCAACCGTCGCGCGCGCCAAGGGCGCGAAGTGCGTCAAGGTCTTGCGTGGGGATTATTTCTCTAACGAAATTCACTGTGTCCTCGTAGCAATAAATTGCTGACTGAGACCGCCCATGACCTTTCGGTGATTCACTGCACTAAAACCTGATGCATTGAGCATTTTCACGATTTCAGGAGTAGCGGGCAGGTATGCAGTTGATTTTGGGAGGTACTGGTATGCCTTGCGATCAGAAACGATTGATCCAATGAATGGAACAATCTTTCTAAACCAAATCTGAAATCCAGTTCGAAGCAGTCCTGATTCTGGTTCAGCAATCTCAAGAATTGAAAGTCGTCCACCTGGACGAAGTACTCGAGCCATTTCATCGAACGTTCCAGCTAGGTCAGTAAAGTTTCGAAGAGCGTATCCACACGTCACTCCATCAAAACTCGTGCTACGAAATGGCAGCTTTGAAGCGTCTGCTTGTACGCGGTCATGCATTTTTCTTCCAGCGTCAAGCATCCCGAAGCTGAGATCTGTCGCAACTGCCTTATGCCCCTGTTTTGTTAGTTCCCTCGTGAAGTCACCAGTTCCAGCAGCGATGTCAAGGACAATGCTCCTTTTGGCTAGTCGAAGATCTGAAACTGCCCTACGTCTCCAGCGCACATCAAGCCCAAACGTCATGAGCTTATTTACGAACTCATAACGAGAAGCAATCGTGTCGAACATGGCACGTACTTGACGTGTCTTTTCTTCACCTTGGGGGAGGGAGCTGTCGATCACTGTTTATGTGTAGTAGCGAGTAACAATCTGTGCAAAGCAGGCAGGCTTTGGAGCATCCTTGATTTCAATAACCACATCCATAGTCACCTGTGCGCCGCCGGGAATTGCTTCAGCAGCAACAAGTGTTGAACCAGCTCGAACTTGAGAGCCAACCGGGACAGGAGAAGTAAAACGGACTTTGTTTGTTCCGTAATTAACGCCCATCTTCACTCCAGCAACCTGCATTACCCCATTCAGTAGAACTGGGATAAGCGACAGTGTCATGTAACCGTGAGCGATTGGTCCACCAAAGGGTCCAGCGGCTGCGCGAACTGGGTCAACGTGAATCCACTGGTGGTCACCAGTCGCGTCCGCGAATTGGTTCACTGCTTCTTGAGTAACGGTGAGGTACTCGCCGTAGCCCACGTGAGTTCCGATTAAGGCCTGTAATTCGTCAATACTGTTCACTTGTGTAGTCATGATGAACCTCCTGTGGAAACTCTAATAGAAGTGTCTTTCACGTAAAATTCACTTTAAATTCCTTTATGATGATGTTATGAGCGAACTTCATGAGTCAGAACACCACCGTCGAGTTGCTGACGGAGCTTTTAGGGCATCCGTATTTGGTTTTAGCGACGGCCTCATTACCAATGCCTCACTAATTCTTGGGTTTGTAGGGGCAAACCCAGGCCATAACGTTGTGCGACTTGTTGGACTTGCAGGTCTAGTTGCTGGTGCATTTTCGATGGGTAGTGGCGAATACCTTTCAGTTAGAGCACAAAAAGAACTTGTCGACTTTGAAGTTTCTGTAGAGCGAGCTGCGCTCAAGGCAGATCCCGAAGGTGAACGATTCGAGCTGCGTCAGATATTTCTCGATAGAGGAATCGATTCTGATATTGCGGAGCGACTTTCGATTGATCTGATGCGTGATCCTGAACTTGCGCTCTCTACGCATGTTCGTGAAGAACTAGGAATTGATCCTTCCGCTAGTGGAAGACCTCTCGTAGTTGCGGGTTCATCATTTGCGGCATTTGCTGCTGGAGCACTAGTTCCACTGCTCCCTTGGATCTTCACATCTGCAGGTAATCCAGCATGGTGGTCAATTGGATTCGCCATCGTAGGTTCACTCACAGCTGGAGGGCTAGTCGGACGTTTTACTGGTCAAGGTGTTACAAAGTGGGCGCTTCGTCAACTGATGATTGCAGTTCTTGCGTCAGGTGTGACCTGGATTGTTGGTCGCCTAGTTGGCGGTAACTAGTTTTTAAATAAGACGAGTTTGTCTTCACGAATTAGTAAAAAGCCAAGTGATGCGTAAAGCTTTCTTGCTGATTCATTTGATTCGTCAACAAAGAGAATTGCGTTATTCACACCTTTTTTGTGGAGTGCTGCAAGTCCTTGTGACACCATAATTCTCCCTAAGTTTTTTCCTTGGAAATTTGGATCAACTGAGATCACGTAAATCTCCCCAGAGCGGTCAGGGTGAAGTTCATGAACTTTTGTCCAGCACGATGCAACAAGTTTTCCCTCGATCTCAAGAAGTAAAAATCCAGAAGGATCGAACCATGGCTCTTCGATACGTTCTTCAAGATCTGTGATGTGCCAAGCACCCTGCTCAGGATGATGTGCGAATGCCGCATTATTTTGCTGCAACCAAGACTCCTTGTCACGGCTTGGCTCAAAGGTCCGAAGCACCGATCCTTCAGGGATCTCGATGGTTGCAATCGGTAGTTCTATTCGAAGCAATTGAAGGGTTCGAATAGTTGTTCCAGATGTTGTCGTCTTTGGATCTCGCAGCCACCACTGAATTGATTCATGTTCAGAAAGAACTGCATCAAGTAGCGACTCGTCGAATCCACCACCACACATTTCAAGAGTCGTGTTCGCTGCTGGACTTCCAATTGCGTAGTTAATTAATTGTTCATTTTCATGGGCGAGCCAGTGCTGTGCACTCCAACCATGAACCACACTGCGACGTCGTGACTCGTCGATAGCTTCTCGCCCTAAAGCTGCATCAGTTCGATTTAGTAGCCCCAGAACATCAAGTCTTTGTTCGTTAGTCAACTTTTTAGTTGAGATCCAATTGGCCATTTCCAAATGCTACTTGGATGATTAATTGATTCGACCCGCGACTCTGTTGAGTCTGCGAAGCAGGGCTCCGATAGTTCTTTCAGCCGCAACAAGCTCGGTGTAGGTGTCCGCTTCGAGCATTGGTCCTTCTGCTTCAACAAGAGCAGTAATTCGGTGCGAGAGTTCATTAAGCGTCGAAGTAATCGTATTGAGTTCGTTCTGTATAGACATTAGGCAGTACCTTTAATAAGCGGTGCAATTTGCTGCGGTGGCGAATAGCGTAATAGGTGTGAGTACTCAAGTAATGAATTCAGCAGACACACAATTGCTTTGGTCCGAAATTCTGGTCAATGGGCCAGATAGTGAGTCATTCCTCCAGGGTCAGTTAACGCAAGATCTCTCAACAATTAGCCCCTCTGGATCTTGGTCACTTCTTCTTCAGCCCGACTCCTCAGTTATATCTGCATTATTTGTTCGAAAGATTGAGGAAGGATTCTCACTACTCGTTGAACAACAGCTCGCCGAGAGCTCAGTTGCACGACTGCGAAGATTTCACTTGCGAGTTAAATGCACAATTGAAGTTAACGAAATAGATGCTGGTCCCTTTGCTGTTCTTTCTGATCAAATCTCTGCTGGGTGGATTGGCGCCAAGGAATGTGAGTTGTCATTGACACCTCAGTGTTACGGATCAAGGATCGTCACTGAATCCATATCTTTTACTAAGGGCTGCTTCACCGGACAAGAACTTGTTGGTCGACTTGATGCTCGAGGATCAAGTGTCCCATGGAGACTGGTTCGTGTCACGGGACCGAGCATCGAACGCATCAACGAGGCAGTTTTATTAAAGGGACCAGAAGGTCCTAAGGGGATAACGAGCAGTGTGCACACACAGAGTGGCATACAAGCTCTTGCGATTGTTCATCGAACACTTCTTAATCCTGATGTACTCGCACAATTTGTAGATGTTCACTTTGAGGCTGATTTCTAGTTATGCGACTTCTCCGTGATGACCTTTTTATAAAGATCTCAGGAATCACTACAGAAGAAGATGCACTTTTTTCTATAGGGCTTGGTGCAAGTGCAATCAGTTTTGATTTCCTGCCATCACCATGGCAAATTTCACCTTCACATGCTCATGACATTGTCCGACGACTACCCAGTGGTGCAATTTCAGTCGGTGTATTTCGTAATGAACTTCCTGAACGTATTGTCGAAATTGCGAACACGATTGGACTCAACATGGTTCAAATTGATGGACCATGTAGTCATTCGCAGCTTCAGTACATTTCAGAACGCGTAAACACGATTATCAGAAGCGTGTCAAGTGATTTTGACTACGCATCAGGTGTTCCAATTCCCGAAGCCGACTATTTACTTATGCCCGATGTTGATGACTATGAGAACCTCGTTGACTGTCTAGAAGTTTTTTCTGATGAAGCGCTTCGAACACCAATCATCGTTGGAGGTGGGCTAAGTGATCTAAATGTGGCGGACGTTGTCCAGAATTATGCGGTGTGGGGAGTAGATGTTCGCTCTGGTGTTGAATCAACTCCCGGGGTAAAAGACCCTGCACGACTTGGTGCGTTTATTGGTAACGCAAAGTGGGCGTTTGAAAACAGTTTGGTTCCGCGCAGAAATGACGAGTGGTTCAGTCTTTAGGCGCGAAAGCGACGAAAGATAACGCTTCCGTTGTGACCGCCAAAGCCAAATGAGTTAGAGAGCACAACCTCAAGTTCAGTTTTTCGTGGTGAACCAAGAACAACATCCAGACCAATCTCTGGATCAACTTGCGTTGTTCCAGCAGTTGGTGGAATTGATTGATTCAAAAGCGTGAGCACAGATGCAACGCCTTCAAGCGCACCAGCAGCCGATAATGAGTGTCCAAGGTGGCCCTTAATCGAAGTGATTGGTGGCACACCTTTTGTAAAGACACGCTTCATAGCAACAGACTCACCAAGGTCGTTAAGTGGAGTTGAGGTTCCGTGTGCATTGATGTGAGATACATCCTCAGGGCTAATACCCGCATCACTTAGTGCCAGTTCCATGCATCGAGCCGCACCGTTTCCTTCTGGGTCTGGTGCAGTGATGTGGTGAGCATCGGCGGTTGAAGCTGCGCCAATTACTTCGGCGAGGATTGTTGCACCACGAGCAATAGCTTGGTCCCAGTCTTCAAGGATCAAGATTCCAGCGCCTTCACCCATAACAAAACCATTACGGTTCACGTCAAAGGGGCGAGAGATTTCTTCGTTGCTGAGTGCTGTCATGTTTTTAAAACCAGCTTCAGAAAGTGGAACCATAACTGCTTCAGCTCCACCAGCAACAACCATGCTGCAACGGCCTGATGCAATTAATCTTGCAGCATTTCCAATTGCGTGTGTCCCTGCGGCACATGCTGTTGTTACGGTTTCGGCTGGCCCTCCGAGACCAAAGCGCATAGACACCGCAGCAGTAGCTGCGTTTGGCATCATCATTGGCACCATGAACGGAGAAACACGGTCCGGACCTTTTTCAGTGAGCACTCGAAATTGCTCGAGGACTGTCTGTAGCCCACCAATGCCAGTAGTTACGATTGACCCACCATCGATGATTGGTCCTGAAAGCCCACTTTTATCCCAAGCTTCTTGAGCGGCCATTAATCCGTAAAGTGTGAATGGGTCGAATCGACGAAGTTCTTTTGGCCCACCAAGGTGTGAGGCATCGAATTCACCAATGCGCTTAGATGCTGGTGGGGTAGAACTCTGAAGTGCTTGCCAGAGAGCATCTGCTCCTACGCCTGCGCAGGAAAGAGCACCAAGCCCTGTGACGGCGACTCTGCGCCCCTGTACTGGACCGGAGGGGGTTACTGCTACTTGCACTACAGCTTGGCGTAGATCAGTTCGAAGGCAGCGCCAACAGTAGAAATGTCCTTGAGTTCATCTTCTCCGACTTCAACGTTGAACGTCTCTTCAAGAGCCATTACAAGTTCAACGAGGTCGAGGCTGTCTGCTCCGAGGTCGTCAAAGAAGTTGGCTTCCATTGTTACTGCGCTTGGGTCAACGGCTAATACTTCAACAACGTTGTCTGTCAATTTCGCTAGTGCTTCGTTACGGTCCATGGTTAACCCCTTAATTTCTCTCGTGTAATCGTACTAAAAAATCAAAGATAAAAATTGCCATCTAGTGGCCGAGAGCTAGTCCGCCATCAGAAGCTATTACCGCTCCAGTTATGTAGCGAGCGTGGTTACTGGCAAGGAACCCAACAACCCCTGCGATATCAGATGGCTGTCCAATACGCCCCATAGGGATCATTGCCATCATTTGATCTTTTGCTGGTCCAAGGTCGCTTGTCATATCTGTCTCAATTAGCCCAGGTGCGACAACATTCACTGTGATGCTTCGAGATGCGACTTCTTGCGCGAGTGAACGTGCAAGTCCAACAAGACCAGCTTTGGCGGCTCCGTAGTTTGCTTGTCCTGGTACTCCAATGAATGGGCTTATGGAGCCAATAAAGATTATTGAGCCTTGGCGGTTTCTGACCATTGAGGCCATGGTGGCGCGAGCAGTGTAGAAAGCACCATCTAGGTCGGTCGCCATCACTTCACGCCACTGTTCATCAGTCATTCTCATTGCGAGACCATCACGAGTAACTCCAGCATTCACAACACAAACTTCAACTGGACCAAATTCCTCTATAGACGCCTTCACCGCTTCATTAACTGATGTTGAATTTGATACATCAACAGCAAATGATTTAACGCATCCTTGCGGCGTAGTTCCCGAGCGAGACATGCCAACTACCTTGTCGCCGAGATCTATGAAGTGCTGTGCAATAGCAGCGCCGATTCCTCTGCTGGCACCAGTGATAATTACGTGACGACTCATAGATCTAACTCCTGTAGTTCTTTAAGCGTAGATGGTGATGCTTGTGATTCGAAGCTTCTGATTCTCTTGGTAAGACCCGTAAGAATTCCAGAGGGCGGCATTTCTATTGTTTGAGTAACACTTTGAGGCAAAGTCATCGTGGCATCTAGAAACTCGACAGGCGATATGAGTTGTCGTGAAAGTAGCTCTTTCCAGTCTTGCGCTGAAGTGTGAACTTTCCCATCAACATTGGCAACCAATATTGACTCAGTGGATCGCCACTCGACATTTGCGAGCGCTGCATCAAGTTCTGTTTGCGCTGGTGACATGAGAGGGGAGTGAAATGCTCCGCCAACTGGAAGTGGCGTAGCTCTCTTCCACCCGAGTTCTTTATTACGTGACATCAAATTATCGAGTCCCGCACGTGAACCACTTACAACTATCTGTCCGGTCCCATTTATGTTTGCAATCCAAACATCCTCAAGGTCTTTCAAGTTCTCTAATGCGCCTTCTTCGCCACCCATGAGTGCGACCATTGAGCCTTCGGTGGATTTTGCACACCTGAGCATCGCCGCCCCACGTACGCCAATGAGACTTGCGCCGTCTTCGATTGAAAGAAGCCCAGAAGCAACTAGTGCCGAGAACTCGCCCAAACTGTGTCCAAGTAAGTAACGCGGACGAATGCCCCTGTCGAGTAGTTCTAGGTAGCCAATAGTCGAAAGTGCGAAAGTTGCAATCTGTGCATTGTCGGTTCGAACAACTTCTTCATCAGTCGCAGTTGTTAATAGTGAGGCAACATCAATTCCGGAAGCTTCGCTGATGACAGTGGTTTGTTCCCAGTGCTTTGATTCTTGCCATTTAAGACCAGCTCCGCTCGAGAGTGATCCTTGCCCTGGAAATAGGCAAACAAGGTGTTCTGAAAAGTGTGAAGTCATGTTTATAAAGTAACAGCGTGCCCGGAGTGGGATTCGAACCCACACACCCTTTCAAGTAGAGGATTTTGAGTCCTCCGCGTCTGCCGTTCCGCCATCCGGGCTGCGGTGGATAACGCTACCAGTAACTCTAAGGTGGCAGGGATGGAACTTCGATTAGGGCTCAGCGACGCAACATTGAAGTCACCAGTTCGTGCTGCCGAAGAAAACCATACTGTTCGCTCACACATATTTTTTGCAATTAAAAATGAGGGTGTTTGTGGTTTAGGTGAAGTTTCGCCACAGTCAACTTCTCTAAACGGCGATCCTTCGGTGACTGAGGTTCTTTCAGAACTAAAAGAATTCGCAATTCCTCAATTTCAAGAAGTCTGCAGTCGAGAAGGCACCGTGCCATCGTGGACTCGTATAGCTCGATTCGCTGGTCCAAGGCCATCGAGTTACTTCGCTGTTGCACTTATTGAAATGGCGGTTCTTGACTACGAACTTCGTAAAGAGGGCCAGAAGATTTTAGACATCTGGCCGTCATCGTTTGAAACTCCATCACTATCGACTGTCTCAATTCTGGATAATGAAGATTGGACTGTTAACGAAAATGCACATCGTGTGAGAGTCAAGACATCGCCAGGTGAAGTTTCTAAAGCTCAGCTGTCACGACTACGCGCACTTTCTAAGCCAGTGATTCTTGATTTCAATTGCTCTGCACGCAGTGATGAAGACATTCTTTCTCAAGTCGCTGTGCTGGAGGATATTGTTGAACTGGTTGCAATTGAACAACCATTTGCAGCAGGTAATGTTGTCGATCACGCGAGACTCGCTGAGCAGTTAAAGGCCGGAGTAAGCCTTGACGAAGGTGTACGTTCTATCCGAGACATTGAACAAATTGCACGCTACTCAGCAGCGAGACTTGTCTGTGTTAAGCCAGCACGTGTTGGCGGACTCGCCAACGCTCGAACAATTGTTGCTAAAGCTCACTCACTCGGAATCGACGCATACATTGGCGGATTCTTTGAAACGATGTATGGTCGAAACGTGCATCGTCATTTGGCAAATGCCAGCACTGATGAACCGAGCGATATTGCAGAGGTTTTGCTGGAAACTGGCCAGAGTTCCTCAGATTTTGTAAAAGATGAATTCTCGTTTGGTCTATCACCATCTGAAGGATTCATAAATTCTCTGAACACGATTTAATAAGAAGTTCTAGACTTTCCCCATGGGAACACGTCTGCAACGCCGACGACTTGAAGACCTCCAGAGGCGCCTCGGGTTGGCTCGAGAGAGCCTCCACGTGCTCGAAGAGCAGGTCGCGGTCTGGAATGATGCCCTAGATGACACAAGAATCCGTGCAATGGTCTCCGAGACCCCTCTCCAGGCGCAAGAATATGACGAACTATCAAGGCATGTGGCGACCGCGAACGCTGAGCTTGAACGTCGCAAAGGTGAAGTTTCTGCTTTGATTGTTGAACGAGATGAGCTTCTTCGTGAGTGGACAACAAAGGATGAAAATGGATAAGCGAGTAGTAATTGCCGATGATGAATCAATCATCCGTCTCGACCTTAAAGAAATACTTGAAGCTGATGGCTACCTGATTGTCGGTGAAGCAGCCCGAGGTGACGATGCTCTTGCAATGATTCAAGAACTGAAGCCGGATCTCGCAATTCTTGACGTAAAGATGCCTGGGCTCGATGGAATTGAAGTTGCGAAACAAGTCAAAGATCTCGGGATAACTGTTGTCCTCCTCACCGCTTTCTCTCAGCGAGCACTAATTGAAAGTGCACGTGATGCTGGGGTAGTTGCTTATTTGGTCAAGCCCTTCAGAAGTAGTGAACTGCTTCCAAAGCTCGCAGCGATTTTGAATCCTCTCGATACCGAAAATGAAGCAATTATTACTCCATCTGTTGATGACAAGATTGAAACACGCGACATTGTGCAGCGCGCAAAAGAAAAGTTGATGGCTGAGCGCAGCATTAGCGAACCTGATGCTTTCGAAATCATTCAACAATCTGCAATGAAATCAAGGAGTCGTATGCGCGATGTTGCCCAGTTAATTCTGAAGGGCGAATTCGTTGGCTAAGGAGCAGACTGACCAACGGCCACTGTTGCTGTTGGACGGCATGTCACTTATTTTTAGAGCGTTCTTCGCGCTAAGTACAGACATCGCAACGTCCGAGGGTGTTGTCACCAACGCACTTCACGGTTTCGCTTCAATGTTGACTTCGCTTATTCGCACTCAAAATCCAAGGGCACTCGCTGTGGCGTTTGACCTTTCTGGTGGAACCTTCAGAGATGAGATGACCGAGGACTACAAGGGCGGTCGTGCAGAGACTCCTGACGAGATTGAGCACCAATTCGAACTATGTCGAAATCTGTGCGACGTATTGCACATTCCAGTCTTGAGTGTTCAAGGTTATGAAGCTGACGATGTTTTGGCGACCCTCGCAACATGGGGAAGAGATGAGAAAATTCCGGTAGTTGTTGTTACTGGTGACCGCGACTCTTTTCAATTGGTTGAAGACCCATACGTCAAAGTGCTCTATAACCGTCGAGGTGTTTCTGATTACTCGCTTTATGACGAAGCTGGCATCTTTGAGCGCTGTGGCATAGATCCGCAGCGCTACACATTGCTCGCAGCTCTGCGTGGAGACACCTCTGACAACCTTCCTGGAGTTCCTGGGGTGGGAGAGAAGACTGCTGCAAAGCTGTTTGCTCAGTACAAGGGACTCGACGAGCTCTACGCGCACCTCGACGATCTAACGCCAAAGCTTCGTGAAAATCTCGCACTCTACGAAGACCGCGCTCGCAGCAACGTTGAAATTATGAAGCTTGTTCGAGACGTTCCCCTCGACTTCTCTCTAGACGGCCTGACCATGGGTGGCTGGAACAGAGTTGAAATTGCTGCATTCTTTGACCGCTTTGAGATGAACTCTATGAAGGGGCGCTTCGAGAAGCTCATGCGTGAAGGTCTTCTCGGTGAGGCTTCTTCGTCATCTGCTCCATCAGAGAAGGCTGAAACTAAAAAGCCTGCGCCTAAAGCCAAGGTTTTAACTTCTCAAAAGTCAGTCGACAAAGTTCTCGTAGGCGCATCCTCAGTAGTCGTTAGCTACAGCAAGTCAAAAGTCGCTGTCCTAAATCCAACAACCGGACTCTGCGCCGTTGGAGCACTTGATGAGTTTTTCCAGAAAATTGGTGACATTCGTATTTCTGGTCATGACCTAAAGAATCTGTACCGCTGGTCGCAAGATCAGTCGGTAACTATCAGCGAACCTGCAGACGACACCTCAATCATGGCGTTCCTAGTTGATGCAACATCTGGTCGGTACGAGCTCGATGATGTGGCGCAGCGTTACCTCAATGAGCCATTTCCCGCAGAAGCTCCTTCGCTCTTTGACGAAGAAGATGACGAGGCACGACTGCTCAGAAGTGTTGAGTTGGTATCTCGACTTCGCGATCATCTCCGCTATGAAATCGAGACATGGAAACTTTCAAGTGTCTACGAAGACATTGAGCTCCCACTAGTAGCGGTACTTGGCCGCATGGAGTCACGCGGCATCAGCGTTGACCTTGAACTCCTTCGCACCATTGCGAAGGAGTTCGCAGAAGAAGCAACATCACTCGACGCAAAGATTCAAAAGGCCGCTGGCCATGAATTCAAAGTCAATTCTCCACAGCAACTTCAAGCTGTGCTGTTTGATGAACTTGGTCTAACTGCCGTTAAGAAGATCAAAACTGGATTCTCTACTGACGCTGCGTCTCTTGAAGCAATTGAAGACGAGCACAAGATCATTCCCCTCATCCTTAGATACCGAGAAGTTGAAAAACTTCGCTCAACCTACGGGCAGCCTCTTATTGACTCGGTGGGTGCTGATGGGCGAATTCACGCAACGTTTAATCAAACAGTTGCTCGAACTGGTCGTCTATCTTCTGAGAATCCAAATCTTCACAACATTCCAGTTCGTAGTCAAGAAGGCCGTCGTCTCCGCTTCGCATTTATTCCAACTGCAAAGTGGAATTTGTGCGTTGCTGACTACAACCAGATTGAACTTCGAATTCTTGCTCACTTAGCCCAGGACTCCGGTCTGCTTGCCGCGTTCAGTTCTAACGAAGATGTTCACCGCACGATTGCAGCGTCAGTCTTTGGTGTGAAGCCAGACAAGGTCGACCACGAACAGCGAGAACAAGCCAAAGCCGTCTCGTACGGTCTCGCGTACGGAATGGAAGCATTCGGATTATCTCGTCGCCTCGGAGTCTCTGTTGGCGAAGCGAAGAAGATTATGGATGCCTACTTTGCTGGATTCCCAGATCTTCGAAAGTACATGGACAACACCATTAAAGAAATTCGCAACAATGGATACTCCAGAACTGAGTTCGGTCGCATTCGTCCATTCCCAGACCTTGCAACTGCTGTTGGGCCGCAGCGCCAAGCCGCAGAGCGTCAAGCAATGAATGCCGGCATTCAGGGTCTCGCTGCTGACATCTTTAAGAACGCACTAGTGAGACTCGACCGCAAACTCACCTCGGAAAAGCTCCAAGCACGACTTATTTTGCAGGTTCACGACGAAGTTGTTGTCGAGGCTCCTGAGAAGGAAAAAGAGCAGGTTGAGGCGATTGTGCTCGACTGTTTGATGAACGCTGCGAAATTGACTGTTCCGCTAGAGATTTCGCTCCACTGGGGCGATAACTGGGCGGTGGCGAAGGGCTAAGTTCCCCGGTGGTAGGGTTGTCTGCTGGGTTTACACCGGAAACCCAGTCCCTATTGCCTAGATGATCCCGGTGTGATCTGTATTGGATGTACGCATGACGGACGCCACAAGCCTCCTTTCCTCCCAGCAAATGGGAACCTTTAACGCTGATGGAACGTATGTTCCTCGTGTTATCACCGAAGACAACCTTGTAGGGACTGACCTTGCTGAACTTGTTGGCAATAGCGTCCTTGAGTTTGACGACGGCGACCTCGTAGTTGGAACAGTCGTAAAGATTGACCGCGATGAAGTTCTCCTCGACATTGGCTTCAAATCAGAAGGTGTAATTCCTTCTCGCGAACTATCTATTCGCAATGACGTAGATCCTTCTGAAATCGTTTCAATGGGCGAGCGCGTTGAGTGCCTCGTTCTTATGAAGGAAGACAAAGAAGGACGACTCGTTCTATCTAAGAAGCGCGCACAGTACGAAAAGGCTTGGGCAAACATCGAAGAAATCAAGAACCGTGACGAAATGGTTAAGGGTGTTGTTATTGAAGTAGTTAAGGGTGGTCTTATCGTTGACATTGGTCTTCGCGGATTCCTTCCTGCTTCACTCGTTGAACTCCGTCGAGTTCGCGAACTGCAGCCATACATTGGCCAGACCGTTGAAGCCAAGATTATTGAACTTGACCGCAACCGCAACAACGTTGTGCTGTCACGTCGTGCATGGCTCGAAGAGACACAGAAGGAACAGCGTGGGGACTTCCTCACGAACCTGAAGCCAGGAGAGCGCCGTCACGGAGTTATTTCGTCGGTTGTTAACTTTGGTGCCTTCGTGGACCTCGGCGGCATGGACGGTCTTATTCACGTCTCAGAGCTCAGCTGGAAGCACATTGATCACCCAAGTCAGGTCGTTACCGTTGGTGACGAAGTTGATGTTGAAGTGCTCGAAGTTGACTTCTCTAAAGAGCGCATCTCACTTTCACTCAAGGCAACGCAGTCTGACCCATGGCAAGTATTTGCTGAGTCACACGCAGTTGACCAGTTGGTCTACGGCCGCGTGACGAAGCTTGTTCCATTTGGAGCATTCGTTCAGGTTGGAGACGGCATTGAAGGACTCGTTCACATTTCTGAGCTTGCTGCTCACCACGTAGACACACCTGACCAGGTTGTGGCTGCTGGAGAAGAGCTATGGGTGAAGATCATTGAACTCGACACCGCAAAGCGTCGCATCAGTCTTTCTGTGAAGCAGGCAGCTGATGGTGGAGAAGTTTCTGCTGAATACCGTGAGGCATTCGGTTCACACGCTTATGACACTGAGGGTAACTACATTGGTGGCGTTGAGTACGGTGAATTCACACCAGAAACAGAAGCACAGGCTGCATGGGCTGAGTACGCAACTGAAGTGACAAAGGCACCTGAGGCTTCGGCTGAAGTTGCTGCAGTCGCAGAAGTAGTTGCTGAAGAGGCACCAAGCGCTGAATAGTTTTAGTTAAGCAAATAGCCCGTTCTCTAAGCCAAAAGGCTGTGAGAACGGGCTATTTTTGCTTTTAGGGCCTCTTCATTGCTGACTGGTACTCTGACTGGAAATGGACATCACAAACCCACCCGCCGACCCTAATGAATGGAGTGACGAGCAGTGGATTGAGTGGTTGGTGGCTACAGACGAAGCAGCTGAAATTGATTCAACACCATCTGTATTGAAGAGGGCTGCAGGCACAAAGTCAGGACAGGTTCTTGGACAAGCAATGCTGGGAATGGCTAATGCCATCTACGGTGAAAATGATTCTCAAGTTCAGATCGTTGTAGAAAACAAAGAGAAAAAGCTTGAGGATGAATCCTTTGTCGTCAATCTAGATTTTAAAAATCCAGAGAGTTCGACCATCTCTTTCAAACCGGAAAGCTAAGAGTTAGCGAAATCCGCCATGTGGCGAGCTGTGTCATGGGAAATGTCGGGGCAAGCAATTGGAAGAATCTCTGTGCCGTGCATTGTGCCTAGAATCATTCGCCCGCGTGCTTGAACGCCAGCTTCAAGCAGGAGTCGATAAAACTCAACCCCTTCATCACGAAGTGGATCGCATTCATTGACACTGATAACTGTTGGTGGAAATCCTGTTAGATCTTCAACCGTTGCGAATGCTGGCCATGCAATTGGATTCCTCGAGCTGAACTCTTCAACCCCATAACTGTGAATTCCACGATTGTTGTGAATGTCAATGAAGATTCCATTGTTCTCAACAGTCGATGGAAAACGTGCATCTGGGTACTTGCCAACGATATAGGGACAAAGTGCGTAGAGACCCTTTACAAGTCCGAGGTTGCCCTCTTTCTTCAGCGCAAGAGCGGTTGCAAGAGTTAAGTTTCCGCCTCCGCTCTCACCCGCAATTGTTATTTTCTTTGCATCTATGTTCAGTGAATCTGCATTAGCAATTGTCCACTTAAACCCAGAGATACAGTCATTTAGCCCACCAGGAAATGCAGCTATGTCTTTAACTTCAGAAGGAACAATTGAGTTTCTAAATTCAACCATGACAACGGCAACATTCTTTGCAGCAATTATCTTTCCCCATGCTCTGTAATTGCCGTCGAATGCTGACAGAGACGCCATTCCACCGCCATGGATGTAATAAATGCAGGCAAGTTTTTCTTTCGTATCAGGTCTAATGATACGTAGTTTGATGGTGTTGCCGTCCGGGTCAGAAATAATGTCCTTCTCGGTAATTGTTAGCCCTTTTGAAGGAGCGAGTTCTTCGTTATCAATGAAGTCAGTTACTGCCTTCATTGCAGCAACTTGAGCGATCGCACTTTCCTGTGATGCTTCATCAAGCATTTCTTGCCTACTAGAAACATCACCTGCTGAGAGATCTGGCAACATTGCGAGTATCGCTTTGACTCTTGGATCGATTCTTCGGTCATTCATGAAATTAGCCATTGGTCCCCCTAGGTGTTTTTTGAATAGTAACCCGTGTGTGCGTGTAGGGAAGAGCGTTATGCCTGAGGATTTATGAGGTACTTCTCACCAGTTGCTTGGCGTGCATACTGCTGCATGATTTCAGGCTTAAGTGCATCACTTAGAGAGATTTCCTGGGTGTAGTGACTTGCGAATGTTGTGGTGATGCCATCTGCGACACGCTGTCGAAGTCGAATAAGACCCTCGAGTCCAATCTTTCCGAGGAACGGAGTAAGCAACCACCCGCCAACGCCCCATGCGAATCCAAAGCTACGAGATAGAACTGTTTCGCTGCGGTCCAGTCCACCGTAGATGTAGAGCTGCTTGTAGGTAGTTGATCCGTAGCGGCTGTATTCCGTTGCGTTCTTGTTGGCGGCTATTTCAATACCCGTCAAGATTTGGCTTCCTAGCGATCCACCACCGGTTGCATCGAACGCAAGTGTTGCTGAAGTCTCAGTAAGGGCGTCGATGAGATCGCTCATAAATGTAGGTGAGCTTGAGTCGCAGATGTACTTTGCTCCGATTGACCGAAGAATGTCAACCTGCTTCTGTGATCGAACAATGTTCACAAGTGGAACCTGCTCTTCAATGCAAAGCTTTACGAGCATTTGACCGAGGTTTGATGCAGCAGCGGTGTGAACAAGAGCCTCGTGTCCTTCCATGCGCATTGTTTCAACCATTCCGAGTGCGGTCATGGGATTAACGAATGAAGAAGCTCCTACCTTGGCAGGGGTGCCTGCTGGAAGCTCTAGACAAAGCGATACGTCTACCTTGCGGAACTGGGAATACATCTGTCCTCCAGCAGCCGAGACAGTCTTTCCTAGGAGTGCCTGTGCAGCAGGTGAAGACCCAGCAGCAATTACTGTTCCGGCGCCTTCGTTTCCGACTGCCATTGACTCGCCAAGTCTTCCTGAGAGTGAGCGGAGGAAACTTGGATCAATTGGTGCACTTGTAACAGCAAAACCATCACGTTCAGTTACCTGTGTCTTAGAAACGTCAGCACCAGCAAGAAGTAGACCGAGGTCGGAAGGATTAATTGGTGCTGCTTCAACTCGAATGACGACATCATTCTCGTTCGGCACTGGGATTGGAATCTCCACCAATGTCAGTTCGAGTGTTGCGCTCTCAGAAACTGTTGAACGAAGTTGCAACCCTGAATTTGGTGTTGATGACATGATTTCCCCTGTGATTTTAAACGCTTAGGGGAGTTTAGGGTACTTACTTACGGGTGATGGTGAGTGGGTAGTGGCAGGCAACTTCGTGGCCAACACCAACTGCCTGAGGCAGTGGAACTTCGTCGGCACACTTCTGAGTTGCGTTTGGACAACGTGTACGGAATCTACAGCCACTAGGTGGGTGCATTGGACTTGGTGGTTCTCCTGTGAGAACCTCGTCGTGCTTTGCGGAGTCAGGATCGGCTTCTAGCGCAGCCCCGAGAAGGAACTTTGTGTAGGGGTGCGAAGGGCTTTCGTAGAGTTGATCGGCTGGTCCAATTTCGCAGATCTTTCCGAGATACATCACTGCAACACGGTCACTCACATTTTTAACAACTGCAAGGTCGTGAGCAATGAACAAGAGAGTGAGGCCGTATTCCGCCTTCAAGTCTTCAAGAAGGTTGAGAATTTGCGCTTGGATAGATACGTCCAAAGCTGAGACCATCTCGTCACAAATAATGATTTTCGGATGCATGGCAAGCGCTCTGGCAATAGCAATGCGCTGACATTGTCCACCTGAGAACTGCCGAGCGTATCGATTTCCGTAGACATCTGGATCGATTCCAACTGCGTTGAGCAACTTGATAACAACTTCATCACGATCTGCACGCTTTGGATCCCAGCAGTCAATCGGTTCTGCAACGATGTCCTTGATCCGACGACGTGGGTTTAGTGAACTAACCGGGTCTTGAAAAATCATCTGCATGCTGGTTCGAGCTTTGCGAAGCGTTTTCTTGTCCATTTGCGAAATGTCTACGCCACTGATTTCGATTGTTCCGCTAGTTGCCTCAAGAATTCGCATAATGGCTTTTCCTGTGGTGGACTTTCCACAGCCAGATTCCCCAACGATTCCGAGGGTCTCACCTTCGTACAGATCTAGATCAATTCCAGCGACAGCACTCACACGTCGAGCCTTGGTTCCAAATTCAACGACCAAGTTACGTACTTTTAAGAGGGGCTCTTTGTTTTCCATTAGTTTGCTCCGCGGTCAGTTGTAATTGGGTTCCAGCAAGCGAACATGTGTCCTTCGTACTCTGAAGCTTGAAGCTCTGGACGCTCGTTTCTACATTTGTCTGTCGCGTAGGCACAGCGTGGAGCGAAAGCACACCCTGAATCAAGGGCTAGAAGATTTGGTGGTCGACCAGGGATGGTGGTGAGCCTCGTGTGTGAAGGGTTTGAAACCTTCGGCGCACTTTCGAGCAGAGCTCGTGTGTAGGGCATGCGGTGGTGCTTAAAGACGACATCAGTCGATCCCATCTCGACAATTCGTCCGGCGTACATCACGATGATTCTTGAAGTGCGTGTAGCCACGACCCCGAGGTCGTGCGTGATGAGGATCACCGACATCCCCATTTTCTCTTTGAGTTCATCAAGAAGGTTGAGAATTTGAGCCTGAATTGTGACGTCGAGTCCAGTCGTTGGCTCGTCAGCAAGTAGGAGCTTTGGCGAGCAAGCTAAGGCAGCCGCAATAACTACGCGCTGTCTCATGCCTCCTGACAGTTCGCCAGGAAATGCCCTGTAACGCTCTTCAGGTGAAGGAATGCCAACAAGCCCAAGAAGCTCGATACCGCGCTTCATTGCGTCTTCTTTACTCAGGCCCTGGAGCACACGTAGGGTTTCATCTACTTGCTTACCAACACGAATTACAGGGTTGAGAGAAGTCATCGGGTCCTGGAATATCATTGAAACATCAGAGGCCCAGATTTTCCTTTTTTCATCTTCAGTCGCTCCGACAACTTGGGCACCATTTATTACAACCGAACCAGTAATCGTTGCGTTCCTGGTCCCCTGAAGCCCCATAATTGTTCTTGCAAGTACCGTTTTTCCTGATCCTGATTCGCCAACAATCCCGAGCGTCTCATTGTTGTCAAGCGTGAAGGTGATGTCATTAACAGCAGGCAAGTCCCCACCTGCAGTTTTGAATGTGGTTCGCAGATGTTCAACGGTAAGTAAGTGATCGGTCATATCTTCACCTCAGCGACATCGAAGTAGTTACGAAGACGATCACCAATGAAATTGAGTGACACGATAAACAAAACGAGCACGATGGATGGGAAGAGTGCTAGCCAAGGATCTGTGCTCAAAATTGTTCGTGATTCGTTAATCATGTTTCCCCAAGACGGCGTTGGTGGATTAATTGAAAGTCCCAAGAATGCGAGGGCGCCTTCGAGAGCCACAACTCCCGCGACACCAATCAATACAAATGAAACCATGATCGGTGTGATGTTTGGCAGAATTTCTTTGAACAAAATTCTGCCATCTTTAGCACCTTGAATCTGAGCAGCGATAACGAATTCCTTGCTGGCAACTGCAAGCGAGGCAGTCCTAACGACTCGGTACACCAATGGGATTGTGAAAAGTCCAATAACTAGTGTCACTTTGAAAAGATTTCTTGGAATCCAGAAAGAGAGAATCGAAATAGTTGCAATGATTCCTGGAAACGCGAGCAGAGAGTACATAAAAGTAGTTAAAGCTTTGTCGAATCGGCCGCGTCGCAGAGAGGCCAGCATTGCAAGAGGGGAGCCAATTGAGAACCCGATGAAGAGAGCGCCAAAACTCACTGCGATAGAAATACGAGATCCAAAAATCACTCTTGAGAGAATGTCTCTTCCAAATTCGTCAGTTCCAAAGAAGTGATGAAGGCTGGGTCCGGCATTGCTTATATTTGGATTAAGAGCCAAAGGGTCAATCAATGGAAGGAAGTTAGCAACGATTGCGAGAAAGATGTTGAGCCCAACCCATCCAACTGAGACCCAAAATAGAACACCGAGCGGTGCCTTTTTCTCGGGCTTTTCTAGAGTTGTAGAACCAACATGTTCAATTGGTGTTGTCTGATCATTCACAGTGTCGTTTTCCATATCAGTCACGAGCAATTCTTGGGTCTACTAAGAAGATGATGAAGTCGAATATGAAGTTAACAATAACTACGGCAGCTGAAATTACCAGGACAATGCCCTGAACCAGCAAATAGTCATTTGCATTGATAGCCGTTACTAACGTGAAACCGAGTCCTGGGATAGCTAGTAAGAATTGCACAATGAACCCAGCGGCTAAGGCACCACCGATGTTCACACCCGCAGTTCCAAGAAGTGCAACTGAGGCTGGTCTAAATGCATGACGCCACATAATTCGTCTAGTGCTAATTCCCTTAGACCTTGCCATCGTGATGAACTCTTCCTGGAGAACACCGGTCAAGTCACTTCGCAGCACACGGAAGTAAAGAACAAATGCTCCAATCGCAATTGTCAGTGAAGGAAGCATAAGACTGGTCAAATTCACTAGAGGATTCTGAAGGAAGGGGACATAGGTCGCTGGCCCAGTGTTTGGAACTCCCAATTTGATTGAAACAAACAGAACGAGAAAAATGATCACGATAAATCCTGGGACCGAAAGCAGCACAAAACTTCCGGCGCTAAGAATTCGATCAAGAACGCTGTCCGGATTCCTGGCAGCCTTCATAGCCAGAGGAATTGCGGCGCCAAATGCCAATATCTGACTGATGATGATTAGTTCACCGTCAATAGGAAGTGCTCGCATGATTGTCGAACCTACTGATTGGTGAGATATAAATGACGTACCAAGATTTCCGTGAAGTACGTGCCCAATCCACGTGAAGTACTGAAGGTAAATCGGTTGATTTAGTCCGAGTTGAGCATCAAGAATCGCCTTGGTTACGGGGCTGTAGTTAAAACCAAGAATCAGGAATACAGGGTCACCTGGAAGCAGGTGAATTAGGTAGAAGCTTCCGATAGAGACAACGAAGAGAATTGCTATCAGCGTCACTAATCGTTGCAATATGTAGCGTGCCATGTTCCCCCTCAGGTACTCGGTAGACAATAGCCAAAGTTTTGGCACCAATATGTCAAGTTGTCCTTAACTTGCTTAATTCTTAGTACCGTAGAAGAAATGAAGCGGATTGCAATTGCGGGAGGAATAGGCGCAGGTAAATCCTTAACTTGTGAATTCATAGTTAAACAGGGATTTAGTGTCATTGATTCTGATGACGTCGCTCACCAAGTTGTCGAACCGGGAAAGCCCGCTTGGCGGGCCATATTTGATGCCTTTGGCGGATCAGTTCTGCAAGCCAATCAGTCGATTGACAGAGATTTTCTCGCAAAAATTGTTTTTTCCAATGAATCTGCTCGTAATCGACTCAATTCAATTACCCATCCAGCCATAGGTATTGAGATACTTCGTCAAATTGAAGCTTGCACAACTTCGGCCGTTTTTATTGCACTTCCTCTCTATCGTGTTGAGCATCGCCAGATTTTTTCACTTGACTCCGCATGGGCAGTTCTTGTCTCACCTGAAATCGCGAAGAGTCGTCTGGTCGAGCATCGTGGTTTTAGCGAGAGTGATGCTCAGGCTCGGATTGATTCACAAGTGTCGAATGAAATTCGTGCCTCAATTGTCGACAGGGTTATTTGGAATGAAGGCACAGCAGAAGATTTATACAGAAGTGTGAACGAAGCACTTATAAGTGAGGGCTTGCTGAGTGGATAAGTTCCTCGTTGAATCACCTTTTCAACCTTCAGGTGATCAACCAAGCGCAATTGCAACACTGACTCGCGGAATAAATGATGGGCTTCGTTATCAAACGCTTGAAGGAATCACCGGTAGTGGCAAGACCGCAACCATTGCGTGGCTCGTTGAACAAGTACAGCGCCCAACACTGATACTTGAACCGAATAAGTCGCTTGCGGCGCAGTTGGCTTCAGAGCTAAAAGAAATGCTGCCACAGAACAGAGTTGAATTCTTTGTTTCTTACTATGACTACTACCAACCTGAAGCGTACATTCCTCGTACCGACACCTTCATTGAAAAGGACAGTTCAATCAACGAAGAGATTGACCGGTTGCGTCACGCAGCAACTTCTTCGCTCCTTACGCACCGCGACACGATTGTTGTTGCATCGGTGTCTTGTATTTACGGACTTGGATCTCCTCTGGAATATCGAGCGAGAATGCTCCAAATAGAAGTTGGAATGAAATTTGATCAACGACAACTCCTTCGACGACTGGTCGAGATGCAGTACAACCGAAATGAACTTGTGCTCGAGCGAGGCCTTTTTCGAATGAAGGGTGACACTCTCGAAATTCAACCCGCGTACAGCAATGAAGCAATTCGTGTTTCATTCTTTGACGATGAAGTCGAAGAAATTACCTTCTTTAATCCAGTGACTCAGGAGCAGCGTGGCAAGGTCAAAGAATTCACTCTCTTTGCGGCGTCGCACTACGCCACGAGTTCTGAAACACTCACTAGCGCGTGCATGTCAATCGGCGATGAGCTTCAAATTCAACTCGCGAAGTTTGAAAAAGAAGGAAAACTTCTCGAGATGCAGCGACTTCGCTCACGCACTGAACATGATCTCGAGATGATGGAGCAAACAGGGATATGTGCAGGAATCGAAAACTACTCAGCGCATCTTGACGGAAGAAAACCAGGTGAGCGTCCCTACACGTTGCTTGACTACTTCCCAGAAGACATGTTGGTGGTAATTGACGAGTCACACGTTGCTGTGCCACAAATTAGAGGTCAGTATGCAGGAGACCGATCAAGAAAAGAAACGTTGGTTGAACACGGCTTCAGACTGCCAAGTGCCATGGATAATCGTCCACTCAACTTTGATGAGTTTATGAACATTGTTCCTCAGATGGTTTTTGTTTCAGCGACACCTGGACCATACGAAATTGAACACAGCGATCAAATTGCTGAGCAAGTCATTCGTCCAACTGGGCTACTTGATCCGATTATTACGGTTGTTCCAACAAAGAATCAGATTGACGATCTTCGTGTCCGCCTCGGTGCAGTCATAGAGCGCAACGAACGTGCACTTATTACAACACTCACCAAACGTATGTCAGAAGACCTCACCAACTTTCTTACGAAGGCTGGTTACCGAGTTCAATATCTGCACAGTGACATTGACACAATTCAACGGATTGAAATACTTCGCTCACTGCGACTCGGTGAATTCGACATATTGATTGGAATTAACTTGCTACGAGAGGGTCTTGACCTACCAGAAGTTTCACTCGTAGCAATTCTTGACGCCGATAAAGAAGGGTTTCTGCGCTCTAGGAGTGCACTTATTCAGACAATAGGTAGAGCTGCTCGTAACGCAAACGGTGAAGCAATTCTCTACGCTGATCGAATCACCGACTCAATGCGTAGCGCTATCACCACAACAGAACGTCGACGACTCGCACAGATTGCGTACAACGAAGAACGAGGCATAACTCCTCAAACAGTTACAAAGAACGTTGCGGACATTCTTGGAAGACTCCGTAGCGAATCAGCACCAGAACCAAAAAACAAATCTCACGGGGTTTCATCGCTTGAAGGAAGCCTGCCCGATGATCACAATCTCGAAATTGCCAGGGTGGAAGAAGCCATGCTTCAAGCCGCTAAGGACCTGCGCTTCGAAGAGGCGGCCTCGCTGCGTGACTATTTGGTGACTCTTCAGCGTCAAGGTATCGCTGGAACAACTGACGTCACGTCAGAAGACATTTAGCCATTAGATTTTCGCTATGACTCAGTCGATTCGAGTGCAGGGCGCTCGCGTACACAATCTAAAGAATGTCTCTGTTGAGATACCTCGCGACAAGCTGATTATTTTTACAGGACTTTCAGGATCAGGAAAGTCCTCACTTGCGTTTGACACTATTTACGCCGAAGGTCAACGACGTTACGTTGAAAGTCTTTCTGCATACGCCCGTCAATTTCTTGGTCAAATGGAAAAGCCGGATGTTGAATTTATTGAAGGACTATCGCCTGCAATTTCTATTGACCAAAAGACTGCATCAAGAAACCCACGGTCAACAGTTGGAACCATTACAGAGGTTCACGACTATCTTCGCTTGCTCTTCGCACGTATTGGAGTTCCACATTGCCCCGAGTGCGGGAAAACAGTTTCCAGGCAGACACCACAGCAGATAGTCGATCAAGTTTTAGAAAGCGAAGCTGACGCAAAGTTTTTAGTTCTAGCAACTGTTGTTGAAGGCCGCAAGGGTGAATACAGCACGTTGCTAACTGAGCTTGTTGCTCAAGGTTTTTCACGTGCTCGTGTTGACGGCAAAGTAATTGAACTTAGTGAACGCGAATCCCTGACGCTTAAGAGGCACGAAAAGCACACGATTGATGTTGTTCTCGACCGACTCACTGTTAAGTCGAGCAATAGACAACGACTTACTGAATCTGTCGAAGCAGCACTGAAGTTAACGAAGGGTCTCGTATCGGTTCTCTTTACCGACACGAATGAACTTGTTCAATTCTCAGAAAAAATGGCGTGCAGTGATTGTGGAATTAGTTTCACTGAACTCGTACCGAGAGATTTCTCTTTCAACTCACCGTACGGTGCCTGTCCAGTCTGTACGGGACTTGGCACCAGATTTGAAGTTGATCCAGAACTTGTAGTTCCTGACGAATCACTTTCTCTTAGCGACGGAGCACTTGCTCCATGGGGTGGTGCAAGGTTTAAGTACTTCGAGAGACTTATTGGTGGCATTGCAGACCTCGGAGAATTTGATGTTGACACGCCTTGGAAGAAACTAAAGCCCAAGGACAAAAAACTTGTTCTCTACGGTGTCGATAAGAAAACCGTTCCCGTTAAGTACCGCAACAGGTACGGCAAGGTAAAGACCTACGAAACTACATACAACGGAATTGTTGAATGGTTAGAGCGAAAGCGTAATGACGCCGATGGCGACTGGTCTCGTGAGCAGGCTGAGCAGTACATGCGTGAAGTTGAATGCACCACTTGCGTTGGACAGCGTCTAAAGCCGGAAGTTCTTGCAGTGAAGATTCAGACCAGGAGTATTGCTGACGTTAATTTCATGACCATTGATGAAGCAATTGACTTCTTTAAAAAGCTGAAGCTCACTAAGCGAGAGGAATCAATTGCACGACTCATTATTAAAGAAATTTTGGAGCGACTCACGTTCTTGCTTGATGTTGGACTTGACTATCTAACGCTTAGTCGTGCATCAGCAACTCTTTCGGGTGGTGAAGCGCAGCGAATTCGACTCGCTAGTCAAATTGGAAGCCACCTGGTTGGCGTGCTCTACGTGTTGGACGAACCATCAATTGGTCTTCACCAGCGCGACAATAAGCGTCTCATAACAACACTTGAGCGCTTGCGCGATCTCGGCAACACTGTCATCGTTGTTGAACACGATGAAGAAACAATCCGATGTGCGGACTATTTGGTCGACATTGGTCCAGGAGCTGGTGAGTTCGGTGGGGAAGTTGTTCACTCAGGCTCCTACGCTGACATCCTCAAGAACAGTCGTTCGATTACGGGTCAGTACTTAGCTGGAAAGAAGTTCATTCCAGTTCCAACAACTCGCCGTAAGGGTGATGGCAAGAAACTAACTATTAAAGGTGCACGAGCGAACAATCTTCAAAATGTTTCCGTTGACATCCCACTCGGTGATTTTGTTGCGATTACCGGTGTATCTGGATCGGGTAAATCAACACTCATTAATCACATTCTTCTTAGTTCTCTTGAGCGTCAGATCAATCGAGCAAAAACAATTGTCTTAGAGCACGACACCATTACTGGTGTTAACAACATTGACAAAGTTGTTGCAGTTGACCAGCAACCAATTGGCAGAACTCCACGTTCTAATGCAGCAACGTACACAGGCGTTTTTGACAAAATTCGAAAGCTCTTTGCAGAGACGCAAGAATCAAAAGTTCGTGGATATCAACAGGGACGTTTCTCGTTCAACGTAAAGGGTGGACGCTGCGAAACATGTTCCGGTGATGGAACTATCAAAATTGAGATGTTCTTCCTTCCTGACGTTTACGTGAACTGCGAAGTTTGCGATGGAGCTCGCTACAACCGAGAAACACTTGAAATCTTGTATAGAGGAAAGTCAATCGCAGACGTATTGAACATGCCTATTTCAGAGGCGCTCGAGTTCTTCGAGCGCCAACCTGCAATTCTTCGAATCATTCAGAGCCTCAATGATGTTGGACTCGGTTACGTGCGACTCGGACAAAGCGCCCCAACTCTTTCTGGTGGTGAAGCACAGCGCGTAAAGCTCGCTACAGAACTTGCACGTCGCCCAACAGGTCACACACTGTATGTTCTTGATGAACCAACAACTGGACTTCACTTTGAAGACGTCAATCGACTGTTGACTGTTCTGCACCGTCTAGTTGATGCTGGAAACACGGTCATCACTATTGAGCACAATCTTGACGTGATCAAAACTGCTGACTGGGTCATTGACCTTGGTCCTGAAGGTGGTCGACGTGGTGGGCTGATTGTTGGAGAAGGAACACCAGAGAAGATTGCAAAAATGAAGACCGCAACGGGAACTGTGCTGCGAGAAGTGTTGGCTCATGGCCAGGCGAGTTCGTGACATTTGAAAAACCTTCGGGTATTCCACGTCAAAGTGGTTGCTACATGTTTCGAAATGACGCTGGAACAGTTATCTACGTTGGCAAAGCTCGCTCACTAACGCAGCGACTTTCCAACTATTTCCAGAAATCTGAATCGCTTTCAATAAAAACCCAAGCCCTTATGAACGAGGCAACCGGTGTTGACTGGATCGTTACTCCAAGTGAATTAGATGCACTGATTCTTGAAAACGAGTTGATCAAAGAGAATCAACCTCGCTACAACATGCGACTCAAAGATGACAAGAGCTTTCCCTACGTCGCCATTGACATGAGAACTGATTTTCCTGCACCGTATATAACGAGAGGTAAGCACATCAAAGGTGTGCGGTACTTCGGTCCTTTTGTTGATGTTCGTGCACTGCGCAGAACAATTGATGAGTTGCTCCAGGCGTTCCCGCTCAGGTCTTGTACGAAGCACAAATTCAACTACCAAGAGCGAATTGGACGCCCCTGTTTGCTCTATGACATTGGTAAGTGCTCAGGTCCATGTGTAAAGGCGATCGAGCCAGCTGGGTACCGCGAAATAGTTCAGTCATGGTCACGTTTCTTTGAAGGTGACGTTCGTCAACTTCGCACACTTTTGCAGGACCGGATGGATGCAGCATCAAAGGCAAAACACTACGAAGCAGCAGGTCTCGCTCGAGATGGTCTCGCGGCATTGGAGCGAGCGGCGAATGATCAGAGTGTTGTGCTGGATGATTATTCCAACATTGATGTCATTGCAGTTAGTACCGACGGTGGAAGAGCCGCAGCGGTGCGTTTTCGTGTTCGATTTGGTCGCATTATTGGAAGAACTGTTCATTTAATCGACAAGTCGCTTGACGAATCTGAATCGGAGATTCTAGAGAGTGTTTTTCCTGAACTGTTTCCTGATAAGGATTCAGTTCCAGATGGCGTAGTCGTTTCAAATGAGGAAGCAATTACACAAGTTCTAGGTGAATACCTCAGTGACATGAGGGGAAAGAACGTCGAACTTGTTGCACCGCAGCGTGGAAAACGTCGACGCGTCTTAGAGCTCGCACTCGCAGACGCAGAAGCGGTTATCAGCAGAGACTCACTTCGTCGCCAAAGTGACCACAACGTGAGGTCACGTGCACTGCAGGAATTAGGAAGTGCGCTCCACCTCGAGCAGCCCCCATTTCGCATTGAATGTTTCGACATGAGTCACTTGCAAGGCACTAATTACGTTGGTTCAATGGTGGTTTTTGAAGATGGGTTGCCTAAGAAGACTGAATACCGTCACTTCAACGTTAAAGAAATTCTTGGTAATGACGACTTCGGCGCAATGGAAGAAGTCGTTCGTCGTCGACTCGGATATTGGAACGAGGAACAGTCCACATCTAAGTTCCGTCGTGCGGATCTCATCATTATTGACGGTGGACTTGGTCAGCTTCACTCGGCGGAGAAGGCCGCAAAGAATGCTGGAGCATCTGGAGTCAACTTTGTAGCGATTGCAAAACGTGAAGAGCTTCTCTACGTTCCTGGGACCAGTGATCCAATTGTGTTAGAGCGAGGATCTGAGTCGCTCTACCTTGTGCAACGAATTAGAGATGAAGCTCACAGGTTCGCAATCACGTTCCATAGATCAAAGCGTGGCAAATCCATGGTGGCGACTTCACTCGACGGAGTAGATGGCCTAGGACCTGCACGAAGAGACCGGTTGATGGAACAGTTTGGATCCCTTGACGCTTTAAGGCATGCAACGTATGAAGAGCTAGACGCCTTAGCGTGGCTTCCAAGTGAGGTGGCTCGCAGCATCTACGATCACTTACAGGCACCGGGCCTACCAAAGCCCAAAAAGGGGAGTCCAGACGATGAGTGAGGTATTGCTAGTTACGGGGATGTCGGGCGCTGGGCGCTCTACCGTTTCGGCTGCACTCGAAGATCTCGGATGGTTTGTTATTGACAACCTTCCACTCGAATTGATTGCTCGAGTAGGTGAACTCGCTGCTGCAGGGTCACTCGACTACGCCGGTGTTGCATTCATTGTTGGCAGATCAGGAAGAATTCAACCTGACGCTCTACTTGCGGTTGAAAAAGAGCTTCAACAGATGCATGAGAATGCAAAAATTCTTTTCCTTGATGCACCTGATGATGTTCTTATTCGTCGCTTTGAGGGGAACCGCAGACGCCACCCATTCCCAGCACCAACACTCGCAGATTCAATTACTGGTGAGCGAGCATTGCTGCAATCAATCAGAGATGCAGCCGACTTAGTTATCGACACAGGATCTATTAATACAAATCAGCTCCGTTCGCGCATTGTTGAACACTTCACGCAGACTTCAGGTGGCGGAACAATGCGAGTGTCACTCGTTTCATTTGGCTACTCCAATGGAATCCCTCGTGACGTTGACCTGGTGTTTGACTGTCGCTTCTTGCCGAACCCACACTGGGTTGAAGAATTACGACCTCAGACAGGACTTGATCAGCCTGTTTCTGACTATGTTCTCGAACAAGATGCTGCACAACATTTCTTGAAGGATGTCGTCTCGTTGCTTGAATGGCAAATTCCAGAATTTGCCAAAGAAGGAAAGTCATATCTCTCAATTGCAATTGGCTGTACTGGTGGGCGCCACCGCTCGGTTGCTATCGCTGAAGAGATCAGAAACCGACTTAACATCGAAAACGCAGTGTTTCACCGCGACATCGCACGCTAAATATCCTGCAGGTTTTTCCTGATGGATACGCATTCTCACTACAAGCACCAATTTTTTATGCTGAAGTGTGATACTAGAAGTTCCCCTAATAACAAGGAGCATGCCGGTGACAACTCGCGTAGCTATTAATGGTTTTGGTCGAATCGGTCGTGGATTCCTACGAGCATCACTTAACAACCCAAACATTGAAGTTGTAGCAGTCAACGATCTAACTCCTCCAGAGACAAACGCACACCTTCTCAAGTACGACTCAACCCAGGGTCGACTCGATCTTGAGGTCTCAGTCAGTGCTGAAGGCATCAAAGTGGGAAACAAGACAATCAAAGTCCTTGCCGAACGCAGTCCTGAAAATCTTCCATGGGGAGATCTCAAAATTGATGTTGTTATTGAGTCGACTGGACTCTTCACTACTCGCGAAAAGGCATCAGCGCACCTTAAGGCCGGCGCTAAGCGAGTCATCATCTCAGCACCAGGAACAGATGTCGATGCAACATTTGTATACGGCGTTAATCACTCAATGTTTGATGCAAATAGTCACTTTATTGTTAGCAATGCATCGTGCACCACAAACTGCTTCGTTCCTATGGTGAAAGTTCTGGACGACGCATTCGGTGTGGACACTGGACTTATGACCACTATTCATGCTTACACCAATGACCAGAATCTTCTCGACCTTCAGCACAGTGATCTTCGACGTGCTCGCGCAGCTGCTGTGAACATCGTTCCTTCTTCTACTGGTGCAGCTCGAGCAACGAGCCTTGTGCTTGAAGCAATGAAGGGACGACTTGATGGAACATCACTTCGAGTTCCAATTCCAGACGGTTCAATCACCGACTTCACTGCAATTGTTCGCTCTACATCTGTTGCTGAAATTAACGAAGCCTTTAAGAAGGCCGCTGAAGGTGAATTGAAGGGTGTCCTTGTCTACACCGAAGACCCGATTGTTTCTTCTGACATTGTTGGACAACCTGCATCATGCACATTCGATTCTCAAATGACCATGGTGCAAAAGATTGATGACAGCAAGTCACTCGTGAAGATCTTTGGTTGGTACGACAACGAATGGGGTTACTCCAACCGTCTTGTTGACCTAACGACACACATTGGTAAGTAGTCAATGACAGATTTACTGCCTTCCTACGAACGCTGGGGAAGCCTTGTTGGTAAGAGAGTTCTTGTAAGGGTTGACTTCAATACACCCGTAGATGAAGTCGATGGTCAATTAGAAGTCACTGATGATTTTCGAATCAGAGCGACGTTACCTTTGTTTGAAGATCTACTGAATCGTGGCGCCACTGTTGTTGCTTGTACTCACTTTGGAAGGCCAAAGGGTGAGGTTGTCGAAAAATACAGCGTTGCACCGGTCCGTCGTCGCCTAAAAGAACTCTGCCCACAAGTTGAGTTGCTTGAAAATCTCCGATTTAATCCGGGTGAAGAAAAGAACGATAGAGCTTTTGGTGAACAGTTAGTTGCGGGTTTTGATTACTACATCAATGAGGCATTTAGCGCCTCACACCGTGAGCACGCTTCAATTATGTGGCCACCGGTATTCCTACCGAGTGCTGCAGGACCAAATCTCCAAAAGGAAGTCACAACACTTTCTGGCCTTCTGCAAAATCCTGCCCGACCATTTGTTGCAATTGTTGGTGGAGCAAAGGTTGCTGACAAGCTCGGGATCGTGAAAGTTCTGTGTGAAAAGGCTGACACCGTGATTGTTGGTGGTGGAATGGCCTTCACCTTTCAGTCAACCCAAGGCAGAACAATCGGTGGATCGCTCTTTGACGAGTCGTTCGTAGATGAATGTGCAGCACTTATGGATGGTGGCAAAGTACTTATCCCACAAGATTCAATAGGCCTCGCCGTAGGACTTCCTTTTGGCTCTAAGGGTGGAAGTGACACTCCGATTGACTTCGGTTCCAACATCCCAGACGGATTTCAGGGCTTAGATATTGGTCCAAAATCAATCACTGATTTTGAGAAAGCAATTACTTCTGCGGCGACTGTTCTGTGGAACGGACCAATGGGAGTCTTTGAAGACGAGCGCTTCAGCGAAGGAACCGAAGCAATTGCTCGATGTGTTGCTAAATCGTCTGCAATTTCTGTGATTGGCGGGGGAGACTCAGTCTCAGCAATTCAAATGTTTGGCTTAGAAGATCAGGTCAGTTTTGTTTCAACTGGTGGTGGTGCATCACTAGAGTTTGTAGAGCTTGGCGATCTGCCCGGCCTAAAAGCATTACGTGAAAGTAGCAAGTAAATGTCGTCAAAGCCGCTCGTAATTGGTAACTGGAAGATGAATCTTGATTACGTCGAGGCTGTTCATCTGAGCCAACAGTTCGCAGTCATGTTGAAGAACAAGCCAATGGAGAATGTAGACATTGTCGTAGCTCCTCCGTTTGTCGACATCAGAAGCGTCACCTCAATTATTGATTCTGAGCGAATCACTATGGAAGTTGCAGCCCAGCACGTTAACGCCAATGACAATGGTGCGCACACTGGTGAAATCAGTGCTCCTATGCTCAAGCGCCTTAACGTCAAGTGGGTACTTGTTGGACACTCGGAGCGTCGTTCAATGTACGCCCAGCGTGACTCTGTTGTTGAGCAAACACTCCAAGCAATTGTGAAATCAGGAATGAATGCTGTCCTTTGTGTTGGTGAACCACTCGACGTTCGAGAATCAGGAGATCAAGAGGTCTACGTGAAGGAACAGATTCACGGTGCTCTAGTAAAAATTGACCCGAAGCACCGCGAACTCATAACACTGGCGTATGAACCAATCTGGGCGATTGGCACCGGTCTAACTGCATCATCGGAGCAAGTATCAGAAATGACCTCATTCATCAGAAACACTTTGAAAGTTCTTGGACTTAGTGAATCTCGAATTTTGTATGGCGGATCTGTCAATGCCGAGAACGCTGAAACTCTCGTAAAAGAGACAGGCGTAGATGGATTTCTAGTTGGAGGAGCCAGTCTTAAGGCTGAATCATTCATGGCAATTATCCAAGCGTGCAACGACTGCTACGCTGGAAAACGCTAATCTGGAGGTTTTAGATGTTGACTTGGTTAATCGTTGCAATTGAGGCTATTTCAGCTGTTGCACTTATATTTCTTGTTCTCCTGCACTCAGGGCGTGGTGGAGGTATCTCTGACTTGATGGGTGGCTCGGTGGGCGCTGTTGCTGCTGGATCAACTGTCGTAGAGCGCAATCTTGACCGAATCACCATTGCTGTCGCGTTGGTATTTACATTTGCCACGCTGACACTCGACCTTCGCTTGCAGTAATCAACATGATCCTTCGCGGGTCTATTTTCCGTACTTTATTGACGGCCACTGCTGTTGCGATTGTGATTTCGCCTGCAGCCGTTGCTGGGGCGGCGAAAAAGCCAATTGCTACAACGAATGAAAATGCACACACAATTACTGTCTCAGTCCCTGGCCCACTAAATGGATGTGGATACCTTGATGCAGGATCGAATCCTTCTTCAAATGCAGTACTTGATCTCATTCAACCATCAGCTTTTTTGACAACAACGTCGGATGTTCTTGTTGGAGAAGGTGGACCAATTGCGGCGGCTGAACTTACTTCGCTCTCACCTGAAACGGTTGTTTACACAATTGCTTCGAACTATGCATGGTCTAACGGAAGACTTTTTAGCGGTGAAGATTTACTTACGTGGTGGCAGTATGCAAAATCAGTTCCGAGTATTTATACAGATGGATATCGATCCATTAAGTCGCTCGTTGTTAATCCTTCTAGCTCAACGGTCACTGTTATTTTTTCAAAGCCTTTTTCGGCTTGGAGCTCATTGTTCCGTGACATATCTCCAGCTCCAAATGGAACTGGATGCTCGTTTACATCTTTTTTAAAGCGCCCAACACTTGGTCCATACAATGTTTCATCTGCAAGTTCTTCTCAAATTGTTCTGACAATGAATAAGAGTTGGAAATTGAATCCAAATCGATATGGTCGAATAATTATTCAAGCTTCGGCGCCAATTCCGACCTCGAATAATTCAAATTTTGCTGGTTACACAATCCAAGTTAACAAGTCGCTATCAATGACGCTGAGTGCACATCCTGAATTCGTCAGTCACATCGGGACCTCAGATCAAATTTTAGAACTCACCTACGCACCTAGAACATTGCTTACGAGCAATGTAAGTGTTCGTGAAGCACTCGCTCTTTCAATTCAGCGTCAAAAGATTCTTAATTCCCTTTGGGGTTCAGTTACATTTGCTCCTGCACCTGCAACATCGATGTTGTTAGCACAGGGTCAAAATGGCTACCCGGGTGGTTCAGGTCCTGGCCCCACATTAAGTACGACGACAACTACCGTTGCATCAGCAAGCACAACAACAAGTACTACGCCAAATGTAACTGGCAATACCGTGGGCGACTGCTTACCATGTGCAATTTCTCTTCTAACTAAAAATGCTGGATATAAAATAGTTGGAGGAATTCTAAGAAATTCCGCAAATGCACCATTCGTCATTCACCTAGCCGTTGGTCCATCCAACCTAGAAAAAACTTCAGCAAATCTCATAGCTTCACAATGGCGCACAATTGGAATTGTTGTGTATGAATACTTCTTTACAAACGATGAAGCAGCACAGAGTGCGATTGCTGCAAATAAATATGAAGTAGGACTAATTTTACGTACTGCAACTACAACTCCTTCTACACTCGCTCGATCCTTTTATGGACCAAACTTTGTTGACAGCTACTCGAGCGCCATCCGTACCGCGTCACTAAACAAGTTGTACGATTCTGCAATCTCAAATTTCAATCCTGTAACCGCGCTAGCAACATGGTCAGCGTTTGATCAGACAGTTCTTGGGCAGTTCTGGTTGAGACCAATTGTGACGTTGCCGACCATCACCATTTGGTCAAATACGCTTTCAAATGCAACGGGGAGCCTCTCGGTTCAAGGGTTCGTTGATCAAATCCCATCATGGGGAACCATCGTTACTTCATCATCGAAATAGACGATTAGTTCATTCTGTCCTCAGCGTATAAAGTGGTACTCCGCGTCGAAGTGGTGAAATGGCAGACACGCTAGCTTGAGGGGCTAGTGCTCGAAAGGGCGTGCGGGTTCAAGTCCCGCCTTCGACACCAATGATTTACTGGCGTTGACTTTCCTGGGCAATGACCTAAGGGTTACATCTAGTTACTACGATTAAGCCACGAGGTGCAACGTGACTCAACTGCTTTTTACAGCTTTTAGTAATCGACCAGACGCCTTGGACCTCGCACGTGAAGCGGCAGAGCGTCTAGAAAGTTCTGGAATAACTAGCTCCGTACATATGCTCGATTCAGATGAGTCTCCAGCACTCAGTGATGCAACTCTCGTAGTAAGCCTCGGCGGTGATGGCACTTTTCTTAGATCTGCGCGAATTGCGCATGAACACAATGCCCGCCTCGTAGGGGTAAATCTCGGTCGTCTTGGATTTCTTCTAAATGTTCAACCATCTGAGTTAGTAACAGTAATTAATGAAGCGCTCGTAAGTAATGAAGTTGACCATCGTATTGCTCTTCAAATTTCGTACTCGGGCAATAAAACTGAATTCGCTATGAACGAAGTCGTAATCGAGCGAGCAGAATCTGGCCACATGGTGAGGGTTAAAACATTTGTTGATAATGAAGAATTTCTCTCGTATTCAGCCGATGGGGTAATGGTGTCGACGCCTACGGGTAGTACTGGCTACAACTTCTCAGCCGGAGGTCCTGTCGTTGATGCAACGCTTCCGCTCATGATTCTCACCCCTATTGCGCCACACTTCACAATTAGTAATTCAATTGTTGTTGGAGCTGAAAAGAAGTTTCGATTTGTAGTTGAGAGCAACCGTGCCCTTGTGGTTGCTGATGGACACACAGTCACATCTCTCAACATTGGCGACTCGGTGGAAGTATCAATGAGTCAGACCCCTGTTCGAGTTGTCGCCACACGTAGTTTTGATTTAGGGGTTCGCTTACGACAAGGTCTTCGAGAGGGCCATGCCTAAATCACAGCTAGTCGAACTTTACGCTCAAGGGCTCGGGGTTATTGAAGAAGCTCGTGTTGAATTCTCTGAAGGCTTCAATGTCATTACTGGTGAAACTGGTGCGGGAAAGACGCTGTTGCTTGGAGCACTTGATCTCTGCCTAGGCGGAGACGCTAGTGGCGCTCGTCACGCTGTGACTACGGACATGAAGGCTGCAGCTCTATTTGTTAACCGCGATGGTAAAGAAGTTTCACTACTTCGAGAGTCAAGCCAAGGTGGTCGTCTTCGTAGCGCCCTTGATAACACCACGACCAGTGCCGAATCACTTCGACTACTTGCTGAAGAATTAATCGTTATCCATGGTCAACATGATTCACTCAGTTTGAAGAATCGTTCTGAAATCCTTCGAATAGTTGACACAACTGGAAACGTAAACACCACTGAGTTGCACGCCGTCAGAACTCAGCTGAGTGAAGCATTAAAACTAAGAGACAGTCTCGGGGGAGACGGCGCTAACAGAGAACGAGAAATTGAATTTCTAAAGTTTCAAATCTCCGAGATCGAGTCCGTGAAGATTGCGACTCCGAATGAACTTAAAGAAGTACTCGAAGAACTCACGAGATTGACTGAGATTAGAGACGGCCAGGCTGCGATCATGGGCGTAATGCAGGCTCTTGATTCAGATAATGAAGAGGCGGTTCTCACAAGACTCGCCAGAGCCATTGGTGAAATTCCACAAGGTGAAACCTACGACAGCGCTAGAGAAGGTCTTCGAAGTGCTCTGGAGCAGGCGAGAGATAGCGTCCACGAACTCTCAACCTTTACTGACTCTGATGCATTTGACGAAGAACGACTCGGGGCACTCGACGAACGAGCAGCGATTTTGCAGAACATTGCACGTAAGTACAACAACTCACTCCAAGAGGCTCTTGAGGCGCTCGCTGCTTTCGTCAATGATTTAGAGCGACGTTCTGGGGAATCTGGTCGAATCGAAAATCTCGATGCAGAGATTTCGCAACTTATGTCTAAGGAAGTTGAACTTGCTCGCAAGGCTAAAAAGGACCGAGAGTACGCCTCGGTAAAGCTCACCGAAGCTGTCAGGGCCCAGCTTCCTCGAGTGGCACTTCCAAATGCATCGCTCAGATTTGATGTTGGTGGAGACGATGGATCACTGGCTCAGATTCTCTTCACTCCAAATCCAGGACTCGCTGAGGGCCCTCTACAATCCCTCGCAAGCGGTGGAGAACTGAGTCGAGTCCTTCTTGCGATCTCTCTAGAAACCGCCCAGGACGATGTTGTAGCCGTATTTGATGAGGTAGACGCCGGGGTGGGCGGTCAGGTCGCTCAGCAAATCGGGGACTGCTTGCTCGAATTAGGCCAACGACAGCAGGTTTTGGCGGTAACACACCTGGCTTCTGTGGCCGCCAAGGCAGACCACCACTTCGTGATTGAAAAAACTATAATTAACGGAACCGCCTCAACCAAGATTAAAAAGGTTGAAGGTGAAGATCGCGTCAGCGAAATTGCCCGAATGCTGGTCGGCGACTCCCTAAGTCAAGAATCTCGAGCTCTTGCAGTACAACTTCTTGAAACTCGTCGTTAATCTAATAATTCTCAACAGCGCGCCGACTAGTATTTAGTTCCGTGGATACGGCAATTAACGAATGACTAAGTTCGTCTTTGTAACAGGTGGAGTTTCGAGCTCCTTAGGTAAGGGTCTTACCGCCTCCTCGTTAGGTCGCCTCTTAAAATCTCGTGGACTAAAAGTCACGATGTGCAAACTTGATCCATACCTCAATGTCGATCCAGGAACAATGAATCCTGGCGAACACGGTGAAGTGTACGTAACCGATGACGGTGGAGAAACTGACCTCGATCTAGGTCACTACGAACGTTTCATCGACGAGTCGCTGTCAAAGATGTCGAACACGACAACAGGCTCGATTTACTCAAATGTGATTGCTAAAGAACGTCGTGGGGACTACCTAGGAAAGACTGTTCAGGTAATTCCTCACATTACTGATGAGATCAAAGAGCGTATTCGCCGCCTTGGAACACTTGGAGCTGACGTAGTTATCGTTGAAATCGGTGGAACCGTTGGTGACATTGAAATCGTGCCGTTTATTGAGTCGATTCGCCAGTACCGCCGTGACGCTGGAAAAGACAACGTCTGTTATGTCCACCTAACTTTGGTGCCATACCTCGCACCGTCTGGCGAACAGAAGACCAAGCCAACGCAGCACTCAGTCACGGAACTACGCTCTCGCGGTATCCAGCCAGACATCATTGTCTGTCGTAGTGACCAACCAATCTCAGATGGACTTAAGCGCAAGATCTCTCTTCTATGTGACGTACCTTTAGAAGGAGTTATCTCAGCTGTTGATGCTCCAAGCATTTATGACATCCCACTCGTGATGCTCGAAGAAGGTCTCGACACCATGGTGTGCAAGACACTAAACATCGACATCGACCAGCACCCGATTGACCTAACACTCTGGAATGATGTTGTTCATCGTGTTCACAACACCACAAAGACTCTTCGTATTGGAATTGTTGGAAAATACGTCACCATGCCTGACGCCTACCTATCTGTTGCTGAATCGGTTCGCCACGCTGGATTCGCAGTTGGCGCAAACGTAAAGATTGAATGGCTAGAAGCTGAACGCGTTCCATCAGAAATCGACAGCGAACGACTTCGCCAACTCGACGGAATCATTGTTCCCGGAGGATTTGGGGAACGTGGCGTCGAAGGAATGATTGCCACGGCGAAGATTGCTCGTGAAAACAACATCCCGTTTCTGGGCATTTGCCTCGGTATGCAGGTAATGGTCATTGAGTTCGCACGTCACGTTCTAGGTATGAGCGACGCTCACTCAACTGAATTCTCACTTTCTTCTACTAATCCGGTAATTGCACTCATGGACGAACAGATGGATGTCACTGACCTTGGTGGCACCATGCGTCTTGGTGCATATCCAGCAATGCTTGACGAGGGATCAGTTGTTGCTCGGCTCTATGGCACGACTGTGGTCTCCGAGCGTCACCGTCACCGTTATGAGTTCAATTCCAAGTACCGTGAGCAGTTCGAGGCTTCTGGATTTATGTGTTCAGGATCTTCACCTGACGGAAGACTTATTGAGTTCTCTGAAATTCCTACCAACTCGTTTTACGTAGGAACGCAGGCGCATCCAGAATTCAAGTCTCGCCCTGACCGTGCACACCCACTGTTCTTTGGTCTTCTTCAGGCCGCTGCTGCGAGGGGTGAAGGTCGTGAACCACACATTATTGACCCCGCTTCGGTTGACGCAACGTTGTGATTCTTTTGTTCCACGTACTGTCTGGAACTCACCTTGGCGACCAGTGAAGAACTACTAACTGATTACCTTCAATGGTTAACCATTGAAAAAGGTAGAAGTACAGCAACTATCGAGGCGTACAAACGCGACATCGAATCATTCCTTGAGTGGATGAAATCCCAGAAACTCACAGTTAAAAAGATTGCCGAGTCTGACTTTGAGAAGTATTTCAATCAACTGAGAAAAGACGGACATGCCGATAGTTCAGTTGCGCGTGCAATGTCCTCAGTTCGTGGCTGGTTCGGGTTCATGGCCGAAGAAGGAAGTATTTCAGTTGATCCCACAACGAGAATCGTTGGAGCAAAGCGCGGGAGATCTCTTCCTAAGCCGCTCGAGGAATCTTTAATGATTCAGTTGCTCGATTCCGTGCCCTCAATAACACCTTCAGATCTTCGTGACAGAGCTCTCTTTGAGTTGCTGTACGGAACAGGGGCTCGCGTTAGCGAGGTTGTAGGCATTTCTCTACAAGACGTGGACTTCGATGAAGAGTTAATCCTCGTTACCGGTAAGGGTTCAAAACAGCGACTGGTGCCCATGGGCAAAATACTTAAAACTGCTCTTCGCACCTACCTCGGCAAAGGCGGGAGACAAGAGTTCTCGAACTCAAAGCAGTCAACCAGATTGTTTCTCAACGCACGTGGCGGACCACTCACTCGACAGGGGATTGATCTCATAATCCATAAGCGCGCGCTGACGGCTGGAATTGATCAGTCAACCATCAGCGCACACGTATTTCGACACAGTTGCGCAACGCACATGCTTAGCCACGGCGCGGACATTCGTGTTGTGCAAGAACTCTTAGGGCATTCATCAATTTCTACAACTCAGATCTACACTGCGGTCTCAATTACTTCTCTTCAGAAGGAATACAAGAGCGCACACCCGAGAGCCCATTAGGTTAGATACGTGAATTACCTTTATTACCTACTCGCTATTGTCCCATCGATTGTCTTGCATGAAGTGAGCCATGGATGGGTAGCTAATTACTTCGGTGACCCGACAGCAAAGCAGCGGGGAAGGCTCACTCTCAACCCTCTTAAACACATTGATCCATTCGGGACTGTGCTGCTTCCAGCTTTGCTGATATTTAGTGGTCTACCAATGTTTGGATATGCCAAACCCGTTCCTGTAAATGTTTCAAGACTCAGAAACCCACGCAAGCAATCGCTCTATGTATCGATAGCTGGCCCTCTGGTAAACATATTTCTCTCAGGAGTTGGATTCGCAATATGTGAATACGCACTACACAACACTCAGAGTCAACTCACATTTAACATTGGTGAGTACTTGGGATTGGTAAACATAACTTTGGCTGCGTTTAACTTGATTCCTATTCCACCCTTAGACGGTTCAGCGATTCTCGAGCGATTTATTCCTCAACGTAATTTGGGGAAGTATTACGAATATCGTTCTAAGGCGTTGCCATTTCTAATGGTCGTCATAATTGTTGATTCAATGTTCTTGCACATTGGAACAGGCTTCCTAGGCAGCTTGCAAAACTGGTGGATACACCAACTGTTTTAAATAAGGCCCATGGCCTTCGCGGCACGTTCGTACGTAGCGCTCGCAACCTTTGAAGCTTTCTCAGCACCAAGGTCAATAATCTCGTTCAGCTGATTCGTGTTGGCACGAAGCTCGTGGTAACCAGCAGTTATTGGTGCAAGCGATTCAGCCACCAATGCTGAGAGGTCTCCCTTGAGGTCGCCGTAGCGGGTGTAACGTTCAGCCACCGCTTCTGGAGTTTCACCACTAAACGCAGAGAAGATTTCTAGAAGGTTCGAAAGACCGGGCTTATTTTCCCAATCGAAGCGAACTTCGTTGTCTGTGTCAGTCACAGCTTTTTTGATCTTCTTATCAATTTCCTTGGCATCGTCAAGAAGCGACAATGAACCAAGTGGGCTGGAAACTGACTTTGACATCTTGCGTGAAGGATCTTGCAGATCCATAACTCGAGCCGCAGACTTAGGTTGCACGCCAACAGGCAAGGTAAATGTTTCACCGAATCGGTTGTTGAAGCGTTCAGCGATTTCACGAGTGAGCTCGAGGTGTTGGCGCTGGTCGTCTCCTACGGGTACTTCCTGCGCGTTATAAAGCAAGATGTCGGCGGCCATAAGCACTGGGTAGGTGAACAGTCCAGCTCGGTAGCCATCTTGGCGAGATGCTTTCTCCTTGAACTGAGTCATTCTGCTGAGTTCTCCGAATGTTGCAACGTTCTCAAGCAACCAGCTCAGCTGTGCGTGATATGGAACCTGGCTCTGAATGAAGAGGGTGCAGACTTCAGGGTCAAGTCCACTTGCAAGCAACCACGCAACGCCATCAAATGTCTGGGACCTGAGTTCTTCAGGATCAATCTGCAGCGTTAATGCGTGAAGATTTACCACGCAGTAGAAGGCTTCTGAGTTCTGACTGTCGGCCCACTGCTTTAGGGCGCCCAGATAGTTACCGAGGTGTGGGGTACCCGAAGGTTGAATGCCAGAAAGAATTCTCACCCCTCCATAGTAGGAGCAGTGCACGCCTAACTTGTGCCGTCGAACTAGAGTTGCACCATGACCTACGTCGTGACGACGCCGTCTTTTAGCGGCCCAGTTGAACTCCTACTAAGGCTTATTAGCGCCCATGAAGTGGACATCCTTGACGTCCCTCTTTCTCCAATCGTTGATGCCTTCGTTGCTGAAATGCGAAGCGAGACAGCAAACTTCAGCGCTGAAGATCTTTCTGAATTTCTACTAATTGGATCAATACTTTTAGAGATGAAGAGCTTCCGTCTCCTTCCTGGAAAAGACAGCAACGAACCTGACGAAGAATTCATTGGCTGGGAAGAACGAGATGTTCTCCTGGCTCGACTACTCGAACTTCGAACATACGCCTCACTTAGCGACGCCTTCATTTCACTCTTTGAACGTGCGAGTCGTGCCTTCCCTCGAATTCGTGGAATTGATGAAGGCTTCGTAGTTACTCCACCCGATCTGCTCGCAGGTGTCACAACGGCAAAGCTCGCTCAGGCGTACTTGCGCGGTATTGAAGACAAGCCAGTGCCAGTTGTTCGACTCAACCACGTAACAGTGGACTCAGTTACGGTCGCAGAAACTGTGGCTTCTCTAACATCACGTCTTCCGTCACTCGGAAGACTCACATTTCGTTCGCTTACCGCTGCGTTGCTTACGCGCATTGAAGTGATTGTTCACTTCCTCGCGCTACTTGAGCTTTGCAAACTTGGATACGTGGAACTCGGCCAAGGATCAACCTTTGGTGAAGTTGAGATTGAGTGGATTGAAAATCAAGAAGAATTCGATTACGGAAAGGTCGACAGTTATGAGGGATGAGTTTTCTCTAGAACAAAAGCTCGAGGCGATGTTGACCGTAGCGCTTGAACCAATTTCAGCTGAAGAGTTAGCCGACGTTGTTGAAGTTGATACCGAAGATGTAGTGATTGCGCTTCGTGCCCTTCGTTTGGAGTTCGCTGAACAACGTCGTGGCTTTCAACTCGCAGAACTAGCGAGTGGATGGGTGATGCAGTCGGCATCAGAAGTATCAGAGTGGGTAGGAAAATTTGCCAACCGAGATGTGTCGCACCGACTCAGTTCTGCTGCTCTTGAAACGCTTGCCATCATTGCGTACCGCCAACCAATTTCTCGTGCTCAAATCACTTCACTTCGTGGTGTAAATGTTGACGGTGTTTCACGACTCCTCGAACAACGTGGCTACATTGAAGAAAAAGGTCGCTCCACTGGACCAGGTACTCCAATTCTTTATGGAACGACCGAGTTGTTTCTCGACCGCATGGGCCTCGCAAACATTTCTGAGCTTCCTCCAATTGAAGAATTCATGCCACCTGTTGAAACCGCACAAGAGCTTGTTGATGAGATGAATTCTCAACTAGACCTCGCTGAGGACGCCTAGTTGGAAGAGGGCGAACGCCTCCAAAAAGCACTTGCTCGTGCTGGGTTCGGTTCTCGTCGCGCCTGTGAGATCCTCATCACTGATGGTCGCGTAACGATTGACGGTCGAGTCGCTGAACTCGGAAATAGAGTTCGCCCAGAAGTTAATGTCATCTGCGTAGATGGGACTCTTGCTCCAACTGCACAGAACACCGTCTATTACCTTCTTAATAAGCCAGACGGAGTTGTTACAACTGCTTCAGACCCACAGGGAAGAACGACGGTTCTTCAATTAGTTGATTCTGCGGTTCGAATCTTTCCAGTTGGCCGACTCGATATGAATACCGAAGGACTCTTAATCCTTACTAATGATGGAAGACTTGCACATTTGCTGACGCATCCCAGTTCTGGCATCGCAAAGGAATACCTCGCACGCGTAGAAGGTGATCCATCGCCGGCGTCTATTAGACGACTTCGTGAAGGTGTCGAACTCGAAGACGGAATGACTAGTCCGGCTCAAGTGAGTCGTGTTAGTGACGGCCTGCTTCGCATTGTTATTCATGAAGGTCGAAATCGCCAAGTACGTCGTATGTGTGCAGCCGTTGGCCATGATGTGACTCGGCTCGTTCGCACCCGAATTGGCCCTCTACAGGACGCCACACTCAGTCCTGGCAGTGCTCGCCAGCTATCTGTTGGTGAAGTTCGTCGATTAATGGAGGCAGTTGGGATGTCAGACGAAATCGCCTCTAGCATGCCATCATGACTTCTGCACTAGTTCGAGGCCTCAGAGGCGCCACAACGTGCGATGCAGACACGCCTGAAGCCATAGGCGAGCGCACCCGTGAACTCATTCTTGAGCTCATGTCGCGTAATGAAATCGAACATGACGATGTAATTAGCGTTATCTTTACAACCTCTGTTGACCTCACGTCAACGTTTCCCGCGGCAGCTGCTCGAGAAGTTGGATTTGGTGACATTCCGTTAATGTGTGCCAGCGAAATTAATGTTCCTGGATCAATGAGCAAATGCATTCGAATCATGATGCACATCTACACAACACGTTCTCGCAGTGAAATTCATCACGTCTATCTTCACAATGCGCAGTCACTTCGCGATGACCTCCCAAAATAAGCAGCTCGCTCACGTAATTGGTCTCGGACTAATTGGATCTTCGGTGGCCCTCGCGCTCAGCGATGCGGGATGGAACGTAACTGGCGAGGACGCAAATGCATCTGTCCTAAAAGAAGCATTAGAACGTGGCATCGTTGCTGCGGGTGAACTTGGCGAACGTCACGCTCTTGTTGTAATTGCGACACCAGCAGGAAGTGTTGCAGAGATTGCTAATCGAGTTCTATCCACTGTTAGCTCGAAGTCACTCCTTGTCACTGATGTTGCTGGGGTAAAGGATTCAATCGTCAGTTCAATTAGCGATGCACGATTCTTGGGTGGACACCCAATGGCAGGATCTGAACTGCGTGGGTTCGCAGGAGCTCGAGCTGACCTGTTCCAAGGTTGCACCTGGGTACTTTCGCCAACCGATGCAACACCACCAGAGGTCTACACCGCCCTTCATTCGATTCTTCGAGAACTGGGAGCAAGCGTTGTAGCAATTTCTGGTGGCGACCATGACCGTCTTGTGGCTCTTGCTAGCCATGTTCCTCACTTGCTTGCCGGCGCTCTAATGAATGAAGCAACAAAGACCGCGGAGCAAGATCCTGTGCTGCTACAGCTAGCTGCTGGTGGCTTTAGAGATATGACGCGAGTTGCTGCAGGGGACCCAGCCATTTGGCCAGACGTTCTATTTGAAAATCGTGAAGCGATCACCTCAACACTCGATGCAATTGAAAAACGCATTGGTGCTCTTAGAACTGCACTCGATACCAACGCTCGAGAAGAGATAAAAAAGATTCTTACAACTGCCTCACAAGCTCGGCGCCAACTGCCAGGACGCGCACTCAGCTCAGAGAATCTTGCATACCTTCGCATTGCAATCCCTGACAAGCCTGGGGTACTCGCCGAAGTCACCAAAGCTGCATCAGACCTACTCGTCAACATCTACGACATTGAAATTGCTCACGCAATAGAGGGGACTGGCGGAACATTGCTTCTCGCAATTGACTTAGCGCAACGTGATCTTTTCTGCGATTCTCTGACCTCTCATGGTTTTAAGGTCGCCACCGAATAATGAGCGACGAACGTCAGATTGAACCAGCACCGTCACTGCGTGGCGAAGTTCGTGTTCCTGGTGACAAAAGCACTTCGCACCGTGCACTGATGATTAGTGCACTCGCAAGTGGAACGAGCACCATTGAAGGACTCTCTAGCGGTGAAGATGTCGCTTCTACAAGCACCATGCTCCAGTCAATGGGAGCTGTTCGAACCGACAAAGGTGACCAAGTAACACTTACTGGACCTACAGATGGACTTCACGCTTCAAGCAGCGATCTCGACTGTGGTAATTCAGGAACGACAATACGACTTATGACCGGAATCGTAAGTGGCGTTGAAGGTGTTCACACGCTGATTGGCGACGCATCACTCTCGAAGAGACCAATGGACCGAGTTGCAGAACCTCTAGAAATGATGGGCTCAAAGTTCTCTGGTCAAGGAAAGCACATCACCCCTCCACTAAAGATCACCGGATCATCCAGCCTCGTTGGCATTGAGTATCACGTGCCCAAGGCAAGTGCGCAGGTTAAGTCCGCCATCATCTTTGCTGGGCTTAGCGCATCAGGACCAAGCACTGTTCATGAGGACGTCAGAACCAGAAGCGCAACAGAAGACATGCTTCGCCACGCAGGAATTCAAATTGAAAGCGTTGATATTGGACAAGGTCGATCAGTAACAGTGCATCCAGGAAGACCGAAGAGCGCACACTGGGTTGTTCCAGGGGACCCATCGCAAGCTGCGTTCTTTGCAGTACTCGGACTTGTTCACCCCAATGCGCAAATTCACGTGAACTCAATTGATACATCTGCAGAGCGAATTGGCTTTGTTTCAGTTCTTCAGCGCATGGGAGGAAGTCTCTCCATTGATGCTTCTGGACTCAAGGCGTCGTCATCGAAACTCTCTGCAACTGAAATTCACGCTTCAGAAATTCCTTCGGTTGATGAAGTGCCAGCGCTCAGCGTCGCAGCCGCAGCCGCCACAGGCGTTACTTCCTTTCTTGACATGGGGGAACTTCGACTGAAGGAATCAGACCGCTTTGAAGGATCTATGCGCATTGCCTCACTACTTGGCTGCAAGGTCTGGAGCGAGGGTGACGACTTCTTTGTTGAAGGACTTGGAGACGCAACATTGTTCCATGATTTCACGATTGACAGTGGCCTTGATCACCGAATCGTGATGTCTAGCGCAGTGGCGGCAATTAGTGGCAACGGTGGAAAAATCACCGGTGTTTCAACTGTCGCATCGAGCTATCCAAACTTCTTCGAGCACTTAGATTCACTTCGATGAGCAACTTAATCATTGCAATTGATGGGCCTGCGGGATCTGGGAAGTCAACTGTTGCAAAAGCTGTCGCTGAAGGACTCGGATGGTCATTTCTAGATACTGGTGCAATGTATCGAGCTGTCACGTGTGAAGCCATTTTACGTAAAATTGATATCAATGATGAAACTGCATTAGGAGTACTCGCTAGTGAAGCAGTGATCACAACACTTCCCAGAGTGACGATCAATGGTCGAGATGTTGAAGATGAAATTCGACAAGATCACGTCAATATTGGAGTATCCAAAGTCGCAGCTAATTCTCTTGTTCGAGCCGCAATGGTTAAACGTCAGCAAAAGTGGGCCAACGACCAACCTATTGGCACCGTTGTTGAAGGTAGAGACATAACTACTGTTGTTTTTCCTAATGCCACACTGAAGGTTTTTCTTACAGCGTCTCTTGAGGAACGCTCTCGGCGCAGAGGTGACGAGAGTTCTGACTCTGTTGCTCGTCGCGATGAAGCTGATTCAACGAGAGAAGCCTCACCACTTCGCCAGGCTGAGGATGCAATAGTTATAGATACAACTGGACGTGACGTCGATGGCGTAGTCGGAGAAATTATTAGATGCCTAAAGTCGATTCAATTAAACTAGACACTCATAAGTCTCTTTCGTATCGATTCGTTACGCGACTTGTGAGAATTTTGGCCTTTGTCTTATTTCGTCCAATCACCTCAGGAATAGAAAACATTCCAGCGACTGGAGCAGTACTTATTGCACCAGTGCACCGTTCAAATGTCGATTTTGCGTTCAGCGTTTTTGTATCAAAACGAAAAATATTCTTCATGGCTAAAGACAGCCTTTTTAAGATCAAACCCATCGGAACATTTCTTCTTCATTTAGGGGCTTTTCCTGTGAACCGAGATAGTGCTGATCGCGATTCAATGGCGGCTTCTGAATTAGTTCTGCAACAAGGACAGGCTTTAATTCTGTTTCCCGAGGGAACTAGAAAAGAGGGACCCGTAATTGAGCCGCTAAGAGATGGAGCAATGTTCATCGCTTCGAGAACCAATTCAGTTGTAGTTCCCGTGGGTATTGGCGGCAGTGACAAAGCAATGAAACCAGGTGCAAAGTTTCCTCGACCAGCTCGAATAAAGATTGTTGTCGGCAAGGCAATTACTCCACCTACCGCCGAAGGTCGCGTATCTCGCTCAGCGATTAGCGCAAAGACTGCGGAGCTACAAAAGGCTCTGCAGGATGTTTACGACCAAAGCCTGAAGGACTAGCGCTCTCTCCACCAGGTTCCAAAAACCACCTTGGCGTAGCGGAAACCAAAGAGCCAGTTCTTACCCTTTTTGGTTGTTCCAGAAAAACGCGGGTGCCAAACAGTTGGAACTTCAGATGCACGCCATCCTCGCTTCATGCAGGTGATGAGAAGCTCAGCGGTTTGATACTGCTCTTGAGTAAGCCGATCAACCACGTCTGCCAGCATGCTGACTCGAAGACCTCGGTAGCCAGTTGATGTGTCAGTCAAGTTAGAGCCGCACATACGGTTCATTATGAACGAGAAGAACAGCACTCCAGTTTTACGAAAGCGGTCTGTTGTCTTATCAACGCCCAGACGGCGACTTGCAACTACAAAATCGGATTCGTCAGCAATGAGTGGAGCAAGTACTTGTGGAATCTCTGCAGGGTCGTTCTGTCCATCTGCATCCAGGGTTGCAATGTATTTAACGCCGTTGTTGATGCAGTAGCGGTAGGTGACTTGAAGTGCGACTCCGTGTCCAAGATTTACTGGGAACTCAATAACTGCAACACCCGGGAATGTTCGCGCAATCTCAGCAGTACGGTCATCGCCACCATCAACAACTACAAGAGTTGTGTAGGCCTGTCCGTTAATTGATGCTGGCATCTTCTCAAGTACGCCCGCTATGTTGCCTTCTTCTTCGTAGGCACAAATGGATGCCACGATTGCTTCTGGCTTGAATCCAGGCTGTTCTTTTTCGAGTTGCTGCAATGCTTGGTCGATTGCGTATGAACGTAGTCGTGTAAGTCGGCGTTTTTCTAGATCGGCGCTGGCCATTATTTCCTTAAATTGATTTTGCTTTAGCAAAGACTCGACGAACCATTGGCTCGAAGTGTTCTAGTGGAAGTGAATCGTATCCTGGATCGAAGGCTTTCTGATCCCAACGATCTGCAAACTTCTCTGCCAACTCATACCAAGGCTGTCCAACGTGGTTCTCACGTAGGTTTGGATTCATGCCTAGGTGTTCGTAGTAGTGACGACCTTGGAAGTCCTGGTGGTGAGCGACCATGCAGTAAACCTCTTCGCGTACGTATGGTCGAAGAATTTCTGCAGCAATTTTTGGGTGATTAGGAACAGATATGAGCTTTCCTACGTCGTGCAGCAGGGAAGCAACGATTACTTCTTCGTCAGCTCCTTCACGCTCTGCACGAGTAGCTGTCTGAATCGCGTGCTCCATCTGGTCAACAGAGAATCCATCAGTAATCGCACTGAGCCCCTTGATCATTGAGAGAATCTGTTCTGCTACTCGTGGCTGTGCGGCGATTGTCTTTTCAGCAATCGTCATCCACTGCTCTCGAGTTGAAACATCCATGCTTGGAAATGACGTCATAGTGAAATAATAGCCCTGAAGGTCACTTATCTTGAGACTGACGAAAGAACTTGTGCTGCGGTGAATTCACGGTCCGCCTGGCCGTCAAAAGTAGAGATTGCACCAGCATTGAGAGCCAAGTCCAGGACTGCAGAAAGCGTCTTCAACATCTCGCGCAGTTCTGGTGGGGGAGGAAAATATTCATCTTCAACGGTAACTGAGCTGATTTCGACGCCATTGACAGGATTCAAGAATTCGAGAACTTCGTTTACGAGTGACTCTGGTGCCGATGCTCCGGCGGTTACTGCGACAATCCCACTTAGATCCGATGGAAGTTCAAATGCTCCATTAACTCGAAGTACACGCTTACAACCTGCCGCTTCTGCAACTTTTGAGAGTGCAACCGTATTTGAAGAATTCGCGGATCCAATAACAATTACTGCATCAGCTGAAGCAGCGATTGCTGTGAGTGCTGCTTGTCTATTTGTTGTAGCAAAACAAAGGTCACTCCGATTTGGCATCCAAATTTCAGGAAAAACCTTTTCTGCGTGTTCACGTAGATCCTGCCACTCACTCATGCTGAGTGTTGTTTGGCTTAAAAGTGCGTAGGGTCCTTCAGAACCCTTCAGCTTGTCAATATCTCTGGTTGACTGAATTAAATGTACTGAGTCAGGAGCCACAGCCATGGTTCCAACAGCTTCTTCGTGTCCCTCATGACCAACGTAGAGAATCGTGTATCCCTTTCTTGCACGAACCTTTAGCTCGTGGTGCACTTTTGTCACTAGTGGACATACTGCGTCGATCACTGTTCCGCCCGAAAGTCTCGCTGTTTCTACAACTTCGGGAGGTGATCCATGAGCACTCAGCATCACTGGCGATCCCGGTGGGACGTCAGCAACGTCGTCAATGAAAACAACACCTAAAGACTTGAAGTGATCAACTACGAACTGGTTGTGAACAATCTCGTGGTAGCAGTAGACCGGTGGTTCAAAGACACGGGTCATCCAGTCAAGAGCCTTGATGGCCTTCTCAACTCCAGCGCAGAACCCACGTGGGGCAGCAAGTACAACCTTCTCTACAGTCACGTAAATAGCCTAGTTACTGAAAAGTTGAATTATTGCCTAGGCTAGGAGGGTGTCGGGCGCGCGTATTTCCTCTATTTCTGATGGTTCCCCTATTGCGGGAGCAGGACTCTGCATTGGCGACGAGCTCATCAGCATCAATGGACGCGAACCTAGTGACATCATTGAGTACCAGCAACTCATCGACGGAAAAACTGTGACTCTGGTTGTTCAGCGTGAAGGAGAACCACTACAGCGCAAAGTAACGGTCACTAAAGATGAAGGGCAACCGCTCGGTCTTTCAATTGACTCCGCGGTATTTGACCGAATTCGCACCTGCGACAACCACTGTTCATTCTGCTTTATTTATCAGCTTCCTAAGGGAATGCGTAAATCGCTCTACGTAAAAGACGACGACTTTCGACTTTCATTCCTTTATGGGAATTACACAACACTCACCAGGTTTACTGAATTCGATCTTGAACGTGTAATTGAAGAAGGGCTTTCACCGCTCTATGTTTCTATTCACTCCACGAATCCAGAGTTGCGTGCAGAAATGCTTCGTAATCCTCGTGGAGCTACGAGTCTTAGATGGCTGCGAGAAATTCTTCGTGCAGAAATTGAAGTTCATGCTCAGGTTGTTGTTTGCCCCGGAGTAAATGATGGAACAGAACTAGAGCGAACACTTCACGATGTCATCTCGCTCTATCCAGAGCTACAAACAGTTGCGCTCGTGCCAGTTGGAGTATCTGCATTCTCAATGGAAGAGACAATGCGTTCACACACCGAGCAAGAAGCTCGTGAAGTAGTGGCTCTCGCAGACAAGTTCCAGAAATTAACTGATGAAGTGCTGGGCCGAGTCTCTGTATTTGCGAGTGATGAGTTTTACCTCGTCGCTGGTCTTACGCCACCGTCTGCAACAAGGTTTGAAAGTTTGGACCAAGCTGAAAACGGTATTGGTCTAGTTGCTGCATTCTGTGACAGCTTCAACGAGCACTCTGAAATGCAGAAGCTGGGTACTGGTTTCTTCCAATCAGTCGATGGCGCTCCAGCACTCGGATACCGCGCCCCTCGTGGTGGTAGTGACGAAATCTATACAGGTGATGACGTTCTCATCATCACGGGCGAATACGCTAAGCCAATTCTTCGCACCCTCTGTGATGAAAATGGCTTTGGTGATGTTGGAATCTTGGCTGTAGAAAACGCATACTTCGGTGGAAACATTAAGGTCGCCGGGCTACTTACGGGTCAAGATCTCATCAAGGCACTTGAAGCCATACCCACAACAACCGTGTGTTTACTACCTGATGTGTGTCTTTCAGAGGGCAGGTTCCTCGATGGCCTTACACTGGAAGACCTTCCGCATCCAGTTATCACCGTTCGCACAACGGGTCAAGATCTGCGTAAGACACTCGAGCTGGTGCGCTCCAAAGGAATGGTCTCGTCATGAAAAAGCCCCAGGTTGTAATCGTTGGGCGACCAAACGTTGGTAAGTCATCACTCGTTAACCGTCTGGCTGGAAAGCGAGTTGCTGTTGTTGAAGAACACCGTGGCGTTACTCGTGACCGCAAAGCTGTTGAGATGGACTGGAACGGCGTCACATTTGACGTTGTTGACACCGGTGGATGGCTCGAAGTTGGAGACTCACTCGAATCTAAGGTTTCAAAGCAAGCAGAAGCCGCCCTTAGCGAAGCTGATCTAGTTCTCTTGGTTGTTGACGTGACGACTGGACTCGTTGACGAAGATGGACACGCTGCACGTTGGGCTCTAAAGAGTGGCAAGCAAGTTGCACTTGTTGTTAACAAAGTTGACGATGAAATCCATGAAGCCGCTTCATGGGACTTTATGCGTCTAGGAGCTGGAGAACCTCACACGGTGAGTGCACAGCACGGGCGTGGAACGGGAGATCTTCTTGACTTCATAGTTGCAGAACTCGGGCAACAGATTGCTGTTGAGGAAGCATCAGAAGCTGACGATGACGGTGCTCTACGTGTAGCTATCGTTGGTCGACCAAACGTTGGTAAGTCAACACTCTTCAATCAACTCATTGGTGAAGAACGTTCAGTTGTTCACGACATGCCCGGAACAACTCGTGACGCAATCGACACCGTTGTTCAGACCGATGTTGGACTTATTCGATTCATCGACACTGCGGGTATGCGACGTCGTGCAAAAACTGAAGCCGGTTTAGAGACGTACGCAGTTCTTCGAAGCCTTGACGCACTCGACCGTGCTGACATTGCAATCCTTGTGATTGACGCAACTGTTGGTGCAACGGGACAGGACCAGCGTCTCGCTGAGCGAATCTCAGCAGCTGGTTGTCCTTCGCTAGTAGTTCTAAATAAGTGGGAACTTATTCCTACTGAAGAGCGCGACTCTGTTCTAGAAACCGTTGGAATCAAGCTCGCATTTCTTGGAGACGCCCCGGTGATGAAGACAACTGCAGTATCTGGAAAGGGAGTCCACCGAATACTTCCAGCTCTTTCAATAGCTGCGGCTGACTATGTAAAGCGCGTGCCAACTGGTGCGCTCAATCGTGCAATTCGTGACATCCAGATCAAGCAACCTGCGCCAACGGGCAAGATTCGTTACGCAGTACAGGGTGCAATTGAGCCTCCAACATTTACGTTGTTCGTTTCAGGCAAGATTCCTTCTACATACATGCGCTACATCGAGAGATCGCTTCGTGAGCGTTTTGAACTTGGAAATCAGCCAATTCGAGTGCGAGTCCGTACTGAATAATGACCAAGTGGTGTGAAGACTGCGACCGACCTGTAGAGGGTGAGTATTGCGAGATCTGCGGAAGTCGCATAGAGGAGCTTGCCAAGGAACCAATTCCTTGGCGCTGGCGCTTCTTTATTTTCTGCACAGTCATTTACGTCATATGGCGTATCTATCAATTAGTTTCTTGGCTAACCCACTAGGAGGAACAATGCCGATTTACGCACTAGGAGACCGAGTCCCAACCATTCACGAAGACGCCTACGTCCATCCTGAAGCAGTAATCATTGGTGACGTACGAATCGGAAAAGATTCAACCATCTGGCCTGGCGCTGTGCTGCGTGGTGACTACGGCACAATCATTGTTGGAGAGCGCACATCAATTCAAGATGGCAGCGTTATTCACGCAACTGCTGAACTACAAACAACTGTTGGAGACGACTGCGTTATTGGACACATTGTTCACCTAGAAGGATGCACAATTCACAACGGTGCACTTGTTGGCAACGGAGCGAACGTTCTTCACCGCGCAGTTGTAAACACTGGAGCAACGGTTGCAGCCGGTGCCGTTGTTAGAAACGATGCAATAGTTCCTGTGAATGCTCTAGCTGTTGGTGTACCAGCAATCATTAAAGAGAACGCCAGTCACGCTGAGTACATAATCATGGGAGCTGCGCTGTATGTAGAGAATGGAAAGCGCTACAAGAAAGATCTTCGAAAGCTTTAGCTATTCGAAATTGCAACAAGCTTTTCCAAAGCAGTGCCAGCTGTGCCGCTCAGAACACTCTGCTTAGCGATCTCAAATCCTTCTGCAATTGATGTAGCTTTTCCAGCAACGATTAATGCGAGTCCGGCATTCGCACACACCACATCAAACACTGGTCCCTGGGTGCCATTAAGAAAACTACGAACAACCTCAACATTTGTTGCAACGTCACCACCACGAATAGCTGAAACGTCGTGTGAGATGCTCAGTTCTTTAGCTGCATCTACGCGCTTGGTTTCAATGGAGCTACCAGTTACGTAGTGCAGTGTGGCATTTGATCCCAGCGACAATTCGTCAAGTCCGTCATCCGAGTGAACAAGAATTGCGAATTCGATTCCACGAACACCAAGGACCGCAGCCATCTGTTCCATAATCTGATTTTGCGATACACCAATTAGCGCTTTGGAAACGAGTGCCGGATTAGCGAGTGGCCCAAGAACATTGAATACAGTACGAAATCCAAGGGCACGTCTAATTGGTGTGAGGTATCCGAGTGCATGGTGAAACGTGGGTGCAAAACAGAAACCAATGCCAGCTTCTTCAACACAGGCTTTGACAATGTCTGCAGGAGCATCGAGGCGAACTCCAAGAGCTTCAAGAACGTCAGCAGATCCAACAGAAGACGATGCAGCTCTGTTTCCATGCTTGGCAATCTTTACGCCACTTCCAGCAACTGCGAGTGAGGCCATGGTCGAGATGTTCACGGTGTGAAGTTGGTCTCCACCCGTTCCAACAATGTCCATTGCACTGGGGTCAACGCTGAATGTTGTGGCGGACGCAATCATTGCGTCAACGAAGCCAGTCATTTCATCTGTGGTCTCACCCTTTGCAGTAAGTGCAGTTAGAAAGCTCGCAATAAGAGGGGATTCAATCTTTCCGTCAAGAATCTGAGCCAGGGCGTCACGGGCTTCAGATCGCTCTAAATTTGTGCCTCGCACAAGTGGGTTTAGGACATCCTGGGAAAATGAAACAGCCATGGACATACGATACCCCCGGACTTCAGAGCGACGATCTCCAAGTAGAATTGATGAATGGCGACGACATATCTAGACGACATTGTCGAGTTTCACAGGCAACGAGTATCTAAGGACGCCCGTAACTGGAAAGAGCGCGCCGAATCTCTTCGTTACTCTGGTCCGTCATTTTGTGATGCCCTGAAGAACAATCCAAATGTTGCAGTTATTGCTGAAGTTAAACGACGCTCGCCATCTAAGGGATGGATCAACGAAGACCTGGACGCAGCATCTCTCGCTAAGAGTTATGTCGCCGGGGGAGCAAGTGCGATTTCAGTACTTACCGATGAAAAGCACTTCGGTGGGTCAGTTGCTGACCTACGTGATGTTCGAGGCGCTGTAAGCGTGCCAATTCTTCGAAAAGATTTCACACTCGGTGCCAACGATGTACTTGACTGCATAGAAATCGGTGCATCAGCGGTGCTCTTGATCGTGGCTGCACTCAGTCAAGGTGAACTACGTGATTATTTCGATCTGGCGACGCAAGTTGGACTTGACGCACTAGTTGAAGTTCATGATGAAACTGAAGCACAACGAGCATTGGATGTTGGTGCAACAATCATTGGCATTAATCAACGTGATCTTCATTCGTTCTCAGTTGACACTGATCGCGCTGCAAGAGTTGCCAGTTCTCTTCCTTCCAGTGTCATTTCAGTCTGTGAATCTGGGCTCAAGGACCTACATGATGTTCAAAACGCTAGTAGTGCAGGATTCGATGCCGTGCTCATTGGTGAGACATTCGCCTCTGCTTCAGACCCAGAAGTTTCCGTAAGAGGACTTTCTTCAGTTTTAAAGAGTTCAAATGGTTGAGCTCGATCTTCTTCCTTCGTTCATCAAAATATGTGGAATCACGTCCGTACAAGACGCAACGTACGCAGTAGATGCAGGTGCATCGGCGATTGGCCTTGTATTTGCAAAGTCACCTCGAAAGATTGATGCAACAACGGGACAAGAAATTTCTTCGTACGCCAAAGACAAGATACTTCGCGTTGGAGTGTTTAAGGACCAATCAGATTCTGAGATACTTTCGTTCGTCAAACAAGTGGAGCTTGACTGCGTTCAGCTTCACACAGCACTCAGCGTGGAGCTTGCTTTCGAACTACGAAAACTTGGCGTTGCAATCATTAAGGCAATGTCGATTGGAACTGAAGAAATTGAAGACTTCGATGAGCATCGTGTCGACGCTGTGCTTATAGATGGCCCAGCTCCAGGTAGCGGTGAAGACCACTCGTGGGCCGATGTTCAGCAGAACCATTTTCAGCGCCCAATGATCGCTGCTGGAGGGCTGAATAGTTCCAATATTCTGCGCATAGTCTCGAGTACGAGTGCTTGGGGGGTTGATGTTTCTTCGGGTTGCGAATCTGCACCCGGAAAAAAGGATCAACTCAAAGTGCAAGAATTTGTAAGTAAAGCCAACAAGGCATTTGTTCAACCGGAGGACGTAAGTGACTGACGCAAAGACATTCATGCAAGCACCTGACGAGCGGGGTCGCTTCGGTGACTTCGGTGGTCGCTTCGTTCCTGAAGCTCTCATGCCAGCGTGCTTAGAGCTCGAAATCGCATTCAAGGACGCCTGGTCAGATCCTGCGTTCATCGAGGAGTACAACACGGTGCTGCGCCAGTTCGCTGGAAGACCAACACCAGTGACACCGCTACTTCGACTTTCAGAAAAACTCGGCATCAACGTCTACGCAAAGCGTGAAGACTTGGCACACACCGGTTCGCACAAGATCAACAACGTCGTGGGACAAACTCTTCTAACAAAGCGCATGGGTAAGAAACGCGTTATTGCAGAAACCGGTGCTGGCCAGCACGGTGTTGCTACTGCAACCGCCGCAGCACGACTCGGTCTTGAGTGCACTGTCTACATGGGTGAAGTTGACACAGTTCGTCAATCACTAAATGTCTTTCGCATGGAACTCTTGGGTGCAACAGTCGTTCCAGTAACTTCAGGAAGCAAGACACTAAAAGACGCCGTGAACGAAGCCATGCGTGAATGGGTTACGTGTGTTAGCGATACTCATTACTGCCTCGGATCAGTTATGGGTCCGCACCCATTTCCTTGGATGGTTCGAGAAATGCAAAGCATCATTGGTCACGAATCATCAAGACAGATGATTGAGCTCGGTGTCGCAACTCCAGACTTTGTTGTTGCGTGTGTCGGCGGTGGATCTAATGCTGCAGGAATCTTTTCGGGATTCGCAAATACCTCTGCACGACTCATTGGCGTTGAAGCCGCTGGGGGAGCAGCAGTTAAGAATGGATCTCCTGGTGTGCTTCACGGAATGCGCTCAATGCTCATCCAAAGCGAGTTCGGCCAAATTGAAGAAGCTCATTCAATCTCTGCGGGACTTGACTACCCAGGCATTGGACCAGAGCACGCATACCTTGCTGATGCATGTCGTGCCGAGTACTACCCAATTGGTGACGAAGTTGTTCTTGATGCTCTTCAGCTTCTAAGTGAACTAGAAGGAATCATCCCTGCGCTCGAAACGGCTCACGCAGTTGCATGGATTACACGCGAAGCAGGAAAGACAATTCCAAAGGGTTCATCTGTTCTTCTCAACCTCTCTGGAAGAGGCGACAAGGATGTTGCGCAAGTTCGCTCACTTCTTCGAGGCGAATAATGAAGTCTTTAGAGACGAAGCTTCGAGCCGTTAGAGATAGCGGACGAAAGGCTCTAGTTCCATACTTCATGGCTGGCTTAACTCCAGACTGGACCCAACACGTTGAAGCGGCCGTGCACGCTGGAGCTGATGCTGTGGAAATTGGTATTCCGTTCAGTGATCCAATTATGGACGGCGTAGTAATTCAAGAAGCAGCACTTACCTCACTCGCCAGGGGAACAAACCTCGATTCGATCTGTGCTGACCTTGCGAAGATTTCCGTCGACGTGCCGCTCATAACAATGACGTATTTCAACATCTTTCATCACTATGGATTAGAGCGCTCAATAGGCAAACTAACTGAGTCTGGAATTGAGGGAGCAATTGTCCCTGACCTCTCACTTGAAGAATCTGGTCCTTGGTCTGAAATCAGCGACTCATGCAACTTGGCCAACATCTTTCTTGTGGCTCCTTCAACGAGCTCCGAACGAGCAAAGCTCTTGGCTCAAGCCTCAGAAGGATTTTGCTACGCCGCCGCTCGAATGGCCGTGACAGGTAAAGCCTCAGATGAGGGTGGAGCTGAAAAAGTTGTAGCTGGAATCAGAGCTGGAAGTGACATCCCGACCTACGTGGGTATTGGAATTTCAACCCCAGAGCAGGCAAAGACCGCCTCTCTGCTTGGCGACGGGGTGATTGTTGGATCTGCTTTGGTCCAGTTGTTAAATGAAGGCGCTGGCCCCGACAAAGTAGAAAAATTCATCACTTCCTTCAGACGGTCAATTGACTAGTTTTTTAGTAATTAACGCTTGAATTCAAAAGTAATTTTTAGACCCACATCAGGGTTTTTACCTAGACCCCATTAACCCCTTGGGTTACGCATAGGTAAGCAGAACTTAAATTTCTTCGTTACATTCCCGTAATAAAGAGCTCTAATGCATCAATATTTATCTGCGGGGGGGGGGAATTAGTTACTAGTTACCTTTAAAGGAGAATTAAATGTACGTATTAGGAGAATTTTTACTCTTGTCGGCGCTACTTGTAGCTGTTCTTTCAGTATGGAACAGTCTCACAAGCACACTTAAGCTCGATGGTCCAATCCGGATGATTCCAATAATTGGTTCACACCAAGACCTTGGAATGGCAATCCTTATGGTTTGGGCCGTAGGCGTTCAACCAGCTGCTGGCTGGGGTGTCATGACAAGCCACGCATGGATGAACGTAGTGCTTAATGGCGCCATTGTCTATGGCTTCATCCCACTAAAGGATGCAGTTATCTCAATGGTTTCAAAGGGTCTTCGCGCCTAGTTAATTCATTTTCACTAAAAACGCCCGCCAGTTATCTGGCGGGCGTTTTTGCTTCTCTGTAGTCTTTCAGTACAGAACAGCGAAAAGATTGGACTTTTGATGGCTGAATCAAAACTGGAAGCATGGCTCGAGGAGACTCGTTCATTTCCGCCAAGCCCTGAATTCGCTGCTCAAGCAAACGCCCAGCCTGAAATTTATAACGAAGCATCAAAGGACCCTGTTGCCTGGTGGCGCAAGCAAGCCGACCGTCTCAGCTGGAACGTGGCTCCTACTAAGACACTCGAATGGGATCTGCCATTTGCGCGGTGGTTTAGCGACGGCAAATTAAACGCGAGCGTGAGCTGTGTTGACCGCCACGTTGCCGACGGTCGTGGCGACAAGGTTGCGTACCACTGGATTGGTGACGCTGAAGGTGAAGAACGAACAATTACCTATAGCGATCTCTTGAGGATGGTTTCTAAAACAGCAAATGCACTTAGCGAGCTTGGTGTTAAGAAGGGCGATCGCGTCGCTGTCTACATGCCCATGATTCCAGAAGCCGTAGTTGCGATGCTCGCTATTGTCCGCCTTGGAGCAGTTCACTCAGTTGTGTTCGGAGGATTCTCTGCTGACGCTCTTTCGAGTCGCATTATTGACTCTGACTGTCAATTTGTTATCACCGCTGATGGAGCGTTTAGGCGTGGTGCTGTTAGTCCATTAAAGCCAGCTATTGATGAAGCTCTTAAGTCATGCCCGAACGTAAAAGCAGTGCTTGTCGTAAAGCGCACTGGGCAAGATGTTGAGTGGGTTGAAGGAAGAGACCACTGGTGGCACGAGATTGTTGAGCGTCAAGATGAAACGCACGTTCCCGATTCATTCGAAGCCGAGCACACGATGTTCATTATGTACACGAGTGGCACGACAGGAAAGCCCAAAGGGATTTATCACACGACAGCTGGTTACCTGGTTGGTGCTGCATCAACCTATTTCAATGTTCTAGATGCAAAGCGCGACACCGATGTCAGTTGGACTGCAGCGGACATTGGATGGATTACCGGTCACAGTTACATCGTTTATGGACCACTGATTAATGGAATGACGCAGGTCATGTACGAAGGTCTTCCAGACTCGGGTGGGAAAGACCGCTGGTGGAAGATTATTGAGAAGTACAAAGTCACCGTGCTCTACACCGCACCAACCACTATTCGAATGCTGATGAAGTGGGGAGAAGAAATACCGAAGTCTCGTGATCTGTCTAGTCTTCGACTTCTTGGAACTGTTGGCGAACCAATTAACCCAGAAGCATGGATGTGGTACCGAGAGAACATTGGTGCAAATAGATGCCCAATCGTTGACACGTGGTGGCAAACAGAAACTGGAACCATGATGATCGCGCCTCTGCCCGGGGTGACTGCAACAAAGCCGGGTGCTGCAATGCGAGCTCTGCCTGGAATTGGAGTTGATGTTGTTGATAATGACGGCAACTCAGTTGGCAACGGCGAAGGTGGATACCTTGTACTCACAACTCCGTGGCCCTCAATGACGCGTGGCATCTATGGCGATCCTGAACGCTTTAAGTCGACGTACTGGTCACGTTTCCCTGGCAAGTACTTCGCTGGCGACGGAGCAAAGAAGGACGAGAACGGCGACCTGTGGTTGCTCGGTCGCATTGACGACGTGATGAACATTTCAGGGCACAGACTTTCTACGACCGAAGTTGAGCACTCACTCGTTGGTCACCATGCAGTTGCTGAAGCGGCTGTTGTTGGTGCCTCTGACGAACTGACTGGACAAGCAATTGTTGCCTTCGTAACGCTGAAGCAGTCAGTGCTTGATGGTGGAGATGATCAGTCAGAAATTGTTGAGCAGTTACGTCAATATGTTTCAAAGACAATCAGCCCAATCGCAAAACCTCGCCAGATCATCTTGACCCCAGAGCTTCCAAAAACAAGATCAGGAAAGATCATGCGACGTCTTCTTCTAGACGTTGCCGAACATCGTTCGCTTGGTGACGTGACAACACTCACCGATCCGACTGTTGTGAACATGATTTCTGGTCTGATGGAAACCCACACCAGCGCTGACGACTAATTCCTAGGAATCAAACCCGACACCGAAGAGGTCCATTGTCTTTAGCCAGAGGTTGCGCTTTCCTTCATGTTCGTCTGCACGCTTGAGTGACCACTGCGATAGACGAATAAAGAACCAGCGAAATGGCTCCGGGGGAAATGGCATTGGTTTTCTGCGCACCATTGTTAGCTTTGTACGTTCAGTCTCTAAGCCGTCTAAGAGGTCGAGCATGGTGTTGGCACCAAATCGCGTACATCCAACTCCGAGTCCGGTGTAACCAAGAACGTAAGCAACATTTCCATCGTGCGCTGTTCCCCAGAATGGTGAGAACCTCGAGCACGTGTCAATGACCCCACCCCAAGCGTGGGTGAACTTAATTCCAGCAAGCTGCGGAAATGTCTTTAGAAAGTGTTCTGCGAGCATTGCGTACGTTTCAGCGTTGTACTCAGGATCGCTCGTAACTTTGCCGCGGAAGTTATAAATTGCGTCGTATCCACCCCACAAGATTGAGTGGTCCTTCGTTAAGCGGTAGTAGTGGAACTGGTTACCAGCGTCTGACACGCCTTCATGACCGTCCCAGCCAATGCTCTTGAGCTGTTCTTCGTTCAGGGGCTCAGTAACGAGCTGGTAGTCATAGACCGGCACTACATACTTACGAGCCTTCTTGACGAGAGATGGAAAGACGTTCGTTGCGAGCGCCACCTTCGAAGCTGTCACAGCGCCGTAAGGAGTGTGCACGCAGATAGCGCCATCAACCTCTTCTAGGCGCTCAACCTTGGAGTTCTCGAAGATCTTTACGCCTAGCGATAGACAAACCTTTTCAAGTCCCCAGACGAGTCGAGCAGGGTCAACAAGTGCAGTTCCATCAACATCAAACAGTGCGCCTTCGTAGATAGGAGAGTGAATTCTCTTCTGCACTTCTTCTTTCGAAAGAACCTCTACATTGTCGCCGAACTCATTTCTAAGACGAGCGTCTTCTGCCATGTCTTCAAACTGCCAAGGAGCAACAGCAACGCTGAGTTCACCGGTTCGTTCCCAGTCACATTCAATTCCGTAGCGCTTTACAGTCTCTTCAATCTCGTCAAGATTTTCTCGACCCAGTCGCTCAATGACGCGCATTTCGTCGGCGAAGCGGTTCATGCCATTTCCAAATCCGTGGGTGAGTGATGAAGAACAGAAGCCACCATTACGACCTGAAGCTCCAGCACCAGTTTCGTATTGCTCAACTATGACAACTTCGCGACTCGGGTCACGCTCTTTTGCGAGTAGCGCGGTCCAGAGTCCGGTGTAACCAGCTCCAACAATGCAGAGGTCGGCTCCAACGTCTCCAATGAGTGCTGAGTGAGACTCTGGCTCTAATGGGTCGGAGTCGAGCCACCACAGTTCTGGCTGAACATCAGCGAGGTGGCGTAAGACGAAGGGATCCTTCTTCTCCATTTTGTGTCCAACCAACGGTTGGAATCACCCTCTCTAGGTACATCGATTTCGCAACTACTTCTATTACGAACGCCAGATATTCTGTCCGGCCTATAGCTCAATTGTACTTACATTTAGATAAATAACTGGCAGGGCAAATGGGGTTTTAGTACTTGAAAAAAGTCCTAAACTGGTCAATCACGCATTACCAACAAAAGGGACCCATGAGACTCGCCAATGTTGCCGGACGTACGACAATTATTTCTGAAGAAGGACTCATTGACGTCCAGACCGCCTCGAACGGTGCATTCTCAAGTTCTGTTGATAAGGCCATCAATAACCTTGATGCTCTAAAGAAGTGGTTCTACGACACCGACCCAGCACCAACAACCGTCGCAACGCTCGAAGAGATTATGAGCCGCAATGACCTCGGTCCAGTTATTGAAACACCTTCGCAAATTTTCGCTATTGGACTTAACTACCGTACGCACGCAGAAGAGATGAAGCTCGTACTTCCAACTCGCCCAATGGTCTTCACGAAGTTCCCATCATCTATTACTGGTGCAAACTCAACGTTCAAGATTCCATCTGAAACAACTGACTGGGAAGCAGAACTAGTAATTGTTTTTGGAAAGCGCGTTCGCAACATCTCTGTTGAAGATGCACTCAGCTGTGTTGCTGGCTACTGCGCCGGAAACGACCTCAGTGACCGAGAACTTCAAATGGCTGGATCACCAGCTCAGTTCTCACTTGGAAAATCGCACCAGAATTTCTCACCAATTGGCCCATGGCTAACAACAACCGATGACATTAAAGATCCGAACGATCTGCGAATCAGCTGCAGCGTTAATGGAACGAAGTATCAGAATTCAAACACCAGTGACATGGTTTTCACTGTTCCAGAACTCATTTCATACGTATCATCAGTGTGTGAAATTCGCCCTGGAGACTTGATGTTCACCGGAAGTCCACACGGTGTTGGTCAGGGACAAACCCCGAAGATTTTCCTAAAGCCTGGCGACGTTGTTGAAACAACAATTGACGGACTAGGAACACTTCGCAATAAGGGTATTTAAGTACTGGTCGGGCTGGGGAGATTTGAACTCCCGATCTCTCGGCCCCCAGCCGAGCGCTCTAGACCAAACTAAGCCACAGCCCGCGAGGAGAAATCCTACTGGTTTGAACGTTGTGAACTGTGTGACTGATCAGGGTGTAACAACCATGCTCGTGCTTCACAAAGATTCAAAACAATTTCACCGGGCAACTTAGTTTTAATTGCTTCAGCAATTCGTTCGTCAATTGCGGTTATTAGATCATTATTAATTGTCATTGTTAGAACTTTCTAGCCGCCAGCAGCGGCCGTCACTATCTCAATTACATCACTCTCTTGGAGTGATGTTGTATTCCAGGCTGATTTTCTTATAATTTCGCCGTTAATCGCCACTGCAACGCCACGAGGTGAGATTGATTCATGAACCAGTAACTGTTCAATCGTTCCTCGAAAAGATGAAGGGTTGCCATTCAAAATCATCGTGTTCTCTCGTTCGCAAATTCAAGAGCCTGCAGCGACGCAAGGGGAGCAAGCGTTACTCCATGTCGGTAATGACCAGAACTCCACGCCCAGTTTGGAGTGACAAGTTCTTCGAAGAATGGCTCATGATCTGGAGATGCCGGCCTGAGACCTATTCGAGTTTCAACAACTTCAGCAGTTTCAAGAGCAGGAAATACTTCTAAGGCGTCACGAAGAAGTCGCTGTAATTCACCAGCCTCAATCGCTGGTGTTCCACTCTCATCAGATGATGCGCCAATGACGTTGTAGCCACCCGGGCGACTCACTAGGTAGATCTTTCTGCCGCGAACAAAAGCACGAACCATTGGCAGAGTACTGCGATCAAAACCTTGCATACGAACTGTCATTCCGCGAACTGGGCGAAGAACATTTTCGCCACTCGCCGTTATTCCAGCAGGAAGTGCAGAAGTGCCCGTTGCAATGATTCCAACTGTCGCAGTATGCGTTCTTGAGTCTGAACGAACTTCCACGCCGCTCTTAGAAGAAACAACTTCATGAACGGATTCATGATGAACAACAACACTCAGATGAGAGAGGGCACTAAGCAGCGAGCTAATTACTTGATCGGGATCAACCCAGGCATCGTCACTAAGGAGTATCCCTTCCGATATTCTAGGAGAAATGAATTCAAACATCTGAGGGTGAGCATCATGATCAACATGAGAGACGCGGGCCTTGAACTCAGTTGCAAGTTCTAAGTGCTGTTGGACAAGACGCTTGTCTGAACTGTCCCAGCCAACAAGGAGAGTTCCAACCTTATGGATCTGAATCTTTTCATTACAGAGTTCTTTGATTTCACGTGAAAGAAGCTCCCAAGAAGGTGTTGACTTCAGTTGGACAAGATACTGAGACTGCTCTCCACTAGTAATTTCGCCTCCTGGGGCAAGCATCCCAGCGGCGGCGTACGTTGCGCCTTTGGCGATGTGAGGGTCAAATAAATCGACTGAAAAACCTGCTTGCGCAAGGCGGTAGGCGCTCAGCAGACCAATAATTCCGCCACCTACGACAATCGAACTTTTACTCACCCCACCACAGTAGGCGTGGCACGGGTATTTCTAGATTCGTTATACTTATTTCGGGTCAGCGTTGTCCCACCAGACAACGAATATGACAAAAACTCTCTACGACCCCAATTTTGAGCACGACGCCTGCGGCGTTGGAATGGTTGCTGACTTAACGGCAACGCCAACTCACAAAAACGTCTTTGATGCTCTCACCATTCTTGAAAACATGGAACACCGTGGCGCCACTGGAGCCGACACGGGTTCAGGTGACGGAGCCGGACTCTTAATTCAAATGCCAGATTCATTTATTCGAGAAGTGTTCGACAACGTTCCTGCACTCGGTGAATACGGAATTGCATTCTGGATGATTCCAAAGCACTTAGTTATTGGTGATGTGCAGTCCACCATTGACAGATCGCTTGCGAAGGTTTCTTTGAAGTCAGCTGGATGGCGAGTAGTCCCAGTCGACTCATCAATCCTTGGTCCAACATCTCTTGCGTCAGAGCCAGTTTTTGTTCAACAGCTCATAACTGGCAACGGGGCTGAGAGTCTCGAGCGCTCACTCTTTGCCGCTCGAAAGATGCTGGAACACGAACTACCTATTTACGCGTCTTCGTGCTCTCCAAATGTTCTTATCTACAAGGGAATGCTCAGCTCACCGCAGCTTCGTCAATACTTCGACGATCTACGCGATGAGCGTCTTGTTACTTCAATCGCAGTAGTACACAGCCGGTTCTCCACCAACGTGCTTCCACGATGGGAACTAGCTCAGCCGTTCCGCTACATCTCACACAACGGTGAAATCAACACCGTTCGTGGTAACAGAAACTGGATGACTGCACGTGAGACAACCCTGAAGAGCGATCTCTTACCGGTTGCAATCTCAGATCTCTATCCAATCATCACCAACAACATGTCGGACTCTGCGAGTTTTGACGAAGTTGTTGAACTACTGGTGCAGTCTGGAAGATCTCTTCCACACGCAGTTCTTATGATGATTCCAGAAGCTTGGGAGAAGTCAACTTTCATGGGCTCAGAGCGTCGTGATTTCTATCGCTACCACGCAGGACTCATGGAACCATGGGACGGACCAGCGTCAGTGACATTCACTGACGGAAAGATTGTTGGAGCAGTTCTTGACCGCAACGGCCTTCGTCCAGCGCGCTACTGGGTCACTAAAGATAAGCGAGTCATCTTCGCTAGTGAAGTTGGAGTAGTTGACGTTGATCCGGCGAACATTGAACGAAAAGGTCGTTTGCAGCCAGGACGCGTTTTCCTCGTTGACATCGAACAAGGTCGCATCATTGACGACGAAGAACTCAAGGGAACACTCGCAGCAAAAGCCCCATACGGCAAGTGGCTAAAAGAACAGCAGATCTCACTAGATGAGATTGATGCTCGACCATGGCTTGCGCCAAGTCACGCTTCGGTAGTTCGTCACCAAAAGAACTTCGGTTACAGCGAAGAAGATCTTCGTCTCATTATCAGGCACATGGCTCAAGTTGGTGAAGAGCCAATTGGTTCAATGGGTTCAGATGCAGCACTGCCTGCGCTTTCAACACAGCCTCGTTCAATCTTTGATTACTTCACACAGCTCTTCGCACAGGTAACAAACCCACCACTTGACGCTATTCGCGAAGAACTCGTTACTTCAACACGCGTAACTATTGGTGGGGAAGACAACTTGCTCACCGAAACTGATCGACACGCACACCAGATTGTGCTTCCTTCACCAGTACTCAGCATTGATGAATTCGCCAAGATCCGCTACATCGAAGAGTCGGACAAAGCCGTTGGATTTAAGACCTCAGTGGTTGAGGGGTTGTTTCCGGCAAGTGGTTCTGGCAGCGCAGGAGAACGTCTCGCCAAAGCAATTGAAGAAGTGACAAATGAGGTTGTAAAGGAAGTTCGCGCTGGAGCAAACATCATTCTTCTTTCAGACCGAAACGTTGACAAGAACTTCGCTGCAATTCCTAGCTTGATTCTTACTTCAGCAGTGCATCACCGTTTAGTTGCAGAGCACATCAGAACTTCAGCAGCGCTCATCATTGAAGCCGGAGACGTACGAGAAGTTCACCATGTTGCATTGTTGCTTGGTTACGGCGCCTCAGCTGTTTGTCCTTACCTGGCGTATGAGTCAATTGACGACCTCGTTGAAAAGGGTGAACTCACTGCAGCAACATCAAGTGACGCTAGGTATCAGTACGGCAAGGGTCTCAACAAGGGAATTGTTAAGACAATGTCAAAGATGGGCGTGTCAACTGTTGCTAGTTACGTTGGATCGCAACTCTTTGAAGCCGTAGGAGTATCTGACGACATTCTGTCTCGCTACTTCCCAGGCATGAAGTCTCGAATGGGTGGAGTAACGCTTGAGCGCGTTGCGCAAGATGTACTCAGCTGGCACACGAGTGCCTACGCGCCAGCAGAAGGCGAGCGAATTGAAATTCGTAACAAGGGTGAGTACCAGTGGCGCCGTGACGGTGAAATTCACCTCTTCAACCCACACACTGTACAAAAGCTCCAGCACGCAACACGTGAGAAGCGTTACGACATTTTTAAGCAGTACACCAAGCTCGTTGACGATCAAAATGACGCCAAGGTGACCCTGCGTGGGCTCTTTAATTTGAAGCCCGCACAAACTCCAACACCACTCGACCAAGTCGAAAGTGTGTCGTCAATCATTAAGCGATTCTCAACTGGGGCAATGTCCTACGGATCTATTTCTGGCGAAGCGCACGAAACACTCGCCATTGCCATGAACCGTATTGGTGGAAAGTCAAACACTGGTGAAGGTGGAGAAGACGAGGAGCGCTTTGACACTTCAGACCCACGTTTCAATCGTCGCTCTTCCATCAAGCAGGTCGCGTCAGGTCGCTTTGGTGTCACAAGTCGTTACCTCGTTAATGCTGACGATATTCAGATCAAGATGGCCCAAGGAGCCAAACCAGGAGAGGGCGGACAGCTTCCAGGATCGAAGATCTATCCATGGATTGCCAAAACCCGTTACTCAACGCCAGGTGTTGGACTAATTTCACCTCCACCGCACCACGACATCTATTCAATTGAAGACTTAAAGCAGTTGATCTTCGACCTTAAGAATGCGAACGACCAAGCACGTATTCACGTGAAGCTTGTAAGCGAGCAGGGTGTTGGAACAATTGCTGCGGGAGTTGCTAAAGCGCACGCAGATGTAATTCTTATTTCAGGTCACGACGGTGGAACGGGTGCAGCCCCTCTTACGTCACTGAAGCACGCAGGAACACCTTGGGAAATAGGACTCGCAGAAGCGCATCAGACGCTAGCCATGAACGGACTACGCAACCGCGTTGTTGTTCAGGTGGATGGACAGCTAAAGACCGGACGCGACGTTGTAATTGCGGCATTGCTCGGTGCAGAAGAATACGGATTCGCAACTGCGCCACTCGTTGTTTCTGGATGCATCATGATGCGCGTGTGTCACCTCGACACCTGCCCAGTCGGTATTGCGACACAGAACCCGAAGCTTCGTGAACGATTCACTGGCAAGCCTGAGTTCGTTGAAAACTTCTTTGAATTCATTGCTGAAGAAGTTCGTGAATACCTTTCAATTCTCGGTGCGAAGTCTCTTGATGACATCATTGGAGACACAGACCGAATTGCTATCGAAAAGAACACAACAGAACTAAGCGACTTTGATCTAAGTGCTCTACTTCGCCCAGTTGACCACGACCAACGTCGCCAAACAACGAAGCAAGATCACGAAATGCACGACGCACTCGACTGGACATTCATTGATGAAGCGGTCAGAAGCGCCACGACTGGTGTTTCAACATCAATCTCTTCAAAGATCAACAACATCAACCGAACTGTTGGAACACTCACCGGAAGCGCAATCACTCGTGCACTTGGTGCCGACAAGCTTCCTCACGACCACATTCAGATCAACCTCGAAGGATCTTCTGGGCAGTCACTAGGAGCATTCATCCCACAAGGAGTTACCCTTCGACTCACTGGTGATGCGAATGACTACGCGGGTAAGGGTCTTTCTGGTGGGCGCATAATCATCAAGGCGCCACCAACATCAACCTTTGAAACAGATCAAAACATCATTGCTGGAAACGTCATTGGTTATGGCGCCACCGCTGGAGAAATCTTCATTAACGGTGTCGTTGGTGAACGCTGCGCCGTTAGAAACTCTGGAGCCACAATCGTGGTTGAGGGAACTGGCGACCATGCAGGTGAGTACATGACTGGTGGCGTTGTTGCAATCCTTGGCGACATTGGACGCAACCTAGCTGCTGGAATGTCTGGAGGAACTATTTACCTCTACGACCCTAAGAAGAAGATCCACGACCACCTCAGTGCTGGTGTCTACGAAATTGATCCACTTGAATTCGAAGATGACGCCAAACTTCTCGACATCATCACACGCTTCGAGTCTGAAACAGGCTCAAAGAAAGCCAAGTCAATCCTTAGCGACTGGCGAAATGCTCGCATGGACTTTGTGCGAATTGAAACTTCTGAGTACCAACGAGTGAGGGACGAGCTTCGAAATGGGTAAGGTCACCGGATTCATTGAGTTCGACCGTGTCGGTCCTAAGTACCGTCCTGTTCCGGTTCGTCTACGCGACTGGAAAGAGGTCTACGAACCTCAAGACGAAAAAGCAGTTTCCGAACAAGGCGCTCGCTGCATGGACTGCGGTATTGCGTTCTGCATGCAGGGCTGTCCACTTGGAAACCGCATTCCAGTATTCAACGATGCGGCGTACAAACAGAACTGGGCTGAAGCCGCTGACCAATTGTTCGCAACAAATAACTTTCCGGAGTTCACTGGAAGACTTTGTCCAGCTCCATGTGAGTCTGCCTGCGTTCTAGGAATTGGATCAGATCCAGTAACCATCGAGCGCATTGAATACGAAGTTGCAGAACACGCATTCGCAAATGGATTTCCAGTTAGTCGCAGCACTGCAACAAGGACCGGCAAGCACGTTTGTGTAGTTGGCTCTGGCCCCGCAGGACTCGCTGCAGCAGCACAGCTACGAAGTGTTGGCCATGAAGTGACAGTCTTAGAGCGAAGTGACCTTATTGGTGGACTCCTTCGTTACGGAATTCCAGAATTCAAAATGGAAAAGGCTGTTCTCGATCGTCGCATTGACGTTATGAGGCAGTCCGGCATTTCTTTCAAGACCGGCGTAAGCGTTGGAGATGATAGCGTTTCTCTCGAGTCGCTACGTGCTGAGTATGACGCCGTTCTTCTCGCCATTGGTTCAACACGACCACGCATGATTCCAGTTGATGGAGCAGAGCTCACGGGCGTGTATCCAGCCATGACGTATCTAGAAGCATCGAACCGTGCCGTGAACACTTCAACGAAGTCTGAAATTGATGTGAACGGCAAGAACGTGATCATTCTTGGTGGAGGAGACACTGGTGCTGACTGCCTTGGCACCGCGCACCGTCAAGGAGCAAAGAGCGTCATTCAAATTGAAATCATGGACCGCCCACCAGATGAGCGACCAGATGATCAACCATGGCCAACAATGGCTCGACTCTTTAAGACAACGTCCGCTCACGAAGAAGGTGGTGAGCGTGTCTTCTCATCTGAAACTCTTGAGTTCAAGGGTGAAGGAACTCTCCAAGAAATAGTGCTCCGTGATAACTCGACTAACGAAGTTGTGACTAAGGCTGTGGACTTTGTGTTTATCGCCGCCGGGTTCGTTGGACCAGAACTCGACGAGCTTGGCCTCAACCAGGACCAGTTCGTAACCCACCGTGCAACCCTTTCTGTGACCCCTAATTGGGCCGTAAAGGGCCTAGAGGGCAAGGGACAAGTATTTGCTTGTGGCGACGCAGTACGTGGCCAAAGCCTGATTGTGTGGGCAATCGCCGAAGGTCGCGCAGCCGCCTCTGGAATAGATGCCCATCTACAAGGAAAGCCGAGTTCGCTCCCAGCACCAGTTGAGCCGTACAGTCTGTCTTGGTAGTTTCATAATCGCATCAAGATTTAAAACATCACATCAGAAAGCAGTGGGGGAAGTATGAAAAGTACGATGCAAAACACACAGTTGCTTATCAGGGACCTGATTAAGCACGGGGAGTTCATCTACGCCGACAAGAAAGTTTTTACCGTCTCTCCAGATGGTGTTGCAGAAGCGACATTCTTTCAAATCGCTAAGCGCGCTGAGCAATTAGCTGCTGCTCTCACCAAGCTCGGTGTGAAGAAGGGCGACCGTGTCGCTTCATTCATGTGGAACAACCAAGCACACATGGAGGCATACATTGCAATCCCGTGCATGGGAGCAGTGCTTCACACACTTAACATTCGACTCTTTCCAGAGCAACTCAGCTACATCATCAATCACGCTGACGATCAAGTGATCATTGTTGACAACACTCTTGCTCCACTGCTCGCAAAAGTACGTGACCAGATTCCTAACGTGAAGCACATCATTGTTCACGGCCCAGAAGGAACTGGTGTTCTTGGAGACACACTCGACTACGAAACACTCCTCGCTGCAGAAAAGCCAGGATTTGTTTGGCCGGACCTCGACGAGAACGAAGCCGCAATCATGTGTTACACATCGGGAACAACTGGCAATCCTAAGGGAGTTGTCTACTCGCACCGTTCAACATGGCTTCACTCAATGGCTTCAACTTCTGCAAACTCAATTGGTCTCAGTGAGCGCGATCGCTGCTTGTTAATTGTTCCAATGTTCCACGTGAACGCGTGGGGTTGTGCCTATACAGCCTTTATGGCCGGTGTTGAACTCATCATGCCTCAGATGTTGTTGCAAGGTGAACCAATCGTAAAAATGATTGAAGACTTAAAGCCAACAGTGTCACTTGGCGTTCCAACTATTTGGAATGATGTTCTACGTGTTGCTAACGAAAAGCCTGACGTTGATTTATCGAGTCTTCGTTACTTGCTCGCTGGTGGATCTGCAGTGCCGCGCGTTCTCATTGAAACATACCGAGACAAGTACAACATTGACATCATCCAGGGATGGGGTATGACTGAAACGAGTCCTCTTGCTGCAGTTTCAATTCCTCCATTTGGAACTCCAAAGGATCAAGAGATTGACTGGCGCGTTAAGGCCGGAAGGATTGTTGCTGGTGTGAGGATGAGAATAACCGCAGAAGACGGAACAGTTCTTCCAAATGAAGGAAAGACCGTTGGAGAATTCGAAATCAGTGGTCCATGGATTACTGGTTCATATTTCGGTGTTGAGGATCCTGAAAAATTCCGTGACGGATGGCTCCGAACTGGCGATATTGGAACAATCGATGCGTACGGTTACCTAGTCATTAGCGACCGCACCAAGGACGTTATTAAGTCCGGAGGTGAATGGATTAGTTCAGTTGAGCTCGAAGGAGCTCTCATGGGTCACCCAGCTGTCTTTGAAGCTGCAGTTATTGCGGTTCCTGACGAGAAGTGGCAAGAGCGTCCAATGGCCTGCGTAGTACTTCGCCCTGGCATGAGTGCAACGCCAGCGGAACTTCAGACATACCTCGCAGAGCACGTTGCTAAGTGGTGGCTACCTGAGCGCTGGACATTCATTGAGAGTGTGCCAAAGACCAGCGTTGGAAAGTTTGACAAAAAAGTTCTTCGTTCGCAGTATGGGGACAACGCACTCGAAGTCACCACACTTGGTTAATGCAGTCATTTGACGAATTAGCTGACGAAGTTGCAAGTATTGAATCTCGAGTCTCTGACGCAATCTATGACGCTCTTCGAGCACAAGTAAACGAAGACGAGCCTGATAACGCAAAAGAACTTGAACGTCGGCTTTCAAAAGTCCGAAGAAGCTTGCAGAAAGCAGAATCGTTACTGCGTGGAGCTAGCCACGACTAAGCCCAGGAATTTATTTCATTAATCACAAGTCGAAGACCAACATAGTTGCGTCCTTCAAAGCTTGCAATGATTGATTTACCTGACTTAGTGAACTGCGGTGACTTTGAAAGCTGTGGAGTTACGTTTAAGAGGCTCTGAACCTGCGCATCTGTTGGCTCGTTTAATAGATTGATCACAACCTGTCCGGAGCTGAAGCTGCAATCTACGTAGTTTGCGTAGAACCCAAAAATCTCTTCTGCAGCACTCTCAGCTGTAGTGCATAGCTTTACTAAGGCAGAATCTGGCTGACCAATGTAGGCGCCGCCAATGATCTCTGTTTCGAGGAAATCCAGCCACTTGGACCAGAAGGTTCCACCTGGTGCGTCAATCAGCACCACAGGGGCTGGAGACGTCTTTCCAGTGTGGATAAGCGTTAGAACTTCGTAGAGTTCGTCGAGTGTTCCAAAGCCACCAGGAAGGCATACAAACGCGTCTGATTCTCGGGCCATTGATACTTTGCGCGTGAAGAAGTGTTTTACCGACACAACTTTGTTCTCAACATCAATGAATGGATTTGCATGTTGTTCGAAGGGGAGCTTTATGTTCACCCCAATTGTGTGATCTTTTCCAGCACCCTCAGAGCTTGCCTCCATGATTCCGCCACCAGCTCCAGTAATGGTGAACCAACCAGACTTTGTCATCACATGACCAAATTCTTTGGCGATTTGATACAGCGGGTTTTCTTTCTTGGTCCTTGCGGAGCCGAAGACTAAGACTTTTTTATGAGAACGCCATGGCTCAAACAGTTTTGCTGCACGTAGTAATTCGTCTGAAGAGTCGCGAGCAATCTCTAGATCCTCTTCGTTTGGAGACATGAACTAGATCGCCTGGTAAAGAGTGGAGCGTTGAACAAGTGGTCGACCAAGAGGTGACACAAGTTCCTTCAACGTATCTACGTCCATTTCCTGGCCGTGCACTGCTCCAGCGGCGCGAGAGATGTTCTCATCCATAAGCGTGCCACCTAGGTCATTTGCGCCAGCTTGGAGAATGCGGCGAGATCCTTCGATGCCCATCTTCACCCAGCTGACCTGAATGTTATTGATCAACGTTGCGTAGTGAAGTCTCGCAACAGAGTGCATCAATAATGCTTCTCTGAATGTTGGTCCACGTCGTGATTTGCCATTAATGAAAATCGGCGTTGCCATGTGCACGAAGGGGAGTGGCACGAATTCAGTGAATCCACCAGTTTCTTTCTGAAGATCACGAGTTCGAATGAGGTGTGTTGCCCAACTGTCAACACCTTCAACAGCACCAAACATGATGGTGATGTTCGAATTAAGTCCAACGCTGTGAGCGGTGCGGTGAACTTCTAGCCATTGATCTGAGTTGATCTTGTCAGGACAAAGAATCTTTCTGACTTCGTCATCAAGAATTTCTGCAGCGGTTCCCGGAAGCGTCTTTAGACCAGCGTCCTTTAGACGAGTGAGGTAGGTGGCGAGGTCTTGTTCTGACCTACGAGCACCTTCAAAGACTTCGAGTGCACTGAACGCGTGAATGTGAATCTTTGGTGAACCAGCACGAACTGCTGCAACAACGTCGATGTAGTAATCACCATCGAACTTTGGATGGATTCCACCCTGCAGACAGACTTCGGTGGCGCCCTTTACTTCAGCTTCACGGACGCGTTCACTGACTTCGTCGAGCGTAAGTAGGTAGGGATCTCCTCGAAGGTTGAGCGAGAGAGGGCCCTTAGAGAATGCACAGAAGCGACACTTAAAAGTGCAGACGTTTGTGTAGTTGATGTTTCTATTGATTACGAAAGAAATGTCGTCGCCGACTAGTTGCTTTCTAACGTCGTCAGCCAGTTCATTAATAGCCACAAGGTCTGCGCCTCTGGCACTGAAGAGAGTAATGAGCTCTTCTCGAGAGAAGTCGTATCCCGGCTCGTAGCCACGAAGAATTGCAGAAATATCACTTGTCTTAGAAGATGCGATTGGAAGCGCTGGAGGGGTGATGTCTGATCCTGAGAACCAAGAGTCATCTCGAGCAAGTCCAGTCGCATCAGCGTGAGCTAATACCTTTGTTCGAACCTTTGAATCTAGGAATTCTTGCTTTTGGTCAATGAACTCTGGGTAGACCGTGAGTCGCGGAGTTAAGTAGAAGCCCTTGGCATCGCATTCACTCGCGAGTGCGTCAACTGCTGGCCACGCGCGTTCAGGATTTACGTGATCTGCCGTCACTGGAGAAATACCACCAAAGTCATCAATGCCAAACGCAAGGAGGCGAGTTGGGTCATCGCTCAAGTTCGGTGGTGCCTGTAGGTGAATGTCGCCAGGAAGAATTAATCGAGCAGCAGCAATTGTCCAGTGGAACTCTGCATCAGATGCGGCTGGTTCATGAGCCATTGCCGTACGAGGTTTCGGAAGAAAGTTCTGAACAATTACTTCTTGAATGTGACTGTATTCCTCGTGAGCGAGTGCAATGGCTTCGAGCGTTGCAATTCGGTCTTCACGTGTTTCACCTATACCAACAAGTAGTCCAGTGGTGAACGGAATTTTCAATTGACCAGCAAAACGCATGGTGTTAAGTCGACGCTGTGGTTCTTTGTCTGGAGCGAGTCGGTGGGCATCGAGTTCAGCAAGTGACTCGAGCATCATTCCCTGTGAAGCGGAGACCTCACGAAGTTGTTCTAACTCGGAGAAATACAGTGCGCCGGCGTTGGCGTGAGGGAGAAGTCCGGTTTCGTCGAGCACTGCCTTTGCAGCAGCTGCGACGTAGTCAACAGTTGACTGGTATCCACGTGCAGCGAGCCACTTTGCTGCTTCGTCGTGACGAAGTTCTGGACGCTCGCCGAGTGTGAAGAGTGCTTCAGTGCATCCTGCGGCTTTTCCCGCAATTGCAACTTCTAGAACTTCTTCTAGCGACATGTAAGGAGATGCCACGTGCGCTGGAGCCTGAGCAAATGTGCAGTAGCCGCAGCGATCACGACACAACTTGGTTAAAGGTATGAAGACCTTCGGAGAGTATGTGACTATGTATCCATGACGCCTACGAGCTTTCGCAAAGGCGTCTGGAGCGAGAGATTCGCCAGTCTCCATGAGGAGGTGCTGGTTGTTAAACCCTCGAGTAATTGTCATGCGAGCATCCTAGGACTAAAGACCTAGTACCCGGGCTACTTCGTTCAAGTCATCAACAATCAATTGGGCAACATGGCGCCCACTGTCTTTCATGGCCTTAAAGTCGCTGGCTGCCTGAGCCATGTGTAGATCCCGGAAGGTTGATTCAGATGTTGACCCAGGGATTACAACATCCTTAGAGGTGGGGCGCAAGATGATTTGAAGAGCCGCAATGTTCTTTGGGCCTCCCTTATGAAGCTGGCCCGTTGAGTGTAGGTAACGAGGACCGAAGTTAGCAGTAGTTGTTCCGTACTTTTGCTGAACGCTTGACTGAAGTGCACTTAGATCACTGGCGATACTTAGAGGTCCATAGACCTGCAGCGTTCTGAATGTTGCAGTACGAAAATCATGTTGTAGCTCTTCAGCGTCGAATGGTTCCGCAATCCATTGCACTTCATTTTCAAGTAGTTCGAACACTGCTGTTTTAGCTGATTCAACATTTGGTTGGTTGAATGGATCAACACCAAGATGCCATGCGAGCAGCGCAGCGACTAAGTGATAGTGCTGGATTTGTGAAGGGGAGTACTTCTTAGTTGCTGATGTGCACACAGGTATAAAACCACGGTCTTGTTTGCCTGTGGTCTCTGCAATCAGCTGCTCGAGCCACATTGCTCCACCAGAAGTAACAGGGTCAGCTGTTAATGAAAAATAGCCGTGTCCAAAATTGACATCCGCGGCGTGAATCGCAGCTTCCTCAAAAGCCAGAGCAACAACATTTTCATTCAAGAACGAACCTGCGAGCTCACTACGTAGTGACGCAGGAGTCCACCCTGCATACAGTGCGGGAACTAATCCGAAGGGCGAGAGAGCAGAAAATCTGCCGCCAGTATTCACATCACCATCAACAACCAGGCATCCGAGTTTTTCGCCTAATACTGATAGTGGTGTGTTGGGGTCAGTAATTATTACAAGGTCCTGAGCATCGAGTCCATTGTCAAGTGCGTATGCAAGAAGACTGAGTGTCTCAACAGTGGCACCAGACTTCGATGCAGCAATGACAGTCACATTATTGAACGAAACTTCGGCGATTGAATCAGGATTCGAAGTATCGAGAACAAGAAGGTTTGATGACTGCACTGCTTCTGCGAAAAAGAGCCCGGGTCCCGCAGATCCACCTACGCCAAGAAGAATTCCTTTCTCATGGCGACGTGGAAGCTTCGCTGAAATGTCGTCAAGCCAGTCACCGAAATACATTTCGGGGTGGCGAAGCCATCCGAGCGAGTTCTGAGCACTTGAACCTTCAAAGAGTGAAGGATCTCCCTTCAGAACCCGTTGAATGATTTCCGAATTAGACATCAGTTATCCGTTGACTTTGTCAGCAACTGTTTTTAGAAGATCTGCGTAGGAGTCAATGAAGCTCTGAACACCATCGGCTTCGAGCTTGTCAGTAATTGCACGTAGAGAGATGTCACTAGGAAGTTCATAGAGAAGCGATGCAGTCTTAACAATGCTCGCAGCGTTGAGAAGTAGCGAAGTCGAAAAGTCCCCATGATCGAGGACACCTTCAAGTGTTGGATCAGGCATCGTGTTCACCGTCTCGTCAGCCGCAATCGAGTCAACGTAGAGAAGGTCGTAGTACGTAGGGTTCTTAATTGCAGTTGAGGCCCAGAGAGGGCGTTGCACTTGAGCGCCGTCAGCAATGAGCGATTTTGCTCGAGATCCGTTAATTCGCTCTAGGTAGAGGGCGTAGGCCGCTGCAACTTGAGCATTGGCAGTGGTTCCACGACGTGCGTCACCTTCTGGGAGAAGTGCATCAACCGCAGCGTCAACTCGCGAAACAAAGAATGAAGCGACACTTCCAATAGATGAAAGGTTGTGGCCATTCTTCTTCGCTAGCTCAAGACCCTCCATCCAGGCGTCTAAAACCTCTGAATAGCGTTCAGTAGAAAAAATAAGCGTGACATTTACATTTATCCCAGCACCGAGTACTTGCGTGATTGCTGGCAGGCCCTCATCAGTTGCAGGAATTTTGATCATTACGTTGCTTCGATCAACTGCGGAGTTCAGTTTCAACGCTGCTGCGATTGTTCCTTTTGTGTCGCGAGCTAGACGGGGAGAGACTTCCAAAGAGACAAAGCCGTCACAGTAACGACGCTTTTTAGCGTGAAAGTCTGTACACGAAGAATCATGGACTCCCATCAGAACATCACACGCGTCTCGAACATCAACTACTGCGAGCTCTTCAAACAACTCTTCAACATCCTTGCCCTTTACTCCAGTAAGAAACTCGTCGTAGGCGGAGCTTGTCGCAAATGCTTTAGCGAAAATTGCTGGGTTAGAGGTAACACCGCGAACACCTTGTTCAACTAAACGCGCGAGTGTGCCGTCATTAAGCCAGTCCCTGCGGATGTTGTCAATCCAAGGGCTCTGTCCGTAGTCGTCAAACAGTGAATTCAGTGTGGTCACTTTTTTTCTCCAAGAACTCTCTCGACGTGTGAAACAACAGTTTGTGCGTTGATGTTGAAGTAATCAAACACATAGGAGCCAGGTGCTGAGATTCCAAAGGTGTCAATGCCAATTGCTTCATCTACATACTTAGTCCATCCGAGAGTCGCTCCGGCCTCAAGTGAAACTGATGGAATTGAGCGGCGAAGTACGGACTTCTTGTAGTCAGCTGATTGCTCTTCAAAACAGGTCCAGCAAGGTAGTGCGACTACTCGAGTTGAAATTCCCTTGGCGAGTAGATCTTCTTGGGCCTTTAGACAGTGTGCGACCTCAGATCCCGTTGCAACAAGGGTAAAGACCGCGTCATCGCGTTCACGAAGTACGTAGCCACCATTTCTCGCTCCGCGAGCTGACGCTGTTGCATCATCGCCACCAAGCACTGGCATGTCTTGTCGAGAAAGGATCAGGGCCGTTACAACTGGCTTCTTATCACTGAGGTAGTGCTCGACGAGGTTTAGTGTCTCGTTTGCATCAGACGGTCGTACAACGTGAATTGTTGGCATGACACGAAGCGCCATTAAGTGTTCAACCGGTTGGTGAGTAGGACCATCTTCGCCAACACCAACTGAGTCGTGGGTGAAGACGTACATAACTCCAGCGTGACTTAATGCGGTGAGTCGAATTGCCGGTCGCACGTAGTCACTAAAGACAAAGAACGTTGACCCGAGTGGACGTATGCCACCGTGCAGTGCTTGACCCACCATCACTGCGCCCATTGCGAATTCACGAATTCCGTAATAGATCTGACGGCCGCCAGGGTTGTCGTGTGATTGAGCAGATGAAGCGTTAAGTAGCACTCCGGTGTTGTCAGTTAGGTCAGCAGAACCAGCGGTAAGACCCTTGGTCTGAGGCGCAAAGACGTCCATGGCGCGCTGCATGGCTTTTCTTGTCGCAACATTGGTGCCACTTTCATACAACTCAGGTTTAGTTGCAAAAACACCAGCACCGTTTGTTTTAAGTTGCTCCAGGAATGCAATTCCTTTTTCGCCGCTCGCAGCAATACGTGCGTCCCACGCTGCGCGAAGTGCACGATTTGTTTCGAGTGCCGCGACCATCTGCGAAGGAAGCTCTGAGTCAACGTGGAACGCTTCGTTAGGAACTCCTAATAGTGCTTTGGCTTCACTAATCACGTCAGCGCTAAATATTGATCCGTGGGCATCACGCTTGTCCATCATTGCTGGTGATGGATATCCAATGTGCGAGCGAACAACAATAAGTGTAGGACGTGAAGTTTCTGCAATCGCAGCACGAGTTGCAGCCTCGAGAGCATCGAGGTCGTTAGCTTTTTCACCAACATTAATCACGTGCCATCCGTATGAAGCAAAACGTGCTGGTGCATCGTCACGCATTGCAATTTCAGTTGGACCATCAATAGTGATGTGGTTGTCGTCGTAGAAAACAGTGAGTTTGTCGAGACCAAGTGAGCCAGCGAGTGACGCTGCTTCGTGGCTAATTCCTTCTTCGAGGCATCCATCTCCAGCAATTACCCACGTGCGGTGATCAACAAAGTCAGTGCCGTAGTCAGATCCCAAGATTCGTTCTGCAATAGCCATACCCACACCGTTTGCAATGCCCTGACCGAGTGGTCCAGTTGTTACTTCAACAGTGTCGGTGACACCATTTTCTGGGTGACCTGGGGTACGAGAGTGTGGTTGACGGAAAGCTTTTATGTCTTCGATTTGTACGTCATAACCAAACGAGTGCGCGAGACCGTACTGCAACATTGACGCGTGACCACACGACAAAATGAACCGGTCACGGTCACTCCACTTTGCGTCCGTCGGATCGTGTCTAAGTACTCGTGAGAACAGCATCACGCCAAGAGGGGCAAGTGCCATGGCAGTTCCACTGTGTCCAGATTTAGCAGCAGCAGGAGCGTCCATAGCCAAGGCTGCAATTTCTCTTATTGCACGACCTTCGAGTTCTGATGCGCCCTTAAATAATTCGTCAGTCATGCACTAGACAGTAGTGAATTTGGGCCTTCAGATTTGGGAGCCTTAACGGGTAGCCTTGTGTCATGGCCTTACAAATTCCACCTAATTGCGACTTAACGCTCGGACTCACGTGCGTTGATAAGAGCGTGCCTGGTCAGACCGTGTGGACAATGAAGGTGGACGAACGTTTTCTAAACCCCGCCGGGATAGTTCAAGGTGGTTTTATCGCCGCAATGCTCGACTCAGCCATGGGTGCGAGTGCCGTCACTGGAGCAGGGAAGAAGAACATTTCAGTGGCAAATACAGAGATGAAGGTCTCGTTTTTGCGTCCAGCAAAGCTCGGATCAACTCTCACTTGCACCGCTCAAGTTCTAAAGCCGGGTAGTGTCATCTCATTCTTGGAAGCAAAAGTGATAGACGAGGCGGGACTGCTCATTGCAACCGCTAGTTCTTCATATCTAATTAAAGAACGCTCTGAGTAGGATTAGGTCATGGAAAAGTCATCCTGGCGCAAGTTCCTTCGAGGAGCATCTCTTCAAAAAGACATTGAAGACATAAAGGAACTCGCGGTCCGCTACATCAAAGAAGAAACCGTTAAGCCAGTCAAAGACCTGGGTCGCTACATGCTCTTTGGGGCAATTGGCAGTCTCTTCGTTGGGGTTGGAACAGCGCTACTTCTCTTTGGTCTACTTAGATTCCTACAAAACCAGTTCAAAGTTCTTAACGGCACGCTTTCTTGGATTCCGTATCTGATTGTTGCCGTAGTCAGTGGCTGTGTACTTGCTCTCACTGCATGGAGAATTTCCAATGGCGTTGCTAAGCGTCGACTCGAGAAGTGATCATGCGTAACAAGTCAGAAACTCGTAAAGATCTTGAACAATCAGTTCGCTCACTTCTTCCTGAGGATGTTTCACTCGGTGAAAAAGCAGACGGAGAAACTCCGAATATCGCAGCTATTGGTCTTGGTGGACTCTTCACTGGTTACTTATGGGGATTTCTTCGCGGTCGTAAATCAGGCAAGGCTCGGCGTTGATTCTTAAACGTTTATTTCGAGTACTCCTTGCGTCATCAGTCGGTCGTGCTTGGGCACAAAAGTCACCCAGGTGGCTCAGCGTTGCCGCAGGTATTTTGTTGTTCAGGTTCATTGATAAGCGCGCTGCAACTTCTGGTGCTCGAAAGAAAAAAGGTAAGCACGCGTGAGTAAGGCAACTCTTCAAGCAGGCGAGCGCGTCATGCTCATTGACGCCAAAGATCGTCAGTACTTAATTACTCTTAAGCCCGATGCTGCATTTCATACCCACGCTGGCATCATTCAACACAATGATGTGATTGGCGCAGTCGAAGGATCACTCATCAAGGGCAATACCGAGCGAAGCTTCCTCGTTGTTCGCCCTACGCTTTCCGAAGTTATCTTGAAAATGCCACGTGGGGCACAAGTGATTTATCCAAAAGACCTTGGGACAATTCTCATGCAGGCTGACATTGGCCCCGGAATGCGTGTCCTTGAAGCTGGCGTTGGATCTGGTGCTCTTTCTATGACGCTACTTCGAGCAGGAGCATTGATTACTGGATACGAGATCAGAGAAGATTTCGCAGAGCACGCGAAAAAGACTGTTCGTGAATACCTCGGTGACGATGTTCACTACGACATACACATCCGCGACGTGACACTCGGAATTGATGAAGTAGACCTCGATCGAATAATTCTTGACATGCCTGAGCCATCACTTGTTGTCGAGCACGCAGAGAAGGCCCTTAGACCTGGTGGCATTCTGCTGGCGTATCTTCCGACCATTAACCAAACGCAGTTATTTCGCGAAACATTACGAAAACATCAGTTCGGTCTCGAAGAGACGGTTGAAATTTTTAGACGTACGTGGCACATTGATGGAAGATCAGTTCGTCCAGATCACCGAATGGTTGGACACACTGGATTTCTTACTTCAGCACGCCGACTCGTAGGTCGACCAGAAAAGGACTAGTCCTTTTCAATAAAGATACATTCGCCAGGACACTCTTCTGAGGCCTCAACGACTGCTTCTTCAAACTCCGCCGGAACAACAGCAAGCCCTTCAGCGCCACCGGGTGAGTCTTTTACTTGACCGTCTTGCTTAACGTAGGCGAGGCCGTCGTCAAGGAGTGTGAAGACAGATGGACAAATCTCTTCGCAGAGTCCGTCTCCTGTGCACAGATCTTGGTCGATCCAAACCTTCATTAAATGCCTCCGTGGCCTAAGTGATTCATTTACTTTAGCGGGAACTTTGACCCACCAATAACTTTGAAACCAGTCAAAAGTTCCCCTAGGGTAAAGAAATGGACCGCCACGACGAGAATCAACCCGAAAACAATGAAGACCAGATTGTCGTCTTAGGCGCACAAGACTTCGTACTCAACAACATTGATCAAGCCAATCATCGAATTGAAGTGCTCGAAGAGCAGCTCCTCGAAGCCAGGGGACAACTTTCGCAGACTCGTTCAAACAACGAGAAGCTCACGATGACTATTCAACAGACTCGCGATCAGATTGAAAAACTTCGCGAAGAAGTTGAGAAGCTCACACAACCTCCTGCGGTCTATGGAACGTTCATTGCGTTTAATGATGACAACACCGTTGACATCTACGCGCAGGGAAGAAAAATGCGCGTCTCAATACTTCCTGGCATTACAACCAGTGATGTTCACCGCGGTGATGAAGTGGTGCTCAACGAATCCTTCTCCGTAATTGCCGTTCGTGCATCTGACGGTCAAGGTGAAGTTGTGACCGTTAAGGACGTTCTCGATGAGCGCCGCGTTCTTGTCTACGGACGAGCAGATGAAGAACGAGTGGTCGAGCTAGCGCAGTCGCTTAAAGAGACAAAACTCCGTGCTGGTGATGCGTTGCTCTTAGACACCAGGTCAAACCTCTTGGTCGAGAAGATTGCACGACCAGAATCAGAAGAACTAGTACTCGAAGAGGTTCCAGACATCTCGTACGAAGACATTGGTGGCCTCGATGCTCAGATTGAACTCATTACTGACGCCGTTGAACTTCCTTACCTGCACCGAGCACTATTCCAGGACTACGAATTACCTGCGCCGAAGGGCATTCTTCTCTACGGTCCTCCGGGATGTGGAAAGACTCTCATTGCTAAAGCCGTTGCTAATTCACTTTCAAAGAAAGTCGCTGAACTCTCTGGCAATAAAAATGTTCGTTCTTACTTCTTGAACATTAAGGGACCAGAACTCTTAAACAAGTACGTCGGAGAAACTGAACGTCAGATTCGTCTTGTGTTTCAACGTGCTCGTGAAAAAGCTGAAGAGGGAACACCAGTCATAATTTTCTTTGACGAAATGGACTCACTCTTTAGAACTAGAGGAACTGGAATTTCTTCAGACATGGAGAGCACTATCGTTCCTCAGCTGCTCGCTGAGATTGACGGCGTGGAATCATTACGTGACGTAATTGTTATTGGCGCCACTAACCGTGAAGACCTCATTGACCCAGCGATTCTTCGTCCAGGACGACTTGATGTGAAAATTAAGATCGAGCGCCCAAACCAAGAAGCTGCGGCACAAATCTTCCAGCGCTACCTCCATTCAGAATTGCCAATTGAAGAGTCAATCATTAAAGACCTCGGTGGCGGAGACCGCGACAAGGCAGTTCGACTCATGATTGAACAAACCGTTGAGAACATGTACTTGATTGATGACACCAACAGGTTCCTTGAAGTGACCTATCAGGGCGGCGACAAAGAAATCCTTTACTTCAAGGACTTCGCATCTGGAGCCATGATTGAGAACGTCGTTCGACGTGCAAAGAAGCTCGCGGTGAAGCGAGAGATTGCATCAAAGGGCAAGGGCGTTCGCACCGAAGACCTCATGGAATCAATTCGCCAAGAGTTCCGTGAAAACGAAGATCTTCCAAACACCACAAACCCTGACGACTGGGCACGAATTTCTGGAAAGAAGGGTGAGCGGATCATCTTTATTCGCACACTCATCAACCGTGAGGAAACTGACATCAAGGGTGGTCGTTCGATTCAACACGTCGGAACTGGCCAGTACCTCTAAGTCATGCAAGTCCCAAAGGTTCTCGGCATTGAGACTGAGTACGGCATTGCTGGAGGGCCCGAGCAAGATCCGATCTTTGCGTCAAGCATCATCGTAAACGCTTATGCCCAAGAAGGTCGAACAAGAATCAACTGGGACTTCGATAGCGAAAGTCCGAGTTCTGACTCTCGCGGAGTACTTAACTTCGCCTCATTCGCGCCAATCGTTGAAACTCATCTAGCGAACACCGTTCTAACTAATGGTGCTCGCCTGTACGTTGATCATGCGCACCCTGAGTATTCATCACCTGAATGTCGTACTCCTCTTGAAGCAACACTGTACGACGTAGCTGGTGAAGAAATAATGCTTCGAGCAATGAATGTTTCGAATCTGTCGCTCGACCCCTCTATGCGGATAGCTCTCTACAAAAACAACTGTGATGGAAAAGGAAATTCATACGGAACACATGAGAACTATCTACTCAGTCGAGAGCTCGAATTCAAGGCGGTCGTAGCGGGAGTGGTCCCGCATTTTGTTTCGAGGCAAATCATCTTTGGGGCAGGAAAGGTCGGTGCTGAAACAGAAGATGGATTAGAGCAAAACCCAGCTTTCCAATTAAGCCAGCGAGCTGAGTTCTTTGAAGAAGTTATTGGACTTGAAACAACACTTAAGCGACCAATTGTTAATACTCGCGATGAGCCACATAGTGATGCTGAACGATTTCGCAGACTGCACGTAATCATTGGCGACGCGAACATGAGCCAAGTTGCGACATTCGCAAAGCTGGGTTCAACATCGCTACTGCTTTCATTGCTAGAGGCAGAAGGACCAAAGATTTTTCCAAGCATGCCGGTTCATCCCGTTCAAACCGTTCGATCGTTTGCTCTAGACACGACGTTGACGCATGCAGTTCTTTGCGAAGACGGCAAGAAGCGAACTGCGTGGGATTTTCAAGATGAACTATGGAATCTTTCAGACTCCTTCGTTAAACGAACAGGGGCGCAAGATGTTGCCTCCGAAGAAGAGGTTGCACTCATCTTGAAGCACTGGAGAGAGATGCTTGATGGTGTGCGAGATAATCCAGCTTCGGTTGCTGATCGGGTTGACTGGGTTGCCAAGTTGCGAGTAATTGAAGGACTCAAAGATCGATACAACCTTCTTGATAACGACGCAAAGCTTCGTGCCGTTGACCTTCAGTACCACGATCTACGTAATGAAAAATCACTCGCTAGGCGTGTTGGTCTTCAGGAGCTCTTCTCACATGAGCAAGCAAGTGAAGCCGTTCACAATCCTCCAAAAACGACTCGTGCCTATTTCCGAGGACAATGCGTGGCCCGCTATCCGGAGCAAATTGTCGCTGCAAACTGGGATTCTGTGGTGTTTGACCTAGGAGAAGGGCCGTTACAGCGGGTTCCTATGCTTGATCCCTTAAGAGGTACAGCAGAACTCACTCAGGGCTTGCTAGAAAAGAATGCAACAGCAAATGCACTTCTCAAGGCAATGAACGGGTAGAAAAGAACTATGAGCGAACAAGAACGAATACAAAAGCAAAAGTCCGAGCGAGCAAAGACAGAGCAAGCTGAAGTTAACGTAGACACCACAAAAGGTGATCAGTTGAAAAACGACCTCGATGATCTTCTCGATGAAATCGACGAAGTTCTAGAAGAGAACGCTGAGGAGTTCGTTCGTAATTATGTTCAAAAGGGCGGCGAGTAGTAATGGGACTTCCGCTTTTTAGTGCGCAGGACGATCCAGGTCCCGACTTTTTTCGCTTCGCTAAGTCTGCAGGACTCAGTGCTCCTCAGTCCTCTGAGTCAATTGATCTCCCACACGCCACCACTGTTATCGCTGTTCGATATGAAGGCGGAGTTGTAATGGTGGGGGATCGTCAAGCAACTGGTCACTACATTGCAAGTCGCGACATCAGAAAGATCGAAGCAGCTGATCGTTTTACTGCAATCGCAATTTCAGGATCTGCGGCACGAGGAATCGAGTTCATAAAACTCGCACAACTTTCATTTGAGCACTACGAAAAAATGACTGACACTTCGCTAAGTCTTGAAGGAAAAGCCAACTACCTTTCGCCAATCATCCAGAACAACAACCTCACAACACCGCTCACCGTGATGCCCCTTCTCGCTGGGTGGGACACGAGTCACAAGGTTGGGCGCATCTTTGAATTCGATGGAGCCGGTGGTTGTTATGAAAGAGCAGACTTTGCAACAATCGGTTCAGGAACACCATTTGCTGAAAGTGCACTTCGACTGGGCTTTAGAAGTGACCTGGACTTAGAAGCAGCACTAGAACTTGGGGCACTGGCCCTCTACGAAGCTGGAGACAACGATCCAAGCACTGGTGGACCTGACTTCGTTCGTGGACTATTTCCAATGATGGTGATCATCAACGAAGGCGGCTTCCAAGAAGTTCCAACTGAAGCAGTTGCTGCACGCTTTAAGACAATCAATGATCGTCGAACAAATTCTGGGGGCATTGCCGGAGGAACGCTTCGATGAGTAATTATTTCTACGTCAATCCTGAACAGTTAACTAAAGACCGAGCTGAATTCGCTCAAAAAGGAATTGCTCGTGGTCGTTCAATAGTCGCAGCTATCTACGAGACTGGCGTTGTGATGGTTGCAGAGAATCCTTCAGCGTCACTCAACAAAATCTCTGAGATATATGACCGCCTAGCTTTTGCGGGGGTTGGAAAGTACAACGAATTCGACCGCTTGAAGGAAGCTGGAATTAGATGGGCTGATGGCACCGGATATACCTACTCGCGTGAAGATGTGGACGCTCGAGCACTCGCTAACTATTTTGCGCAATATCTAGGACAAGTCTTCTCTGAGGGACAGAAACCTCTCGAAGTAGAAATACTTGTGGCGCAACTGGGTAACAACATTCGACCAACCAAGTTGTACCGGGTTGGATACGAAGGAACTATTACAGATGAGCCAATGTTTGCAGTTCTTGGTGGTGACGCTGAGACCATTAAGGGACGATTTGCAGCAAGCGAGTCGGAACTTAAGCCCCTCTCACAGACGCTGAAGGACTGTATTGCAGCGATTTCAGGACCAGAGCGAACTATTCCAGTTTCGGACATCGAGGCATGCATCCTGGAAGATCGTGGCACACGTCGTACATTTATTCGATTGAACGATAACCAAGTAAGTGAACTCCTCGGCTGATAGAACAGCAAGAGGGGAGACAGCATGCTTCGAAGAATCTATGGAATTGAAACCGAATTTGGTGTCACCTTCACGCTGCGTGGACAACGAAGGCTCAGTCCAGATGAAGTTTCTAGATTCCTCTTTAGAAAAGTTGTTGCGTGGGGGAGATCTTCTAACGTCTTTCTAGAAAATGGAAGTCGTCTCTATTTAGACGTTGGCTCACACCCCGAGTTCGCAAGTGCCGAGTGTGATTCACTACACGATGTAGTTTCCCAAGATAAAGCCGGAGAGATGATTCTTCGTGAGCTCGTTGCTTATGCCCAACAGCAACTTGATGATGAAGGAATTCGCGGGGAAATATTTCTTTTTAAAAACAACACAGACTCAACTGGAAATTCATATGGGTGTCATGAGAATTACTGTATTGAGCGAATCGATGATTTAACTCGACTTGAGCAAGTCTTCATTCCGTATCTAATCAGTAGGCAAATATTCACTGGCGCAGGAAAAATCGTAGCAAATACAAAGGGAACGAACTATTCAATGAGCCAGCGTGCTGAGCACATTTGGGAAGCAATTTCTTCTGCAACTACCAGAAGCAGACCAATAATCAACACAAGAGACGAACCGCACGCCGATCCAGAACGCTTCCGCCGGCTGCACGTGATTGTTGGCGACTCCAACATGAGCGAATTCGCCACGTATCTCAAAGTTGGAACTGCTGCAGTCGTTCTCGCAATGATCGAAGATAAGCAAACTGTTCTTCGCGACTACAACATGGCTTCGCCAATCAATGCACTGAGGGACATTTCATACGACTTGTGGAGTAAAGAAACTGTCAAACTTGTGAATGGTCGAGACATGACCGCACTCGAGATTCAAGAAGATCTCTGTGAGCGCGCAGAAGCATTTGTACAGAGTCATGATGAACTTCCCGAAGATCAAAAAAACGCAGTTCGACTATGGAGAGAGGTGATTGAGCAATACAGAAGTGATCCAATGTTGCTTAGTGACCGAGTTGACTGGATTGCAAAACTACAAATCATCGAACGAGAACAAGAACGATCACACGTTGCATTGTCTGATCCAAAAATTGCATTAATTGACCTTATTTATCATGACACCAACGTCGACAAGGGTCTCTTCTATCGCAGGCAGGCAAGAGATCACTTCACTCGAATGGTTAGCGACGAGGATATAAAAGAAGCGACAACTACTCCTCCTGCTACTACCCGTGCACACATGCGAGGAACATTTATAAAAGCAGCAAAAGAATGGCGTCGTGATTACACCGTTGACTGGGTTCATTTAAAGCTAAATGATGAGATGCAAAGAACAGTTCTTCTAAAGGACCCCTTCAAAAGCACGGATGATCGTTTCAAGAAGTTGATTACTTCACTTGAACGCCACGACTAACCTTGTCATGTGACTGACGAAGAAAAATCAAACAAAGTAGTTGACATCAATGATTTTGATTGGTCTCCTTATGTAGTGAAGTTCGCCGACAGCAGCACGGGCACTGGAAATACAAATGATGGACTCGACCAGAGTCGTCTCAGGAAGAAAAAGATGGCTAGACGCAAAAGGGCTGGATTTGAGTGGGTACTCATTGTTGTCGTTGCACTCTGTGTATCTGCAATTGCACGGGTATTTGTGTTTCAGACCTATTACATCCCTTCAGCTTCAATGGAGCCAACACTTCAGATTGGCGACCGAATTATTGTTGACAAATTGAGTGTTTCACTTGGAACTGTAAATACAGGAGACATCATTGTCTTCAAAGCAACACCTAGTGTTGCAACACAGTGTGGAGACTCCGTTGCAGACCTCGTAAAACGCGTTATTGGTGTTCCTGGGGATGTTGTCTCCTCAAAAGGAAATACGATATATCTAAATGGAGTTGCCTTAAATGAGAATTGGTCACATAACGAACCTTTAGGTGCAAGATCAATTGAAAAGCAAACTGTTCCAGCTAATTCGTATTTTGTAATTGGTGACAATCACCCAGACTCGTGCGACAGCCGCTACTGGGGATATGTTCCCAAAGCAAACGTTATTGGCAAGGTTTTTCTCAGAATTTGGCCATTTTCTCGACTTCACTGGTTTTAGGAGACGGGCGAGCACATCGCCCTACAATGTCTGAGTGTTCGATTTAAGCCCAATCAAAATAATTGTCATTATTGCTGTGGCGCTACTTCTTCTTGGACCGGACAAACTTCCAGAGGTCGCAGAAAAGCTCGGCTCGGCCTGGTCATCTCTCAAAAACATTCAGAAAAAAATTGAGTCAGAAGTTAGGGATGTCATTCCAGACCTTCCAAGCGCCGGTGACATTGCTCGAATTGCAAGAAACCCTGTAAACATGCTTAATAAACTTGCTGAACAATCTGAAGAAAAAGTTATAACAGCAAAAATACTTGCTGATTTAGAAGCGAAGAAGGAAGATGGGATTGATATCCCTGCGCCGTACTCAGATGTCGTCCTTCCTGCAGCTGATTCAGCGCCTGCCCCAGACACAACCATTATTGGTGACGCGCCACAGCCCAGCGATCCATCAATGAACTAATTATGAGCAGATTTAGCAAAGCCGCAACAGGCATGACACTTGCGGAGCATCTCTCCGAAATTCGTCATCGATTCTTTGTGACAACAATCAGCGTGTTTGTTTTTGGCGTTCTCTCGTTTCTCTTTTATGCCCCAATCCTTAAATGGTTACAACACCCTTACTGTGCCGCAAACATTCATGCTTGCAAGTTTCTTATTACGAATCCAATGGATGGGCTATCGCTTCGAATCAAGATTTCGGTTTATGGAGGAATCTTCTTCTCGCTTCCAGTTATATTTTGGCAAGCTTGGCGCTTTATCAATCCCGGACTAAAAAAGAATGAGAAAAAATACATTATTCCTTTTGTTATTGCCGCAGTAATTTTCTTCGTTATTGGAATGGTCGTTGCGTACTTCAGCTTCGGTCACGCAATTCAGTTCCTTCAAGCCATCGGCGGAAATACATTGGTAACGGAATACAACCCGAACCAGTACTTGTCACTACTTACTCTGATGCTCTTCGCCTTTGGACTTACATTCGAGTTTCCAGTAGTACTTGTTGCATTACAGCTTGCCGGAGCAGTGACGCCTAGGACATTGCTTCGAAACTGGCGCTACGCATGCATTGGAATAACTATTGCATCTGCTGTCTTCACCCCAAGTGGTGATCCTCTTTCAATGTGTGCACTGGCAGTTCCGCTCGTTGTTTTCTACTTCGGTGCAATTGGTGTAGGTAAGATCGCTAAAAAATGATCACCGGAGATTACCGGAGCAGGTTCATTGATGGACTTGGCTTTGGACCAGACAACTTTCAGCTAGACGCGATTGAAGCCATTGACCAGAACGTAAATGTTCTCGTTAGTGCCCCAACAGGCGCAGGAAAAACACTGATTGCAAACTATGCAATTGGACGAGTTCTCGAACGTGGGGAACGAGCCTTCTATACAACGCCTCTCAAGGCTCTTTCGAATCAAAAATTTAATGAACTTTCAAAACTCTTCGGAAAAGATCGCGTTGGACTCTTAACTGGCGATACATCAATTAATCGCAACGCCGAAATCGTTGTTATGACCACAGAAGTACTTAGAAACATGTTGCTCACAGAATCAACCCAGATTATGACGCTGGGCTTAGTTGTCCTTGATGAAGTTCACTACCTTCAAGATCAGTTTCGAGGTGGAGTATGGGAAGAAGTCATCATTCTCACCCCATCTTCAGTTCGATTTGTTGCACTTTCTGCAACCATTGGTAACGCTGGATTTGTAGGGGAGTGGTTTGAGTCAGTTCGAGGACAAACCACGGTGATTATTGAAAAGACTCGTCCAATCGAGCTCCATAATCATTTTGCAATCGTTCGTCGTGGTCAGCCATACGCCGAGATTTCCGACCTAATTCACGAAGGTCGACTTTCTGATGAAGCTCGCAAGGTTGACAACATGATGAAGAACACGAGGCGTTTTCGCCCGGGTCCTAAGTGGAAGGGCCCGAAGTCATCAGCACCGCCGCCGCCTTTTAGAGCACCGAGACGAAGCGAACTACTTCAAACATTAGAGAAGGAAGGGCTCCTTCCAGTCATTGTGTTCATTTTCTCTAGAGCCGCCTGCGATGATGCAGTTAGCCAAATCAGGCGTGATGGGCTCTTGTTCACCACGCCCGAGCAGCGACGTGAAATTGAAGATATTGCACAAAGCCGATTACTCAACTTCAGCGAAGATGACCTGAAGGCGCTTGACTATAACGAATTTATTGACTGTCTACGTCGTGGCATAAGTGCTCACCACGCAGGTATGGTTCCAGCTTTTCGCGAAATAGTGGAGATGTGTTTTGAAGCTGGACTTCTCTCGGTGGTGTTTGCGACAGAAACTTTAGCGCTTGGAATAAACATGCCAGCACGCTCGGTAGCTCTTGAAAGGTTCACAAAGTACTCCGACTCTGGTCGCAAGTTCCTTACAAGTGGAGAGTTTTCTCAAATGACTGGACGCGCGGGTCGAAGGGGTCTTGACGATGAAGGACACGCAATTGTTTGCTTCACCAATGAAGTTGAGTTCCATGATGTTGGAAGGGTGGCCTTGGCTCCACCTTCGGAACTGCACTCATCATTTAGACCTACGTACAACTTCACATCAAACCTCATCAACCACTTTGAGTTCGAAACAGCACTTGAAGTGGTGCAGTGTTCATACGCTCAGTTCGAAACGGACCGCCGTGCAACACCATCGAAACGACCTCTTGGTGATCAGATGATTGCTCGCCACAAGGTTTTAGAGGAACTTGGTTACGCCGAAGGATGGAAGTTAAATAAGCAGGGTCAACTGCTTCGATCGATTTATCACGAATGTGACCTTTTGATTGCCGAGTCAATCACCAGTGGCGTCTTCGAAGACTTAGAGGCGGCGCAACTCGCTGGACTGCTCTCATGTTTCGTATTTGAGTCAAAGCGCTCTACGAGAGCACCGCACGCTGGCAAGAACGTAACCACCAAGAAGAAGAGCATCAATGACCGACTTGGTAGTGAGCGTCGAGCAAACATCACTGATCGACTTCATGAAATCCAGACCAACAACGCACTCATCAGAGAAGTCGAAGAACGATACAAAGTTCCACACACCAAGGAACCAGACGGCAAATTTGCAACGACTATTACGGCCTGGGCGCGAGGGTCATCACTCAGCGTGGTCCTTGACCTCGCAGACGCTGAAATTGGACAGACCTCTCCGGGTGACTTCGTTAGAAATGCCAAACAGGTAGCAGACCTCTGTGAGCAGTTGGCACGAATGAGCGACCTCACGGCAGTGGCTGAAGTAGCCGCTGAAGCCCGTGATTATGTGCTCAGAAGCGTGGTTGCTGGGGCTTCTAGCGTCCACCCTTAAGGGAGCTTTGCGCTCTAATCTTTTCTATCCATGCACTCTTACGCCGTTGAAGAATTCACAGAAGAAGAAGCAACAATCCTTCGTCGGTATTTTACGAATCTAGAGTCACCGGTCTTTGCCCTTGTAAACCTTCCAGAGGTTGTTAAAGGCGCCTTATTCGCTCGATACTCACGCAGCACGAAGAGTCTTCGCAGATTGTTTCTTGATGAGTTCATTGGAGACCTAGACCTCACCGGTGACATTGGCATTGACGCAACAATTGGTCTTGATAAAGCTGAAAGCCTCTACGAGAAGATCTTCTTTGAATACGGAGATGACTCTGTTGCACAGCTTGGTGGAGTTCACCTCGCATGCGAACAGGCAAGCAATGTGCTCACCAAAGTTCTCGAGTGGGGAAGGCTCATGAGTTACCTTGAGCAGTCAACTCGCTACCTCGGCTACGACAAGCGCCTGAGCAATGGTCACTACCGCTACTACCGAGACCATGACGTGACCATGTCATCGTTTGGTGCTCGCTACGTTGGCGAAATGGACCGCATGTTCGATACGTATGCGGAACTGCTCCCACAACTCGTTGAGTGGCTAACTAAGAAGTTTCCAAAGACTGCAGACGACACTGACTTTGTTTACCGTCAAGCCATTAGAGCTAAAGCGCTTGACGCAGTTCGTGGACTTCTTCCAGCCAGTGCGCTATCAAATCTCGGAATTTACGCATCGGGACAAGCCTATGAATCACTGCTGCTTCGAATGCGTGCACATCCGCTTCCAGAAGTTCGCGAGTACTCAGTACTAATGATGGATGAACTCGTCAAAGTTATTCCATCATTCTTGAAGCGAGTAAACATCGCCGAGCGTGGTGTGGCGTGGACGACTTACCTTGCTGAAACTAAGGGTGCCACAAAAGATCTCATTTCTTCTATGTGGAGCGACATTGAAGCTGAGCCAGGCGAACATGTTCGCCTGGCCGCATATGACAAAGACGGTGAAGCAAAGATTCTCCAAGCGATTGTCTTTGCGAACTCCACAATGTCCCAAGAAGAAGCTTCGAAGCGCGTTGGCGCAATGAACGCGGGGGACCGCTCAAAGTTGATGGCTACCTATGTAGGCGACCGTAAAAATCGTCGTCACCGCCCAGGACGCGCATTCGAATCAACGATGTACCGATTCGAACTTGTAACTGACTATGGCGCCTTTAGAGATCTTCAGCGACACAGACTGCTCACCATTGAATGGCAGCCTCTGACGGTCGAGCTTGGATTCGATGTTCCTGACGTAATCAAGGAAGCCGGGCTCACAGAACCCTTCGTAGCGTCCCTAGAACGCTCTGCAAGCCTCTATTACGACATGCGCGAGCAGTTCCCAGAACAAGCACAGTACTGCGTTGCACTGGCCTTTCGGATTAGATACGTCATGGAAATGAACGCTCGAGAAGCAATGCACCTCATTGAACTTCGCTCCGGTCCACAGGGTCACCCGAGTTACCGCAGAGTCGCTCACGAGATGGCCAGACTGATACGCGAAGAAGCTGGACATCAAGCAATTGCTGACTCCATGAGTTACGTTGATTTCTCAGATACTGACCTAGAACGACTCGAAGCAGAGCGAAATGCAGAAAGAAAGCGCTCAAATACCTAAATAATCCAAGTATTACGGATTTTTAAGGAAATTGACACGTAATCAGCACTTTTAAGGCCTACACTGCCATCGCTACAAATAAAGAGTAATTAAGGGAATTTATGTCCGATGACGGAGAAGATGAAGTATTCGACGAAGGCGAACTTGCCGACGGGTTTGAAGAAGAGATCATCGAAGAAGGCGCTGAACTAGAAGACGGTGACGTCCTAGTTGTCGACGAAGATTCAGACGAAGAAGATGTTGCTGCGCTTGAAGAAGAAGATAACGCGGTGCCTGCCGTTCCAGAGGAAATCGAAGATGTCGCTGACGAAGCTGACGTCGAACTAGCTCTCGATGAAGTGCTCGCCGAAACTATTCGACGAGACACCACCCCAGAAGACGATGACGAGGCGCCGACCACAGAAGTTGACCCGACGCTTGATCCGAGTGACATTTTGCTTCCTAAACAGGATGACGAATTCCGCTGCACGTCATGTCGACTTCTAAAGAAGATGTCTCAGTTGGCTGACAAACAGAAGACTCTTTGCCGCGACTGCGTTTGATAGAGATTTCGTGACTGTCACTCTGAGTTCAACAGTGACTCCAGAGATTGAAGCTCTTTGGAGCGAGTCTCTTGATGAAATTGAAGATGCCAGAGGATCTGTTGAGTTCCTGGAGCAAATAAGCAATGGACTCAGTAGCAACGAATTACTTTCATTCAGTGTCGCTAACGGTCAGCTTTGGCTCCATGACGCGGGAGCTGGTTTTGCACTTTGCCGTGACTCAGTAATACTTGCAATCTACGTGCGGACGTCTGATCGAAGAAAAGGAATTGCCAAGCAAATGATTACTGAGATGATCAGTAACGCTGGGGCAGTTGATGGTTTCGCACTTCCAGGCGACAGAGCAACTAAGTCGCTCTACGAATCGCTTGGTTGGAAAGCTCGTCTACTTACGATGCGCGGCGATTAGCCGGACGTCGTGGCGCGCGCGATGGCGGTGGTGGCGGCGGTACTGGCATTCCTAGAAGCTTCGCAAATTCAGGGATAGCACCAGCGTTCTTAATCGCAAGAGCCTTACTTACATCGTTAGCTGGGATTCCAACCGGCTTGATGTTGCGGCGAATTGAAGTGTCAACAGCCAATGTCACGATTTCGTTCCAAGCAGTTGCATCGAGGTCAGCAGTCAAGGCCTCTGAAGTCATGGTGACAACCTTTGCAGCCATTTCAGCACTCACACGAGTTGACATGTCTGGCGGGCGAGCAACCAAGCGGAGTGCTTCGGCAACGTTCTTAGAGTTAAGAGCTGCTTCAAGCTTTTCGTTCCAAACAGTGCGAAGGTGATCGACCTTCGAAGTTAGTGCAGTCTGGAGTTCTTTCAGCTGCTGGCGACCTTCGTCGTCAAGAGAAACTGTCTTTGCTGAAGTAACAACGGCGCGCAGGTCACGGAGACGTAGTTCACGTCCAGCACCAATGGCGCCAGCTGCCTTGTCCTTCCATAGAGCAAGGTTTGTCTTGCCTAGAAGTTCTTCTGCGATGCGGTCAATTGTCTCGGCGTCAATTGTTGGACGACCCTGAGCAGTGGCGTTCTTGTTTTGCTCTGCAACAGCGGTTCGCACCGCAGGCATACCACCGCGAAGCAATTGTTCTGCGACTGGAAGTTGCTCTGGAGAAAGTGTCGCAAGAAGTGCGTTTCTGTAAATAGTTGTTAGTGGTGCAACAACTGGTCCACCAGTGCGCGCACCAGTTGGGCGTGCTGGACGGTCGGAACGTGCTGGACGATCACTACGTGCAGGACGGTCGCCGCTCGCTGGTCGCTCAGTGCGTGGTCCACGTTCAGACTTTTCACCAGTTGGTGCTCCACCGCGGTCTTTTGAGCCCGGACGGCTTGAAGATCGCTTTGAATCTTTGCGGTCACCTTCACGGCGTTCACCATCACGTCGGCCACCACGACCCTTAGGGGCGTATGTGACAACAACGTCAGGCCCAGACGCCGGCTTTACGATTATTTCGAGCTTCTCGTTACGAGGGTCGAGTGGGGAAGCAGTCTTTGGAGGAAGAACAGAGATAACTTCGATTCCATCCATATAATTCTCTACGTCTGCGCGGTAGACGTTTCCTACAACGGCTCCACCTTGAACCAAGGCAGCGCTGAGCGTGCCCTTAGGGAGTTTTGCCCCTGCAGCACGCCATGTTGCTACGTCGCCATTAAGGCTCGTTATTTCGATCTCAATACGTCTTGACACAGTGGTAAATCCTAGTCGCTCTATGGACATAGTTTTTTCAACCTAGATTTATTCAATTTTTAAAGTTAGGACCTAAGGTATTAACCATGAGTGACGAGACACCAAGCCAGCAGCCCGACGAGCGAACCCTCGCTGAGATTCTGAGAGATGTGGTGGAGAAATCTGCAACTGAACCCATAGTTAGCCTTCCGCAAGCATCTCCTGCGCCAGCCCCAGTTGAAGCAAAAGTCATTGTTGATGAAGTCCCGCTCGCATCTCAAAAAACTGGACCAAAATCCATCTTGTCGAGTCGAATCGGACTGCTTTTAGTTGCAGCGCTAATTGGTGGACTCGCTGGACACTATGCGTCTAGTAGTTCAACAGATGGGAATGGTCTGACAATTCAGTCTGTAACAAACTCGCCTGGAGCAGCAATTCTTCCCAATGGCGAAAGTATTCCAAAATTGGTGCAGCGACTTCTTCCAAGTGTTGTTTCTATCGACGTAACTGGTGCAGCTGGTGAAGATCAAGGCACCGGCATGATTATTTCATCCACAGGTCTTGTCATCACTAACAATCACGTAATTTCATCTGCGACATCTGGTGGGACAATAACTGTGACTCGCTCTGGAACAACTAAGAAGCTTCCAGCGACGTTAATAGGAACTAATCCAATAAACGATGTGGCTCTAATCAGAATTAACAACATTTCAGGACTACCAGCTATTTCGTTTGGAAATTCAAAGCAACTTAATGTTGGTGACGCTGTTGTTGCTATTGGAAATGCTCTCGGTCTTGCCGCAGGAACACCAACTGTCACTACAGGAATTGTTTCTGCACTTGGCCGTACTGTGACAGCCTCATCCAGTGCATCAACAGAGACACTGAACGACATGATTCAAACGGACGCCGCAATTAATCCCGGTAACTCTGGGGGACCGCTTCTTGACTCCGCTGGCAACGTTATTGGAATGAATACCGCTGTTGCAGGAACGCTGCCAGATGGCTCATCAGCGCAGAACATTGGTTTTGCAATTCCAGCAGCAAACATTCAGGCATTGCTCAAACAACTTATTGCAGGCCAAACCGTGATTAACCATGGCGCTTACATGGGGGTTGAAATTGAATCTCTCACCCCAGCGCTCCAGCAGCAATATCACTTCTCAGTATCTAGTGGAGCCGTCATCATGAGTGTGGTTGCTGGAACTGCTGCTGCAAATGCAGGGCTTAAGCAAGGCGACATTATCGTTGGCATTAATGGCACCAAAATTGGTGGGGGAGCGGACGTCCAACAAGTGATTTCGTATCGTCACCCAGGTGACCTGGTCACTCTTTCAATTGTTCGAGGCACTAAGCACCTGAGCATCAAATTGACACTCGGAACTAAGCCCGTCAATTAAGCAGTAGTAGCGATTCCACCATCAACTGGAATAATTGCACCAGTTATGTAGCTTGCTGCTTTTGACGACAGGAAGATTGCAGTTCCTGCCATGTCTGAAGGTTTTCCAATTCGCTTCATTGGAGCGTTGCCAGCAATCTGATCACCGAAGGCCTCAAGAGTGGCCTTCATCATCTTTGATTCAAACGGCCCAGGAGCAATTGCGTTAACCGTGACATTAGGAGCCATGGCCTTTGCGAGGTGGCGAGTCATTTGGTGAACAGCTGCCTTAGATGCTGAGTAGGCGAATGTTTCCATTATTGGAACATGGATTCCGTCAATGCTTCCAATGTTGATGATGCGCGCAGGGGAGTCTGGCTTTGATGCTTTCTCAAGAAGTGGACGCAAGAACTTAGAAAGGTGAAAGACACCTTTCACGTTGACAGCGAGAACGCGCTCAAACGATGCTTCATCAGTCTCAGCCATTGGAGCACCCCATGTGGCGCCAGCATTGTTCACAAGGACATCGAGGTGGTCTTCGCGCTTTGCAATTTCTTCGGCGAGGCGCTTGCACTCAGCTTCAGAAGAAAGGTCAGCGGGGATAGAGATGCAAGTTCCGATCTTGGAGAGTTCGGCCGCGAGTTCGTCACACGCCTGAGCCTTGCGAGCTGAGATGTACACCTTTGCTCCAGCATTAATAAATCCGGTTGCAATCATTTCGCCAATTCCGCGAGACCCACCAGTTACGAGTACAACCTTGCCTGAGACATCAAAAAGATTTTCCATAGGCTTAGTGTAGAGGGGAGCGTCGCCCCATGGCTTTTTTCCTATTTAGTGAATTCATCCCTAACTATGATTGAGGAATGCCCACACTTAGCCACATGCTCTGGTTCAATGATCAAGCAGAAGAAGCCGTAAATCTTTACACAAACCTTTTCGAAAACTCTAAAATTACTAACACCACCAATCGCCCAGATGGGGGCGTGTTCACCGTCGAGTTTGAACTTATGGGGGCTAAGTACACAGCCCTTAACGGCGGGGACATGTTTAAATTTTCTGAGGCATTTTCAATTTTTATTTTGTGTAACGACCAAGCAGAAGTAGATACGTATTGGGAGTCACTAACTGCTGATGGTGGAACACCAGGTAGATGTGGTTGGCTTAAGGACAAGTTTGGCCTCTCTTGGCAGATAATTCCAAAACAACTAGGCGAGTGTCTGGGTAATCCTGACCCTGCTAAGTCAGCAGCAGCGATGACCGCAATGATGGGAATGTCCAAAATAGTTATTAGAGATTTAGAAACTGCAGTGAAGTAATCCGGCTTTTAGGGCGACTCTTCTTTATTTTCATAGTTAGTGAAGTCAATTCACGCTCACTTTGCCTAAAAATGTTTGTACAAGTTGCTGCATAACCTGTCGCAGATTTAGATGTTTTTATGGGGAATCCATGGGCAAATATGGGCAGTTTTATGGGCAGTTTCTGACTACAAACAACCTTGTCTGTAGTCAGAAACTTTCCTATTAAAGCGTTGGATAATCCGTATAGCCCTTTTCGTCGCCACCATAAAACTTTGATCCATCTGCAACGTTGTATGGACCATCAGTCTTTAGGCGCTCCACTAAATCTGGATTTGAAATAAAGAGTTGACCGAGTGAAACCAAATCAGCTATGCCAGATTCGATGTA